>ERZ1673744.3-NODE-3-length-478875-cov-132.284387_pt1 | contig 478875 bp, 404 predicted proteins | sample MGYA00580207_ERZ1673744 | MGnify/ENA primary metagenome ERZ1673744 (study PRJEB41218, sample SAMN15661751) | gut metagenome | host: Homo sapiens | place: Canada: London | collected 2015-08-20/2019-03-30 | study: EMG produced TPA metagenomics assembly of... | reverse complement strand
AACGGAATCAAGGCTCTGCTGCTTTTTGTTTTTGTGGTACCACCAGGAATCGAACTATGCGATCAAGTGTCTGTATCTCTTTGAATTGGATTTCGGCAAAAGGGCCTGTCTCCCGCGGTTGCTCCACCGAAAAACCGCACCATTTTGCAAGGTTTCACGGGGTAGATTTCCTACTACGATGCAAAGATAACCTTTTATTTTGAAAAGCAAGCAGATGCCTTCCGATTTTGCTCCACCTCGAAAAGGAATCAAATAATTTTAGTTGTTTTCTGACGGCATCTTATGGTTGTTGTTCGCCATTTTGGGGCTTCTAAATCCTCATGAGATCGATGCATCCAAAGCCTTTTTCCGGTAAAACTCCTTGAAATTCTCCAGTCCCACTCGGCAACCGGTTGAGATCGCTCGAGGGTGCCATGCGGCAGCGGCGCCCAAACCTAGTCGCCGATGTGGCTCTGTTTTAGTTTTATTTATTAGTATGGAGCCTGTCTCTCGGCATACCGGACCAGACCACCTTGTGTTATTCTGGATGATGAGGAGGATTTTCTACTGAGTCTGGTCAGCATAAATCCGGAAACAGGTTTTATGGTAGCGGATGTTCGGAAGGCAATCTCCGTTGGACCAGGAATAGGTTAACCTAAAATTTGGATATGCCATATTAACGAGAATCAGATATGTTCTTGCGAGAACAGATCTTTTATATTATTTTTATTACGCATTTCGCAGTGACAATAGCCATAGAGAGTTTTTGTAGTAGTTGTTTCGGCCATGAGCGCCTGCGTTGAAATGTTATGGGACTTTAATATTGATAAGCATATGACGATTGGAGGACTGAAGTCTATTGTTTATTTGGGGTTGATGAAACAGCAGGAGACTATGGAAAGTCGCATGCTGTTATGCGCCTTGCTGGCTGAAGGACTCGGTTGGGATCTGGATTTTCAGGAGAAGGACTATGCCTTTCAGACTCTGTTCGGAACATTGAACCCTTCCCGGAAAAAATTACTGAAACTCTCTCGGGAAGCATGTTGTGCCAATATTTCTTCAATGATCAGTCCTGTCGAACCGGATCGGTTGGTCGCCATACTGGATTCTCCGATGCTGGGTCATGTGGATGGGGAGCATGTCGAGTTTAATAGGTCTAAATATGGGCATTTGTCTGCTCCGGCCTCCCGGGAATATGGGGAGACGCAGGAGTGTGATTTAAAAAAAATTTCCATTCGACGAAAAGAGGTGAGACCGGTAGAGGCAACGGATGTCTGTTCGGAGAATCTGAGCGCTTTTACCGAAAAATGGGGCGATGATCTGAAAAACTTTGGCAATCGGTATATCTGGCAGTGGAAGATTCCGTCTTCGGTATATGAGATATTGAAAAAGAATCTGGCTAAGATTGTAAACGAGTTTTTCGGGACACAGGGTAATGTAAAAACCACGATCAAAAGGTTGGGAAACGCTCAAGCCATTCGGCTTTTTTCCCGATTGGTGGCCGTGTATTGTGCCGAATGGTTCAAGCGAGAGTTCAATGGTTATGATTTGGAAAATAATGCGCTGGAAGATATCGGACTGATTGGACCTGGAATAGCTCAAGAGATATTCTGCAGGGCTTATGGCGAAGAAAAAGTCTGCCATGCGGGCAACCATCGGGAATGGCTCTGGTCGATGTATGTGCAGGGAGGTCTTCCGGTAAACTATATCGTGCAGAAGAACCGGAATAACAACATGGTTGATACTTTGGCAGCGTATTTTGCTCCCGGGGAGCAAACATCCGATGAGTTGTCCGGGGAGGATGATGTTTTTCGCAATCAGGTTATGGCTCAATCCGATTCGATCCGATCTTATGTGGATTGCTTGAGTGCTTTGCGTCAGGACGGGGATATCGGCTGGCCCATCGCTGAAGCGGATCTTTTGCAGGAGCCTTTCGTCTCCTTCCGGAAATTCGTATTGGAGGGCCGGCGAAAGGCCGATCAGCAACGGCGTCAGGGTAAGTTTTACCTGGAATGGCTGGCATGGAAGTCCGACGACGATGATCAGCTCGCCATGGCGTTGCTCCTGTGCCTGCATTCCAATCCTCAGACGACCCGTCCCAACAAGGATATTCCGATTGAAACGGCACGCATGTGGGGTATTCCTGATGATGAGAATCTCTTTGAGATCGTTATCAAACAAGGGCGCATTCCCTTGTTGACAATCCCGTTTTACAGGGCCGTAGGCCGCGATTATTTTTACAATGCCGGAGGCTTCTTTAAATTCATATTGGCATCCGATTACGGACGGTATCCTGCGGAATCTCATTATGGTGTGCTGAGCGGAGAACGTCGTATCTCCTGGTTGCATCCATTGACAATCGGTTGGCGGACTTCCGAAAGGGAAGGAGACACCCTTCAAACTTTGGATCTGCCTCCTTGCATCCCGTTTGCGCTCGAACAACAGAATCGCTGGAGCAGTCGGAAACTGGTCGGAGAAAAAGCCCTGTTTGTGTTGGACCGGATGAAATTCAGGGTCGAAGCAGGCATGCCTGAAACTGCTGTCTGTGGGGAGAGCTTGTGGATTCCGGTTTATTCGCGTATTGAATACAGTTATGGAGGTAAAAAATTGGCGATCCTGCCTTATGTGGCGGGAACGCTTTATGTGGAGCCGCAGGAGCAACTTTTCTCAAATGCGGTCCGCTACCGGAATGGAAAGGTTGAATACCGAGACAAGGACGATGTTGCTCATCCTGCTTTTTTGATCAAACCATCCACAACGTTCAAGGGATATATCGAAGATGGGACCGAGGCAATCCGTATCAGAAAAAATCTGAAATGGAATTATGCCGGGCAACTCGGCTTTTGTGACGTTGTTGTATCGGATGAAGCCACCGGGAAAAAAGCCTCCGTTTCATGCTTTGTCATCCCGGACGAGGCAACGCTTGAACGGGATCTGCAACTTTATCAGATTCGCTCTTCCAATCTGAATGCTGCGATATTGCCGGTCAATAGCAACGAGCAGTCCGATACGATCCCTTATGCCATTCGGAGTGGCAATGATTCGTTGACTCTTGAGGTGTATCGTCCCATACGTGATAAGGGCTCCATTTTCATTCGGAATACGGATGAGTTAATACCGATAACAATTAGAAATATTCCGTTGAAGTTCTATTCTTATTTTCAGTTGCGAAGCATTGATGAGACCCAATGCTCCCGAGTAGAATTAATTCAAAAGTTAGGAATCAAATCGGTCCGAGATGCTGTATACCGGGATTTGTACGGATTGAATACTCACAATACCGTATCGTTTCTGGGGTTTAATTTTATGCCATATTCCTCCAATGTTATTGAAAACAACCGGCAGGGGTATTTCATCAATCTCGACGGCGATCGTCTGAAATCCTGCAGATTCCTGTTCTACGAGTTTGCGAATGGAAAGATAGTCGGTGTACAGTTTGTCGAGCAGGATGGTAAAACGGAATTACACTTTGATTCACCGAACGAAGGTATGCTGTTTCAAACGTTGGCCGAATTGGATGCGCTTCCTCTGTATTATTTCAGACCCAGGTATGTTCCCTCATCCCCTCAATCTAATGAGGCTGCCCTCGATTCTAAAAAGCGAAGATTTCGCCGGTACAAACGTATTTGCCGGTATGCTCATCAACCGGATTGGGACGGTGCGGTTCGCGACTTCCGCTTGGCGATTGTGCATTCTCTCTACTTCAATGTCTTCGATCGGCTGTGCGCTTTGACCTGGACGAGCAAAGATGATTTCCGAGACGATTGTTACAAATGTCGGTTATGCGATGTCCGCAAGCAAGGATTACATTCTGTTTCCTTCCGGTTTGCTCAATTTTTCGTATCTTTATGTGTCCAATCCGAACAGGTCGATTATCAAACCTTGTACCGACTCTCGTCCGAGATGTTGTTCGACTGGTGGGCTGTTTCGCGTTCCACCTGGCTGGAGGTGATTCGTTTGTCGGCCCGGGATGAGGAGCAGCAAGCCCGGTTCAGGTCGGCGGTTCAGGAACTGCTGGAGAGCAAACCGGATGATGGTACGATGGAACCGGATAAAAAACGCGTTGTTGCTGAATTCTGGCGGCTTCCGATGCGGTTTCGGCGTAGCAAACTGTCTGCCAATCGCGTCGCACAATGCCTGCGAGGTGATGCGAAGGATGCTAATATGGATATGGGACATGAGCAAAGATCAGGTCGCATGAGCGATTTTGATCGGATTGATTATGCTGCTTTGTATCAGTTGTTGTGTGAAATAAAAGGATAAACAATATATGAAATTCAAGGAGTTATATGAACAAGCATGCCGGGAGGTTGTAGAATCGGTTGCCTCTTATTGGCAGGGAGATGATCCTACACGTCGGGATGGTCCCTATCTGGGTGACTTCAAGCAGACTATCCGGAAAACATTCTGTCCCGATGATTGTTATCCGGTGGTTCAGTCCATGTTCCCCTGGGAGGTCAGTACGGCGTCGCAGCAGGAGATCGATCATCTGGTTGCCTGGACTGCCACGTATAAGCCGTATGCGCATCAATTCGCAAGCTGGAAGGCACTCGAACAGGGCAAATCCATCTGTGTGACGACGGGTACGGGCTCCGGTAAAACGGAATGTTTCATGTTGCCGGTCATCCACAATGCCGTTCCTGGAAATGGCGTGCAGGCCATTTTCCTCTATCCGTTAAATGCCCTGGCCGAGGATCAGAAGACCCGCTTTAGCAAGTATATCGAAGCAAGCGGTCGGTCTCTGCATTTTGCAACCTACAACGGGAATACGCCCGAAAACGACCAGGACGACAATTACGTCGTTCCGCTCAAGCATGAGATCAATACCCGGCAGGAGATTCGGGATACACCGCCTGAAATTCTGGTCACCAATCCGACCATGTTGGAATACATGCTTTTGCGGGATAAGGACCGGTCAATTCTTGCTGCGGCAGGGAATCTACGTTGGATCGTTATTGATGAGACCCATACGTTCAAGGGGGCTGCGGCGGCAGAGCTGGCGTTGTTGCTCCGCCGGGTTCTGCTTGCCGCCGGGATATCGCCGGATCAGGTGCAGTTTGTCACCTCGTCGGCTACGACAGGTTCGGGAAACGATGCCGATCTTAAGAAATTCATTGCGGGTATTTCGGGAAAACAGGCAGATCAAATTGAAATAATCTCCGGCAAGCGTGTTTGTCCGTCTAATTGGTGCGTATCGGATCAACCGCTTCTGTCTGAGGCCCGACAGCGTGAGATACGGGATATCCTGCTTCGTCTGGAATCGGAATATGTCCCGTTGAATATCTTGATTCCCGAGGGGGCAACCATTGCTGAAAAATTGGGTCTGCTGGACGAGTTGTGTGATTGTTGCAAGTTGCCGGTCAAGGTGCATTACTTTTTCCGCACCCTCTCCGAAGGCTTGAGCGTGCGCCTCAATAAGATTCATGACGGGCGTTTTGAACTGTTTGCCCAACAGCAGGACGATGATGCGGATTTCCCGCTGCTGGAGCTGGTCCGTTGCCCCTATTGCGGGACCTTGCTTGCCAAAGCATCGGGGACGATCCAAAAACAACATTATGAACCGGCACGGAAGGAAGATCATCCCGATATTTTCGAGATGACGGATGATGACTCGGATACAGATGATGATGGTGACGACAAGAATGATGCAGTTGCCGACGACGATAATTCCACATCAACCAATACGCTCTATTTCTGTCCGGGTCAGGAATACGAGGTGACAGCCGGGCATGCATTCAGCTACAATCCGCAACGCGGAACGTTGAATTGTTCGGGCGGAGACGTCTGCCCGCACTGTCACGGCTCGTTTCTGAAAGGGGCTCGTCGGGGCAATGATCAGACCGCTCCGCGGAAACCGATAGAACTCAAGTCATTCCGTATCTCATCCCAATATCTGAGCCGCATTCTGGCTCCGGTGTTTCTGGACCAGACTATGGAGGCCCTGCACGGGCAGGGGCTGCCTCATGCCGGACAGCAGTTTATCAGTTTTATCGACAGCCGCCAGGCTGCAGCCCGTATCACGCTCAAACAATCGGTTTACGTCGAACGTCAGTGGCTTCTGAATCGGATATTCCATCTCCTTTCCAGTCAGCCCGACCAGCCGATTGGATGGAGTGAGATGTGTGACCGGCTGGAGCAGGATCCGGATTTCAATTTTTTGTTGCAGCAGTTTGCCGACTCTCCGGATGATTACGATGACCAGGGCCGGATTCTGGATGTGGTTAAGCATCGCTATGTGCTGACGCTGATGTATGAGCAGCTAGCCCGACGTCCCAGGGTCGCCAATGCGCCCGAAACTCTCGGTTTGGTGTGGATGCGCTATCCGGCAATAGACAATGCCGATCTGACATTGCCTGACGAAGTCGTACGGTTTAACGATCTTGTTCTTCGCCCCCAGGACCGGATCAACCCGGAAGACTGGCGGATTCTGCTGCACATGTATCTGGATTGCACCGTCCGCAGCCGTAATGCCGTCTTTTATCTGCGGGACCGGGCCGAAGGCGATGTCAATCATCCCTGGCACACCATCAGTCTGGAAACCTGCCGGCGGTTTTATTCGCAGCAAAATACAGCTGGCGAGGTGCAGGAGCCGACTTTCGGCAACAATCGTTGGACCAAACTGCTTTGCTGTCTGCTTGGCTCGACTCCGTCGCAGATGACCGAATCGCGGAAAGTGCTGGTGGAAGGTGTCCTGCATGCCATGTGGACTACGTTGCAGAAGAGAAATCTGCTGGCCTTAGGGAAAATCTATGATAATGGATGGAAATCCAGTCAAAAGACTCAGTTGAACCTGGCTCAGGTGGAACTTCAGCTTTACCGCAAAGCCTGGTTATGCCCTGTGACCCACCGTCCGCTGCCCTATACGTTTAAGGGATACTCGCCCTATCTGGACGAGAACCGTCAACCTTGCAAGGTTGAGCCGCTCGATGCGGAGGAGTGGATTCCGTATGATTTTTCGTGCACGACGGTCGAGGAGGTACAGACGTGGTGCAAAGACCATAGACGCACTCTTAACTCAGTATCCCGGCAGACGGCAAAATACTACCTGAAGCCGAAAATTTATGTTTCGGCGGAACATACGGCCCAGATCCGGAGGAGGTTGCTGGATATCTATCAGCAGGAGTTCAAAAAACACAGAATCAATATTCTGACCTGTTCGACAACCATGGAGATGGGTGTCGATCTGGGTGATCTGGAGTTGGTTGAGATGAACTCCGTGCCGCCTCATCCGGCCAATTACAAGCAGCGGGCAGGTCGAAGCGGACGAAAGGGGCAGTATCACAGTGCAGCCATAACGCTGTGCGGTAGTGATGCCGTGGGGTTACGTACCATGCAGAATCCCTGTCAGAACCTCATTGCCCGCCCGTTTGACATTCCGAAAGTAGATCTGAACAGTCCGCAACTGGTAAAACGACATATCGCGGCTTTCATGATCCGATCCGTAGGAGATAGAGGCAATGCTCCCCGATTAAATGATCGAATCATTGACTTCTTCACGCCATACATGTTTGATGATGATCGGGAAAGAGAGGTCGTCGATTCCGATTTTAATTCGGTCGGTCCGGCCCGGGGGCTTTGCCTTGATTCTGATGAGACCTCCTTTTTTACGTTGAGGAATCAGCTCATATCGGGCAAAGGGCTTCCTGCTCAACAAATCCTGTCATCGCTGGTTGCGGGAACTGCCTTGTCAGAGATGACAGTGGCAGAGGCCGCTCAAATTACGGTGAGCATGCTTGATCACGCTTATCTGGAGTTGAAGGATCGATTCGAGTATCTCAAGGATGAGTATACCCGAAAGGAGCATTCGTCCAATCAGTATCGTGCCCGGTTGAAAGCAACTTTTGTAGCCCTGCTTAAAACCAATCTGGCGCAATATCTGGCGACACATCAGGTGACACCCAATGCCGCCATACCGGTTAATGTGGTGGAATTCAGCACCAAGTCGGATTATAAGGATCAGGATAACCCCTCCTATATGCTTCGGCAGGCTTTGTCGCAATACGCGCCGGGAAGTGTCGTCGTTCTGGGGAATAAATGTTATGTATCGGGCGGATTGCGATGGAGTAATATGTATAGGCAGCAGACGGACTTTGTCTTCATTACGCAGAACAATGACGGGCAGATCTTTCTGGATGGAACGCCTGGAGTCCGTCCTTTTGTAGTCAACGGAAAAACCTCGCTGAACATGATTCGTCCGCTGGCGTTCGTCAACGACGGTAGTAGCCCGACCGATCGTAATATGCGTGAATCCCCTTATTATCGCACCGAAGTTGCCCTGGTAGGGACCGAAACCTGGCCGCGACGTAACAATTCGCGATGGCTTCGGGTCCGCAGCGCTGCTGAAGATGTTACTTCCTCCATCTTGTTTTACAACGTCGGTTTGGGCTACGGATTTTGCGTCTGCCCGAGGTGTGGCAGAGCCGAGGCGGAGTTTTGTGCCGCATCACAGCATCTGGCCGATTTGCCCGATTCCTTCATGACCGGAACGCGTATAGCCCATCAATCCGTGCAGAGTGACAAGGCCTGCTCGTTTAATCCCCGCCGTGATGACCGATTGCTGCGGAATGTGGTGTTGGGGGATACCATTCAGACCGACTATACCGAAATCGATATCCACGTTCCGGGATGGGTGCCCGACGGAACAAAGCTGCGCCATACGCTTGGCATGCTGATATGCAACGAATTGGCGGCACGAACCGGCACTAATCGGGGTGATATCGATTATCTGATCACCTCGTTCGGATCGCTGTGTGTGTATGACCAGGCCAAGGGTGGTGCCGGCTACTCCAACCGGCTTTGCATGAATGGACTGATTTATGAGGTATTAGATCATATTCGCGCATCGATTCAGACAATGACTTCGGACATGCTGATTGACCGCTATACCCGTAATAACAGCGACAAGATCGATCTGGCGGCAACCAGGAGATGGTTGGATGAAGAATATGAGATGCGTGAAACACTTCCAGCCGCTATCCAGGCGCTTTCTCAGCGGGGGCAGATTTCGTTTACCTTGAAATCGGATATTCTTCGGGCCTTGTCCGATGGAAAGTCGGTTACGCTCTATGCCGCGGCCGACTCCGTCGGACAATATGACGACTTTTTAGCTGTCAATCGATCCCTGTGGTACAAAAACTGTACGCCGGCAAATACATCTCTGTGTTTGTATGGAACGGCGAAGGCCATCGATTTCCCAACTTATCTGATCCTGATTCGTTGTCAGGCGAGTGCCTCGTTGCTTCAGATGCAGGCAGTGCCCTATTCGGATGTATGGCCCGTGGCTGCCATCGGAGATGATCTGTATGTGACGGAAGATGCTGCAGCCGCCCGTCTGGATGGGAACTGGGGCAGGGATGCCTGTTACCGGCTTCCGGGAATGGCTGCTGCGCTGCAATCCACCAGCCTGGAACCTGGAAATCCCAACGCTGGCAACAGTTGGAAGTTTGTGATTCCGTCCGGGACGGAGATTCCGGTCCGGCAGCTCTGCGATACGGTCTGCGGCATCGAGCCCGAATGCCAAAAAGCCATCACGTCTTTTATGGAGCGGCATCGGAGGCAAAGCGTACGTTTTGTCTATCAGGACGAACATCTGAAATCGGAACTTGGCATGCTGCTCACGGTACAGTTCGTCAAGCGGATTGTTGAGATTCTTCAACCATCAGACATTCAGCTCTGCTTCGAGATGGAAAAATATTGGGACGGACGAACCAATAACGCAAGAATTACCGACAATCTGCAGGATGACCGAACTCGTGATGGAGTGCTGCAGGGCTTCTGTAATCGCGTATTTGGACAGGAAATAGATCTCCATATTAACTCGAACTCCCCAAAGACCCTTCCTCACTGGAGGGAACTGAAGGTTGAGGCCGGAGGAGAATGTCTGGTATTTTATCCGAATGGAGGTATTCCCAACGGTTGGTTCCTGGGACGCAATGGGAGATATGTGAATGCAGTTGACGGAACGGAAGGTGATATAAATATCTCATCAAAGGATCAAACGATTATGTATGATGTGGAGATAAAGAGCCTTTGACAGCTTCGGACAGACCGAGTCTTGCGACCCAATATTTGCCTTAGGTTGATTTGTTTCGAAAAGTCCGGCCCTGTTCCAAGGAGTTGGTTTTCGGGATCTCTATTTTAGGGTTTAAGATTTCAAATATGGCAGCATCGCTCTTCAACCGTTATATCTGGCTGGTGGATACGGTCTACCGCACGGGTTACATCTCGCGCGGTGAGATCGATCGCCGCTGGGCTCGTTCGCAGTACAACGATCTGCACGAACCCGGCATCCCCGACCGTACGTTCCATCGCCACAAGGAGGCGATCCGCGAGATCTTCGACATCGAAATCCGCTGCGACCGCCACCGCGGAAACCTCTATTACATAGCCAATACCGAGGATCTCGAACAAGACAGCATGCGGCAGTGGCTGATCGGCACCTTCTCGGTCGGAACACTGCTCAACGAAAGCCGCGATCTGCGTGATCGAATTCTCTTCGAGGAGGTCCCCTCGGGGCATCAGTATCTCGTTCCCATCGTTGAGGCCATGCGTGAGGGGCGGACGCTGGAGATCCGTTACTGGAGTTTCCGCAATGCGGCGGCTTTCGATTGCGAACTGGAACCATTCTGCGTCAAGTTGTTCCGCCAAAGGTGGTATCTTGTGGCCCGCAATGTGCAGACCCTCAGGATCCGCATCTATGCGTTGGATCGCATCCAGACGCTCAAAATGATCGAACGACACTTCTGTCTCCCGAAGGATTTCGATGCCCGGGAATTTTTTGCTTCCAGCTTTGGCATCATTGTCGACCAACAGTGCTCCGTTGAGACGGTCCGCGTCCGCGCTACCGTGAGCAGAGCAACTACCTGCGCACGCTTCCCCTCCATGCCTCGCAGCAGGAGATTGAGCGCAATGATAAGAATTCGGTCTTCGAATATCGCCTGCGCCCGACTTTCGACTTTCTGCAGGAACTCCGCAAATACGCCGATGCGGTCGAGGTGCTCGAACCTCAGTGGCTCCGAGAGCGGATCCTCTCCGATGCACTCTCCGTGTGCCGCCTATACGGAGTCCTCCCTTAGGCCGCAGTCTCCGGAACCGCGGCCTAAAGGGGTTCTGCCGGGGGCAAGACCGTTGCTCCGAAGGTGATCGTCTCTGAGATTTCTTTGTACAAGGGCCGTTTTTTTGCAGCGGTGGAGCATTCTGCCGTTTTTTGGCGCAATCCATTCCGATCTTTGCAGCAAACAAACGAGGAACATCTATGGAACGGATTACGGAGACGAAGTCGAGCCAGGAGGCGCATCGGGAAACAGCGCCGCATGATCGCACGGCTGCCCCGACACTGATCGGAGCCATCGAGCAGATTGTCAATCGGGCAATCGCGACCCATCTTGACGAACTGTTTTATCGGGAAGCCGCTCCTTTCCTGGATTATCTGAGCGATCGCATGTCGCTCGACCGCGAGCAGGCGCTGGTCTTCTCGCTCTTCATGGAACAGAGTACCGACAACCGGATTCAGATCAGCGATTTTGCCCGTATGGTCGGGTGCCGTACGGTCCGTGTTATTTCGATGCTGGCTGCGGCTGACGAGTTAGCCAGACGGCGATTGATCCGTCGTATCCACAAGGAGGATTGCCTCTTCTATTCGGTGCCGATGGCCGTGGTGACGGCCGTGAAGGAGGATCGCCTCTACGAACCCGAACCGATTGACCACCTCACCAGCGAGCAGTTCTTCGACCGGATGGGCCGGATCTTCGACGAGGCCGAAGAGGACAACAGCCACCTGCTCGAGGATCTGGACGAACTGGTCGAGGCCAACCTGCAGCTGCCCTTCTGCCAGCAGACCCGCGCGTATGATTTGAATAAAGTCGAGCGGCTGTTGTTCCATGTTTTCTGTCACCGCTTTGTGAATATGGACGACGATCTGATTGGGTCGCACAACTGGTTGGAATATTTCAACCGCCGGGTCGCCTTCGGCCTCAAGTCCCAACTGAACGCCGACCGCCTCTCGTTGCAGAAGCAGGGTGTGATCGAACCCTGCAACGAAGAGGGGATGGGCGACCGTCGCTACTACCATCTGACGGCTCGTGCCAAGGAGCAGCTCTTTGGTGATCTGTGTCTGGTTGAACAGCAGGCCAAGCGCCCGAACGATCTGCTCGATAGTGCGACGCTTGCGCCCCGTGAACTCTTCTACAATCCATCGGTCGAGCGGCAGGTCGACCGGCTGGGCGAACTTCTCTCACCGGAGCATTTCACCGACATTCAGCAGCGGCTGGAGGCCGGAGGTCTGCGCAAGGGCTTTGCGTGCCTCTTCTACGGGGCTCCCGGAACAGGCAAGACCGAGACGGTCTACCAGCTGGCCCGCCGTACGGGACGCAACCTGATGGTTGTCGACGTGGCGCAGATCAAGAGTTGCTGGGTCGGCGAGAGCGAGAAGAACATTCGCAAGGCTTTCGAACGTTATCGTGCATACGTCAAGGAGGCGGAACGGGCGCCGATTCTGCTCTTCAACGAGGCGGATGCTGTGCTGGGAATCCGGCAGGAGGGGGCCAGTCGGGCTGTGGAGAAGATGGAGAACTCGTTGCAGAACATCATCCTGCAGGAGATGGAACAGTTGGACGGCATCATGATCGCCACGACCAACCTGACGCAGAATCTCGACCGGGCCTTCGAGCGGCGTTTCCTCTACAAGATCGAGTTCGAACGTCCCGATGCGGCGGTGAAGAGCCGGATCTGGCGGTCGATGATTCCGACGCTCGACGAGCGGACAGCTGCCACATTGGCCGAACGGTACGACTTCAGCGGCGGACAGATCGAGAACATCGCCCGCAAGCGGACCGTAGAGATGATTCTTCGTGGCGCGGAGCCCTCGATGGAGGAGTTGGACGAATTTTGTCGGGCCGAGCAACTCGGCAACCGAATGGAGCGACGCCGGATCGGTTTCTGATCGGCAAAAAACAGCTTTTCAGAGTGCGCAGTCTATAAAATATTAGTAATTTTATATTGATTAAAATAGTTTGTGTATGGTACAGGTGCAGAATCAAGCTTCGGCAAATCCGCTGCAGAATTCACCGTTGTTTCATTTGTCGTTGACCTCGAAGGAGTTGTTTCACAGCAATTTTCTTTACTGGCTGGGCATGACTTATCGGGACCTGTTCAAGGAGTCGTTTTCAAAATTAGGCTGTAATACGGCTGCATGGCCGGACAAATGGGAGGTGGAAAGGGAGTACAAGCATCTGGATCTTTGTGTGAAGGGACCGGGGAAAAGGGGAAAAATATACCTGGTTCTTGAGAACAAGGTGAAGAGTATCCCGAATCAAAAGCAGCTGAATAGATATGCAGCCATTGGTAACAAGGCTCCGACCTGCGATTTCGTTTTGCTCTCTTTGGTGACGGACTTCCCCGATAAGGATCAGATCGACGCGAATAGCGGCGGAAAGTGGATCATTTGGAATTATGGGGATTTGGCTGCCGCTCTCCCAAATGCCTTGTCGTCTTATGTGTCCAGTGTGTCCAGTGTGCCCAAAGTTTCGACCTATCATGGAGAGATCATCAAAGATTATATTAAATTGGCCGAGGGATTGCATGGACTGTTCGGAAAATTGACGGTCATTGATAATGCCCGATATTGTGATAATGTGTCGCAAGTATATGCCAATTTGCGGATGGATGACGTGTATGAAAAGGTTCGGGCCTCTTTGCTGGCAGGCCGGTTGAAACGGATGTTGAAAGACAGGTTCGCGGATCGAGATATTGCCATCGAATCGGGGTACAAGATCGAAAAGATTGGAGAACAGAGCGAACTCTTTTTTACAAAGGTATATGTGGACAGCGGTTTTACCAGAGGAATGGGCCTTGTGGAGGCCAAGGTGAAGATCAACGACCGGTATGTGCTGGCGGTACAGATTCAGGGTGAACAATATCGTCATGCCATCGAATGGTTCAATTTCAATACCGAGCAAGATCAATGGACGCAGACGCAAAAAGAGAAACTGCCTTCCGGATGGTTCACATCCGCGGCTTATGTCAAACAACCCGATGGCCGAACAAAAGACCACTGCAAGTATGTGGATAATAAGAAGAGTAACAGTATCTTTCTGTATCGTTACCGGAAGATCAAAGATAATGAGACAGTGGACAACGTGTTGAATGAGGTTGTCGATGATATCTGCCATATATTCGAAACCTACGGTCAGCATTGACAACCCAACCGGTTCATGCGTGATGAACAGGCCTGCCGATTGGTAAGGGGCGCACGGTCGGACCAACCTTGAACACCCGGATTCTCCATTTGACGCGAATTCTGCCAACCCGCTTATGACGATTCTCTTTCATCCCTGCTACGATACGCGTTGCCGGCTCGATCCGGCACGGCACGGTCCGGCGCTGCTCGACACGCTGACGCTCGGCCCGCTCGGCCTGCTTCAGGAGCTGGAGCTCCGTCTGGGGCTGACGGCCACCTCCACCTCGAATCTGTTGCGCACGGTTGACTATGTGAAGCTGTTGCGCGACTACCTCCCGGTGCATCCCGATTCGCCTTTTGCCCCTTCGTTTGAGGCTGACGAGTTCAACGTGGCCGCCGAACTGTTGCGATGGCGCGACCTGCTGCGACTGGCCGGCTGGAAGACTTCGATGCGCGGTATCTCCCCGCGAATCGATCTGCTGGCCGATCTCGAAGCCAGTTTTGCACGCCCGGCGCTGGGCGACCGCTGGCAGGCGGTGCTGGAGGAGCTTCCGAAGCACCGGCTGACGGACTGGACGCTCGAACTGCACGCCCCGAAACAGCTGCTGTTCCCGCTTTACGGATACCTAATTGATCGGCTCGGAGCGTGCGGTGTTCGGATCCGTGAATCCGTGCAGCAGGCGACGCGTCCCGAACAGGTACGGCGAATCCGGGTGCGGGACTTCACGGAGGCCTTCCGGGGGATCCCGGCCCTCGACCCGAAGCGGTGGACGCTGATCTGCAACCACGGCAAACTGCTCAACAACGTGCTGCGGCTCAACGGCTGTCCGACAACCGAATCGTCGATTCGTGAGAACGACTCGTCGGTCGTGCAACTCTTCGAGGCGGGCTTTTCGCTCTTCATCCACCCGTCGGAGGAGGTGCCCGAGGCGGTCGACATCTATCGGCTGCTGAACTACCTGCAGGCCCGTCCCAATCCGATCCCTGCGCGGATCAACCTGGCCTTGCAGCGGTTGCTGACCTCCGAGGCGGGAATCGATCCCGAGTGCTGGCAGGCAACCATTGACGAGGCCCTGGCGGCCGACGACGAAGCGGCCGACGAGGACCGCAACCGGATCCGCCGCCGGCTGGATGCGCTGCTCAACCCCTTCTTCGAGGCCGTTTCGCCGCGGGCCATTCCGCTCGATCGACTCCGAACGTATGCCTGTTCGCTGCGGGGATGGGCCCTGCAGCGCAGTCTTCTCGGCGACGAAGCCTCCGGCGTTCTGCCACAACTTGCGGAGATGTGCGACGTCATGCTGGCTCTGCTGGAAACGTGCTCAGGTGATACGATCGACGGACAGCTGCTGCAGGGGTGGATCTCGTCGATCCGCATCGATGCGTCGATCCGCAACACGGAGGCGCAGGTCGGCTCGTTCGACGTGGAGGAACATCCCGCCGCGCTGGTCGATCCGATCGACCGGGCCGTCTGGGTCGACTGCGTAGGGATGCCGGAGTTGCATTACGACTTTGAGTTCCTCGGCCCCGACGAGCGAAAAGGTCTCGAACGGCAGGGTGTCAGGGTCTGGAGCCGTACCGAGGAGATGAAGGTCGAACTGGAACTCATCCGCCGCGGAGTGGGGCAGGTGCGTCGGGAGTTGATTCTCATTACACCCGAATCGGATCGAGGGGCACGGTTAGAGGAGCACCCGATCGTCGACGACCTCCGTGGTGAGGAACTGACGCCCTTCCCGGTGGAGACCGACACGGTGCCGGTTGAGCTTCCGCCCCTCTGCCGGAAGGTGCCGGAGTTCCGGATTGCGGCCGGGAAGATTGCGCCGCGCGAGACGGAGAGTGCCACGAGCCTCGAACTGCTGATCCAGCGGCCGTTCGACTACGTCATGAAGCATGCAGCCCGGTTGCGGCCGGGCGGTGTGCGCGAACTCGACGAACTAAATCTCATCGAGGGTCGTGTGGCGCACCGCACGCTGGAGTTGATCGTCCGACAGACGGAGGGTAACCTCAATGCCATGTCGGGAATCATCGCCCTCCGGGAGGATTTCGATCACTATTTTCTGAAGGCAGTTCGGGAGTGCGGATTGGGGCTTCTGCTGGCCCGCCACACCATCGAGCGTAAGGCGCTTCAGGAGCAGCTGCATAAGGCATTGTCGGCACTGATGCAGATCCTGTTCAAGTGCGACCTTCGGATTGAGGGTGTGGAGCAGGAGTCCTCGGCTCCGTTGCTTGATGCCGGCAAACCCATGCTCACGACACGTGTCGACCTGCTGTTGCGCAATCGTGCTGGGGATCCGGTGATTTTCGACCTGAAGTGGTCGCGCAACGAGAAGCGATACGAAGCCTTGATTCGCGAGGGGCGCGATCTGCAGTTGCGTGTCTACGATCATGCGGTGAGCAGCAGCCTCGGGCGTCCGGTCGCGGCCACGGGATACTTCCTTTTGGGACGCGGCCAGCTGCTCAGCGCCGATCTGCCCGATCTGCAAGGGTACGTCAAACAGGTCGATGCACCGCGGACGACTGACGAGGCCATGGTTCGCATACGTGCCGGTTATGAGCGCCGCTACGAGGAGTTCCGCGATGGTATCATCGAGGAGGGAGAGGGACTTCCGGTTGGGCAACTTCCCTATGCCTGGGCGAACGATCCCGAACGTCTGTGGCCCCTCCTGACGGAGAAGAACGCGGGGAGCATCAAGCAGATCGACCCCTATGACAATGCCTATCGAATCTTCAAAGGTACGCTGAAATGAGAAACATTCACTATATCAGTGCCGGTGCCGGATCGGGCAAGACCCATACGCTGACCGAGATCCTGGCCGGCCATATCGCCTCGGGAACCTGCCGTCCGGACGAGGTGTTGCTGACGACTTTTACAGAGGCCGCCGCCTCCGAGTTCCGGGAGAAGACCCGGCGCAAACTGCTTGAAAAGGGACTTGTGGATGCGGCGTTTGAGATGGCCGGAGCACGGATTGGAACGATCCACTCGGTGGCCAAATCGCTGATTGAACGCTACTGGTACCGGCTCGGTCTGGCTCCCTCCGTGACGGTTCTCGACGACGAGGGGCGCGCCCGGCATATCAATGAATCGTTGGCCGCACTGGCTACGGACGACGATCTGAGGGCTTTTAGACGACTGCAACGCTGCTTCGGCTTTACCCGGCAGGAGGGCGCACATCCGGTTCCGAATCCCGATTTCTGGAAACAGCACCTGGAGCAGATTCTCGCATGGATGGACAATTACGAGGTGTCGCTCGAAGAGAGTCTCGACTATTGTCACCGGCAGTTCGACGCCTTCTTCCACGTGCAGGATCTTCCGGGTGGTGCTTCGCTGGAGGCGCAGCTGGAGCAGGTGAAGTCCTATCTTCAGGCGATCAGCGACTCCGGAGATGCTTCCAAAACCACGCTGGACGCCATTACCCCACCTTTGGCTCTGCCGGTCGGGGAGGAGTCCTATGTGTTCGTGGTCAAGGCCCTGTCGGCTGTCGGAAAACTGCCCAAGAAACTGCAGAACAAGCCTTTTGCACCCGGATATGTGCAGGTCTGCGAGACCCTGGAGAAGAGCCTGCGGCACGTCTCCCATGGCCGCCTGTTGAAGGATTACGTGGAGCGTATTTTCCGGCTGGCTGCGGACTGGCGCCGCGACTACGCCGACTACAAACGACGCAACCGCCTGATTGACTTCAACGACATGGAGCGCTACTCCGTGCAGTTGCTTGATAGGGAGGATGTTGTTCGCGACATTCGCGAATCGATCCGGCTGGTGTTGGTCGACGAGTTTCAGGACTGCAGCCCGATCGAGATCCGCCTCTTCGATCGTTTGTCGGAGATTGTCGACCGCTCGGTCTGGGTCGGCGATACGAAGCAGTCGATCTATGGGTTCCGCGGAAGCGATGCCGAAATGGTCGAGACCATTACGCGGCAGTTTCCCGAGGATGTTGCGCAACCGAACGCCGCGGGGTGTTTCCGCACCAGCCTCCCGAAGAGTTATCGCTCGCGGGAAAAGCTGGTTCTGGCGGCCAATGCTGTCTTTACGCCGATTTTCGGTCCTGTGGCTGCTCTGGAACCCTATCACGGGGAGGAGGGCGTTGAGTCCCTTCCGCCGCTCGAGCTCTGGCAGGTCGGAGGTGACTTTTTCGAGGCCGTGGCCGACGGGGTCGAGACACTGATTCAGCAGGGGGTGGCTCCGGGCGATATTGCGATCCTTGCCCGACGCAATGACAAGGTCGATGCGCTGGCTAGCTCGTTGCGCAACCGGGGAATCCCCGTGGCGACCCCCGAAATTGCTATCGGCGACTATCTCGAGGTGCAGTTGCTTGTGGCGTTGCTCAACTACGCGGTGTTGCACGATGATTTTTCGAAGGCTGCCATCCTCGCCCTGCTGGCCGACTGCCCGGTTGACGGGCTGCTTGAACGACGGCTGAACTATCTGGCCGATCCGGGCGATAGCCGCTGGCTGGAGGAGGATGCACTCTTCCGGAAGATCGACCGGGTGATCGACCGCAACCGGCAGCAGTCGATCTCCGGCTTTGTCGAGAGCCTGATCGTGGAGCTTGACTTCGAGAATCGGATCAACCGCTGGAGCGGCCCCGAAGCGGCCCGGCGCCGTGCCCATCTGGATTCGGTGCTGGCGCTGGCCGCGGACTACGAAACACAGGCCGCACAGACCGGCGGGGCTTCGTTGGGCGGCTTTGCCCACTGCCTCGAACAGGGTCAGGCCACTGAGCGGCTTTTCGAGAAGGATCCCCGGGCCGTCAGCGTGTTGAGCTACCACAAATCCAAAGGGCTTGAGTGGAAGTACGTCATCCTGACCGGTCTGGAGCGGGATTATCGCAAAAGGCTTTTTGCACAGGATCTGTTCGAGGTGCAGCTTCACTGCGCGGACGGTTCGGACGGCGGGGATGCCCGTCGGCTCATTTCGCTCTTCCCGAATCTCTTCGGGGCGTCGAACGTTCCTTCGAGCCTCGAAGATCCGCTGCGCGAACTGCTGCATTACGAAACTACCGATCGTCGGGTATGTCGGGAAGAAGCTCGGTTGCTTTATGTCGGCTTCACCCGGGCTCGGGATCAGCTGATTGCCGTGCAGCCGTTGAAAAGCGCACGAAGCGGAGCAACTACTCCCCAGGCGCTGGAGTGGTTGATTCAAGTGGGGGCAGCTACGAAAGAGCGCATCTGGCACTCTTGGGAAGAGCCGATTCCGGTTCGGCAGTTTGTCGGCGTGGCGGCTTCCCGTACGGCAGAGGAGCCCCTGAAGGCCGAACGGTATCTTCGTCCGGAACCATCGGCCCAAACGCCGGAACCCCGGTATTTGCAGCCGAGCCAGCTCACCGTTGACCCGAGTGGAATGTCCGAGGTTACGCTGGTTGCCGATCGCGGGGCCCGGATCGAATTGCGGGCTGGAGCCGAGACTCCGATGTCCGAGATCGGTACGACGCTTCACAACATCCTGGCGCTCTGCAACCCCGGATCGGAGAACATGACGGAACGAGCCCGACAGATACTTGGCCGGCATGGCATGGAAACGGTCGTTCCACATCCGGAGCAGATCGGGGCCATGGCCGAATGGTTGTTCGGATGGCTTGAGCGGGAGTATGGTCCGGCTCGTAAGATCTGGCATGAGCGACCGATCCGCATGTGGTGCAACGGGCAGGAGCTGAACGGCTCGATTGATCTGGTCTGGGAGACGGACCACGGATGCGTAGTAGTCGACTTCAAGAGTTTCCCAGGCATGCAGGAGGCGGTCACCAATCCTTCTGGTGAGCACTTTGCCGGGCGTTACGCACCGCAACTGACGGCCTATCGCCGGGTGCTGGAGGCCGCCGGAGAGCAGGTGCGGAATACGCTTGTCTGCTATGTCGTGCAGGGGTGTTTGGTGCGAGTGTAAACACCGGAAGGGATTGGAAAAGGAGGGATTATTTCATAAAAACACCACCTTGTGCCGGCGGATGCAGGCCAAACGGTCGTTTCCTCGTTGGTTGACGGGTAGAATCACGTCGTAACGAAGCGGTTGTGCCCATCCGCCCAGCCGGTTGAGCAATCCGTAGCGGCCTCGTCGGCCGATGATATTGAACTGCGCAAAGTGGTTGGTCAGTACATCGTATCGCGGAGGAATGATGGTGCGGCCCCCGAAATCCAATAGGCCGTATTTCCCGTTGCGGTGGATGCGCAACAGAGAGTCGCCATAGGGTGCCGCATGGTCACAGTTCAAACGAATGAGTTGTCCGCTGCGGATGTGCAGTAGTGCATACCCCTCGCTGTCGCGTACCAATGCCCGGTCCGTATCATCCAGCAGCCAGGCTTCATCCCAGCACGCCTTCGTAAGGTGGCATCCTCCCGAGGTCTGAAATCCCGTCTTGCCATTTTTGTAGTAGTATCTGATTCCCATATCCAGCTTTTTCGGCAAAGTAAAAGCCCTGTTGTGCCACTTCCCGGCACAGCAGGGCTGAATCTGGAGAAAAAGGGGCTTATAGCTCCATCGGCTCATTATCCTGCGGACAGCGGATTGTTCGGTCGGGGAAGAGCGTGGCAAAGCGTTCCGGCACGGTGGTGTGAATCGGGATCAACAGCCCGGGATCGACATGACGGACAATTGCCTGCAGCGATTTCACATCGGCATGACCACTGGTATGGATGTGCGGATTGGCAAAACCCCGTTCCCGGATCCAACCCATGAATTCGGGTTCGTCTTTTTCATACCCCTCCCAGATCGAAGTGACTACAACCGATGGCGTGTGGCTGTACTTCTGCATGTAGTGCAGCATTGAGGGGCGGATGAGCCAGACATATTTGCCAGGATTGCGCCCGACGTCTTTTGTGTCAACCGTCGAAAGTGCCTTCAGACGCTCCACAATCTCCGGATTTCCGGCCTCTACGAGCCGTTTCAATTGGGCGGGCAGGCAGAAATACCGAAAGACATCGTGTCCCTCGAACGGAGAGAGCGGCGACGGAATCGACGACTTGAAACGGTGGACCGCTTCCAGCACATAGGCGACGTAGGTATCCACAATCAGCTTGCGCGAACAGACGAGCGCCGCCTTGTAAATCTGGACGATTCGGTCGATGTTCTGCCCTGAGCACCAGATGTAGTGCAGCTTGTCGGCATCGGTGCGGAGCTGCTCCTTGAAACGTTCGCAAATCTCCGCTTCGCTCATACACTCCTTTTCAGTGGCCAGATTGGTTCCCTCGAGCAGCAGGCAGTCGACCTTGCGGGGGAGGTTGTGGTAGAGAAAGCCTTTTACGCCGTGGCGGCGGATGTCCCCGCTGTAGAGGATTCGCCGGCCTTCGGCTTCGATCAGAAAGGCACAGGCATCATAGGCCGCGTGATCGACCGTATAGGGTGTAATGCGGATATCGTCCACGGTTACCGGTTTGAACTTCCGGTCGTCAGCCTCCTTGGAGAGGATTCTGATATGGCGCAGATAGCTGGCATCGCCGCGTCCATGGATCACCTCGGTGACGTGCATCATGGCTGCCGTCCCGGCCGTAGCGTAGATGGCCACATCCTGGTGCGTATCGGGCAGCAGTCCGTGGTGGTCGGCATGGTAGTGGCTGATGAAGATGGCATCGGCGTCCTGCGCCCATTCGAGTGCCTCGCGGCGGATTTGCTCCTGCTGCTCCTGGGGCCGGGAGTCGAAATCGAGCGGCAGACCCAGGTCGAGCAGGATTTTTGCCTGCCGGGTCCGTATCTCAACACAACTGCCGCCGATTTCGTGTGTCCCGCGGTGGATGGTGATGGTCATAGCAATATGATCTTTTTGTCGGATTGGTATTTGTAATATTGGGCGTGGATCGTACTCCGTTTCTTCCTGTCTTCACGATTGATAAAAGCAAGAAGATCCGGAGAAATGGCTGGATGCAATTCATCAATCAGCAGAACTCCGTGGATAGCCACAATGTCGCCGTTTGTCCTATCATAGAATTTGTCGAAGTTTCGGGGCATGGTTGTCTTGTCAGTGTGCGGGCCGTAATGAATTGTATGATTCAGACAAAGATCCTCCATGAGCCACAGATAAAAAAGCAACTCGGTCAGAATGCCGATTTTTTTATTTCGGTATTTCAATTCAAAGATCCACAATTCATCGGAACGGATTGCCCACAAGTCAATGGCACTTTTTCCTCCGGTAAACAGAGCATTTGTGTTGGAAACCGAATCCCTGAAAACCCCTACCGGCAATTGATTGCCGCATGCGTCGAAATCCACACCCTTGAACAACTCTTTTCGGGAGATGAAACTTCTTTCGATGGTTGCTTCGGATGACTCCTTTTGTGGCGTTGATGCCTCGTTGCGGGGAATATTGAGGTACAGGTTACCGCTTTCAAGTTCAGTCTGGAAGTTCCGTACTGCCGGAGTATTTTCTGCTTCAATGCTGAACCATTCGAAGTGTTCCTGCATTTTGAGAACCCGATAGAGAAACCGGTTGTAGTGACGTTGTCGGACCACATCGATGTGCTGCGGCTCATCCCATCTTAGACTGACTGTTTCAATCTGGTCCGAAAGCCAATATTTGAGACAGAGAGCCCAGGCTTCGAATGAGGCATAATCCGTCTGCATGTTTTGGCAGACTGGGTTCATTTCATAACCGTATTTTGTTTTTACAGTCTTCCCTTCGTAATAAAACTTTTTTTCATGGATAGCCATGGATAGTTTTTTGGTCTGGCTGTCGACTAAAAAATCGATATAATCAGTGAAGATGATTCGATTCTTCGTTCCGCTACATGTAATTCGATTCCTCAGAACATTTAGGATCTGGACTTCTATCTCTTTCTGAATGGACGATTTACGGTCATCTACTTTACTTTTCATAAGAATCTTTTTTTTATAAAGATACAATTATTATAGAGATTTTCTTTTGTTTAGAAGTGCCATGGCCTCTTCGAACGACAGAGCATCGCCCTTCGGCAGATCCCGATACTGGCCGGCGATACGCATGATCGGAGAGGCAAGGCGTCCGAAACTGCCTTCATCAACGTGGAGTTGCCGGTAGCCGCATACCGTGCAGGTAGCCGAATGACTGCTGCGGCCGCTTAACGGAGACCCCGAGAAAGAGTAAATCAGCATCCGTCCGCCGCATTTCGGGCATACGCGCGTGTAGCGCTCCTCGTATTCGGTCCATGCCCGGACCACCACGCCCAGCGAATAGGGTCCCGAATCCTTCATCGAGACGTAGGCCATGCGGATGCGCAGTGGCGTGCGGACTCCGAAGAGTTGTGGATCGGCAAGAATCCGTTCACGCTGGCGCCAGATGAGCGGCACCGATTCGGCAAAGAGGTTCAGGAGCCGTTGCTCTTCCCGCTTCTGTTGCCCTTGGCGGATAGGTTCAAACCAGGCCCGGACGAGTGATTCGGGGACGAGCAGTTTTCCTGCTTGCGCATCGATATGCAATCCGTTGTCTATGATTAACGATTCGTCGATCCGGAGTTGCAATCCCTCGACATTCTGCAGTGTGTAGTTTCGGCCCTGTTGGTCGATAATGGCAATCGGGATGACGGCCTCTGCTGTTTTCGGAGCATCGGCCCGCTGGCTGAACGTCCGGAACGAAGTCGCTGTTTTTTGAGTGTATTGTTTTTTCTTGTCAGTCATGGTCTTCGCCGTTTAAAATCTGGATGGCCCGTTCGGCATCCGCACGGGTAATGCCGATGCGGGGATCGGTTTGAATGAAATGCAGTCGCTGTTCCGGTCGGATATCTGCTTCATCGTCAAAAATTACATAGCGGTATGGCTTCGAAGCGTACTCTTTCAGCCAACTGCGTATCTCTTCGCCCTTGGCGGCTCCGGCCGTCTCTCCGGCGGACATTGGAAAGTTGGCATGCGGCGATTGACCGGTTACGCCGATCAGCTGCCCCGGCAGAGTCCGCTCATGCCACATGGCTCTCATTCGCTCCTCGCCCTCGAGGCGCCATGACGAGGAGATGACCACTGCGGCACCGGTTGCATCGATAATCCGCCGCAGGTTCTCCACCGCCTCAGGGTCGAACAGATAACCGTAGCGGTCCGAAACCGGAAGCCCGTTCCTGCGCCGTTCGGCAATGTAACGCTCGGTATTCATCACGCCGTCGAAATCGAGAAAGATCACTTTCTGGACGTTGTGATCGTAGAGAGCACCGAGGGCCCCGATGATGCGCCGCATTTCTTCCCGTACATGGTCCGGCGAGAGCACCTCGAAATTGCAGTGGCAGTTTAACATAGCCTGGTAAAACTCCGGCGTCGGTGCCACGTGAAATTCGAAGATGGCATAGTCGTCATGCGTCTCGACCTCCTGCTGCGAAGCGTGGAGGGGCAGCGTGCGGAGATACTTGACGCCGTCGCCCGCGACCCGGACCCGGATTGTGCAGGGGCGGATGTCGTCATAGACCGCCACGCCGAAGGCCCCGGTCAGGTAGCCGGCCGGATCGAGTTCCTCGGGCGGCGTAAAGCGATCTTCGGTCACGCGGATCTTCACCATGCGGTCCAGCGCGTAGAGTTTGATCTTCGCATTGTCGGGCTTGTCGGCGTAGAGATACCAGCGCCGATCGCGGAGCTTAACGAAAAGCGGCCGAAGACGGAGATCGAAGGCCTCGTCCCCCGTGAAGGGCTGATAGGTAACGACCACCTGCCGGTTCTCGCGCATGGCATCGAGCAGTTCGGGCAGATGCCCCCGGGCCGAGGGGACCTTTTCGACCAGCACGCGGTTATGCAGCGTGCGGGCTTCGCGCAGCGACTGCCCGACGGCAAAACTATCGAGCAACCAGTTTGTGATGTTGTGCGAGTTGAGATCCTCGCTGTTGGCAATGGAGTAACGGTTGGTGCGTTCGTCGCAGACAATCGAGATGTCGAACAGTTCCTCGACTGCGTCGCGGTGGGAGTGGAAAGTCCGCCGCGCCAGCGGACGACCGTCATAGAGCGCGCTGCGCTGCCAGCGGGCGCGGATCTCGGCCAGCGTAATCGGCCCGTAGCGATGGAGGGTGTCGGCCAGCCAGATGTACCTTTTGAAGAGATTGGATGCCATGGTGTTTGTCTTTTTCTGGTACAAAGGTAGCAATAGTGTGTGCCGAAATCATGCACATAGCGGGAATTTTCATACTTGTCGCTGATTTTATCTCAAAAAGAGCATGAGTGCCGGATTCCGGCAGATTGGCTATTGAACTTTGCTTGAGTAGAGCATAAAAGAAGATATTGATATTACCCGATATTCGTTTGCGAACAATCCGCAGCCAGGTCATGCCTTTTTACGAGAGAATCGGTTTTGTGATGGAGTTGCATAAACCGTTGAAAAGCAAAGGAAGCTTGTGTTCTGAGCTACTCGCTCAAATTTGTTACGGCGTTCGGGCGTCCAATCCCGAAGATCCCAGACAACAATCGGAAAACTGACAAACATGGGGGAATCCTCGTTATCCGTTGTATGCTTAACGGGAGAGGAGGTTGGAGCCTTAGATATTAGATTTTCCCTATTGTAGCATTGTGCTATCGGATGGAGTTTTTGCCGCAAAAATCAGCGGCCGTTGGCGGTTTTCCGATTTAATTTCCTATTTTTGTAATTGGTTCCGTGCCGACCCGCGGAGCCAGACATTTTATACGAACGTTTTGTTACGTTTTCTTTCGCATTCAAACTTCGCAACTTTGATCTCTCGAAAGAAATGTAGCCGGGCGCTCCGTAAACGTATGTATTGCATCCGTGCGCTATTGGCGCATTATGTGCAATACACGTTTCGCGTGGGCTGTCCGTGTTGCTTATTTCGAGAGGGGCAGCGAAGGCCTGAATGCGTGGTAAGTCAATGCGGCAACCCACGTTTTTTTATGGCTTTCGATTACGATTACACCGGAAACCCCGCCCTGCTCGACCGTCGGAAGGTCGCCTTCTTTGCCTCGCGCGTCGTCTCGCCGGCCGTCGAGGAGCAGGCCCTACGCTGGGCCGAGGCGTGTTGCGCAACTGATCGCGTCGTAATCAGCGGCTTCCAATCCCCGCTCGAAAAATCCGTCTTCGAACTCCTGCTGAAAACCCGGCACCCGGTGATCTGGGCCCTGGGGCGTGCCCTCTACCGCCGCTACCCTCCCGCCGTCGAAGAGGCCCTGGCCGAACAGCGCATCCTAATTTTTGCCGTTCGCAACGCCCGCCGGACCGGTTGGCAAACGGCCCAAACCCGCAACTACACCATCGCCACGATGGCCGAGGAGAGCGTCTACGCCCTCCGCACGGACGGCTGTCCCAGTTCGCTCGACGTCCTCTGCGGGCTGGAACTGGGGCACAAACCAGTGCGTTGTTTCCCGCAATAAACGTCCCGTTTCGCGGGAAAATTGGTACTGAAACTGCATCGAAACCCGATTCTGAATGACCAGAATTCTGCAAAATCGAACGCCGGGAGAGGACAAATTCCACGGTTTTTTAGGACGCAAATGTCGGATTAGAGGCTCTCAATTGGATGAATTAAGGGCGCAAAAGCACGTCCAAATTCGTAAAATCTGTCCGAAATTTTGCATCTTCAACCGCCGAGAATCGGTCGAAAACGGGCTGTTTCGGTGCCTGATTAGAGCGATAAACCGCCACTTTCCCACGCCAAAATGGCCGGATCTTCCCTGTTTTCTGGCGAAGGGGTCTCGAAAATCCTTCGCCGGCCAAATTTCGGGTCGGGCCACGGTGGCCCCGGTAAAAAACGACGACTTCGGAGGAGTTTTCCTTCCCCCTTGCGGGCAAGCTGTTTTCTGTTACGAAATCTATTTCGCGTAACGGAAAACACAGCTTGCTGAGTCCCGAAACATATCATGTTCCGGGGACTCAAAAACGGGTCGAATATCACGTCCCGTTCCCGCTTGTTCGCCGGCCAATCTGAAGAGGCGAACCACCCGTTCCCGAAACTGATATCGGGAACAAAACTGCCCTGAAACGGGATGAATAAATCTTGAACTCAATCCATCATGAAATAGTGATGCCAGGAAATCAATACGGATTGAAGTCTTGGCGTCTTGATCTCCAGAAGTCAAGAACCCCTAAGATCCCGAAATCATGAGCTCTTGAACTCGTGAGCTCCAGAGGTCATGAAGTCCAGACCTCAAGAGTTCTTGATGCCCGGACTTCAAGAAGTTTTGAAATCTGGAACTCAGGCACTGTTGAGGTCTTGGACTCATGGATTCTTGATCTCCTGGCGTCATGTTCTCTTGACCTCAAGAGCCCTTGAAGTCTAGTTTCCCTGAGTTCATGACACCTTGGGTTACGGATCTCTTGTTCCCTTGATCTATTGGTGTCTGTAGGAGACTTTATATTGAGAGTGCAGAGGTATTAGGCTTGCTGCCACCTCCCTTGTCGGACTGACAATCTCCTTCTTCAGTCTGCCCAAAAGCAGATGTCAGATTTTCTTTTTTGGCACGCCAAAGGAATGTCTTCCAATACGCTATTTGGACTCTCACCGACGCCAACCTGTGCCACACCGACGCCAACCACTGCCATAGAGCGCTGATGGCAGAGAAAACGTCTTTGAAGCCCCTATATTCGCTCCCGAAACCTTAAAAGCTTATCATTATGCAAGAACAAAAGAATGAACTTCGGGGCGACAGCCGAACGGTGTCCCTCGACTCCGGGACTTTATCGAGAAAAGTCTCCAACTATGAGCGCCTCTTCCTGCAGCCGGTCAAGACCGCGGCTCTCCACGGCAAGGCCATTTATGTCCGTCCGGAATTTCACCAGCGGATTCAGCGACTCGTGCGGCTCCTCGACAACGACAAAATCTCGATGTACAGCTATCTGGACCGCGTGCTGGAACACCACTTCGCAACCTTCGACGACGAAATTACAGCCTGGTGCCGCAATCGGTTCCAGGCTCTTTCCCGGGATCTTAAAACGACACTGCCATGGGAATAGTCAATGTAGAATCCCGAACCTTTGAGCGGATGCTTGCGCGGTTCGAGGAGTTCGCCCGACAGATGGACGCGCTCTGCCATGTACACCGTATCGGCGAATCGGAGCCATGGCTGGACAACCAGCAGGTCTGCCAGCTGCTGAATATCTCCAAACGGACGTTGCAGACCCTTCGCGGCAACGGGTCGCTCTCCTACACGCAGATCAACCACAAGATCTACTACCGGGTAGAAGATGTACGGTCGTTCCTTGCGGTGCTGGAGGCACGACGCAAGCACGACCAGAAGCGCAGAAACGGAGTATAAACGGCGGGGTCCGGATTGCGGCACTTGTGGTGGTGCTGGGCTGGATCTTGCATTAAACAGACGAAAAATGGGCAATGAATTGATTACGGAGCATGACGAGCGGATCCGCTCGTACTTCCAGGCGCTGGAGCATCTTTCCAAGGCTTTGGAGACGTTGTTCTCGAAGCGTAAGTCTTCGTTGGACGGCGAGAGCTTCTATACGGACGAGGAGCTTTCGCTGCGGCTGAAGGTCAGCCGCCGGAGTTTGCAGGATTACCGCAATCAGGGACGGATTCCCTACATCAAGCTGGGCGGCAAGATCCTCTACCGCTCCTCGGATGTCGAGCGGATGTTGGAGGAGGGGTATCGTAACGAATTTCGGTAGACGAGGGGCCGAACGGGGACAACAAGACAGAACAGGCAGAGGAAGAGAGCATGAGCAACCGACCTCTCACAATGCCACCGTTCATAGTTTTTCTCCTTTTCATCGGTAGCATCTTCAAAAACGGGCCGGAGCGAATACGACAACCTTTTTCCCGGGGAGCATCTCCATCTGCGGAGGCCTCTACTCGGGAAAACCCCTTCGGGGCATGAGGTTGGCATTTCGCTCCGGCCCATTACCTTGCTGCCGGATGAAAAGGAGTGTCATGTGCCACCTATCGGGTATAATAGGGATGATTAAATATAAATTTATACCCGTAAGGGTACAAAATGAAAAATATTTGATATATTTGTACCCAAAGGGGTATAAATCATGAAACAAACATCTCTATCCAACTCGGTCAAGTCGATGCGCCGACAATATCATCTGACACAGGTGGAACTTGCCGAGAAGTCCGGTGTGGGACTGCGTTTTATCCGCGAACTGGAGCAGGGCAAGCCGACACTTCGTCTTGACAAGGTCAACCAGATTCTGAATCTGTTTGGCTATGAGGTGGGAGCCGTACCGATGACTAAAACCGATGAATGATGAAACAAGCTGTTGTATTTTTTCAGGATCGACGGGCCGGCATCCTGACTGAAGACGAGAACGGTTATACATTCGTATACGATACCGGTTATTTGGCGGCACCGGATGCGCAGGCTGTGAGTCTGACCCTTCCGTTGAGCGATCGTCCCTATCGGGATAAAGTGCTGTTCCCGTTTTTTGACGGGTTGATTCCCGAGGGCTGGTTGCTGGATATTGCCGAAAGGAACTGGAAAATCGATGCCCGCGATCGCATGGCCTTGCTTTTGGCCTGCTGTAAGGATTGTATCGGAGCTGTTGGAGTTCAACCCGTAATCACCAAGGAGGAGTAATCGATGGCGGTATGTTTGTATTGTTACGGGGAGTTGACCGCGGGTGAAAAGGATTTCCACAAGCGTTGTTCCCAAAAAATATTCGGGACGTCGTGTCCTCCCGAACTACCCTATACGCGCGAAAATCTGACAGATCTTGCCCGACAGGTAATTCGTAGCCAAACGACACTTACGGGGGTACAGGCAAAATTGTCGCTCGATATTCTCAAGGGTGGACGAAACGAGGTCGACCGTTTTACGATTGTCGGGCTGTGGGGACGGTATATTCTGAAACCACCAACCGAACGATTCGCCCATTTGCCCGAGTTGGAGGATTTAACGATGCATTTGGCCGAACTGGCTAGAATAAGGGTCGTGCCTCACAGCCTGATTCGCTTTGCTGATGGCGAACTGTGCTATATCACACGCCGTATAGACCGCACTTCCCAGGGTGTGAAATTACCCATGGAAGATATGTGCCAGTTGACCGGGCGTCTGACCGAGCACAAATACAAAGGTTCGTACGAACAGATCGACAAGACCATCCGGAGATTCTCTGCAACCCCCTTGCTGGATCAGGTCAACTTTTGGGAGCAGGTCGTGTTTTCGTGGATCACGGGGAATGCCGACATGCATCTGAAGAACTTCTCGCTTTATAGCGAGGTGCCGGGTAAACATCTGCTTACTCCGGCTTACGACATGCTCTCCACAGCGCTGGTCATGCCGGAGGATAACGAGGAGCTGGCGTTGACGCTCAACGGCAAGAAGCGGAAAATTAGGAAAGAGGATTTTATCGCTTCCATGCAGACTGCGGGTCTGGGCGACAAGGTTATAGAAAACATCTTACACAAGTTTCGGAAGTCACAGGATGTCTGGTTCGCATATATGGATCGATCATTCCTTCCGCGAGAGATGAAAGAAGAATACAAAGGGATCATCCGAAACAGGATCAGCCAACTGATATAGTAGATGGAAATATAAATATCTTGCATTATGGAGGTTACAAGAATTATTCATCCTATTGGACAAGGCGCATTTTATACAGAAAGAATATGTTCTAAGGATCAAATATATAATGTTGTTTATGATTGTGGATCTGGAATAAATAAAAACGCACCCAAAAGATTGATACAGGAGATTGCATCAGTCTTTACATCAAATGATGTAGTGGACATTTTATTCGTTTCCCATTTTGACAATGATCACATTAACGGAATTCGTGAGTTAAAAAAAAGGGTAAAAGAAATTAGAAATATAGTTGTTCCCCTTGTAGAGAAGAATGATTATTGGTTCTATTGTGTTGAAAATCAAAATTTCATAGCATTTTATGATTCACTTGAAGAAATAGCATCCCATGTATATAGGGTAAAGCCAAATATTAATGATGAAAGGGAACTTAATAATCAGCTTATTGATCTGACAGAGAGGGAAGGCGGTATTATCAACGGAGGTGCAAAATTTAAGTGGGCGACTATTGATTGGTGCTATATCCCATTTAATTATGATCAAAAAGTTCGGCTTGAAAAGTTAAAGGCTGAATTAGCAGGACAAGGTGTGCCTGTAGATATTTTCACACAAGATTTGAGTACGATCTGGGGCTATCTAGATAAAATTAAGAAAGCCTATAAAAAAGTGATTCCAGATGGAGCCAACAAAACGTCTCTTATCGTCTATTCAGGAGGATTAACCAGCAGATACATAATGCGTCAATATCAATATTGTATGCGTCCGCGTTTCTGTTGTGAGTTTTGTCGCCATCCTTTTTTGAGACCTGAAGGTTGTCTGTATTTTGGAGACAATGATGTAAATCAAGGGCTTCTATTAGCTGATTTGAAAAATGCACTTAACCAGGTAATTGATCGAATTGGAACAATTCAAATTCCACATCATGGTGCATTAAAGAATTTTAATGTAGGTATTTTTGATATCAATAAAAATCAGAAATCATTTTTTGTATCTTTTGGTATACACAATACATATGGTCATCCTTCAATGAGGGTAATAGACGATGTAGTGAGATCCGGTTCGTGCTTATTTGAGGTAACAGAAAATAGAGGTAGTGGTTATATGCAGTTGATATACTGATAATCTAATTATGTCCGTATTATGGAACAGCCCGGAGATAAGAATCTCCGGGCTGTTTTGCAAATAGAGCAGGGCGTATCCCGCTATCCCAGCTTGGCGATGGCTCTCTCCACCTGCATCATGTCCCGGAGGATGGAGCTGTCGAGAACCCGGGCATAGTGCTGCGTCATCTTGATGTTGGAGTGGCCCAGCATCTTGGCTACATTCTCCAGACTGACGCCATTGGCCAGGCAGACCGAGGTTGCATACGAGTGCCTGGCACAATGCGTGGTCAGATTCTTGCGAATCATACAGATGTCGGCAATCTCCTTCAGATAGCTGTTCATCTTTTGGTTGCATGGAACCGGCAGCAATACACCCTTCTTCCGGCAGGTGGGGTGGTCGGCATACTTGCGCAGAATCTCCTGCGGAATATCCAGCAACGGGATGTTGCACATGTTTTTCGTCTTCTGACGGGGCTTGCGGATCCAGAGATTTCCGTTGTTGTCCCGGACGATGTGCTCCGGGGCTAACTGCTGCACGTCGATGAAGGCCAGCCCCGTGAAGGCGGCGAAGATGAAGACATCGCGGACCAGCGTCAGCCGCTCCAACGGAAACTCCTTGCGGTAGATGGTCTGCAGCTCGTCCATCGTCAGAAACTCCCGGACGACCTCCTTCTCGTAGAAACGAATTCCGAGGAAGGGGTCCTTCGCCATCCAGTCGTTGGCACGGGCCAGATTGGTAATTTTCTTCAGACACTTCATGTAGCGGACGACGGTATTCTGCTGGCATCCCTTTTCCGTCTTCAGATAGAAGGCAAAGGCGCGGACCAGCTCGCCGTTGACCTCCGTGAGAGGCAGATCCTCCTTCCCGTAACGCTGGCGAATCAACTCAGCCAGATAACGCCGGCAACTCTCATAGCGGCGGACCGTAATCAGCGCATAGTCCGTGCCGACCAGCGCCCGGCACTGGTCGTTGTGCTCCTGCATGGTCCCCAACAGCGTGCGAACCTCTTCCGGCTTCTCCTGCCCGAAGAAGAGCTTCTGCAGCAGGTGAGCCGTGACGGGACGGTTCTGCTGCTCCAGTTCGCAAAAGATTTGATACAGCTTGATGCGGGCCTCCTCGATATAGGTGTTCAGGTCGCAGGCGCGGCGGCTCTTGCCGCGGGCCGTCTCCTTGGCCTGACTCCACAGGGCAGGGTCGATGCTCTTGCGGATGTTGTTCTCAACGCGCGTCCCGTTGACGGTGATGCGCATGCAGACGGAGGCCTCTCCGTTTTTCAGCAGCCTGGTCTTCTTGAGGAAGAACAGCACGCGAAACGAATCTCTTTTCATGGTTCCTACTTGCTCTTTGACTGGTTCGACAAATGTAGGAAATCCGACCCGATTTAGCGTCATGCAAAATATTGCAGTTCAGCGAGAAAGGCGCTAATTCGGTGGAGATAAATGGGGCGGTTTTCATCTCCACCGATTGCTCCACCAGAAGGTGCCGAAAACCGCTGTTTTTTGCGCTGCCGGCAAAAAGAGAAAACCCTGATTTCGTTTGGAAATCAGGGTTTTGCAACTTTTTGCTTCTCTTCAAAGTGGTACCACCAGGAATCGAACCGGGGACACAAGGATTTTCAGTCCTTTGCTCTACCAACTGAGCTATGGCACCATCCCGATATCGGAAGCGTGTTCCGTATTATCGTGGTGCAAAGGTAACCATTTTTTTTGATTCCGCAAGCATCCGACGTAAAAAAATCCTTTTTTTCTCATTTTTTGCCCCGATACCCCGCTTTGCACCTCCCCAAGGAACGAAAACGAACGGACGGTCGGGAGCTCCCGACCGTCCGCCTGCAGATTATGTGCCCAACCGGCATCCCTGCCCTATTGGACGGGATCCGTCAGCACGAACTTCTCGTACATGGTACCGAATGTTCCGGCAGAGACGTTGTAGGCCATGTTGAAATAATAGGTCTGCGTCTCCGGATCGTAGTAGCTCGTCACATCGGCGCCGTCGGTGGTGACATAGACCGGACCGTAGGACTGGTGATCGGCTCCGACATATTGCTCGGCCACGGTGATCTTACCCGTCGCATCGCACGTGAAGAGCAGATCGACGCCACCGCCCCAGTTGGTGATCTTGTACGACGTACCCGAAGCATAGAGCGACAGACCGGGATCTTCACCCGAGAAGAGTCCGTTGTAATAGAAGGTACCCGTTCCAAGGAAATCCCACACCGTCATGTCGATGCTCAAAACCGACCATCCGCCGTCGTAGGTGACATAGGGATTCGAGTAGCGCACGTCTCCGATCGAGAGTTCGAGCGTGTAGTCTCCCGAGGAGACCTTATTGACCTTGACCTCAAGGGCCGCCTTGTTTTCACCGGCGGCAAACTCGATCGTCGAGGGGCACTCGAAGGCCTCGCTGCGCGAGAAGACCGTGAGAGGAACCGTGGCGGCCTCCGCACTGTTCAGGCGCATCACCTCCACGGTGAAACTCAGATTGTCGATTTCGTCCGACATCACGTCATAGGTCGTCGGATTCGAGTCGGCGAAGTAGACGTCCATGCAATCCGACGGCACGGGCTCGCTCCACGTAAAATCATCGTCGTCCGAGCACGAGGCCAATCCCGAAAGGCATGCCGCGAACAGGGGCAGATATACTGATTTGTTGAATTTCATACGTTTGGTTCTTTTCGATTAAACGGATCTTGTTATTCGATGACATTGTCCACCGTGTTCGACGGATCGGGGTTGTTCATGCCCACCAGCGCCGAGTTGCTCTGCCATTCGGTACGCGGGATCTGGAGGTTCCACCACGGAGCGCGGCCGTCCACCTCGAAGCGGTAGCTGTCGTCGGGGCAGTTCGAATTGGCCAGGTGGATGCCCAGTGCAAGACGCTTCTTGTACCAGAAGGCGATGCCCTCACCCCAGAACTCGATGCGGGCCTGCAGGCCGATCTCCTCCTGAAGCTCCTTGAGGCTCGAGGCCGAGAAGCTGTACGACGGCTGGCGGTAGGACTGCATGAAGCTGTTGAGTGCATTGACGCCCTCGGAGAGGTTCTGTGCGCCGAGCGCCTCGGCCTCGATCAGGAACATCTCCTCGACACGCATGAGCGGATGATCGATCGCATTACCCACGGTATAGGTCGTGTAGTTGCCCTGTCCGGGACGGAACTTGATCGAAGCCAGCGGCTTGAGCGTATTGGCGAAGAAGGTCTCGTAGTCCGGACGGCAGCTCTTGTAGTCATAGTACTCGAACAGGTCGGGATCGAGCCACGAGTGCTTGCGGAAATCGTCGTCGGCAATCTCCGCATAGAGGTTCGAGTTGATGCCGCGGCACACGGACTTGCCGTAGTTGGTCCAATCCTCCTCGGTGGACATGTGGGCGATGAACGAGTAGAGGTTGTGGACGGTCTCCGAGGTCTGGACGGTACACCACATCCACGAGCTGTTGCTCGTCGAGCTGTTGAAACCGGTCGTCGGATCCTCCCACTGGGTCTGCGTCAGCGGCGAGTAGCTGCCGGCCGTGATCGCCTTGCGGGCGTAGTCGGCCGCTTTCTGGTAGGCTCCGTCCACACCGGCAGAGCCGCGCTCAAGGTAAGCACGGGCCGCAATACCGTAGACGACGCTCAGGTCGGGCATCTTCTTCGACGTGCGGGCGTAGTCGGCCAGCATGCGCTCGGCGCGCTCCAGGTCGGGGAAGATCACCTGGTCGTAGACCTCGGTCACCGTAGCACGCGGATTGCTCTTGGCCTGCTCCTCGGAGGTGTTCTCCGTGACGATGACGCAGGCCAGGTCCTTGATGTTGTCGGGAATCGTGTAGTCGTGCACCTGCGAGCCGTTGCACTCCTTGGGTTCGAACAGACGCACCAGGTCGAGGTAGAACTGTGCGCGGAACGCAAGCGCGATGCCCAGATAGCTCCGCTGGTCGGAGTTGAGGCTCTCCTCCGGAACGGCCGAGAGGGTCGAGATCACGTCGTTGCAACTCTTGATCCACGAGTAGTAGTTGTACCAGAACTGATAACCGGTGACATAGTCCTCGCTCAGGTAGAGGTTGCACATCCAATTGGCAAACCAGTCGTAGCCCGTCTCTCCCAGCACGACCATGTCGCCCGTCATGCAGGTGAGCGAGACGTTGATCGCCGGGTAGCCGAAGTCCCAGGCCTGCGAGTAGTTCTGGGCATAGAGCGTCAGTGCGCCGGGGATGGCATTCACCATCGCGTCGAGGGCCGTGGTCGATTCGGCGACCTGGTCGGCCGTCGCCCCGTTGGTGGGGAAGGTCTCCTTGATACAGCCGCTCAGCGAAGCGGTCGCCACGGCCGATGCGATTATGTATTTGAGTATGGTTTTCATTGTGGTCTGAAAGAATTAGAACTGAACATTGATACCGCCCGAAATCGTCCGGATCGGAGAGTAGTTGGCGTAATTCGTCGAACCGGAGTAGCTGTAGCGGGGATCGAAGCCCTGACGGCGTGACCAGTAGTAGACGTTGTCGCACGCCAGATAGACACGCAGCTTGCCAACACCGAACTTGCGGGTGAAGGACTCGGGAAGCGTATACCCCACCTGGATGTTCGAGATGTTGAGGTACGATGCATCGAGCAGGAAGCGGTCGGAGGTGCTGACGCTCGTGTTGTCGCCGTACTGGAAGCGCGGGATCGTCGTCGAGGGATTCTCGGGCGTCCACGACTTGAGGATGTCCTTGTTGAGGTTGCTGCCGGCCGACGAGCTGTAAGGCGAAGCCATGCCCGAAGCGTAGCCCGAGTCATAGCTCAGACCGCCGATCTGGTAGGCAAACGAAGCCGACACATCGACACCGAAGAACTGGAACGAGGTGGAGAAACCGCCGTAGAGGTCGGGAAGGGCCGTACCGCAGAGGTAGTTGGTCGCCTCGGAATAGGTGGTCGTCGTCTCACGCGTGACGTTGCCCTCGGCGTCGGTCACATCCTTGTACCACATCGACAGACCGGTCGTCTGATCGACACCCGCATACTTGGGGATGTACCACGTGTAGTAGGAAAGGTCCTCGCCGACGAAGTAGCTTCCGTTGGCATATCCCTCGTAGCCCTGCGCCGTGGTCGATTTACGCTCGGGAGCCAGATAGGTCACCTTGTTCTTGTAGTGCGACATGTTCAGGGTCAGATCCCAGCGGAAGTTCTTCGTCTGGATGGGGGTACCGTGGAGCGTGATCTCGAAACCGCGGTTGCGCATGTCACCCACGTTGTCGTAGTAGCCCGAGTAGCCCGACGACGGAGCCACGGGGAAGTAGAAGAGCATGTCGGTGGTCTTGCGGTTGAAGTACTCGAGCGTACCGCCCAGGCGACCGCGGAGCAACTCGAAGTCCGCACCGATGTTGATGTTCGTGTTGGTCTCCCACGAGATCTCCTCGTTGCCCTTCGTGGTGAAAACGACCGACATCTCGCCGCCGGAGTTCTCAATGCTGTAGTTGTCCACGTAGAGGAAGTTGCTGATGTTGTCGTTACCCTGCGAGCCGATCGAGGCCTTGAGTTTCAACATGTCCACCCAATCGACATTGAACCACGACTCGTGGTTGATGAGCCATGCGGCGCTGGCCGACCAGAAGTTGCCCCAGCGGTGGTCGGGGTGGAAGCGCGACGAAGCGTCGCGACGGTACGAACCGTTGAGGATGATCCGGTTGTCGAACTCATACTCGAAGCGGCCGAAGTAACCCTCGTTGTTGTACTCGGTCGTATAGGAGGCAGCACCCTGCGAATCGACGATCGAACCGTTGAGCTCGAGGTTGCCGATCGAGAACATCTGCTCCTTCGTCCCGCTCAACAGATAGGTCTTCAAGTTATAGAACTCGTGACCGACCATGGCGCTCACGCGATGCTTGCCGGCGAAGGTATGGCTGTAGTTGAGCAGCTGCTGGGCGTTGATCTCGAACGTACGCTGTGTCTGTACCGACACCATGCCCCCCGAAGCGGCGAACTGGCCGTAGTAGGGATTGAGCATCGTGTTGAAACGCACGTCGTCGAGGTTCGTACCGATGTTGAACGTGGCGGTCAGGTCGCTGAAGAGCTTCACGTCGGCAAAGGCCGTCCCGGTGAACGCATTGCCGTTGCTGAGGTTCTTGTCGAGCTGCACGCCCTGCAGGGCGTTGAAGTTGGTCATGAACGGACGCGACAGACCGGCATTCATGCCGTCGCCGTAGTCGTACATCTTCAGGCCGTTCTGGTCATACATGATGTTGCCGTTGCCGTCACGGACGTAGACCGGATAGATCGGAGCGGCGTTGTTGGCAAAGGCGAAGATATTGGTCGATCCGGTCGATCCGGACTCGTCGCCGAGGTAGTTGCTCTCATAGTGCGAATAGCTGGCATTCGCCCCGACCTTCAGCCACTTCTTGGCCTGATAGTCGGCACGCAGACGGGCCGAGTAGCGGGTATAGCTGGAACTGGAGACGATACCCTCGTTGTCCAGATAGCCGAGCGAGGCATAGAAATTGGCCCGGTCGTTGGCCGCCGAGATGTTCACGTTGTACTCCTGGCGCAGCGACGTGCGGTAGGCCTCGTCGATCCAGTCGTCGGGAGTCAGGTAGTAGTCCTGCCCGTTGTAGGTAACCTTGCGGCCCAGCGTGGCGTTGGGATTGATCTTGCCGTTCGTACCGATGAACAGTTCGCCCTCGGGCACCGTGTAGACCTGATAGCCGAGACCGCCGGCATTGCTGCTGGTCAGCAGCTCGTTGGCGCGGATGGTCGAATCGTAGGACGAGAAGCCGTTGCTGCGGTAGTAGTTGTAGAGCGACTGGTAGTAGGCCTCGTAATACTGGGCCGGATCGTCGATGTTGTCGTAGAGCTGCGTACCGCGGGCATTGACACCCCACTTGGCGTCGAGCGTAACGATGGCCTCGCCCTTCTTGGCGCGCTTGGTGGTGATCATGATGACACCGTTGGCACCGCGGGCGCCGTAGAGGGCCGTCGATGCGGCATCCTTGAGCACGGTGAGCGACTCGATGTCGGCCGTATTGATCAGGTTCAGGTCACCCGAATAGGGAACGCCATCGACGACATAGAGCGGCGTTACGCCGGCCGAGATCGACGAAAGGCCACGCACCAGCACGGTCGGCGTGGACGAAGGATTACCCGATGAACTGGTCACCTGAACACCGGGAATGGCACCGGCGAGTGCCTGGGCGACGTTGGTGACCTGGCGTTTCTCAAGTTCCTCGGACTTGACAACGGCGGCCGATCCGGTGAAAGCCTCCTTGGTGGTCGTACCGAAGGCAACGACGACGACGTCATCGATGCTGGTGGACGACTCCGACATCCGAATGTTCAGGCGGGTCTTGCCGGCAACGGCGACCAACTGCGTATCGTATCCGATGAACGAAACCTGCAGCGTGGCATCGGCAGGAGCGGAAAGCACAAACTGTCCGGCCGCATTGGTCGTCGTACCGTTCGTGGTTCCGTCGACCATGACGGTAGCCCCGGCGACGGGCTTGCCTTCAGCATCGACTACTGTACCGGAAATCTGCTGTGTCTGGGCAGCGGAAAAGAGGCAAAAACCCAGTACGGCAATCAACGTTAGTACAAGTTTTCTTACCATAAAGCGTTAATTTATTAGTAGATTTTTAAAAAAATAAAAAACGGTCCCGGCACGGCCTCCGGAAAAGAACCATGTATCCGCACACACGCTGCTGCCCTACGACATGCGATCCCATTCTGTGGAATGCCACAAAATGCCACGATGCTCCGTTCTCCGCAGATGCGCTCGAAAAAAGATTCTTCCCCGGGGGAAGGCTCAAGGCAGGTCTTCTGGCTTGTCCCGACCGCAACGCCTTCCCAATTCCATCACGGAATCAGTGGCTTGAGACGTGTCGCGCTACGATTGAGGGACTTACAGCAGCGGGAACTGCTGCCGATTCTCACGGCATTCCCTTTTCATCGCGCGGAGGCTCCACCAGCCCCCTTGCGAACCTTGATGTGACAAAAATAGAAAATAAATTCGTATCTTTGCCCCCGCGAACCAAAAAAAATGCTGAAAATTATGAAGCACGCATACGTATTCCCGGGTCAGGGCGCTCAGGCCGTAGGCATGGGCAAAGACCTCTACGACAACGTACCGGCGGCCAAGGAGCTGTTCGAGAAAGCCAACGAGATCCTCGGTTTCCGCATCACGGACATCATGTTCGCCGGAACCGACGAGCAGCTGAAGCAGACCAAGGTGACGCAGCCGGCCGTCTTCCTGCACTCGGTCATCATGGCCAAGGCGCTCGGTGTGAACCCCGACGCCGTGGCAGGACACTCGCTGGGTGAGTTCTCCGCCCTGGTCGTTGCCGGCGCCCTCTCGTTCGAGGACGGTCTGAAGCTCGTGTCGAAACGTGCCATGGCCATGCAGGCCGCCTGCGAGGCGCAGCCCGGCACGATGGCCGCCATCCTCGGACTGGACGACAAGACGGTCGAGGAGATCTGCGCATCGATAGACGGCGTGGTCGTCGCCGCCAACTACAACTGCCCGGGCCAGCTGGTGATCTCGGGTGCCGTGGAGGCCGTGGAGGCCGCCTGCGAGAAGGCCAAGGCCGCAGGTGCCCGCCGTGCACTGCGTCTGCCCGTCGGCGGAGCATTCCACTCGCCGCTGATGGAGCCCGCCAAGCAGGAGCTTGAGAAGGCCATCAACGAGGCTCCGTTCCAGACGCCGACCTGCCCGATCTACCAGAACGTCGATGCCAAGCCCTATACCGATCCGGCTGCCATCAAGGCCAACCTGATCGCTCAGCTGACGGCTCCCGTACGCTGGACCTACATCGTGAAGAACATGCTCGCCGACGGCGTCACGGAGTTCACCGAACTCGGCCCCGGCACGGTGCTGCAGGGTCTGATCAAGAAGGTGGACGCATCGGCCGCCGTCGAGTCGAAATCGACGCTCTGATCCCTCGGAGCCGCAGGCAGAGAGGCCCGGTTTTCCTCTTTCCTGAATATGAACAAACGGGGAACATGTCCGAACATGGGCATGTTCCCCGTTTTGTCTCTTAAAGTAAGAAAATTTAATTAATTTCGTAAAATCCTGTTGTTATTTTTAAACACTCTTATTATCTTTGCAAAGTTAGTTAAAAAAATGAGACAGGCAGGATGGCATCACTAACCGAATTTTTCAACAAACACGAGGACGAAACCCTCAAGGGCATATCGCACAAAAACAACATCATCAAGCGCAACATCATCGCGCACATGGCCGTAAACGGCGAGTGCACGCTCTCGGAGCTGACCAAGGAGCTGCACATCAGTGTTCCGACGATCACCAAGCTCGTCCAGGAACTTGTCGATGAGAACATCGTCACGGATCTGGGCAAGGTCGAAACCCCTGGAGGACGTCGGCCGAACATCTTCGGGCTGGCCAATTCGGCGATCTACTTTGCCGGCGTGAACGTCGGCCGCGACAACATGCGTTTCATGATCACCGACCTTCAGAACAACATCATCAAGGAGGAGAACGACTTCACGTTCGAACTGCAGGACCGCCCGCAGTGCATCGAACGCATCTGCTCGAACATCGAACGGTTCATCGCCGAGAGCGGCATCGACCGGGGCAAGATCCTCGGGCTGGGCGTCTGCATCACCGGCCGCGTGAACCCCGATACGGGCCGCAGCTACAAGTACTTCACAACCAACGAACAGTCGCTGCGCGATATCCTCGAGGAGCGCATCGGCATCCGCGTGCTGCTCGAGAACGACACCCGTGCACGCTGCTACGCCGAGTACACGTGCGGCAAGTCGAAGGACGAGAGCAACGTGATCTACCTCCACATGAGCCGCGGCGTGGCAATCGGCATCGTCGTGGACGGCAAGCTCTACTACGGCAAGAGCGGATTCGCCGGCGAGTTCGGCCACATCCCCTTCTTCGACAACGAGATCATCTGCTCGTGTGGCAAAAAGGGCTGCCTCGAGACCGAGGTGTCGGGCATCGCCATCGAGGACAAGATGCGCCACATGATCGAACGGGGTGTGAACACGATCCTCAAGGAGCAATACGACCAGCAGAAGACGATCCATATCGACGACATCATCAATGCAGCGAAGAACGACGACAACCTTTCGATCGAGCTGATCGAAGAGGCCGGCGAGAAGGTCGGCAAGGCCGTCGCCTTCCTGATCAACACCTTCAACCCCGAGACGGTGATCGTCGGCGGCAACCTTGCGGCGGCAGGCGACTACCTGATGCTCCCGCTCAAGTCGGCGACCAACAAGTATTCGCTCAACCTGGTCTACAAGGATACGAAATTCCGCGTGTCGAAGATGACCGAGAGCGCCAATGCGTGGGGCGTTGCCATGCTGATCCACAACAAGGTGATCGGGCTCTGATGAATCTCGAAGGGGAAAGCGTCCGGCTGCGGGCCGTGGAACCGGAGGATCTCGACCGGCTCTACGCCTGGGAGAACGACACCGACGTCTGGTCGGTCAGCGGTACGACGGCCCCGTTCTCACGGGCTCAGCTCGAAGCGTTCATCCTCACGCAGCAACAGGGCGACATCTTCCGCACGGGACAGTTGCGGTTGATCGTCGAGACGCGGGCCGACAACCGGGCCGTCGGTGCGGTCGATCTCTTCGAATTCGACCCACTCCACGGACGCGCCGGCATCGGCATCCTGATCCACGGACCGGAGAACCGACGGCAGGGATATGCCTCCGACACGCTGGCGATCCTCTGCCGCTATGCCCGCGAACGGCTGGCGCTGCATCAACTCTGGTGTTGTATCGCAACGGACAACGAAGCAAGCATGCGGTTGTTCCGTAGTGCCGGATTCACCCTCATCGGCATCAAACGCGACTGGCTCCGGACACCCGACGGCTACAGCGACGAGGCGATGTTGCAGAAGATCCTTTCGTGAGCCCTCGGGCGACCCGAACGCCATCGGCAGCCGCCCCGCCGAAACAGGTCCTGCTTGAAGAGCGTCCCGAAGACCATCCGGGAACGATCCATCCATCGGAATCACTCCCGCGCGCAGATGGCGAAACACGAAAAAACCGAATCCCCCATCCGGAGGATTCGGTTTTTTCGTTATCGGCCTGACTGCAATCAGAGCCGGCGCGAGCCGTCGGAGATCACCACGTCGTAGATCTTCGGCTCATGGCCATACTTGGCATTGAACTTCTCCTTGGCCGTAGCGATGAAGCGATCGTACAACTCATCCTTGACCAGGTTGATCGTACAGCCGCCGAAACCGCCGCCCATGATGCGCGAGCCCGTAACGCCGCACTCCTTGGCCACCTCGGCCAGGAAGTCCAGCTCCTCGCACGATACCTCATAGTCCTTCGACATGCCCCAGTGGGTCTCGTACATGCGGGCGCCGACCGTCTCGTAATCACCCTTCTCAAGCGCCTCGCACACATCCAGCACACGACGCTCCTCGCCGATCACATAGCGGGCCCGCTTGTAGTCCTCTTCGGAGATCTTGTCCTTGATGGCATCGAGCTGCTCCATCGTCGCACCGCGCAGGAACTCCTGACCGAGCATCCTGGCCACACGCTCGCACGACGCACGACGATCGTTATAGGGCGAACCCACCAGTTCGTGCTTCACGCGCGAATCGACCAGCACGAGCCTGTAACCCTTCGGATCAAACGGGAAGTAGGCATACTCGAGCGAACGGCAGTCGAGACGCATCAAGCACCCCTTCTTGCCAAAGACCGAGGCAAACTGGTCCATGATGCCGCAGTTCACGCCACAGTAGTTGTGCTCGGTGGCCTGACCGATCTTGGCCAGTTCAAACTTGTCGATCCCGCAGCCGAACAGGTCGTTCAATGCAAAGGCATAGGTCGATTCGAGCGCTGCCGATGACGACATGCCGGCACCCAGAGGCACGTCTCCGGCAAAAACGGTGTCGAAACCGCCGATCTTGCCGCCACGCTTCTGCACCTCACGGCACACGCCGAAAATATAGCGTGCCCACGACTCGGCGGGTTTGTCCTCCTCTCGAAGGCCGAACTCCGACGACTCCCCGAGGTCAAGTGCATAGGCTCGCACGCGATCCGTACCGTTGAGCCGGATGGCTGCCACGATTCCCTTATCCACAGCTCCCGGGAAGACGAATCCCCCGTTATAATCGGTATGCTCGCCGATGAGGTTAATACGCCCGGGCGATGTGAACAACACGGCGCCTTCACCATACAGCTCCTGGAATTTCTTGCTTACTTGCTCTTTCATCTTATCAGTAGTTTTAAAGTTGATTTCGATACACAATCAAACGAAGATACGAAAAAAAATCGTAAATCACGGCACGAATGACCATATTTCTGCGCCAACAATCCAACAATCCGCCGCAGATGGTTCACACAGTCAGAATCTTCGTCGAAATGCAACAGGACAGCGGAGAGAATCACGAAATAATTGGCTACATTTGTAACAGTTTCACCCCGCCGATTCCAAAACCGGCACTAAACGAACAAAACCATGACAAAAAAACTCTTGCTGACCGTCTCGCTGCTTCTCGCTGCGGCATCGGCTCTCGCCCAACCCAGGATCATCGCTCACCGCGGCTACTGGACCATACCCGGATCGGCACAAAACTCACTTGCTTCGTTCTCCAAGGCCGATTCGTGCGGCGTTTTCGGATCGGAAATCGACGTCTGGCTGACGGCCGACGACCGGCTCATCGTCAATCATGACCGCATCTACCGCGGCACGGATATCGACATGGAGCGCTCCAAGGCCCGGGAGATCCAGTTGATCGTCCTGCCCAACGGCGAAAACATCCCCTCACTCGACGAGTATCTCGAGCTGGTTGCCTCGAAACCTGCAACACGCCTTGTTCTGGAGATGAAATCGCTCTCGGACCTCAACCGCGAGGACCTTGCGGCCCGGAAAATCGTCCAGGCACTGAAAAAGCACAACCTGATGGAACGCACCGACCTGATCGCCTTCTCGATCAACGCCTGCCTCGCCTTCCGCAAGATCGCACCCGACGCAAGGATCTTCTACCTGAACGGCGACCTGCCCCCGCAGAGCATCCGTGACCTCGGACTGACGGGCATCGACTACTCGGGCGAGGTCCTGCGCCAAAACCCTGAGTGGGTGAAGCAGGCCCACGACCTCGGCCTCGAGGTAAACGTATGGACAATCGACAAAAGCGAGGACATGCGCTACTTCATCGACCTGGGAGTCGATTACATCACCACAGACTATCCCGAGCTGTTGCAACAGCAACTCTCGCGCTGACGGAGCCTGCATGACACGCTCCACGAAACAAGAACGGGACCATCGCTCACGGCGAAAGGTCCCGTCCTCTTGTTACCCGGCGGCTCCAAAGGCCTCCTCCCACCTTCGTCACCGCCGGATCAGGCCATGTCCGAAATCCGAAGACCCGGTCGAAAATCCACCCGAAACCGAGAAATTAGCTTCGAACTGCCTTTATTTCGATCGGAAACGCACCCAACGTTCCGATCAATAAATCAATATGTCTTCCACTCCTCCGGCCCGATACCGGTCCTCGCAGGAGGCTGCAACGGAAAAGCCGGATCCGACTCGTCATACATCGACGACCGTCACCTCTATTCCGCGCTCGCGCAGGCGGTCGAGATAAACCGACTGCACCCCGCTGTCGGTAATGATTCGGTCCACGGACTCCAGATCACAGATCTTGCTGAAGCCCCGACGACCGAACTTCGAACTGTCTGCCAGTACGATCACCTTCTGTGCCGCATCGATCATGGCCCCGTTGAGCGACGCCTCAAGCATGTTGGTCGTCGTCAGACCGAACTCCGTATCGATTCCATCGACTCCGATGAACAGTTTGCTGCAGTTGAAACTGCGCAACATCTGCTCGGCGAAAGGCCCCACAACCGAAACCGAACTGCTCCTCGTGATGCCGCCCAACTGGATGACATCGACATCGGGACACTGCGAGAGGATCTGCGTTACGGGCACCGATGCCGTAATGGCTGTCAGATGTCCCGCAGGATTGATCTCCCGGGCCAGAAAGGTCACCGTCGTCCCCGATGCAATGATAATCGAATCGTCCTGTGCAATGAGTGATGCCGCAAAAGCCCCGATAGCCCGTTTTTCGGCCACATTGCGCTTCTCCTTCTCATTGACGTGTCTGTCGCTGATATACGGGCTGATCAGGATGGCGCTTCCGTGCGTACGGTAGAGTTTTTTCTGCTGCTCGAGGTAGGAGAGATCCTTGCGGATGGTCACCTCCGAAACCTTGAATCGCTCGGCAAGCTGCGCCACAGAAATCGATCCGAACTGCTGAAGCAGCGCCAATATGCGGTTGTGCCGTTCCGGAAGGCTTAAAATGGGTTCTTCCCCGGTTTTGTTCATCGTATCGGTTCGCTTTGTTTTATAATGCAATATAGCACATTTTTTTCTTATTTGGAAATTTTCGGACGAAAAATTCATCCGGCCTCAACACGTTGAATTCCACCGAAAACGGCCAATTCGTCCGTTTAATTTCAAATTGTCGGAAACGCTCGGTCAAAACAACGGTTTATGTAGCGGAAGGTACATTGTTGATAAAGAATTCGCACAGCGGGAAAATTTGCAGGATGCTGTTTTTTCTCTCCGGACGGAAACCGTTGCGGCCCGTGAAGGGCCGTTTTTCGAGATCTCAGACCATCGAAACGTCATAACCGCCCATAAACGAGTCTGCATAAAGACGCGGTGACACGGCCGGAAATGGCCGCTCAAAGGCAGGTCTCTTTTATCGGATCGAGAAGCGGCGCAATTCCCGGTTGAGTTCCTTCTCGCGTCCGCCGACCAGACGGTCCACCAGCGCATGGAAGCGTGGCGAATGGTTGTGGTGCACCGTGTGGCAAAGTTCGTGGATAATCACGTAGTCGCGCAGATGCTCCGGAAGGGTCATCAGGAAAAGGCTCAGCGAAATGTGGTTCTGCCCCGAGCAACTCCCCCACTTCGTGCGCGAAGCACGGATCGTGAGCTTCGCATAGCGCAGCCCGGTCGCCTCCGACAGCCGGGCGATCCGCCCCGGCAGATCGGACTTCGCAGCTCGGCGCAGCTCTTCGATACGGGCCCGCTCCTCCTCGGGCGGCAACTGCGGCGGAAGCGCCGCGCGCCTGCGTGCCATGCGTTCGCGGGCCGACTCGATCCAGGAGAGCTTCTCCTCGAGGAAAGCCAGCGCCCGACGCTGCGACACGCCCGGCGGACAGGTGAGCCGCACCTCGCCCGAGCCCCGCACCGAGATCGACACCCGCCGGGCCCGCAGCGACTGCGCGAAAGTCACCTTCCCGAGCCGCGGATGGTCGATCTCCCCGACCGCTTCGCCCCGTCCGGTGCGTCCTGCCGCCGCGCTCTTCCTCCCCCGTCCAATCATCGCAGCCACAGGGAATGCACCGCCTCGACCGAGAGCCGATCGGCCGAATCGAGCCGCTCGATCATCAGTCGTTCGAAGAGGATGCGGCAACGCTCATCGCGGTAATCCAACAACCGCAGTGCCTCCTCTCCGGTGGGTTCTACGCCCCGCGAAGGATCGAAACCACTCCGTTCGAGCTGTGTCTTCAACAGCTCCGCACCCGGAATTTCGAGCACAGGATGCTCCTCTCCGAGGTAGAACCGAAGCGTATCGTTCTTGAAGGTATAGATCTCGGGCGACCACTCCGTGAGATTGACATAGCAGCGGGAGTAGCTGTCGAACTCCCCGATGCAGATATTCTGGGGAAGATAGACCCAAATGAAGGGACTCTCCTCGACCGCCACATCGACGGCCGCCCCCCACCGCACATAATCGTACATCTCCTTGGGGAGTGCCTCCGCCAGATCGTCCGATGTCTCCAGGCCGAAGCGCGCGAACGCCGCACTGTCGCGCTCGACATACTCCAGCGCCTCGTAGAGTTCGCGGTACTCCTTTTTGTAAAGCGTGTCGGCCAGCGTTGCGGGTGCAAGGGACAGCCGCCCCGACTCCTCGAGCCGGCCGAGTCCGGCGGCGATCCGCTCGACCCGCCGGGCCTGCGAACGCAGGGCCGCCTGACGGGGGCTGAGCGCAGGGATGTAGGCCACCGAGGCGAAGGCGGCCATCGAGGCCAGCACGACCCACAGGTAGCGCCCGGTGCGGCGCGAGAGGAAGAGCAGGATGCAGACCGTCATCACGGAGCCGCAGACGAGCAGGTAGATGCGCGAATCGGTGAGCCCGTACTCGCCGACCCGCCGCGCGACGCCGACCCAGAACAGCGCCACGATCGGCAGCGACAGAAGGCTCAACCGGTCGTAGAACCAGTCGCCGATGCGTCTTGCGAGCTGCTGCCGGAGGGCCTTGACCAGCAGCACGGTCATCGTGAAGCCGAAGACCAGATAGGCCACGCCGCCCTCGGGCAGCGACCACGTGAAGAGGATCTTAACAAGATAGAGGTAAAGGATGGCGGCATAGATGATGACGGCCGGCGTGACGACCCAGTTCAGCAGCACCTCCAGAACGCGCGACGAGCCGAAGCGCGCCCCCTCCCAGCGGTCGAGCATCATCAGGAAGAGCGTCGGCACGGCAAAGAACTGCACGACATAGAAGAGGTCGGCCGTAAGGTGCACGACCCACGGAGCGTCGGTGAAGCGGAAGATGTAGGCCGCCGACCAGAGAATCGCCTCGAAAAGCCCGTAACCGACATAGGCGAAGAGCACGGCCAGCAGACCCGAGCGCAGGTAAACAAGCGCATCGGCCACGAACCGCTCGTTCGAAACGGCCCGCCGGCAGGCAAGCAGCGCCAGCGGCGTGAGGATCAGCATCGTGATGAGTGCCTGCTCCGTATCGATCCAGTCGGAGAGCCCCGGCCAGAGGAAGAGCGGCACCAGCGGGGCCCACGCCACCCAATAGATACGGCGCCAGAGAGTCTGCCCGGCCAGTCGATTGATGATCAGGAGCAGCATCGCCCCCCAGCCGAGCACCACAAGCCGGGCAACGTTCGGGTACTGATCGACCTCATTGCAGACGATCAGGATTACGGTCAGCGCCAGCAGCAGCAACAGTTCGAGCGTATGGCGCCGCCACACGGAGACGAACCCCTCCCGGAGTCCGGCCATCCGCTCTCGGAAATTCCACCTCATGGTTCTTGCAGTTGGATTCAAAAATCGGGAAAGGACCGGATCATTCGCCGATGCGCTGGCGCACGACCTCGTAGAGCATCACCGCGGCGGCGGCCGAGACGTTCAGCGACTCGATGTGGCCGATCATCGGGATGGCCAGCTGCTCGTCGCAGAGTTTGAGCACCTCCTTCGAGATTCCCGTATCCTCGGCCCCCATGACGATCACCGTCGGGCGGCGGAAGTCAGCGTCGTAGAGCAGTTTGCGGCTCTTCTCCGTAGCCGCCACGACCTGGAAGCCCTCGGTCTGCAACTGCCGGAGCGTATTGCGGATCGACCCCACACGGCAGACGGGGATCGTCGTGAGCGCCCCGGCCGACGAACGGATCGCCTCGGCATTCACCGGAGCCGAGTTCTTGAGCGGTGCAATCAGGCCGTGGGCCCCGGCACACTCGGCCGAACGGGCGATGGCCCCGAAGTTGCGCACGTCGGTCACCCCGTCGAAGAGGACGATGAGCGGCGTCTCGTCCTCGGGGACCCGCTCCAGGATATCCGACAGCTCGACATAGGCGATCGCGGCCGTCTGCGCCACCACTCCCTGGTGGTTGCCCCGCACCAGCCGGTTCAGTTTCTCCACCGGCACCTCCTGCCAGCGCAGGCGGTGTCTCAGGCAGAGGTCCTTGAGTTCCTGCATCAGCTGCCCTTCGGCCCCCTTGCGGATATAGAGTTTCTCGATCTGCTTCCCGGCCTCGATGGCCTCGGCCACGGGACGGATTCCGAAAATAAGGTTGTTCTCCATAGTTCTGCGGTTTTGTCGGTTCTGCGGCCGCGGAGGCGGCCGGGTGTCCGGATCGCGTATCCGGATCAGGCGTTTTCGGTGATCTCCAGTTCGTAGGAGGCCTTCTCCCACTCGTGCATCTGGTGGTCGTAGCGGGCCTTCAGGTCGTTGTAATCCCGGTAGTCGGCCTCGTTGTATTCGGTCGCCGCGGCGAACTTCGCGTCGTAGGCCGCGATCTGCTTCTCGATTTCGGCCAGCCCGGCCTCGATCGTCTCGACGTTCCGGCGCAGCTTGCGCAGCAGCTTCTCCTGCTCCTTGCGCTGCTCGTAGGAGGCCTTGCCCGAGGGTACCGCCTTCGCGGCCTCATCCGGGGCGGCTCCCTTCGCCGGACCCTTCGCCGCGGCGGACTTCGGCGACGGGTCTCGCCGCTCGATCTCCTGCAGCGACTCCAGCTTGCGCTTCTCGAGGAAGTAGTAGATGCCGCCGAGGTACTCCTTCACCCCGCCGTCGCGGAACTCGTAGACCTTGTCCACCATGCCGTCGAGGAACTCACGGTCGTGCGAAACGACAACCACCGTGCCGTCGTACTTCAGGATGGCATTCTTGAGGATGTCCTTCGAACGCATGTCCATGTGGTTCGTCGGCTCGTCGAGCACCAGCAGGTTACGCGGCTCGAGCATCATGCGGGCCATGGCCAGACGGGCCCGCTCGCCGCCCGAAAGCACCTTGACCTTCTTGTCGATGTCCTCGCCGCGGAAGAGGAACGCCCCGAGGATGTCGCGCAGCCGCGTGCGGATATCGCCCACGGCCACCCGGTCCAACGTATCGTAGACCGTGAACTCGCCGTCCATCAGGTCGTCCTGATTCTGCGCGTAGTAGCCGATATTGACATTGGCGCCGATGCGGATCGACCCTTCGGTCGGGGTCAGCTGCCCGACGAGCATCCGGGCCAGCGTCGTCTTTCCCTCGCCGTTGCGGCCCACAAAGGCAATACGGTCGCCCTTCTCGATCGTGAAGTTCGCACCGCTGAATACGTGCTTCGCGCCGAACGACATGCCGGCCTCGTTGATCTCGGCGACGATCTGCCCCGAGCGCGGCGCCGGCGGGAACTTGATGTTGAGCGTGGCCAGGTCCTCCTCCTCGACCTCCAGCCGTTCGAGGCGCTCGAGCTGCTTGATGCGCGACTGTACCTGGTTCGACTTCGTGGGCTTATAGCGGAACTTCTCGATGAACTCCTCGGTCTTCTCGATCATCCGCTGCTGGTTCTCGTAGGCGGCCAGCTGCTGGGCGCGGCGCTCGGCGCGCAGCACAACGTATTTCGAATAGGGAACCTTGTAGTCGGTGATCTTGCCCAGCGAGAGCTCGACCGTGCGGTTCGTCACGTTGTCCAGAAACGCCCGGTCGTGCGAAATGAGCAGCACGGCGCCGTTGTAGTTCTTCAGATACTCCTCGAGCCACTGGATCGACTCGATGTCGAGGTGGTTCGTGGGCTCGTCGAGCAGGAAGATCGAGGGTCGCCGCAGCAGCAGCTTCGCCAGCTCGATACGCATGCGCCAGCCGCCGGAGAACTCGCTCGTCGCACGACCGAAGTCCTCGCGCTTGAAGCCCAGGCCGAGCAGCGTCTTCTCGATGTCGGCATCGCGCGTCTCGCCGCCGAGGATGTGGTAGCGATCCTGCGCGTCGTTCAGACGGTGCAGCAGCTGCTCGTAGTCGGCGCTTTCGTAGTCGGTGCGCTCGGCGATCTCGCGCGTCAGGCTCTCGATCTCGGCCTCGAGGCGCAACACCTCGTCGAAGGCCTTGGCCGTCTCCTCGACGAGCGTCGTGGTGTCGGCCACACGCATCGTCTGGGGCAGGTAGCCGATCGTACACTCGCCGTTGATCGTCACGGCGCCCGACGTGGGCTGCTGCTCGCCGGTGATGATGCGCAGCAGGGTCGTCTTGCCCGCGCCGTTCTTGCCCACCAGACCGATCCGGTCCTTGGGATTGATCAGAAACGAGATATTGTCGAAGAGGGTCCAGCCCCCGTAGCTTACCGTAAGGTTATCGAGTGAAATCATAGCAAAACGTACATGCAGGCCGGCCCCTCGCGACGGATACGCGCACGGGCGTGCCGCAAGGGTCCGGAATTTCGGCAAAGGTAGTGATTAAATCCGAATTTTCCGCGTCCCGCGGCACGCCCGCACACGTAAAGAGGTCCGGCCGGTCAGGCTTCGAGCATCCGTACGATCTCCGCCTCGGGGTCCGGGGCACCGAAGACGGCGCTGCCGGCCACCAGGGCGTCGGCCCCGGCCTCGAACACCTCGCGGGCATTGCGGGCCGAGATGCCGCCATCGACCTCGATGAGCGTGGAGAGCCCGCCCTCGCGGGCCATGGCGCGCAGTTCGCGGATCTTGTCGAGCGAGCCGGGGATGAACGACTGCCCGCCGAATCCCGGCTCGACACTCATCACCAGCACCAGATCGACCTTCGGCAGCCACTCGCGCAGCGAGGCCGCGGGCGTGGCGGGTTTGATCGAGATACCCACACGCGCACCGGCACGGCGGATGCGATCGATGCATCCGCCCACATCGTGCGTGGCCTCGAGGTGGAAGGTCACGATATCGGCACCTGCCTGGGCGAAACGCTCGACGTAGCGTTCCGGTTCGACGATCATCAGGTGCACGTCCAGGCACTTTGCGGTCGCCTTGCGGATGGATTTCAACACGGGAAAGCCGAACGAGATGTTCGGTACGAACACCCCGTCCATCACGTCGATGTGGACCCACTCGGCCGCACTGCGGTCGATCATCCGCGTATCGCGGTCCAGATGGCCGAAATCGGCCGAAAGCATCGAAGGAGCAATTATACGGTTCATCATTCGGAATTTATGACATTACGGTCTGTTACAGGTTTGCATTTCTCCGGCAACACCTCCGGCCGGCACGGAGTGCTCTCCGCCGCACGCTATCGCCGGCACCGGGTCAGACGCCCGATCCGCCGGCCGATGGCGGCTCCGTTGAGCAGCGTAAGCAGCAGGGCCAGAGCCAGCCCGCAGGCCGCCGTAAGGGGCCAGCTGCCGGGTTCATAGTTTTCCTGCATCGACCCGAGCAGCGGCAGATAGGCACTCCGGAGAGCCATCCAGATGCCGAGTGCGACGGCCCAGACAGCCAGGTTGAGCCCCAGCGTCAGCAAACGGTAGGGTCTGGCCACCCGCACCGGAGAGTAGCCGAGCAGGAGCAGCGTCTCGAGTTTCCGGCTGTCGCGCTGCAGGAGCAGGAAGATACTCAGCATCAGGATGTAGAATGACATCACGCTGAATACCAGCCCGAGTGCCGCGGCACCGCCGGCAGCCAGCCGCAACAGGCGTGCGGCCTGCCCCGCGTCGCGCAGTCCGCCTTCGACCTCGTAGCCGTGACTGCGGAGGTAGGAGGCCACCCCGTCGTCGGCAGGACGGTCCGTCTCGACAATCACGCGCGAGGGCATCCGTCCCTGCCCGCCGCGGCCGAACTCCCCGTTCGACCAGCGGATGAACGCCTCGGGGACGAGGATCGTATTGAGGCGGTTCGACAGCCCGACGATCCGGCCCCGGAAATGCTCCGTGCGGCCGTTGCCCGCAAGCTCGATATCGAGCGTCACGCGGCGGAAAATACCCTCGGAGATCTGCGGAAGCCCCTGCGAGCGGGCAAACCCGAAATTATAGAGGTTCAGATAGTTGCGCGGTATGACAATCGGGATGTCGCGGCTGCCGGGCTCGTAGTGCCACGCCTGGCTGTCCACATCGAGGAAGCGGTCGGGCACCGACTCGAAGAAGAGGTAGGTCGAGAAGCCGATCCCGCCCATGCCGACCGAACCCGTCACCCGGTAGTCGGCCGGGGTGAAGGCGCCGATACTGCGGACAAACGGCTGGGATGCAAGCTCGTCCAACTCCCCGGAGGAGAAGTCCGTGCTCCCCATCCCGAGCGAATTGAGGGTACCGACCTGTTTCGAGAGGACCAGGAAATCGCCCTTGGCGAAGGAGTCCGGAGCCTCGAACAGAGGCAGCACGTCGCGATAGGCCTGCATCGAGGCAAGGACGACGGTCATGCCGACCACGCCGGCCAGGGCGAAGCCGAAGGTTTGCGCGAAGCTCAGGTGGCTGCGCAGGAGTTTCCAAAGCAGGGTCATAGGCGGCAGATTTGATCGTAGGTCAGTCCGAGGCGGTTGCCCACCGATGTGACGATGACGCCGGCACCCTGCCGGCGGGTCTCCTCGTCGAGCAGCGCGGCGAGCAGGTCGCCGTTGGTCGGATCGAGGTGGCTCACCGGCTCGTCGAGCAGCACGAAGTCGAGCGGCTGGCACAGCGCCCGGATGAAGGCCACGCGCTGCTGCTGGCCGACGGAGAGGCGGCCGGCCGCGACGTCGCGCTTGTCGGCGATACGCGCCGCGTCAAGCATCCGTTCGATCCGCTCCGCGGTGTGGAAGCGGGTCAGATCGTTCTTCAGCGCGATGTTCTCCCACACGGTCAGCTCCTCGAAGAGACGCAGCTCCTGGAAAAGCAGTCCCAGCGAGCGGCGCCGGAGATCGCACCATCCCCCGACCGAGAGACTCCGGCTGTCCGTCGCATCGAAGCGTATCGTCCCTTCATAGTCGTCGCGGATGCCATAGAGGAAGCTGCACAGCGAGCTCTTGCCGGCGCCCGAGGCCGCCTCGACCAGATAGCGCACCCCCCGGCGGAAGGTCACCTCCCGCAACCAGATCTCCGACCCCTCCACGGCCTTCGGGTCCGCCGCAAAGACCGACGGTACCACCCGTTCCAACACAATCGTCTCCATTATCCTGACAGTAGTATTTCCGTTGTCGCCCTCCAAAACGGGAGCGGCCTCCGGATCCGTTTCCGAAGGCCGCCCGTCCGTTTATCAGTTGTTCGCTTCGGGGAGATTCGCCTCGATCAACCGGCCGGTTTCGGCACAGATCGTCTCCAGGGCATTCCGCTCCCCGTCGGTCATGTAGACCACCATCCGGCCGCCCTCGGTCGTGCCGGAGAGCTCCATCCGGTCGAAGAGTCCGAGCACCTCGAGAGCCATCCGGGCCCCATCCGTCTCACCCACACCGGCGGTCAGCTGCCCCACCAGGGCAACCACGCCGCGGAAATCGACGAAGAAACTCGAGGCCTGATCCTTGAAGAGCTCCTTGTGCGACTCGAACGACTCGATCTGCGAACCGTCGAGCGCCGTCTTCACGGCGGCATCCGAGGTGATATAAAGCACGTTGTCCTTCACGCCGAAGAAGGCCGAGACACCGCCCATCGAGATCGAATACTGATCCTTGGCCGTCTCGACGAGCGGCATGCCGCCGAGGTTCGAGACCAGCAGCTGCATCACCCCGGCATCCTTGACCTGGGCCAGGAGCGACGCCACGGGATACTGCCCGCCGGGCAGCATGCCCGAGAAGCCCAGCAGGAGGTCGCCGTCGAAGGCTTCCATCACCTGCTTGACCATCGGGTTGGCCATCAGCATGCCGTAACCGGGCATCGACGAGAGCATCGTGAAGAGCTTCCCGCCGTTGAGTCCCATACCCATAGCCGCAATGCTCTGTGCGGGCAGGTAGCGCAGCAGCTTGCCCGTCTGCGGCATCACATAGCCGTAGAGCTCCTCCAGCTTGGCCTTGGCGGCATCATCGGCAAAGGCCATGGCGCCATCGACCACGATGCGACCCTTCTCGAAATTCATCGAGCCGAGGAGCGAAACACCGCCGAGCGCCTCCATTGCCGGCATGGCGGCAACCATCGGATTGCTCTTGAGCATGGGCATCAGGGCCGCGTAGGAGAACACCACGTTGATGTCGTTCTTCCCGGCCAGCCGCTCGGCTATAGCACGGTTGCCGATGAGGCTCTTGTCGGTTTTCTGTGCGAACAGGTCCTTCACACGCGAGAGGCACTCCTCCGGATTCTCCTGCGAGACGAAGAGCATGCAGGCCGCCTCGTTGAAGGCGCACACCACACTCACGTCCGACTGCTCGCCCACACGCACATAGCTGATCGTCCCGGACTGCTCGACCTCCAGACCGCTCGCCGCATTGACCTGCGCGATAAAGGCGTCGAACTTCGCCCGGTCGGCCAACGGAAGCAACAGGCCGCCGCGCCCCGTGGGCTGGGCCGGATTTTCACCTTCGAGCGTGAAGAACATGTAGCTGTCGCGATCCATGTCCACACCCGTCTCGGCGGGGTTCTTCAACAGCGACAGGTAGTACTCCTTCTGCTCGGCCGAAAGAGACTCGACGCCGGCGAGCTCCTCATTGATGCGGGCAAAGAGTTCGCTGTCGGCAAAAGCGCCCGCATTGCTCTTTTCGGAGAGCGCGGCAGGATTGAACGACAAGGTCATGAAGGCATCGGCAGGCAGTGCGCTGCGATAGTCGGCACCTCCGCCGCAGGCCACCGTCAGCAACGCCACCGTTGCCAGGCAAGCCCCTTTGAAAAGTGTAAAGAATTGTTTCATAAATTCGGAGTTGTTATGATTGTTAGAAACAAAGCTACGAAAATTACCGGAATTTACACCACCCCGCCCGCGAAAAAAATCACGGAATCGGCCCCCGTTCCGGAATGCAGGAGCCGGAGGAATGCTTTTTTCGGAAATTAATCCCTATTTTTGCAGGAAAAGAGACAAAACACACCCATGACCGACACAACCCCGATCCTTGCGATCATCCTCTGCGGGGTGACGCTCCTCGCCCTGGCACTCCTCCTTCTGTGGCGGCGCGACACGCGCCGTGCCGCAGCCGAACGGACGGAGGCCGAGACCCGCGAACGCGACGCTGCGGCCCGCCTGGCCGCAGCCGAAGCCCGCCTGGCCGCAGCCGCCGAGGCGGAGTCCTCGGCCCGCGAAAACGCACGGCAGCTGCAGGAGCAGATCCGCACGCTGACCGAGGAGCGGCTCCGCACGGAATCGGAGCTGGCGGCCCTGCGGGCCTCGTCGTCGGCCGAGATCGCCTCCCTCAAGAGCCGCAACGCCGAGGAGCGGGCGGCCGAAAAGGCCGACCGGGAGCAGTTGGAGGAGCGTTTCCGCGCCCAGTTCCGCAACCTTGCCACGGAGATCCTCGGCGAACAGTCGCAACGGTTCCGCCAATCGAGCAGCGAATCGATCGACCTGTTGCTCAAACCCTTCCGCGACAACATCACCGACTTCCGCAAGCGCGTCGAGGAGATCTACACCACGCAGACCTCGCAGCGGGGCGAACTGAAGGCCGAGCTCAAGCGGCTCATGGAGCTCAACCGCGACATCTCCATCGAGGCGCAGAACCTCACCAACGCGCTGAAGGGCAACTCGAAGGTGCAGGGAGACTGGGGCGAGGTGCTGCTCGAGACGATCCTCGACAACTCGGCCCTCACCAAGGGAATCCACTACGAAACGCAGTACAACATCAAGGACGAGGAGGGTCGCAACCTGCGGCCCGACGTGGTGCTGCGGCTGCCCGAGAAGAAGGAGATCGTCATCGACTCGAAGGTCTCGCTGACGGCCTTCGTGGCCTACACCGCGGCCGAAACCGACGACGAACGCCGCCGCCAGCTCAACGCCCACATCGCCTCGGTGCGCCAGCACGTCACCGAGCTGGGGCGCAAGGAGTACCAGCGGAGGCTCAATTCGCCCGACTTCGTCATCATGTTCATCCCCAACGAGCCGGCCTTCCTCGCCGCCCTGCAGAACGACACGACGATCTGGCAGGACGCCTACGAGAAGAAGGTGATCATCTCCTCGCCGACGAACCTCTTCGCGCTGCTGAAACTGGTGGCCGACCTCTGGAAGTACAACGACCAGGACAAGAACACCCGGGAGATCGCCGCCTGCGGACTGAAGCTCTACGAGCAGGCCGCCGCCTTCGCCTCGTCGCTCGAGAATGTGGGCGCCGCACTCGACAAGGCCCGCGGCGCCTACGACGACGCCTACAAGCGGCTCTGTTCGGGCAACGACAACATCGTGCGCGTGGGCGAGCGGCTGCGCAGGACGGCCCGGCTGCAGACCAAGCGGCAGTTCCCGGCACGGATGCTCGAAACGGCCGAGGGCGATCCGACGGCCCGGCTGGCCGACGGCCCGAAGCCTGACGGCGGAGAGGCGGCCCCGACGGCGGATCCGGTTCAAAAAACGCCCCAACTGGAAAAATAACGGATCACAGCCCATTAAAGCAAAAGGATCCGCGGTTTATCTCAACCGCGGATCCTTTTGCTTGTTGAACCGTTTTCTCTTCAAGCACAGGATGTATCCTGCCGTTCTGCCTTCCGATAACGTCCGACGCGACAGGCGATGCCGGGTGTAGCCTCCCGGGCGAGGGTCTCCAGCAAGTCGTCCCACGTCTCCGCCACCCAGGCGACCCGGCCGCGGCAGCGGTCCAGCACGTCGAGCGCCCAGACCTTCACCGCCACGGGTGACGAGGGATCGACCGCCCATTCGGCCGCCGCCTCGGCAATCCGCCCCAGCGCCCCGTCCGATGGCCGGAAGCGCAACAGCAGGTCGGCCATGATCTTGCCGAAATGGCGACGGGCACTCATTCCCGAAGCCGCGGCAAAATCCCTTTCACAGAAGAGATCCGCATGGGGCATGAAGCGCTCGGGCGCACGGAAATAGAGCCGTTCGAGGACGTAGGCGCTCCGGAAGGCGACCTTTGCGCGCAGCGGACGGGGCAGGCTGCCCGCAGGCCCGGTCGCCACGGCATAGAGCGTCGCGACGGCATCGGCCTCCAGCACCCGCCGGGCCATCGTCTCGGCGAAATCCTCGCAGAAACGCGCGGCAAGCATCCCCACCAGCTCCTCGCGGGTCATCGTTTCTGAAACAAGCGGGGTGAAGTCAGAAAAGTTTCTTCTTCGAGGTCGTCGCCACGAAATCCTTCAGATAGAAGGGTTCGAAGTAGGCGATGTCCTCCGTGCGGTCCTCGTCGAGTGCCCGCTGCGCCAGGCGCGCCAGCCCCCGGGCCGAGGGCGTCACATCGACATAGACTGCCCCCTCGAGTACCCCTGCGCACTTGCGGGCGCCGTTGCCGAAGATCACGAAGGGACGCTCCGGCGTACGGAATGCCACAAAGCTGCCGCCATCGACCACCTCGGCCGACACCTCACTCTGCGGGTGCCCCTCCGCATCGAAGACCTGCGCATAGACCTCCATGCGCCGGGCATCGACCATCGGGCAGAGCAGCGCCCGGTCCCAATCCGTCACGGACAGGATGCCCGCCTCGTAGTCCTCGCGGGCCACCTCGGTCAGCGCATCGAGCGACCCGACAGCCACCAAAGGCTTCTGCAGCCCGTAGCACAGTCCCTTGGCGAACGAAACGCCGATGCGCAGTCCCGTATAGGAGCCGGGGCCCTTGCCGACGGCCACGGCATCCAGATCGTCGGGCGCGATGCCCGTTTCGTGCAGCAGTTCATCGACGAACACGCCGACCTTACGCGCATGGTCGCGCCCCTCGTCGCTCTCGCGCAGCGAGATCAGTTCGCCATCCTTCGCAATACCCACCGAACATACGTCGGTTCCGGTTTCGATACACAATATCAAGCTCATATCTTCGTGTTTTTTATCGTTTTTCTTTCGTTCTCCGCACCCGGGCGTCAGATCACGCCGAAGTGCTCGAGGGCTTTCCGGATGCCGTCGTCATCGACCGATGCCGTCACCCAGTCGGCAGCCGCAAGGGCCTCCTCGCAGCCGTTCCCCATGGCGACACCGACCCCTGCGGCCCGCAGCATAGGCACATCGTTTCCGCCGTCGCCGATGGCCATCAGCGCCCCGGCCGGCACCCCGCAGTCGGAGGCGAAGGCAAGCATCCCCGTAGCCTTGTCCACCCCGCGGACATTGACGTCCACAAAGAGCGGGCACCAGCGGCTCGACACAAGCGACGGCAGCTCGGCCATCACACGGCGCTCCTGCTCGGGCGTGCAGTAGAAACACATCTGGCAGCAGTCGCCGCGGTCGAACAGCCGTCCGAGATCGGTTTCGGCCGGCACCGGATGGGCCACCAGGCGGGCCAGTTCGCGCACGACGGGCGTCACGCGATTGACGAAGACCCCCTCCTCGAGTTCGAGTCCCAGCGGGAAATCCAGCTCGTCGGCCAGTCGCAGGGCCCGCTCGAAATCCTCGCGCGGGATCAGCCGCTGGCTCACCACCCTGCCGTCGGCCGTCAGGCAGCGGGCGCCGTTGAGCGACACCACCCCGTCGTAGGGAATTTCAGACAGCTGCTCCAGATCGCTCGCGGCACGTCCCGTGGCGATGAACAGCCGCACACCCCGGGCGTGGGCCGCCCACAGGGCCTCGACGGCCGAACGCGGCACCTCGTGCGTGCGGAAGCTGATGAGCGTCCCGTCCACATCCAGAAAAACGGCTCCGATCTCCATACGCACGTCAGCGGTAGTTTTTCAGCGCCTTGTCCATCTCGCGGCGGGCATCGTTCTCCTTGAGGTACTCGCGCTTGTCGTAGGACTTGCGGCCGCGCGCCAGGCCGATGACCACCTTCGCCAGGCCGCGCTCGTTCAGAAACAGCCGCAACCCCACGATCGTCAGCCCGCGGTCCTGCGAGGCGCGCTGCAGCTTGTCGAGTTCGCGCCGGTTGAGCAGCAGTTTGCGGTCGCGGCGCGGCACGTGGTTGTTGCACGTACCCCACGCATACTCGGCGATGTTGATGCCGCGCACCCACAGTTCGCCCTTGTCGAAATAACAGAACGAATCGACCATCGAGACCTTCCCGGCCCGGATCGACTTGATTTCGGTTCCGGCCAGCACGACGCCCGCGACGAACTCCTCGAGGATCTCGTAGTCGAACGTCGCGCGTCGGTTCCGGACATTTATCTTCTTTTGTTCACTCATAACAGCCAAAACGGTACGTTACTTGCAATTTTCACCGCAGGGGTGGGAATCGGCCTCAGATAACTATTTCTTTTATCTTCGATATGTTTTTACACATCTTTCTGTTTATTTTCTGTTTGCACACGGTATGCGCAGTGATGCGTGTACAACCGAGGCCCACCCCCTTTTTTCCCGCCGCATCACAGGATCGACCGCTGTAACTTGCGGGCGATCGACACCTTCACCCGGTTGAGCCCCGCCAGGCGCTGGAGCAGCGTATCCTGCTCCTCCTCCCCGAGCCCCTCGTCGGCCAGGCGCTCCTGCAGGTCGCGGATCATCCCCTCGATGACCTTCGACTTGTAGAGCGTCACGGCCTTCGGCACCCCCACGGCCAGCATCTCGGCATCGCTCTCGACGTGGATGTCCTTGCGCTTCCAGATTTCGCTCGGCACGTAGTTGTCATCCGACGTGAGGATGTCCACGGCCGTATTGCAGACCTCCGGGTCCACGTGGTTGATGAACAGGTGCACCGGCACCTCGACCCCCGTGCCGAGCTGCTCCCACTGCTCGCGGTAGGCCGCCATGATCTTGGCGTAGACCGGATTGCGGAAGACGATGCTGTCGTCGCTCAGCTCCGAGAAGATCACCTCGGCAACGTTGCAGGCCACCATCGTGCGCCCCTCCTTGAAGTCGAACGAGCAGTGGCCGTACTTGAGCAGGTACTTCACGATCTCGCGTTCGAGCGCCTCGATGCTGCTCCCCGCCTCGACCTTCTGCACGAACTCCACCTCGGGCTGCACCTCCTCGCTCCTCCGCTGCCGGGCCTGCCGCTGCAGGAACTCGTCCGTCTCGCGGTCCCCGGAGGTCGTCAGCCGCTTGCGGGCCACCTCCGAGATGAGGATCTGCTCGTCGATATCCATGATCCGCGCACACTCCTTGATGTAGACCGAGCGCTGGATCGGGTCGGGAATCTGCGCAATCGACTGCACCATGTCGCCGATGAGCGCCGCCTTGCGGATCGGGTCGCCCTCGGCGTCGTGCAGCAGCAGGTTGGCCTTGAACTCGAGGAAGTCGCGTTCGTTGTCGCGGATGTAGGCCTGCACCTCGGCGGCCGTATGGCTGCGGGCGAACGAGTCGGGGTCCTCGGGCTCGGGCAGCAGCACCACGCGCACGTTCATCCCCTCCTTGAGGATCATGTCGATGCCGCGCAGCGAGGCGTGGATGCCGGCCGAGTCGCCGTCGTAGATCACCGTGATGTTGCGCGTGAAGCGCCCCAGCAGACGGATCTGGTCGGTCGTGAGCGACGTGCCGGACGACGCCACGACATTCTCGATACCCGCCTGGTGCATTGAGATGACGTCGAGGTAACCCTCCACCAGGATGGCATAGTCTTGCTGCTGGATGGCCCGCTTGGCGAAGTAGAGGCCGTAGAGTTCGCGTTTCTTGCTGTATATCTCGCTCTCGGGCGAATTCTGGTACTTGGCCACCTGCTTGTCGGTGCGCAGGGTCCGGCCGCCGAAGGCCACGATGCGGCCCGAGATGTTGTGCACGGGGAAGATCACCCGGTCGCGGAAGCGGTCGTAGAGCGACCCGTCGCTCTCGCGCGCCAGCGAAAGGCCCGTCGCAAGGAGGAACTCACGCTTGTAGCCGGCCGCCAGGGCATCCTTCGACATCCGGTCGCCCTTCGATGGGCAGAACCCGAGCCCGAACTTGCGGATCGTGGCGTCGGTCAGTCCGCGCTTCTGCCTGAAGTAGGTCATCCCGACGCTCATCCCCTCGGGGTCGTGGCAGAGGAAATTCGCAAAGTACTCCGCGGCCCATCCGTTCACGACGAACATCGACTCGCGGTCGTCGTTGCGCCGCACCTCCTCCTCCGTCAGCTCCTTCTCCCTGACCTCGATGCCGTAGCGTTTGGCCACCATCTTCAGCGCCTCGGGATAGGTGATGTTCTCGTGCTCCATCAGGAACGTCACGGCATTGCCGCCCTTCCCGCAGCCGAAACACTTGTAGACCCCCTTCGAGGGCGAGACGACGAACGACGGGGTCTTCTCGTTGTGGAACGGACAGCACGCCTGATAGTTCACACCCTTTCGCTTGAGCGTGACATAGTCGCCGATGATATCCACGATGTTCGCGGCGGCATAGATGCGGTCTACCGTTTCCCTGTCGATCATACCCGCAAAGATACGGAAAAATATCAAATTGGTACTGCTCCTGCGCCGTTCGCCGTTATTCCGACAAAAAAGCGTATCTTTGTGTCATGGATTTCAAACTCGTATCCGATTACGCCCCGACGGGCGACCAGCCGGAGGCCATTGCGCAGCTCGTCGGCTCGATCCGCCACGGCTCGAAGCACAACACGCTGCTGGGCGTGACGGGTTCGGGAAAGACCTTCACGGTGGCCAATGTCATCGCCGAACTCAACCGCCCGACACTCGTCCTGAGCCACAACAAGACCCTCGCCGCACAGCTCTACGGCGAGTTCCGCAACTTCTTTCCCGACAACGCCGTCGAGTATTTCGTTTCCTACTACGACTACTACCAGCCGGAGGCCTACCTCCCGGCCACAGACACCTATATCGAGAAGGACCTCTCGATCAATGCCGAGATCGAGAAGATGCGGCTCAACACCGTGGCCACGCTGCTCTCGGGACGCCGCGACGTGATCGTCGTGTCGAGCGTCTCGTGCCTCTACGGATGCGGCAACCCCGCGGACTTCCACGCCACGGCGATCCACATCGAGGTCGGGCAGGTGGTAAGCTACAAGCACTTCCTCTACAAGCTCGTCGAGGCGCTCTACACGCGCACCGAGCGCGAACTGGAACCCGCGACCTTCCGCGTGAACGGCGACACGGTCGATATCATGGCCGCCTTCGGGGAGTTCGGCAACCAGTGTTTCCGCGTGATGTTCTTCGACAATGAGATCGAGGCCATCCACTCCATAGACCCCGTGACGGGCCAGCGCATCCACTCGCTCGACAACCTCACGCTCTACCCCACGAACCTCTTCGTCACCACCAAGGAGCGCATCAACTCGGCCGTGCAGCAGATCTACCTCGACCTGGGCAAGCAGATCGAATACTTCGAGCGGGCCGGACGCATGATGGAGGCACAGCGCATCAAGCAGCGCGTCGAATACGACCTCGAGATGATCAAGGAGCTGGGCTACTGCTCCGGAATCGAGAACTACTCGCGCTACTTCGACGGACGCGCCGCCGGCACGCGCCCCTTCTGCCTGATCGACTACTTCCCGAAGGATTACCTGCTGGTCGTGGACGAGAGCCACGTGACGCTGCCGCAGGTCCACGCCATGTTCGGCGGCGACCGGGCCCGCAAGGAGAACCTCGTCGAATACGGGTTCCGGCTTCCGGCAGCCAAGGACAACCGCCCGGTGACCTTTGCCGAATTCGAGCAGCTGCAGGGGACGTCGATCTACGTGAGCGCGACGCCCGCCGACTGGGAGTTGATGAAGAGCGAGGGGGTGGTCGTCGAGCAGCTCATCCGCCCGACGGGTCTGGTGGACCCGCCGCTGGAGGTCCGCGTGACGGCCAACCAGATCGACGACCTGATCGAGGAGATCGACAAGCGGGTAAAGAACGACGACAAGGTGCTCGTCACGACCATCACCAAGCGCATGGCCGAGGAGCTGTCGAAATACTTCGACCGCGTGGGCATCCGCAACCGCTACATCCACTCGGACGTCGATACGCTCGAGCGCATCCAGATCCTCGAGGACCTGCGGGCCGGAATGTTCGACGTGCTGGTGGGCGTGAACCTGCTGCGCGAAGGTCTGGACCTCCCGGAGGTGGCGCTGGTGGCGATCCTCGATGCCGACAAGGAGGGATTCCTGCGCAACGTGCGGTCGCTCACGCAGATCGCGGGACGCGCGGCGCGCCACTCGCAGGGCAACGTGATCCTCTACGCCGACACCTGCACCGAGTCGATGCGCTACACGATCGAGCAGAGCAACCGCCGCCGCGAGAAGCAGGTGCGCTACAACATGGAGCACGGCGTGCTGCCGCGCCGCGCGCAGAAGAGCGGCTCGGGACAGCGGGCCCTGCTGGCCGGGCGGAGCGAGACACCGGAGGCAATCCCGACGGCCTACCCCATCGCCGAGGAGCACTACGCACCGGTAGCCGCCGACGTACAGCAGGGCTACTCGGCCGGCACAAACCTCGATGCCCTGATCGACCGGGCGCGCGAGGATATGGAGCGGGCCGCCAAGTCGCTGGACTTCCTGGCCGCGGCGAAATTCCGCGACCGCATGTACGAACTGCAGAAACTGCGCGAGGAGAACCGGAAATAACACCGGGCAGCTTGCCGACACGGCACACCGCCCGTATTCCCGATTTCAGGGCTCCGGCCGCATCCCGCCAGCCGGTTCCGGCCTCACACGCCGAGGGTACACACTCCTGCCCCGCCGGACGGATCTCCGGGCAGGCGGCTACTCCGCCTCGGCATGCCGGAAGGTAAAATACTTTGCGGCAAAGAAGCTGTAGACGGTAGTGATGCAGGTGGCGAGCATCTGCGAGGGGGTGGCCCAGATGGCGCAGTATTCGACAAAGAATTTCAGACAGACATAGTTCACCACGACCGATCCCGCGACAGAGAGTAGGTAGCGGAACAGCTGCGTGCCCGAAGGGATCGGCGAACGGCGGAAGGCCACATAGCGGTTGAGCCAGAATCCCGCAAAGAAGGTGAGCGGGAAGGTAACGAGCATGGCGGCGACGTGAGCCGACACGGCCACGAAGCCCAGATCGACCAGCTGTTTGTCGATCAGGAAATTATAGATCAAAAAATAACATCCCCACCCGAACACGACGTTCGCACCCCCGCAGACGGCATAGCGGAACACCTGCCGGGGTACGACCGCGGCAACGGGCCGCAGATAGAACAGGTCGATCGCCCGGATGATCCAATCGGCAAGACGCATCAGCGGGCCGTATAAGTCCACATTCCGGGGAAGCGGTCGGCATGTGCGCGGATGAAGAGCCGGCACGCCTCGGGATCATCCGACTCGAAGGGCGAGACCAGGAACTTCGCACCGAACCGGTAGACGCCGCAGGTCAGCGCCGCCTCTTCCGAATCCGACGCGGCCTTCTTCGCCGCCCGCACGGCATTCTCCTGCGAACTGAAGACGCCCAGCACGACGTAATTCCGCTTCGAGGTCATCGCCGCAGGCTCGTATCCCGCAGGACGCCGCACCTCATCCGGGGACTGCACCGCCGCAGCGCCCTGCTCCGGAGTACCTCCGGCTGCAGCGCTCCCCGCAACGGCCTTTCCGCCCTCCTCCGGAACCGGAGCGGCATTTCCAGCCGCCGCATGCTCTGCCGAAAGCGAATCGGCCGGCACGCCCGGCGAAACGGGAGACTCGGCCGTCGCAAGCCCCTGGACCGCCGTTCCGGCCAGCGGCTGCGGACGTTCGGTATCGTTCAGCAGGAAGGAGCAGACACCGATTCCTACGGCGGCAACAACCGCCGCAGCACCTACCCAGATCACCCAGTCGGGGCGTCCGGAGCGGATCTTCATCGGAGCGTGTCCCTGCGGATTGAGCCTTAGATCGAACGCCTCGTCGAGCGAGAAGTGCTTGTACTTCAACACGCCTACCCCCTCTACGACCAGAGCGTCACCCCGGCGGGCGCGCTCCGTCCAACGGGCATAGACCGTCCGAGCCGCGGCATCGGCCTCCCCGGCCGGAGTTCCGTCGGCACACAGGATGCGGGCGATCTCCGCAACCAGCGATGTGCCCTGCTCCTGCGACGAGAAGACGACCGTCCGGCAGGGCGGTTCGACCATGCGGCGGGCCACCCGCCGGGCAGCGCGGCGCTCCGGGCGGAGGCTGCCCACACCGGGCAGAAGCACCGTTCCGCCGGCAGCCAGCAGGTTGCCGATGATGCGGCCCACCTGCTCTTCCATCGGATTGACGTTCATTTCTTTCTCTTTTTAGGCGTTGGATGCGCAGCCTGCCTCGACTGCGCGGGGAACTGTGCGGGGGTCAGCGCAGGGCGCGACAAACCGCGCCAGATCATGAAGAAACCCAACAGGATGAACGGGATGCTGAGCCACTGTCCCATGTCGAGCGTCCAGCCCACCTCGAAGGCCTCCTGCTCGGTCTTGATGAACTCGATGAAGAAGCGCGTGAGGAAGACCCCGATCAACCCGATGCCGAACAGCACGCCGGGACGTCGGCGCGCCATGTCGCGGCCATAATAGAGCCAGCAGAGGATGCCGAAGGTCACGAGGTAGCACAGCGCCTCGTAAATCTGCGTAGGGTGTACCGCCGCCGGAGCGAACTCGCGCACCCACTTGGCCGAACGGACGAACTCGAAGCCCCAGGGGAGCGTCGTGGCCGTACCGAAGATCTCGGAGTTGAAGAGGTTGCCCATGCGCACGATGGCCCCGCCCACACCGACGGCGATCATGATACGGTCGAGCGACCAGATATAGGGCAGGCGGTTCTTGCGCGAGAAGAGCCACAGGCCGATCAGCAGGCCGATTGCGGCGCCGTGGCTGGCCATGCCGCCGTCGCGGAAGCCCGTGATGATGGTCCACGGCCGGGAGAGGTACTCCACAGGATCGTAGAAGAGGCAGTGCCCGAGGCGGGCTCCGAGGATCGTGGCCAGCGTACCGTAGATGAAGATCGAGCCGGAGACCTCCTGCGACAGTCCTTCGCGTTTGCAGAAGTTGTCGAAGAACCAGGCGCCGATCAGGATGGCCAGGGCCCACATCAGCCCGTAATAACGGATATCGAACGTGCCGATGCTGAGGAGCACCGGATCGAAGTCCCAGACTATGCTCAAAGGTTGTATCATTTATCGAAGTTTAATGCGTTACACGCCGCCGGAGCGCCCGCGACCGGAATCCATGTTCCGCACCCGGTTTCCCGGCGGACGGATTACCGGATGTCCTGCAGATTGACCTTCTTGAGCGTGAAGGAGAAGGTGCTGCCCACGCCCAGTTCGCTGCGCACGGAGATCCGCTCGCCGTGCGCCTCGACGATGTGCTTGACGATCGCCAGGCCGAGCCCCGTACCGCCCTGCTCGCGCGAGCGGCCCTTGTCCGTGCGGTAGAAACGCTCGAAGACCCGCGGCTGATCCTCCTTGCCGATGCCCTGCCCGTTGTCCTCGACCTCGACCAGGATCTTGTCGAGCATGTCGCGGAAGCGGATGCGCGTCGTGCCGCCCTCCTTGCCGTAGTGGATCGAGTTGATGATCAGATTGACCAGCACCTGTCCGATGTAGTGTTTGTCGGCCAGCACCCAGAACGGCGACGGCAGGTTGTCGGCCCCCTTGACCGAGATCTTGATCCCCTTGCGGTCGGCCTCCATCTCGGCCTGGTCGGCGATCTCCTTGGCCAGCGCCACGATGTCGAAGCGCTCCATATCGAGCCGGTTCATGCTGCTCTCGAGTTTCGAGATCGTATCGAGGTCATTGACGATGTTGATCAGACGGTCGATGCTCTTCTCGGCACGCTCGAGGTACTTGCGGTTGATCAACTCATCCTCCAGACCGCCGTCCAGCAGGGTCGAGATATAGCCCTGCACGTTGAAGATCGGGGTTTTCAGCTCGTGCGCCACATTGCCCAGATATTGCTTGCGGAAGTGCTCGGCCTCCTTCAGGCGGGCGATCTCCCGATCGTTCGTGTCGGCCCAGGCCGTCAGCTCCTCGCCGATGTTCTCGACCTTCTTGTCCTTGAGTTCGGTGAAGATCTCGTCGGTATGCACGTTGCGCGAGAGGACGATCGAATAGATCGGCTTGAGCTTGTAGGCCACATACTTGCGGATGATGAACAGCGAAATGAGCATCACGGCAGTGAAGGTGCACAACAGCACGACGACCGCTGCGATCCAGCGGACCTGCACCCCCTTCGCCTCCATCGCAAAAAGCAGCCCGGCCGCGATGGCCGTGGCCAGCAGGCCGATCCAGACCGATGCGGCCTCCTTGGTTTTGATCGTAATCATGGCGTCACTTCATGTAGTTGCGCATCAGACGGGCGATATACTTGCCCACGATGTCGAATTCGAGGTTCACGACCGACCCCACGCCGATGCGGCAGAAATTCGTATGCTCGAACGTGTAGGGGATGATCGCCACGCGGAACGACGACTCCTTCGAGTCGCAGACCGTCAGACTCACGCCATTGACCGTCACCGAGCCCTTCTCCACCGTACAGAGACCCTCGCCCTGAGGCTCGTACTCGAAGGTGAAGTACCAGCTTCCGTCGGCATCCTCCTTGGCCGTGCAGACGGCCGTCTGATCGACATGCCCCTGCACGATGTGGCCGTCGAGCAGCGCATCGGGCTTCATCGAGCGTTCGAGGTTCACCAGGTCGCCCTCCCGGAGCAGGCCGAGGTTGCTGCGGTCGAGCGTCTCCTTCATGGCCGTCACGGTATAGGTGTCGTCCTTGATGTCCACGACCGTCAGGCACACGCCGTTGTGGGCGATGCTCTGGTCGATTTTCAAATCCCGGCAGAAGTCTGCCCGAAGCGTAAAGTCCTTGTTCTGACGGTCGGCACGGATCGAGACCACCTCGCCCATGCCCTCCACGATGCCTGAAAACATACTCAACTGTTTATGATCAACTTGCCCTTCACTTTGTAGACCGAGGTTATATCGCTGGCATTCACTACGATGTCATCGAAATTCTCCCGGTCGCCGGGCACGAGGCGGTATTTTCCCTCCGCATCGGCGGCCCGAACTATTCGCAAAGTTACAATTTTTTGGCAGACAATCACGTATTCTTCACCGGGAATTATTGCATCCGCATCGATGGCCTTGAGCAGGACGATCGTTCCGGGAGGCACCACGGCACCCATGGCGCGGCCGTTGTAGACCATCGCCAGATCGCAGTCACCCACCGGGAGCACAACCAGATCGCACTCGGCCTCGAGTCGGTCGAGCGAGGCGATGTGCTGTTCGACATCCGTATTATAAAAAGGTATCTGCATTCCCCGCTGCCGGGCGTCGGCGAACATCTGCCCCTCGCCGGTCAGCAGCCAAAGCTTGTCGATCTGGGGGAACTTGGAGACAATGCGGTCGGCTACGTTGAGCGATATGCCGTTGTTGCCCCGTTTGATCTGGTAGAGGTTCTCGCCGCGCGCCAGACCGATGTAGCGAGCAAAATAGTTGGTGGACATATTTGCCCACTTGATCACAGCCTCGATTCTTTGCCAATTATTCTGCTTTTCTCGCATTTTATTTTGCTATATTAAATTTTTTTTGCATTTTTGCAGTCCCGGTCCCGTAGTTCAATGGATAGAATATAAGATTCCGGTTCTTACGATAAAGGTTCGATTCCTTTCGGGACTACCAAAGCACAGGTTCGAAACACTCCGGATCTGTGCTTTTTTCATTCGGATTCGGACCGGAACCGCCGTCCTCCTTCCGAAACGGCATCGACCTCAGGATCAAGCACTCACTTATTAAGTTATAAAATTAATAACAAATTTGGTTCCGACAAGAAAAAATGACACATTTGATCTGTCGGATAACAAATTCAGACCTGCGCCAGGACAAAAGGAAAGCCCGTGCAACAGCACGGGCTTTCCTTGCAATAAGTATGCGAAACGACGGATCGTCGGCCGGAATCAGAACGAGAGACGGACACCCAGCCGGAGGGTCAGCGACAGCGGATTGTCCGTACGGGCCGTCTGCAGGCGGGTTTCGGTAAGGTAGTAGGCCGCCTCCGGCTCGAAATAGAGTCCCACCATGCCTCCGAGCCTGTATTGTGCTCCGGCCGCACCGATCAGCGACCACTGCAGACCCGGCTCCGAAACGGATTTCGAACCGAACTTCGCCGACACGCACTTCTCGGCCATACCTCCGGCACCCAGATAGAGCGAGAAACGGCCGCGTTCGAGGAACTGCCAGTTTACACGCAACGGAATGCCGACGAAATGCAGCGTCTGATCGGTCTCCTTGTCGGCATAAAGCGCCCGGACATCCGACTGCAGCAGCGTGTAGTTGATGCCGCTCTCGAGCGACAGACCGTAGGCGAACTCCTTGCGGAAGGTCAGGGCGAAACTCAACGGCTGGTGGTGGCGGAACGAACTCTCATCGTAATCGTAACTCTTGAGCAGCGTCATCTCGGCACTGTTGCCGATCGCCGAGGACATTCCGGGCATCGAGGGAGCCTGCTGCATGGCATGCATCGGAGCCTTGCTTCCGGAACCGATCCCGGAGCCTCCGGCCACGCTGCTGCCCGCCGAGAACGAAAGCGACGAGCGCCTGCGCGCCGCCCGGCGGGTTTCGGGCTGATCATAAAGCCCGTCGAACGACGTCCGGGCCGATCCCTGTTCCGTGCGGGGCTCGGCAGGAGTCTGCTTCGCGCGGGTCTCCCCGGCCGGGGTCTGGCGACCGGCGGCAGAAGCGACCGGCACAGGCTGCGATTCCCGGGCAGCGGCATCCGCCTGCGACGCATCAACGGTCGGCTGCGTTCCGGCCGTTTGCGGCTTCACCGCGGCAAGGGCCAGACGGGGCTCCGCCGCGTTCCCGGCAGTTCGCTGCGCTGCGGCATTCCGTTGTGCCCCTGCAGCCTCACTCGGCCCGGCTGGCAGCGAAACGGCCTGCGCCACACGGCTCCGCAGCGTCTCCTCCGGATCCTCCCCGGCGTGCCCTTCAGGCAACGCATCCGACGCAGTTCCCGGAACCGAGAGAATCTCGGCCAACAACTCATCGGTAGAAGGCACCATCCGATCGGAACGCAACCAGAACCCGACGGTCGCAACACCGAGCAGCACAACCGCGGCGGCCGCAGCAATCCTCTTCACATGGATCTTCCACTGCGGTCTGCGCGCTGCAGTCGTCCGGCCGCCTTCGGTACCGGCCGTACCGGCCGACGCCTCGGGCCGCACACCGCGCAACTCGGCCTCAAGCCGCGCCCAACCGTGTTCCGGAGGGGGAAGCTCGGCGTCGCGGAGCGCATTCCGCATGACATCGGTCCAATCCTTATCCTGTTTCATAACTCAATGTGTCTTCAAATAGTCGCGGATTCGCCGCGCCAGCAGCGTCCGCGCCCGAAAAAGCTGCGACGAAGAGCTTTTCTCGTTGATTCCCAGCATCTGCGCGATCTCCCGGTGCGAATACTCTTCGATGCAGTAGAGATTGAATACGGCCCGGTATCCGTCGGGCAGTTCGCTGACGAAGCGCATCAGCACATCGCGCGGCACCCGCGACGCCTCCTCGGCTGAGGGCTCATCCGGAAGGGCCGCAGCGCGCCCCTCGTCGAGTTCGACGCATCCCAGCCGGTTGCGGGTCCGGAGCCATTCGAGCGCCACGTTTACGGTGACACGCTCCATCCAGGCCCTCAATGACCCCGCTCCGCGGTACTCGAACTTCGAAAAGGCGCCGTAGATCTTCAGAAATGCATCGTGGAGCAGGTCCTCGGCCGTGGCCCGGTCGCCGGCATAGCGCAGGCACACCGCAAGCAGGCGCCCGGCATAACGGTCGTACAACTCCCGTTGGGCCGCGCCGTCGCCGTTTCTGCACCCTTCGGCCAGTGTACGCTCCTCCATTTGCATTGCTGAATTCACCTTATAAACAACGGTTCGACCGGAATACTGCACGGCCAAGAAAAAATTTAGTCCCCTGCGCAGTATTTTCCAAGGGTCGGCATTTTATCTTGCGAAAGTAACAATAATATCGACAAAACAGGACAACCATGAAAAAAATCCACATGCTCTGCTCGCTGTTTGCCGCACTCTGCCTCACGGCATTCACGGGCTGCAACGACAACGACGGAGACTACCCCAACGTCTACGGTCTGATCACCACGATCCATGCGATCGGCGAAGGAGACGAGACGACAGACTTCTATTTCGAGCGCGACAACGGCGAGACGCTCTACCCGAGCGAGCGGCCCTCGGGCTTCGAGGCCGAGGACAACCGTCGCGCGGTGATCTACTTCGACCTGCTCGCGGGCGCCGTCGAGGGATACGACTACAACATCCGCCTCTACCGCGCGGAGAAAATCTTCACCGGCACGTCGCAGGTGGTCACGACCCGGGAGGAGCTCGAGGCGCTGGGCGGTGACAGGACGGGCTTCAACCTGCAGACCTTCAACCTCACCCGCAAGTGGCTGACCTTCTATGCACTCTATCCCGTGACCGACAACTCGAAGCACACGTTCGCCCTGGCCGTGGACCGCACGCCCGACGCACCCGAAAGTCGCGACATCGAGGTGGGCAGCGACGGCGCGAGCGAAGAGGGATACCTCGACGTGGTGCTCTGCCACAGCGCGGGCGGCGATGCGGCCGGCTACACGCAGGGTTATTACATCTCGTTCGACCTCGAGCCGATCGCCGGGGAGTTGGAAGGCATGAAGGGCATCAAGCTGCGCATAGACACCTTCGAGAACGGCACGAAATACATCAAGCTCGACCTGCCGCAGGAGAAGTAGCCACTCCTGCCGACAGGCTCTCCGGCCCGCATGTGCGGGCCGGATTTTTTTGTGCACCACGCCGCCCGTGTCGGGAAAAATCGCTATCTTTGCGACATGTCAATCGTACGCAACACCGAGAGCGATCTCGAATTCGAAAACAGGATCCGCCCGCAGGAACTGGAAACCTTCGCGGGCCAGGAGAAGATCGTCGAGAACCTCCGCATCTTCATCAAGGCGGCACTCATGCGCGGCGACTCGCTCGACCATGTGCTGCTGCACGGCCCCCCGGGACTGGGCAAAACCACGCTTGCGAACATCATCGCCAACGAGATGGGCGCCCAGCTGCGCGTCACGTCGGGCCCCGTGCTGGACAAGCCGGGCGACCTGGCCGGTCTGCTGACCAGCCTCAACCCGGGCGACGTGCTCTTCATCGACGAGATCCACCGCCTCAGCCCCATTGTCGAGGAGTACCTCTACTCGGCCATGGAGGACTACAAGATCGACATCGTGCTCGACAAGGGTCCCTCGGCACGCTCGATTCAGATCGAGCTGGCCCCCTTCACGCTCATCGGCGCTACGACGCGCAGCGGACTGCTCACCTCACCTCTCAGGGCGCGTTTCGGCATTCAGTGCCACTTGGAGTATTACGACGCCCCGGTGCTGGCGGGCATCGTCCGCCGCTCGGCCCGGATCCTCGACGTTCCGATCGACGACGACGCGGCCCACGAAGTGGCCCTGCGCTCGCGCGGCACGCCGCGTATTGCCAATGCCCTGCTGCGGCGCGTGCGCGACTTCGCCATGGTCAAGGGCGGCGGACACATCGACCTGGCCATCACCCGCATGGCGCTCTCGGCGCTGAACATCGACTCGCGCGGCCTCGACCGCATGGACAACAAGATTCTCGGCACGATCATCGAGAAGTTCAACGGCGGTCCGGTCGGACTGAATACCGTGGCCACGGCCGTCGGCGAGGAGCCCGGCACGATCGAGGAGGTCTACGAACCGTTCCTGATCAAGGAGGGCTTCCTCAAGCGCACCCCGCGGGGACGCGAAGCCACTCCGCTGGCCTACGAACACCTCGGCGTCGCCTCGCCGGGAAGCGACTCGACCCTCTTCTGACCACACATCCGGGGCGGTCTTCCTCAAGGGAGACCGCCCCGATCATATCCGCCGAATCCTCCATTATGCCCTGAAGAGAGGGTCAAAACAGCCGTTTCCCGCGAAAACATTTGCCCGATTCATCTGATTTTCCTATCTTCGCGGAAAATACAGGGGGGGGGTAATTCCCCGAAAACAAAAGACTTGCAATCATCAAACACCCCCACGAAATGACCCCGAACCAACCGAACCTTGCCAGGCGGGCACTGTTGCTGCTGTCCGCCCTGTTGCTCCCGGGCAGCTTCCCGCTCCAGGCTGCCAACCCGCACGACGAAGCATCTCCGGCCCGAAATCTGACCAATCCATCCAACCCCGAGACCGCACTCCGGACCGTACCGCCCGAAGAGGAGCCTCTCTCCGGCACGCCCCGACGCAGGGAACACCTTGCCCCGCGCGACCGCGCACAACACACGGTGTTCGCCAACGCCGGCTACCTGGCGATCCTCTCGGCGTTATACTTCGAAGAGAGTTCGTCCGGTTCGCTGAACTCGGGATTCGATCTGATGGCCGGATACAACTGGACCTCACGGCGCGGGCTCGGCGTGGGCATCATCTACTCGGGCGGCTTCATCTCCGCCGAACGGGATGCCGTCAAGCGCACGACCCGCCTGCACTACATCGCCCCGGAGTTCGTCGCCCGACAGCGCGCCGGCCGCCGGTGGCTCTTCCGCGAGGCGGTCGGCGTCGGCTACGGCCGTTACGTGCGCAGCTACGGCGAACGTCGGGGCAGCCGGGGCGGAGCAGGCATCCACGAACGGGCCTCGGTCGAATTCATGCTGACGCGCCACATCGGACTCTCGGCCGAGGTGGGCGGGCAGTGGCTCATCGTCCGTTCGCCGGACGTAGGCGACGGAGCCGAACTGACGCTGAACGGCATCTTGCGGTTCCAATGCAGCGGAGGCATACGCCTCTATTTCTAAAAATATTGTCAAAAAATCTAAAAATTCTGCATTTTGCCGGATAATTGTCGTACATTTACCGCTGACACGACAAGGTTACAGAAACGAAAAAAAACGGCAAAACAGAATGGATACGAAAAACAAACTCACCGAAGCAGCACTCCGCTACCACAGCGAAGGGCGCCCCGGCAAGATCGGGATCGTCCCGACCAAACCCCACCATACACAGGAGGACCTTTCGCTGGCCTACTCGCCGGGCGTCGCCGCCCCCTCGCTGGCCATTGCCGAAAACGCGGACGACGCATACCGCTACACGGGCAAGGGCAACCTCGTGGCCGTCATTTCGAACGGTACGGCAGTCCTCGGCCTGGGCAACATCGGCCCGCTGGCCGCCAAGCCGGTCATGGAGGGCAAATGCATGCTGTTCAAGACCTTCGCCGGACTCGACGCCTTCGACATCGAGGTTGCGGAGACCGATCCCGAGGCATTCGTCCGGGCCGTCCGGGCCATCGCCCCGACCTTCGGCGGCATCAACCTCGAGGACATCAAGGCCCCGGAATGCTTCGAGATCGAGGCGCGCCTGCGTCAGGAGCTGGATATCCCGGTGATGCACGACGACCAGCACGGCACGGCGATCATCACCTCGGCGGCACTGCTCAACGGCGCGAAACTCGCCGGCAAGGAACTCGACCGGATGCGCGTGGTGGTGAACGGCGCCGGCGCGGCAGCCATCGCCTGTGCGCGGCTCTTCCTCTCGCTGGGCATCCGCCGCGAGAACCTCGTGCTGTGCGACAGCCGGGGTGTCGTCACGACCTACCGCGACGACCTGAATCCCGCCAAGCGCGAGTTGGCCACCTCGCGGCGCATCTCCACGCTCACCGAAGCCGTGGCGGGCGCCGACGTCTTCCTCGGCGTCTCGAAAGCCGACACGCTGACACCCGAGATGCTGCGTTCGATGGCCTCGAACCCGATCGTCATGGCCCTGGCCAACCCCGATCCGGAGATCGCCTACGAGAAGGCCGTTGTCTCGCGTCCCGACATCATCTTCGCCACAGGCCGCTCGGACTACCCCAACCAGGTGAACAACGTACTGGGCTTCCCCTATATCTTCCGCGGGGCGCTCGACGTCCGCGCTACGGAGATCAACGACGCCATGAAACTCGCCGCCGCACGGGCCATCGCCGCCTTGGCCCAGCAGCCCGTCCCGGCAGCAGTCCTGCAGGCCTACCGCCTCCAGCGGCTCGAGTTCGGGCGTTCCTACCTGATTCCCAAGCCGCTCGACCCGCGGCTGCTCGCCACCGTGGCCCCGGCCGTCGCCCGGGCCGCCATGGAGTCGGGAGTCGCCCGGCGTCCCGTCACCAACTGGGAGGCCTACGCCGAGGAGCTGCGCAACCGCGTGGAGCCGACCGAGTAGGCCCTCCGCGGAACGCCCCGGCACACACCGGGCTCCGAACCGAAAAGGGCCCGTCCGGAATCCGGACGGGCCCTTTGCCTTGCAGCGTGAAGGTCATCAACGATTCGGCGTGATGCCGGTGACGACCTGCAGGTTCGGCAGCATGTTGCCGCCCCAATGCGCGGCATCGCCCGCCGCATTCCGGTACAGATCGACGGCAAAGTAGCCGTTCATCTCGCCGCTGGTGTCGCTGCTCCAGCCCCAGTTGCAGTGAATGTAGCGAACCGTCTCCGCAGTCTCCTCGAGCTTCTGCTCCGCGCTGCTGTCGGAGGGGACGAACCACAGTTCGGACTTCGTCTCCACATCCCGATAGCCGTCGATGGCCCAAACCTGGCCGCGCGACTGAAGCCCGTCGGCAATCCGCCCCGACATGCAGACCAGCTTGCCCTCCTTCAGGCTTCCGACCACCCGGTCCGCATCGTATGCGGCGACCTCATCGGCCCGAAATCCGAAATGACGGAGGCATTCGGGCATCTTGCCGAAATCCATCGGCAAGTCGTAACGATCGCCATACTCGAGACCGAGCTGCTGGCCGATCTCCCGGTAGATGCGCGAGATCGCCACATGGTCGCCCGGACAGTCCCAGACACCGCACATATCCGTATTGCGGTGCTGGCGGATCTTTTCCCAGTCGAGGTCGGCCGATGCGACCTCGGCGTCGGGATAGGTCAGTTCCATCCGCTCGGGGAAGGAACAGGCCTCCATGATCTGCGCCACGGCTGCAGCGGCCGATCCGGCCGGCGCCAGCGTACCGTCGCTCTTTCTGCAATAGGTATTGTAGGGCCAGGTGCGGTAGCCCCACTCCACCGTGATGGCGGGTTCGGCCGATTCGCCGACCGTCCGGGTCTCACGGCTCTCGACTCGTCCGGGCACATCGGGCACATCGACCGTGAAGGGCCGGGCGCTCAACGCCTCCAACTCATCGATCAGAGCGGTCATGTAGAAGAACATGCCGCAGTAGTATCCGTTCATTCCGGGGATGAGTTTCGGATGATACGGTCCGTTCTCCGCCACGGCCAGCAGTTTGTTCACACGTCGGTCCGTCGCCACGACGGCGAATCCGTTGTCGTCGTAATTGAACACATAGAGCAGCGTATCGCGGGCATCTCCCGTCCGCATGTTTTTGCGCACGTAAAAGGATTCGTACTCCACCGTGCGCCCCAACGCCCGGCCCACCTCATCGGCCGTCTGGCGCGCCTCGTCGTAGCGTACCACCAGCCGCGACAGTGCGGCGTCCGACAATCCGGGATCGGGTACTTTCCCGTCCTCATCACTTTCACACGAGACAAGCGCTGCAGCGGAAAAAGCCAGCAGGCCCAGCATCGAGAAGAACTTTTTCATACCACTCGGTTTTAAGGGATTTTTCAGGTATCCAAAGATACGGAAAAGCATCCGGAAAAATCCCCCCCCGCAAAAAATAGTCGTCCATATATCCTATTTGTTCCATCGAAACGGGAAAACACCCATTCCATCGGAGATCCCGGAACAGGGCATCGGCCCTGCCGGACTTGATCCGGCAGGGCCGATGCATGGCGACTCGGGGCCTCACGACGCCCCGCTCTCGAAGAACAGCACCGTCGGACCGCCTCCTCCGTCCAGCGAGCCGTCGAACCCGTAACCGAGCGTCTTTTTCCATCGCCCGTCGCGGTATTCGGAACATTCCATACGGGTCTGCTTCCAGTAGGTTCCCTCAAGCCGGACCGCCTCCATCGTGATTTCTCCGTCGTCCTTCTCGCAGGCAGCGCATGCCGTCATCACGGCAAACAACATGAGCAACTTTTTCACACAGACCTCCATTTAATTAAGTCACACGCAAATACAAAGCAATAAACCGCTCGCCAATTAATAAAATTTCAGCGTCATACGCCACCCGGACAGCAGCGGCAACAGGACTCCAAAACGGTCAGAATGAGCCGACGCCGCACGGGTTCATGCATTTTCGGCATCAAACAGCGCCGCAAAGGCTTCGCGCGCCATCGGCCGCACCTCGCACGACCCGATCCCCGTGGGAAGGACGACATGCAGGATACCCGCCTCGCTCTTCTTGTCCTTGCCGACCTGCTGCAGGAGCTCCCCGACAGCAACCGGAGGCTCGAGGGCAAAACCCAACCGCACGAGCAACGCCCGGATCCGATCCCGAACCGACGGTGCCAGCACCCCGAGCCGCACGGCGGCATCGGCGACAAGCACCGTCCCCACGGCCACGGCCTCGCCGTGGTTCATCCGATCCGAGCACTTCTCGATGGCATGCGCCAGCGTGTGCCCCAGATTGAGTTTGCGCCGTTCGCCCGCCTCGTGCTCGTCACGCCCGACGATCGCAGCCTTGACCCCGACCGCCGACTCGACGACGCGCCCCAACAGCCCGGCATCCCCGCGCAGCTCCCCGAACGTGCTCCGTTCGAGCAGCTCGAAGAGCGCCCCGTCGCCGATGACCGCCGCCTTGACCGCCTCGGCCAGCCCCGCCCGGAACTCCCGGTCGGGCAGCGTCGCGAGCAGCGACGGGTCGCACACCACGAAGCGCGGCTGGGTAAAGGTGCCGACCATGTTCTTGTAACCCGCGACGTTCACGCCGTTCTTACCCCCGACCGAGGCATCGACCTGCCCCAGGAGCGTCGTCGAGACGAACCCGAAACCGACGCCCCGCATGTAGGTCGCCGCGGCGAATCCCGCCACATCGGTGACGATGCCGCCCCCCACACCGAGGATGAAGGTCTTGCGGTCGGCTCCCGCCGCGATGAGCCGGCGGCAGAGCTCCTCGACCGTGGAGAGGGTCTTGCAGCGCTCGCCGCGCCCGATGCGAAGCGTCTCGAAGGGGGCCAGCAACTCCCCGTGGCAGCGGTACACCTCGTCGTCCGTGACGGCGATCACCCGGCCTTCGGGCACCAGATCGGGCAGCAGACGGGCCGCCGGACCGATATAGACATCGCTTGTACGACACACGCTGAATGCAGGCTCCATGCTTTCTCTTTTTTTAAGATACCAACAAAAATAAAGATATTTCCCGAGAAATTCTTACCTTTGCGCGACAAAACACATATCTATGCAGAAACTGCGCAACATTGCGATCATCGCCCACGTCGATCACGGCAAGACGACGCTCGTAGACAAGATGATCCTGGCAGGACACATCCTGCGCGACAACTCGAAACAGACCGGAGAGTTGATTCTGGACAACAACGACCTGGAGCGCGAACGGGGCATCACGATCCTCTCGAAGAACGTTTCGGTCATCTACAAGGACTACAAGATCAACATCATCGATACGCCGGGCCACGCCGACTTCGGCGGCGAGGTCGAGCGCGTGCTGAACATGTGCGACGGCGTGCTGCTGCTGGTCGATGCCTTCGAGGGCACGATGCCGCAGACGCGCTTCGTGCTGCAGAAGGCCCTGGCGCTGGGCAAGAAACCCATCGTCGTGGTGAACAAGGTGGACAAGCCCAACTGCCGCCCGGAGGTGGTGAACGAGCAGGTCTTCGACCTGATGTTCTCGCTCAACGCCACCGAGGAGCAGCTCGACTACAAGACCATCTACGGATCGGCCAAGCAGGGCTGGATGTCGCACAAGTGGAACGAGCGGACCGACTCGATCGTCCCGCTGCTCGACGCCATCATCGACGAGATTCCCGAGCCGGCCACCGTCGAGGGTACGCCGCAGCTGCTCATCACCTCGCTCGAATACTCGGCCTACACGGGCCGCATCGCCGTGGGCAAGCTCACGCGCGGCACGTTGCGTGCCGGACAGAACGTCACGCTGGCCAAGCGCGACGGCGTGACGATGCAGAAGTGCAAGATCAAGGAGCTGATGGTCTTCGAGGGGCTGGGCAAGAAGAAGGTCGAGGAGGTTCCCTGCGGCGAGATCTGCGCCGTGATGGGTGTCGAGGGATTCGAGATCGGCGACACGATCTGCGACTTCGAGAATCCCGAACCGCTGCCGCCGATCGCCATCGACGAACCGACGATGTCGATGCTCTTCACGATCAACAACTCGCCCTTCTTCGGCAAGGACGGCAAATACGTCACCTCGCGCCACATCAAGGAACGCCTGGACCGCGAGCTGGAGAAGAACCTCGCGCTGCGCGTGACGCCCGGTCCGTCGGCCGACTCGTTCAACGTCTTCGGCCGCGGCGTGCTGCACCTCTCGGTACTCATCGAGACGATGCGCCGCGAAGGCTACGAACTGCAGGTGGGGCAGCCCCGCGTGATCGTCAAGGAGATCGACGGCAAGAAGTGCGAGCCGATCGAGGAGATGACGGTCGATTGCCCCGAGGAGTGCTCGGGCACGGTGATCGAGCTGACGACCAAGCGCAAGGGTACGCTCACGAACATGGAGTCGAACGGCGACCGCGTGCGTCTGGAGTTCGACATCCCCTCGCGCGGTATCATCGGTCTGCGTTCGAACATGCTGACGGCCACGGCCGGCGAGGCGATCATGACACACCGTCTGAAGGACTTCGAACCGTGGGTCGGCGAGATCGAGATGCGCACCAACGGCTCGATCATCTCGGGCGAGACGGGTACGGCCTACGCCTATTCGATCGACAAGCTGCAGGACCGCGGCCGCTTCTTCATCTCGCCGATGGATCCCGTCTACGAAGGTCAGGTGATCGGCGAGCACACGCGCCAGAACGACATCACGGTGAACGTCACCAAGTCGAAGCAGCTCACGAACATGCGCGCCTCCGGATCGGACGACAAGGCCGTGATCACGCCGCCGAAGGTCTTCACGCTCGAGGAGGCGCTCGAATACATCAAGGAGGATGAATACGTCGAGGTCACCCCGCACGCCATGCGCCTCAGAAAGATCCTGCTGCACGAGGTGGACCGCAAGCGGGCCTCGAAATAACGGCGCCTCAATGGACCGCTTCACGCTTTCGCTCGCCACGGGCGCCATCGCCGGCGCCGTGGCCGTGCTTCCGATGATCGCCCGCAAGGCATCTGTAAGGAACTGCTGCGCGGTGTTCCTCGCCTATCTCTTCGCCGGAGTGACGGTCTTCTACAGCGACCTGCCCTACCTCCCGTGGTGGGCCGACGGCATGGGCGTGGCGCTGATGCTCACGATTCCTTCGGCCACGATCGGTTCGGGCAAGGAGAACCGGCTCATTCCGATGCTGCTCAACGCCGTGCTGCTGGGCTTCCTCATCAGCGTCGCGGAGCGTTACCTGGGATAGGAGGTCGGCGGAGGGGTTCCTCCGCCGGACAAAAGAGCCGCAGCGGCGCAACGGTACGGCAGCGTCGCCGCCAAGGGTAAAAAAAACGGACTTCGGTCCGTTTTTTTGTTTCCGTGCATGCAGTATCAGCACCTCCGCTCCGTTTTTCCGACAGAACACCACCCGAAAACCGATACCATGAAAAGGCTTCTGCTACTCCTCTTCCTGCCCTTCGCGCTGGGCGCCTGCGACGACGGCGACACGTCGCGCATCGAGACCTGGACCGTCGCCCCCGAAAAGGGGGTGGCGGGCATCGGGATGGGCTTCGGACACGTTCCGGCCTACATCGTCAAACGGGATGCCGGTTCCGACTGGGAGATCGGCCCCGTCCGGATCGGAGGCTTCACCTTCGAACGGGGCTACGAGACCCGGATGCGCGTGCGTATCGAACAGATCGCCAACCCGCCTGCCGACGGTCCGTCGGTGCGTTGCACGATGGTGCAGCAAATCGAGCACACGCCGGCCTCCGCGGCGGTGGATCCGGAGTCGCTCAGCCCCGAGTACGACATCCTGATCGCCTCCGAGCAGGCCGCCTCGGACCCGACGGCCTACTGGTTCAAGGACGAACGCTACGACTCCTCCGAATGGGTCCTCTTCCCGTGGGAGATCGTCGGCTTCAACTTCTGCCCGGGCTACGAAGCGCACATCCGGATCCGCCCCGTCGCCGTTTACGACCCGACGAAGGGCGACTACCGGGTGCAATACCGGCAGGTGACGCTGCGCTCGACCGAGTTGAAGGATTCCGAGGGTTTGCCGACGCTCTGACCGACCGCACGGATCACCGGCGGAGCGTGGCGAACGAAAGGATGTGCCACGTCACACCGACGGCCACGGCCAGCAGGGCGGCCTGCGCCCACCACCAGCGATCGACGACGGCCGCAACACACCAGCCGATCGACCCCCACAGCAGTGCGACCGAAAGTATCTTGGCATGCAGCGGAATGGCGCGCTTCTCGCGGAAATCGCGGATGTAGCCGCCCAGCCGGCCGTGCGAGAGCAGCCAGTCGTGGAGCCGGGGCGAGGAGCGCATCCAGAGCGCCGCGGCGAGCAGCAGGAAGGGGGTCGTGGGGAGCAGCGGCACGAAGATGCCGACCACCCCGAGCACCAGGCACAGGCCTCCCAACGCCGCGAGCAATGTTTTCATGGCTGCAAAAATACGCATTTTCTCCGAACCGAACCGCCTGATGCCCCGATTTTCCCGGCACGAAAAACGCCGATAAATTTGGCAATGGATGCCCGTTGCATTATCTTTGCGTAAAACAAATGCAAAAACGCAAAAGCATGAGCAAGATCGGCATTGCCTGCGACCATGCGGGCTATGAAATGAAGGAGTTTCTGGTAGGCTATCTCAACGCGATGGGCTACGAAGTGTTGGATTTCGGCACCTACTCGCCCGAAAGCGTCGATTATCCCGACTACGCCCACCCGCTGGCCGAAGCGATCGAGTCGGGCGAGCTGACGCAGGGCATCGCCCTCTGCGGCTCGGGCGAAGGCATGGCCATGACGCTCAACAAGCACCAGGGGATCCGCGCCGGACTGTGCTGGCAGCCCGAAATTGCCTCGCTGATCCGCCGCCACAACAACGCCAACGTCGTGGTGCTCCCGGCCCGCTTCGTGGACAACGACGAGGCCGTGAAGATCCTCGAGGCCTACTTCTCGGCCGAATTCGAAGGCGGACGCCACGAGCGGCGCATCGCCAAGATCCCGGTCGGCGGAGGCAAATAGTCCGCAGGGAACAAGGCCCGACCGATGCGAGGCAACGGCAGCGAAACGCAGGTGCACCGCCGCGCGGACGACCGGGTCGAGATCACGACCGACGCGGGCGAGCGCGTATGGGCCGCCGCTCCGGTGATCGTCTCGGCCAGCCGCGCCACGGACATCCCGGCCTGCTATACCGAGTGGTTCTTCAGGCGGCTGCAGCGCGGATATGCCGTCCGCAGGAACCCGTTCAACAACACGCGCGTCCCGGTATCCTTTGCCCGGACGCGCGTCGTCGTATTCTGGTCGAAAAATCCCCGCCCGCTGCTGCCCCGCCTCGGGGAGCTGGAGGAGCGGGCGATCCACAGCCTCCTCCACTACACGCTCAACGACTACGTCGCCGAGGGCTTCGAGCCGAACCTCCCGCCGCTCGAGGAACGCATCGACACCTTCCGCGCCTGCGCCGAGAGGCTGGGGCGCGACCGGGTCATCTGGCGTTTCGATCCCCTGCTGCTCACCGACCGCCTCGACGTCGGGGAACTCCTGCACCGGATCGGGCGTCTGGGCGACAGGCTCTCGGGGTACACCTCGAAACTCGTCTTCAGCTTCGCCGACATCCGCAACTACCGCCGCGTCGCCGCCAACCTCGACCGGGCCGCCGTCCGCTGGCGGGAGTTCTCGCCCGCCGAAGCGGGGGAATTTGCCGCAGGAGTGCGCGAGCTGAACCGTCGGTGGGGGCTCGACCTGGCCACCTGCGGGGAGCCGGCCGACCTCTCCCGCTACGGCATCGCCCACAACCGCTGCATCGACGACAGCCTGCTCGTCCGCCTCTTCCCCGGCGACCGTGCGCTGATGGAACACCTGGGAGCCGCACCCGGCACACTCTTCGGCCCCGCGGCCGAACCGCCCCACCGGAAAGACCCCGGACAACGTCCCGCCTGCGGCTGCTGCCCGTCGAGGGACATCGGAGGCTACGGGACCTGCCCCCACGGCTGCCTCTACTGCTATGCCAACCCCTCGCCCGAGCAGGGGCGTGCCGCATACCTCCGCCTGGTCGGGAATCCCGACAGCGAAAGTCTCGGATAACAGACACCGGAACATACGGGGAATCGCCCGACGCCGCAGGGACGGCGCCTGGATGTGTTGTGTCGTGCCGTTCGGCACGGAGGGAATTACAAAGCGAAAAGATAGGGCGTGCAGTCGCGCATCCGAGCGGCCCGCTCCGCGTCGTCGAAGAGACCGAACACGGCCGATCCCGACCCCGACATCGAGGCATAGAGCGCCCCGCGTGCGAGCAGCAGCTCCTTCACCGCACGGATGGCCGGATGCGCGGCGAAGACCGAAGGCTCGAAGTCGTTGGTGACCACCCCCTGCCATCCGGAGACCGGGAGGCGCAGCCGCTCGGCGAGCGGGCGCTCCGGAATGCGGGGCGTCACCCCGGCGTAGGCCTCGCGCGTCGAGACCCCCTCGTCCGGCTTCACGATGACGAGCGTCATCCCCCCGAGCGAGAGATCGAAGGGCGCGAGCCGCTCGCCGCGGCCCGTGCAGAGTTGCGGCGTATCGCGGACGAAGAAGGCCGTATCGCTTCCGAGCGCCGCAGCGCAGTCGATCAACTCCGGCTCCTGAAGCTGCAGCGCGAAGAGCTCGTCGAGGGCCTTCAGCACGGCCGTACCGTCGGACGAACCGCCCCCCAGCCCGGCCCCGAAGGGGACCCGCTTCACCAGACGGATCGACACGCCGTCGATCCCGTAGCGCTCCTGCATCAGGCGGAAGGCCTTGACGCAGATGTTCGCCTCAGGGGCGCAGTCCACCTCCATCCCCTCGACGCGGAAGCCGACCCCGCGATCGGCGCGGCGCACCACCTCGACCTCGTCATAGAGTCCCCGCACGGGGAACATCACCGTCTCGAGATCGTGGTATCCGTCCGCCCGGCGGCGCAGGATGTCCAGCCCCAGATTTATTTTGCAGTTCGCTCGGAGAATCATATCCGCAAAGATAAGAATTTTCTAAATTTGCCGCATGAAATTCCGCACCGAAATCGAAATCGCCCCCTTCCAGACCCGCATCGGCTACGACAACCGCACGCTGGCGCTCGGGTCGTGCTTCGCCGCGCACATCGCCTCGCGCCTTGCCGAGGCCCGGTTCCGTGTCGCGGCCAACCCCACGGGCATCCTCTTCAACCCCCTTTCGATCGCCGCGGCGATCGGCGACGCCCACCGGCAGGTCACCCTCGAAGAGCTGCACACCGACGGCGGGCGCTGGTTCCACTTCGGGTTCCACGGCGACCTGGCCGCCCCCACCCCCGAGGAGGCCCTCCTAAAGATGAACGCGGCGCGGGCCGCCCTGCGCGAGGCGCTCCGCACCTCCGACCGGGCGATCCTCACCTTCGGCACGGCCTGGGTCTACGAACGCAACGGTGCGGTCGTGGCCAACTGCCACCGCTGTCCCGCCGCGGAGTTCCGCCGGCGGAGGCTTTCGGTCGGAGAGGTCGCCGACGCAGTCTCGACACTGCTCGAAGGGCCGCTGGCGGGCAAAGGCGTACTGCTGACCGTCAGCCCGGTACGCCACCTCGGCGACGGGCTCACGGGCAACGCCGCAAGCAAGGCGACGCTGCGTGTGGCCATCGAGGAGCTTCTGGCCCGGCACCCGCGGCAGGCGGAGTACTTCCCCGCCTTCGAGATCCTCACCGACGACCTGCGCGACTACCGCTTCTATGCCGACGACCTGGTGCACCCCGCCCGGCAGGCCATCGACTACATCTGGGAGCGGTTCGCCGGCTCGGTGCTCACCGATGAGGCCCGCCGCCTGCTGCCGGAGGTCGAGGCCGTCGTGGCGGCCGCCGCCCACCGTCCCCGCGATCCACGGAGCACCGCCCACCGCACCTTCTGCCTTCGCCAGCTGGAGCGGATCGCGGCGCTGCCCCAAATCGATTTTCAATCCGAAGCGGCATATTTCCGAAGATGTATCGAAATAAATTCGTAAATTTGCGCCCGCATTTTGACCAAGCCATGAAACGCACACTCGTTCTCTCCGCCATAGCCCTCTTCGGGGCTCTCCAGACCTTCGCCGCAGAACCCCCGCGCCTGATCGTGCAGATCGTCGTGGGATCGATGCGCGCCGAAGACCTCAACCGCTATGCCGCCAACTTCGGGGAGGGCGGTTTCCGACGTCTGACCGACGGCGGCACGGTCTACACCGACTGCCGCTACGACTTCCAGCAGACCACGACGCCCGTCGCGCTGGCCACCCTCTCGACGGGGGCCATGCCCTCGACCCACGGGGTGATCGGCGCCCGCTGGATCGACTATACCTCCAACCGCAGCATCGGCCTGATCGACGGCGACCGGGGCCCGGGCGCCTACCAGCTCATCGCCCCGACGCTCGGCGAAACCCTGCGCCAGCACCACTCCGAGAGCCGGACGGCCACCGTGGCCGCCGAAGCGATGTCGGCCGTGGTGATGGCCGGACACGGCGGCGAAACGTACTGGCTCGAGCCGACGCGCTGCGACTGGACCACCTCGGCATACTACGCCCCGGCAGTCCCCGAATGGATCGACCACAGCAACGACGAACGCTACAACCTCTCCTACATCTCGACCGAGTGGCGGCCGCTTCTGGCGCGCGACCGCTACATCAACAGCCGCTGCAACGACGTCGTCTTCCCCGAAAAACGGGGTCGTGAACGACAGGAGGAGCCCCGGCCGGAGCGGCTGCTGGAACCCGGCAGCGACTACGAGCGGCTGCTCTACACGCCGGCGGGCAACACCGCCGTGCTGGGGCTGGCCAAGCAACTCATCGCCCAGAGCAAACTGGGCGCCGACCGCACGACCGACGTGCTGAACATCTGTCTCGACTCTTCGCGCCGCATCGCCGAGGCCTACGGCCCCGAATCGATCGAGGTCGAGGACATGTACTACCGCCTGGACCGTGACCTGGCCGACTTCCTGACCTTCCTCTTCGCGCAGGTCGAGAAGGGCAACGTCACGGTGGTCCTCACCTCGGACCACGGCACCAGCCCCTCCTACGACATGGCCTGCGGCGAGACCGACCGTTTCAACGCCCGGCAGTTCGAGGTGATCGTGAACGGATTCCTCAACGTACGCTACGGCACGGGAGACTGGGTGGTGGCCTACAACGACAAATGCGTGTGGCTCAACCACAACCGGATCTACGAGCGGGGGCTCAACCTGGCCGAAGTGCAGAACGAGGTGGCCATCTTCGCCATGCAGTTCCGCGGCGTCTCGCACGCCCTCTCGGCCACGGCCATGCGCTCGAGCTACTTCGGCAGCGGCTACGCCCGGCGGATGCAGAACAGCTTCTACCCGCGCCGCTCGGGCGACGTCGTCCTCAACCTGATGCCGGGATGGATCGAGGAGCAGGAACGCTGCCGCTCGCTGTCGGGCTCGATGTACGGCTACGACACCGAGGTGCCGCTCGTCTTCTACGGTACGGGGGCCGGACAGCAGCATGTCGGCCGCAGCGTGGACATGACCGCCGTGGCGCCGACGCTCGCCCGGCTGGCGGGAGCCACGCAGCCGGCCGCCTCGGAAGGCGAGGTGCTTCCCGAGATCGTCGATCTCTGAAACGAACCAAACACACACAACCATGGACAAGATACAGGAGGAGATCATCGAGGAGTTTTCGGTATTCGACGACTGGCTCGACAAATACGACTATCTGATCGGTCTGAGCGAGACGCTTCCGCCCATCGCCCCCGAACACCGCACGGAGCAGTACCTCATCTCGGGCTGCCAGTCCCGCGTATGGGTCGATGCCCGGCTTGAGGAGGGGCGCATCCACTACTCGGCCGACAGCGACGCCATCATCACCAAGGGCATCATTGCGCTGCTGATCCGCGTGCTGAACGGACGCACGCCGCAGGAGGTGCTCGACACGGACCTCTATTTCATCGACGCCATCGGGCTCTCGGCCAACCTCTCGCCCACGCGGGCCAACGGACTGGCCGCCATGGTCAAGCAGATGCGGATGTATGCACTGGCCTATGCCAGCAAAACGAACGAAACACGATGACACCTCAGGAAATACTCAAGGTAGAGCAGGACATCATCCTGACGCTGAAAAACATCTACGACCCGGAGATACCGGTCAATATCTACGACCTCGGGCTGATCTACGAAATCGACTTCACGCCCGACGGTACGGCCAACATCCGCATGACGCTCACCGCCCCGAACTGCCCGATGGCCGACATGCTCGTCGAGGACGTCAATCAGCAGGTGGCCAAGGTCCACGGCGTGAAGGCCGTGAACGTCATCCTGACGTTCGATCCCGTGTGGGACAAGAGCATGATGTCCGAGGAGGCGATGCTCGAACTCAACCTGCTTTGAGCCGATGGAGCGGGACGACGTGCGCACCATGATCGGACGCCTCGAGGCCGGGGCCGGCAGCTACGCCTGCGGCGGCTATCTGGCCAGCCGGGGCGACCTGCAGCGCACCGAACTGCTCACCGCCCTGCTCTTCGACCGCCTCAAGCGCAAGATCCGCCGCGTCGATGCGCTCCGCGGGGAGGCCGACGACAACTGGAACCAGACCTTCTACCTGCTCTACTTCCGCACGCTGGGCGACCGGCAGAACCAGGAGGCCTACCTCTCGCTGGCCCGGAAGGTCCCCTACAGGATCGTCCTGCGCGAACGCCGCGCAAGCCACGCCGTCGAGGCCATGTTCTTCGGCGCCTCGGGGCTGCTCGACCTCTACCGCCACGACGAGTACACGCTCGAACTGCGGCGCAACTTCGAATACCTCGCCGCAAAATACGGCATCGAGCCCATGCCCGCCTCGGCGTGGGAGCTCGGTGAGATCCGCCCGGCCAACCACCCCGTCCTGCGGCTGGCCCAGGCCGCCGAGTTCTTCTCGCAGGACGAATTCGTCATGGCGCGCGCCATGGCCTGCCGCACGGAGGGCGACATACGCAACCTCTTCTGCATCGAAGCCTCACCCTACTGGCGCACGCACCACATTCCCGGAGCCCCGGGCGACGAAAGTCCCAAGCGCATCGGCTCCTTCAAGGCCAACATCATCGGCATCAACCTGGTGGCCGTGCTGCAGTTCGCCTACGGCAGCTACACGGGCGACGAACGGCTGCGCGACAACGCCCTCTCGCTGCTCGAACGTCTTCCGGCCGAGGACAACCGCTACATCCGCGCCTGGCGGAATGCCGGCGTCACGGTGCGCAACGCCTTCGAATCGCAGGCGCTGCTCCAGCTCGCCACCGAATACTGCGACACCCGCCGCTGTGCCGAATGCCCCGTCGGCCGGCGCATCGTGCAGGCCGTCCGCCAGGCCCGGGAGGAGTAATCCGCCCCGCAGGGACAGGACAACCCGCCGGCATCCGCCCGTCACACACCCGCCACACCCGCAAACCGCCCGGAGAACAGGCGAATCCGTCCCGCAATATTTTGCCGTTTCGGGGAAAATCATTACTTTTGTAGGATTTAGCACAAAAACCGAAACAACAAAACCGCAACATGGATATATTAGCAAGTTTAATCAAGACCGTCTTCGGCTCGAAAGCCGATAAGGACCGCAAGCAGATCGAGCCCTACGTCGAGAAGATCAAGGCCGTCTACCCCACGATCGAGGCGCTTTCGAACGATGAGCTCCGCGCCCGCAGCCAGAACCTCAAGAAGCAGATCGCCGACTACATCGCCGCGGACGAGGCCCGCATCGTCGAACTCAAGGGCAAACTCGAGCTGCCCGAGACGTCGCTCGAGGAGAAGGAGAAGATCTCGAAGGAGGTCGATGAGCTGACCCGGCGCATCGACGACAAGATCGAGGACAAACTCGACGAGATCCTGCCCGAGGCCTTCGCCGTGATGAAGGATACGGCCCGCCGTTTCGCACAGAACGACACGGTCGTGGTTACGGCCAACGACTTCGACCGCGAGCTGGCCGCCACGAAGGATTTCGTGACCATCGACGGCGACAAGGCCGTCTACGCCACGCACTGGATGGCCGGAGGCAACGACCTGAAGTGGGACATGATCCACTACGACTGCCAGCTCTTCGGCGGCGTGGTGCTGACGCGCAGCAAGAAGAACCCGGCCAAGAAGCTCGGCGAGCGCGAGCGCGAAGGCAACATCGCCGAGATGGCGACGGGCGAAGGAAAGACCCTCGTGGCCACGCTGCCCGTATTCCTCAACGCACTGGCCGGAAAGGGCGTGCACCTGGTGACAGTGAACGACTACCTGGCCAAGCGTGACTCCGAGTGGATGGGCCCGCTCTACCAGTTCCACGGCCTGTCGGTGGACTGCATCGACAAGCACCAGCCCAACTCCGAGGCGCGCCGCAAGGCCTACATGGCCGACATCACCTTCGGTACGAACAACGAATTCGGTTTCGACTACCTGCGCGACAACATGGCTTCGTCGCCCAAGGACCTCGTGCAGCGCAAGCACCACTACGCCATCGTCGATGAGGCCGACTCGGTGCTCATCGACGACGCCCGTACGCCGCTCATCATCTCGGGCCCCGTACCCAAGGGCGACGACCAGCTCTTCGAGCAGTACCAGCCCTCGATCGAACACCTCTACAACCTCCAGCGCAACTTCGTCACGGCGCTGCTGGCCGAGGCCCGCCAGCTCATCGCGGAGGGCAAGACCGAGGAGGGAGGCATCAAGCTCTACCGTGTGCACAAGGGTCTGCCGAAATACAAGCCGCTGATCAAGTTCCTCTCCGAGCCGGGCATCAAGGCCCTGATGCAGAAGACCGAGAACACCTACATGCAGGACAACAACCGCCGCATGCCCGAGATCACCGACCCGCTCTACTTCGTCATCGACGAGAAACTCAACTCGGTGGAACTCACGGATAAGGGACACGAGGAGCTGTCGAAATACTTCAAGGAGGACGGGTTCTTCGTGCTGCCCGACATCGGCGCCGAGGTGGCCGAGCTCGAGAAGAGCGACCTCTCGGCCGAGGAGAAGGCGCAGAAGCGCGACGCCGTGATCAACGACTACTCGATCAAGTCGGAGCGCGTGCATACGGTGAACCAGCTGCTGAAGGCCTACGCCATGTTCGAGAAGGACGTGGAGTATGTGGTCATGGACAACAAGGTGAAGATCGTGGACGAGCAGACGGGACGTATCCTCGACGGACGCCGCTACTCGGACGGCCTGCACCAGGCCATCGAGGCCAAGGAGCACGTGAAGATCGAGGCCGCCACGCAGACCTTCGCCACCATCACGCTGCAGAACTACTTCCGCATGTACCACAAGCTGGCCGGCATGACCGGTACGGCCGAGACGGAGGCATCGGAGTTCTGGAGCATCTACAAACTCGACGTCGTGGTGATCCCGACGAACCGTCCGGTGATCCGCGACGACCGTCAGGACCTGGTCTACAAGACCAAGCGCGAGAAGTACAACGCCGTGATCGAGGAGATCGTGCGGCTCGTGGGCCAGGGCCGTCCGGTGCTGGTCGGTACGACGTCGGTCGAGATCTCGGAGCTGTTGAGCCGCATGCTCAAGCTGCGCGGCATCAAGCACAACGTGCTCAACGCCAAGCAGCACGCACTGGAGGCCCAGGTCGTGGCCGAGGCCGGACGCTCGGGTCAGGTGACCATCGCCACCAACATGGCCGGCCGTGGTACCGACATCAAGCTTACGCCCGAAGTGAAGGCAGCCGGAGGTCTGGCGATCATCGGTACGGAGCGCCACGAAAGCCGCCGTGTGGACCGCCAGCTGCGCGGCCGCGCCGGACGTCAGGGCGACCCCGGATCGTCGCAGTTCTTCGTCTCGCTCGAGGATGACCTGATGCGTCTGTTCGGCTCGGGCCGCATCGCCGCGATGATGGACCGCATGGGCCTCAAGGAGGGCGAGGTGATCCAGGCCGGCATGATGACCAAGGCCATCGAGCGCGCGCAGAAGAAGGTCGAGGAGAACAACTTCGGCATCCGCAAGCGGCTGCTCGAGTACGACGACGTGATGAACTCGCAGCGCGAGGTGATCTACACGCGCCGCCGCCACGCACTCTACGGCGAACGCATCGAGATCGACCTGAACAACATCATGTACGACTTCGCCGACAACTTCGTGGAGGAGAACCGCGGCATCGAATACGACGACTTCCGCATGGAGCTGATCCGCCAGGTGGCCGTCGAGCTGCCGATGGACGAGGCAACCTACGCGGAAGCCAAGCCCGAGGAGCTGTCGGAGGCGATCGTCAAGGCGCTCAAGGAGACCTACGCCCGCCGTGCGAAGGCCGTGGCGGATACCGTGCGTCCGGTGATGGAGCGCGTCTACGAGGACCGCAAGGACCAGCTCGACTCGAACATCTACTTCCCGATCACCGACGGGCATCTGGGCTACAACGTGCCGGTGAACCTGCGCAAGTGCCGCGACACGGACGGCGCAGAGATCTTCAAGGTCTTCTCGAAGGTGGTGATGTTCACGACGATCGACGACGCATGGCGCGAGCACCTGCGCGAGATGGACGACCTGCGCCAGAGCGTGCAGAACGCCACCTACGAGCAGAAGGACCCGCTGCTGATCTACAAGTTCGAATCGTTCGGGCTCTTCTCGAAGATGCTCGTCAAGGTGAACCGCGAGGTACTCGCCATCCTGAACAAGGCCTACATCCCCGTGCGGGAGCAAACTCCCGAGGAGATGCAGCGCCAACAGCAGGAGCGTGCCCGGCTGCAGGCCGAGCGCGAGCGCCGCGCCAAGGTGGACGTAAACAAACTGCAGGCTTCGCGCATGCAGGCCGCCGCACAGGCCGGACAGCAGGAGAAGTCGAAACCCATGCCGGTGCATGTCGAGAAGAAGGTAGGCCGCAACGACCCCTGTCCCTGCGGCAGCGGCAAGAAGTACAAAAACTGCCACGGAAAGGGGCTGTAGCGTCCCTTTCCGCCGAAGGCTGAAAACCAAAACCACGACGCGATGGGCTATCAGGAGGAGAAACAACGGCAGCTGGACCTGCGCTACCTGCGCATGGCCGCCATCTGGGCCGAGAATTCATACTGCGTGCGCCGCAAGGTCGGGGCACTGATCGTCAAGGACAAGATGATCATCTCGGACGGCTACAACGGAACACCGTCGGGATTCGAGAACATCTGCGAGGACGAGACGGGGCGGACCAAGCCCTACGTGCTCCACGCCGAGGCCAACGCCATCACGAAGGTTGCCAAGTCGGCCAACAACTGCGACGGCTCGACGCTCTACATCACCGCAGCGCCCTGCATCGAGTGTTCGAAGCTGATCATCCAGGCCGGCATCCGGCGCGTCGTCTACTCGGACGACTACCGCTCGGAGGAGGGGCTCGACCTCCTGCGCCGCGTCGGCATCGAATGCGTGCAGTACCGGCTCGACCGGGAGTGACCACCGCATGATATGCAAACGGACCGGGCCGCACCCTTCAGGGATGCGGCCCGGTTTTTCACGACACAGGAGAGGGTGCCGGCACGGAGGAGGGGGCTATCTGTCCGCGGTCTCCGGTGCGGCAGCGCCGTCGCCGCACTCCTCGACCCCGCAGTCGCAGAAGTGGAACTCTCGCTGCGCCCGCTCCTTCGGGAAGAGGAAATAGAGGCAGACGGCCTCGGTGCAGAGCTCGCCGCGGCAGTCGAAGATCCGGACGGCGATCTCCACCAGGTTGCGCCGCCGGCTGACGACCGAGGCCTTCAGGTCGATGTACTCGTCGGTGGTATGGATCGGCTTGTGGTAGCGCACCTCCATGCGGGAGGTGACGCCGCTGGTCTGGAACTTGCGGAAGACGACCCAACTGCTGATTTCGTCGGCCAGCGTCGCCTGGATGCCGCCATGCAGCGTATTCACCCACCCCTGAAACTCCGGGCGCGGATGCCAGCGGCAGACGATCTGTTCGCCCTCTTCGTAAAACTCCATGCGGAGGCCCCGTTCGCTGTGCGGGTCACAACCGAAACATCGGTATCCCTCCATGCCCCGCCACGGATTGACAATCTTCTTCATGTGCTCGAATCGTTGGTCATACGGCCGGCCCCGGCCCGGAATCCCGCAGCAGGGAAACGGCCGGCGCACCGGACAAACGAAGATACGAACAATACGCGGATTTCGCAACAGCCTCCCTACCCCGCGAACAGATCCGTGTACGGAACAGACAGGCAGAGTCTCGGGACAGACCCTGCGGAACACCGGTTCCAACCGCTCCAGATCGAGCAACGACGGAGAGGGCATCCGCATGCCGCCGGGCAAGAAAAAAACCGATCGCAGGGATCGGTTTTTCCAAATGACGCCAACGGCGGACGGTCAGAACGGCAGATCGTCCGGATCGTCGGCCGGCGGTGCAGGCTGCGGGGCCGGTTGAGCCGCCGGCTGCTGCGCCGGGGCCGGCTGCCCGTAGCCGCCCTGCGGGCGGTAGCCTGCAGACGATCCCCCGGCGGGCTGCTGCCCGTAACCGCCGGCTGCCCCGTATGCCGGGGCGGCATCCGAAGCGGGATTGTCGCTGCGGCGTCCGAGCAGGTTCATCGTATCGGCCAGGATCTCGGTCGTATAGCGTTTGTTGTTGTCCTTGTCCATCCATTCGCGCGTCCGCAGGCGCCCCTCGATGTAGAGCTGCGTGCCCTTGCGCACGTAACGGTCCACGACATCGGCCAGACCGCGCCACAGCGTGATCGTGTGCCACTCGGTATGCTCCTTCGTCTCGTTCGACGCACGGTCGTAGAGCCGCTCGGTCGTGGCCAGCCGGATGCGGGCCACCTTCGCACCGCCCTCGAGCGTGCGGACCTCGGGGTCGATGCCCACGTTGCCTACCAGTATTACCTTGTTTACCATAATCGTTACAGGTTTTGAATCATGCGCCGGAACAACACCTCCATCTTCGCACCGGCACGGCGCCCCTGCCGCTGCACGTCCTCATGGTCGCCCACTTCGTCCGAGAGGCCGCAGTTCGTGATGACCGAGACCCCGAAGACGGGAACCGACATATGTCGTGCCACAATCACCTCGGGGACCGTGGACATGCCTGCGGCGTCACCGCCGATGGCCTTGAAATAGCGGTATTCGGCCTGCGTCTCGAACGTCGGGCCCGTACCGCCCACATAGACGCCGTACTGGAGCTTGATACCCTCCTCTTCGGCAATGCGCGTGGCGGCGGCGATCAGATCCCGGTCGTAGCAGTTGTGCATGTCCGGGAAGCGGGGACCGAGCTCCGCAAGGTTGGGGCCGATGAGCGGATTGGGCATCAGGTTGATGTGGTCGGTGATGACCATCAGGTCGCCCGTGCGGAACGAGGTGTTGATGCCGCCCGAGGCGTTCGATACGAACAGGAAGCGGATGCCCAGCTGCTGCATGACACGGATCGGGAAGGTCACCTGCTGCATCGAGTAGCCCTCATAATAGTGGAACCGCCCCTGCATGGCCACGACGCGGCGGCCTTCGACCTCGCCGAAAATCAGCCGTCCGCGATGCCCCTCGACGGTCGAGACGGGGAATCCGGGAATATCCTTGTAGTCGATGGCGTAACGGGTCGTGATCCCGTCGGCGAAGCCTCCGAGGCCGGTGCCGAGCACGATACCCACCTCGGGGGCGTAATCGTGCGTGGCCTCGCGCAGGAAGGCGGCGGTCTTTTTAATTTCCTCTAACATCTTCTTCGAGTTTTTGCAGAAAATCCGTTGCCGAATCCTCTATGAACGAAATATTGATCGGTTGGTAGTAGAGCGCGCGGCGCACGGCCTGCGGCACCTTCGCGCGGTTGGTCATCTTGACGGCATCCTTCTCGGTGGTGACGATCACCGCATCGGGATACTTGGCCAGCAGGGCCTCGAGGGCATTCATGTCGCGCACCTTGTAGACATGGTGGTCGTCGAGCGTCATCTCCGCCACGACGTCGTACTGCCCGCGCAGGGTCTGGAGGAAGGGACCCGGGTTGCCGATGCCCGAGAGGGCGATGACGCGCTGCCCGTACTTGAGCGGCTCGCCTGTCGCCTCGTCGCCGTAGAGCGGCTGGGGCATGAAACTCTCGAAGCGGGTGAAATAGACCCGCTGGTAGGCCACCTGGATGAGCACCTTGCGCAGGATCCGCCGGTCGATCGGCGCCATCCGCTCGGGGCACTTCGTGACGATGAAGTAGTGAGCCCGGTGCAACTGCTCGGGCAGGTCGCGCAACGATCCCGCGGGCAGCATCCTGTCGTGCTGCACGGGGCGCGTGGCGTCGATCATCACGATGTTGATCTTCGGTTCCACATAGCGGTGCTGGAACCCATCGTCCATCACCACGAGGTCGATCTCCGGATGCTCGGCCAGCAGACGGCGGATGCCCTCCGCACGCTTCTCGCACACCGCAACCACAACCTCCGGGAACTTGAGCTTGATCTGCAGGGGTTCGTCGCCCACGTCGCGGTAGTGCGCGTCGGCCCGCACCTCGAGATACCCCTTCGTCCGGCGGCCGTAGCCGCGCGAGATGAGCGCCACACGATGGAACTGCGACATGTAGTCGAGCACCATCTCGGCCATCGGAGTCTTGCCCGTGCCGCCGACGGTGATGTTGCCGATGCAGATGACAGGCACGTCGAACCGCTCGCTCTTGAGGATCCCCCAGTCGAACAGACGGTGACGGAACGTCACTCCCGCTTTATAGAGCATGGCCACGGGGGCGAGCAGGCATTTGAGCATCGTAGAACCGATTAGAATATAAATCGTTCAAAGATAGTGATTTTTTCGGGGTTTCCAAAACAAAAGTCCCCAAACTCCGAAAACTTCGCACAAAAGAGCCCGGAAGATTCGATATTATCCCATTTTTTCCTACTTTTGTGCACTATGATGAAAACGATACGACTGACAACCATATGCGCCCTGCTCCTCGCAGCGGGCGCCTGCAACCGGACCGGCAGCCAGGAGTCCGCAACCGAAAACCGGGAGGAGGCCGAGCCCCGGAACCTGCTCTACGGCATCGATGCGGACAACTACCGCACAGAAACGGGCGAGGTGGCCTCGGGCGAGACACTCGGCAAGATCCTCAACGGATATGGCGTTTCGGCCGTTCTGGTGGACCGTCTCGACAAGGCCTCGGCCGACGTCTTCCCCCTGCGGAACATCCGCGCAGGCCACAAGTACACGGTCTTCATCCACGAGGACTCGCTCAATACGCCCCACCTCGACTACCTGGCCTACGAAACCTCGAATACCGACTATGTCGTCTTCGGCTTTGCCGATGATTCGGTGACGATCCGCAAGGACGAGAAGCCCTGCACGCTGCGCCGCATGAAGAAGAGCGCCGTGATCAACTCCTCGCTCTGGGGAGCCATCATGGAGCAGAACCTGCCCTATGCCCTGGCCGCCGAGATGGAGGACATCTACCAGTGGACGGTCGATTTCTTCGGCATCCAGAAGGGCGACCGCTTCACGGTGATCTACGACGAGCGCTTCATCGACGACTCGGTATCGGTGGGCATCGGCCGCATCTGGGGCGCCAAGTTCACGCAGGGCGACAAGGAGTATTACGCCATACCGTTCCGTCAGGGCGGCAAGATCCAGTACTGGGAGGCCAACGGAGCCAGCCTGCGCAAGCAGTTGCTCAAGGCCCCGCTCAAGTACACGCGGATCAGCTCGCGCTTCACCTACGCCCGCAAACACCCGATCTACAAGGTCTACCGCCCCCACACGGGCGTCGATTACGCCGCCCCGAAAGGGACGCCCGTACACGCCGTGGCCGACGGTGTCGTGACCTTCAAGGGCTGGGGCGGCGGCGGTGGCAACACACTGAAGATCAAACACCCCGGGAATCTGCAGACCGGATACCTCCACCTGAGCGGCTACGCCAAGGGCATCGCCGTGGGCACACACGTGTCGCAGGGCCAGCTGATCGGCTACGTCGGCTCGACGGGAGCCTCGACAGGCCCACACCTCGACTACCGGATCTGGAAGAACGGCAAACCGATCGACCCGCTGAAGGTGCCGCAGGAGCCGGCCGAACCGATCGCCAAGGAGAACCGCGCGCTGTTCGAGTTCGTCCGCGACCGCATCATGGCCGAGCTCAACGGCGAGGTAAAACCCGAAGAGCGGATCACGCAGCTCGACTCGCTCGTACTCCCGGCAGCCGCTCCGGCAGCCGAGGGGACGGAGCAGAAGGAATAACCGAACCATGGAACGGACAGCTGTCATCATCGTGGCCGGAGGCCGCGGCCTGCGCTGCGGCGGGGCGCTGCCCAAGCAGTTCGCGCTGCTGGGCGGGATGCCCGTGCTGGGACGCACGATCAACCGCTTCGCACGGGCGCTTCCCGGAGCGGAGATTGTCGTCGTCCTGCCCGAGAGCCACATCGACTTCTGGAACAACCTCTCCGCACGGTTCGACGTGGCCCGCCACCGCACAACGGCCGGAGGCGAGGAGCGGTTCGACTCGGTCAAGCGCGGCTTAGAGGCCCTGCGAAGCCAGCCGGAACTGATTGCCGTGCAGGATGCCGTGCGTCCGCTGGCAAGCGAGGAGCTGATCCGCCGCGTCGTGAAGGCCGCCGCACGCCACGGAGCCGCCATCCCGGTCGTTGCGGCCGTCGATTCGTTCCGCGAGATCGTCGGCAGCGGAGAGCCGGAGGCCGGGATCGAGCCGTCGCGGATCATCGACCGGAGCCGCCTGCGGATCGTGCAGACGCCCCAGATCTTCGAGGCATGTCTCCTCCGCCGCGCCTACGACAGGGAACGCCTCGACTCGTTCACCGACGACGCCTCGGTCGTCGAGGCGGACGGAACGCCCGTATGTCTGGTCGAGGGCGAACGCGGCAACCTGAAGATCACCACTCCCGAGGATTTCACCATCGCCGAGGCGCTGCTCGCCGCAGAAGAGGAGCGTGCCGCAGCGGCCGGCTGCACCGAATAACCCATGACCTCCATCTACAAATACCGCTTCAGCCGAACGACGCTCTACTGGACGATCGTCTACCTGGCCGTCTTCGCCGGCCTGGGATGGGGGCTCTACCACCTCTACGAAGGCGGTTACCTCTCGGCGTGGTTCACGTCGTTCATCGTGGCCCTGATCGCCCTGATGGCGCTGTCGATCCCGCGCAAGATCGTCGTTACGGACGAGACGGTCGAGGTCCGCTGCCTGCTCGACATCACCGAGATCCGCCGCAGCGAGATCGCCTCGGTCCGCCGTGTGGACAACAAGCGCATGAAGTGGTTCGTTCCGATCTTCGGAGGCTACGGCTTCTTCGGATACTACGGCCGGTTCCTCGACCTGCGCCGTTTCGACCGCGTGAAACTCTACGCCTCGGAGTGGAAGAACTTCGTCGAGATCACCGACATCTACGAGGAGCGCGTCTACGTCTCGTGCTCCGACGCCGACCGCCTCGTGGCCGAGCTGATGCCGCCCGGAGGCAACCGCATCGACGAGGAGGAGATCGAGGTGGAGGCCGAAGAGAGGGCCCGCGAAGCCGGAGAAAAGGGGCATCGGGAATCGGCGGAGGACGAAAAGAGGTAGGCAAGAACCATCAAACGGGGAAAAACCCCGACAGAAAAGTGGCCCGAAAGGGGGCATGAATTTTGGAATCGACAATCAACAACACCTAATCAAAAAACAAGAAAAAGATGAAAAAGTATCGTTGCACCGTATGCGAATGGATTTATGATCCCGAAGTAGGCGATCCGGAAGGCGGCATCGCACCCGGAACGGCTTTCGAAGACATTCCCGAGGATTGGGTCTGCCCGCTCTGCGGCGTCGGCAAAGACCAGTTCGAAGAGGTTGTGGAGTAACCGCAACCCGAGGCTGCCGGCTCTGCGAGGCGGCTTCTGATACAAGGCGGGGTGCTGTCCGACGGACGGCACCCCGCTTTGCATGCGATATGCAGTCTGTCCCGGAAAAGATCCAGGACGGCGTCTGCCCCCACTTCGTCAGCCGAAGAAGGCAGACGGATATTCGACCGTCCCGTGTACTCCGCACAAGCCTCCGGGCAAAAGTTCAACGGCAAGACAGCACTCATCCGGGGCCTCGAACGGGAACCGGATGCCAAAAACGCTTGCCGGACGGTATCCGAAACGAGGATAATAGTCCGGATGCCCGACCAGCACAGCAGAACCGAACCCCAATGCGGCAGCCCGCGCATGCGCCTCACGCATCAGCCGCGAGCCGATTCCCCGACGCCAGCAATCGGGAGCCACGGAGAGTGGCGCAACGCCCAGCGCCGTTGTGCGTCCGACGCCGTCGGCAATGACGACCGGTGTGAGCAACACATGTCCCACAATCCGGTTGCACTCCTCGGCAACGAGAGACAATTCGGGAATGAACGTCGGAGCACTCCGCAACCGCGCTACCAACAGGTGCTCCGTATGGTCGCTGACCGCAAGATCGCGGAAAGCCGCCTCCACCAAAGCCTCGACCCCGGTCCGGTCCGAAGCCTGTTCCTCTCTGACAATCATCGTCGAACATGCATTAAAATGAAGGCATCGGGTCCGTTCCCCGATAAGCGGGGAGGATCCGATGCCGCAAATGGTTGCAACGTCCCAAAGGTCAATTGACGTTGGGCAGGAACGAATAGTCGCGCGAATAGCCGAGCATCTGCTCCACGTAGTTGTTCGGGTAGGAGATCTTTACATCGACGATCTTGCCGTCCTGCTCGACCAGCTCGTACTCGGGATTCACGAAGCCTCCGTAAGGCTCGATGCCCAGTGCGGCATAACGCTCGCGCACCTCGGCATGGAGCGTCGGATCGACCTTCACGCCGTAGCGCTCGACCAGATCCCGGCCCGCCTCGTAGTCGCCTTCGGACTTGATGCGCTGCATCTCGCACAGCAGCTCGCCGAAGAGCGAACGCAGCTTCTCGAAGTCATTGACCACGACATAGGTCTTGCCGTCCTGCTTCACCCACTCGATCACGTTGTCGGCCTTGCCGCGCTCGTAGCACCACTCGGCAATCAGCTTGCGGTTGCGCATGTGCGACTCCTCGACGTTCTTGCCCGGCTCGATGCGCGCCAGCTGGGTCATCAGGCCGTTGAGAATGTAGTTGGCATAACCCGCCTTGGCCACGTCGAACGACGGCACGAGACCCAGCTCGACCATCTTCGGGTCGCCGAGGTAATAGAGGCCGAACAGATCGGCACGCGCCTCCTCGAGCGTCGATCCGTAGCTGCGCAGCTCGGTACCGGTGACACCCGGAGCCAGCTGGCCCGATCCGTGGCCCAGACACTCATGCAGGTCGGTATGCAGGTCATCGGCCAGTTTGCCGTAGCGATCCATCCGTTCGCGGTCCTCGGCGCGCAGCACGAACTCCTCGTCGAAGCCGTTGCCGTGGGCTGCACGGTCGTAGGCATAGGTGATGTTGTCGATGGTTACCGATTTCGAGCCGTGCTCCTTGCGGATCCAGTCGGCATTGGGCAGGTTGATGCCGATCGGCGTTGCGGGATAGCAGTCGCCGCCGAGCATCGCCACGGTGATGACCTTGGCCGAGACACCCTTGACCTCCTTCTTGCGGTAGGCCGGATTGACGGGCGAATGGTCCTCGAACCACTGGGCGTTCGACGAGATGACCTCCGTGCGGTGGCAGGCCGTCGAGTCGATGAAATTGACGTTGGCCTCCCACGAAGCCTTGTAACCGAGCGGGTCGCCGTAGGTCTCGATGAAGCCATTGACGAAATCGACGTTCGAAACCGTGTCGCGCACCCAGCCGATGTTGTAGCGGTCGAACTCCTTCAGGTCGCCGCTCTTATAATAGGAGATCAGGGCGGCGATGTTCTCCTTCTGCGGGCCCTCGGCCACCGACTCGGCCTTCTCGAGCCAGTAGACCACACGCTCGATCGCCGGCGAATACATGCCGCCGACGCGCCACGTACGCTCGCTGAGCGCCCCCGTGGCGGGATCCTTCACCAGTTGCGAGTTCAGGCCGTAGGAGATCGGCTCGGGATCGTTGCCGGCAGCGGCGGCCATCCCGGCATAGAAGGCCTCGGCCTCGGCCTGGTTCACCCCCGAGTAGTAGTTGCTCGACGAGGTGAGCAGCAGGTCCTCGCCGTCCGTCTGGTTGAGCCGCGTCGGATAGAGCGTCGGGTCGAAGATCGCCCGGCAAACATCGCCCCGCAGGGCGTTCAACTCACCGAAGCGCTCCTCGGGAATCGTCTCGATGACGTCAAGCAGGTAGCCCTCCGTAAACTCGGGGCGGAACTTGTCGTTCGAATAGTGGTGGTGGATGCCGTTGGCGAACCACACCTTCTTGAGGTATTTCTCGAGCGCCTTCCACTCGGCGGCCGTGCGGTCGCCGGTGTAGTTCTCATAGACGACCTCCAGCGTCCGCCGGACCGGAAGGTTCATGCGGCAGTTCTGGTCGTAGAGAATGTCCCGGCCGCTCTTGGCAGCCTCGGCCAGGTAGTAGATGAGCTCCTTCTCGCGAAGGGGAAGCTCGTCGAATCCGGGCACTTCGTAGCGGATGACCTTGATGTCGTCGAAACGATCGACGATCCACGGTGCGTCGGCCCCGGCGGTGTCGCCGCACGAGGTCAGCGCGGAAATAGCGCATGTCATGGATGCAATGGTAATTATACGTTTCATGTGTTTGGTTTGTACGTTCCGCCAAAGATACGAAAAAAACGCTCTTCACCTACGCGCCCGGGGAGGGCCCTTGCACTTTTTTCACTATTTTTCTTCGTTTTGTCAGGGGTTATTTCTACCTTTGCCCCGCAATCGTTTCAAGCACAAGGATGAAAGTATTTACCAACGTCAGGGAGCTTCGCGCGGAGCTCGACCGGACGGAGCAGTCGGGAATCGGCTTCGTGCCGACGATGGGCGCGCTCCACGCCGGCCACCGCTCGCTCGTCGAACGCGCCCGCAGGGAGAATGCCACCGTGGTGGTGAGCGTCTTCGTGAATCCTACGCAGTTCAATGACAAGAACGACCTGCGCAACTACCCCCGAACCCCCGAAGCCGACGAGCGGCTGCTCGCCGAGGCCGGAGCCGACTTCGTGCTGATGCCGTCGGTCGAGGAGATCTACCCCGAGCCCGATACCCGCGTCTTCGATTTCGGGCAGGTGGACAAGGTCATGGAGGGTGCCACGCGCCCGGGACACTTCAACGGCGTGGCTCAGGTCGTAAGCCGCCTGTTCGATATCGTCCGCCCGGCCCGCGCCTACTTCGGCGAAAAGGATTTCCAGCAGATCGCCGTCATCAAGGCCATGGTCCGTCAGCTGGCCCTGCCGGTCGAGATCGTCGAGTGCCCGATCGTCCGCGGTGAGGACGGGCTGGCCCTCTCGTCGCGCAACACGCTCCTCGATGCCGCACACCGTGCCGCCGCACCGCACATCTACGCCACGCTGCGACGTGCCGTGGAGAAGTCGCACGAGCTGACGCCCGACCGCCTGAAGGAGTGGGTCGTCGAGGAGGTCGAGCGCAACCCGCTGCTGAAGGTCATCTACTACCAGTCGGTCGATGCCCTCACGATGCAGGAGGTCGCCTCGTGGAGCGACTCGGAACGCATCCAGGGCTGCATCGCCGTGCAGGCCGGCGAGATCCGTTTAATCGACAACATCCGCATCCGATAATGAAATTCCAGATCGAAGTCATCAAATCGAAGATTCACCGCGTGACCGTCACGCAGGCCAATCTGAACTACGTCGGCAGCATCACCATCGACGAGGCGCTGCTCGAGGCCGCCAACATGATCGAGGGCGAGAAGGTCCAGATCATGGACATCAACAACGGCGAACGGTTCGAAACCTACATCATCAAGGGTGAGCGCGGCAGCGGCTGCATCTGCCTCAACGGCGCCGCAGCGCGCAAGGTGCAGGTGGGCGACGTCGTGATCATCGCCTCCTACGCGCTGATGGATTTCGAAGACGCCAAGCAGTTCCGTCCGTGGGTGATCTTCCCCGACACGGAAACCAACCGGCTCGTCAAGTAATCCGAACGGACGCCACGCAGCGGCCGGACAGACAAAAATCTCCCTCCGAAAGGGAGATTTTTCATTTAAATTACTACCTTTGCTATCAGGTGCGGTCGCGGGACCGCACTGCCATTCATCACGATATGGACGTCGTACTTTCGATATGCGCCTTCCTGCTCGCCATACTCGGTATCGCGGGCTGCATCGTTCCGGCCCTCCCCGGCACGCTGCTCAGCTACGGAGGCCTGCTCTGCGCCTACTTCACCTCCTATTCGCAGATGAGCGCCTCGGCGCTCTGGATCTGGCTGGCCGTCTGCATCGCGGTCAGCGTGGCCGACTACGTGCTCCCGGCCTGGATGACCAAACGCTTCGGCGGCTCACGCGCCGGATCGATCGGCGCCACCGTCGGGGTATTCGTCGGGTTCTTCTTCCTGCCGCCCATCGGGATTATCCTCGGGCCGTTCCTCGGAGCCGTCATCGGCGAACTGATCAACAACCGCGACGAGCGGGCCAAGGCCCTGCTCGTCGGTTTCGGGTCGTTCCTCTCGTTCATCGTCGGGACAGGCGTCAAGCTCATCGCCTCGATCGGCATCCTCGTCCACGTCTTCGCCGACACCTTTCCGGCCGTCAAGGAGTGGTTCGTAACGACATTTTCCAACATTTAACCATAACTGCCCATGAAAAGACTCCTCTTACTCGCAACCGTCGTCATGGCTCTGCTCGCCTCGTCGTGCAGCAAGTACAAGTACGAAACGGTTCCGGGCGATCCGATGAAAACGCGGATCTACACCCTTCCGAACGGACTGAAGGTCTACATGAGCGTCAATAAGGAGACGCCCCGCATCCAGACCTACATCGCCGTCCGCGTCGGCGGCAAGAACGACCCGGCCGAGACCACCGGTCTGGCCCACTACTTCGAACACCTCATGTTCAAGGGTACGCCGAACTTCGGCACCTCGGACTACGAAGCCGAGAAACCGCTGCTCGATGAGATCGAGCAGCTCTTCGAGACCTACCGTCAGACGACGGACGAGGCCGAGCGTGCGGCGATCTACCACCGCATCGACTCGATCAGCTACGAAGCCTCGAAGATCTCGATCCCGAACGAATACGACAAGCTGATGGCCGCCATCGGTGCCAACGGCACCAACGCCTACACGTCGCAGGACATGACCGTCTACGTCGAGGACATCCCCTCGAACGAGGTCGAGAACTGGGCGAAGATCGAGGCCGACCGCTTCCGCAATCCCGTGATCCGCGGGTTCCACACCGAGCTGGAGACCATCTACGAGGAGAAGAACATGTCGCTCACGCAGGACAGCCGCAAGATGTGGGAGGCCCTCGACGCCGCGCTCTTCCCCCACCACCCCTACGGCACGCAGACCGTGCTCGGGACACAGGAGCACTTGAAGAATCCCTCGATCACCAACGTCAGGAACTACCACAAGACCTACTACGTGCCCAACAACATGGCCATCTGCCTCTCGGGTGACCTGAATCCCGACGAGGTGATCGCCACGATCGACAAGTACTTCGGCGACATGGTGCCCAACGAGAACCTGCCGAAGCTCGAGTTCCAGCCCGAGGAGCCGATCTCCGAGCCCGTCGTGCGCGAGGTATACGGCCTGGAGGCCGCCAACGTCCTGCTCGGATGGCGACTGCCGGGAACCTCGACCGACAGCAACGACGTGGCACAGATCGCCAGCGCCATCCTCAACAACGGACAGGCCGGTCTGATCGACCTCGATCTGAACCAGCAGCAGAAGGTGCTCGGCGCCTACGGCGGCTACTCGGGACAGCCCGACTACAGCTCGTTCATCCTCGGCGGCAGACCCAAGGCCGGGCAGTCGCTCGAGGAGGTCCGCGACCTGCTCCTCGCGGAGGTGGCCAAGCTCCGCTCGGGCGACTTCGACGAGAAACTCATCGAGGCGTCGATCAACAACTTCAAGCTCTACATGATGCACGCCCTCGAGGACAACAGTTCGCGGGCCGACATGTACGTGCAGTCGTTCATCGCCGGTACCGACTGGGCCGACGAGGTGCAGCTCCTCGACCGCATGGAGAAGATCACCAAGCAGGACGTCGTGGAGTGGGCGAACAAATACCTTGCTGAAAACGGCTACGTCATCGTCTTCAAGCGCGAGGGCGAGGACAAGAGCGTGCAGAAGATCGCCGCCCCGAAGATCACGCCGATCGCCACGAACCGCGACCAGCAGAGCGCCTTCCTCACCGAGATCCAGCAGTCGGAGGTGACGCCCATCGAGCCTGTCTTCGTCGATTACCAGAAGGAGATGGCGCAGTTCGACGTCCGCGACGGCATCCACGTCCTCTACAAGAAGAACGAACTGAACGACATCTTCACGCTGAACTACGTCTTCGATACGGGTACGGAGAACGACCCCACCCTTGCGCTGGCCTTCAACTACCTGAGTTATCTGGGCACCGGGTCCATGACGGCCGAGCAGATCGCCTCGGAGATGTACGACATCGCCTGCTCGTTCTCGATGGGAGCAGGCAGCAACCAGAGCACGATTTCGATCTCGGGACTGAGCGAGAACATGCCCCGGGCAATGGAGATCGTCGAGGGGCTGATCGCCGGGGCCGTGGCCGACGAGACCATCCTCGAAAACCTCAAGCAGGACCTGATCAAGTCGCGCGCCGATGCCAAGCTCAACCAGGGCCGGAATTTCGCAGCCCTGCAGCGCTACATGTTCTACGGCGAGGAGTACATCAAGCGGACCACCCTCTCGAACGAAGCGCTCTCGGCACTCGGATCGGAGGAGCTGATCGCCGCAGTCCGTGACCTGATGAACAAACAGCACGAGGTGCTCTACTACGGCCCGATGAGCGAGGAGCAGGTCAAGGCCAGCATCGCCGAGCGCCACAAGGCAGCCGAAGTGCTTACGCCGCTCGAGAAGAGCTACCCGAAAAAACAGCTCACCGACAAGAGCAGCGTCGTGGTGGCCCAGTACGACGCCAACCAGCTCTACTACCTGCAGTTCTCGAACCGCGGCGAGCTGTTCGACGTGAAGAACGATCCCGCCATCACGCTCTACAACGAGTATTTCGGCGGCAGCATGAACTCGATCTGCTTCCAGGAGATGCGCGAGGCCCGCGGTCTGGCATACACGGCCCAGGCATGGATCGGAGAGCCCTCGTTCGCCGATGACAACTACAGTTACATCGCCTTCATCGCCACACAGAACGACAAGATGCAGACCGCCATCGAGGCATTCGACGAGATCATCAACCAGATGCCCGAATCGGAAGCGGCCTTCCAGATCGCCAAGGAGGCCATCCTCACCCGCCTGCGCACCCAGCGCACCACGGGCGCCCATGTGCTGAACTCCTACCTCTCGCTGCGCCGGCTCGGCCTCACGGAGGACCGCGACCGCCAGATCTTCGAAAAGGTGCAGGCAATGACGCTCGACGACGTGAAGGCCACACAGCAGCAGTGGGTCAAGGGCCGTCCCTACACTTACGGCATTCTGGGCGACATCAAAAACCTCGACTTGAACTACCTCAAGACGCTCGGTCCGATCCGTACCGTCTCGCAGGAGGAGATTTTCGGATACTGATCCCCGGTATCCGATGCAAAAGGCCCCGGGAGCTCGGCTTCCGGGGCCTTTTCGCTTTCCGCAAAGAGAAAGTCGAGCGGGGCGTTTCACGAGAGGGGGGGGGTTACGGGAAAGCCGCTTTCCGGAATGTTTCCCGGAAGGAAGAGGTCTCCATCCCGCAAAAAACGGCGCGGATCCCTTGCAGGACCCGCGCCGCAATATGGATTCACCTGCCCGGACTGCAGCTGTCGGACAGGACCGCCGGTCAATAGCGGTAGTGCTCGGCCTTGTAGGGGCCCTCTTCGGGCACGCCGATGTAGTCGGCCTGCTTACGGGTCAGGTGCGTCAGTTCGACGCCCAGGTTGTCCAGGTGCAGCCGGGCCACCTCCTCGTCGAGGTGCTTCGGCAGGCGGTAGACGCCCACCTCCAGATTCTTCTGCCAGAGCTCCATCTGCGCCAGGCACTGGTTCGTGAAGGAGTTCGACATGACGAACGACGGGTGCCCCGTGGCGCAGCCGAGGTTCACCAGACGGCCTTCGGCCAGCACGAAGATCGAGTGGCCGTCGGGGAAGGTGTATTTGTCCACCTGCGGCTTGATGTTGGTCTTCACGGCTTCCGAAGCCTCGAGACGCGCCATCTGGATCTCGTTGTCGAAGTGACCGATGTTGCAGACGATCGCCTGGTCGCGCATCCGCTCCATGTGCTCGAGGGTGATGATGTCGCAGTTGCCCGTGCAGGTGACGTAGATGTTGCCTTCGGCAAGGGCGCTCTCGACGGTCTTCACCTCGAAGCCCTCCATGGCGGCCTGCAGCGCGCAGATCGGGTCGATCTCCGTAACGATCACCCGGGCGCCGTACGAACGCATCGAACGGGCGCAACCCTTGCCTACGTCGCCGTAGCCGCAGACGACAACCACCTTGCCGGCGATCATCACGTCCGTAGCGCGCTTGATGCCGTCGGCCAGCGACTCGCGGCAGCCGTAGAGGTTGTCGAACTTCGACTTCGTGCACGAGTCGTTCACGTTGATGGCCGGAACGAGCAGCTCGCCGGCAGCCTGCATCTGGTAGAGCCGGTGCACGCCCGTCGTGGTCTCCTCGCTCACGCCGCGCCACTCGGCTACCGTGCGGTGCCACTTGTCGGGATCCTCGCCGAGCAGCTCGCGCAGCGTGCCGAGAATCACCTCCTCCTCGTAGGACGAGGGTGCGACATCGAGCGTCGCGGCATCGTTCTCGGCCTTGTAACCCTTGTGGATGAGCAGCGTGGCATCGCCGCCGTCGTCCACAATCAGCTGCGGCCCCTTGCCCCCGGGGAACGAGAGGGCCATGGCCGTACACCACCAGTATTCGGGCAGCGTCTCGCCCTTCCAGGCAAATACCGGAACACCCGCAGCGGCAATGGCCGCAGCGGCATGGTCCTGCGTCGAGAAGATGTTGCACGAGCACCAGCGCACGTCGGCGCCCAGCTCGACGAGCGTCTCGATCAGCACGGCCGTCTGGATCGTCATGTGCAGCGATCCCATCACCCGCACGCCCTTGAGCGGTTTCTGCGGGCCGTATTTGCGGCGCACGGCCATCAGGCCCGGCATTTCGTGTTCGGAGATCTCGATCTCCTTGCGCCCCCACTCGGCCAGCGACATGTCGGCCACCTTGTAGGGAAGTGTCAAATCCAAATACATATGCGTTATCCGTTAATCGATTTCAATATCTCTTCGCGGTCCTGTTCGATCCGGGAGCGGAGCTCCTCGACCGAGGCGAATTTCCGTTCGCCGCGGATCCGCTGCAGCAACTCGACCCGCAGGCGGCATCCGTAGAGTTCGCCCGTGAATCCGAAAATGTGGGTCTCCAACCGCCGTTCAGTTCCCCCGACCGACGGGTTGCGGCCCAGATTCGACATCGCGTCGTAACTGCGGCCAGCCACCTCGACGCGCGAGCGGTAGACTCCGTCGTCGAGCGCCAGGTCATCGGGCACCGACAGATTGGCCGTCGGGAAGCCCAGCTCGCGTCCCAGCCGCCGTCCGTGTTCCACGCACCCCTCGATCACGGCGAGCGGTGCGTTCCCGCATTCCATCCGCAGCTCCGCCATCAGATTTTTTCAGTCAGTTTGCGGACCAGCCGGAACTGGGAGAAGAACTCCTTGGCAAAGACCCGGATGACCGTATACGAAGGGATGGCCAGCAGCATGCCGAGAATACCGGCCAGCGATCCGGCGATGAGAATCACGAGGAAAACCTCGAGCGGATGGGCCTTCACCCGCTCGGAATAGAGCGTCGGCTGCAGGACGAAGTCATCCAGACCCTTGAGGATCAGCAGCGAGCCGACGATAACCGTCACCGTATGGCCGACGGAAAGGTCTCCGATCGGCGTCACGATACCGACGAACACCGAGATGATTCCGCCGATGAGCGGTCCGGCATAGGGTACGACATTCATCACACCCATCACCAGCCCGATGAATGCGGCATCGGCCGCCTTCATCCCGAAGGCCATCATCGTGAGCGAGATGATGACCATCAGCAGCAGGCTCTCCGAGAGGATGCCCGTAAAATAGCGGGCGAGCAGTACCGTCACGGAGTCGAGCGCCCGGGTGATGTTGTCGTGGTAACGTTCCGGGAAGACCGACGTGACCATCGTGTAGAAGAGCCCGTCGTCCTTGAGGAAGAAGAAGGTGATGAACGAGATCGAGAAGATCGCGATGACCGACGAAAGCACCACGCCGACGATCGACGAGAAGAGCGCATTGAGCGAATCGAGGTCGATCACCTGCCGCAGCGTCTGCGTCAGGGCCTCGGAGAGCGAGAAGGTGCTCGACGGCTGGGCGAAAAGCGACTGCAGGTACTCCTGGGCCCGAGACAAGGGCTCCTCGATCGATGCTACGACCGTGGCGAAATCGACATGTGCGAACTGGTTCAGCTTGTTGAAGACCAGCGGCACGAAGAGCGAGCAGAGCGTGGCGAAGACGATCCAGATGACCACGAGCGTACAAAGGGCCGCCAGCCAGCGCGGAATGCGCCAGCCGCGGATCTCCATCCCGGTGAGGCGGCTGACCAGCGGCCGTCCCATGACGGCCAGTACGGCCGAGACGAGGATATAGACGACGATCGACGAGAAGTACCAGATCAGGTACAGCGCAACGACCGCGACGGCCGCACCGGCGAGGAATCGGAAAAAGGTCTGGGGTGTCGTCGTCATGTCCGGTCGGGTATCAGTCGTCGGTGCGCTCCCTGCGCAGCCGTGCAATCGGCGTCAGCGAACCCACGACGGGATCGCCGATCTCCACGAGCAGCTCGCTGTCCTTCGGCACCAGCACATCGACGCGCGAGCCGAACTTGATGAAGCCGCAGACGCTGTTCTGCTCGACGGCATGTCCTACTTTCATGTAGGAGATGATGCGCCGCGCAATCAGTCCGGCGATCTGGCGGAAGAGGATCTGCTGTCCCGAGGGCATCCGCACAACAGTGGTCGTACGCTCGTTCTCGGTCGAGGACTTCGGGTGCCAGGCCACCAGGAAACGGCCCGGATGGTACTTGAAGTACTCCACCACGCCGCCTACGGGCACCCAGTTCATGTGGATGTTCGTGATCGACATGAAGATCGAGATCTGCAGCATCTCGCGACCGAGGTACTCGGTCTCCTGCACGTTCTCCGTCACGACGACGCGCCCGTCGCACGGGGCGAAGACCAGATCGGCATCGTGGATCCGCACCCGGCGGGGTTCGCGGAAAAACGCCACGATGAAGAACCAGAAGAGCAGCAGGAACACCGTTCCGCTCCACAGCAGCACCACACTCGCATCGCTCTCGAGCAACCGGTAAAACACCCACCAGATAAGCAGGCAAACGACGCCCGAGACGCCGATGATCTTGTAGCCTTCCTTGTTTATTCTCATAACTCCGTCAGTTTGCGGTTACATAACAAATAACATATAGACCAGCACGAAGGGTGCGGCGACCAGCATGGCGTCGAAACGGTCGAGCACACCCCCGTGTCCGGGGATCAGGCGTCCCGAATCCTTGACGCCCGCGGACCGCTTGAACATCGACTCCGTAAGGTCGCCCAGCACGCCCGTCACGGCGGCGACAAGCGCCAGACCCACCCAGGCCGCATAGCTTCCGTCGAGCACCCGGGCGCCGACAAGCCCCATGACCACGGCACCGGCCAGGCCGCCGAAGAATCCCTCCCACGACTTCTTGGGCGAGAGCCGCTCGCAGAGGCGGTGCCGCCCGAAGGCCATGCCCACCAGATAGGCGAAGACGTCGTTGGCCCAGATGATGAAGATGAACAGAAGCATGATCGCCGGCGACCACGGCTCCTCACCCTGCATCGGGATGTAGCACATCAGCGAAACGGGCAGCGCCACATAGGCCACGCCCGTCAGCGTCGCCCCGATATTCGCCATGGGGTCGGTTCCCTCCCGGAAGAGCTCCCGGATGAAGACCAGGAACAACAGCAGCAACCCGAAACCGAGCATCGGAATCAGGTTGGCGGAGAAGAGATCGAAAACGGACTCGGAGACCACGGCAAAATTCGCAGCGAAGAGGATGACGCCGGCCAGCATGCCGATCAGCCGCTGCGGCTGCGCGCCCCGGGCGGCGGCCAGTGTGTAGAATTCATGCATTCCACAAAGCAGGATCACCAGCAGCAGAGCTCCGAAGCTCCACTGCGACCAGCAGACGGCACCCAGCATGATCGCCGCGAGGACGATCCCGCTCAGGGTCCGTACCGCAAGGTTCTTCATCTTTTCACTCATTCGGTTTCAGGTGTGTTTTGTCGTTCGGTTGGTCACTTCTTCGCTTCGGAAGCCGCCCCGTCGGCCGGGCTCTCCTGAGCTTCGTCTTTCGCGGTCCCGGCCTCCGCCACGGCCGTTGCGGCAGTGGCTGCGGCTGCAGGCTCCCCTCCCTCGGCGGCCTTCTTCCCGGCCTCGCGGCGCTCGCGCTCGATATCCTTCTTGCGCTTGCCGAAGATGCGTTCCACGTCCTCGGTGAAAACCACTTCACGCTCGAGAAGCAGCTCGGCCAACTGTTTCAGGCCGTCGGCATGCTCCGTCAGAACCCGTTCGGCCATGGCGTATGCCTCACCGATGACCCGCTTGGTCTCGGCATCGATCTGCTGGGCCGTCAGTTCGGAGTAGGGTTTGGTGAAGGCCATGTCGCTCTGGCCCGTCGAATCGTAATAGGAGAGCGTGCCGACATTGTCGCTCATGCCGTAGTAGGCCACCATGGCATAGGCCTGCTTGGTGACCCGCTCCAGGTCGTTCAACGCACCGGTCGAAACCTCGCCGAAGGTCAGCCGCTCGGAAACCCGTCCGCCGAGCGTGGCGGCCAGTTCGTCCATCATCTGCTCGCGCGTGGTGATCTGCCGCTCCTCGGGCAGGTACCAGGCGGCACCGAGCGCCTTGCCGCGCGGGATGATCGTCACCTTGATCAGCGGGCTGGCATTCTCGAGGATCCAGCTTACGGTGGCGTGTCCGGCCTCGTGGTAGGCTATTACGCGCTTCTCCTCGTCGGTGATGATCTTGTTCTTGCGCTCCAGGCCGCCCACGATGCGGTCGATGGCGGCCAGGAAGTCCTCCTTCGAGATGAATTTCTTGTTGTGCCGGGCGGCGATCAGGGCCGCCTCGTTGCAGACGTTGGCGATATCGGCTCCGGAGAAGCCGGGGGTCTGACGCGCCAGGAACGAACGGTCGAGCGCCGGATCGAGTTTCAACGGACGCAAGTGGACGTTGAAGATCTCCTCGCGCTCCTTCACGTCGGGAAGGCCCACCTCGATCTGACGGTCGAAACGTCCGGCGCGCATGAGCGCCTTGTCCAGAATGTCGGCACGGTTGGTCGCCGCAAGGACGATGACACCCGTATTGGTCTGGAAACCGTCCATCTCCGTAAGGAGCTGGTTCAGCGTATTTTCGCGCTCGTCGTTACCCGAAAAGCCGGCATTCTTGCCGCGGGCCCGGCCGATGGCGTCGATCTCGTCGATGAAGACGATGCAGGGGGCCTTCTGCTTGGCCTGTTCGAAAAGGTCGCGCACGCGAGAGGCTCCCACGCCGACGAACATCTCGACAAAGTCGGAGCCCGAAATCGAAAGGAACGGCACGTTCGCCTCACCGGCCACGGCCTTGGCCAGCAGCGTCTTGCCGGTTCCCGGAGGGCCCACGAGCAGCGCCCCCTTCGGGATCTTGGCGCCCAGCTCCTTGTATTTGTCGGCCTTCTTGAGGAAATCGACGATCTCCATGATCTCGACCTTGGCCTCCTCGAGTCCGGCCACGTCCTTGAACGTCACGCGCTTCGAATTGTCCTTGTCGAAAACCTGCGCCTTGGCCTTGCCCACATTCATGATGCCGCCTCCGCCGCCGGCCCCGCCTCCGCGGGCCATCGAACGCATGATGAAGAACCACGCTCCGATGATGATCACCCACGGCAGCAGGTTGATCAGCACCGAGGTCCAGTCGTTCTTCTCGTTCTTGTAGACCACCGGGACACTTCGTCCCGAAGCCGTCTCGGCGGCCTGAAGGTCCTCGCGGAAGGAGTCCACCGACCCGATCGTGAAGACAAACTGCACGCCCGACTCGGGCAGGCGCGCAAACTGCTTGTTCTGCGCATCGTTGCGGTAACGCTCGATCGCCTCTTTCGTCAGGTAGACCTGAGCCTGGTCGCGGTTCACGATCTGGATGCGCTCCACATCGCCCTGCTCGACCATCCGCTCGACCGACGACCAGTCGCTCGGAAGCGGCGCATCGCTGCCGTTGCCGATGATCGCCCAGCCGATGATGAATACCGCGGCCAGACCGTAGAGCCAGAAAAACGAGGGCCGCGGCATGTTCATGTTCATCCGGGGATTGTTCCGGTTGTTATTCTTGTTTTTATCCTGCTGTGCCATAAATCGTTACTCTTCGTATTCGTACTTCACCATCGGGGCGTCGGCCCACAGCTCCTCGAGTTTGTAGAAACTGCGCAGGTCGGTCTGGAAGATATGCACCACGACATCCACGTAGTCCATGGCAATCCACAGGGCGTTCTGCTGCCCCTCGATGCGCCAGACCTTCTCGCCCAGCGTCTCGAGCACCTTCTCCTCGATGCCGTCGGCGATAGCCGCCACCTGCGTCGTGGAATCGGCATTGCAGACCACGAAGTGCGAACAGATTGCGCCGTCGAATCCCGAGAGGTCCAACGATACAATATTCTTACCTTTTTTATCTTCAATCGCGCTGACGATCGTTTCGATCAGTTTGTCCATATTCATTGCGTTGCGTGTATATAACCTTGCAAAGGTAGGAAAAGAGATCGAGATTTGAAAATAACGGCCCAAAAATCGGCACCACATGCAGTCGAAAGAGGTCAGCCCGGCCGAAATGGAAGTGGGCCGGTAAAAGGAGTCCCCACCCGGCATACAGTCGAAAGCGCTGTAACGCAGAGGCATAAATTCCCCGTACCCTTTTCGGCATTCCGCACGGCTGAGCCCCCCCTGCAACGGAAGATGCCGGCTCTGCACCGGACAAAAAACGCCGGAAAAATTTGCAGGTGCGGCCAAATGTTCGTATATTTGCGAACAACGCCGAAAAACAAGTGACAACGAAAGGCTATACGGAACACGAGGAACAGATCGCCCGCTTTGCCAAAGCGATGGGCCATCCTGCCCGGATGGCCATCCTGCGCTTTCTTGCCTCGCAGCAGAGTTGCTTTTTCGGGGAGATCCACGAAGTACTGCCCATAGCCAAGGCCACCGTCTCGCAACACCTCAAGGAGTTGAAGGAAGCCGGACTGATCCAGGGCGAGATCGAGGCCCCGAAGGTACGTTACTGCATCAACCGCAGCAACTGGCTTCTGGCCCGCGACCTGTTCGCCAAATTTTTCCGCGAAGGACACACCGACGGCCGCCCCCACGATTCGTGTTGCGGATAGCTCTTTTTTTTGCTTCAAATGTTCGTAATTCGACGAACTACATACATTAATAACAATAAAAACAAATGCAAATGGAGATCAAGGTATTGGGAACGGGATGCGCCGGATGCAGGGCGCTGTATGAAACGGTATGCAAGGTGGTTGCCGAAACAGGACTCGACGCTACGGTCGTCAAGGAGGAAGAGATCACGAAGATCCTGGAATACGGTGTATACTCACTGCCGGCACTGGTCGTGGAGGGCAAGGTGGCAGCTGCGGGAGGCCGGCTCTCGGCCGCCGAGGTCAAAAAACTGTTGGTACGATGATCCGCCGCATCCTTCCGATCCTCCTGCTGCTCACGGCCTGCAGCGGGAACGGCAGCCGGAGCGGCGACACGAATGCCGCCCCGGAGACATGGCATACCGACACACGGGAGACGGTACAAACCTCCGCCACCGACCGAGTGCAGGTGCTCTACTTCCACGGCCGGAAACGCTGCGCCACCTGCAACGCCATCGAGCGGCTGACCCGGGAGACCGTCGAACGGCTCGGCGAGAAGAAGGTCGGAATACGGATTCTGGAGATCGGGCAGAACGAAGAACTGGCCGAACAATACGGCGTGACGTGGTCCTCGCTGCTCCTCGTGCGCAACGACACGGTGAAAAACCTGACCCGTACGGCATTCGAACTGGCCAAAAGCCGGCCCGAAACATTCAAGGCGCGCCTCACGGAGGCCATAGAGCACTTCGCCGAATAGAGATGGAGACCCTGCAACACCTGCTCGACGGCAGCACGACGCCGCTGTGGAGCGCCCTGCTGCTGGGACTGATGACCGCCGTCAGCCCCTGTCCGCTGGCTACGAACATCGCCGCCGTCGGATACATCGGCCACAATGCGGAGAACCGCCACCGTGTTTTTCTCGCCGGGCTGTGCTACACGCTCGGCCGGATACTCGCCTGCACCGCACTCGGCATCGCACTGATTCCCCTGCTGCGCCGGGGCGCCAGTCTCTTTGCCGTCGAGCGGCTGCTGGCCCGGTACGGCGAGGTGCTGTTGCCCGCCACCCTGCTGCTCTTCGGAGTGCTGCTGCTCTTCGGCGATCGCCTGTCGCTGCCGCTTCGCGGCGGCAGCGGCAGAAAGGTGCTCCGCTGCAACGGCTGCGGAGGAGCGCTGCTTCTGGGCATTCTCTTCTCGCTGACCTTCTGTCCCACCAGCGCCCTGCTCTATTTCGGAATGCTGCTCCCGATGGCGGCAGCCGAACCGGCCGGGTGGATGCTGCCCGCACTCTATGCTGCGGCTGCGGGACTGCCCGTCGCGGCCGCAGCCTGGATTCTGGCATACGGAGCCTCCGGAATCGGGACCTTCTACAACCGCATGCAAAGTCTGCAGCGGGGACTTACCCGCCTGGTCGGAGGAGGCATGATCCTCGCCGGAATCTACTACACCGCAACCGGAATCCTCTGAATGGTTTGACCTCAAAATACCGACACACATGATTGACCGCCTTGCCGCATGGCTCGTCTACGACCTCTTCGGACTCGATCCGGCGAGCCGTCTCGGAACCTCGGTGCATTTCTTTTTCTACGACACCGTAAAGATCATCCTGCTGCTCATCATCATCGGGACAGCCATGGGGATCGTCAATGCCTACTTCCCGATCGAACGCCTGCGGCGCTTTCTCTCGCACCGGCGTCTCTTCGGCCTGCAGTACCTGCTCGCCGCACTGTTCGGAGCCGTCACCCCCTTCTGCTCCTGTTCGTCGATCCCCCTCTTCATCGGATTCGTCAAGGGAGGTATCCCGCTCGGCGTCACCTTCGCCTTCCTGATCACCTCCCCGCTGGTGAACGAGGTCGCCGTAGCGCTCCTGCTCGGATCGTTCGGGGTGCGTACCACACTCATCTACGTGGCCAGCGGCCTGCTGCTCGGCACGGTCGGGGGATTCGTGCTGGGCCGGCTCCGGCTCGAACGCCACCTCTCGCCCTGGATCAAGGCCCTGCAGGCAAGTTCGGACAGGCAGGCCGAGGCGTGGGAGCGGCAGCACACACCCTTTATCCGGCGGCTGCCCGCCATCCTGCACGAGGCTCTGGGCATCCTGCGCGATGTCATAATATATGTCCTCGTCGGCATCGGCGTCGGCGCCGCGATGCACGGATACGTGCCCGAAGGCTTCTTCACCCGCTACCTCTCCCCGTCAAACCCGCTGGCCGTGCCGCTGGCCGTACTCTGCGCCGTACCGATGTATGCCAACGCCGCGGGGATCGTACCCGTGATCCAGGTCTTCGTCGCCAAAGGGGTGCCGCTCGGCACGGCCCTGGCCTTCATGATGGCCGTCGTGGGGCTCTCGCTTCCCGAAGCCACGATGCTCAAGAAGGCGATGACGTGGCGGCTTATCGCCATCTTTTTCGGAACGGTCACCCTGTTCATCATCCTCTCGGGCTACCTGTTCAACCTGATACTGTAACGGCAGGACCCGGTCTCCCGAGTCCTGCCGTCCATGTGGCTGAGGCCGGCCTCCGCCTCAAGACTCCGACGTGCCGACGTTGGCCAGAATCGTCTCGGTGAGCGCCCGGATGATCGAGTTCTTGACATAGGTCCGACGCACGGCCACGGCGATCTTGCGCGACGTGGCCCCCTTGGCCAGCGTCTTCAGCCGGTCGAGGTGGTCGGCGGGGATGTATTCGACGGCCATCTCGGGGATGATCGTCAGGCACGACGTGCAATCGACGATGCGCATCAGCGTGTCGAGCGACCCCGACTCGAAGGTGTAGTGGGCCGGCATCGACCGCCGGGCCTGGCACAGTTCGATGATCTGATCGCGCATGCAGTTGCCGGGGCTGAGGATCACCAGATCCTTCAGGTCGATCTCCTCGATGCGTATGTTCTGCCGCTCATAGAGCGGATTTTCGGGCGAAACGTAGGCATAGAACCGGTCGCTGAAGAGCTCCTGCTCGAGAATTCCCTCGCCGCACGTGCCGCTGGCCACCAGCGCCGCATCGATGCGGTCGCGCTTGAGCGCCTCGACGATCTCCGAGGTGATCATCTCCGAGATCTCGAGTTCGACCTTCGGATAGTCGCGCACGAAGGCCGGGATGAACTTGTGCAGCAGGTAGGGGGCAATGGTCGGGATGACACCCAGACGCAGCTTTCCGGCCGTCTCGCCCTTCAGCTCGGCGACCGCCTCGCGGATGCCGTTGTAGGCCCGCAGCGTCTCGCGCGCCTGCTCCATGACCACCTCGCCCGCCTCGGTGGGGATGACCGGCTTCTTCGAGCGGTCGAGCAGCACCACGCCCAGCTCCTCCTCGAGCGCCTTGACCTGCATGCTCAACGAGGGCTGCGTCACGAAACAATGCTCGGCGGCAAGCGAGAAACTGCCGCAGTTGGCCACGGCCAGCAGGTATTCGAGTTGGATGATTGTCATAAGCGATCTTCTATTTGCCGAGGCGAATATATCAAAAAAAACTATATCCGGCAACTTTTTTAGGTCGCGCGCGCGGTTTTTCGTAAGTTTGCGTCCAATGAATCCGCCCTGAAGCGGAATGCACGCCCGAAGCGGGGACCGCAAGGCGGAGCCCGACCGTTGCAGGACGTACCACGAAACAAACACCGAAACCGAAACAATGGGAAAAATCATCCTCACGGGCGACCGTCCTACGGGCCGCCTCCACCTGGGGCACTATGTGGGTTCGCTCCGCCGCCGTGTCGAATTGCAGAACTCCGGGCAGTTCGAGAAGATATTCATCATGATCGCCGACGCACAGGCGCTCACCGACAACGCCGACAACCCCGAAAAGGTGCGGCAGAACATCATCGAGGTGGCGCTCGACTACCTCTCGGCAGGCCTCGACCCCCGGAAATCGACGCTCTTCATCCAGTCGCAGGTCCCCGAACTGTGCGAGTTGGCCTTCTACTACATGAATCTCGTGACGGTGCAGCGCCTCCAGCGCAACCCGACCGTCAAGGCCGAGATCACGCTCCGCGGATTTGCCGAGGGGGCCGTCGAGGGCGACACCGCACAGCGGCCCGGCATTCCCGTCGGCTTCTTCACCTACCCCATCAGCCAGGCCTCGGACATCACGGCCTTCAAGGCCACGACGGTCCCGGCGGGCGAGGACCAGGAGCCGATGATCGAGCAGACGCGCGAGATCGTGCACAAGTTCAACTCGGTCTACGGGCCGACCCTCGTCGAACCGGAGATCCTGCTGCCCGACAACGCCGCCTGCATGCGTCTGCCGGGAACCGACGGCAAGGCCAAGATGTCCAAGTCGCTGGGTAACTGCATCTACCTGTCGGATACTGCCGACGAGGTCAAGAAGAAGGTCATGGGCATGTACACCGACCCGGACCACCTGCGGGTGGAGGATCCGGGCAAGGTCGAGGGCAACACGGTCTTCACCTACCTCGACGCCTTCTGCCGTGAGGAGCACTTCGCCAAGTACCTGCCCGACTACGCCTCGCTCGACGAGCTGAAGGCCCACTACCGCCGCGGCGGCCTGGGCGACGTGAAGGTCAAACGGCTGCTGATCGCCGTGCTCAACGAGACGCTCGACCCGATCCGCGCCCGCCGCAAGGAGTTCGAAGGCCGCATCGGCGAGGTCTACGACATCCTCCGCGCCGGATCGGAGAGGGCCCGTGCCGCAGCGGCCGAGACCCTTGCCGAGGTGCGCCGCGCCATGCGCATCGACTACTTCGAGGACAAGGAACTCATCGAGGAGCAGGCCCGCCACTACGCCCGGCAGGCGGAATAGACTCCCCGGGAGCCGGGCCTCACCCGAGACAGGGCATAAGTCCGGACCGCTGCCGCAGCGGGGAGATCGCCCCGCATGGCGGCTGCCGAAGCCCGCAAACCACAAACCATTGACCGACATGCGTTTCCGCGCCGACCGTATCTACCCGCTGTTCCTCCGCCTGACGCGGAGGCTCTCCAACCGCCAGATGATGATGCTTCTGGCGGTGGTCGTCGGCGTGCTTGCCGGAGTCGGCACCTATCTGTTCGAGATCCTGCTCTATGCCATCAAGAACGGACTGACGAACTGGTTTCCGGTGGACAGCGCCCACTTCCTCTTCCTGATCTACCCCGCCGTGGGCATCATCCTGGCCACGCTGTTCGTCAAATACATTGTGCGCGACAACATCTCCGAAGGGGTGACCCGCGTGCTCTACGCCATGTCGAGCCGCAACTCGCGCATCGCCGCACACAACTGCTGGACCTCGGTCGTCGGCGGCGCCACGACCATCGGATTCGGCGGATCGGTCGGTCCCGAGGCCCCGATCGTGCTGACCGGAGCCGCCATCGGCTCGAACATCGGCCGCCTGGCCCGCCTCAACTACAAGAACTCCACGCTGCTGCTCTGCTGCGGCGCCGGCGCCGCACTGGCCGCCATCTTCAAGGCCCCGATCACGGGCGTGGTCTTCGTGCTGGAGATCCTGATGCTCGACATCACCGCCGGATCGGTCATCCCGCTGCTCATCTCCTCGGTCACCGCCACGACGATGGCCTTCATGCTCCGCGGCTTCGACCCCATCCTGGCCGTCACGCTCGCCCCGCAGGACGCCTTCGAACTGTGGCAGATCCCGCTGTTCATCCTGCTCGGCATGCTCTGCGGACTGATGGCCTGGTATTTCACCTCGATGAACTCGCGCGTGGGCAACTTCTTCAAGGGAATCGACCGGCAGTGGAAAAAGTGGCTCTGGGGCGGCGTCATCCTCGGCGTGCTGATCTTCATCTTCCCGCCCCTCTACGGCGAGGGATACGAGGGATTCACCGCCCTGATGCACGGAAAAACCGAGACGCTGTTCGACAATTCGCTCTTCTACCGCTTCCGCGGAATCGACTGGGTGGTCATCCTCTTCATCATCGCCACGATGTTCTTCAAGGTCATCGCCATGGCCTCGACCAACGCCGCGGGAGGCGTGGGCGGAACATTCGCCCCGTCGCTGTTCGTCGGCGCCTTCACCGGCGCAACCCTCGCGCTGGTATGCAACATGCTCTTCCACTGGGAGGTGTCGGTCGTCTCGTTCACGCTGGTGGGCATGGCCGGCGTGATGGCCGGCGTGATGAACGCCCCCCTGACGTCGATCTTCCTCATCGCCGAACTCTCGAACGGCTACGGGCTCTTCATCCCGCTGATGATCACCGCCTGCATCTCGTTCGCCGTGAACTACTGGCTCGATCCCGACTCGATCTACACCAAACAGCTCCGGCAGAAGGGCGAGCTGCTCACGCACGACAAGGACCAGTCGGTATTCGTCTTCCTGAAGCTCGACGAGCTGATGGAGACCGACTTCCTGCGCATCAAGGAGAACATTACGCTCGGCGACATCGTCCACATCATCTCGACGGCGCGCCGCAACATCTTCCCCGTGATCGACAATTTCGGACGGCTGCTGGGCGTCGTGCAGCTCGACGACCTGCGCGAGGACATGTTCAAGCCCGAGAAGTACGGCCGGCCGATCTCGGACTACATGATCCAGCCGCCCGACAAGATCCTCGAACACGAGTCGATCATGAGCGTCATGGAGAAGTTCGAGGACAAACACACGTGGATGCTGCCCGTCGTGGACAAGAAGAACCGCTATCTGGGCTTCATCTCCAAGTCGCGTATCCTGAACGCCTACCGCGAACAACTCGTAAAAATCCAGCAATAACATGGAAACCGAAACCTGTCCGTGGACCGACGAACTCGACTGTGCCGTCACGGTGTGCGACACGCAAGGGGTGGTCGTCTACCAGAACGCACGCTCGCGTGCGGTGAACGGCGACGTGCGGGGCCGCTCGATGCTCCCCTGCCACAGCGAACGCTCGCGCGGGATCATCGCACGGCTGCTCGAAACCGGAGGAAAGAATGTCTACACGATCGAGAAGCGGGGTGTCCGCAAGCTGATCTACCAGACCGTCTGGCGCGACGAATCGGGCGCGGTCCGCGGCCTGGTGGAGTTCTCGATGGAGATTCCCGAGACCATGCCCCACTACATCCGAAACTGAAAAACGGCAGAACAGATGCTACATTTCGACTGCGACTACATGGAAGGGGCGCATCCCGAAGTGATGCGCCGCCTCGCCGAGACCAATCTCGAGCAGAGTGCGGGGTACGGCTGCGATCCCCATACGGAACACGCCCGGGAACTCATCCGCCAGGCCTGCGGAGTTCCGCAGGCCGAGGTGCACTTCCTGGTCGGCGGCACCCAGACCAACGCCACGGTCATCGACGGATTGCTGCGGCGTCACGAAGGGGTGCTGGCGGCCGATTCGGGGCATATCAACGTCCACGAGGCCGGGGCGATCGAAGCCTCGGGGCACAAGGTCCTCGTGTTGCCCGGCGACGAGGGCAAGGTGCGGGCCCGCGACGTCGAACAATACATCGACTCCTTCTACCGCGACGAAACCTGGCCCCACATGGTGGCCCCGGGAATGCTCTACATATCGCATCCCACGGAGTTCGGCACGCTGTACAGCCTCGAGGAGCTGGAGGCACTCCACCGTGTCTGCCGGAGCCGCTCCATCGCCCTCTACCTCGACGGCGCACGACTCGGATACGGGCTGGCCGCCGACGGCAATACGGTCACGCTCCGCGACATCGCCCGCCTGTGCGACGTCTTCTACATCGGAGGCACGAAGGTCGGCACGCTCTTCGGCGAGGCGGTGGTCATCACCCGTCCGGAACTCATGCCGCACTTCTTCACCCTCGTCAAGCAGCACGGAGCCCTGCTGGCCAAGGGGCGGCTGCTGGGCGTTCAGTTCGAAACCCTCTTTACGGACAACCTCTACCTGCGGATCGCGCGCCAGGCCATCACGACGGCCCGGAAACTGAAAGAGGCGTTCCGGGCCAGGGGCTACCGCCTCTGGATCGATTCGCCGACCAACCAGCAGTTCTTCGTACTTCCGAACCAAGAAATCGACCGGCTGAGCCAATATGCATCCTTCGAGGTGTGGGGGCCGCGCGGCGAGGAGGAGTCCATCGTGCGCTTCGTCACCAGCTGGGCCACCGACGAACGGCAGATCGACGAACTGATCGCCCGGCTCTGAAGATTCCCGTGCGTCAGCACGCGCAAACAAACGTCCCGGCTCCCCATACGGCATTCCGGCAGCGGACAAGTCCCGCTGCCGGAATCTGTTTTATGGCACAGACCGCATTTTTTTGTCGCGTATATTTGTTATTTTGTAAAGTTTATTTTACATTTGCAGCAGCAGGCGGGAGAAGTGCGCACCTCCGGCGGTCTGCCACAACGACAAAAAACAACGACCATGAACAGAATCATCCTGCTGCCCTACCCGTTCAAGCGAATCGGATGGGCCCTCTTCATCCCGACCGCCCTCTTCGGCATTTTGATGGCCATCGACGGGTTCAACGGATTCCCCTCTTTCCTGCTGCCCGGCGATGCGGGGTCGAATTCGACGCTGGATGCCGTCAGCAACAACATCGTGCTGATCGGCGTGCTCGCCGGCTCGCTGCTCATAACCTGCTCGCGCGAGCGGATCGAGGACGAACTCATCGGCCGCATCCGCCTCAACGCCCTGCTTGTGGCCCTCTACATCAACATCCTCTGGGCGGTCATCGCGTCCCTGGCGCTCTACAACTTCGACTATCTCTACGTGATGGTCATCAACCTGGTGAGTCTGCCGATTCTTTTTCTCATCATCGAACGGGTGCTGCTGTGGCGCCTGAGAAAGGAGGCCTCGCATGAAGAATAGGATCCGGGTCGAACGCGCCGAGGTGCGCATGACCCAGCAGCAGTTGGCCGATGCCGTGGGCGTAAGCCGCCAGACGATCAACGCCATCGAGGCGGGGAAGTTCATCCCCTCTACGGTGCTGGCGCTGAAGATCGCCCGCCGGTTCGGCAAACCCGTCGAGGAGATCTTCCAGCTCGAGGAGGGGGAGTGACTGCGTCCCCGACAAACGAAAGAGGAGGCCCCAGGCAGTTGCCTGAGGACTCCTCTTTCGATCCGTTCCGACCGGTCGCAGGGAATCACCCTCGCGGACGGAACGGCAGGAGATGCCCGCGTCGGGGCGTCAGAGCTTGATGTCGTAGATCTGGATCACGCCGATGAGCTTGCCCGCCGCATCGGTCACCAGCAGCGAAGTCACCTTGTTGCGGGTCATGAGCCGCTCGGCCTCGATGAGTTTCTCGTCGGCCCCGATGGTCTTGGGATGGGGCGTCGCAATATCGATGGCCCGGATGTTGAAGAAGTCGGCCTTGAGGCGCTCCATCGCCCGGCGCACGTCGCCGTCGGTAACGATGCCCTCGATGCGGTCGCCGTCGCAGATCACGATCAGCCCCAGCCCGCCCTTCGAGATCGTATGGATCATCTCGACGGCCGAGCAGTCGGGGGCCACCACCGGAAGGTCGTGGTCGCGCATGACGTTGCCCACGGTCATCAGCAGGCGCCGTCCGAGGCTGCCGCCCGGGTGCAGGCGGGCGAAATCGACGCTCGTGAAGCCACGCTGCTGCATGAGCGACACGGCCAGCGCATCGCCCATGGCGATCTGCGCCGTCGTCGAGGAGGTCGGTGCCAGATGCAGGATGCAGGCCTCCTCGCGCACGCCCACGTCGAGGTGGACATCGGAGTTCTTGGCCAGGGCCGAGTCGGGATGGCCCGTCATCGAGATCAGGCGGTTGCCGTTCGAATGGATGAAGGGGACGATCTTCAGGATCTCGTCCGTCTCACCCGAATAGGAGAGCGCCAGCACGATGTCCTCCTTCGAAATCATGCCCAGGTCGCCGTGGAAGGCCTCGCCGGGATGCAGGAAGAAACTCGGCGTACCGGTCGATGCGAGCGTGGCGGCGATCTTGCGACCCACGAGGCCCGATTTGCCCATGCCCGTCACGATACACTTGCCGCGGCTTGCAAGGATCAGTTCCACGGCCGCAGCGAAGGAGTCGCCGAGGGTCTCCTCCATGTGTTTGAGCGCCAGCATCTCGGTATGGACGGCCCGGCGGGCCACCTCGAGAATCTGCGCCTTGGTACTGTCTGTCATTGTATGAGGGTTTTGATGAGGTTCTCCAGATCATCCAGCCGCAGCATGTTCGGACCGTCGCTCAGCGCCCGATCGGGATCGGGGTGCACTTCGAAGAAGAAGCCGTTGGCACCGAAAGCCTTGGCGGCCAGAGCCATGGCAGGGACGAATTCGCGGTTTCCGCCCGTCTTGCCGCCGGCCGCACCGGGGCGCTGCACCGAGTGCGTGCAGTCCATGACCACGGTGGGTGCGATGCGCAGCATGTCGGGAATGTTGCGGAAATCGACCACGAGGTTGTTGTATCCGAACGAGTTGCCGCGCTCGGTGAGCCAGATCTCCGAGGCTCCGGCCTCACGGGCCTTCTCGTAGGGGTACTGCATGTCGGCACCCGAAAGGAACTGCGCCTTCTTGATGTTCACCGTGCGTCCGGTCTTCGCCGCGGCGACCACCAGGTCGGTCTGACGGCAGAGGAAGGCCGGAATCTGAATCACATCGACGACCTGGCCGACGGGTTCGGCCTGCCACGCCTCGTGGATGTCCGTAAGGAGCCGGAGCCCCCACTTCGACCGCACGTCGGAGAGCATCTGCAGCCCCTTCTCCAGTCCGGGACCGCGGAACGAGGAGATCGAGGTGCGGTTGGCCTTGTCGAACGAGGCCTTGAAAATGATCTTCGTGCCCAGGCGGCGGTTGATGGCCGCAAGGCGTTCGGCCACCACGTCGAGCAGCTCGGCCGATTCGATGACACAGGGTCCTGCGATAAGTTTCACCATATGCGCGTTATCTGTTGAATTCGGGATGTTGTGCCAGGAACTCCCCGGCCCGCGCGAGGTCCTCGGGCGTATCGATGCCCACGGTCTCCGCCGTCGAGATTCCCACACCGATCTTGTAGCCGTTCTCGAGCCAGCGCAGCTGTTCGAGCGACTCGGCCAGCTCGAGCGGCGACTGCGGCAGGGAGGTCACCGCGCGCAACACGTCGGAGCGGAAGGCGTAGATGCCGATGTGTTTGTAAAAGGTATGCCGCCCAAGCCACTCCTCGCGGGGAATGCCCCGCAGGTAGGGGATCACCGAGCGCGAGAAGTAGAGCGCCCGCGAGCGTGCGTCGAGCACCACCTTCGGCGAGTTGGGGTTCTCGAGCGCCTCAAGGCCGTCGTCCGGCGTGAAGGGTTTGACCAGCGTGGCGATGTCGGTCTTCGGATCGTCGAAACAGCGCCGGAGCGCCTCGAGCTGCTCGCGGCGGATGAAGGGCTCGTCGCCCTGCACGTTCACCACCACGTCGTATGTACGGCCCTGCTTGCAGTAAGCCTCCCAGCAGCGGTCCGTCCCGCTCCGGTGGTCGGGCGAGGTCATCTCGACCCGGCCGCCGAAGGCACGCACGGCCTCATAGATCCGCTCGTCGTCCGTGGCGACCACGGCATCGTCCAGCACCCCGGCCACCTGTTCGTAAACCCTCTGGATGACGGGCTTGCCGCCCAGCAGGGCCAGCGGTTTGCCGGGAAAGCGCGTCGAAGCGTAACGCGCCGGAATGATGGCTATGAATTTCATCGTTCTGTCTCTTTTATCGTACCAGATTCCTCCTTCCGGACAATCCAGCCGTTTGCTCATTTTGTAATTCTCCAACAACAGCCGACGGGCCCGCCGCCGCTGCCGCTCGTCCACCACGAAGCCCTGCCGTTCGAAGAAGCCCCGGGCCGTGCGGCTGACCTCCGAGGTGATCCGCTCGGCTCCGGCCCTGCGGGCAAACCGCTCGACGACCGCATACAGCGCTGAAGCCACCCCACGCCGCTGCCACTCCTTACCGACGAACAGCGAATGCATGTAGCCGGTTTCGTCGATCGAGGCAAAACCCGCCAGGCCAACGTCAGAACTCTCTGCCACAAAATAGTGCTGACGGGCAAACAACTCCTTCCAATGCGCCGGATCGTCACCGCACGAGGCCCAGTCGGCCACCTCGGCCGCCGTATAATCCCGCCGGCAAACAACCTGTACCGTCTCCCGGAAGAGCCGTTGCATGGCCGGAAGATCGGAAAGCAGCGCCGGCCTGATTCGGAATTCGGAGTCCCTGCCCATTCACTTCTTGTCTTTTATACCTTCACATTACATTCTCCATTTCCGGCAGGAGAAGAGCCGGGAAAACCGGACTCTGGAAATCCTACTCCAGCGCCAGCCGCAGCACGTCGTCGTTGGTCCGCACGTAGTGGAACGTCAGCCCCTCGACGTATTCGGGTTTGATCTCGGCAATGTCCTTGCGGTTCTCCTCCGAAAGGATCAGTTCCGTGATGCCGGCCCGCTTGGCGGCGAGGATCTTCTCCTTCACTCCGCCCACGGGCATCACGCGGCCCCGCAGGGTCGTCTCGCCCGTCATGGCGATGCGCTCGCGTACCTTGCGTCCCGTGTAGGTCGAGACCAGCGACGTGACCATCGTGATTCCGGCCGAGGGACCGTCCTTCGGAATGGCCCCCTCGGGGACGTGGATGTTGATGTCGTTCGTCTCGAACATCTTGGGATCGATACCCAGTTCCTTGTGGTGGGCCATCACCCACTCGTGGGCGATCGTCGCCGACTCCTTCATCACGTCGCCCAGGTTGCCCGTGAGGCTGAGGCGCCCCTTGCCGGGCGTCAGGCACGACTCGATATAGAGGATATCGCCGCCGACCTCGGTCCATGCCAGGCCCGTCACGACACCCGTCATGCCGCCCACCTCATACTCTTCGCGGAGGAACTTGGGCATGCCGAGGATCTTCTCGACCTCCTTCTCGGAGACTTCGGGCGTGAAGGCCTCGTCGAAGGCGATCTGCTTGGCCCGGGCCCGGGCGATCTTGGCCAGGTGCTTGTCGAGCGAGCGGACACCCGCCTCGCGCGTATAGGAGGCGATGACATGCTCGACCACGGCCGGCGTCATCGTCAGTTCGTGCTCCTTGATGCCGTGCGCCTCGCGCTGCTTGGGCAGCAGGTGGTCCAGCGCGATGCGGACCTTCTCCTCCACGAGGTAGCCCGGGATGTTGATCATCTCCATACGGTCGCGCAGCGCCGGGGCGATGTTGCCCACGTTGTTGGCCGTAGCGATGAAGAGCACCTTCGACAGGTCGTACTCCATGTCGATGTAGTTGTCGTGGAAGGTGGTGTTCTGTTCCGGGTCGAGCACCTCGAGCAGGGCGCTCGACGGGTCACCGTGGTTCGAGACCGTCACCTTGTCCACCTCGTCGAGGATGATGACCGGATTGGACGACCCGCAGCGCTTGATGGTCTGGATGATCCGGCCCGGCATGGCGCCGATGTAGGTGCGGCGGTGTCCGCGGATCTCCGACTCGTCGTGCAGGCCGCCCAGCGAGATGCGGCCGAACTTGCGGCCCAGGGCTGCGGCCACCGACTTGCCCAGCGAGGTCTTGCCCACGCCCGGAGGGCCGTAGAGGCAGAGGATCGGGGACTTCAGGTCACCTTTGAGCTTGATGACGGCCAGGTGTTCGAGGATGCGCTCCTTGACCTCCTCGAGCCCGAAATGGTCGTGGTCCAGCTGCTCGCGGGCACACTTCAGGTCGAGGTTGTCCTTGGTCACGTCGTTCCACGGCAGTTCGAGCAGCAGCTGCAGGTAGGTCATCTGCACGGAGTACTCCGCCACGGCCGGGTTGAGCCGCTCGACCTTCTGCAACTCCTTCTCGAAGGTCTCGCCCACCTCCTTGGGCCAGTTTTTCTTCTTGGCCTCCTCGCGCATGCGCTCGATGTCGGCATCGGCGCCGTCGCCCAGTTCGTCCTGGATCGTACGCATCTGCTGCTGGAGGTAATAGTCGCGCTGCTGCTTGTCGATCTCCTGCTTGACCCGCTCCTGAATCTGGCTCTTGAGCTCGGCCAGCTGCTGCTCGCGGATCAGGATCTCGAGCAGCTTGCGGGCCCGCGACAGTAGGCCGGGAGCCTCGAGCAGCGCCTGACGGTCCTCGTCCGTGAGCTCCATGTTCGAGCAGATGAAGTTGATGATGCCGCGCTTCGAGTCGATGTTCTTGATGGCAAAGGCCGCCTCCTTGGGCATCGACGGCGAGACGTTGATGATGTTGAGCGCCACGTCGCGGATCGAGTCCACGAGGGCCTCGAACTCGATGCTCTTCACGTCGGGCGTCGAGTCGCGGAGCGCCGTCACACGGGCCTTGAAATAGGGTTCCGTGGCGATGTATTCGGTGATCTCGATCTTCTCCAGACCGTTGAGGATCACCGTCAGGTTGCCGTTCGGCATCTCGAGGATCTTGATGATGCGCGCCGCGGTTCCGATCTTGTACATGTCGTCTGGCGCAGGGTCTTCGACATCGCTCTCGCGCTGCAGGACGGCGCCCAGCATGCCCCCCTCGGCATTCACCGCGCGGACCAGGCTGATGCTCTTGTCGCGGCCCACGGTGATGGGCGTGATCGCACCGGGAAAGAGCACCGACGAGCGCAGCGTGAGAATCGGAATGATCTCCGGCACCTCGACCTGCTCGATGGTCTCGTCACCTCCGGTAACGATCGGTATGACACGATGTTTGCCGTCCAGGAGCTCGGGCACGAGGTTCATGTCGTCTACTTCGATGGCTTCGATCTTATCTTTTTTATTCATAGTATTCGGATGATAACGTCGCAAAGGTAACGTTTTTTCATCTATTTTATTTTAACTTTGACAGATTGTTAATAACTTTGCCTCTTCGAAAACAAGCAAAACCCACATATCCCTATGCAACTCGCTGACAAATACGCGCCGCAGGAGATCGAATCCAAGTGGTACGACTACTGGGTCGATCGCGGACTTTTCCACTCGGAACCCGATGAACGCGAACCCTATACGATCGTCATCCCGCCCCCCAACGTGACCGGCATGCTCCACATGGGACACATGCTCAACAACACGCTGCAGGACGTGCTGGTGCGCCGGGCCCGCATGTCGGGCAAGAACGCCTGCTGGGTCCCGGGCATGGACCACGCGTCGATCGCCACCGAAGCCAAGGTCGTGGCCATGCTGCGCGAAAAGGGCATCGAGAAGTCGTCGCTCTCGCGCGAGGAGTTCCTCCGCTACGCCTGGGAGTGGAAGGAGAAATACGGCGGCGTAATCCTCAAGCAGCTGCGCAAGCTGGGCGCCTCGTGCGACTGGGACCGCACCTGCTTCACGATGGACGACGCCCGCACCGAAAGCGTGCTGCGCGTCTTCTGCGACCTCTACGACAAGGGCAAGATCTACCGCGGCGTGCGCATGGTGAACTGGGACCCCGCGGCACAGACCGCCCTCTCGGACGAGGAGGTCGTCTTCAAGGAGTCGCACGGCAAGCTCTACTACCTGCGCTACAAGGTCGAAGGCTCCGACCGCGTGATCGTCGTCGCCACGACGCGTCCCGAGACCATCCTGGGCGACACGGCGCTCTGCGTCAATCCCAACGACCCGCGTTACCAGGATCTCCCGGCCGACGCCCGCGTCATCGTGCCGCTCGTCGGCCGCTCGATCCCGGTCATCCGCGACGAGTATGTCGATATCGAGTTCGGCACGGGAGCCCTGAAGGTTACCCCGGCCCACGACGTGAACGACTACATGCTCGGCGAGAAGTACGGGCTGGAGACCATCGACATCTTCAACGACGACGGCACGATCAACGACAAGGTCGGCATGTACGTCGGCGAGGACCGCTTCGACGTGCGCCGCAAGATCGAGGGCGACCTGGCGGCCGCCGGGCTGCTCGAGAAGACCGAGGAGTACACGAACAACGTCGGCTACTCGGAGCGCACGGGCGTGGCCATTGAGCCGAAGCTCTCGATGCAGTGGTTCCTCTCGATGAAGGAGCTGGCCGAGCCGGCCACGAAGGCTGTCATGGAGGATGCCATCCGCTTCGTGCCCGAAAAATACAAGAACACCTACCGCTACTGGATGGAGAACATCAAGGACTGGTGCATCTCGCGCCAGCTCTGGTGGGGACAGCGCATCCCGGCCTGGTACCTGCCCAAGGGAGGCTTCGTCGTGGCACCGACGCCCGAAGAGGCGCTCGCCAAGGCCCGCGCGAAGGCCGGCGACGAGACGCTGCAGCTCGCGGACCTGCGTCAGGACGAGGATGTGCTCGACACGTGGTTCTCGTCGTGGCTGTGGCCCATCTCCGTATTCGACGGCATCCGCAACCCGCACAACCCCGAAATCGAATACTACTACCCGACGAACGACCTGGTCACGGGCCCCGACATCATCTTCTTCTGGGTGGCCCGCATGATCATGGCCGGATACGAGTACCGCAACGACAAGCCCTTCGGCAACGTCTACTTCACGGGCATCGTGCGCGACAAGATCGGCCGCAAGATGTCCAAGCAGCTGGGCAACTCGCCCGACCCGCTGGACCTGATCGCCCGCTACGGCGCCGACGGCGTGCGCATGGCGATGCTCATCAGCTCGTCGGCCGGCAACGACGTGATGTTCGACGAGGCGCTCTGCGAACAGGGACGCAACTTCGGCAACAAGATCTGGAACGCCTACCGTCTGGTGAACGGCTGGGCCGTGGATGCCGGCATCCCGCAGAGCGAGAACAACCGCCTCGCCGCAGCCTGGTTCGACCAGGCGCTGGGCCGCTCGCTGCGCCAGATCGCCGAGGAGTTCCGCTCATACCGCATCTCGGAGGCCTTCAAGGAGGCCTACCGCCTCTTCTGGGACGACTTCAGCGGCCTCTACCTCGAGATGGTGAAGCCGGCCTACGGGCAGCCCATCGACGCCGCGACGCTCGAGGCCACGAAGGGATACTTCGACGCCCTGATGCGCGTGCTGCACCCCTTCATGCCGTTCGTCACGGAGGAGATCTGGCAGGCGCTGGCACCCCGCGCCGAGGGAGCCTCGATCTGCGTGGCCCCGATGCCCGAGCCGTGCGAGGCCGACGAGACGCTGCTCGCCCGCTTCGAGCTGGCCAAAGAGGTGATCTCCTCGGTGCGCAACATCCGCAACCAGAAGAACCTTCCGCAGAAGGAGGCTCTCGCCCTGCACGTCATCACCGACGAGAACTATCCGGCCGAATACGCCCCCGTGCTGCAGAAGATGGCCAACCTCTCGCAGATCGTCCCCGTCACGGAGAAGGACCCGACGGCCGCAGCCTTCCTGGTCAAGACGACGCAGTACTTCGTGCCGATGGCCGGACGCATCGACGCCGAAGCCGAGCGGACCAAGCTGCAGCACGACCTCGAATATTACGAGGGCTTCCTCGCCTCGGTGATGAAGAAACTCTCGAACGAGCGCTTCGTACAGTCGGCCCCCGAGAAGGTCGTAGCCAACGAGCGGGCCAAGCAGGCCGACGCCGAGGCGAAGATCGCCGCCCTGCGCGAGCAGCTCGCCGCCCTGAAATAGGCCGTTCCGGCGGCGGAACGGCCGGTTCCGCCGTCAGGCATCCATCGAACCCCTCCCCGCAAAGGAGGGGTTCGAAGTACCGGCCTCATTACCCAACCGCATTATCGAGAAGCGCACAGTGCCACAGATCACGATCTACACCGACGGCTCGGCCCTCGGAAACCCCGGACCGGGCGGCTACGGAGCCGTCCTGCTCGCCGGCCCCCACCGCAAGGAGCTCGCACAGGGCTACCGCCTGACGACCAACAACCGCATGGAACTCACGGCCGTCTGCGTGGCCCTCGAAGCGCTCAAGTTCGAGGGGTCGGACGTCACCCTTTACTCCGACTCGAAATACGTCGTCGATGCCGTCACGAAGGGATGGGTCTTCGGCTGGGAAAAGAAGGGGTTTGCCGGGAAGAAGAACCCCGACCTCTGGCAACGTTTCCTGCGCGTCTACCGCCGCCACCGGGTCCGCTTCGTCTGGGTCAAGGGGCACGCCGAGACCGTGGAGAACAACCGCTGCGACACGCTGGCCGTGGCTGCGGCCAACGACCCGTCCCGCTGGATCGAGGACACGGGCTACAGACCCGAAGCCTGACCGCGCTGTTCGGGAAGGCGACCCGATTCTCCGAAATTTCACACTTTTTTCGGTTTTCGGGTTATTATTCATATCTTTGCGCCGACAATTGGCGTAACCAAACCCCTCGCACGGAATGTTCAAAACCTACATGCGGCTGCTGGGCTTCGCCCGGCCGATCAAGAAATACGCAATCCCGTACGGCATCTACTCCCTGCTCTACGCGTTGTTCAACTCGCTGACGTTCATGCTGATCATCCCGATCCTGAACACGATGTTCGACGACGGCTTCTCGCCCGAATACGTGGAGAAACTGCCGCCCGTGGAGCTGAACCAGGAGTACCTGACCACGCTCTTCAACTACACCTACTCCCACCTGTTCGACACCTACGACCGCCAGAACGTACTGCTCCTGCTGGCCGCCGTCGCCATCATCATCAGCTTCCTGAGCAACCTGTTCCGCTACCTGGGTTCGTGGACCATCGAGAACATGCGCACCCGCACGCTCCAGAAGATGCGCAACGAGATGTTCTCGCGCGTGATGGACATGAACGTGGGCTACTTCAGCGACCAGCGAAAGGGCGACATCATCTCGAAGATCACCTCCGATGTCGGCGTCGTGCAGTTCTGCATCACCAACACGCTGCAGGTCTCGTTCCGCGAGCCGTTCCTCATCATCGGCTACATCGTCATGATGATCGCCATCTCGTGGGAGCTGGCCATCTTCTCGGTGCTCTTCCTGCCGCTCGTGGCCCTTCTGATCGGCAACATCGTCAAGCGGCTTCGCCACCCGGCCCGCACCAACCAGAAACGCATGGGCGAGATGGTCTCGACGCTCGACGAATCGCTCTCGGGCATCAAGGTCATCAAGAGCTACAACGCCACCGAATACATCAAGCAGAAATACTACGACATCAGCGCCGACCTGGCCCGCCTCACCCTCTCGATGGCCCGGCGCCAGCAGTTGGCCTCGCCGATGAGCGAGTTCCTCGGCATCACGGCCGTGGGCGTCATCCTCGTCTTCGGCGGGGCGCTCGTCTCGCGCGGCGCGCTCGACCCGGGCGGATTCATCGCCTTCGTGGCCATCTTCTCGCAGATCACGCGCCCCGTCCGCACGTTCATCGACCAGTTCGCCAACATCAACCAGGGCATCGCCGCCGGCGAGCGCATCTTCTCGATCATCGACACCAAACCCGAGATCGAGGACAAACCCGACGCACGCGAGCTCAAGGGACTCAGGGACAAGATCGAGTTCCGCCACGTGCACTTCTCCTACGACGGCACGCGCGAGGTGATCGACGACATCTCGTTCGAAATCCGCCGCGGACAGACCGTCGCGCTGGTGGGCCCCTCGGGCGGAGGAAAATCGACCCTGAGCGAACTGCTGCCGCGCTTCTACGACCCGACCTCGGGCGAGATCCTCATCGACGGCATCTCGCTGCGCGACTACACGCAGGACAGCGTGCGCGCCCACATGAGCGTCGTGGCGCAGGATACGGTGCTCTTCAACGACACGATCGAGGGCAACATCGCCATGGGACGGCCTTCGGCCACGCACGAGGAGATCGTCGAGGCGGCCAAGGTGGCCAATGCCGACAGCTTCATCCGCGAATGCCCGGAGGGTTACGACACCAACATCGGCGACCGCGGCGTGAAACTCTCCGGCGGACAGCGGCAGCGCCTCTCGATCGCCCGCGCCGTGCTGAAAAACCCCGACATCCTGATCCTCGACGAGGCCACCTCGGCCCTCGACACCGAGAGCGAAAAACTCGTGCAGGACGCCCTGAACAACCTGCTCAAGGGCCGCACCTCGGTGGTCATTGCCCACCGCCTCTCGACGATCCACAATGCCGACAAGATCATTGTCGTGGACCACGGCCGCATCGCCGAGCAGGGCACGCACGCCGAACTGATGGCCCGCAACGGCATCTACGCCAAGTTGATCGAAATGCAGTCGTTCGACTGATCCCGCCCCGGCCGCAGCGCCGAGGTACACACCGCAGCCATCCCGCGACTTCGCGCCACCGGGCCGAGGATTCGCGGGATTGTTGCATCATTTCCAAAACTTTTTACTATCTTTGCGAGTTGTCAGAAAATTAGCAAAAAACACCATACCGACATGAAGTTCAAGGAGTACAAAGGGCTCGACCTGGCAGGCCTCGCCACCGAGGTGCTGAACGAGTGGGACGCCCACGACACATTCCACAAAAGCATCTCGACCCGCGAAGGGCACCCGACCTTCGTCTTCTACGAAGGCCCCCCCTCGGCAAACGGCATGCCGGGCATCCACCACGTCATGGCCCGCACGATCAAGGACGTTTTCTGCCGCTACAAGACCCAGCAGGGATACCTCGTGCACCGCAAGGCCGGATGGGACACGCACGGACTCCCGGTAGAGCTGGGCGTCGAGAAGAAGCTCGGCATCACGAAGGAGGACATCGGGCGGAAGATCTCGATCGAGGAGTACAACCGCGCCTGCCGCGAGGCCGTCATGGAGTTCACGGGCATGTGGGAGGAGCTCACGCGCAAGATGGGATACTGGGTCAATATGGACGACCCCTACATCACCTACGACAACAAATACATCGAGTCGCTGTGGTGGCTGCTCAAGCAGCTCTTCGACAAGGGGCTGCTCTACAAGGGCTACACGATCCAGCCCTACTCGCCGGCCGCCGGCACGGGGCTCTCGACCCACGAGCTGAACCAGCCGGGCTGCTACCGCGACGTGAAGGACACGACCGTCGTGGGCCAGTTCCGCATCACGGATCCCAAACCCGAGATGGAGGGTTGGGGCACCCCCTACTTCCTGGCATGGACCACCACGCCGTGGACCCTGCCGTCGAATACGGCGCTCTGCGTCGGCCCGAAGATCGACTACGTGGCCGTCCGCACCTGGAACGCATACACGGGTGAGAAGATGACCGTCGTACTGGCCAAGCCGCTGCTCTACGCCCATTTCAACAAGAAGGCCGAAGGTCTCGCCCTCGAGGAGTACAAGGCCGGCGACAAACTCGTTCCGTTCCAGGTTGTCGGCGAATACAAGGGAACCGACCTCGTAGGCATGCACTACGAGCAGCTGCTGCCGTGGGTGAAGCCCGTCGAGACGGATGCCGACGGCAACTGGCACGACGCCTCCGACAAGGCCTTCCGGGTCATTCCGGGCGACTACGTCACCGTCGAGGACGGTACGGGTATCGTACACATCGCGCCGACGTTCGGTGCCGACGACGCCTTCGTGGCCCGCGCCGCAGGCATTCCCTCGCTCTTCATGATCAACCGCAAGGGCGAGACGCGCCCGATGGTCGATCTGCAGGGCAAGTTCTACCTGCTTGACGAACTCGACGAGCGTTTCGTCAGCGAGTGCGTCGATGTCGATCGCTACAGGGAATACGAGGGCCGCTGGGTGAAGAACGCCTACGACCCGCAGTTCACCGTGGACGGCAGGTACGACGAGAAGGCCGCCGCTGCGGCCGAGTCGCTCGACATCTACATCTGCATGAAGATGAAGGCCGCCTCGAAGGCCTTCAAGATCGAGAAGCACGTACACAACTACCCCCACTGCTGGCGCACGGACAAGCCCGTGCTCTACTACCCGCTCGACTCGTGGTTCATCCGCACCACGGCGCTCAAGGAGCGGATGATCGAGCTCAACCGCACGATCCGCTGGAAACCCGAATCGACCGGTACGGGCCGCTTCGGCAAGTGGCTCGAGAACCTCAACGACTGGAACCTCTCGCGTTCGCGCTTCTGGGGCACGCCGCTGCCGATCTGGGCCACGGAGGACCGCTCGGAGCTCAAGTGCATCGGCTCGGTCGAAGAGCTCGTCGCCGAGATCGAGAAGTCGGTGGCCGCAGGCTTCATGAAGGAGAACCCCTACAGGAGTTTCAAGGTGGGCGACATGTCGAAGGAGAACTACTCGACCGCGCACATCGACCTGCACCGCCCCTATGTCGATTCGATCGTACTCGTCTCGTCGAAGGGCGAGCCGATGCGCCGCGAACCCGACCTGATCGACGTGTGGTTCGACTCGGGAGCCATGCCCTACGCCCAGGTGCACTACCCCTTCGAGCACAAGGAGGACTTCGCGGAGGTCTACCCCGCCGACTTCATCGCCGAGGGTGTGGACCAGACGCGCGGCTGGTTCTTCACGCTGCACGCCATCGCCACGATGCTCTTCGATTCGGTGGCCTTCAAGAACATCATCTCGAACGGCCTGGTGCTCGACAAGAACGGCAACAAGATGTCGAAGCGCCTGGGCAACGCCGTCGATCCGTTCGAGGTGCTCGCCACCTACGGGCCCGACGCCACGCGTTGGTACATGATCTCCAACTCGCAGCCGTGGGACAACCTGAAGTTCGACCGCGACGGCGTGGACGAGGTGCGCCGCAAGTTCTTCGGTACGCTCTACAACACCTACTCGTTCTTCGCACTCTACGCCAACGTGGACGGATTCACCGGACGCGAGGCCGAGGTGCCGATGGAGCGGCGCCCGGAGATCGACCGCTGGATCATCTCGCTCCTGAACACGCTCGTCCGGGAGGTGACCGACTCGCTCGAGAACTACGACCCGACGCCGGCCGCACGCGCCATCCAGGAGTTCGTCGGCGAGAATCTCTCGAACTGGTACGTCCGCCTGAACCGCAAGCGTTTCTGGGGCGGCGGCATGACCGAGGACAAGCTCGCCGCCTACCAGACGCTCTACACCTGTCTGGAGACCGTGGCACTGCTCTCGGCGCCCTTCGCACCGTTCATCTCCGACCGCATCTTCACGGACCTGAATGCCGTAAGCGGCCGCCACACGGACGAATCGGTACACCTCGCAGCCTTCCCGAAGGCCGACGGGGCGCTGATCGACTCGCACCTCGAGGAGATGATGTCGCTGGCACAGAAGGTCTCGTCGATGGTCCTCGCCCTGCGCCGCAAGGTGTCGATCAAGGTGCGCCAGCCGCTCATGAAGATCCTCATCCCGGTTCTCGACCGACAGACCGCCGACTGCATCGCCGCCGTCAGGAACCTGATCATGAACGAGGTGAATGTCAAGCAGGTGGAGCTCATCGAAGATACCACGGGCATCATCACCAAGCGCATCAAGCCCAATTTCAAGACCCTCGGGCCGCGCTACGGCAAATACATGAAGCAGATCGCCGCCATGACCGCCGAATTCTCGCAGGAGCGCATCGCGCAGATCGAGGCGGCTCCCGAGACGGTGCTCGACCTCGGATCGGAACAGATTACCGTTACGCCGGCCGACTTCGAGATCTCGTCGGAAGACATGCCCGGATGGCTCGTGGCCTCGGAGGGCAAGCTCACCGTGGCGCTCGACATCACCGTGACGGACGAGCTCCGCGCCGAGGGTGTGGCACGCGAGTTGATCAACCGCATCCAGAATATCCGCAAGGAGTCGGGATTCGAGGTGACGGACAAGATCCGCGTCGAGATCGAGAACAAGCCGTGCGTGGCCGAAGGCATCGCCCGCTACGCCGACTACATCGCCTCGCAGACGCTGGCCGTCGAGGTCCGCAGCTCGGACGATCCGCAGGGCGAGGCCGTAGTGGCTTCGGACGTGGACGAGGAGCCGATCCGCATCGCCGTGACGCGCGTGTAGTGCGGCGCCGATTCCGGGTTGCAAATTTGGTATTTTCGGAATATTTGCTTAATTTTACATAAAACCTAAAGCAACAGACGAACTATGGCAGACGAAAGAACCCGATACAGCGACGCCGAACTCGAAGAGTTCAAGCAGTTGATTCTGAAAAAACTCGAGAATGCGCGTGCGGATTACGAACTGTTGCGTTCCACCATCACGCATACGGCAGACAACGATACGGAGGATACCTCGCCGACATTCAAGGTGCTCGAGGAGGGCGCCACGACACTCTCGAAGGAGGAGAGCGGACGTCTGGCTGCCCATCAGATGAAGTTCATCCGCAACCTCGAAATGGCCCTCGTGCGTATCGAGAACAAGACGTACGGCATCTGCAAGACGACCGGAAAGCTCATTCCGAAGGAGCGGCTGATGAAGGTTCCCCACGCCACCGAGTGCATCGAGGCCAAGGAGGCCCGCAAATAAGCCGCATCCGAAGCCCCGCAGGTCGGGAGTTTTCCACACAACCTCCCGGCCGGGATGCCCGCAGGCTGATCGTATGCCTGACGCACACCTCCAACCGGATAACCGGGGAGGAGCAGGCAGGCGGAAGAGCGGGTCTTACCCATAAAGAACAGACGGTTCTTCGACGCAAAACGACAAAAAAAGCCCGCATGATGCGGGCTTTTTTTGTCATCCGCCACATTCGGATACCGACCATCCATACTTTTTCGGCGAAAAATACGTTATCTTTGAACCGATGTTTACCCGGTTCTGCATATCCGCACTGACCTTGCTCGCTGTGGCGTCCGTCTCCTTTGCCCGCGTCGCGGGTCCCGATATGCGCTCACCGAAACGGTCTCATTCCGACAGCATACGGATCCGGCCTACGGCCCTCTTCACCCCGGACAGCGCCCGCATCTCGAACCCCGAAGCGGCTGAACGCAACAAAAGGCTCTACGACAGCATACGCTCGAAGACCACCCGCCGGCGTGTCCCCCGCATGCTTTACCGCATGCTTTTCGTCCGCCCGGTGCTGGACACGACGTCGAACGGAGCCGTCAGGGACGAGAGCCGCCAGCTCGAACCCTATGCCGGCAAAACGATCGGATCGATCTCCATCGAACGCTCACAGGTCTTCGACGAAAACGGCAACTGGCTCGAACGCGCCGGCAACAACACCCACATGCTGACCCGCGAGCGGGTCATCCGCCGCGACCTGCTCTTCCGCACGGGCGATACCCTCGACCCGCAACTCGTCGTGCGCAACAAGCAACTGCTGCGTTCGCGCAGCTACATCGCCGACGTGGACATAGCCATACGGACCGACACGCTCGACACCACACAAGTCCACCTTACCGTAAAGACGCGCGACAGCTGGACCATCTCCGTAGACGGAGCGCTCCACTCCGAAGGGCGCACGATGGTCGGGGTCTCCGACGCCAACATCTTCGGATGGGGCAACAGTCTGAAGGTGATGACCAACTTCAGCCGTAAGGACTTCTCCTACGGCGGCAACATGGTCGAATACGAAATCCCCAACCTGCTGGGTACCTTCTACACGGCCGATTTTGCCGCCGGGCGCGACTTCTACAACTCGACCCTCGAACTGGGCATGCGCAAGGAGTTCCTCCGCCCGACAGACTACGAGTTGGGCATCACCTACAGCGACAACAAGGCCAAACGATACATGATCGAGGAGGACTCGTCGGAACTGGTCAAGGAGCGCAACCTCGACGTATGGGGAGGCTACTCGCACTACCTGCGGGGAATCCGCTCAAGCGTCTACCTCACCGGGCGCTACAACTACCGCCGCGTCAGCCTCCGCCCGCCCGTGGCCGTCGATTACAACCCTGCCCTGCACGACCAGGACGTCCTGCTCCTCGGCGCCGGTCTCTACCGCGAGCGGTTCTATACGGCCAACATGGTCTATGGGTTCGGTTCGCGCGAGTACCTGGCGACGGGCTACAAGGCGGAGTTGGTAAGCGGCTATTCATGGGGCGAGTTCAAGGATGCCATGTATCTGGGAATGAGCTACGAAACGGGCGGATTCTCCCGTTTGGGCTACATCATGGGCGGAGTGACGCTCGGAAGCTACATCGACCTGCAGTCGGGCATGTGGCGGCAGAGCGCCGTGGATGTCGATCTGAGGTGGTTCTCGAATCTGTTCCTGTTCCGCCGGAGCCGCATCCGCCAGTTCCTCTCGTTCAACTACACCCAAGGATGGAACCGTGTCGGGGGCAGCGACGAAAGCATCCGGTTCACCAGCGAAAACGGCCTGCAGGCCCTCAACGAATACGTTATCGGCACCAACCGGATGATCATCAACACCGAGACCGTCGTCTTCACCCCCTACCAGCCGCTGGGATTCCGCATCGCCTTCTTCGGATTCGCCGACTTCGGCCTGCTGGGATACTCACCCAACATCTTCAAGAACAACTTCTTCACCTCGTTCGGATTCGGCGTAAGGCTGCGCAACGAGCGCCTCGTGTTCAACACGATCCAGATCCGGCTGGGGCTGGCACTGGGCAAGCACGGACTGGTCGAGAGCGAATACTTCCGGCTGTCGAACGCCACACGGCTCGAGCAATACCGCTACCGCCCGACACGACCCGAGATCGTAAGTTTCGAATAAGAGACTCGCGGAAAAACAGGGAGCGGGGCCGCTGACCGACGCCCCCGCTCCCGAACATGAACTTTTTATTTCGTATCCGGTCTATTTGCGTGTCTTGATCTCCACCACTCCCTCGCTTGCCTGCTCGCCATAGCGGCGCACGGCCTTCTTGCCCGTGAGAACCTCCATGTGGCGGATCTTCTCGGGATCGAGCCGATCGACCTCTTCCGACGAAGCCTCGCGGCCGTCGATGTAGACTTTCATCCCGGCAAAGGCTCCCTTCCCGATCGAAGCATTCCGGATCACGATGCCCAACCCGTCTTCCGATCCGAGCCGGTCGGAAAGTTTGTCCAGTTCCTTGAGCCGAAGCTGGGCCTCCTTCCATTCGTCGCTGTTGAAATACTCGCCGGATGCCTCCATCTTGCGCAGAGCCTCCTGCCATTCGTCGCTCTTGAAATACTCGCTGGATGCCTCCATCTTGCGCTGGGCCTCCTTCCACTCGTCACTCTTGAAATAGGCATCCATCTTACGCTGGGCCTCCTTCCATTCGTCACTGTTGAAATACTCTCCGGATGCCTCCATCTTGCGCAGGGCCTCCTTCCACTCGTCGCTCTTGAAATACGCCTCCATTCGGTCGAGGCTGCGCTGCACCTCCTTTCCCTCCTTACTTTCAAAATAGGCCCGGGCCTCCTCCGGCGAAAGGACGCGCACACCGTCCGACTTCTTCTTGGTCCGGATCTCAATGACACCCTCGTACCCCTGACCGGCATATTCCGAGGGGATATTGTCTTTACCCTTGAGGACCGAGACGGATTCGATCCGCCCGGGATCCAGCGAACCGATCTCCGGCACACGCTCCCCGTCCACCAGGTAGAGCACATGCTCCGGCAGGGCCCCTTCTTTACCTACAACGTGGATTGGAGCATCGTCCGAGGAAGCATAGCCGACAACGGTAACATCGTCCGCATCGGATTGCGGCGTCCCATCTCCCTCTTTCTTGAGTTCGACCAGAACCACCCCGTTGCGTCCCTTGTCACCGTACATCCGGATTGCAGTAGAATCCTTCAGTACCGTGATCGACTGAATCCGCTCGGAAGTGATGTCGTTGATCGAGGATGCAGGCTGCTCCCGGCCATCGACCAGGACCAACGGATCGGCGCCATCGGGGGCCGATGCATGGATTTTCGGATTTTCTTTCTTACCTTTGTCTTCCGGAAAGAGATAGACGGTTTCGGCAAAGGCCCCGAGAGCCAGCGCCGTGAGCGGCAGGAGCAGAAGCACGCGGGCTCCGGTCCACCGAGACGATTTTTTTCGCAACATCATGGTAATACGGTTTTTAAGTTTACTGTGATTGAAGCTGTTGGCAATTAAGTACCACCTCCCGCCAACAGCTTTCCTTATAAGAAGCAATTGGTAACTTTTCGCATCGATACCGCTCGAGATCACCGCCTCGTCGGCCTCGTATTCGTGGATATCGCGCAATTCGCGCCGCAGGAGCCACATGGCCGGATTGAACCACTGGAGGCACCCGCAGAGGTCCGTGAGCAGCAGGTCGGCCGAATGGTGCATGCGGACATGGGCCCGCTCGTGGAGCAGGATCGCCTCGCCGCAGACCGCCCGGTCGCGGTCGGAGAGCACGATGTAGCGACCCCAGCTGAACGGCCGCACCGAATCGCCGGCATGTACCAGAACGGTCCCGTCATCGAGCCGCTCGCGGCGGTCGCAACGACCGATCAGCCGGACCACACCGCCCAACGACCAGCAGAGCCGCACGAACGCCCCTGCCACTCCCACGGCAAAGAGTCCTCCGAACAGCCGCTCCCACGGGAACGCATGGCCTTCAGCCGGAAGGTCCGCCGTCGCGGGAACCGCCGGCAAAGCCGAAACGGGCAGCGCAGGCAGCGTCCGGTAGACCGTGATGACGCAGAGCGGCAGCACGAACGAGAGCACGATGGCCCCCAGCACCACGATGCGGTTGAACCGATGGAAGGTCTCGCGGCTCAGCAGCAGTTTGAAGAAGAGGTAGAAAACCGCCAGACAGGCCCCGACCTTCAGGCTGTATATCGCCAGATCGTACCACATGGCTACCGTTGGTTCTGGTTTTCGATGCGGTCGATCAACTCGCGCAGCTCATCGACCGAGATCTTCTCCTCCTCGACAAGCGCCGAGACGGCTCCCAGGTAGGAGTTCTCGAAATAGCGGCTGATGACGCTGCCGAGCGTCTGCCGCGAAAACTCCTCCTCGCTCACCAGCGGATAGTATTGGTAGGTCGCACCATAGGCCTTGTGCCCGACGTAGCCCTTCGATTCGAGGGCACGCACCATGGTGGACAGGGTGTTGAAATGGGGTTTGGGCTCGGGCGCCATCTCCACCAGCTCGCGCACGAACAACGGTCCCCGCTCCCAGAAGCAGCGCATCAGCTCCTCCTCGCGCCGTGTCAGCTTTTCCATCGTCATCGGTTTTCAGATCCGCCCCGGAACTGTTCCGGGGTTCCGACAACAAAGGTAAACAAAAAACCGGAGGATGCAACTATTTTACATAGTTTTTTAACTATATTTTTTAGTTACAGCCTCCCGAAAAAGAAAAAAGCGGGGTTCGGACCGGATCCGAACCCCGCTCGTATCGTATCGGCGCAGGTACTACTCCTCGTCGCGGTACATGTGCTCCACGTAGATGGCGTGCATCATGGCCTCGCGCTTTGCAACGGAGGGCTTCGTGAAGTACTGACGACGGCGGAGCTCCTTCAGGACACCCGTACGCTCGTATTTACGCTTGAACTTCTTCAGGGCGCGCTCGATGTTTTCGCCCTCTTTTACCGGCATGATAATCATGATATTCTGTGTTTTTTGTTGTTTGACTTATTCTGTTTCGAGTTGAAATTCTGCCGGGTATGCATCTTCCGGTGCATCATCCCGCCGGGTAGTTGTCTTTTCGTCGGCCGTTCCGCCCGCAGACCCGAATTCGATATACGGAGCCAGCCGTGCTGCCTCCTCGCGGGTCAATATGTGGTCATCGATCAATTCCTGGGCGGTGCTCCAACCTCCTTTCAACTGTCTTGCTTTCAACAAACGCCTCAAGGTGCGCGGCGCCATGTAGGGATGGCGTCCCAACTCTTTCGGGCTTGCAAAGTTAATATCTATTTTCCGAATTTTGCAACTGTCGAGGCAAATTTGTTTCAAAATTTTTTCGTAGTTGCTCTCCGTGACTCCCGGAACCTCTGCAAGTTGGGCCACGGAGACGAAACCGCCGAGGCGGTCGCGGTAGCCGAGGATGCGCATGACAGTCTTCTCGCCGATCCCCACCACGCGGCGCAGCTCCGCCGAATCGGCTGAATTGAGCTCCACGGGAGCATCGACCGGATGCGGCCGGCGCTCGGGAAAGATCACATAGGGTTCGAGCGCCGCAGCCACCGAATCGCTGACGACGTAGCAGTCGCGGAGCTCCTCCATGTCGTAGATGCCGCTCAGGTCGCGCCAGCGGATGAAGGCCTCGGCCTGCCGCTTCGAAAGGGCACCGATGGCCCTCAGGTAGCGCGCACTGACCGTGTCGATGCGGAACGGCGAGGGAGCAAGCAGCTGCGGAAGCACCCGGCCGCTGCGGTATTCGCGGGGCGCAATGGCGTAGCGGCGGCCGATCCGCACCCACGGGGCCAGGCGCCGGTAGAGCGAGTCGCTGATCCCGTAGCAGAGCGACAGGTCTTCGGGAATACGGAAGACCTTGCCTGCTGCGCGGTACTTGAGCAGGCTGACCGCCTCGTGCTTCGAGAGCCCCAACCGGAGCAGTTCGTCGAAGTCGGCCGTATTGGGGTCGAACGGACGGAGGCGGATGCTGTCCGCCGGCATGCGCCGCTCCATGGCGACCTCGACGCGCCGGGCCTCCAGCGGGTCACTCTTGGGCCGGAACAGCGCCACGGCCGCAACAAGCAGCCCGGCCAGCGGCAGGAAGACCGCCACGGCGCGGATCTCGCGTTCGGTAAAAAAACGTGCCATCGTCCATCAGTCGTTACAGTGTTCGAGCGCCTCCTTGACCGACCCCCAGCGCAGCAGCAGCGCCCGGGCCTCATCGTCGGTGAGCCCCGCGGCCTCGGCGACCATCCGGGTGCCGCGCGCGACGAGCTTGTCGTTCGTAAGCTGCATGTGCACCATCCGGTTGCCCTCGACCCGCCCGAGGCGGATCATCACGGCCGTCGAAAGCATGTTGAGCATCAGTTTCTGTGCCGTACCCGCCTTCATGCGGGTCGAGCCGGTGACAAACTCCGGTCCGACGACCGCCTCGAGCGCATACTCCGCGGCGGCGGCAGCCGGTGAGCCGGGATTGCAGACCACGGCTGCGGTCAGAAGCCCCTCCCGCCGCGCACGCTGCAGGCCGCCCACCACATAGGGCGTCGTGCCGGAAGCGGCGATGCCGACCAACACGTCGCCGGCAGTCGGATGCCACGGCGCCATGTCGCGCCAGGCACCCTCGGAATCGTCCTCGGCATGCTCGACTGCACGTCTCAAGGCTCCGTCGCCGCCGGCAATCAGGCCGATTACGCGGTCGAAGGGAATGCCGTAGGTCGGCGGCAGCTCCGAGGCATCGGTCACCCCGAGCCGGCCGCTTGTGCCCGCGCCGATGTAAAACATCCGGCCGCCGGCCGCCATCCGTCCGACGACCTGCTCGACCAGGCGCTCCATGACCGGGATCGTCGCCCGCACGGCCTCGGGCACCCGGGCGTCCTCGCGGTTGATCCCCGTCAGGATGTCGTGCACCGACATCCGCTGCAAATTGTCATACGCCGAGCTCTGCTCGGTAATCCGATTCTCCTCCATGGTATTTCCAAAGTTCTTCGGCCGGGGAGCAGACGATCCGCACGACCTCGCGTCCCGCCGCAGCCATCGCCTCGCGCAGCGGCTCCTCGAAATGGGCCGCCACCCCGCCGACAAAGGCAACGGGCAGACCTGCCGGATAACCCGACAGATTGCGCGCGGCGAACTCGCCGAACGAGCGGACGACCATCTCCCGCACCGGTGCACAATCCAGGTGCGCACGGATGAAGGGCGCAAACGATGCCAGGAAGCGGTTGGCTGCCGGCTCGCGGTAGACCCGGCGGATCAGCCCGGCGTAGGTCAGAGCGAACGTGTGGAGAAACTCCTCGCGGAGCGGAATCATCCCCTTGAAGATGCCGTTCACCAGGTTGCGGCCCAGAACCGCCCCGCTCCCCTCGTCGCCGAGCACATAGCCCAGTGGCGGGACATTGGCGACAATCTCGCCGCCGCGGCAGTGGCACGAGTTCGAACCGGTGCCGAGGATGCAGGCGATCCCCTCGCCGCGCCCGAACAAGGCTCGGGCAGCACCGAGCAGATCGGAGCCCAGCCCGATGGCGGTCCCGGGGCCGAATCTCGCCGCCAGTTCCCGACGCAGCACGGCGGAAGCCTCCGGGAAGGAGTCGCCGCAGCCGGCCCCGTAGAAACGGAGCTCCTCCACGCCGTCGAGGGGCGGGAGCTCCGCCAACACGGCGCGGATCGCATCGGGAGACTGCTGCACGGCATTGATCCCCGCCGTCCGCAACCGGAGGATCCGGTTGCCGTCGCCGAAAATCCACTCGCACTTGGTCGAACCGCTGTCTGCAATGGCCTTCATACATACAAAGGTAAAAAAATAATCCGGAGTTTGCACCCCGGATTATTCGGATACGGACCGACGGCTACCGCAGGAAGAGCAGTTCGCGGTACTTCGGCAGGGGCCAGATCTGATCATCGACGATCTCCTCGAGCTTGTCGATGTGGTAGCGGATGCGGTCGAAGAAGACAGCCACCGTATCGTGGTAGGCGATCGCCTTCTCGCGCTGGTCCTCGATCCGGTTGGCCACCTTGCGCGCGTCGATCATCTCGCCCGTGAGTTTCTGGATCTCGGCCGTGTGGTCCTGGATCTTCTTGATCAGGGCGATGTCGGCCGAGGCGTTCAGGCCCGGGATCTGCGACATCTTGTAGACCTTGTCGAGCAGCAGCGCCTCGTAACGCGACGCGATCGGCACGATGTGGTTCATCGTCAGGTCGCCCAGCACCCGGCCCTCGATCTGGATCTTCTTGGTGTAGGTCTCCCACTTCACCTCGGTGCGGGCCTCGAGCTCGACTTTCGAGAAGACCCCCGTTTCGGCAAACATCCTGAGGCTCGACTCGTCGAGGTAACGGTCGAAGATCAGGGGCGTCGAGGTCTCGCAGTCCAGACCGCGCCGCGCCGCCTCGGCCTTCCACTCGTCCGAGTAGCCGTTGCCGTCGAAGAATATGTTCCGGCAGGCATTGATCATCTCCTTGAGCACCTCGTAGATCGCCTTCTCCTTGCGCACGCCGGCCTCGATGCGCGCATCGACCTTGCGCTTGAACTCCGTCAGTTCGTGGGCCATCGAGGCATTCAGCACGATCATAGCCTCGGCGCAGTTGTCCGACGAGCCGACGGCGCGGAACTCGAACCGGTTGCCCGTGAAGGCGAAGGGCGACGTGCGGTTGCGGTCCGTGTTGTCGAGCAGCAGGGTCGGGATGTGCGAAATACCGCTCATCTTGAAGATGCTCTTGGCATCGAAGCGGATGGCATCATCGTCCTTCGAAGCGGCCAGCTTCTCGAGCACGGCCGAAACCTGCGAGCCGAGGAATGCCGAAATGATGGCCGGAGGCGCCTCGTTGGCACCCAGACGGTGGGCGTTCGTGGCGCTCATGATCGAAGCCTTGAGCAGGCCGTTGTATTTGTAGACGGCCGATACGGCATTGACCAGGAAGGTGATGAACTGCAGGTTCTCCGAAGCGCTCTTGCCCACACCGAAGAGGTTCACGCCCGTATCGGTACCCAGCGACCAGTTGTTGTGCTTGCCCGAGCCGTTGATCCCCTTGAAGGGCTTCTCGTGCAGCAGCACCCGGAACTGATGGCGACGGGCGATCTTGTCCATGATCGTCATCAGCAGCTGGTTGTGGTCGTTGGCCAGGTTGGCCTCCTCGTAGACCGGAGCCAGCTCGAACTGATTGGGCGCCACCTCGTTATGTCGCGTCTTGACGGGAATGCCCAGTTTCAGGCACTCGTACTCGAGATCCTTCATGAAGGCCATCACACGGGTCGGTATGGCCCCGAAATAGTGATCCTCGAGCTGCTGGTTCTTGGCCGACTCGTGCCCCATCAGCGTGCGGCCGGTCAGCATCAGGTCGGGGCGCACGGCCCACAGGCTCTCGTCCACGAGGAAATACTCCTGCTCCCAACCCAGATAGGCGAAGACCTTCTGCACGTTCTTGTCGAAGTAGTGGCACACCTCCGTGGCAGCCTTGTCCACGGCGGTCAGCGAGCGCAGCAGCGGCACCTTGTAATCGAGCGCCTCACCCGTATAGGCGATGAAGACGGTGGGGATACAGAGCGTCGTATCGACGATGAAGGCCGGCGAAGCGGGATCCCAGGCCGAATAGCCGCGCGCCTCGAACGTATTGCGGATACCGCCGTTGGGGAACGACGAGGCGTCGGACTCCTGCTGCACGAGCAGCTTGCCCGAAAACTCCTCGAGCACCCCGCCGCAGCCATCCGGCTCGGCAAAGGCATCGTGCTTCTCGGCCGTACCGCCCGTCAGCGGCTGGAACCAGTGGGTATAGTGGTCGGCTCCGTGCTCGAGGGCCCACTGCCGCATGCCGGCGGCGATGCTGTCGGCCACCTCGCGCGTCAGCGGCGTGCGGTGCTCCATCGTGTCGAGCAGCGCCGCATAGGTCTTCTTGTCGAGGTATTTGCGCATGGCTTCGCGACCGAAGACCTTCTCCCCGAAATAGTCCGAAGGACGCCCCTCGGGAGCCTTCACTTCGACGGCCGTGTGGTTGATCGCCGCATCGACCATCTTGAATCTGAGTAATGACATAACCGGATCAGTTTGTGTGTTTCTTCAGGAGGCAAAGGTAAAAAAATTACGGTTTCGCTGTTTTTGCAAAATCGACATTTTCCCGAAAAATTACATTTTTTTCATGTGTTTTCCCGAAAACATCCCCATTTTTCAGCCACATCAACGATTTTCAAACACCTTTTTCGGGAAAATACACCCGTTTTTACGAGGTATGTGCAAAAATCACGACTTTTGCATTTCGGCAAAAACAGGCGTCATTCAGAACAATATTAGCACGAAAAGCCGCAACAAGGATTCAAAAGCGGATATCGGGCCGAAAGCCGGGGAGGATACCTTTATAAATAAAAAAAGACCGACACTGTTATTTTGGTAACAATTTCTTGCTGCAATTCCTGAATTATTTGTACCTTTACGTGCAATTTGAAAAAAGAGGAGACTACACTACTTTACTAATCTCTAAATAAGTTATGGCAAATACCGAACGTGAAAAACTGTTCACCGAATTCCCGCCGGTCCCGACCGAGCAGTGGGAAGAGGTGATCAAGGTCGACCTGAAAGGGGCCGACTACGAGCGTAAACTGGTATGGCGTACGGGCGAAGGTTTCAACGTCCGTCCCTACTACCGCGCCGAAAATCTCGAAGGAATCAAGTTCCTCGGCTCGCAGGCAGGCGAGTTCCCCTACGTGCGCGGTACGCGTGCCCACAACCGCTGGCACGTGCATCAGACCATCACGGTCAATTGCCCGAAGGAGGCCAACGCCGAGGCACTGAAACTCCTCAATGCCGGCGTGGACTCGCTGGGCTTCGAGATCGCCAAGGAGGGCTTCACGGCCGCCGATCTCGAGACGCTGCTCGCTGAAATCCACATCCCCGCCATCGGACTGGTGTTCAGCGGCAAAGGCATGGGCGACCTGGCCGAGGCGGTCATCGCCAAGCTCGAGAAGGAGGGCATCGCTGCCGACGCCGACGTGGCGTTCGTCATCGACCCGATCGTCAAGGGCCTCTCGCAGAAGGGCTGCTTCTGCTCGCCCGACGGCGCAAAGTGCTTCGAGCGCATCGCTTCGCTCATCAAGAAGACCGCCGCCTACAAGCACATCCGCATCGTGACCGTTTCGGCCGACATCTTCGCAAACGCCGGCTCGACGATCGTCGAGGAGCTGGCATTCGCCCTCTCGGCCGGTAACGACTACCTGGCCCGTCTGACCGACGCCGGACTCACGATCGACGAGGCCGCACGCAAGCTGCGCTTCTCGTTCGCCGTCACGTCGAACTACTTCCTCGAAATCGCCAAGTTCCGCGCCGCCCGCATGCTGTGGGCCAACATCGTCAAGGGCTACAATCCCGAGAAGGAGTGCGCCGGCAAGATGATGATCCACGCCTCGACGTCGCGCTGGAACCAGACCGTTTACGACCCCTATGTGAACATGCTGCGCGGCACGACCGAGGCCATGTCGGCCGTCATCGGCGGCGTATACTCGCTGGAGGTCACGCCGTTCGACGCCTCGTTCGAAACCCCGACCGAGTTCTCGAAGCGCATCGCCCACAACGTCGAGCTGCTGCTCAAGCACGAGGCTCACTTCGACCAGGTCGTAGACCCGGCCGGCGGTTCGTACTATGTCGAGAACCTCACGCAGTCGATCGCTGCCGAGGCCTGGAAACTCTTCCTCGAGATCGAGGAGAAGGGCGGATACACCAAGGCCTACGAGGCAGGCTTCATCAAGGAGCGTGTCGAGGCTTCGGCCGCAGCCAAGGACAAGGCAATCGCTACGCGCCGTCAGACGCTGCTCGGCGCCAACCAGTTCCCCAACTTCACGGAGGTCGCACCCAAGGAGATCACCGAGGCAGCCGTTACGCGTGAGGCCGCCGAGGGCAACGTGCTGACGCCCTACCGCGGCGCCATGGCATTCGAGGCCATGCGTCTGCATGTGGACCGCTCGGGCAAGGAGCCCAAGGCCTTCATGCTCACGTGCGGCAGCCTGGCAATGGCCCGCGCCCGCGCACAGTTCTCGTGCAACTTCTTCGCTTGCGCCGGCATCCGCGTGATCGACAACACGTTCTTCAAGTCGCTCGAGGAGGGCGTCAAGGCCGCTCTCGAGTCGAAGGCAGAGATCGTCGTTGTCTGCGCTTCGGACGACGACTACGCCGAGGTGGCTCCGAAGATCAAGGAGATGCTCGGCGGCAAGGCGATCCTCGTCGTCGCAGGTGCTCCGGCCTGCACGCCCGAACTGGAGGCACAGGGCATCACCAACTTCATCAACGTGAAGTCGAACGTCCTGGAAACCCTGAAGTTTTACCTTAAAGAGATGGGAATCTGATCATGAGAGCTAAATTTTCTGAACTGAAATACGATGGGGCCCAGCAGAAGAGCTGCTGCGCCTCGAAAGGCTGCGGCGAAGTGGAACCGTGGCTCACGGCCGAGCGCATTCCCGTCAAGGGCGCCTATACGGCCGAAGACCTCGAAGGCATGGAGCACCTGAACTATGCTGCAGGTATCGCCCCGTTCCTCCGCGGCCCCTATTCGACAATGTACGTGATGCGTCCGTGGACGATCCGCCAGTATGCCGGTTTCTCGACCGCCGAGGAGTCCAACGCATTCTACCGCCGTAACCTCGCCGCCGGCCAGAAGGGCCTTTCGGTGGCCTTCGACCTGGCTACGCACCGCGGCTACGACGCCGATCACCCGCGCGTAGTGGGCGACGTCGGCAAAGCCGGCGTATCGATCTGCTCGGTAGAGGACATGAAGGTGCTCTTCAACGGCATTCCCCTCGACCGCATGTCGGTGTCGATGACCATGAACGGCGCCGTGCTGCCCGTCCTGGCCTTCTACATCGTCACGGGTCTGGAGCAGGGCTGCACGCTCGACCAGCTCTCGGGTACGATCCAGAACGATATCCTCAAGGAGTTCATGGTGCGCAACACCTATATCTACCCGCCCGAGTTCTCGATGCGCATCATCGCCGACATCTTCGAGTACACCTCGAAGAACATGCCCAAGTTCAACTCGATCTCGATTTCGGGTTACCACATGCAGGAGGCGGGCGCCACGGCCGACATCGAGCTGGCCTACACGCTGGCCGACGGTCTGGAGTACCTCCGCGCGGGCATCAACGCCGGCATGTCGATCGACGCCTTCGCTCCGCGTCTGTCGTTCTTCTGGGCCATCGGCATGAACCACTTCATGGAGATCGCCAAGATGCGCGCCGCACGTATGCTGTGGGCCAAGATCGTCAAGCAGTTCAACCCGAAGAACCCCAAGTCGCTGGCACTGCGTACCCACTCGCAGACCTCGGGCTGGTCGCTCACGGAGCAGGATCCGTTCAACAACGTGGCACGTACGGCCATCGAGGCCATGGGCGCCGCCCTGGGTCACACCCAGTCGCTGCACACCAACGCCCTCGACGAGGCAATCGCCCTGCCGACCGACTTCTCGGCCCGTATCGCCCGCAACACGCAGATCTACATCCAGGAGGAGACCAACGTATGCCGTGAGATCGACCCGTGGGCCGGTTCCTACTATGTGGAGTCGCTGACCAACGAGATCGCACACAAGGCCTGGGAGCACATCCAGGAGATCGAGAAGCTCGGCGGTATGGCCAAGGCCATCGAGACCGGCATTCCGAAGATGCGTATCGAGGAGGCTGCCGCCCGCAAGCAGGCCCGCATCGACTCGGGTCAGGAGAAGATCATCGGCGTGAACGAGTACCGCCTGGAGAAGGAGGCCCCGATCGACATCCTCGCCGTGGACAACACCGCCGTACGCGAGAGCCAGATCAAGCGTCTGAAGGAGCTGCGCGCTTCGCGCGACGAGGCCGCCGTGAAGAAGGCGCTCGAGGCCATCACCGAGTGCGTGAAGACCAAGAAGGGCAACCTGCTGGAGCTGGCCGTCGAGGCTGCGAAGGTCCGTGCCACGCTGGGCGAGATCTCCGATGCCTGCGAGGTAGTCGTAGGTCGCTACAAGGCAGTTATCCGTTCCATTTCAGGTGTATATTCGTCAGAAGTGAAAAACGACAAATCGTTCGAGCGCGCCAAGGAGCTGTGCGCCGAGTTCGCCAAGAAAGAGGGCCGTCAGCCGCGCATCATGATCGCTAAGATGGGTCAGGACGGCCACGACCGCGGTGCCAAGGTGGTAGCCACGGGTTATGCCGACATCGGCTTCGACGTCGATATGGGCCCGCTGTTCCAGACTCCGGAGGAGGCTGCCAAGCAGGCCGTTGAGAACGACGTGCATGTAGTCGGCGTTTCGTCGCTGGCCGCAGGCCACCTGACGCTCGTTCCGCAGCTGATCGCCGAACTGAAGAAGCTCGGCCGCGAGGACATCATCGTCATCGTCGGCGGCGTCATTCCTCACCAGGATTACGACGAGCTCTACCGCGACGGCGCCGCCGCCATCTTCGGCCCCGGTACGCCGATCGCCACGGCAGCCATCAAGATGCTCGAGATCCTGCTCGCCGAATAACACCGGCCCTGCAGATCCGCACACGACGACGCCTCCGACCTTCGGCCGGAGGCGTTTTTATCTCCCCAACGGACCTGTACTTTGGCCGTCCGCTACGAAAAATGTCCGCAGGTTGTGACTCAACCTGCGGACATTCGTCTTACGAGTACACGTCCTGTCAGCGGCAGGCCTCCAGGATGCGGCGGGCCATCGCGCCGTCCACGTTGGCCGCCTCGCCATACCGGACGCCGGCGGCATTGAAGCGGCGCTCGATCTCGGCAATCGTCTCCTCGCCGATGCCCTCCTCCGAGAGGCGCGTCGATAGCCCCAGCGAACGGAAGAAGGCCTCCGTCGCCTCGAGCGTGCGGTCGATGCGCTCCTCCTCCGAACCCTCGGCAATGCCCCAGATCCGCTCGCCGTACTGAAGCAGCTTGCCGCGCTTCTGCTCACGCAGCACACGCAGCGTACCGTTGATGACGATGGCCAGCGTAGCCCCGTGCGTGAGGCCGTGAAGCGCCGTCAGCTCGTGGCCGATCATGTGGGTGGCCCAGTCCTGCGACACGCCCATGCGGATCATGTCGTTCAAGGCGAGCGTCGCACCGAGCATGTACTCCGACATGGTGTCGTAGTCGCGCTGGGCGGCCAGAGCACGCGGGGCGATCTCGACAACCGTGTGGAGAATGCCCTCGGCCCAGCGGTCCATCAGCCGCGACTGCCCGGGGGTGGTCATGTACTGCTCGAGCACGTGCACGAAGGTATCAGAAAGACCGCAGGCAATCTGCCGCTGCGGCAGCGAGAAAAGCGTCTCGGGATCGAGGATCGAGAAGACGGGATAGTTGCCGTAGAAGGCGTACTTCTCCTTGGTCTCATAGCGCGAAATGACGGCGCCGTTGTTCATCTCGGAACCCGTGGCCGACATCGTCAGCACGGTGGCCAGAGGCACGGTCTGCGAGGCGTGGCCCTTGAGGACCAGTTCCCAGGGATCGCCGTCGTAGAGCAGTCCGGCGGCCACGAGTTTCGTACCGTCGATCACCGAGCCGCCGCCTACGGCCAGCAGGAAATCGACCCCCCGCTCCTTGCCGAGCGCCACGGCCTTGCGCAGCGTCTCGACCGACGGGTTGGGTTCGATGCCCCAAAACTCGACGAAATCACGGCCTTCGAGAGCCCGCACGACCTGCTCGTAGACCCCGTTGCGCTTGACGCTGCCGCCGCCGAAGGTGATCATGATCCGCCGGTCGGCGGGGATCAGTTTCGAAAGCCGGGCGATCTGCCCCTTGCCGAACACGAGTTCGGTCGGATTGTGATAAATGAAATTGTTCATATCTCGCTGTATTGATAAGGTTCACACCGGGAACTCCGCATCGGAGGCCCGGCAAGACAAAGATACGCAAAAAGTCGGGAGAATCTCCCCCACCCGACACGTGAAATCGCACGGGAGGTTGGCGCCAGCAGGCGGCGGTCCAAACGGATGGACTGCCGCCGGTCCCAGAGCCCCTGCCGGAAAGGCTCGTCCTGCGGCTCCGCCGCCATACGCCCCATTGGGGGGGGGTATTCTCCGCGCCTTCTTCTTCACAAAAAAAGAATCCCGGATGACAGACATCCGGGATCCCGTCAAACGGAGCTTCATGCTCCGCCTATTCCGATTAGAAGTACTGACCGCGCAGGTCCTCGATCTCGGCCATCTGCTGAACGGCCGGAATGGCGAACTGCTGGGCCATGCTCTCGGCCATCGCCTGGGCACGGACCTTCTCGGCCTCCGAAGTCTGCTTCTCGGAGGTCTGCACATCATCCACCACGAAGACATAAACGCCCGACATACCCTTGACGGGGCCCGTCAAGGCACCCTTCTGGGCCGAGGCGATCGCACCGACCAGACGCGGTTCGAAGCCGGCGCCATCGATGTAGAACGAAGCATAGTTCACATCCTTGAAGTCGGCGACCTCCGATCCCAGGCTCGAAGCCTGCTCCTCGAGGGTCGTACCGGCGAGGCTGCTGACGATGTAGTCGTATTTCTTGTCGCGCAGCACCTGGGCACGCAGCTGGGCTGCCACCTTCTCGGGCGATGCATACTCGTCGTTGTCGATGGCCGTCAGCATGGCGATCGCATAGTCCTTGCCTACGGAGAAGATCTCCGAGACGTCGCCGACTTCGGCGCCGTAGGCCCAGCGGGTCACGTCACGCGAATCCTCCAGGCCGCGGATCGTGCGGTCACCCTGCGAGATCACGGCTACGCGCGGCGTAACCGAAGCCTCGGAAGCGGCACCGGCAAATGCCTCGGCCGAGCCCTTGGCGTTCACCATGAACGAGCCGGCCTGGTTGTGCACGTTGCGGCGCGTCTCGGCCGAAGCCTCGACGGGATAGGTGATCGAAGCCACCTGCACGTGCTTGGTCGGCTTGCCGGCACGATATACCTGCATCAGCTGGATGGCGTCACCCGAAGCAACCTTCACGATGTCGCCCTCCTTGGCTCCGGCCAAAGCCTCGGCAAACTCACCCGAGAAGGCCGAGAAAGGCATTACGCCCACCTCGCCGCCGTTGGCTGCCGTCATGTCGTAGACCGAATACTGCGAAGCGGCCTGTGCGAAGTCGGCACCGCCGCGCAGGGCGGTCAGCAGGCTGTCGGCCAGCGTATCCTCGGTATAGGGGAGCACGATGTGACGGATGCCCATCGAGTCGGGAACCATCTTCGTATCAAGGGCACGGGCCATCGTCCACTCGTTGTTCTTCAGCACGGGGCCATAGGTCTCGCCGGCCATCAGCGCGGCAGCCTCCTCCTCGGAGAGCTGGGCGGCCGAAACGTAGTTGTCGGCGATCTTGCCGTTGCGGTTGGCGCGGACGAACGACTTCAGCTCGTCCGTTGCCGCGAACTCCTTGCCCACCTCCGTAGCGGTCTTCTCGATAGCCAGCAGGTCATCGTCCGTGGGAGCCACCTCGAAGACCACGTACGAGATCGTACGGGAAGGCGTCTGACGGAACATGTCCTTGTGGCTGTTGTAGTAGGCCTTCATCTCCGACGACGAAACGCTGATGATCGAGTCGGGAACCGACGAATACTTCTTGCCGGCCCATTTGCCCGTATAGGTCTCGTTGGCCGACTTCACGCCGCTGGCCACCTCGAGGGAATTGACGTAGACACCGCCGCGGATCAGACCGAAGTACTTCTGCATCTCACGCTCGGCACGGGCCTGCTCGTTGAGCTGGGTCCAGGCCTGTGCAGCCTGAGGATTGGTCTCGGCCTGTGCAAGGAAATCGGAGATTGCAGCTACGTTGTAGGTTCCCGTACGCGGATCGGCAAAAGCGTTGTAGAGCGTCTGCGAAGGCTGCTCGCCGCTGATCATCGCCATACGCTCGGGCTCGGTCACACGCAGTCCCAGACGCTCGAAACCGGGCGTCATCACATACTTCGAGATGAGCGACTGCCACGTGGCGTTGGCCAGCATCGCAGCCTGCTGCTCGTCGTTCTCCTGAACGCCGCTCTGGGCCTTGATCTGCTCGTACTGGTCGTAATACTCCGAATAGTTGATCTTCTCGCCGTCGATCACGCCGACGCGGGGATCATTGCCCGAGAAACCCATCTCGGTCTTCAATGAGAGGATGAATGCCAAGAGGGCCAGTGCGATGATGATCGAAAGCACGATGCCGAACTTGGTTCGTAAAGTGTTTAAACTTGCCATATAAATTGTTAATTATTCGTATTGTTCCGAAAGATCAGCCAAAGGTAGTAAAATATTCGGAAATAGCCCCATATGTGGGCTACAATTTTTTCACGCGGGCCAGTTCGATCCGCGAACGCGTCGTGCGCAGAATCCGGAGCTGGAGGTTTCCTATAAGCAGCGTCTCGCCCCCCGAGGGAATCCCCTCGTAATGGTAGATGATGAAGCCGGCCAGCGTGTCGTATTCGCGGCTCTCCTCGATGCCCAGGTCGTAGCGCTCGTTGAGGTATTTCACCTCCAGACGGCACGAAAAGACATACTCGTCGGGGCCCACCTGCTTCTCCACAAGGTCCGGCACGTCGTGTTCGTCCTCGATCTCTCCGAAGATCTGTTCGAGCACGTCCTCGAGCGAGATGACGCCCGCCGTACCGCCGAACTCGTCGATGACCACCGCAATGTTCGTCTTGTGCTTGATGAAGTTCTCGAGCACGGACTGCAGCGGCATGGTCTCGGGAACGAAATTGACGGCCATCATCACGTCGGAAATCTGTTTCGGCAGCGTGAAGAGGCTCTTCGAATTGACATACCCGATGATGTTGTCGATCGATTTGCGCCAGACGAAGATCCGCGAAAACTTCGAATCGACGAACCGCTCGGTAAGCTGTTCGATGCTCGTCGAGTCGATATCGACCGCCTCGACGTCCACACGGGGCACCATGCAGTCGCGCACGCGCAGGTCGGCGAAATCAAGCGCATTCTGGAAGAGTTTCAGTTCGTGGTCCGGTTCGGCGTGCTGCTCCGTATTGCTTGCGTCGAGCAGCGCGGCAAGATCCTCACGGTCAAAGCTCGGAGTCAGCTGCTCCTCCGTGACGCGCCGCCCGGCCAGGCGCAGGATCCCGTGCGAGAGCAGGGTCGTGAAGCGTGCAACGGGATAGAGCACGATATAGAAGAAATAGATGACCGGAGCCAGCGCCCGATAATAGAAGTTGGGGCTGTTCTTGAAGATCGATTTGGGCAGGAACTCCGCAAAGAAGATGATGATGAGCGTCGAGACCGCCGTATCGACAGCCACGGAGCCTTCCGCTGCCATCGTCTCCCACCCCAACCATCCGTAGATGGAGCGCAGGAGGATCGACATGGCCAGCGAATAGACTACCAGGGCGATGTTGTTGCCCACGAGGATCGTGGTGATGTACTGCCCGGGATGGCGGGCAAAGACCTCCGCAATGCGGTCGAACATCCGGCTCTGCTTGCGGTCGATCTCCAGTTTGAGCCGGTTCTTGCTCGTAAAGGCGATCTCCATGCCCGAAAAGAAAGCGGACAGGAGCAGCATCACGACGATCAGTATGACGATGGTAAGCATCTGAATCGGATTACGGATTATTCGGACAGGCGGCCGTCGGCCGAATCGCCCTGTTTCAAAGCCCTCGACGGTACGATGCCGGGATCATCCAACCGTACGGGCTCCTCCTGTGCCGAGGCCGGGAGTGACGCCGGAAGATCGGCACGGGTCGGCAGCGAGGCAGGGCTGTCGGCAGGCAGCGGACGCGGAGCCGGCGCCGGTTTCTCGGCATCAGGGCGCCGGGCGGGGCGGTCGTCGGCTGCATTTTGCTCCCCGCCGGACGGACGCACGGGACGCACGGCGGTGGAATCCGTGGAGTCGGCCGCAGGTCGCATCTCCACCTCCATCCGGCCCTTCATCCGGCGGAAGCGCCAGTCCTTGAACGACTCGTCGGACTCGAAGCCCTCCCCGATGAACACCTCGCGGCCGTTCTTCTGCACGACCTTCGAATCGACGTTCGAATAGATCTTTCCCGTCTTGGCGTTCCAGAAAAGCTGCTGCGTATAGAGCGTCTTGCCGTCGGACTTCTCCACTACGACGTTGCCCTTGGCCTCCCAAAGTTCGCGCTTTTCATAGTTGATGGCGTAGTTGGCCGTCAGCACCACATCGACCGACGTGAGCGAATCGTCCTGATAGGTCGTGATCTTCACCCCCTTGCGGAATTCGCGGTAGGGCTCACGGGCCAGACCGTAACCCTCGAGCAGCGGGGTGACGAAATGGTACGAGCGGCGTCCGTTGCGCGACATGATGAGCGAAAGATTCTCGCAGTATTCGGACATCATCGTCTCGGTCGAGGCGGCCTCTGTTTCTGCCTCCTTCTCCTTGCACGAGTATAGCAAGATAGCACTCCCCACAACGGAGAGTGCTACCCTGAAATATCTTGACAGGCGTTTTCCCATTTACACGGTGCGTGTATGCAAGAGGTACGCGCTTAGCGGGGACGCACGGTCGTAACGACACCGGCGGCCGTACCGCAGGTGACCGTATAGCGTGCACCGGACTGCAGCTCGTTGAAGAAGCACTCCTCCGTGTTGGGGAAGTTGGCACGGTAGTTCGCCAGCGAAGCCTTGGCCGGCTCAACATACTCCGAGTCGCCCGGAAGCAGCTCGATGGCCTTGGCCATGGCGTCATAGGCGGCCCAGAAAGTAGCCTGGCCGGCGAATCCGCCGCAGGTCGAAGCCGAAGCGGCATAGCACTGGCCCAGCACGAAGTACGGGGCGCCGTCCTCGGGATTCAGGTCGCGGGCCTGGCGGGCCGACGAAGCGGCATTCGTATAGTCCTTGTTGATCAGAGCCACAAGCGAGATGTGCAGGAGCAGCTTCTGACGCTCCATGTCATCCTTCTCGACGGCCAGTGCCTCGTTCAGGTAGTTGAGTGCCTTGGCAAAGTCGCCCTTGTTCTGGAAAGCGGAAGCCAGCGACATGGCAGCCTCGGCCGACGGCTTGATCGCATAGTATTTCTCGGCGGTGGCGAGGTAGAAGTCGCTGTTGCACTTGGCACGGCCCATCAGCGATACGGCCTGGGCGAGCAGCGCCTCGTCATCGGGAGCGGCGGCCAGCTTGTTGCTGAAGAGTTTCTCGAGGTTCTCGCAGCTTGCGGCACCGCTCAGTCCGAAGGCGGCATCCAGCTGGTTCTTGAGCTCGGCGCCCGAGGGGTTGTTCTCGAAGAAGGGCAGCAGGCGGTCGTACTCGGCGATGATCTCGTCGGGCATCACCTCGTCGGTATTCTTGTAGTCGTCGCACAGGTTCGAGAAGTAGGCTACGACGGTTTCCAGATCGGCATTGGCGCCACCGGCCTCGATCGCCTCGCGGAATGCCTTGCGGATACCCGCACGGTCGTTGGGCTTGTAGGTCAGGTATTCACGGGCCTTCTGGTCGAGGATGAAGGCGAGACCCTGCTTCGGATCGTCACCGAAGTACTTCGCACGCAGGTCGTAGATCAGCATCAGCGAGTCGATGTAGACATTCTTCTCGGCCACGCTCTTCGCGCGGTTGATCTTCTGCTTGTAGGTATTGGCTCCACGCTGGTAGATGGCCACCGAAGCGTCGGGGCAGCTGTTGAGCAGTTCCTTGAGGTAATGTGCGGCCGCATCGTAGTTGCGGTTCTCGTACGACTCCTTGAGGAAGTTGCTGTTGAGGATGTTCTTCTCGCGCTCCTCGGGAGTGTCGCCCCACTTGGCATACTGCGGGCCACTGAAATCCTGTTGTGCCATTGCGGCTACTGCGAAAAACGTGCAAGCCGCAGAAAGCAAGAATTTAACATTTTTCATCGGTCAGATTAATTTTTGTGTGTTGTTTTATGTATTGTTTACCCTTGTTCGCTGCATCAATCGTATTTGGGCCGCATGAACCAGTACTCGCCGTTCTCCTGGCCTCCGGCGAAGAGCGAGAAACCGATCGAGAACTTCACGTACTGCTGACGGACAAGCCCGATCCGCTCGGCGATGTTGTAACCGCGGCGGCCGTACTCCACGCCGATGTCGATCGACGAAATGGCCCACAGCTTGACCGGGACTCCCAGACCGGCCGTCACGGCATACTGTGCAAGTTTGTCGCCATTGTAGGTCTGGTTGTAATAACCGTAGCGGAAACCGGCACGGTAGGAGATACGCTTCATGAACCGACGCACGTCGTAGCGGTTGGGCGTGAACTCCACGCCGACCTTGATCGTACTCGTATTGGTGTAGGCCACCTCGTAGGAGGAGGGATTGCCCGTGCCGTTGTTGCTCGTTCCGGTCATCTCGCTGCGAGTATTGCTGCTGCCCCAGTTCTGGTAGACATAATCGACACCCATCGCCCACTTGGCCGTCTGGTAATAGACGCCCACGGCCAGCTGGCGCGGAAGAACCAGTTTCAGATGGGTCGTGTCGCCCTTGACCGTCGAGCTGTACAGGTCGCCGATATAGATGCGCTTCGACACCTCGGGATTCAGGTTGCCGCCGATATCGAAAGCCGCACCGACCGTCAGGATGCGTTTCTGGTTCAGGATCGGACTCCACTGCACGCCGACCTGTCCCTTGACCGTAGAGATCGTATAGCTGTCCAGGCCCACCGTCGAGGCAAAGGTTCCCTCACCGGTGATCGACGTCGGGGTCATGATGAAATCGCGGTCGATACTGCCCCAGTAATACTGGGCGGCCACACCGATCGAGAAGTTCTTGAAGACCTCCCAGCCCAGCCCGAGCTTCACCTCCGACACGTCGCCTTCGCCCTGGTAGTTGTACTGCACGCGGCCCACATTGCCCCACACCGGATCGGACGGGTCGTAGTCATGGTAGTACTTCGTGCGGTAGCCCACCGAACTGTAGGGCGTCAGGCTGAAGCCGAGGCCCAGCTTGCGCGTGATGGGCATCTGGAAAGCGATATCGTGGAAGTTGAACGTATTGTAGGCCGTGCTCTTGTTTGCGCCGGCCACCGTCTGCGAATTGTAGTAGTTCTGCCCCTCGAGGCCGAAATTGAACAGGAAGGTCTTCTGCGGAGCCGAACTGAAGGCCGCGGGGTTGAGCAGATTGACAACGCCCGTCGAGCGCATGGCCACACCGACGCCACCCATCGAGCGCATCGGCAGCGTACCGGGTGTATTCTGTTCGCCGATGCCGTACATCGTATAGGGTGAGAAGGCGTTAATGCTGCTTGTCTGGGCCCATGCGGCTACCGGGAACAGCGCCGCAGCAGCGACAACCAGCTTAATCAAGGTGTTCTTCACTTGCATTGTACTCCAAAATTCTGTTCAACCCGTAAAAGACGAGATTACAATTTGCAAATATCGTATTTTTAATTCTTTTCACAAAGAATTTCGCGTCCCCGCCCGTAAAAATTACGCACAAATCCTCAAATTCCCCCTCCAGACGGGCCACATACCCTTCGATCTCGAAGGCGATCGAGTTCATCACACCGAGCCGGATGGCCTCGTCGGTCGTCCGCCCCACGGCCCGCTCCGAATCGGTGGCATCGCAGAGCGGCAGCGAGGCCGTATACTCGTGCAACGCCCGGAAACGCATCGCCATGCCGGGTGAGATGCACCCTCCGCGGAAAACGCCGTCGGCCGACAGCAGGTCGATCGTCACGGCCGTACCCAGATCGACGATCAGCGCATTGCGTCCCGGATAGAGGGCGGCGGCACCGACGGCGGCAGCCAGCCGGTCGCGCCCCAGCGTCGCAGGCGTAAGGTAGGCGTTGCCGATCGGCACGGGGGTAGCGGCGGTGAATTCGAGCACCCGGTACGCAAACCTCCGCACGAGTTCCACGATCTCGGGTACAGGTCCCCGCGTCGAGGAGATCACGGCCCGGTCTGCCCGGCGTCCGCCGAGCAGACCCTCGAGCGTGGCGGCCGAAAGCGTCTCGGCTCCGCACTGCTCCGTGAGGCGTCCCTGCTCGAACAGTGCGAGCTTGACGCGCGTGTTGCCTACATCGACGATCAGGTTCACAGCTCCCGCAACGTTTTATAGGCGTCCTCGACGTCTTTGACATTCCTAACGGTCATCGCCAGCCGATTATTGTGCTGCTTGAGCACAAAACGATCGGGGCGCTGCGTGACGCGCTGCAACAGCTGCATGAACACGTCGCTCTTGTAGTAGGGCGAATTCTCCTCGCCCACAAAGTGGACGATCATCAGCCCGTTCTTGACCTTCACGCGCTCCATGCCCAGGCGGATGGCCTCCCAGCGCAGGCGCACGACGTTGAGCAACTCGCGGGCGGCACGCGGCAGCGGGCCGAAACGGTCCACCAGACGGCCCTCGAAGGCGACCAGCGCCTGCTCGTCCTTCGTCGAGTCGAGCTCGCGGTAGAGCTTCAGGCGCTCGGCCTGCTGGGCGACATAGCTGTCCGGGAGGCCGGCCTCGACCTCGATCTCGATGTACGCGTCGTCGATGAAGTGCATCTGCCCGACAGCCTGCTCCTCCTCGGGCGAAAGGCCCGGGACGTTCAGGCCCTCGGCGCGCAGTTCGGCGATGGCCTCGTTCATGATCTTCTGGTAGGTCTCGAAACCGATGTCGGCGATGAAGCCGCTCTGCTCGGCGCCCAGCAGGTTGCCCGCACCCCGGATGTCGAGGTCCTGCATGGCGATGTTGAAGCCCGAACCGAGGTCCGAGAACTCCTCGATGGCCCGCAGGCGCCGCCGCGCGTCGGACGAAAGCAGCTCGTCGGGCGGCGAGAGCAGGTAGCAGTACCCCTTCTGGTTCGAGCGGCCGACACGCCCGCGCAGCTGGTGCAGGTCGCTCAGACCGAAGTTCTGCGCATTGTTCACGATGATCGTATTGGCGTTGGGGATGTCGATGCCGTTCTCGACGATCGTCGTCGAGACCAGCACGTCGAACTCCCCGTAGATGAAGTCCATGATCAGCTTCTCGAGTTGCTCGGCAGGCATCTTGCCGTGGCCGATGGCGACACGGGCCTTCGGGCAGAGGCGCGTAACGAGCCCCTGCAGCGTCGGCAGGTCCTCGACCCGGTTGTGGACGAAATAGACCTGACCGCCGCGCGCGAGCTCCGTCTCGACGGCATCGCGGATGATCTCCTCCGAGAAGACGTGCGACTCGGTGAGGATCGGCTGCCGGTTGGGCGGCGGCGTCGAGATGACCGACAGGTCGCGCGATCCCATGAGCGAGAACTGCAGCGTACGCGGGATCGGCGTTGCCGTAAGGGTCAGCGTATCGACCGAGACGCTCATCTCCGTGAGCTTCTCCTTGGCGGCCACTCCGAACTTCTGCTCCTCGTCGATGATCAACAGCCCCAGGTCGCGGAAGCGGATCTGCCGGCCCAGCATCTTGTGCGTGCCGATCAGGATATCGATCCGCCCGGCTGCCAGATCCTCGCGGATCTGCGCCACCTCCCGGCTGCTCTTCGAACGGTTGAGGTACTCGACCCGCACGGGAAAATCGCGCAGGCGCTCGGTGAACGAGCGGTAGTGCTGCAGGGCGAGGATCGTCGTCGGGACCAGCACGGCCACCTGCTTGCCGTCGGTCGCGGCCTTGAAGGCGGCGCGGATCGCCACCTCGGTCTTGCCGAAACCCACGTCGCCGCAGACCAGACGGTCCATCGGCTGGTCCGACTCCATGTCCCGCTTGACGGCGGCCGTGGCCGCCTGCTGGTCGGGAGTGTCCTCCCAGCGGAACGACGCCTCGAGCTCGTGCTGGAGGTAGCCGTCGGGCGAGAAGGCAAAACCCTTCGACGCCTTGCGCTTGGCATAGAGGGCGATGAGCTGGCGCGAGATGTCCTTGACGGCCTTCTTCGTGGCGTTCTTGAGTTTCTGCCAGGCTCCCGTGCCGAGCTTGTAGACCTTCGGCGGTTCGCCGTCGCCCGACTTGTAGCGCGAGATGCGGTGCAGCGAGTGGACATTGACGAAGAGTACGTCGCCGTCCTTGTAGACGAGCTTGATGGCCTCGTGCGTCTTGCCGTTCTCGTTGATCTTCACCAGCCCGTCAAACCGGCCCACGCCGTGGTCGATGTGCACCACGTAGTCGCCCGGCCGCAGCTGGTTCAGCTCGGCGACGGTCATCTGCTCGTCGCGGCGGATCTCGCCGTTGATGCGGTAGCGCTGGTAGCGGTCGAAGATCTGGTGGTCGGTATAGAGGCACAGCTTCAGGTCGTTGTCCACAAACCCCTCGTGCAGCGTCGTCGCAACGGCCCGCACGACGGCCTGGCCGCGGCCGATCTGGTGGAAGATGTTCTCCAGGCGCTCGACCTGCGCCTTGTTCTCCGAAAGTATATAGGTGTCGTACCCCCGCAGGGCATTGCGGATCATGTCGTCGGCGAGCATCTCGAAGTTCTTGTTGAACTTCGGCTGCGGAGAGGTCGAGAAGGTCACCTTTGCCGTGGCGGGACGCTCCGCGACGTTGTCGCGCAGCAGGAAGAGACGGCTTGCAGCCAGGTCGGAGAGCAGTCCGTTGCGGCTCGTCAGCAGACTGTCGATGCGTTCGGGCTGCTCCATGTCTGCAAGCGTGCGGCGCCGCACGTCGTTCACGCGCCGCAGCACATAGTCGGCATCGTAGAACCAGAAGGCGGCATCCGCACCGGCAAAGCGGGCCAGCGAGACCCGCGCGGCACTCTGCACCGCGGTGTTTAGGTCGGGGATGATCTCCACGCGCTCGAGTTTGTCGGCCGAAAGCTGGCTCGAGATGTTGAAGCGCCGGATCGAATCGACCTCGTCGCCGAAGAAATCCAGACGGTAAGGCTTGCTCTCCGAGAAGGAGAAGACATCGACGATGCCGCCGCGCACGGAGTATTGCCCCGGCTCGTAGACGAAATCGACGCGCGTGAAGGCGGCATCGACCAGCTCCTGTTCGAGCACCTCGATCGAGATCCGGTCGCCGACCCGCACGGCTATCGTCCCGCGGTTGAGCGCCTCGGCATCAACGATCCGCTCGGCCAGCGCCTCGGGATAGGTGCAGACCACCAGATAGCCCTTGCCCGCAAACCCGCGCAGGGCATTCATCGTCGCCGTGCGCTGCACGACACCCTGCGGGTCCTCGACGCCGTTGGCCGCCGAATGTTTGTAGGACGAGGGGAAGAAGCAGACCCGCTCCTCGTCGAGCAGGTTGTAGAAGTCGTTGAGCAGATAGGCGGCCGCATCGCGGTCCTCGGCCACGAAGACGTGGGCACCGCCGCAGCGGGCCACGACAGCCGAGGCATAGAACGGAAGGGCGCCGCCGACCAGCTCCTCGAGATGGACGGCCGCACCGGCTTTCTTGTATTCACGGCACAAAGCCCCGAGATTCTTCGATCCGGCGGCAAACTGCGCCAACTGCTCACGGGCGGTCATAATGGGTCATTGGGTTTGGGGACGGTTCCGGCACGCGGCACCTCCGCCGCAACCGTTCTTCCGCCACCGGTTCGGGACGCCCCTTTCAGAGAGGTTGGTCCCGGAACGTGTTATTTGTTAATCAGGTCGTTGTCCTTTCGGTCGTGGTAGTGCACCTCGACGATGCCCGTACTCTGGTCCTCAACCACCTGCAGACGGACCTTGTATTTCCACTCCCAGCGCCGGCGCAGCGACCAGAAACCCCGCTTGAGGAAGCAGGCCACATAGGGGCTCACGACCAGTTTGATGAACTTGTGCCCGCGGTCCTGCGTGAGGAACGAGATCTGGTTCTCGATCTTCTTGTCGAGCAGCACCGTGGGTTCGATCTTGCCCGTTCCGTTGCAGGTCGGGCAGACGTCCGAGACGCTCTCGACGGCCACCGGGCGCACCCGCTGGCGGGTGATCTGCATCAGGCCGAACTTCGTGAGCGGGAGGACCGTATGCTTGGCCTTGTCGGTCTCCATGAGCTTGACCATCTCGTCGTAGAGCGCCTGCTTGTTCTGCGCCTTGTGCAGGTCGATGAAGTCGATGATGACGATGCCGCCCAGGTCGCGCAGGCGCAGCTGCCGCGCGATCTCCTTCGCGGCGGCCAGATTGACATCCATGGCCGTCTGCTCCTGATTGTCCTCGGCCTTGGTTCGGTTGCCCGAGTTCACGTCGATGACATTCATCGCCTCCGTGTGCTCGATGATCAGGTAGGCGCCGCGCTTGAGCGACACGTATTTGGCGAAGAGCGACTTGATCTGCTTCGAGATGTCGAAGTTGTCGAAGATCGGCACGTTGCCCTTGTAGAGTTTGACGATCTTCACCTTCTCGGGATCGATCTGCTTGATGTAGTCGCGGATCTCGTTGTACATCGCCTCGTCATCGACGGCGATCTGCGAGAACGACCCGTTGAGCGAATCGCGGATGATCGTGTTGGCGCGGTTCATCTCGTTCATCAGCTGGTCGGGGGCCGTACTCCGGCGGATGGCCGCCACGGTCTTGCGCCAGCGGTCGATCTGCGTCTGGATGTCGTGCTCGATGTCCTCGTCCTTGGCCTCCATGGCCGCCGTGCGGATGATGACGCCGAAGTTTTTCGGAAGGACCGCCGCCGCGATGCGCTTCAACCGTTTCTTCTCCTCGGCCGAGCGGATCTTCTGCGAAAGGAAGACCTTCGACGAGAAGGGAACCAGCACCACGTTGCGGCCCGCGAGCGAGATGTCGGCCGTCAGGCGGGGTCCCTTCGTGGAGATGGCCTCCTTGGCCACCTGCACCATGATCTGCTGCCCCACCTGCAGGTAGTCGCCGATCTTGCCCCCCTTCTCGACCGGAGCCTCGAGTTTCATGGTCTCGGCGCGCAGTCCCCGTTTGCCGGGCTGCTGCGAGGCGACGAGCTTCTGGAGCGAGAGGAAATGCGTTCCCAGGTCGAGGTAATGGATGAAGGCGTCCTTTTCGTGTCCTATATTGACGAATGCCGCATTGAGTCCCGGCATGATCTTACGCACCTTCCCGAGGTAGATGTCCCCCACGGCGAACCCCGTCTGACACTGCTCCTTGTTCAGTTCGACAAGGACCTTGTCTTCACACAGGGCGATGGAGATCTCGGTCGGAGTGACGTTTACGATGAGTTCTCTGTTCATTTGCTGCTGTATCGTGTGTCGCGCACCGGGATGCCGGGCGCGGAGTGATGAGGTTTTCGGGCCGCCTGTTGGCATGGAGTGGCGGCAAACTCCAAAGTCTCTGACTGTCAATGCGCCGCAGGCGCTTCCGGCCGCTACCGGAGGTGCGGGATACCCGCGTGGATTTAAATAGGTAAAGCTAAAAGAGCATGGGCTCCTTTAGCTTTATCTATCGTTAGCACTAAAGTGCTACCCTACTTTTTCTTGTGCCGGTTCTTGCGAAGACGTTTTTTACGCTTGTGGGTAGCCATCTTGTGACGCTTATGCTTCTTTCCGTTCGGCATAATCTAAAAATTTTAGAGGTTCTTGGATTTATTTTACTTCACCTTCGCTGCGAAGCTCTTTGCGGGCTTGAAAGCAGGAATGTTGTGTTCGGGAATGGTGATCGTCGTATTCTTCGAGATGTTGCGGGCAACCTTCTTGGCGCGCTTCTTCACGATGAAGCTGCCGAAACCGCGAAGATAGACATTATTTTTCTGGGTCAGCGACGTCTTGATGCTCTCCATGAAAGCCTCGACGATAGCCTGCACCTGCACTTTCTCGACGCCGGTGCTTTTTGCGATTTCGCTTACGATATCTGCCTTTGTCATAGTATTTATGTGTTATAAAAATTGTTTCAACCCGTAATTCGGACTGCAAATATACACTTTATTTAGTTTTCCGCCAACAAACGGAGTTTTTTTTCACGATTTTTTCAACGGCCCCTACCGGCCACGCACACAACACGATAACAAATACCGGGCAAAACCCGTCAAAAAATTAAGATATTCTGTGTCAATAAATTATTGAACCGCCGTCCCGGACCGCCGCCAGAAACCGCAACATACTGACTGGCAACGATATGACATATCGGACAAAGATTCCGACCCCGCCATCCAATAAACCGCCCGGTTTTTGCGTTTAACGGGAAGAATCATTACTTTTGCAAACCTTAACAGCGATACGCCATGGTTAAAATACTCTGGGTAGACGACGAAGTCGAACTGTTGAAACCCCACGTGCTGTTCCTCCGCCAGAAGGGTTACGATGTCGAAACCTGCAACAACGGATACGACGCCATCGACATGGCTGCGGAAGGCTCCTACGACCTGATCATCCTCGACGAGATGATGCCCGGCATGACGGGGCTCGAGACGCTTCCCAAGATCAAGGAGGTGCGTCCCACCACTCCCGTCATCATGGTGACCAAGAGCGAGGAGGAGAACATCATGAACAAGGCCATCGGGTCGAAGATCGCCGACTACCTGATCAAGCCCGTGAACCCCAACCAGGTGCTGCTGTCGATCAAGAAGAACGTACACCAGCAGCAGCTGGTCACCGAGCAGACCACGGCCGACTACCGCTCGGAGTTCGGGCGCATCAGCTCCTCGCTCCAGATGGCCGACACGTTCCAAGACTGGTGCTCGATCTACCGCAAGCTCACCGCCTGGGAGATCGAGTTGTCGGAATCCACGGACCAGAGCATCAAGGAGGTGCTCTCCTACCAGCGCACCGAGGCCAACCAGGAGTTCTGCAAGTTCGTACGCCGCAACTACTACAACTGGATCAACCGCCGTTCGGACGAGACCCCCGTCATGTCGCACACGCTCATGCGCTCGCGCATCTTCCCCGTGGCCGACGAGAACCCCAAGACCACGCTGCTGCTGATCGACAACTTCCGCTACGACCAGTGGCGCGCCATCTCGTCGATGCTGCGCGGCTACTACGACGTAGTGCAGGACGACTTCTACTGCGCCATCCTGCCCACTGCCACGCAATATGCCCGCAACGCCATCTTCGCCGGGCTCATGCCGCTGGCCATCGACAAGCTGATGCCCAACAAGTGGCTCAACGACAACGAGGAGGGCGGCAAGAACCAGTATGAGGAGGAGTTCCTGCGCCGCCTGATGCAGCAGAACGGCAAGCAGTGGCGCTTCTCGTTCGACAAGCTCGTGCGCCCGGAGCAGGGCCGCAAACTGGTGGACAACATCCAGAAGGTCTACGACGCCGACTTCTCGGTGATCGTCTACAACTTCCTCGACATCCTCTCGCACGCCCGCACCGAGACGGACATCATCCGCGAACTGACCGAGGACGACGCGGCCTTCCGTTCATTGACCCGCTCGTGGTTCGAGCACTCGGACCTCTACACGATCCTCAAGCTGCTCTCCGAGCGCGGACACACGGTGGTCATCACCTCGGACCACGGCACGATCCGCGTGGACAACCCCGTGAAGGTGACCGGCGACCGCGAAACCTCGTCGAACCTGCGCTACAAGACGGGCCGCAACCTGGCCTACAACTCCCGCGAGGTCTACGAGGTGCTCAACCCGAAGGACATCCAGCTGCCGTCGAGCAACCTGACGTCGAGCTACATCTTCGCCTACAACTCGGATTTTCTGGTTTACAACAACGACGCCAACCGGCACATCCGCTACTACCGCAACACGTTCCAACACGGCGGCATCTCGATGGAGGAGATGATCGTCCCGTACATTGTCCTCAAACCCAAAGAATAAGACCCTATGAAAACGATCCATATCACCTCGCAGGAGGAGTTGCGCGACGTGGCCGAAGCCATTGTCCGCGACCTGGGACGGCGCACCGTCGTGGCTTTCCGCGGCGAGATGGGCGCCGGCAAGACGACGCTCATCCGCGAAATCGCAGCCGTACTGGGCGCTACGGACACCGTCACCAGCCCGACCTTTGCCATCGTCAATCAGTACAAGGGGGCGAACAACCGCCGCATCTACCACTTCGACTTCTACCGCATCGACGACATCCGCGAAGCCTACGACTTCGGCTACGAGGAGTACTTCTACTCGGGAGACCTCTGCCTGGTGGAGTGGCCCGAGAAGATCGAGCAGCTGCTCCCGGAAAATGTCATGACGGTACGCATCACCGTGGACAGCGACACGGCCCGCACCTTCGAGATCGAATAGCGGCGCTGCCCCTACCGAAAACGAACGAAACACGACAACCCATGCAGGAATACATCTCCAAACAGCACCAGATTCTGCGCTCCGCAGAACAGATCTATGCGGTCATCAGCCGCTTCGACAACCTGACGCCCGCCCTGGCCGACCGCGTCGAGGAGTGGCAGGCCGACGAGGAGCACTGCTCGTTCAAGGCCAAGGGATTCACCGTGAAGCTCCGCATGGAGGAGCGCATCGCCCCCAAGCACGTGAAGATCGTGGGCGACGAGGGCGGCGTGCCGATCGACTTCGCCTTCTGGATCCAGCTGCAGCCGGCCGGCCCCTACGACACGCGCCTGCGGCTGGTGTTGCACACCGATCTGAACATGGTGATGAAGATGATGATCGGCGGCAAGCTCCAGACGGCCGTAGACCAGATTGCCGAAGGCATCGCCCGGGCCCTCAACGCCGCACCGCAATACTGATCGCACCCAGGAGGACAAATCGCGCAGGCGAAGATATCCACCATACGAAACAGGCCATGGACCCCTTCAAGTTTCTCGGTTCCCGCTTCCGAAGACCGGGCCCGACAGCCCGAGGGGAGGTGGCATATCATTTCGACCGGATCAGCGCCTATTTCCACCGATGCGGCACCGAAGAAGCAGTTCCCCTGCAACGCATCGACGCAGATACGACATTCGATCTGGATCTGCACGAAGTGTTCGAACGGATCGACCGTACGACAACCCCCGTGGGGCGCCAGATGCTTTATGCCCGTCTCCGCACGCTGCGGGGGCCGGATGACTGCAAGGCTTTCGCCGAGCGGACGGCTTTTTTCGAACACGATCCCGAACGGGCCGGCCGCTGCACCGCGCACCTCGGGCTTCTTGCGGAGGAGGATGCCTACGAACTCCACCGCCTCGTGTTCGACGAAACGCCCCGGCTGCAGGGAATTCCGACAGCACACGCAACCTCTCTTCTGGCTGCCGCCGCACTCATTGCAGGGTGCATCCGTCCGGTCTTTTTCTTCCTGTTCCTCGCACTGTTCGCGGTGAATCTCTGGATCCACTACACCAATAAGATCCACGTTTTCGGCTACCTGCTGACAGTACGGCAGTTCCATCGGGCGCTCCGCGTCGCCCGACGGCTGGCATCGGAACGGGTTCCCGGAAGTAGTGCCGCCGCAGAGACGATCCGGGCCGCAACCCGGATTCAGCGTCGGAGCCGCATCGTCGGGCAACAGGCGGACGGCGGAGACCTTACAGCCGCAGCCTACCTGTTCGTCGAGCTGTTCAAAATCGCCTTTTGCCTCGAACCGCTGCTCTTCCACCGCTTTCTCCGAAGCATCGAAGGACACCGCGAGACCATCCACCGTCTGCTCCGCTTCATCGGGGAGACCGATGCAACCCTCTCCGTGGCACGACTGCGCCGCGAACGGCCGACCTGCCGGCCGGAATTCCTCGGAGACAAACGCCTCGAAGCCGTCGGCGTGATCCATCCGCTCATCGACGGCTGCGTGGCCAACACCCTGCGACTCGAAAACGAGAGCCTCCTGCTCACAGGCTCGAACATGTCGGGAAAAACAACCTTCCTGCGCACGCTGATACTCAACGCCCTGTTGGGCGAAACCGTCGGCTTCTGCTTCGCCGAACGATTCCGCCTCCCTTACTGCCGAATCTTCAGCGTCATCGGTCTGACAGACGATCTCGGACAAGGTACAAGTTACTACCTGCAGGAGGTTCTAAGCGTAAAGCGGCTTCTCGAGGCCGCAAACAGGTACACGCCGTGTCTCTTCGCCCTCGACGAACCCTTCAAGGGGACCAACACCGCCGAACGCATCGCGGCAGGCCAGGCGGTGCTCTCCCACCTGAACCGGAGCGGACAACTCGTGCTGGTCTCCACACACGATCTCGAACTGGCCGTGCGGCTCCGCAGCGACGGATTCGTCCCCTACCATTTCCGCGAAGAGATCGCCGACCGGCGTCTGACCTTCGATTATCGGCTGCACCCGGGAGTACCCGCCGGGCACAACGCCCTCCACATCCTCGAACTGTACGGATATCCGCCCGAGGTCGTTGCCCAGGCGCGCCGGATCAGAGAGGAGCTCACCGGGTCAGAACCGCCGCGCGACCGCTGACGTCTCAGATACGCGGCTTCTGCAGCATGCGGACGACCAGCGAGAGGGCATAGACCAGCAGGCCGTAGATGATCGGGATGCAGGCCACGCGAAGGCCGCCGGCCAGCAGCGAGGGCGCAATATCGCCCGCCTCCCTCACAACGCCCATCGCCTGCGAAAAACCGAGCAGCGTGTAGACGACCCCGGTAACCAGAGCCAGCAGGCCGATCTCCCGGACCCAGGCCGGAGCCTTCCAGGCGGCGAACAACAGACAGATCAACTCGACGGTCAGGAGCGACATGCCCAGCCAGCCGCCTTCGAAAAAGAGTTGGAACATACGCGAAATGTTTTTTGAGGTTCTGCGGGAGCTTTCCCGCAAACAAAGATAACACGCAGGGCGCTGCACCTCCAAAAATCGGGACGGTAGAAACCCCTCCTGACGCTGTCGAAACCCGCTGTTCTGCGCTACAGGACCCTGCAGCGCAGGTTTCATACCGTCTCATTCGGAAAATTTCCATATATTTGTACAAACCGAATTCGCGATGAGAGATGCCTTTCCGATCCTCTGGTGGCTTGCCGCGGCCGTCGTCATCGCCCTGCTGCTCATCAGCATGGGATATGCCGCTTCGCAGGCGATCCTGCTGGCCGTGTTCTTCCTGCCCGGCATGCTCTGCGCCCGCTATTTCTACCCGCAGCTCTCGTTCGAGGAGCGCCGGAAAGGGGTGCTCGACACCCTCTACCTCACGCTGGCCATTCTCTGCACCGAATACCTCGCCCTGATCCTCGGGCACCGCACCGCGCTGCCCGACGACGAGATCCCCGACCTGCTGTTCAACCCGCTCTTCATCCTGCTGGTGCTCTCGGCCTGCATCCTCCCGGAGATCCTGATCGAACGCCGGCTCGAGGCCCGCAGGCCCTACGACCGCATGCTCCGGTTCGTCTCCGACCGCCGGCCGGTCACACTCGACCCCGCGGAACTGCTCTACGTCGAGTCGAACGACAGCGAGGTGTGGCTCCACACCCGCACGGGTGAGGCCTACCGCACGAAGACGCGCATCTCACAGTGGGAAGCGCTGCTCGACCGCCGCTTCCTGCGCATCCACCGCTCCTACATCGTCAATACGGAGTGCATCGAGGAGTACCATCCGACCCGGATCCGGATCGGAGGCAGCGACATCGAGATCTCCCGGAAATACAAGGAAGCGGTCCGCCGGCGTCTCGGTCCCGAGTAACACACTCCGCCCGCAAGTCCCGCAACGCCGCTGCGGCCCGACCGATACGCGGAGGTTACCGGCGCATCGCCTCGACCACGCACCGGATCGTCGGGAAGGCCCCGCGCACACGATCGACAGCCTCCGCCTCCGTGCACCACACGACCTGTTCGATCCCCTCTTCGCGCTGAGGTGTCAGCGGCTCCGCGCCCTCGGTGCGGAGTTCATACCAGCTCGTGCGCTTGAGCTCCCAGCGTTCGGTCTTCGGAAACCAGTAGGCATGCAGCGTCCGGCAGAGCGGACGCACGACGCGGGCCCTGACCCCCGTCTCCTCGGCGATCTCGCGCTCGGCGCAGGCCTCCAGCCCCTCACCCGCCTCGACATGTCCTTTCGGAAGGTCCCAACGGCCGTTGCGGTGGATCATCAGCCACTCGCCGCGGCCGTTCACCACGATACCGCCGGCCGCCTCCACCGGCGTAAACTCTGCCGCAAAGGCGGCAAAGGCGGCCTCCGGATCGGGCGAGAGAACCGCCACGGAGTTGTACGATTCGAGAATTTTGAGTATCTTGGCACGGGTTACGCCGTCGGCCGCACGAACGGCGTGCCACTCCCCGCCGGGAGCCGCAGCCGCGAACGCCACGGCCCGGTCGGCAAAATAGACGATGCGATTCATGATGTTCCTTTTTTGAGCGAAACAAAATTACGAATAAATGGGAAAACCGCTACGAAAATGAAAAAAATCCTTTTGACGATGGCTATTGCAGCTATGGGGCTGGGCGCCTGCGACGATCCGCGACCCGCACCCCTGACAATCGACAACCGGCTGACCGACGAGGAGATCGCCGCCGGGATCCTCACCCCCGAGGTGATGTGGAAAATGAGCCGGGCCGGCGGCGCCGCACTCTCGCCCGACGGAAAGACGCTCCTCTACCAGCAGACCGACTACAACATGCAGGAGAACCGCGGCGTGACGACCGTCTGGGTCCAGGACCTCGCATCGAACGTCCCCGTGCGGCTGACCGACACCTCGTCGAACAGCCTCGCCCCGCGCTGGAGCGCCGACGGACAGAAGATCCTCTTCCTCTCGGACCGCAGCGGCTCGATGCAGGTGTGGGAGATGGGCGCCGCGGGCGGTGACCCGCGCCAGCTGTCGGCGCTGGAGGGCGACGTCGAGGGATTCGGCATCTCGCCCCGCGGCGACAAGGCGTGGTACGTGCAGCGCGTACAGGCGGCCGCACGCCGTTCGTCGGACATCCACACCGACATGGACAAATCGAAGGCCCGCATCTACGACGACCTGATGGTCCGCCACTGGGACTATTGGGATGAGGGCGAACACCTCCACATCTTCGTGGGCGATTTCGGGGCCGACGGACTGAAGCCCGGCGTGGACATCATCGGCGCCGATGCGGCATGGGACGCCCCGCTGGCCCCCTACTTCGACATGGCCGAGATCGCCTGGAACCATGCCGGAACGATGCTGGCCTACACCTGCAAGCCGCTCACGGGCACGGCCTACGCCGTATCGACCGACTCGGACATCTTCGTCTACGACGTGGCTTCGGGACAGACGCAGAACATCTGCAAGCCGACGAACTTCAACACGGGTGAGAAGATCGAGCGGCTGCGCGACAACCTCCCGGGCTACGACAAGTATCCCGTCTGGTCGCCCGACGACCGGAAGATCGCCTTCCTCTCGCAGCGGCGCGCGGGCAACGAGTCGGACAAGGCCCGCCTGTTCCTCTACGACTGCGCCACGACCGAGATGTGCGACCTGACCGAAGATTTCGACTACAACGCCATGAATGTCGTCTGGGAGGGCAACGACCGTCTGTGGTTCGTCGCGCCGATCGAGGCCACGCACCAGATCTGCCGCATCGCCCTGGGCGAGGGTGAGGTCGAGGTGCTCACGAAGGGCGACCACGACATCACCGCCTTCACGATGGCCGCAGGGCGCATCGTCGCCGAACTGGCCACGATCAGCTCAGCCACCGAGTTCTACGAGGTGAACCCCGCGAACGGCGCCCTGACAAAGATCTCGTCGATCAACGACGCGATCTACGAACACATCCGCATGGGCCAGGTGCAGAAACGCTGGGTCGAGACCACCGACGGCAAGCAGATGCTCACGTGGGTGATCCTGCCGCCCGACTTCGACCCCGCCAGGAAATACCCCACGCTGCTCTACTGCGAGGGCGGTCCCCAGAGCGTCGTGTCGAACGGCTGGAGCTACCGCTGGAACTTCCAGCTGATGGCCGCACAGGGCTACGTCGTCGTGGCCCCGAACCGCCGCGGCGTACCGTCGTTCGGACAGGAGTGGCTCGACCAGATCTCGGGCGACTACTCGGGACAGAACATCCGCGACTACCTCTCGGCCATCGACGACGTGGCACGCGAGCCGTGGGCCGACGAGACGCGCATGGGCTGCGTCGGCGCCTCGTACGGCGGCTACTCGGTCTACTTCCTGGCCGGACACCACCAGAAGCGTTTCAAGGCCTTCATCGCCCACTGCGGCATCTTCGACTTCGACTCGATGTACGGCGAGACCGAGGAGCTCTTCTTCATCAACAACGACTACGGAGGCCCCTACTGGGACAAGGAGAACGCCACGGCGATGCGTTCCTATGCCAACTCGCCCCACAAGTTCGTGGACCGCTGGGACACGCCGATCCTGATCATCACGGGCGAGCGTGACTACCGCATCCCCTACACGCAGTCGCTCGAGGCCTTCACGGCCGCCCGCGTGCGGGGCATTCCGGCGCGCCTGCTCGAGTTTCAGGACGAGGCCCATCAGGTCTTCAAACCGCAGAACTCGATGGTCTGGAACCGCGAATTTTTCGGCTGGCTCGACAAGTACGTCAAACAGGCCGAATGACATTTGGGAAAGTTTCACCGACCTTCCGAACACGAAAAACCTGCCCTTCGCGGCAGGTTTTTCCGTTTCCAACGGGCTTCCGAAACGGGGGTTTCATGATGAAAAATCCCGGGTTCGTTGATTTTATTTTTTTTTCACCGCCTGCGACCCTATTTTTGCAACGTTCATGAACAGAAAGATTTCAGCCATGCGCATACTCCGCAGCTCACTGATCGGCATACTCCTGGCGGCGACCGCCTGCAACCAATCGACCGAACCGACTCCCGCCCCGGAAGCGGAGACGATCCAGGTCACCATCGGAACCGGACCCCGCATCGACATACAGACCCGCACGGAACTCACCGACGGCACCGACATCAAGTGGGAGAGCGACGACCGTCTGGCCCTCTGGGCCCGGAACAGCGACGGATCGTTCGCCTTCGAGGGCGCCGTCTTCTCGCTCTGGCGCTACGGCACAACGTGGGAACAGGCCTTCTTCCGCGGCGAGGTTCCCGCCATGGATCCCTCGGGCGCCTACCGCTATCATGCCGTATCGCCCGTCCCGGCATCGGCATCGGCCGAAACCCGGCAGGCCACCTATGAGATTCCGGCCGCGCAGGACGGCACGTTCCACGGTGAGTGGGACGTCATGGTAGCCGACGCCGTCGGCTCGGAGGAGGCGCCCGCCCCGGCGCTGGTCGAGGGCGACAACAGCGACGCCGTCGCGCTGGCATTCCACCACAAGATCCATCTGCTGCGCATCCGCATACCCGAAAACCGTCTCGGCGAGAAGATCTCGCAGATCACGCTGAACTTCCCGGTCGAGGTGGCCGGCGCAATGTCCGTGGACTTCACCGATGCGGCGGCCGTGCCGACCGTCAGCGGATCGAAGAGCCTCACGCTGCGCTTCGACGAGCCGAAGGATGCCGGCGACGAGGTCTACGCCACGATCGCCCCGGTGACCCTCTCGGAAGCCGATGCAATCGAAATCTATGCCACCGGTACGCTCTACGAGTCGCAGCACCGCACGATCGCGGGCAAGGCATTTGCCGAGGGCCACATCACTCCGATCGCCTACAACATCCCCGAAGCGGGCGAGACGCTCGGCACGATCGTGCGGCTCACGCTCGACGAGACGGGCGAGCATACGCTCGGCGAGCGAATCCAGTCGTTCACCCTCCGCGTCGAGGGCGCCTCGTTCGACAACGGCACCGCGGAGCGCACCTTCACGGTCGGCGAATCGGGCACCTACGAGATGCTCTTCCCGCAGGGCAGCAACCCGGAGGCGCTCTCGGGCAAGGAGGTGACCATCACCTACGACTCGGAACACGCCCTGCTCACGAGACGTTTCACCCTGCCGGAGATCACACCCGAGGCGGTCAATACCGTTGCCCTGCCCGGCGTCCCCTACCTGCTCTCCGAGGACTTCTCCGCGGTGGAATCCTTCGACATCGACACCAACAATACCCTCGGCAATACCAGCAGCGGCTCGAACACGGCATCGACGCTGAGCCAGCTGCCCGCCAATGCCTCGACCTCCTGGACCGGAGCCCGCTGCGGCGTCGAAGCCGGCAAGTCGCTCCGGCTGTGCAGCCGCAACGAATGTGCGGCCCTCACGCGGGGCAGCTACCACGGCCGGCTCGACTCGCCGAACCTCGAGGCCCTGAAGGGCTCCTGCCGGATCGTCGTACGGTTCAACTACTCGATGGCCCGCAGCTCGAACCAGGGCAACATGCTGCAACCCTACCTCGCGGCCGGAATCGCCGACGACGGCACGCGCGACGCCACGTCGAACCTGTGGGGCAGCTTCATCTCGGGAGAGGGCGATCCGGGAACGATCCTGCAGTACAACATCCCGGCCGTGATCTACGACCTCGACGACGGAGGCGCCCTGGACGGCAGCTACGACAACGTCACGCGCCCGGCCGAGTTCACGACGACGGCAGCCCCGGCCCACCGCATCGTCTGGGAGGCCTACATGCAGTCGGGCGAGCCGCGTGAAACATTCAAGTACTATTACAGCAACAACTGGGTTTATATCGACAACATCACGGTGTCGATTGCAGAATAAAAAACACGACCACATGAAACGAATGCACCTATCGGCCATCACCGCAGCGCTCCTGCTTCTGGCAGCCTCCTGCTCCAAGCAGGAGAACGGTACCCCGTCGGGCGACGGCTACGGCCGGATCCGGCTTCACGGCACGGCCGACGTATCGATCGCCACCCGCGCCGAAATCGATGTCACGACGCTCGGCGTCACGGTTCCGCAACCTTCGGAGCTGGCCCTCACGATCCACTCGGACGACCCCGAGGTGAACAGCGTATGGGAGAACGCCGACACGTTCAACGCCGCCGACACGCTCTTCAAGGCCGGCGTCTACACCGCGACGCTCACCTACGACGACCCCGAGGCGGAGGGCGAGAACAAGCCCTACTACTCGGGCACCGAACAGTTTGACCTCACGGCGGGAACGACCGCCGAGGTGACGGTCACGGCCCGCATCGCCAACTCGATGGCCGAGATCCGGACCACGGAGGCCTTCGACCGCTATTTCCACGACGCGACCTTCACGCTCCGGACGGGAGCGGGCAACGAGTTCCGTTTCACGCCCGGAGCCGAGCCGGCCGACAGCCCCGTCTTCGTACAGGCCGGAACGTCGATCTCCATCAGCGGAACGGCCCGACAGCAGAGCCAGACCGGCACGGATGAAGGCCCCGAGGTCAAACTCGCCGCCGAACCGCTGGCCTCGACCTCGCCCCGCACGCGCCACATCTTCACCTTCGATGCGGCCGACGCCGGCAGCGCCACGCTCCACATCACGCTCGACGAGAACGAGGAGCTGACCTCATCCGTGGATATCGAACTGAACGACAACGCCGAATAACAAAAAAACACACGATATGAAACTTCTGTACCAAATTCTCGCAGCCGGCACCCTGGCAATGCTCGCAACGGGTTGCAAGGACGAAACGCCCAACTACGGGCAGACCGGCGGCGGATCGTCCGAGACGGTCGGCTACGTCGATCTGAACGGACTCAGCCCGCAGGTGCTCCTCGACGCCGAGATCAACCAGACCCCGGCCCAGACGACTGCCGCACAGACCCGTGCCGTCACGGAGGCCACGCCCGACTACCTCGTCCGTATCTACAACTCCTCGGACGAGTGTGTGCTCGACACCACCTACGGCGACATGCAGTCGCAGTTCAACGACGGACCGGAGCAGAACCTGCTGGCGCTGCCCGTGGGCACCTACCGCCTCGAGGTCCACTCGCAGGAGCCCTCCTCGGTTCCCGACGTCGAGTGGGAGGCACCGACCTACGGCACCACCTACGACTTCGCCGTATTGCGGAGCCATACCTCCGACAGCCCGCTGACGATCGCTGACGAGGTGGTATGCAAGCTCTCGAACATCAAGGTCACCGTCTCGATCTCGGCCGACCTGGCCGAGCTGCTCGGCGACGACACGAAATCGACCGTCACGCTGGGTTCGGCCGTGGCGGAGTTCACCAAGAGCGAGAGCCGCGCCGCCTACTTCCGTCCGCAGAACAGCGACGGCGACACGCTCGAGTTCAAGCTCACCGGAACGAAAGACGGCAAACCCGCCGAACTGAGCAAGACCATCACCGGCGTGAAGGCCGGACAGTGGCGCAAGATCATGCTCTCGATCGTCTATGCCGAGACCGGCGACATCAAGATCGTGGTGACGGTAGACAGCTTCGTGCAGGACTCCGAGATTACGATCAACAGCACCGAGTCGCTCTGGGAACCCGAACTCGACGAGGGTACGGACCGTCCGACGCTGACGTGGCCCGGACATGACCTCGCACAGCCGGTCGCCCTCGACGAGTCGATGTACGACCCGTCGGGCACCTTCAACGGCACGGCCCCGGCGCTGACGCTGTCGGCCGCTGACGGCATCCAGACCCTGCTGCTGGGCATCACCTCGGACAATGCCGCATTCCGCACGGAGATCATCGAAGCCGCCGGGCTGACGGACGTGGACCTCTGCGGCACGATCTCGCGCCTGCACCCCTTCTACGGGCTGCAGGTCACGGCCGGCGCCACCGAGGCAACGATCGATCTGAAAAGCATCATGTACCTCTTCTTCGGATACGAGGGCTCGCACACGCTGACCTTCAACATGACCGACAACAAGGGCCGCAACGCCGTCGCAACGCTGCAGTTCAACTACGGCAAGGGGACGGCCGAAGAGGATCCCTCGATCGTCTGCCGGCAGTTCGACATCGACCAGCCGCACACCACACAGACGGGCGACGAGATCGACGTGGATATCAAGACGGCGAGCGGCATCCAGGCCTTCGTGGTATCGATCATCTCCGAAACGCTCAACGAAGAGGTGCTCGCCGCCGTAGGTCTGCGTCCGACGTTCGACCTCTGCAACATCACCGATCCGGAGGAGCTGGCCGCCCTGACCAGCGACGACATCGGGTTCCCCGTGAACGACGACGTCAAGGGACAGACCTCGATGACCTTCTCGGTGACGAAGTTCACCGGCATGCTCTCGGCATTCCCCGGCACGCACCAATTCAAGCTCGCCGTGACGAACGCCGAAGGATCGACCACGACCAAGACCCTGCAACTGATTGTCGAACAATAAGCCGGAACGACCATGAAAAGAGATTTCATCTTCGGAATCGCCGCAGCCTTCGCGCTGGCCGGTCTGGCCGCCGGTTGTTCGACCCGCGACACCGACGCCGGAACCTCCGGCACGGGATCGCTGCAGCTGAAGGTTTCGGCCACACGCGCAGAAGGATCCGCTGCCGGCACGGGTTACGACCCGCTGACCGACCAGCAGATACGCATCTACAACAACGACGGCAAACTGCTGCGCCACTACACGGCGGAGACCCTTCCCGAGCGGCTGGAGCTGCTCAACGGCACCTACCGTGCATCGGTCGAAGTGGGACAGGAGGAGCCCGCCTCGTTCGAAAAGCGCTTCTACGTCGGCGAGGAGGAGTTCGCGGTCGCCGCAGGACAGACCTCCACCGTAGAGGTGAAGTGCAGCCGGCAGAACGTAGCGGCCGAGGTGCGCCTCGACGCCTCCGTGGCCGAGAACTTCGGATCGACGGCCAAGGTATGGGTGGCTGCCGCCACGACGGACGACTACGGAGAGCTGGGCAATGGTACGCTCGACGAGCTCTGCTACACGGCCGACGCCAAGGGCTACTTCATGCTTCCGGAGGGCGTCACGACGCTGATCTACCGCTTCGAGGGCACGCACAACGACCCTTCATACGGTGAAAACGGGCTCATCGCCAAGCAGGGCGTGCTGACCGGGCTTTCGACCGGCGCCAACTGCTCGATGACCTTCCGTTTCTCGGACGACGCTCCGGGCTATGTCGAGGCAGTCACCATCCTGGTGGACGACAGCGCCGACGAATGGGAGGACGAGATCGTCTGGACCGACATCTCGATCACGGGCGACGGATTCGACGCCGAGACGCAGCAGGACTACATCCCGGGCAAGTCGGCTGCCGTGACCTACAAGATCGCGAACATCACGCCGATCAAGGACGTGACGCTCTACGCCGCCTCGAAGAGCTACGACCTCACCGGATCGTCCTATCCGGGCATCACGGTGAACAAGGAGAACGAGCGGACGATGAGCGTATCGCTCTCCGACGAGTTCTTCAAGGCCATCGGCGGCGGCATGCAGTCGGTACGGCTGCGTGTGCGCGATACCTCGAACGGCGAACTTTCGCGCACCACCCCCTTCCGCGTGCAGGGTCTGCTACCCGTCGGGGAGTCGGACTACGACCTCTGGACCAACCGCGTAACGCTCCGCGCCCTGGTGCTCGACGCCGAAGCCGGCGAGGTGAACTTCACGCTCGGCGACCGGAGTCTCCGGGGTACCGACGCCGGGGAGGACACCTACACGGCGACATTCGAGCCCGAATGGACGCAGACATCCAATGCCGAAAACCCCTCCTACCCCGCCTACTACCTGCCGGTCGAAGGCACGGGCGTCTTCGCCGGCCGCGACTACACGTGCAGCGCCACGATCGGCGGAGAGACGTTCACCGGATCGTTCACCGCAGCCGCCGGCCAGTCGATCCCCGGCGGCGACATGGAGGGCAACCTGAGCTGCTTCACCACCTCGAACACCAACTCCACGATGTGGGGCAGCGGCAACAACTCGCTCAAGAGCGGACTCTGCACCAAGGGGCAGAAGAGCGGCATGGGCGGCAGCCAGTGCGCCAAGATGACGGCCAGTGCGACGCTGGGCATCCTCGCCGCCGGCAACCTCTTCACCGGCACGTTCAACATGAGCGGGACGACCGGATCGGTCGGCTTCGGACAGAAGTACGCCTACACGGCCCGGCCGACGGCCCTGCGGTTCAAGTACCACGCCAAGGTGGGCACGGTCGATATCCAGAAGGGATACGGCGGTCCCCTGGCCAAGGGCGAACAGGACAAGAGTTCGATCTATGTGGCCATCGTGGACTGGTCGGCACGGCGCGTGGTAAGCTCCGGAACGAGCGCCCCGTCGGGGACGTGGGATCCCGCCGCCCAGACCGACCTCGACGGATCGGGCCGGATCATCGCCTACGGGCAGCTCTTCATCAGCCAGACGACCGAGGGCGACGCCATGGTCGAGGGCTCCATCCCGCTGCGCTACTACTTCCCCGAGGAGGCCGCCCCCGCCGGCAACTACACGCTGGTCATTGCCTGCGCCACGAGCGCCTACGGCGATTTCATGAACGGATGCTCGTCGAACGAACTCTACGTGGACGACTTCGAATGGGTATACTGACAAACACAAACACGAACGATTGACGGATGAGGATTTCACACATGCGCCAAACCCTCTCGGGACTCCTTCTCGCCGTGTCGGGACTCTGCATCGGCTCCGGGCTTCAGGCCCAGGAGCGCGTCGCAGGCCCCGACACGGCGCGTCCCGGCCTTGCGGCCGCGACGACGATCGACAGCCTGTCCCAAAACCAAAATGAAGAACCGCACGAACTGACGATCAACGAACGCCGGCGCCGGCGCGGTCTGACCGACCGACATACGCTGTTCGTACCCAAGGGACAATGGGTTTTCGGAGGTACGGCCTCCTACTCGACCCACACCAACGACAACTACCGTTTCCTGATCGTCGAGGACATCAACTCAACGGGATACACCGTGCGCGTCAGTCCGATGGTCGCCTACGCCCTGCGCGACAACATGGCCCTCGGAGCCCGTTTCACCTACTCGCGTTCGCTGCTCAAACTCGACAAGGCCCACCTGGAGTTCGGCAGCGAGGACAACACCACCGAACTGTCAGCCAAGGACTTCTACACGCTCAAACACAACTACACGGCCTCATTCATCTGGCGGCAGTACATCCCGCTCGGCCGCAGCAAACGCTTCGCCCTGTTCAACGAGACTTCACTGTCGTTCGGCGGCATCCAGTCGAAGTTCGCCAACGACTCGCCCGTGAAGGGTACCTACCAGACGGGCTATGAAGTCGGCATCGGCATCTCGCCCGGCATCGTGGCCTTCGCCACGAACAACATGGCCGTCGAGGTGAACGTCGGCGTCATGGGTATCAACTACAGCCACATCAAACAGGTCCACAACCAGGTCCGCGACGGAGACATCAAGTCGAGCATGATGAACTTCAAGGTGAACATCTTCTCGATCGGTCTGGGCATGGCCTTTTATCTCTGACAACTCCGCATGACTATGAAACGACTCACCTGCTTACTCGCAGCGACGCTGCTCACCCTGCTGACCGCTTCGGCCGGCACCATCGGGGAGGTCCGTGCGGAAACCGACACGCTGACTTCGGCGGCGGAGGCGTCCCGGAGCCGCCGCACCAAACAGCGCTTCCTGCCCACGCGCCAGCGCATGGACCGCGAAATCAACAAGATCAAGTTCGCCTACCGCGGCGAGGTCATGCTCGGCATGACCGCCTCATACGGAACGCTCACCACCGACGATGCCGACATGTGGACACTCGTCTCGAACCTCTCGGCCGACGGTGCCGTGGCCAGCATCCGCCCCTTCGTCGGCTATTTCTACAAGGACAACCGCTGTCTGGGCGCCCGCTTCGGCTACCAGTACATGAACGGCAAGCTCCAGAACGGCGCATACGACCTGGGCGAAAGCAACGACGTCTCGGGCGACATCCCCTACATGGATTTCACCAGCAACAGCTATTCGTTCGGCATCTTCCACCGCTCGTATGCCGGGCTCGACAACCGGGGCCGTTTCGGGCTCTTCGCCGAATTCGAGTTCCAGATCACCAACGGATCTTCGGATTTCGTGTTCGACGACCTGCAGAAACGTACCTTCTGCAACAATACGCAGCTCAAACTTGCGTTCAATCCGGGAGCGGCCATCTACATCTTCCCGAACGTCTGCGGCACCATATCGTTCGGACTGGGCGGCATACAGTACAACACGGTCACGCAGAAGGACGCCTCGGGAGAGACCATCGGTACGCGCAAGACCTCGAAGATGCGGTTCCGGCTCAACCTGCTGGACATCAATTTCGGCATGACCGTCCACCTGTGGGACAAGAAAAAGAAGTAAGGAGACATGATCAGAAGACTCTTCCGCACAGCGCTCCCCTGCCTGCTCGCGACACTCGCGGGCTGCATCAAGAACGACATCCCCTATCCGCTCGTCGAGTTGCGGATCGCCGACATCGAGGGCGAAGGGTTCACCGTCTCGGAGAACAACACCGCCCGGCGTGAAATCACCCTCCGGCTGGACGAGCAGACCGATATCCGCAACGTAAGGATCGACAAGGCGACCTACGATGCCGTGATCCACAGCGTCAAGCTCGACAAGGAGGAGGTGCTGGGCCAGATGCGCCGCTCGCAGGAGCTGGTCGGCACGTTCGACATGTACACGCCGATCTACACGACGCTCTCGCTCTACCAGGACTACGAATGGACGATACGCGCCGAGCAGACCATCGAGCGGCGGTTTGCCGTCGCCGGCCAGATCGGCGCCTCGCAGATCGACGAGAAAAACCGCATCGCCCGGGCCAGCGTGGCGACCGGCACGGACCTCGAGCACATCCGGGTGACGGAACTCAAGCTCGGTCCGGCCGACATCACGACCTACTCGCCGACAATCGACGAGTTGTCCGATGCCGATTTCCGGTCGGTGCGCCTGGTCGATGTGACCTGCCACGGCCGCACCGAACGGTGGAGCCTCTTCGTGGAGGTCACCGACTCGAAGATCGCCGTCGGCGAGGTCGATCTGTGGGCCAACACGGCAACGGTCACCGCCACCGTTTCCGAGGAGGAGCACGGCCGCGGCGCCCGGCTGCAATACCGCATCAAGGATGCCGCAACGTGGCAGGAGGCTCAGGAGAGCAGCTACCGGGACGGCATCCTGACCGCCTCGATCAAACCCGAATGGAGCACGGCGGAGAACCCCTCGGGCATCACCGTGTACAGCCCCGCAGCCGACAAGGGCATCTTCGCGGGATACACCTACGAGTTCCGGCTGCTGATCGGCGACGAACAGACCCAGCTGCTGGAGTATGCCGCCGCCAGCGGCGATACGATTCCGGGCGGCGACATGGAGGGCAGTCTGAGCTGCTTCACGAACAACAACGCCACCTCGACGATGTGGGGAAGCGGCAACAACGGCATCAAGTCCAACCTCTGCTCCGCGGCGACCATGACGGGCATGGGAGGCAGCCAGTGTGCCAAAATGACCGCCAGTTCGACGCTGGGCATCCTGGCATCGGGCAACCTCTTCACCGCGACCTTCTCGATGAAGGGGACGGACGGTACCGTGGGCTTCGGACAGAAATACAACTACACGGCACGCCCGAAGGGACTGCGCTTCAAGTACCACGCCACGGTAGGGACGGTCGATATCCAGAAGAATTTCGGCGGTCCGATCGCCATGGGCGAACAGGACCTCAGCACGATCTACGTCTGCATCGTGGACTGGTCGGCGCGCCGCAACGTCACCTCGGGTGTCAGCAAGCCGACCGGGACATGGGATCCCTCGGTACAGACCGATCTCGAGGGCTCGGGCCGCATCATCGCCTACGGCGTGATGGACATCTCGGCCTCGACCGAGGGCGAGAGCCTCATCGGCGGCGAGATCCCGCTCGTCTACTACGACACCGCATGTGCGGCGCCGCAAAGCAGCTACACGCTCGTCATCAGCTGCGCCACGAGCAAGTACGGCGACTACATGAACGGCTGTTCGAAGAACGTGCTCTACGTCGATGACTTCGAATGGGTCTATTGAGACCATTCGGAGTCCGAAACAAAAAAGGGGCGACCAGCCCCCCGAAAAACGAGAGAGGCCGGTACCTTGCGGGTACCGGCCTCTCTTCTTTTATCATTGTTCGCTACCTGCTGCGCGTTACCTCACGGCAATACGGCAGTACTTGTCGTAGCGTCCTATGACATCTTTCACGTAGGCCAGCGTCTGGCGGCTTCCCGTGAATCGGCCGCATTTCACGACCTCGTTTTCATAATACTCCGGCTCCGACTTCAGCGTCAGGTACCGGGCCACGACCTCCCACGAATTGGGATCCTCGCCGTGGACCCGCGCCAGCCGGCGGGCGTCGTTCACATGTCCGATGCCGCCGTTGTAGCAGGCGAGGATGATGCTCATGCGGTCCTCGTCCGAGGTGCCGGCCGGGAAGCGAAGCGACTCTCCGATCTTCGAGAGCAGCTTGTTGGCCAGCCACACGTTCGTCGCGGGATCGGCGATAAGCGACTCCGGAACATCGAACTGCTCGGCCACCGAGGGCATGATCTGCATCAGCCCGCAGGCACCGCGGCTCGACGTGATGTCGGGCGTGAAGCGCGACTCGTGGTAGGCAATGGCGGCCATCAGGCGCCAGTCGTTGCCCTCCTTCTCGCTGATGTCGCGCATCAGGTTGTCGAACGGCGAGATGACACAGAGCCGTTCCTTGGCCAACGCGTTCGTGCCGACGCTCTTCGGAGCGGGCTCGAGGACCGGCGACGGATCCGTCACGGGCGTGCCGGTTTGGGCGTTGAAGCCGTAAAATGTAGTCAGAATGGATAGGAACGCAAACGTTAAAACAGTCTTTTTCAGCATAAAAGGTTGCTTTGCGGGCAGTTCATACCGCGCAGAACAATACGCTAATCATAGAATCCCCACGAGATACCGATCTTGAACATGCCCGGATTGAGCGGGTAACCCGCCGCCGAAAAATATTCGCCGTTGCCGAACAAGCCCTTGTTCACGTGCTGATATTTCAGAAATATCCGCATTCTCTTCCACTTTGCCATGACGAAGGCGTCCATGTAGGGATAGTTCCCCACTTCGACCTCGCGCTGGTTGTAGTACACCGACAGAGCGGGATTGTAACCGGGCGCATAATACCGCGTATTATAGCGTCCGTCCAGTCCGATCTGCAGGCGCAGTACGTCGCGCACGACCCAGAACTCGTAGTAATACGAGAGGAAGGCGCTCAAAAGCGGAACGGGTACAACTTCCTGATCCGTACTCCACTGCAACAATACCCTGTTGTCCAGATGAAGTCCGCCGAGGCGGAAATCCTTGCGAGCATACACACTCGTGAGGCTGACACTTCCTGCATGCTGGGCGACGTTGCTGTCCGCTCCGTAATAGATCTTGTCGGAGACGACGCCCTGCCATCCGCCCACTTCGAACGCGAAGTCGGGGACCGAAAATTTCACCTCGAAACGAGTCTCATTCTCCTTGTTCAAAGGAGTGGACCATATGTAATGGTTCGAGAACAGATTCTCCTGCCAGTAGTTGGGCGAACGCCGGTCCATCGAGAGCCGGCCTTCGAGAATCAGGGGGTGTCCGCGGAGGTAACCCGTCAGCGCGAGGTGTGCGCCGATGTTTATGTCTCCGCCTCTGTAACCCGACGGGTAGAACTTGATGTTCGCTCCCCAATCGACGTATTTCTTTATCTTTCCATTGACCGAGCCATAGGCGAAATAGCTCGTCTTCTTTACCTTCGTGTAGTGTCCCGAAAGGTAATCGTCCAGTTCGAACTGCGAATAGGTGTGCAGATCGAGGCCCACGCCGGCATCGATCGTTCCCACCACCCCGTTGCGGTCCCACGGCTGCGCCTGCACGAAGATCCGGTTCGAAATCACCCGTTCGTAGATCGAGTCGCGCGTCTGGGTGGGATTGATGAACCAGTTGTCGTAGTAGTTGTGTTCGGCCGACACGAAGTTGCCCTGCTCGTCGCGATGGTCTCGCTCGTCGGTGTAGGGCACGTTGTTGTCCGTGTAGATCTTGCTCCACGAACTGTACTCGAACGAGTGGCCGACATAGACGGTCGAGAGGTCGGCCAGCGAGAAGTCGCGGTCGGTGACCCGCTGCAGCGGGATGGCATACGACTGCGTGACGAAGAAGGCGTTGTTGCGGTAGGTGTTCTCGGCCTCGGCCTCGGAGAGCTTCATCGGAATACCCGAAGGCATCTCGAAGGTCGTGTCACGCAGGGCCCACACGCCGACCACGCCGCCGTTCTCCTGCTGCTCGATGTGGTTGTTGTAGTAGGCCGCATGCACCGAATAGCGCTTGCCGGTGTGGTTGAACGCCACGGCCAGGTTGTGGTTCTTGGTCCGCGACCAGACATACTGTCCGCGGGTGCCGCGCGCCTTGTAGTCGATGTTGAAGCCCGTCGAGGGAGAGATGTTCTGCGCATGCATGATGTTGAAATTCTCCTCGCGGAAACGCTTCTGTCCCGACTCCTCGTAGCTCATGCGGATGATCGGTTTCTTCGTATTGTAGAAATCGACATTCTCCATGTTGTACGTGTAGGCGTAATAGGGGCTCGCAAATCCGAAGTCAAAGAACTGTGGCCGCCGGAAATAGTTCAGCGGCAGCGAGGTCTGTCCCAGCGCACCCTGCGCGATGTCGCCCACATCCTCGCGGTAGAACGGGTAGTCGATCCTGTAGTCGGTCAGCGTCGTGTCGAGCGTCCCGACGTTCACGCGGTTGTAGTCGCGGCTCACGTGCCAGCGGAAATTGTTCAGCGCACGGATCGAATCGCCGAAGAAGTAGGACTCGAGCGGCTTGCGGATCTTGCGCTCCCTGGTCGAGTCCTGCTGTTCGCCCTCGGGATTCTCGCCCTCGTTCTCACTCTGATCGAACGGGTTATTACCGTAGAGGCCGGTATTCTGACCGTTCTGCTGGACGCGCAGCAGCGTACTTGCATCGAACTGCGCGTGCACGACCGAAGGCAGAACCAGCAGCAGGCAGAGCGACAGAAGCGCGAGCGATATGCGATGCGACGTTTTCAGCATGACCGAAAAGCGGGAATCCGCGGCAAAGATAATTAAAATATTTTAAATATACAAACTATCCCTCTTGTCCACAATCCGTTGCGGAACATACAAACCGTTTGACAACCGACACGAGGACGTAGAGCACGACGACGAGCGGAATGGCCCGCCCGCCGAGCAGCGCCAGCAGCAGGGCGCTTGCTGCGAGGAACCCGTAGCGCAGGCCGTTGCCGCGCCAGCCGAACCCGTGGAACTTGAGGGCGAACATCCGCAGGTTGGAGACCATGAGCCACGAGGCCACGAGGGCCGCGGCAACGATCACCTCGCGGGAGATCGCCATGCCGTAGGTCTCGGCCAGCATGCCGAGCGAGGCACAAAGCATCGCGGCGGCCGGGATGGGCAGTCCGAGGAACTCGGTGCGCTGCGTGTCATCGATGTTGAACCGGGCCAGGCGAAGCGCTCCGCAGGCCGTGAAGAGAAAGACAACGAGCCCCGCCTCACCGTCGGGCAGCCACACGCCGGACATCTGCCCGTAGAGGGCGAACATCACGGCCGCGGGGGCGAATCCGAACGAGACATCGTCGGCCAGCGAGTCGAGCTGCAGGCCGATCGGCGAGGACTGGTGCAGCAAACGCGCCACAAAACCGTCGAAGAAATCGAAAACGGCGGCCAGAACGACCAGCCCGAAGGCCAGCGTCAGCTCGCCCCACACCAATGCCGCCACGGCCGCCACCGAACCGCACAGGAGGTTGGCGAGCGTCAGCAGGTTGGGTATCGTGAACAGTTTGATCTTCATTCCCGGACTAAAATTAATCGCTCCAATAGGCGGCAAAGTTACTAAAATATTTTTATCTTTGTCGTAATCAACACCACATTATAACTCATGGGAAGCAACAAATATTGCGTCATCATGGCGGGAGGCATCGGAACCCGCTTCTGGCCCAAGAGCCGGCAGTCGCGTCCGAAGCAGTTCCTCGACATCCTCGGAACGGGAAAATCCTTCATCCGCCACACCTACGAACGATTTGCCAAGATGGTCCCGCCCGAGAACTTTCTCGTGGTGACCAACATCAAATACAAGGACCTGGTGCTGGAGCACATCCCCGAGATCACCCCGCAGCAGGTGCTCTGCGAGCCGATCGGCCGCAATACGGCCCCCTGCATCGCCTATGCGGCCTACACACTCATGAAGCGCGACCCCGGGGCCGAAATGATCGTCACCCCGTCGGACCACCTGATCCTCAACGAGGAGGACTTCCGCGCCATCATCGGCGAGTGCCTCGACTTCGCCGCCCGCCACAACGCCCTGATGACCGTGGGCATCAAGCCCACCCGTCCCGACACGGGCTACGGATACATCCAGGTCTCGGACAACAGCCTCATCAGCAAGGTCAAGTGTTTCACCGAAAAGCCCGACCTCGAGCTGGCACAGGTCTTTCTCCAGTCGGGCGAGTTCTTCTGGAACTCGGGCATCTTCATCTGGAAGGTCGGCTCAATCATCGAGGCCTTCGAGAAGTACCTGCCCGACCACCACGCCCTCTTCCACGGGCTGATGGACGCCCTGGGGACCGATGCCGAACGTCAGGCCGTGGAGACCGCCTTCTCGGAGTGCCGCGCCATCTCGATCGACTACGGCATCATGGAGAAGGCCGACAACGTCTATGTGCGCTGCGGGGAGTTCGGCTGGAGCGACGTGGGCACCTGGGGCTCGGTCTACCAGCACTCGCGCAAGGACCGCTACGCCAACGCCGTGCCTGCCGAGGGGTGCTACCTCTACGACACGCGCTCGTCGATCGTCTCGCTGCCTGCGGGCAAGATCGCCGTCATCAGCGGCCTGAAGGAGTACATCGTCGTCGATACGGACGACGTGCTGATGGTCTGCCCCCGCTCCGAGGAGCAGAACATCAAGAAGTTCATCGACGAAGTGAAGTTCCACAATGGCGACAAGCATATCTGACCTCTACGCGCTTTTCCGCCGCCACCCGCACGTCTCGACCGACACGCGCCGCATCGAGCCCGGGTCGATCTTCTTCGCGCTGCGCGGCGCCACGTTCGACGGCAACCGCTTCGTGAACGAGGCCCTTGCCAAGGGGGCCGCATGGGCCGTCGCCGACGACCCAGCGGCAGCGGGCACGGATGCACGGGTGCTCGTCGTCGATGACACGCTCCGCACCCTGCAGGAGCTGGCCCGCACCCACCGCCGCACGCTGGGCATCCCGATCCTCGCCGTCGCAGGCAGCAACGGCAAGACCACGACCAAGGAGCTTACGAGCCGCGTGCTCGGCAGCCGCTTCGTCCTCCACGCCACCCGGGGCAACCTCAACAACCACATCGGCGTGCCGCTCACGCTGCTCGCCATGACTCCCGACACCGAATTCGGGATCGTCGAGATGGGGGCCAGCGCCTGCGGCGAGATCGCCGGTCTGGCCTCGATCGCCGAACCCGACTACGGCATCCTGACCAACATCGGACGCGCCCATCTCGAGGGCTTCGGCGGCCCGGAAGGGGTCCGGCGCGGCAAGGGGGAACTGTTCGACTACCTGGCCGCACATGGCGGACTGGCCTTCGTTCCCGACGAGGACCCGACGCTGGTAGCCATGGCCGCCGAGCGCCCCTCGCTGCGCGTCGAACGCTACTCGCGCACGCTGGCCGACAACATTCCGAGCCACCTCGAGGGCGAATACAACCGGTACAACATCGCCGCAGCGGCTGCCATCGGCCGCCATTTCGGCATCCCCGACGCCGACATCCGCCGCGCCGTGGCCGGCTACATCCCCGACAACAACCGCTCGCAGCGGACCGAGACCCGCCGCAACACGCTCATCGTGGACTGCTACAACGCCAACCCGTCGAGCATGCGGGCCTCCGTGGCCAACTTCCTGAACGAGGGGCTCGGCTGCCGCACACGGCGGCTGCTGATCCTGGGCGACATGCTCGAACTGGGCGAATGGTCGTGCGGAGAACACGCCGCAATCATCCGGCAGGCGACGCAGGACCCGAAAGCCGAAGTATGGCTCGTCGGCAGCGAATTCGAACGGGCCTGGCAGTCGCTCGAGGAGCATCCCGCCCGCGTGCGCCGCTTCACCTCGTGCGGCGAACTGACCGAGGAGCTGCATGCCCGGCCGGTCGAGGGGGCCCTCGTTCTGCTCAAGGGATCGCGCGGCATCGGCCTCGAGCGTGCATTGGAAGCACTCTGACCGGGTGCTGGAACCGACAAGACAAAACCCACCGGAAACACAACCCTGCAACCATGAAAAGACTGCTGCTTACCCTCTGCGCCGCGGCGCTGGCCGCCTGTGCGGGCAATTCCTCCCGAACGGAGGCCGCCTCGGCCCTGGACTGGACCGAACCGGCCGATCCGCAGGGCGAACGGCCCGAACTGTGGGCCGGAACGACATCGCCCGTCGTCACGTTCGGATCGACCGACATCCGCTACCCCCGCTCGGAGCCCTTCTCGGCCCCGACGGCCGAATCCGCCGCACTCTCGGGCTGGCGCGGCGAGCGGCTCTCGGCCCAGATCGTCGTCTCGGCCCCCGAGGCCATCGAGGGGTTGCGCTGCGCCGTCGGCGACTTCCGCTCGGCCGACGGCGCCCTGCTGCGCGGCATCGGCCGGGCCCGCTTCGTGAAGTATCTGCTCAGCGATCCCTTCCTGCCCGAAGTCCCCTGCGGCACACGCCCCGAGAACAACCCGACCCTGCTGGTGGCCGACCTGCTCGACGAGGCCGCTACGTGCGACGTGGCGGCCCGCACGACCCGCCCCATATGGATCACGGTCGAGATCCCGCGCGATGCCGTCCCCGGCGACTACACCGCCGAGGTGGCGGTCGAAGGCAAGGGGCTTTCCGAAAAGCTCGCACTCTCGCTCCACGTCACCGGCCGCACGCTGCCCGCCCCGGCGGAGTGGAGCTACCACCTCGACCTGTGGCAGCACCCGGCGGCCGTGGCACGCGCCGAGGGCGTCCCCGTCTGGAGCGACGCCCACTTCGAGAAGATGCTCCCGACGATGCGTCTGCTGGCCGGCGCCGGACAGAAGGTCATCACCGCCACGCTCAACAAGGACCCGTGGAACCACCAGTGCTACGACGCCTACGCCGACATGATCGAGTGGACGCGCCTCGAGGACGGCACGTGGGAGTACGACTTCACGGTCTTCGACCGTTGGGTCGAGTTCATGCTCGGCCTGGGGGTCGGGAAGTATATCAACTGCTACTCGATGCTGCCGTGGAACAACATGCTCCACTACCGGGATGCCGCCACGGGACAATACGTCGATGTGAAGGCCGACCCGGGCACCCCGGCATTCCGCGAAATATGGGGCCCGTTCCTACACGCCTTCACGGCACACCTGCGCGGGAAGGGATGGCTCGAGATCACCAACATCGCCATGGACGAGCGCTCGCCCGAGGTGATGGCCGAAGCGACGGCACTGCTCAGGGAGGTCGCGCCCGAACTGGGCATCGCCCTGGCCGACAACCACAAGAGCTTCAAGCAGTACCCCTACATCCGGGACATGTGCGCCGGGATCTTCGGACCCATCGACCCGGCCGACATTGCCGACCGCCGCGCCCGGGGGCTGACGACGACCTACTATGTCTGCTGCTCGTCGGGATTCCCCAACACCTACACCTCGTCCGCCCCGGCCGAGGCCGTCTACCTGAGCTGGTATGCGGCCGCCGGGGACTACGACGGCTTCCTGCGCTGGGCCTACAACTCCTGGCCGGAGGACCCGATCCGCGACTCGCGCTTCGGAACGTGGACGGCCGGCGACACCTACATCGTCTATCCCGAGGGGCGCTCGTCGATCCGCTTCGAACGGCTTGTCGAGGGCATTCAGGATTGGGAGAAGATCCGCCAACTGAAGGCCGAAGCCGCCGGCGACGGGGAGCGTCTCCAAAGGATCGAAACGCTGCTCGAGCCGTTCCGCTCGCCGATCGCCTTCGAGGGCTGGGAGCAGGCTCTCCGCGAGGCCCGCGCCGCACTCGACACACTCTGACACACCGCCACCGCGGCACGTATAACGGGCAAAACAGCCCCGGCAGCTCCCTTTTTTCGAGAGGTTGCCGGGGCTTTTCCGTGTATTTTTCCGAAAATTTGCTATTTTTGTCCGAACAAAAAACATCACTGCACATGACACTCAACGAATACCAGCAGCACGCACTCGAAACGGCCATCTATCCCGAACAGAGCCGCATCGTCTACCCCACGCTCGGCCTCACGGGCGAGGCGGGCGAAGTGGCCGACAAGGTCAAGAAGGTCATCCGCGACACCCACGGGGAGTTCACCCCCGAGAAGAAGCAGGAGATCATGAAGGAGATCGGCGACGTGCTCTGGTACTGCGCCACGCTCTCGCACGACCTGGGCTACGACCTGGAGGAGGTCGCCCGCACGAATGTCGAGAAGCTCCGCTCGCGCATGGAGCGCCACCGCATCACGGGCAGCGGCGACAACCGCTGACCCCACACCCGCCCGCCACGATGGAAGACTATCTGCTGCACGAAATCGGCAAGATCGGGACCCTGCTCCGGGCCCTGCTCGCCCGTATCGGACTTGCAAAGACGGAACCGGCGGAGGCAATCGACGGCGAACAGTCGGGAACCGATCTGCTCAACCGGATCGATACGGACCTCGACTCGCTGCTCGCCGAACCGGATTTCATCGCGGCGCTCACCGGCCGCTGCGGATTCGACGACGGGCAGCTCGTGCGCTTTGCCGATTTGCTGGTCGATCTGGTCGCCGCCTCGGACGATCCCGACGAGCGGCTGCGGCTCGCCGGAGCCGTAGGGGCCGTCTGCCGCCACCTCGACGCCAGGCGATCGCCCCTCTCGCGCGAATGCTACCCCATCCTCAAGGAGCTCGACCGCCTCTTCCAGGAGCAACCGAACACAAAGAACCTCGATAAATGAAACAGGAAAAACAACTCACGTCGCTGCCCGAAAATGCCTATCGGGAGCTCAAGCCGGGCGAAGAGTACACGCCCGTCATGCCCGCCTCGTCCACCCCGAAGGAGGTGACCCCCTATTCGGTCATCATGGGCGTGGTGATGGCCGTCGTCTTCTCGGCCGCCGCAGCCTTCCTCGGCCTGCGCGTCGGACAGGTCTTCGAGGCCGCCATCCCCATCGCCATCATCGCCGTGGGCATGGGTACCGTGCTGGGCAAGAAGAACATGCTCGGTCAGAACGTCATCATCCAGTCGATCGGCGCCTCGTCGGGCGTGATCGTCGCCGGTGCGATCTTCACCCTCCCGGCCCTCTACATCCTGGGGCTCGACGCCGCCTTCTGGCAGGTCTTCCTCTCGTCGCTCTTCGGCGGTCTGCTGGGCATCGTGCTGCTGATCCCCTTCCGCAAATACTTCGTCAAGGAGATGCACGGCAAATACCCCTTCCCGGAGGCCACCGCCACCACCGAGGTGCTCGTCTCGGGCGAGAAGGGCGGCAGCCAGGCCAAGGTCCTCGCCGTAGCGGGCCTCGTGGGCGGTCTCTACGACTTCGTGGTCGGCACCTTCGGTCTTTGGACCGAATCGGTATCGACGCGCATCTGCACCTGGGGACAGATCGCCGCCGACAAGTTCAAGGTGGTCCTCGGACTCAACACCTCGGCCGCCGTGCTCGGCCTGGGCTACATCATCGGACTCAAATACGCGATGATCATCACCGCCGGCTCATGCCTCGTATGGTTCGTCATCGTCCCGGTGGTCGGCTCGCTGGCCGGAGCGACGGACCCCGCCGCCATGGCCTCGATGCTCGGCGTGACGAACCCCGATCTGCTGGCACATCCCGAGACGCTCTTCACGGCCGAGAACCTCTTCACCTTCATCGGCAAACCGCTCGGCATCGGCGGCATCGCCATGGCCGGCATCATCGGCATCATCCGCCAGTCGAAGATCATCCGCCAGGCCGTGGGCCTCGCCGTCTCGGAATTCGGCGGCGGGAAGAAGGCTGCCGAAACGACCGAGCGCACGCAGCGCGACATCCCGATGAAGCGCATCCTGACGATCCTCATCGCCACGCTCATCTCGGTCTTCGTCTTCTTCCACTTCGGCCTGCTCGACGGCTGGGTACAGTCGGTCACGGGTCTCGTGATCGTCTTCGTCATCGCCTTCCTCTTCACGACCGTTGCGGCCAACGCCATCGCCATCGTCGGCACGAACCCCGTATCGGGCATGACGCTCATGACGCTGATCCTCTCGTCGCTGGTGCTGGTGAGCGTCGGACTGAGCGGCACGACCGGCATGACCGCCGCGCTGATCATCGGCGGCGTGGTCTGCACGGCCCTCTCGATGGCCGGCGGCTTCATCACCGACCTGAAGATCGGCTACTGGCTCGGCACGACGCCCCGCAAGCAGGAGACCTGGAAATTCCTCGGCACGCTCGTCTCGGCCGCCACGGTCGCCGGTGTGATGATCATCCTCAACAAATCCTACGGCTTCGTAGGCGAAGGGGCGCTCGTGGCCCCGCAGGCCAACGCCATGGCCGCCGTGATCCAGCCCCTGATGACCGGCGGACAGACGCCGTGGATGCTCTACTTCTGCGGCGCGATGCTGGCGCTGGTGCTCACGGCGATCGGCGTCCCGGCCCTCGCCTTCGCACTGGGCATGTTCATCCCCATGGAGCTCAACGCCCCGCTGGTCGTGGGCGGTCTGGTAGCCTGGTTCGTATCGAACCGTTCGAAGGACGCCGCACTGAACAAGGCGCGCTTCGACCGCGGTACGCTCATTGCTTCGGGCTTCATCGCCGGCGGTGCCCTGATGGGCGTCGTGAGCGCCATCCTGAAGTTCTACGACGTAGACTGGCGCATGGCCGAGTGGGCCGCCTCGAACGAGGCCGAATGGACCGGCCTGCTCATGTACCTGGTCCTGATCGGCTACTTCGCCTGGCATACGCTCCGCGCCCGGAAGGAGGAGTAACCACATACCGGCCCGCCACAGCCGGGCCACAACCCTTGTAATACCTTAAAAACAGATAACGACCATGGATCTGAAAGAACGATTTCTGAAATACGTCTCCTACGACACCCAGTCGTCGGAGGAGAGCACGACCTTCCCCTCGACCGACAAGCAGAAGGTGCTGCTCGAAGCCCTGCGCGACGAGATGACCGCCCTGGGCATGACCGAGGTGGCGATGGACCGCTACGGATACGTCATGGGAAGCATCCCCGCGACCCCGGGCTGCGAGAACGCCCCGGTCATCGGCTTCATCGCCCACGTCGATACGTCGCCCGACATGAGCGGCAAGGATGTCAAGCCCCGCGTCATCGACGAGTACGACGGCGGTGACATCGTCCTCAACGGCCAGCTCACGATGCGCGTGGCCGACTTCCCCGAGCTGGCCTTCTTCAAGGGCCACACGCTCATCCACACCGACGGCACGACGCTGCTCGGGGCCGACGACAAGGCCGGCGTGGCGGAGATCATGACCGCCGCGGAGTATCTGCTCACGCATCCCGAGGTGCGCCACGGCAAGATCCGCATCGGTTTCACGCCCGACGAGGAGGTGGGCCGCGGCGTCGATTTCTTCGACGTCAAGGCCTTCGGCGCCGACTTCGCCTACACGGTGGACGGAGGCATGGAGGGCGAACTCGAATACGAGAACTTCAACGCCGCCAGCGCGAAGATCGAGATTCAGGGGCGCAACGTACACCCGGGCTACGCCAAGGCCAAGATGCTCAACGCCATCGACATCGCCTGCGAGCTGCAGCAGCTGCTCCCGGCCAGCGAGCGCCCGCAGTACACCGAAGGCTACGAGGGATTCTACCACTGCGTCGGGATGAACGGCACGGTCGAGCACGCCTCGGTGAGCTACATCATCCGCGACCACGACGCCGAGAAGTTCGAACAGAAGAAGGTCTTCATGTGGGCGTGCGTCGATCTGCTGAAGAAGAAATACGGCGACAACGTCCTGCACCTCACGCTCAAGGACCAGTACTTCAACATGCGCAAGATGGTCGAGCCGCACCCGCAGCTGATCGACAAGGCGCTGCAGGCCATGGAGGAGGCCGGCGTGAAGCCGCTCGTGCGTCCGATCCGCGGCGGTACGGACGGCGCCCGCCTCTCGTTCATGGGACTGCCGTGTCCGAACCTCTTCACGGGCGGCATGAACTTCCACGGCAAGTTCGAATACTGCTCCCTGACGACCATGCGCAAGGCCCAGCAGGTGATCCTGAACCTTGCCCGCCTGTGGGCCGAATAAAGGCGGGCCAACGAACAACCGGACCATGGACAATTTCGGATTTCTGAAGGTTGCGGCGGCCATTCCCCACGTTCGGGTCGGCGACTGCGACTACAACACGGAACGCATGGCGGCCCTGGCCGACGAGGCGGCCCGCCGCGGGGTCGAGATCGTGGTCTTCCCCGAACTCGGCGTCACGGGATACACGTGCGGCGACCTGCTGCTGCACCCGGCACTGCTCGACGATGCCGACCAGGCGCTCGAGGAGCTCGTGCGCTCGACCCGCAAGCTGCCCCTCGTCGCAATCGTCGGGGCGCCGCTGCGCCACGGCGAGACGCTCTACAACTGTGCCGTCGTCTTCACGCAGGGGCGCATCCTCGGCGTGGTGCCCAAGACCTACATCCCGGGCTACTCGGAGTTCTACGAACCCCGCTGGTTCGCCTCCGGGGCCGGAATCTCGGAGGAGCAGATCGACGTGGCGGGGCAGCAGGCCGACTTCGGCACGGACCTCACGTTTGCCGTGAACGGCGCGGAGTTCGGCATCGAACTCTGCGAGGACCTATGGACCCCCGTGCCGCCCTCGTCGCACACGGCGCAGAACGGCGCCCGCGTGATCTTCAACCTCTCGGCCTCGCCCGAGGCGGTCGGCAAGCACGACTACCTGCGGCAGCTCGTCGCCCAGCAGTCGGGCCGCACGATCTCGGCCTACGTCTACTGCTCGGCCGGCTTCGGCGAATCCTCGACCGACCTGGTCTTCGCCGGCAACGCCCTGATCGCCGAGAACGGCGTGATCCTGCGCGAAGGCGAACGCTTCTCGCTCGACGAGCAGCTCATAACAGCCGACGTGGACCTCGAGCGGCTGGCCTTCGAACGCCGGCGCAACACCTCCTTCCGGCTCAACGAGTCGGACACGGAGAACACCGTCATCGAGATGGAGATCCCCGAAGGCATGCGCCCGGACAGGATCGACCGCGACATCGACCCCATGCCGTTCGTTCCGCATGAGGAGGGGCGCCGCAACGAGCGCTGCGAGGAGATCTTCCAGATCCAGTCGCACGGACTGGCCCGCCGGCTTGCGCACACCCGTTGCTCGAAGGCCGTCATCGGCATCTCGGGCGGACTGGACTCGACGCTGGCCCTGCTGGTCACCGCCCGCACGTTCGACAAGCTGGGGCTCGACCGCCGGGGCATCATCGGCATCACGATGCCGGGCTTCGGAACCACCGACCGAACCTACCGCAACGCCCTGGAACTGATGCGCGAACTGGGAGTCACGCAGCGCGAGATCCCGATCCGCGAGGCCTGCATGCAGCACTTCCGGGACATCGGGCTCGACCCGGCGGACCGCTCGGCCGCCTACGAAAACGCGCAGGCCCGCGAACGGACGCAGATCCTCATGGACGTGGCCAACATGGAGGGCGGACTGGTCGTCGGCACGGGAGACCTGTCGGAACTGGCCCTGGGCTGGGCCACCTACAACGGCGACCAGATGTCGATGTACGGTGTGAACGCCTCGGTGCCGAAGACCCTCGTGCGCCATCTGGTGCGGTGGGTGGCCGACACGGAGCGGGACGAAGCGACGCGTTCGACGCTGCTCGACATCGTGGCGACGCCCGTCAGCCCCGAACTGCTGCCGGCCGATGCCGACGGACAGATCGCCCAGAAGACCGAGGACCTGGTCGGGCCCTACGAACTGCACGATTTCTTCCTCTACCACTTCCTGCGCGCGGGATACGGCCCCGCCAAGATCCACCGGCTGGCCGAACAGGCCTTCGACGGACGCTTCGACGCAGAGACGATCCGCCACTGGCTCGAGGTCTTCGTCCGCCGTTTCTTCACGCAGCAGTTCAAGCGCTCGGCCATGCCCGACGGCCCGAAGGTCGGATCGGTAGCGCTTTCGCCGCGCGGCGACTGGCGCATGCCCTCCGATGCCACGGCCGCAGCCTGGATGCGGGAGCTGGAAAACCTGTAACGCGACACATGCCATGAAACGAATCCTTTCACTCCTGACACTCGCCCTGCTGCTCGGCGGTCCCGCCGCGGCACAGGACTGGGGCAAGTTGTTGAAACAGACGCTCACAAACGCCGCCGACAAGGCGACCGACGGCAAACTCACGCAATATGCCCTCCCGGGAACGTGGAGCTACTCCTCGCCCGGCGTCCGCTTCGAGGGCGACGATGCCGCGGCGGACCTCGGGGCACAACTGCTCTCGGCAGCCCTCAGCGACCAGTTGGGCAAGATCTACGCCAAGGCCGGCCTCACGCCCGGGACGGGGAGCATCACCTTCGACCGCGAGGGCGGATTTTCGGCCTCGCTGGGCGAACAGAAAATCGAAGGCAAATACACCTACGACGCCGAAACGCACGTTGTCTCGCTCAGCTCCGACCACGAAAAGCTCAAGCAATACGGATCCGTATCGGGGCGTGCCTACATCGACGGATCGGCCCTGCAGTTGCTGATCCCGGCCACGAAACTGCTCGAGATCGTCCAGTCGGTCAGCGCGCAAAGCGAGTCGCTGGCCGGCGTATCGGCCCTGCTGGCCAACTACCAGAACCTCTACATCGGCTTCTCGTTCACGCGCAAGGAGTAGACTGCAGGGGCAGGCCGACGCTCCGATCGGGGCAGGCCGGCGGAAACAGCAAAAAAAAGCGCCGCGGAATAAGTTCCTGCAGCATTTTTCCAAAAAAATTTTCATGACGGATTCACGGCGAATCCGTCATTTTTCGTTACGTTTCGGCGCCGAACGCCAGTAACGGCCGAGCAAAACGTAAGCAAATTACGGCCGAATCAAACTAAAATATTTTACGAAATTTATAAAGTATTTGCAAAACAGAGGCAGATTCCTTAATTTTAGGGTCGTAAATCACTATTCACCCTAAAAACCCTTACGTCCATGAACAACCAAGCCAAACAGTACGTCGAGGATTTCATGACCCGGCTGATCGCGCGCAATCCCTGCGAACCGGAGTTCCACCAGGCCGTCCGCGAGGTGGCCGAATCGCTGGCCCCGCACATCGTGGCCAGCCCCATACTCCAACGGATGAAGATTCTGGAACGCATCGCCGAACCCGAACGAGTCATCATCTTCCGCGTGCCGTGGCTCAACGACCGGGGCGAGATCGAGATCAACCGCGGCTACCGCGTGCAGATGAACAGCGCCATCGGCCCCTACAAGGGCGGCATCCGCTTCCACCCTTCGGTGAACCTCTCGATCCTGAAGTTCCTCGCCTTCGAGCAGACCTTCAAGAACAGCCTCACGACCCTCCCGATGGGCGGCGGCAAGGGCGGTTCGGACTTCGACCCCAAGGGCAAGTCGGACAACGAGGTGATGAAGTTCTGCCAGTCGTTCATGACCGAACTCCAGCGCCACATCGGCCAGGACACCGACATCCCGGCCGGTGACATCGGCGTCGGCGGACGCGAGATCGGATATCTCTTCGGGCAGTACAAGCGGCTGCGCGACGAGTTCACCGGCACGCTCACGGGCAAGGGCCGCGACTGGGGCGGCAGCCCCCTGCGCCCCGAAGCCACGGGCTACGGCGTCTGCTACTTCGCCGAGGAGATGCTCGCTACGCGCAACGAGCGGTTCGAGGGCAAAACCGTCTGCATCTCGGGTTCGGGCAACGTCGCCCAGTACGCCTGCCAGAAGGCCACGGCCCTCGGTGCCAAGGTGGTGACCCTCTCCGACTCGTCGGGTTGCATCCACGATCCCGAAGGCATCACACCCGAGAAACTCGACTACGTCATGGAGCTCAAGAACGTATTCCGGGGCCGAATCCGTGAATATGCCGACCGCTACCCCACGGCCACCTACCACCCCGGCGAGCGCCCGTGGGGCGTGAAGTGCGACATCGCCCTGCCGTGCGCCACGCAGAACGAACTCGACGGCGAGGACGCGCAGCGGCTCGTGGACAACGGCTGCATGTGTGTGGCCGAAGGGGCCAACATGCCCTCGACGCCCGAGGCAATCCGCATCTTCCAGCAGCACCGGCTGCTCTACGCCCCGGGCAAGGCGGCCAACGCCGGAGGCGTCGCCACCTCGGGACTCGAGATGTGCCAGAACTCGATGCGTCTTGAATGGACTCCCGAGGAGGTCGATGCCCGCCTGCACGCCATCATGCGCAACATCCACTCGGTGTGCGTACGCTACGGCACCGAGCCGGACGGCTACATCAACTACGTCGTGGGGGCCAACATCGGCGGCTTCATGAAGGTTGCCAACGCCATGCTGGCGCAGGGTTGCGTCTGACCCCCGATCCGTACAAAAACGACAGGGCGCCGGCCGCATCTGCGGCCGGCGCCCTCGATTTCACCGATCCCCGGAAGCCCGTCCCGTCAGAGGAAGAGCACGGCCAGCGTCGCTACGGCAAAGCCGCCGCAGAAGCCGGCCAGCACCTGCGGGGCGTTGTGACACCCCAGATAGAGCCGCGCGGAGGCCAATGCCCCGGCTGCGAGGACCGCTACCACCAGCGGGAACACCATGTTGCCCACCCCGGCGACATTCATCACCACCAGCAGCGCCACAACAGCCCCCATGCCGGTCAAATGGAGGCTGATCTTCCAGCGCAGCGACACCACGAAGCACAACAGCTCGCAGCAGGCCGCCGCAACCATGAATTTGCGCAGGAAGATCGCCGAGGGGATCTTCGACAGGGTCAGGGCACACAGCACGTAGCAGACAGCCCCGATGAGCAGCGGCAGAAGCCGCTCCCGGCGGTCGTCCACCCGGTAGCTGGAGAGACGCCCCAGCGAATGCAGCACCCCAAGCGACAGCACGGGGATGAGGATCGCATAGAGCGCAACGACCCACAGCAGGTAGAATTTGACATTGGCGGGATAGAGCGCGAAGGTGGTCATCGTCAGCAGCACCCCCATCAGGTAGACGGGCTGCAGGAACGGATGCAGCACCCACGAGAGTCCGTGTGCCAGTTTTCCGTATTTCAAGGTCTCTTCCATAACGTTTTCGAATCTTCTCTGCCCGGGCCGACGTCCCTCCGGCACCTCCAGGCGGGCAGCCGCCCGCTCCGGAGCGATGCCGCCGGACTGTCGGTCCCGTCACACCCCCGGCTGCCGGGAGGCGCGGGACACCCCGGGCCCTAAATCTGTTTGCGCAACCGCGCCACGGGGATTCCCAGCATCTCGCGGTACTTGGCCACCGTACGGCGGGCGATGTGGTATCCCTTCGTATTGAGTATGTCCATCAGCGTCTCGTCGGTCAGCGGCTTGCGCTTGTCCTCCTCGTCGATGCACTGCTGAAGGATGTTCTTGATCTCATAGCTCGACACCTCCTCGCCCGAATCGGTCTGCATGGCCTCCGAGAAGAGCGACTTGAGCAGGATGATCCCGAACTGCGTCTGCACGTACTTGCTGTTCACCACGCGCGAGATGGTCGATACATCGAGCCCCGTGCGGTCGGCGATGTCCTTGAGGATCATCGGCCGCAGCTTCGAGCGGTCGCCGTCCTTGAAGTACTCCTGCTGGTAATCGAGTATGGTCTGCATGGTCCGCATCAGCGTATCGTGCCGCTGTTTGATGGCCGAGATGAACCACTTGGCCGAGTCGATCTTGCTCTTGACGAACTGGATCGCCTCACGGTCCTTCTCCTTCACGCGACCGTCCGAGCCGACCATGTCGCGGATCATATCCACATAGCGGCGGTTGATCTTCACCTCGGGGACGTTGTAGGAGTTGAGCGAGAGCTGGAAATGGCCGTCCTGGTAGTCGAGGATGAAGTCGGGAACAATATAGGGTGTCGTGTCGGTCCCGCCCTCGGCATAGAGGTTTCCGGGTTTGGGCGACAGGCGCCGGATCTCGGCGATCGCATCGCGGAACTCCTCCTCGGAGACCTGCAGACGGGCGATCAGCTTCTCGTAGTGCTTCTTGACGAATTCGTCGAAATAGTTGGTCAGGATCTTGCGGGCCAGCCGCCGGGCGCGCGTATTGACCTGCATCTGGTTCATCTGCAGCAGCAGGCACTCGCGCAGGTCGCGGGCCCCGATCCCCGCGGGCTCGAGTTCGTGGATGATGTCCAGCAGCCGCTCGAGCTCGCCGACCGAAGTTTCGATGCCGACCGTAAAGGCGATGTCGTCGGAGATCGACTCCAGGTCGCGCCTCAGGTAGCCGTCCTCGTCGATGCTGCCGATCAAATAGACCGCCAGCTTCATGTCTCGCTCCGAAAGGTTGCGGTAGCTGAGCTGTTCGACGAGGTATTCCTGCAGCGAACGTCCCTCGGTCAGGTAGACGGGGCGCTGTTTGTCGTCTTTCGAGTAGTTGTTGATACGACTCTTGTAGGAAGGCGTATCGTCTTCACGCAGGTACTCGTCCACGGAGATCTGCTGGGGTTGCTCGTCCTCCTCCGCCGGACGCTCCTCCTCTTCGAGCGCGATGTTCTCCTCGATCTCCTGCTTGATACGCTGTTCGAGCTGCACGGCGGGCAGTTCAAGCAGCTTGATCATCTGGATCTGCTGCGGGGAGAGTTTCTGCTGAAGGGAAAGGACCTGTTTCTGATTAATAGCCATATCGGGTCAAAATTAACAAAAAGTGAACGCACGCGGAGGCCGTAGCCATCCGCGGCGCGTCGGGCAACAACGATCCGAAGCCCGGCAAGGACAGTTCTTCATTCCAATATGGTCTCTTCGTCGTCGTTCGGGTCCGGGAGCGATCAGAAATCGGCGTGCAGCGGCGTACGCGGGAAGGGCTGTACGTCGCGGATGTTCGTCAGTCCGGTGACGAACATCAGCAGGCGGTCGAAGCCCAGTCCGAAGCCCGAGTGAGGTGCCGATCCCCAGCGGCGCGTATCGAGATACCACCACAGTTCGCGCTCGCTCATGTTGAGCTCCCGCACCCTTGCAGAAAGTTTGCCATAGTCGGCTTCGCGCTCCGAACCGCCGATGATCTCGCCGATTCCCGGGAACAAAACGTCCATTGCGCGCACCGTCTTGCCGTCGTCGTTCTGCTTCATGTAGAAGGCCTTGATCTGCTTCGGGTAGTTGATCAGGATGACCGGACGCTTGAAGTGCTCCTCGACCAGATAGCGCTCGTGCTCCGACTGCAGGTCGCAACCCCAGTCGCAGGGGAACTCGAACTTGCGGCCCGAAGCCTTCAGAATCTCGATGCCCTCGGTATAGTCGAGGCGCTTGAAGTCGTTCTCGAGCACGAAGTTCAGGCGGTCGATGAGCCCCGGCTCCCACATCTTGTTCATGAACTCGAGGTCCTCGCGGCAGTTCTCGAGCGCATAGCGGATCAAGTACTTGAGGAAGTCCTCAGCCAGCTCCATGTTGTCCTCCAGGTCGTAGAACGCGGCCTCGGGCTCGATCATCCAGAACTCCGAGGCGTGGCGCGGGGTGTTGGAGTTCTCGGCGCGGAACGTGGGGCCGAAGGTGTAGATGCGGCCCAGCGAGAGGGCACCCAGCTCACCCTCGAGCTGTCCCGAGACGGTCAGGTTGCACGAGCGGCCGAAGAAGTCCTTCGAATAATCGACCTGTCCCTGCTCGGTGCGGGGCACGTTGTTCAGGTCGAGCGTCGTCACCTGGAACATTGCTCCGGCGCCCTCGCAGTCCGAGGCGGTGATGATCGGCGTATGGAAGTAGTAGAAGCCCTGCTTGTTGAAGTACTCGTGGATGGCATAGGCCATGGCGTGGCGGATGCGCAGCACGGCACCGAACGTATTGGTTCGCGGACGCAGGTAGGCGATGTCGCGCAGGAATTCGAGCGAGTGGCCCTTCTTCTGCAGGGGATAGGTGTCGGGGTCGGCCGTACCGTAAATCTCGATCCGCTCGGCCTGCACCTCGACGCCCTGCCCCGATCCGGGCGAGGCGACCAGGCGTCCGTCCACACGGATGCAGGCGCCCGTCGTGATGGGTTTGAGCTGCTCGTCGGGGATCTTCGCCAGATCGACCACGACCTGTATGTTCGCAACGCACGATCCGTCGTTGAGGGCGATGAAGGCCACGTTCTTGTTTCCGCGCTTGGTGCGCACCCAACCCTTGACGACGATGTCGGAGTCCACGGCTCCCGACTTCAGAATTTCTACGATTCTCTGCGTTTTCATATCTTCGGTATTAATTCGGTTTCAGTTCGTTTTCCGAATTGACAAAGTTAGCTATTATTTGCGATTTGGCAAAAAAAAAGTACCTTTGTCCGAATCATAGCAAGAACAGCAGGCAATGAAACGAACGATATGCACGGCTGTGCTCCTGACGGCAGCACTGGCCGCCCGGGCCCAGCAACCCGAATCGCCGGCCGCAGCAGCGCCGGAGAAGGCCGAAGGAGGCCGCATCTACCGCACGGAGGTCGTCCCCTACGACACGCGCCACGACGCCGAGGCGCGCAACCGCGAGGCGGGCGGCTACTGGAAGGCCTTCGAGCCGCAGACGCTCGTGGCGGCCGAGGGGATCGCCGTCGTGGGCGGGGAGTTCGACATTCCCTACGTGTGGAGCGACGGCGACGTCTTCCTGCACATCGAGAATGCGGGTGCGGGCTACACGCTGCGCATCAACGACCGCGTGGTGGCCGACACCGAGGACCCGGCCACCCCGGCCGAGTACCTGATCTCCCCCTACATCCGTCAGGGGTCCAACTCGATCCGCATCCTGATGCGCCCCGGACGCGCCGAAGAGCTCAATGCCGACGCCGTGCAGCGCGAGGCCTTCTCCGGAAGCTACTTCTATTTCCAGAACAAGCGGGCGATCCGCGACTTCGAGATCGCCCTGGTGCCCGATACGCTGGGCCGCGACTTCGGCATGCTCGACCTTCGGATCATCGCCCGCAACTCGTTCAACTACGACGAGCCGGTGACCGTCGGCTACGACATCTACTCGCCTCAGGGCAAACTGCTCGAATTCAACATGCGCGAGGTGGTGATTCCGGGCCGTTCGACCGACACCGTGCGCTTCAGCCCGCTCATCTACCACACCTATGAAAACAAGTGGGAGGCCGGAGCGAAGAACCCGCCCCTGTACAAGGTGATGCTCTTCACGCGCCGCGACGGCGTCTACAAGGAGTACATGCCGATGAAGATCGGCTTCGGGAAGACCGAACTGATCGACGGGCGGCTGATGCGGCTGGGCAAGGAGCTCAAGCTGGTCAAGGCCTCCTACAACGCGGCCGCCGACCGCAAGACCACCCTCGCCGGACTGAAGGCGCTGAAGGCTCAGGGGAAGAACACCGTATGCCCCGACTACCCGCAGCCTGCCTGGTTCTACGAACTCTGCGACGAGGTGGGCCTCTACGTCATCGACCGGGCAAACATCGCCCCCTCCGATCGCCGCGGTGACCGCACCGTGGGCGGCACGCCGGCCAACGACCCGTCGCTGGCCGACGAATTCCTCGCCCGCGTCAAGGCGATGTACTACCGCTCGCGCAACTTCACCTGCGTGGTGGCCTACGAGCTGGGCGGAGCGGCCGGCAACGGATACAACATGTACAAGGCCTACGAATGGCTGAAATCGGTCGAGCCGTCGCGCCCGATTCTCTACGGCGATGCCGACGGCGAATGGAACACCGACCTCTGACGCCGCGGCCGTGACCCTCGAACTGATCCTCATCGGCAAGACCGACTCGAAGGAGGTCGCCGCGCTGGTCGAGCAATACGTCCGGCGGGTGAACTTCTACTGCCGCTTCTCGGTCACGACGCTGCCCGACGTGCGCAACACACGCAGCATGACCGCCAAGCAGCAGCGCACGGCCGAGGGCGAGGCCATCCTGCGCCAGCTGACCGAGGGCGACTACGTCGTGCTGCTCGACGAGCGCGGCACGGAGTACCGCTCGGTCGAATTCGCGCAGTGGCTCCAGAAGCGCCTCAACAGCGGGCTGAAGCGCCTCGTACTCGTCATCGGCGGCCCCTACGGCTTCTCGGACGAGGTCTACGCCCGCGCCGACTCGCTGCTCTCGCTCTCGCGCATGACCTTCTCGCACCAGATCGTCCGCGCAATCTTCGCCGAACAGATCTACCGCGCCTTCACGATCCTGCGCAACGAACCCTATCACCACGAATAGATGCAGCCCCGCCCCGCCATAGCCATCCTCACCCCCGGCATCCTCACGGCCCTCGGTCTGAAGTCCATCCTCGAGAAACTCATCCCGATGGCCGAGGTCGATGCATTCGACGACGCCCGGGCCCTCGAGGAGAGCGGCATGGAGCGCTACTTCCACTTTTTCGTGGCGACGCGCTGTTTCGTGGGCCACAGCGCACTCTTCGCCCCGGTCCGCAAACGGGTCATCCTGCTCACCAGCGGGCAGCCGCAGCCCGAATTCGCCGGCTTCCGGTGCCTGGACATCCTGCGCCCCGAGGGCGACCTGATCCGGGACATCATGCGGATGCACCACGGGGCACACCACGGCGACCACACCGAAGGTATCCCCCCGCAGCCGCAAACCGCGCAACTCTCGGCCCGCGAGGCCGAAGTCCTCGCCCTCGTGGCGCAGGGCTGCCTCAACAAGGAGATCGCCCAACGGCTCCACATCGGCCTGACGACCGTCATCTCGCACCGCCGCAACCTGACCGAGAAGCTGGGCATCCGCTCGGTCTCGGGACTGACGATCTACGCCGTGACGATGGGCTACGTCGATCCGGAGCAGATCTGACGGCACATCGTCTCCCTCAGCCTCCTCCTCATAAATAAGGATTGCAACTTTCGGGGAAAACCCGTTACTTTGCACCCGGAAACCGAACCCGTGTCCAGCGTGAAACCCCGACTGCTCGACATACTGCTGCCGCTCGTACTCCTGCCGTTCTGCGGCCGGGCCGACGGCGTGGTGGAGCATCCCGGCCCCGGCGGCGATGCCGCCCGGAGCGACGCGGCGGTCGATACGGTGATCGTCGTGGACAAGGTGCAGGTGACGGCCATCAAGCAGGGCCCGGTCCTGCGCTCGACGGCCGTCGCATCGTCGATCATCGGCAGCCGGGCGGTCGAGCGCAGCGGCGTCTCGGCGCTCAAGGAGGTAGCCCTCACGGTGCCCAACTTCCACGCCCCGGACTACGGCTCGCGCATGACCTCGTCGATCTACGTCCGCGGACTGGGCGCCCGCATCGACCAGCCGGTCATCGGAATGAACATCGACAACGTGCCGCTGCTCAACAAGAACGGCTTCGACACGGAACTGGCCGACATCGAACGCATCGAGGTGCTCCGCGGCCCGCAATCGACCCTCTACGGTCGCAACACGATGGGCGGCGTGGTCAATGTCTACACCCGTTCGCCGCTCACCTGTGAAGGGGTGCGCCTCCTGGCCGAATACGGCAGCGCCAACTCCTGCCGGCTCCGCGCCTCGGCCTACGGGCGGGTCTCCGACAACGTGGGCATCTCCCTCACGGGATTCTACACCCGCACGGACGGATTCTTCGAAAACGAATACACACACCGCACCTGCGACCGGGAGTGGCAGACCGGAGGGCGCTGGAAGATGCAGTGGGACAACCGCCGGGGGCTGCGCCTGGACAACACCCTCGCGGTGTCGCGCGTCGAACAGGGCGGCTATCCCTACGCCTATGCGGGCAAGGAGATCGTCGAAGGGGGTGAGGTGATCCTCCGCCCCGGGCAGATTGCCTACAACGACCCCTGCTCCTACCTCCGCACGTCGGTCAGCGACGGCCTCACGGTGCGTTACGACGCCGACCGCTACAGCATTTCGTCGATCACCAGCTACCAGTACACCGACGATGCGATGACGCTCGACCAGGACTTCACGCCGCTCCCCTACTTCACCCTGCTGCAGGCCGTGCGCGAACACGCCATCACCGAGGATGTGGTCTTCCGCTCGCGCGGCGGGGGGCGCTACGGATGGCTCTTCGGTGCCTTCGGCTTCTACCGCCACGGGAGGATGGACGCCCCCGTGAACTTCAAGCGCACGGGCATCGAGCGGCTGATCCTCGACAACGCCAACACGTCGCCCGACCTGGTCTACGCGATGGATGCCGACGAACTGCTGCTCTCGTCGGCGTTCCGGATGCCGGTCTGGGGGGCGGCGCTCTACCACGAATCGCGTCTCGAACTGGGGCGCTGGCAGCTGACTGCCGGACTGCGCGCCGACTTCGAGCGCACGCAGCTGCGCTACCGGAGCCGGGCCGACCTCGACTACACGCTGAGCATCAACGGCGGCGCCCCCTTTGCGCAGCAGATCGCCATCGACGAAAAGAACAGCTCCGCACACTCCTACCTGGAGCTGCTGCCCCGGTTCTCGGTTCTCTATGCCTTCGACCCGGTCCGCAACCTCTACTTCTCCGTCTCCCGGGGATACAAGGCCGGCGGCTTCAACACGCAGATGTTCTCCGACATCCTGCAGGAGAAGATCAAGTGGCTGATGGTCTCGGGACTGACCTACGAGGAGCCCGACCTGATGTCCTACAAGCCCGAATACAGCTGGAACTACGAGCTCGGAGGCCACTTCTCGTGTCTCGACGGCACCGTGCGGGGCGACTTCGCCCTCTTCTGGATCGACGTCCGCAACCAGCAGCTCACCGTCTTCCCCGAAGGCCAGACCACCGGACGCATGATGACCAACGCGGGCCGCACGCGCAGCCGCGGGGCGGAGCTCTCGCTGCAGATCTCCCCGCGGCGCGACCTCGACTTCAACGTCGCCTACGGATACACCGACGCCCGCTTCCTGCGTTACCGCAGCGGAAACGACGACTACGCCGGCAAGCGGGTCCCCTACGCCCCGCGGCACACCTTCTCGGCCGCGGCGACATGGAGCCGCCCGACGGGGCTCGGCTGGCTGGGCGACGTGGTCGTGCAGGCCGGCGTCCAGGGTGCCGGTCCCATCGAGTGGAACGAGGAGAACTCCCTGAAGGAGCCCTTCTACGCCCTCGTGAATGCCTCCATAAGGTTCGAACACCGCCGATGGTCGCTCGGCGTGTGGGGACGCAACCTCACCGGAACCTATTACAACGTATTCTATTTCAAGTCGATCGGCAACGAGTTCGTCCAACGCGGACGTCCCCGTAGCTTCGGCATCACCTTAACCCTTAACATCGATTGAACATGCTGAAAAAACTGCTGCTGCTGAGCTTTGCGGCCTTCACGATGGCCGCCTGCAACGACGAGGCGGACGACGGCGTCCGTTATGCCACCCACAACCCCTCGATCGTGGACGGCGTATTCACGAGCGACAACATGCACTTTTACGGAACGGCCACGGTGACCCATGTGTCCGATGGTTCGACCTACACCGACCCCAAGGCGTGGTTCGAGTTTGCCGGCGACCGCGAATCGCTGACCATCTACATGCACGCCACACGCTTCGCCGCCGCAATGCCGGCCCTCGAGATGCGCATCCACCGCATGCCCTACACCTCGGGCGAAGGAGCTTCGCTCTCGTTCACGGCAGCCAGCACCGTACCGCAGGTCCGGCTTCCGAACGAGGTGGGCGGTGGCTACAGCTACCAGGACATGCCCTCGTACACGCTCACCGACGTCGAGGGCTCGGTCGAGGACATCCTCTGCCGCATCTCCTTCACGTGCGACGTCCCCAGGCTGGGAACCTACCGCATGGAGTACGAGGGGCTGCTGCTGGTAAAAAAATAGCCCCGCACGTGCGGACATCCGCCGCGAAGTGTTACCTTTGCAGGGAAAAACGGTACGAAAACACAAAAACACGTAGTCTATGAAACCCGAATACAAGCCCTTCGTGGACGAACTCATCGAACTCTGCATCAAGGAGGACATCGGCGACGGCGACCACACGTCGCTCTCGTGCATCCCCGAAAACGAACACGGACGCATGCGCCTGCTCTGCAAGCAGGAGGGCGTGATCGCCGGTATCGAAATCGCCCAGATCGTCCTGCGGCGGCTCGATCCCGAGATGCGCTTCGAACAGGTGCTCGAGGACGGCTCGCGCGTCCGACCGGGTGACGTGGCCTTCTATGTCTCGGGACGTCTCCGCTCGCTGCTGCAGGCCGAGCGCATCGTGCTGAACATCATGCAGCGCATGAGCGGCGTGGCGACCCAGACGGCCGTCTACGTCAAGCGCCTCGAGGGGCTGCACACCCGGGTGCTCGACACGCGCAAGACCACGCCGGGCATGCGCGTGCTGGACAAGATGGCCGTGAAGCTGGGCGGCGGAGAGAACCACCGCATGGGGCTTTTCGACATGATCCTGCTGAAGGACAACCACATCGACTTCGCCGGCGGCATTCAGAAGGCGATCCACGGCGTCCGCGAGTACCTCAAGGCCCGGGGCAAGGAGCTCCCGATCGAGTGCGAGGTCCGCACGCTGGAGGACATCGACGAGGTCTTCGCCGCCGGAGGCGTGGACCGCATCATGTTCGACAACTTCACGCCCGAAATGACACGCCTGGCCGTCGAGAAGGTGGCCGGACGCTGCGAGACCGAATCGAGCGGCGGCATCACGCTCGAGACCATGCGCGACTATGCCGAATGCGGTGTCGATTTCATCTCGGTCGGGGCGCTGACCCACCAGATCCGATCGCTCGACATGTCGCTCAAGGCCTGCGAATAAACACCCGGAGACCATGCTGTCCCGCCTGTTCCGAACCCCGCTCGGAATGCTCGTGCGGCGCATCGTACTGCTCTACGTCGTACTGATGCTCTGCCGCGTGGCCTTCTGGATCTACAACGCCGCCCAGTTGGGACCGCTCACGAGGTCCGAGCTGGGCGACCTGTTCACCGGTGCCCTGCGCTTCGACACGGTGTCGGTCGTCTATGCCGACGGCCTGTTCATCCTGCTGTCGCTCCTGCCGCTGCACCTGCGCGAACGCACCTGGTACCGGCACATGCTCCGCATCTACTACGTGGCGGTCAATTCGCTCGCCGTCGTCGCCGTGAACCTGGCCGACGCCGTCTACTTCCGCTACACGCAGAAGCGCTTTACGGCCGACGAGATCTTCTTCGCCGACAACGACAACTCGCTGCAGCTCGCCGGCAAGTTCATGGCCGAAAACTGGCCGCTCGTCGCGGTGTGGCTGCTGCTGACCCTTCTGCTGGCCGCCGGCTACGGACGGAAGGTCCGCGAAGAGAGCCTGCTGCGCCGCGGCTGGCCCTACTATGCCGGCGGCACGGCGATCCTGGCCCTGGCCGCAGGGCTCAGCATTGCCGGCGCCCGCGGGGGCATGACCCGCATGACCCGGCCGATCACCCTCTCGAACGCCACGCTCTACACGGCCGACAACGGCAAGGCGAACCTCATCCTGAGCAACCCCTTCTGCATCCTGCGCACCATCGAGGGCGGAGGCAGCAGCCGCTACCGCAAGTACTTCTCCGACGAGGAGCTGCCCCGCCGCTTCACGCCGATCCACCAGCCGGCCGACTCGGCAGCCGTGGACCTGTCGGGACGCAACGTCGTCGTCTTCATCATGGAGAGCATGTCGGCCGAGCACTCCGCCCTCCTGCGCCCGGACCTCTACGCCGGCCGCGAGGAGCAGGGCTTCACCCCGTTCCTCGACTCGCTGATGCGCAACGGGCTCTGCTTCGAGCGGATGTACGCCAACGGCACGCGGTCGATCCAGGCCATGCCCTCCATTCTGGGCAGCATCCCCTCGTTCCGCACCCCCTTCGTGCTGATGCCGCAGTCGCTCGGCGCCAGCCGGCAGCTGCCGGCCATCCTCGCCGACCGGGGTTACACCACGGCCTTCTTCTGCGGCTCGGAACACGGGTCGATGGGCTTCGGGGCCTATGCCCGCTCGGCAGGTGTCGAACGGCTCGTAAGCCGCGAGGACTACGAGCAGAAGCACGGCAAGGGCGACTTCGACGGCTACTGGGGCATCTGGGACGAACCTTTCCTGCAGTTCATGGGCGAGGAGCTCTCGGCAACGGCTGAACCCTTCTTCGCCACGCTCTTCACCCTCTCGTCGCACCACCCCTTCGTCGTTCCGGAACAATATGCCGCGACACTGCCCGCGGGTTATACCAAAATCCACAAGGGCGTAGCCTACGACGATATGGCCTTCCGCCGCTTCTTCGAGCGCTTCGGCCGCGAGGTGTGGTTCCGGCGCACGATCTTCGTCTTCGTGGCCGACCACGTGTCTTCCGAGAAGTTCGATCCCGCCACGCGCGAATACCCGGGCAACATGCACATCATCGGCTTCCTCTATACCCCCGACGGGGCCCTGCACGGACGCATCGGCAAGGTCTCGCAGCAGCTCGACATCATGCCCACGCTGCTGGGTCTCACGGGCAACCGCGAACCCTATTTCGCCTTCGGACGCGACGTGCTGAACGAACCCGAACGCCCGCACTGGTCAGTCTCCTACGATGGCATGTTTCGTGCAGTGACCGACGGGGGTGTCATCGCCTTCGACGAGGAGCGCGATGCGGCCTCCACCGAACCGGCCGGTTCGCAGGCCGACTCCCTGCTGTCGCAGTTCCGGGCACTCGTACAGCAGTACTACACCCGCATCGAACGCAAGAACTACACCGCGCATGATTGAGTTCCAACCCGTCCGGCTTGAGGACCGGGCCGTCATCGAACGATATACGATGCCTTCGGGCATCTGCAACTGCGACCTGGCTTTCGCCAACATGTTCTGCTGGCAGGAGGTCTACCGCAGCGCATGGGCCGAGGTCCAGGGATTCCTGGTCATCCGCTTCCGCATCGACGGAGGCGAGCGCATCGGCTACATGCAACCCGTGGGCGAAGGGGATTTCGCCCCGATCGTCCCCCTGTTGCGCGAGGACGCCCATGCCCACGGCCAGCGGCTGCGGATCATCGGGCTGACGGACGAAGGGCGCGACATGATCCGCCGCATGCACCTCGGGGCATTCGCCTTCGAGTCGGACCGCGCGCTGGAGGACTACGTCTACCAGGCCGAAGATCTGCGCACCCTCGCCGGCCGGCGCTACCAGCCCAAACGCAACCACATCAACCGCTTCACGGCCGAATACCCCGACTACCGCTACGAGCCGCTGACCCCCGACCGTTTCGCCGAGTGCATGACGCTCGAGCGCGAATGGCGCCGCCTGCACGAAGGCCACACCTCGGAGTTGTGCGCCGAACAACGGGCCATGCAGCGGGCCTTCGGGCATTTCGAAGAGCTGGGCCTCACGGGCGGCTGCATCTATGTGGGCGACCGGCTGGTGGCCTTCACCTATGGTTCGGCAGTCAATGACCACACCTTCGTGACCCATGTCGAAAAGGCCGACACGGCTTTCGACGGCGCCTTCACGATCATCAACAAACTCTTCGCCCAACACCTTCCCGAGCGCTTCACGCTCATCAACCGCGAGGAGGACCTCGGACTGGACGGGCTGCGGCAAGCCAAACTCTCCTACCACCCGGCCTTCCTCCAGCACAAGTTCACGGCCATCCACCTCCACCCCGACGAACTGGCCTGCAAACGGCTGTGGCAGGAGGTCTTCGGCGACGACGAGCAGTTTGTCGATTCGTTCCTCATGCACCACTATTCGCGCCGCCGGATGCTCACCGTCGAGCTGGAGGGGCGTACCGCAGCGATGCTCCACCTCATCCCCTTCACCACCGGCCTGGGCCGCACGACCTACATCTACGGCGTGGCCACCGACCCCGCATTCCGCCGCCGCGGCCTGGCCTCACAGCTCATGCGTCGGGCCATGGCGCTCATTGCGGAACGGGGCGACGACGCGGCCTTCCTGATTCCCACACCCGGCGAGGAGTGGCTGCACGGATTCTACGGCCGCTTCGGGTTCGCAGGAGCAGTCCCGACCCGGTTTCTTTCGCCCGACGGATTCGACTTCGGCACGGGCAACGCTGCCGCGGACCTCGCCATGGTGTGGCGCCGCACGGACACAGCACCTCTCCCCGGGGAACTCACCGCCACGCCCAACGAAGCCTGAGCCCCATACGGCACGAAAAAACCGGAAACCTCCGTTGGGGGTTTCCGGTTTTTCATGCTCCGCCGTCCGGCTACTCGTGCCGGCGCAGGAAACACTCGATCGTGTTCTCCATCAGGCAGCAGATCGTCATCGGACCGACACCGCCCGGCACGGGGGTGATGACCGAAGCCTTGGGCTCGATGGCTGCAAAATCGACATCGCCGCACAACTTGCCCGTCTCCGGGTCGCGGTTCACGCCCACGTCGATCACCACGGCACCGTCGGCAACCATGTCGGCCGTCACGAACTTCGGGCGGCCGATCGCCACCACGAGGATCTCCGCACCGCGCGTCACCTCACCGAGGTTGCGCGTGCGGCTGTGGGCGATGGTCACCGTCGCGTTCTCGTCGAGCAGGAGCTTCGAGACCGGCAGACCTACGATGTTGCTGCGTCCGATCACCACGGCCCGCTTGCCTGCGATCTCCACGCCGGCAGCCTTCAGCATCTTGATGATCCCCTTCGGCGTACAGGGCAGTGTGCAGGGCTGTTTCTGCCACAGGGCAGCCACATTCAACGGGTGAAACCCGTCCACATCCTTCGACTTGTCGATCGCCGCGATCACCTTCTCCTCGTCGATGTGCTTCGGCAGGGGCAGCTGCACCAGAATGCCGTCCACCTCCGCATCGGCATTCAGCCCGGCGATGAGGTCGAGCAGCTCCGCCTCGGAGATATCCGCCGGCCGGCGGATCGTCGTATTGCGGATACCCACCTCGGCCGAGGCCTTCGCCTTGCCGGTCACATAACTCACGCTCGCCGGGTTGTCGCCCACAAGCACCACCGCCAGGTGCGGCACGCGGCCATACCGGGCCGGGAACGTGCTCACCTGCTCCGCCATCTCGGCCTTCAACCGGGCCGACAGATCTTTTCCACTGATAACCATATCCTAAGCTCTTTCGTTTGATTGTCCGTTACACATTCTTGTCGTCCAGCGCCCAGTGTCCGATGTCGGAGCGGTGGAAGAGGTTGTCGCACTCGATGCGGGCCACATCGCGCAGCGCCGCAGCCCGTGCCTCGGCCAGCGTCGCGCCACGTCCCACGACGAACAGCACGCGGCCTCCGGCCGTCAGAATCCGGTCGCCGTCGGCTTTCGTGCCCATATGGTAGACCGTACCCTCGACCTTGTCGAGCCCCTTGATCTCATGACCCTTCTCATAGCTGCCCGGGTACCCCTTCGAGGCGAGCACGATGCCCAGTGCGGGACGGTCGTCCCACTCAAGCTGCGCGTCGCGGCCGTCGGCCACGGCACAGAAGATATCGACGATGTCGCTCTTCAGGCGCGGCAGCACGACCTCCGTCTCGGGATCGCCGAAACGGGCATTGAACTCGATCACCTTGATGCCGTCGGCCGTCTTCATCAGCCCCCCGTAGAGCACCCCTTCGAACGGACACCCCTCGGCGACCATCGCCTCGGCCGTCGGCCGCATGATCCGCTCGACGGCATAGCGCTCGTCGTCGGCCGTGATGAACGGCAGCGGCGTATAGGCGCCCATGCCGCCCGTGTTGGGTCCCTTGTCGCCGTCGTAGGCCCGCTTGTGGTCCTGCGAGAGCACCATCGGCCAGACGCGGCGGCCCGACACGAAGCAGAGCAGCGAAAACTCCGGCCCCTCGAGGAAATCCTCGACGACCACCTTGCCCTCGCCGAACTTGTCGTCGAGCAGCATCTGGCGAAGCGCCTCGTCGGCCTCCTCCATCGTCTGGGCGATCACTACCCCCTTGCCGGCAGCCAGCCCGTCGTATTTGAGCACGGCCGGGAAGGGCCGTGCGGCGACATAGGCCCGTGCGGCCTCATAATCGGTGAAGGCGCGGTAGCCGGCCGTCGGGATGCCGTAACGGGCCATCAGGTCCTTGGCGAACTCCTTCGACGACTCGATGCGCGCCGCCGCCTTCGTCGGACCGAAGATCCGCAGCCCCGCTTCGCGGAAGCTGTCCACGATGCCCGCAGCCAGCGCAGCCTCGGGGCCCACGACCGTGAGGCCGATGCCCTCTCCCCGCGCGAAATCGCGCAACCGGCCGACCTCCGTGTCGCGGATGTCCACACACTCGGCCTGGCGGGCGATGCCCGCATTGCCCGGAGCACAATAGATCTTTTCGACCTGCGGCGATCGGGTCAGCGCATCGACGATGGCGTGTTCGCGGCCGCCGGAACCTATAACAAGCACTTTCATAGGAAGCAGAATTTTGTTTTTTTGATTGCTGTTGAACCGTAAATCACCGAAATCGAACGGGGCAGGCCCATGCCCGCGGCACACGCCTGTCCCGTCCGGCAGCGGTACGGAATCCGCCGCCCGCACGATGGCGGATCAGTGCTTGAAGTGACGCTCGCCGGTGAAGAGCATGGCAATGCCCTTCTCGTTGGCCTTGCGGATCGAATCCTCGTCACGGACCGAACCTCCGGGCTGTACGATGGCCGTCACACCATATTCGGCGGCCAAGGCCACACAGTCGTCGAAGGGGAAGAAGCCGTCCGACGCCAGCACAAGCCCCTCGGTGAATCCGGCGGCACGGGCCTGCTTGAGCGCGATCTCGGCCGAGCCGATGCGGTTCATCTGCCCGGCGCCGACGCCCAGCGTACGGCCGTCGCGAACCACGACGATGGCATTCGACTTCACGTGCTTGACGATGTGCCAGCCAAAGTTCAGGTCGGCCATCACCCCCTCGGCGGGCTTCGCCTCGGTCACGCACATGTCGGCCGTCACGGTCCGCGTCGTCACGTCAAGGTCCTGAACCAGCAGGCCTCCGTTCACGCTCACGTACTGCTTCGGATCGACCGCGCCCTGCGACATGTCCACCTCGAGCAGGCGCAGGTTCTTCTTCGTACAGAGCACCTCGAGCGCCCCCTCGGAGAACTTCGGAGCCATGATGATCTCGAGGAAGATCGGCTTCATCAGCTCGGCGGCCTCGCGCGTCACCTCGCGGTTCGTGGCGACGATGCCCCCGAAGATCGAGACCTTGTCGGCCTCGTAGGCCTTGGTCCACGCCTCGACGACATCCTTGCCCGTGGCAGCCCCGCAGGGGTTCATGTGCTTCAGCCCCACGCAGAAGGGCTCGGAGAACTCGCGCACGATGCACAGCGCGGCATTGGCGTCCTGGATGTTGTTGTAGGAGAGCTCCTTGCCGTTGAGCTGGCGGGCGAAGGCCAGCGAATAGGGCACTTCGTGCTCCTCGCGGTAGAACTTCGCACTCTGGTGGGGGTTCTCTCCGTAGCGCAGCGACTGCACGAGGTCGAACTCGAGGAAGAGCTTCTCGTTGAGTCCGGCCTGCGCACGCATGTAGGTGGCGATCATGGCGTCGTACTCGGCCGTATGGGTGTAGGCCTTGGCCGAGAGCTTGAGGCGGGTCTCCTTTTCGGTGTTGCCGCCGCGACGAATCTCGTCAAGCACCTGCGCATAGTCGGCCGGGTCGCAGACGACCGTGACGTCGGCCCAGTTCTTGGCGGCCGAGCGCAGCATCGACGGACCGCCGATGTCGATGTTCTCGATGGCGTCCTCCATCTTCACGTCGGGCCGGGCGATCGTCTGGCGGAACGGGTAGAGGTTCACGCAGACCATGTCGATGAACTCGATGCCGTTCTCGCGGAGCGCCTTCAGGTGCTCGGGATCGTCGCGGCGGGCCAGCAGGCCGCCGTGTACTTTGGGATGGAGGGTTTTGACGCGGCCGTCGCAAATCTCCGGGAAGCCCGTCACGTTGCTGATGTTGATCACCTCGACGCCGCTCTCCCGCAGCAGTTTCATCGTGCCGCCCGTGGCGATGATCTCCCACCCGAGGGAACGCAGTTCCCGGGCGAAATCGACAACGCCGGTCTTATCGCTTACGCTGATTAATGCTCGCATAGTTCGTATTTCTTCTTTGTTTGTTGGTTTCACTTGTTTCCCGGGTTCCGCGCGGTGCCCGAAGGCCCGCGGTATGGCGTGCAGCCGCCCGGGAGGGCTGCCTCCGCCGGAAGGGTGTCAGCCCCTCTCCTCGGCTCGGGCGATCAGCCGGCCGAGCGTCTCGACGTAGAGTTCATGCTCGACGGCATGTACCCGGGCCTCGAGTTCGGCCCGGTCGCGGCCGTCGTATTCGAATGCGCGCTGTGCGATGATCCGCCCGCCGTCGAGCGTCGCATCGACCCAGTGGATCGTCACGCCGAAGACCTTGACCCCGTAGTCGAAGGCCTGCCCGATGGCGTCCTTCCCGCGGAAGGCGGGCAGCAGCGAGGGATGGATATTGACGATCCGCCCGCCGCAGGCCCCCAGCATCGTCGCCCCGAGGATGCGCATGTATCCGGCCAGACAGACCAGCTCCGCACCAGCCTCCTCGAGCCGCTGCACGATCTGCCGCTCGTACTCATCCTTTGAGCCGTATGCCTTCGGGTCGAAGACGAAGGTCGGAATGCCGAACTCCTCCGCACGGCCGATGACGCGGGCTCCGGGGCGGTCGCAGACCAGCAGCACCACCTCGGCAGCCAGCACGCCCTGCCTGCAGGCCCGGGCGATCGCCTCGAAGTTGGTGCCGTTGCCGCTGGCGAAAACCGCAAGCCGTCGCATCGCGCTACCGGATTACGACCCCTTCGGTGCCGGTCACGCGGCCGATCACCGAAGCCTTCTCGCCCCGGGCGGTCAGGATGTCGATCGCCCGCTGCGCCTCGGAGGCATCGAGGGCGATGACCATGCCGATACCCATGTTGAAGATGTTGAACATCTCGCGGTGAGGCACCTTTCCGTACTTCTCGAGGAAGCGGAACACGGGGAGAATCTCCCACGAGCCCTCCTCGATCTCGAGGCCCTGGCCGTCGTGCAGGATGCGGGGGATGTTCTCGTCGAATCCGCCGCCCGTGATGTGGCTGATTCCGTGTACGTCGCAGTTGCGGATCACATCGAGCACCTGCTGAACGTAGATCTTCGTCGGGGTGAGCAACACCTCGCCCAGGAGTTTGTTCGACAGCTCGGGATACGACCGGTGCAGGTCGAGGAAGTTGTCCGCAAGGATCTTGCGCACGAGGCTGAATCCGTTCGAGTGCACGCCACTCGAGGCTACACCGACAAGCACGTCGCCGACCTGGACCTTCGACCCGTCGATGAGCTTCGACTTCTCGACCACGCCCACCGTGAATCCGGCGATGTCGTACTCGCCCTCGGCGTACATGCCGGGCATTTCGGCCGTCTCGCCGCCCACCAGGGCGCAGCCGGCCTGGCGGCAGCCTTCGGCGACTCCCGCCACGATCGCCTCGATCTTCTGCGGCTCGTTGTGGCCCACGGCCACATAGTCGAGGAACAGCAGCGGCTCGGCGCCCTGCGCGAGCACGTCATTGACGCACATCGCCACGGCATCGATGCCGATCGTGTCGTGTTTGTCCATTTCGAACGCCAGCTTGAGCTTCGTGCCCACGCCGTCCGTGCCGCTCACCAGCACGGGTTCCTTCACGTTCAACGCCGAGAGGTCGAACATGCCGCCAAAGGCGCCGATGTTGCCCATGACGCCGAGCCGCGAAGTCGATGCCACGTGTTTCTTGATGCGCCGCACCACCTCGTATCCGGCTTCGAGATTCACGCCGGCCTTTTCATAACTTTGTGCCATAGTATGCGATAGTTTTGTTTGCTAACATTTTCCGTCTTTGTTCGCTTCGTCGAGCGGCTGGTAGAGCGCCGTGGGATAGTGTCCCGTGAAACAGGCCATGCACAGCTCCTTGCGGTTGCCGGCCTTGAGCAGCGCCTCGGGCGAAAGGAAGCTGAGCGAATCGGCCCCGATCTCCTCGCGCACGCCCTCGACGTTCTTGCGGGCCGAGATCAGCTCGTCGTAGGTCGAGGTGTCCACGCCGTAGAAGCAGGGATTGGTCATCGGGGGCGAGGCGATGCGCACGTGCACTTCGGTGGCCCCGGCCTCCTTGAGCATCGTGACGATGCGCCGCGAGGTCGTACCCCGCACGATCGAGTCATCGACGAGCACCACCCGCTTGCCGCGGACGATGGTCCGCACGGCCGACAGCTTCATCCGCACGCCCTTCTCGCGCAGCTCCTGCGTCGGCTGGATGAAGGTCCGGCCAATGTATTTGTTCTTGATGAGTCCCATCTCGTAGGGAAGCCCGCTCGCCTCGGCATAGCCCATCGCGGCGCTGAGGCTCGAATCGGGCACGCCGACGACGATGTCGGCTTCGGCCGGTGCCTCCTGGAAGAGCAGGCGCCCCGACTCCTTGCGGTAGGCATGGACGTTGCACCCCTCGATATCGCTGTCCGGGCGGGCGAAGTAGATGTACTCCATCGCGCACATCTCGCAACGCTTGTACATCGAATAGTCGCGGCTGCGCAGCCCCTGATGGTCGATGGTGACGATCTCGCCGGGGGCCACGTCGCGCACGAACTCCGCGCCCAGCACGTCGAAGGCGCACGTCTCGCTCGATACGACCCAGCCGTCGCCCAGACGGCCGATCGACAGCGGGCGCAGTCCGTACTTGTCGCGGCAGGCATAGATGCGGTTGGCCGTCATGATCAGGAACGCGAAGGCGCCCTCGAGCATGTTCAGCGCATCGATGATGGCGAAGATGCGGGGCCGGTCGCGGAACCGGGTCTCCTTCTTGATCAGGTGGGCCAGAATCTCGCTGTCGGACGACGACTGGAAGAGGCTGCCCTTGTTCTCGAGGTAGTCGCGCAGGAGTTTCGAATTGACGATGTTCCCGTTGTGCGCCATGGCGAAATCGCCCGAATTGTGGCGGAAAAGAAACGGCTGCACGTTCTCGATGCCGCCGCCTCCGGCCGTCGTGTAGCGCACGTGGCCGATGGCCATGTCGCCGCGCAGCGTGGCGAGCTTCTCCTCGTTGAAGACCTCGGTAACCAGGCCGTTGCCCTTGATGCGGCGGAACGTGCCGTTGTCCACGGCCACGATTCCGGCGCCCTCCTGTCCGCGATGCTGCAGTGCGTGGAGGCCGTAATAGGTCAGCGACGCGGCATCGGGCACCCCGAAGATGCCGAACACGCCGCACTCCTCATGCAACTCGCGGTCTTGAACCAACTCCATCATCGTCTATTCGGTAATTTTCGTTAAACGTGCAAGAATCTCCTCGTAAGCCTCGCGGATCCGGCCCAGGTCCCGGCGGAAACGGTCCTTGTCAAGCCGCTCGTTGGTCGTGGCATCCCACAGACGGCACGTATCGGGCGACACCTCGTCGGCCAGGACGATGCGTCCGTCCGACGTGCGGCCGAACTCGATCTTGAAGTCCACGAGCTTGATGTTGATCCGGGAAAAGAGCCCCTTGAGCACCTCGTTGATCCGGGCTGCCATCTCGTAGATCCGGTCCAACTCCTCGTAGGTCGCGGCACCCAGCGCCACGGCATGGTGGTCGTTGATGAGCGGATCGCCCAGATCGTCCCGCTTGTAGCTCAGGTCGTAGATGACGTTCGACGGCTGCGTACCCTCCTCGATGCCGAGGCGCTGGGCCATCGAACCGGCGATAACGTTGCGCACGATCACCTCCAGCGGGAAGATCGCCACACGGCGGCACAGCTGGTCGCGGTCGTTGAGCTTCTCGATGAAGTGGGTCTCCACGCCGGCCTTCCCGAGCTCCCGGAAGATCAGCGACGAGATGGCATTGGTAAGCACGCCCTTGTTCTCGATCGTCGCCTTCTTGACGTTGTTGAACGCCGTGGCGGTATCCTTGTAGTGAATGATGATCTTGTCGGGATCGTCCGTACTGAAAACCTGTTTTGCCTTGCCCTCGTAGAGCAATTCAAGCTGTTTCATGGTACTTCTTCTGTTTTGTTTTGTGCTTTGGTCCGTATTGCTTGCGTGTTATTTTTTGCGGAAATAATCGACGGCATTGCGGAAAAGGTTCTGCTCCTTGTTGCCGGCGATGTTCTTGAAGAGGTTCTTCTCGTAACGCTCCGTATGGCCCATCTTGCCGAGGATCTGACCGTTCTGCGAGATGATGCCCTCGATGGCATACGACGAGCCGTTGGGGTTGAAGGGTGCCTCGGCCGTCGGCTGCCCGTCGGAGCCGACATACTGGAAGGCCACCTGTCCGTTGGCGAAGAGCTGCTCGGCCAGCTCGCGGCTGACGACGAACTTGCCCTCGCCGTGGCTTACGGCGATCGCATGCAGCTCGCCCAACTCGAATCCGGCCAGCCACGGCGAGGCGGTGGTCGCCACGCGGGTGGTCACGATCTGCGAGATGTGGCGGTTGATGTCGTTGCGGAAGAGCGTCGGCGACTCCTTGGTCACCATGCCCAGCCGTCCGTAGGGCAGCAGGCCCGACTTGACCAGCGCCTGGAATCCGTTGCAGATGCCGAGGATGAGTCCGCCACGGTCGAGCAGCGTATGGATCTCCTCCCGGATATCCTTGTTGTTCAGAACATTGACAATAAACTTGGCGCTTCCGTCGGGTTCGTCTCCCGCCGAGAATCCGCCGCTCAGCACGAAGATGTGCGCCCGGCGGATCTGCTCCTTCATGCGCTCGATCGAGCGGAGGATGTCGTCGCCGGCGATGTTGCAGAGCACATCCATCACCACCTCGGCACCCTCGCGGCGGAAGGCCTTGGCCGTGTCGTAGTCGCAGTTCGTTCCGGGGAATACCGGAATGAAGACGCGCGGGTGCTCCGTGGCCTCACCCGGATAGACGAAACGGCGCGGCGCGGGCGTCGAGGTCATCACCTCGGCCGAGTTGTCACCCTTGTCGGGATAGATCGCGGCGAAACGCTCCGTATTGGCGCGGTAGAGCTCTCCGAGCGGCATCCGCACGCCGTTCACCGTCAGGGCCGCATCGGCCACCGTGATACCGATCTGCTCGGCCGCGGGATATTCGAGCGTACCCTCGCACTCGACGAGGATCGAGCCGTAGGCATACTCGTAGAGTTTCGCCTCGTCCATCGTCACCTCGGCCCCCACCTCGTTGCCGAAGGCCATCTTCGCCAGGCCCTCGGCCACACCGCCGAAGCCCACGGACCAGGCGGCCAGGATCTTGCCGCGCTCGATTTCATCGCTCACGAAGGTGAAGTTCCGCTTGAGCTGCTCCGTATCGGGCATGTAGTTCTCCCGCGGCGTATGGCGGATCAGGTAGAGGCGGTGTCCGGGAGCCTTGAGGTCGGTGGAGATGACCGTGGAGGCATTCACCGTCGTGATGCCGAAAGCCATGAGCATCGGCGGGACGTTGATCTGCTGGAAGGTTCCCGACATCGAGTCCTTGCCGCCGATCGACGGCAGGCCGAGCTCGACCTGCATCTTCAGGGCGCCGAGCAGCGCGGCCAGAGGCTTGCCCCACGACTCGGGGTTGTGCGTCATGCGCTCGAAATACTCCTGGTAGGAGTAGCGCATCCTGTCGTAGCGCGCTCCGGCTGCCACGACCTTTGCCGCAGCCTCCACAACGGCATAGGCCGCACCGTGGTAGGGGCTCCACGAAGCCACATAGGGGTTGTATCCGAAGGCCATGATGCTGGCCGTATCGGTGTATCCGTCGGTCGGAAGTTTCTGCACCGAGACCTGCGTCTCGCTGCGCTGCGTGCGGCCGCCGAAGGGCATGAGCACGGTCGAACGGCCGATCGTCGAGTCGAACATCTCGATCAGCCCGCGCTGCGAGACGACGTTGTTGTCGCGGAGGTTGTTCGCGAAGCGCTCGGCCAGGCTGTCGCCGGGGAGGTCGCGGCGGAACGGATCGCGGTTCTCGACCTCACCGATCTTCGCTTCGGCATAGTGCTTCGCGCCGGCGCTGTCGATGAACTCACGGCTCAGATCGACGACCTTGCGGTCGCCGTTGAACATCCGCATGCGGGCCGTCGAGGTCACGTCGGCCACATGCACCGCCTCGATGTTCTCCTCGCGGCAGTAGCGCATGAACTCCTCGACATCCTTCGACTCGATCACCACGGCCATGCGCTCCTGCGACTCGCTGATGGCCAGCTCCGTGGAGTTCAGTCCGCTGTATTTGGTCTTCACGCGGTCGAGGTAGATGTCCAGGCCGTCGGCCAGCTCGCCGATGGCCACACTGACGCCGCCCGCGCCGAAGTCGTTCGATTTCTTGATCAGGCGCGTCACCTCCGGACGGCGGAACAGCCGCTCGAGCTTGCGCTCCTCGGGGGCGTTGCCCTTCTGCACCTCGCTGCCGCACGTCTCGAGCGACTTGGCGTTGTGCTCCTTCGACGAACCGGTGGCTCCGCCGATGCCGTCACGCCCGGTGCGTCCGCCGAGCATGATGATCTTGTCCCCGGCTGCGGGGCGCTCGCGCCGCACGTTGCAGGCCTTCACGGCACCCACCACGGCTCCGACCTCGAGGCGTTTGGCCACATAGTCGTCGTGGTAGATCTCGCGCACGTGGGTCGTGGCCAGACCGATCTGGTTGCCGTAGCTCGAATAGCCCGCGGCGGCCTTCTTCGAGATAACGCTCTGCGGCAGCTTGCCGGCGAGCGTATCGCTCACCTTCTGGTAGATGTTTCCGGCACCCGTGACGCGCATGGCCTGGTAGACATAGCTGCGGCCCGACAGCGGGTCGCGGATCGCACCGCCCAGACAGGTCGAGGCACCGCCGAAGGGCTCGATCTCCGTGGGGTGGTTGTGGGTTTCGTTCTTGAACTGGAGGAGCCACTTCTCGGTACGCCCGTCCACATCGACATCGACATAGACCGAACAGGCGTTGTTCTCTTCGGAGACCTCCAGGTCGTCGAGCAGCCCCCGCTGACGGAGGTAGCGGGCACCGATCGTGGCCATGTCCATCAGGCAGATGCTCTTGTGCTCGCGGCCCAGTTCGCGGCGGATGCGCAGGTAGAGCGCCAGCGAACCCTCGATCTCCTCCCTGACGAACGACTCCTCGACGGTGATTCCCTCGAGTTCGGTGGTGAAGGTCGTGTGGCGGCAGTGGTCGCTCCAGTAGGTGTCGAGGATCCTCAGCTCGGTCTCATAGGGATCGCGCCCCTCGGAGCGGAAGTAGGTCACCACCTCGCGCAGGTCGTCGGCATTCATTGCCAGACCGTGCGACGAGCAGAAGTCGTCGAGCTCCTGATCGGACATGTCGCGGAAGCCCTCGAGCACCTCGACGGGCTTGACTTCGGCCTGCTCCATGTCGCAGAGGCGGCCGAGGTCCTTCTCGCGCGACTCGACGGCGTTGATGTAGTAGTGGCGGATGCGGGCCAGCTCCTCGTCGCTGACCGTATCGTCGAAGACGAGCAGCTTCGCGGAGCGGATGCGCACGTCGGCCGAGGGGTCGATCAGACGGACGCAATCGACGGCCGAGGCGGCCCGCTGGTCGAACTGTCCGGGAAGATACTCCACGGCCAGGTACTTGTGCCCCTCGAGATCGCACGTGTCGGTGACCTCGTCGGTCACCACCTCGCCGAAGACCGTATAACGGCTCTTCTCGAGCAGTTCGGGCGTAAAGCCGAACAGGTCGTAGACGTTGAGCAGCCGCAGGCTCCCGAGCGAGAGATTGAGGTTGGCGTTCAACTCCCGGCGCAGGCTGTCGGCCTCGACGCGGAACCGGGGAAGTTTCTCCACAAAGATGCGGTAATTGGTCGTATTCATCGTTTTCGTATGTGTATTTTCAGGTTCTCAAAACTCCGGCGGCACCCGTCAGACAAAACGGGCCGCCCAGTCGCGTTCGTACTCCCCGGCCTGCATGCCGACGAAGGTGATGTGCCCCATCTTGCGCTTGGGACGGCTTTCGCTCTTGCCGTAGAGGTGCACGTAGACACCCGGACGGTGCTCGGCCGCCACCTTGCGGGCCTCTTCGAGGTCCTGCCCCAGGATGTTCTTCATCACCGTGGGGGCCACCAGCCGCGGCTCCTCGAGCGGCATGCCGACCAGATAGCGCACCAGTTCGCGGAACTGGTTGGTCGTCGCGCCTTCGATCGTGTAGTGGCCCGAGTTGTGGGGACGCGGGGCCATCTCGTTGAAGTAGATCTCCCCCTGCCGCACGAAGTACTCGATGGCCAGGATGCCCCGGTAGCCGCAGTCGCGCATGAAACGCTCGCTCTCGGACTTCATCCGGGCAAGTACCGCGCCATCGACCTCGGCGGGGACGAAACACAGGTCGAGAATCCCGTCGCGGTGGACATTCCGCCCGATGGGGAAGCTGACGACCCGCTCGCCGTCGGAGACCATGACGATGCTGGCCTCGAAATCGAACGGCACGAACTCCTCGAGGATGCACGGCACGGCGAGCAGCGGCTCGGCCTTGCGGAGATCCTCCTCCGTGCGGAGCACCTGCTGTCCGTGGCCGTCGTACCCGAGCGTGCGGGTCTTCAGCACGGCCGGGAGGCCGATCTCGGCCACGGCGGCACGCAGCGAGGCCATGTCGTCCACGGCCGCAAAGCGGGGCGTGCGCAACCCGTGGTCGCGGGCGTTGCTCTTCTCCCGCAGCCGATCCTGCGAATCGTAGAGCGGCCGGTAGCCCTGCGGGATGTTGTATTTTCCGCACAGGGGAATCAGGATCTCCCCCGGCACGTTCTCGAACTCATAGGTCACCACATCGCTGCGGCGACACAGCTCCTCGACCGCTTCGGGGTCGTCGAAACGGCCGACGATGTGATCGTCGCAGACGGCTCCGGCCGGCGCATCGGCCGCCGGATCGAGACACACCGTGCGCACCCCGAGCAGGCGGGCCTGTTCCGCGATCATCAGCCCCAACTGGCCTCCGCCGATAATTCCGATCGTCTTCATCGCTACTTGAGTTCGGCTTTCAGGACGTCGGCGGTCTGTTTGGCGCGGAAGGCATCAAGTTTGTCGGCCAGCCCGCGATCCTGCAGCGCGAGAATCGACACGGCGATCAGCGCGGCATTCTTGGCTCCGTTGATCGCGGTGGTGGCCACGGGGACACCGGCCGGCATCTGCACGATCGAGAGCAGCGAATCCAGGCCGTTCAGGGCCCGCGACTTCACGGGAACGCCGACTACGGGCAGCGTCGTCATCGACGCCACCATGCCGGGCAGATGGGCTGCGCCGCCGGCTCCGGCGATGATCACGCCGATGCCCCGCTCGCGGGCCGTCTTGGCATATTCACACAGCAGATCGGGCGTGCGGTGCGCGCTGACCACCCTCTTTTCGAAATCGACGCCGAACTGTTCGAGCATCGCCACGGCATCGGCCATTACCTCGTAATCGCTCACCGAGCCCATAATTACGCCAACTTTCATATTTGCTATCGTTTGTTTTTCAGTTTCACCCAACCCCCGTTGCTCCGCCGGTCCGCGCCGACACCCCGGGCACAAGCCCCGGAAAGGAAAAAAGCAGGCCGCCACGACACAATGGGTCATGGCGGTCTGCTATTTATCCGAGTACTCCGCAGGCGGAGGCCCCGATTCGACGGGACAGTACACCCTGCATCTGCCCTGCGCGACACAACGAATGGAATACAGCGGCACGGCACTGCTCCCTCTTTCGCTCACGTTGGTCTATGTCGCAGATCGGATTCATTTTACCTGTCGGAACAACGATACAAAAGTAACGCTTTTCGACAGACTTTCAAAATTCCCGGGCAGATATTCTATCGACAATTTATCGACAGCCTCAACGGCTCATCGAATAGGGCAGCGCCCCGTCGTCGGTTCCGCGTCCGGTCTCCGGTTCGGCCTGCATGTCGAAACGCACCCGGGCGCCGTCGCGCAGGTCGGACCAGCGGAGGAAGTTGTGCTTCCAGGGCTTGCCGTCAAGCTGCATCGCACCGACATAGCGGTTTTCGGGAGCATTCTCCGGAGCGTCGATCTCGATCTCGGCCCCGTTCTCGAGGTGGATCGTTGCACGGCGGAACAGCGGCGACCCGAGGATGTACTCGTCCGAACCGGGACATACCGGGTAGAATCCGAGCGCCGAGAAGACATACCAGGCCGAGGTCTGGCCGTTGTCCTCGTCACCGCAGTAGCCGTCGGGACGGGCCATGTAGAGGCGGTCCATCACCTCACGCGCCCACCACTGCGCCTTCCAGGGCTGTCCGGCGTAGTTGTAGAGGTAGATCATGTGCTGCGCGGGCTGGTTGCCGTGGGCGTAGTTGCCCATGTTGGCCACCTGCATCTCGGTGATCTCGTGGATGCGGGCCCCGTAGTAGCTGTCGTCGTAGATCGGCGGCACGACGAACACCGAGTCGAGCATCGTCGCGAAAGCCTCGCGGCCGCCCATCAGGGAGGCCAGCCCATCGACGTCGTGGAACACCGACCAGGTGTAGTGCCAGGCGTTGCCCTCGGTGTAGGCGTCGCCCCACTTGTAGGGGCTGAACGGCTTCTGGAACGAGCCGTCCTCGTTGCGGCCGCGCATCAGGCGCGTCTCGGGATCGAACAGGTTGCGGTAGTTCTGCGCCCGCGTGAGCCACTTCTGCTGCTCTTCGGCCGGACGGCCCAGTTTCGCGGCCACCTGTGCGATGCACCAGTCATCGTAGGCGTACTCGAGCGAACGGGCGACGTTTTCGTTGATGCCGACGTTGTAGGGAATGTAGCCCAGCGTGTTGTAGTACTCATGCCCCAGACGGCCCGTCGAGCTCACCGTCGGGTGCACCTTGTCGGTTCCCGACGCCATCGCCTCGTAGAGCGTCTCGACATCCTCCTCGGGCGTCACGCCCTTGAGGATGGCATCCGAAACGACCGACGCCGAGTTGTTGCCCACCATGCAGCCGCGGTGTCCGGGCGAAGCCCATTCGGGCAGGAAGCCGCTCTCGCGGTAGGTGTTGGCCAGACCGGCCTGGATCTCGGCATTGACCGACGGATAGACCAGGTTGAGCAGCGGGAAGAGCGAACGGAAGGTATCCCAGAAACCCGTATCGGTATACATGTAGCCCGGGAGCACCTCGCCGTTGTAGGGGCTGTAGTGTACGACCTGGCCGTCGGCCGTCACCTCATAGAACTTGCGGGGGAAGAGCACCGAACGGTAGAGGCACGAATAGAAGGTGCGGTACTGGTCGATGCTGCCGCCCTCGACCTCGATGGCACCCAGCACCTCGTCCCAGCGCTTGCGGGCCTGCTCCTTCACCCCCTCGAAGTCCATGTCACCCAACTCCTTGAGGTTCTGGAAAGCCTGCTCGCGCGAAATGAACGACGAGGCGATGCGGACGTTCACCTGCTCGCCGCGCGCGGTCGTGAAGTGCACCTTGGCCACGGCGTGGTCACCCTCGACCGACTTGCCGCCCTCGGGGTAGAGCACCTTGCTGCCGGGTTTGTAGGAGGCCGGCGCATCGGTCAGCTCGAGGCCGTTGAAGGGCTTGTCGAAGGTCATCACGAAATAGTTGCGGAAGTTCTCGGGCACACCGCCGCTGTTGCGCGTGGTGTATCCGGCGATGGTGCGGTCGTCGATCACCTCGATCGCCGACCCGCGGTCGAAGGCATCGATCACCACCCCGCTCTCGCTGCTCTCGGGGAAGGTGAAGCGCATGATGGCGGCACGCTCGGTCGGCGCGACCTCGGCCTTGATGTCGTGGTCGGCCAGGTAGACCGAATAGTAATAGGGCTTGGCCGTCTCCGACTGGTGCGAGAACCAGCTCTGCCGCGACTCCTCGTCCAGCTTGTCGTTCCCGCGCACGGGCATCACCGAAAACTGTCCGTAGTCGTTGATCCACGGCGAGGGCTGGTGCGTCTGTTTCAGGCCGCGGAGCGTGTGCGCCCCGTAGGTGTAGGCCCAGCCGTCGCCCATCTTGCCCGTCTGGGGCGTCCAGAAGTTCATGCCCCACGGCAGAGCGATGGCCGGATAGGTATTGCCCGTAGAAAGGGTGAAATCGGACTGCGTACCCATCAGAGTCGTCACATACTCCGAGGGCGGCAGCAGAGTTTCGGCCTGCGGACGTTCCGTGCAGGCCGCCGAAAGCATCGCCAGGGATGCGATCGCTGCGAGTTTTTTCATCTTTTTCAATTAACGATTTATGTTGTTTGCTTGCGGTTCCATTCGAGCGACGCGGCGATCCCCGGGAAGGGACCGTCGCGTCGCAGGGTTTCAGCCGTCTATCCGACCGTGTACCAGCAGACCGGTTCGGGGCCCATCTCGAAGCGGAGACAGCCGCCGGCCATCACGTCGCGGTAGTCGATGTAGGGTTTGTCGTAGGGCGCCCCGTTGAGCGTCACACGCTGGATGTAGCGGTTCTCCGGGGTGTTGTTCGCCGCCTCGACGACAAAGCTGCCGCCCGGCACCGCCACCTCGGCACGGTCGAAGAGCGGCACGCCGAACCAGTAGCGGCCTCCGGCCGGCTCGACCTCGTAGAATCCGAGCGACGAGAGGACATACCAGGCCGACATCTGGCCCACGTCCTCGTTGCCCGACAGGCCGTCGGGGCGGTCGTGGTAGAGTGTCGTGAGCACCTCGCGCACCTTGTCGGCGGTCTTCCACGGTTCTCCGGCCATCGTGTAGAGGTAGAGCGTGTGGTGGCTGGGCTCGTTGCCGTGGGCATACTGTCCGATCAGGCCCGAGATGTCGGGCGAAGTCTCGGCCCCTTCGACCACCGAGCTGACCGTAAAGAGCGAGTCGAGCTTGGCGATCATCGCCTCACGGCTTCCGAAGCAGGCCGCGAGCCCCTCGACATCGTGCGGCACGAGCCACGTATACTGCCAGGCGTTGCCCTCGCAGTAGTCGTCGGCGCGGTGCGTCGAGGCAAAGGGGTTGAACGGCGTGCGCCAGCCGCCCTTCGAGTCGCGGCCGCGCATGAAGCCCGTCGTCGGGTCGAAGTAGTGACGGTACGAGTGGCTGCGCTCGGTGAAACGGGCCGCCTCCTCGCTCTTGCCGAGAGCCTCGGCGGCACGCGCCACGGCCCCGTCGGCCAGGGCATACTCCATGTCGTAGGCCACCGCCTCGTTGAACAGGTCGCAGGGGATGTAGCCGTATTTCATGCGCAGGCCGTTGCCGCGCTCCTCGTTCATGGCGGTCTTGACCAAAGCCTCGAAGGCGCGCTCGCGGTCGAAGCCCCCGATCCCCTTGACGATGGCATCGGCCACTACGGGGATGCCCGGGTTGCCCACCATGCAGTCGGTCTCGTTGCCCCAGAGGTGCCATACCGGCAAGCGGCCCTGCTCGTCGGCGATGGCCAGCATCGTATTGATCACGTCGGGCATCTTCTCCGGGTGTAGGATCGTCATCAGCGGCATCGCCGCACGGTAGGTATCCCACAGCGAGAAGGTCGTGTAGGTCTTGTATCCGGGATTCGGGCGCACCTGCCCGTCGGCACCGCGGTAGTCGCCGTTGGCGTCGCAGAACTCCGACGGAGCCACCATCGTGTGGTAGAGCGCCGTGTAGAAGATGCGCTTGGCGGCATCGTCCGCCGTCTCGACGCGCACCTTCGACAGTTCGTCGTTCCAGGCCTTGTCGGCGGCCAGCCTCGTCGCCTCGAAGTTCCATCCGGGGAGCTCCGCCTCGAGGTTGGCCTCGGCGCCTTCGATGCTCACGGGCGACAGGGCCACCTTCATGAGCAGCTGCTCGCCCTCCGCCATGTCAAAATCCACGCGGGCATAGCGGGCCGCGATCCGGGACATCTTGGAGTCATCCAACTCGCCCGGCTGCAGGTAGGTGATTCCCTTTGCCGGCTTCGAGAACTCGGCCACGAAGTAGACCTTCTGATCCCTCGCCCAGCCCGTCGAGTAGCGCCAGCCGCTCAGACGCGTGCTGTCCTCCGAGAAGGTGAATCCCGTCTCGGTGGCCTTGTCCCAGCAACCGCCGTTCTCGAGGTCGAACACCACGGCCGCATCGTCCGAGGCCGGGAAGGTATAGCGGTGCAGGCCCACGCGCGACGTGGCGGTCATCTCGGCCGTGATGCCGTAACGGGACAGCGGCACCGAGTAGTAGCCCGGCTCGACCACCTCCTTCGAGCGGTCGGCATAGGACCAGAGGCCCGACAGCGGATCCTCCTCCACACCGCGGGCACAGGTCACCTCACCCACGACGGGCATCACCGTCACGTCGAACAGGTCGCCGATGCCGGTACCCGAAAGGTGGGTGTGCGAGAATCCGATGACCGTCGAGTCGGACTCATGGTATCCCGAGCACCAGTCCCAATCCTGCGGGATGCTCGTGGGTCCGACCTGCACCAGGCCGAACGGGACGTTGGCCCCGACGAAGACGTGTCCGTGACCGCCCGTCCCGATCTTCGGATCGACCCAGCGGGTCAGGTTCTCCACCTCGGGGGCAGGCTGTGCGCAGGCGCCGGCAAGGGCTGCGAAACCCGCGCATAAAACGATGTTTGCAAGTTTCATGATATGGTTCAATGTTGATTATCCAGTTCGAATTTCAGGTGTCCGCCGCCGAGCAGTTCGTCGTGCGAGATGCGGTAGCTGGCGAGCGGCTTGCCGCCGAGGGTCATGCGGCGGATGTATCCCGCATCGGGAGCCGAGCGCTCAGCCTCGATGACCAGCTCGCCGCGGGCGGTGTCGATCTCCACCCGGTCGAAAACCGGGGCGGTCAGCGTATAGGCCGGCTCGCCCGGACAGTCGGGATAGAATCCCATCATCGTGAAGACCGCCCAGGCCGACATCGTGCCCGTATCGTCGTTGCCGGGGATGCCGTCGGCCTGCACCGTGAAGTATTTGTCGAGCAGGCGCCGCGTCTCGCGCTGCGTACGCCATGCCTCGCCGGGGAAGCGGCTGAACAGGTAGGCATAGGCGATGTCGGGTTCGTTCGCCGGGTCGTACAGCCCCTCGTCGAAGACCATCTGCAGCTTCTCGACGAAGCGCTTGCGGCCGCCCATGAGTTTCACCAGCCCCTCGACGTCGTGCGGGACGTAAAAGGTGTAGTTCCAGGCCGACCCCTCGTGGAACCCGGGTGCGGCCGAGAAATTCTCGCCGGCGCGCGGGTCGAAGGGGGTGAGGAACGAACCGTCCGGCTGGATTGGCCGCAGCGTGCCGTACTCCTTGTCGTAGTAGTGACGGTATCCGAGCGACCGCTCGCGGAAGAGCTCCGCATCCTCGGGGCGGCCCAGGTCGGCGGCCAGCAGCGAAAGCGCATGGTCGGCGACATAGTACTCGAGCGCATGCGATACGGAGGCGTCGCCCGCCAGGTCCTTGGAGTAGAAACCCAGCGGAATGTAGCCCCGTTCGACGTAGGGGTCGATGTCGGGCCGCAGGGGATTCTGCGCCCCGGGCGTCGTGGCCGACTTGAGGAACGCACCGTAGGCCTTGTCGATGTCGAAGCCCCGAAGCCCCTTGAGCCACGTGTCGGTGATGACCGGGATGGCCGGGTCGCCCTCCATCGTGAAGGTCTCGCGCCCGTAGAGTTCCCACTTGGGCATCCAGCCCCACTCGTCGTAGATGCCGATCATCGAGCGCACCATCTCCACCTGCCGCTCGGGATAGACCAGCGTCAGCAGTTGGTGGACGTTGCGGTAGGTGTCCCACAGCGAGAAGACCGTATAACGGTCGCCCTCCGTCACGCCCGCCTCGCCCGAACGCTCCATGAGCGGATATTCGCCATTGACGTCGTTCACGAGGTTGGGATGGATCAGTGCATGATACAGTCCCGTGTAGAAGACCTTCCGCTGGTCGTCCGTGCCGCCCTCGACGCGGATGCGCCCCAGGTCGGCATTCCAGCGCGCCCGGGCCTCCGCACGGATCGAGTCGAAGGTGGCGTCGGCCGCCTGTTCGGCCTCGAGGTTGCGCCGGGCATTCTCCATCGAGACGTAGGAGATGCCCATCCGCACCTCCAGCTGTTCGCCCTCTGCAAGGTCGTCGTACGAGAACCAGTAGCCCACATCGTCGCCCGCCAGTTCACGTCCGTATTCCGTGTAGATCTTGTACCGGCCGTTGTCGGGGGTCCACTCTGCTTCGACGCCCGTCATCGGGCGCTGCTTCTTCCAGTAGCCCGCAGCGCTCGGGACCTTCGATACGCGCAGCACGAAGTAGACCGGGAAGACCTTCTGGGGGTTGTAGCAGAACGTACCGAGGAGCTTCATCCCCTCGATCTCCGTCTCGCTCACGCGGCGCACCATCGCCCCCGATTCGTTCGTCAGCCCCTCGCCCAGGTTCAGCAGCAGGTTACCCTTGCCGCCCGGGAACGTATAGCGTTCGACCGACGTGCGGGCCGTGGCCGTGGCTTCGGCCCGGATGCCGTATTTCCCGAGGGTCACGGCATAATAGCCCGGCGAGGCCGCTTCGTCGCGGTACGGAGAGCCGTATTCGCGGTAATCGACCTCCAACTCGCCCGTCGTGGCCATCGTCAGCAGCGATCCCATGTCGGGACACCCCACGCCGCTCAACGCCCCGTGGGCGAATCCCGTGAAGAACCGGTTGTGGTACTCATAGGGGGTGGACCACCAGCGGGCATCCTTGTCGTAGCGGTTCTCCTCGGAGCCCATGACGTTGAACGGCACAACCGACATCATGCCGTTGGGGGTCACGGCCCCGGGGTTCGTCGCCCCGAAGTTGGTCGTCCCGATGAAGGGATCGACCCAGTCGGCCGGCTCCTGCGCCCGAAGGGAGGGGCAGAAAACGGCGGCGGCGAGCGCCGCCGTAAGGAGCGTTCGTCGCAGCCGCATCACAGAATCGAGTTTTTCTTCGTGAACTCGACAATCTCGGGGATGTAGCCGAAGGCCAGGCCGGTCACCGTGTCGGCGCATCCGTAGTAGACGGCCACACGCCCCGTCTCGGGATCGTGCAGCGCGGCGCAGGGGAACGTAACGTTCGGCACGTCGCCCATGCACTCGTACTGTTCGCGCGGGGAGATCAGGTACGGACCGCTGCGGGCCAGAACCTTCCACGGCTCATCGAGATCGAGCAGCGCCGAGCCGAAGGCATAGACATAGCCGTTGCACGAGCGCAGCACGCCGTGGTAGAACAACAGCCACCCCTCCGACGTCTCGATGGGCACCGGGCCTGCGCCGATCTTCATGCACTGCCAGGCCGACACCTCGAACGGTGCGGGCGACATGACGTGGCGGTGGCGGCCCCAGAACTCCAGGTCGGGCGACTCCGAGTAGAAGATGTCGCCGAAGGGCGTGTGTCCCGTGTCGCTCGGGCGCGAAAGCATGGCATAGCGGCCGTTGATCTTGCGCGGGAACATCACCCCGTTGCGGTTATAGGGCAGGAAGGCGTTTTCGAGTTGGTGGAAGGTCTTGAAGTCGGTCGTCCAGGCGATGCCGATCGTCGGGCCGTGGTATCCGTTGCACCACGTGACGTAGTACTTGTCGTCGATCTTCGCCACGCGCGGGTCGTAGCCGTAGACCCACTCGGCCACCTCAGGGTCGGCGCCTTCGAGGCGGAAGTCGGCCTCCTCGATGTCCCAGTGGAGACCGTCTACCGAGAAGCCCACGTGGATGCGCATCCGGCGGTTGGTGTCGTCGCAGCGGAAGACGCCCGCATAGTTGTACTTGCCGTTCTTGAACGGTACGACGGCCGAATTGAAGATGCTGTTCGAGGTCGAGAGCGCATGGCGCCCGATGATCGGGTTGGCCGAATAGCGCCACATCACCTCATTCGAGCCCGCGGGACGATCCTCCCACGGCATATCGGGCAGTGCAACGCCCGCAATCTTGATTTTTTCCATACTTCGTGTATTCGTATCTATTTAATTTATAACAATTTCATCCGTAAACAGCCATCCGCCGACCCGTTCATTCAAAATCGCGTGGTAGCGCACGTATCGGGCCTGCTCGCTGCCCGTCCAGCCGAAGGTCCGGTATTCGGGCCGCTCGGCCGTCTCGGGATAGTCGTTCTCGACAACGGCAATGCGACGGAAGTCGTTCCCGTCGTCCGAGACCTCGATCTCCACCCGGGCCGGAAGCCAGATCCAGGCCGAATACCACTGGGTGAAGTCGGCCGAGACCTCGCTGATGGGCTTCACCTCGCCCAGATCGACCGTCACATCGACGTCGCAGCCGAGGAATCCCTGCCAGCGCTCCTTGTAGCTCCACGAGCCGCGCAGGCCGTCGGTCAGCGCCCGCTCGCCGGCGGCGGGATAGCCGCCGTTCCACCGCGTGGCGTAGGTCACCGGGCACCCCACGGCCAAATGTTCGGCCGGTTCGAGCGACTCGGGACGCTCGCCCGTCTCGCCGGCCAGGTCGAAGGTGTTGTAGCCCCGGCTGCGGGCCAGTTCGGTATAGCGGAGCGCCCGCTCGCGGAACGCCCCGTAGTCCTTTCCTTCGGGCTGGCACCACGCCACCTCGGCCAGCGCGAACAGACGCGGATAGAGCATGTATTCGGCCTGTTCCGCCGTGGGGATGTACTCCGTCCAGAGGTTGGCCTGCACGCCCAGCACATACTCCCGTCCGGGCATGTCGGCCGGAGCCGGGTCGTACGAATAGACCTTCTCGAGAGGCAGGAAGCCCGACATGGCCTGCGGCTCCGTGGTCGGGTCGTCCTGGTATCCGTCGAAATAGCAGTATCCGCCGGGGGTCATCACCACCTCATGCCCGGCAGCGGCAGCCGTGCGGCCGCCTTCCTCGCCGCGCCACGACATGACGACGGCATCGGGGGCCAGCCCGCCGTCGAGGATCTCGTCCCACCCGATCAGCCGCCGGCCGTGCTTCGCAAGGAAACGGCCGATGCGGTGGATGGCGTAGCTCTGCAGCTCATCGACCGACTCCAGCCCTTCGCGCTTCATGCGCGCCTGACACTTCGGGCACTCCTTCCACGCCGTCTTGGCAGCCTCGTCGCCGCCGATGTGGATGTATTCCGAGGGGAAGAGCTCCATCACCTCCGTGAGCACGTTCTCGAGAAACTCGAAGGTCGCGTCGTTGCCGATGCAGAAATCGCCGCCCGAGTAGGGTTCACCCTTGCACGAGAGCCCGGGATAGACGGCCAGCACCTCCTCCGAGTGGCCGGGCATCTCGATCTCGGGGATCACCGTGATGTGCAGCGAATCGGCATAGGCCACCACCTCGCGGATCTCCTCCTTGGTATAGTAGCCGCCCGAAGCCTCCGGGTCGTCGAAGCGGCAGTATTTCGCTCCGCCGTCGCGCCACTGCTGCCACGTCGCGCCGCGACGCCACGCGGCCACTTCGGTCAGCAGCGGGTAGCGGTCGATCTGAATGCGCCACCCGGCGCCGTCGGTCAGGTGCCAGTGCAGGCGGTTGAGCTTCAGCGACGCCATCATGCGGAGCTGCTTCTTAACGAACTCCTTGTCGAAAAAATTGCGCGAGACGTCCAGATGCAGCCCCCGGTAGGCGAAGCGGGGCGCATCGACGATGCGTTGTGCCGGAATCCGGCTGCCGAACTGCTCGTGGAGCTGCAGCAGGGTCTGCAGGCCGTAGAAGAGCCCGGCCTCGCCGCGCGCCGCGATCGTGATTCCGGCCGGTCGCACCGAGAGCACGTACCCCTCCTCCGAAGCGGGAATCCGCTCGTCGTCCGAAAGTTCCAGGCGGAGGTAGTTCTTCGCCGCATCGGGCTCTGCCGTATCAATCGGCAGCGGCGTGGTTTTCAGGTAGCCGGTCAGGGCCTCGGCTGCCTCCACGGGTGCCTCGACCGAGAGCGCCATCGGGGCATGGATGCGGAAACTCCCGGGCAGCTCCTCGACGGAGGCGGGATGCGGGATGACGGCATCGTCGGAGGCCGTACCACAGGCGGCAAGGCAGAGGGCCGCAGCGGCCCACAGGAAGAGCGAACGCAGAGGTCTCATGGTGCTATTTCTTTTCATCGGGGTAAGTGAACGGGAGGAAACGGGTCATGACGAACACCGGAACGGTGGCGACCATCACCAGCAGGAAGAAGAGTTTGTAGCCGCACAGGTCGCTCAGGAAGCCCGACACGGCGCCGGTGAGCATCACCGAGAGGTTCATGATGCCCGATGCGAAGGCGTAGTGGGCCATCTGGTGCTTTCCGGGGGCGACCTGCTGCATCATGAAGAGCGTCAGGCCGACGAACCCGAAGCCGTAGCCGAAATACTCCAGCACGATCCCGCCGCCGACGAGCCACATCGACTGGGGCTGGAAGGCGGCCAGCAGGGCGTAGACCAGGAACGGGAGGTTGAAGATGCAGACCAGCGTGAAGAGCGTCCTCCGCAGGCCCCGGGCGGCGATGTAGTAGCCCGCCAGCAACGACCCGAGCAGGAAGGCCCCGGCACCGAACGTGCCGTAGTAGAGTCCGATCTGCTGGTTGGTGAGGCCGAGCCCCCCGACCGAGACGTCGGCCTTGAGGAACAGCGGCACGATCTTCATCACGAAACCCTCGCCCAGGCGGTAGAGGATGATGAAGAGGATATAGAGGCCGATGTGCTTTTTCGTGAAGAAGGCGGCGATCACCTCGCGGAGTCCGTCCATCCCCTCGCGGAGCGTGTGGTGCCCTCCGGCCGAAGCGCCGCCCGAGGGAAGGCGCCGCGCATGGTAGAGACCGAGCAGGACCAGCAGGACGCAGAGGATGGCCAGCACGACGGTCCACGACTGCACGAAGGCGTCGAACGCGGCCATCCGTCCATCGTCGAAGCGTTCGTAGAGCCACCCGGCAAACCAGACCAGTCCGCCCGTCGCCACCAGCTTGGCAAGGTTGTAGAAGGCCCCCTGCCAGCCGATGTACTTCGCCTGGTCGGCCTGCGAGAGCTCCGACATGTAGACGCCGTCGGCCGCGATGTCGTGCGTGGCGCCGCTGAAGGCAATGACGGCAAAGATGGCCACCGTCACGGCAAAGAACGACGGCAGATGCAGGGCCAGCGCCGCCAGCCCGAACATCACGCCACTGACGAGCTGCGTCGAGACGACGAAGAACTTCTTCGTGCGGAAGATCTCCAGAAAGGGGCTCCACAGGAACTTGATCGTCCACGGCCACATGATGAGCGAGGTCCAGAAGGCGATCTGCGCATCGGGGATGCCGAGGTCCTTGAACATCACGGCCGATACCATGTTGAGCACCACGAACGGCAGGCCCATGGCGAAATAGAGGCTCGGAACCCATCCGAGGGGTGAGACGGGGCGCGGAGTTTTATGCATTTTCGGTTTTCCGGTTTTTCAGGTCGGTCAAAAGTGGAATATCGCACAAAGATAGTAAAAAAACCGGGGATATTCCCTTGCGAAGAGACAAAAGCGACCTTTCGACATGCCGTTATACAAACGGTGCGGCCGGCATCCGTCACCAACGGAGCCGGCCGCACCAGAATCTGCTCACAAAGAGCCTTTGCGGAGGATCGCCCTACCTGGCCTTCGCCTCGCAGTAGGCGCAACGGCACGTGCCGTCGGCCGCACGGTGGAAGAGCTGATCGACATCCTCCGTCGCCGAGATGCAGCGCGGGTTCGAGCACGTCAGCTCATTGACCATGTACGGCTCGTTGAAAACGGGCGTGCGAGCAAAGGGCTTGTTCTCGTCTGCCCAGCGCAGCAGCGTGTAGATCAACGCCATGCGCACGAACTTGCCGTTCTCGACCTGGCGGAAGTAAGCGGCGCGGGGGTCGTTGTCCACCGCCCGCGTGATCTCATTCACACGCGGCAGCGGGTGGAGGATGATCATGTCCTTGCGGGCCGTGCGGAGCTTCCCGGGATCGAGCACGAAACTGTTCTTCACGCGGTCGAACTCCTCCTCGTCGAGGAAGCGCTCCTTCTGCACGCGCGTCATGTAGAGGATGTCCAGTTCGGGCATCACCTCCTCCATGGTGCGCACCTCGCGGAACTCCAGCCGCGAGTTGGCCCGCATCTCGTTGAGCATGTAGTCGGGCAGGCGCAGCTCCTCGGGCGAGATGAGGATCACCTTGATGCCCGAATAGCGCGACAGGGCCTTGATGAGCGAGTGGACCGTGCGGCCGAACTTCAGGTCGCCGCAGAAACCGATCGTCAGGTTGTCGAAGCGGCCCTTCTCGCGCTTGATGGTCAGCAGGTCCGTAAGCGTCTGCGTGGGATGGGAGTGGCTTCCGTCGCCGGCGTTGATGACGGGAATGCCGGCATACTGCGAGGCGACGAGCGGCGCACCCTCCTTGAAGTGGCGCATGGCGATGATGTCCGCAAAGCAGCGGATCACGCGCACCGTGTCGGCCACGGTCTCGCCCTTCGACACGGACGAGGAGTTGGCATCGGAGAAGCCGATCACCTGTCCGCCCAGCTCGAGCATCGCGGCCGTAAAGCTCAGGCGCGTGCGGGTCGAGGGTTCATAGAAGAGCGTGGCGAGTTTCTTGCCCTTGCAGGCTTCGCTGTATTTGGCGCGGTGGGCGATGATGTCCTCCGCGAGAGCCACGATCTGCTCGGTCTCTTCGACCGTCAGATCGGTGGGATCGATCAAATGACGCATAGGCGTTACGTTATCAATTAAAGAGCTACTTGTTCATCCACGATTCGTCCGACGGATTGTCGCGGAACTGCAGCAGCCGCACCTTGTCCTCGGGCCGGATGTACCCCTCGTCGGCAGCTACCTCGACCAGCGCGTCGAGGTTCGACAGGCTGTAGTTCACGACATGGGCCTCCTTCAGCCGGTCGAGGCCCTTCTTCATGCCGTAGGTGAAGATCGAAGCCACGCCGAGCACCTCGGCACCGGCCTCGCGCAGGGCATTGACCACCTCGATGCACGACCCGGCCGTCGAGATCAGGTCCTCGATGACCACCACCTTCTGCCCCTTCTCGAGCCGTCCTTCGATCTGGTTGCCGCGCCCGTGGTCCTTCGAGCCCGAGCGCACATAGCCCATCGGCAGGTCGAGGATCGTCGCCGTGATGGCGGCATGGGCGATTCCGGCCGTCGAGGTCCCCATGAGCACCTCCGCTTCGGGATATTTCGTACGGACGATCTCGGCCAGACCGGCCTCGACGTGCTTGCGCACCTCGGGAGCCGTGAGCGTCAGCCGGTTGTCGCAATAAATCGGGCTCTTGATACCGCTGGCCCACGTAAACGGCTGCTCGGGACGCAGGAACACCGCGCCGATCGAGAGCAGATCCTTGGCAATGGATTTTTCCATGTTCGTTTCCATATTATCGTTTGTTTGTTCGCTTTATTCGGGCTTCCGCAGCCGGAAGCCGCACCATTCAGTCCAGAGCCCGGCGCAACACCTGCTCCACCTCCGCGGGGTAGATGCCGCCCTCGTGGACCTTCTCGCCGCCGACATAGAACGTCGGCACGTAGTAGTAGTCGAAGCGGTCGGCCACCTCGGGCTGCTCCGACTCCTCGATCATCTCGATCTCGACCGCAGCCAGTTCCGGATGGGCGGCCCGGGCCTCCTCGATGTAGCGCAGCGCCTTCTTGCAGAAGGGGCAGTTCTTCAGGTAGAACAGTTTTACGGGTTTCATGACTGTCGTTTTGTTTCGATCCGTCCGGAGAGCCTCAAAAAGCCGGCCGGACTATCCGACGAACTCCTCGACGCAGCGCCGGTAGGCAGCCACGGGATCCGCGGCCGCCGTGATCGGACGTCCCACGACGATGTAGTCCGAGCCGATCTCACGGGCACGGGCCGGAGTCGTCACACGCACCTGGTCGGCCACGTCGCCGTCGGCGAAACGCACGCCGGGCGTCACGGTCAGGAAGCCGGCGCCGCATGCCTCGTGCACCATGCCGGCCTCGAGCGGCGAGCAGACCACGCCGTCCAGCCCCGCCTCGCGGGCATTCGCGGCATATTTGACGATCGTCTCGTTGATCGAGGCGCCGATGAGCAGTTCGCGCTGCATGCGCTCCTCGCTGGTCGAGGTCAGCTGCGTCACGGCGATCAGCAGCGGCCGCGTGCCGTCCTCGCACGTCAGCCCCTCGCGGGCAGCCTTCATCATTTCGATCGTGCCGGCCGCATGGACGTTGCACATGTCCACGTCGAGGCGCGAGAGTACGGCCATCGCCTTGCGCACCGTGTTGGGGATGTCGTGGAGCTTCAGGTCGAGGAAGATGCGGTGTCCCCGGCGCTTGATCTCGCGCACGATCTCGGGACCCTCGGCATAGAAGAGCTCCATGCCGATCTTCAGGAAGGGTTTGCGCTCCTCGTCCCGGAACAGGTCGAGGAAGCGGAAGGTGTCTTCTGCGGACTTGAAGTCGCAGGCTATGATTACGTCGCGTTCCATATTGTTTTTGGTTGTTTTTCCGTTCGTTTTTCCGTCCGCCGCCCGGGCTCACTCCACGCAGCCGATGATGTCGCGCAGCCGTTCGATCCCGAGACGCTCCATCTCGGCGGGCAGGGCCTCGATGATCTCCTTCGAGGCGTAGGGATTGACCAGGTTCGCCGCCCCGACCTGCACGGCCGTGGCTCCGGCCATCATCATCTCGATGACGTCCGAGGCGGACTGCACGCCGCCGCACCCCATCACGGGGATCCGGCAGGCACGGGCCACCTGATAGACCATCCGTAGGGCCACGGGGAAGACCGCCGCGCCCGAGAACCCGCCCATCGTGTTGGCGATCACCGGACGCCGCCGCACCGTGTCGATGCGCATGCCCAGCAGCGTGTTGATCAGGCAGATGCCGTCGGCCCCGGCCTCCTCGCACGCCCGGGCGATCGAGACGATGTCCGTCACGTTGGGCGAGAGTTTGATGAAGACCGGCTTGGTCGTCACGGCCTTCACGGCGCGCGTCACCTCGGCCGCCGCCTCGGGCGACGTGCCGAACGACATGCCGCCGTGCCGCACGTTGGGACACGAGACATTGACCTCGATGATGCCCACCTGCTCCTCACGGTCGATCCGCTCGCAACAGTAGGCGTACTCCTCGACCGAGAAGCCCGAGATGTTGGCGATCACCGGCTTGTGGAAATACTCCTTCAGCCGCGGCAACTCCTCGGCGATCACGTGGTCGATGCCCGGGTTCTGCAGCCCCACGGCATTGATCATGCCGCCGGTGCACTCGGCGATGCGGGGCGTCGGGTTGCCGAAGCGCGCCTCGCGCGTCGTTCCCTTGAAGGAGAACGACCCAAGGATGTTGATGTCGTAGAACTCCCTGAACTCGTTGCCGAACCCGAAGGTCCCGCTGGCCGGGATCACGGGGTTGTCCAACCTCAGTCCGCACAGCTCGACCGAAAGGTCGCGCACCGCGGCGCCCTGCGCCGCACTTTTCGGATCGTTTACCATATCACCTCTCCTTTCTCCAGCACGGGACCCTCCTTACAGATGCGCTTGTTCCCGTATTTGGTTTTGCACGAACACCCCATGCAGGCGCCGAATCCGCAGCCCATGCGCTCCTCGAACGACAGCTGTCCGTCCTGCCCGACCGCCTCGGCCAGGGCCCGCAGCATCGGCAGCGGCCCGCAGGCGTAGAAGTAGTCGAAGTCGGGATGCCGTTCGGCGATGGCCGTCGTGACGAAGCCCCGGACACCGTGCGAGCCGTCGGCCGTGGCGACCGTCACCCGGCAGCCCAGCGCGCGGAACTCCTCTTCGTAAAAGCACTCCGAGGCGGTGTTGAATCCCAGCACGACCTGCACCTCGCGCCCCTCGGCAAGCAGCTTCCGGGCCAGGTTATAGAGCGGGGGCACCCCTACGCCGCCGCCGACGAGCAGCGGACGGCGCACCTCGCCGCGGATCGAGAAGCCGTTGCCCAGTCCGGTCAGCAGGTCCAGCTCCGCACCCGCCGCCATGCGGCTCATCTGCTCCGTACCTCCGCCCACGACCTTGTAGATCAGCGTGATCGTGCGTTCATCGTAGTCGCAGACCGAGATCGGACGGCGCAAATACCTGCCTTCCAGCGCAATATTGACAAACTGCCCCGGAGCGGTGATCCACCGCGTATCGCCCGCGAGCACCATGCGCCACACGTTCCGTGTCAGCGGCTCGTTGGATTCGATCCGGTAGACGCCTTTCTTGTATGCGGTTTCCGTATCCATGACGTTACTTCGCATCGATCGTCGAAACACGCAGCGTGATCTCCTCCAGCACGTCGAGCAGCACCCGTACCGTTTCGAGCGCCGTGAAGACCGTCACGTTGTTCTCGACGGCCGTGCGGCGAATCTCGTATCCGTCCAGGCGCGTATTGTGCTGGTTGATGTCGATCGTGTTGATCACGTAGCTGATGTGTCCCTGGCGCAGGGCCTCGATAATCTCCGAGCTGCCCTCGCTCAGCTTGCGGCGCGTGCGGGTGCGGATGCCGTGCTCGCGCAGGAACTCGGCCGTTCCGGTCGTCGCCTCGATGTTGAAGCCCAGGTCGTAGAAGCGCTTCACGAGAGGCAGCGCCTGCAGCTTGTCCTGGTCGGCGATCGTGACGAAGATCGTTCCGTAGTTCGACACATGCATGCCCGTGGCCTGCAGGGCCTTGTAGAGGGCACGCGTGAGTTTGTCGTCGTAGCCGATCGCCTCGCCCGTCGATTTCATCTCGGGCGAGAGGTAGGAGTCCACACCGCGGATCTTGGCGAACGAGAAGGCCGGGGCCTTGACGTACCAGCGCTGCTTCTCCCGTCCGTAGACCTCCGTGATGCCCAACTCGCGCAGCGACTTGCCCAGGATGACCTGCGTGGCGATGTGCGCCATCTGCACGCCCGTGGATTTCGAAAGGAACGGTACCGTACGCGACGAGCGCGGATTGACCTCGATGACGTAGACGTCGTCGTCGCCGGCAACGATGAACTGGATGTTGTAGAGGCCCACGATGCCGATGCGCAGACCCAGTTTGACCGTATAGTCGATGATCTTGTCCTTGGCCTTCTGGCTGACGCTGAAGGTCGGATAGACGCTGATCGAGTCGCCCGAGTGGATACCCGTATGCTCGACATGCTCCATGATGCCCGGGATGAAGACATCCTTGCCGTCGCAGATGGCATCGACCTCGAGCTCCTTGCCCATGATGTAGCGGTCCACCAGAACCGGCGAGTCCTCATTGACCTCGACGGCCGTCTGCAGGTAGTGGCGCAGGCGCTCCTCGTTCGAGACGATCTGCATGGCGCGGCCACCCAGCACGTAGCTCGGACGCACCAGCACCGGATAGCCGATGCGGGCTGCGGCACGCACTCCGGCCTCGATGTCCGTCACGGCCTCGGCCTCGGGCTGCGGGATGCCCAGCTCCTCCATGATCTTCTCGAAGCAGCCGCGGTCCTCGGCGTTGCGGATCGCCTCGCAGTCGGTGCCGATGATGGGCACGCCCAGCTCGGCCAGCGGCTCGGCCAGGTTGATGGCCGTCTGTCCGCCGAGCGAGACGACGATGCCCTTCGGCTTTTCGAGGTGGATGACATTCATCACGTCCTCGACCGTAAGCGGCTCGAAATAGAGTTTGTCACTGGTAGTATAGTCGGTCGAGACGGTCTCGGGGTTGTTGTTGATGATGATGGCCTCGTAGCCCGCCTCGCGGATCGACCAGATGGCGTGTACGGTCGAATAGTCGAACTCGACACCCTGACCGATGCGGATCGGGCCCGAACCCAGCACGACGATCTTCTCCTTGTCGCTGACCTTCGACTCGTTCTCCTGCTCGTAGGTCGAGTAGAAATAGGGCACGTAGGAGTCGAACTCGCTGGCGCACGTGTCGATCATCTTGTAGACGGGGAAGATGTTGTTCTTCTCGCGCAGGCGGTAGACGTCGTGCTGCGAAAGCCCCCACAGCTGGCCGATGAACTTGTCGCTGAAGCCCATGCGCTTGGCATCGCGCAGCGTCTCGGGATCCATCGGATGGGCGCGCACGACATGCTCGAACTCGACGATGTTCTTGAACTTCTCGAGGAAGAACATGTCGATCTTCGTGTTGTTGTAGATCAGCGCCAGATCGACGCCGCCGCGGATGAGCTGGGCAATGGCGTACAGACGGTCGTCGGTACCCTCCTTGATGTAGGCCAGCAGGTCGTCGTTCGACCACGAGTCGAACTTCTTGTGGTAGATGTGGCAGACGCCCGTCTCGAGCGAACGCACGGCCTTGAGCAGCGACTCCTCCATCGTGCGGCCGATCGACATCACCTCGCCCGTGGCCTTCATCTGCGTGCCGAGCTTGTTCGAGGCGTCGGCGAACTTGTCGAACGGGAAACGCGCCACCTTCGTTACGACGTAGTCGAGCGTCGGCTCGAACGAGGCCGGGGTATTGGCGATGCGGATCTCGTCGAGCGTCAGGCCCACGGCGATCTTGGCGCTGACACGCGCGATGGGGTATCCCGAAGCCTTCGACGCGAGGGCCGAGGAGCGCGACACGCGCGGATTGACCTCGATCAGGTAGTATTTGAACGACAGCGGGTCGAGTGCGAACTGCACGTTGCAGCCGCCCTCGATCTTCAGCGCGCGGATGATCTTCAGCGCCGAATCGCGCAGCATCTGGAACTCCTTGTTGGTGAGCGTCTGGCTCGGGGCCACGACAATCGAGTCGCCCGTATGGATGCCGACCGGGTCGATGTTCTCCATGCAGCAGATGCTGATGGCCGTGTCGTTGCGGTCGCGCATCACCTCGTACTCGATCTCCTTGTAGCCCTTGATGCTCTTCTCGACGAGCACCTGGTGTACGGGCGAGAGCGACAGTGCGTGGCGCATCAGCTCGCGCAGCTCCTGCTCGTCGTCGGCGAATCCGCCGCCCGTACCGCCCAGCGTGAAGGCCGGGCGCAGCACCACCGGATAGCCGATCTTCGCGGCGATCTCCACGGCCTCCTCGACCGAGTTCGCCACCTCCGACGGAAGCACCGGCTCACCCAGCGACTCGCACAGCTCCTTGAAGAGCTCGCGGTCCTCGGCCTGCTCGATCGACTCGAACGACGTGCCGAGGATCTCGACCTGGCACTCCCGGAGGATGCCCTTCTTGGCCAGCTGCACGGCCAGGTTCAGACCCGTCTGGCCGCCCAGACCCGGAACGATGGCGTCGGGGCGCTCGTAACGGATGATCTTGGCAACGTATTCGAGCGTCAGCGGCTCCATGTAGACCTTGTCGGCAATATGCGTGTCGGTCATGATGGTGGCCGGGTTCGAATTGACCAGAATCACCTCGTAACCCTCCTCCTTGAGTGCAAGGCACGCCTGCGTACCCGCATAGTCGAACTCGGCGGCCTGACCGATCACGATCGGGCCCGACCCGATGACCATCACCTTCTTGATATCTTTTCTTTTAGGCATGTCTGAACTCCTCCATGATTTTAGTGAACTTTCCGAACAAATAAGCGCTGTCCTGCGGCCCCGAAGCGCTCTCGGGGTGATACTGCATCGAGAAGACGCCCTCGGCGGCGCACTCCACGCCCTCGGCCGTGCCGTCGAGCAGATTGACGTGCGTCAGCGTGAGCCCCGTGCCCTCGAGCGAGTCGATATCCACGGCATAGCTGTGGTTCTGGCTCGTGATCTCGAGCTTTCCGGTCTGCAGGTTCTTGACCGGGTGGTTGGCGCCGCGATGCCCGAACTTCATCTTGAAGGTCCGTGCGCCGTAGGCCAGCGAGATGAGCTGGTGGCCCATGCAGATGCCGAAGATCGGCAGGCGGCCCCGCAGCTGCTTGACCAGTTCGATCACCGGCTTCACGTCCTCCGGATTGCCGGGGCCGTTCGAGAGGACGAGGCCGTCGGGATGGAATGCCATCACCTCCTCGGCCGTGGAGTTGTAGGGCATGACGATCACGTTGCAACCCACGCGGTTGAGCAGCCGCACGATGTTGTACTTGATGCCGCAGTCGATGGCCACGACATCCCACTTGTGGTTGGGCACGCGCGACATCCACCGCTTGCGGCAGCTCACGCGCGAAACCATGTCGTGGGGCATCTCGTAGGCACGCAGCCGCTGCAGGGCCTCCTCGCAGGGGGTCGAGGCGTCGGTGACGATCACCTTCTGGCTGCCCTCGTCGCGGATGATCCGCGTCAGCGCCCGGGTATCGACTCCCGAAATGGCCGGAATGCCGTGCTCCTCGAGCACCTCGTGCAGGGTCTTCGTGTAGCGGAAATTCGAGGGCGTGTCGTTGTACTCGCGCACGATCATGCCGCCGATGGTCGGCGTCTTGGTCTCGTAGTCCTCGTCGGTCATGCCGTAGTTGCCGATCAGCGGATAGGTCATCACGACCATCTGGTCCGTGTACGACGGATCGGACATGATCTCCTGATACCCCACCATCGAGGTATTGAAGACGATTTCGTTGATCGCCTCGCGGTCGGCACCAAAACCGTAGCCGTAGAACTCGCGGCCGTCCTCCAGGACAATTTTTTTGGTAAATGGCTTCATCCTTCTCTATTTGAATTTGCAATTGTCGTAATCATACACTTCGCGGCCGCCGACCACCGTCAGCACGGCCCGCCCGCGGACGGGCCATCCGGCGAAGGGCGTGGCGCGCCCCTTCGAGCGGAAGGTCGCGGGATCGATGCGGTATTCGGCCTCGAGGTCGAAGACCGTGAAGTCGGCCGCATCGCCCTCTTCCGTGCCGCCTCCGAGACCGAAGATCCGGCGCGGATTGACGGCCATCAGCCCGATCAGCTGCTCGAGCGTGATTATCCCCCGTCCGACCAGATAGCGGTAGAGCAGCGGGAAGGCGCACTCGAGCCCCACGATGCCCATTGCACTGCGGGCCAGGCCGCGAAGTTTCTCCTCGGCCGTATGGGGGGCATGGTCGGTGGCAATCACCTCGATCGTCCCGTCGAGAATGCCTGCGATGAGCGCCTCGCGGTCCTCGCGGCTCCGCAGCGGGGGATTCATCTTGAAGCGGCCCTCCTCGCGCAGATCGTCGTCGGTGAGCAGCAGGTAGTGCGGCGCCGTCTCGCAGCTCACGCGGAGCCCCCGGGCCTTGGCCCGCCGGACCAGTTCGACGCTTTCGCGGGTCGAGACGTGGCAGACATGGTACTGGCATCCGGTCCGGGCGGCCAGTTCGATGTCGCGCTCGACCTGGCGCCATTCGCTCTCGGACGAGATCCCCTTGTGTCCATGCTCGTGACAGTAGGCTCCGTCGTGGATGTATCCGCCGTACAGCAGATCGTCCACCTCGCAGTGGGCGACGATCGGCCGTCCGACAGCCGCCGCGCGGCGCATCGCCTCCTCCATCAACTCGGCCGACTGCACGCCGCGCCCGTCGTCGGAGAAACCCACGACCTCGGGAGCCAGGGCGGCAAAATCGACCAGCTCTCCGCAGCCGCGCTGCCCCACGGTAATCGACGCATAGGGCACCACATGCACCGCGGCGTCGCGGCGGATGATCTCCGTCTGCCGGGCCAGATGCTCCGGGGAGTCGGGTGCGGGATTCAGGTTCGGCATCGAGCAGACGGTCGTATAGCCGCCGCGTGCGGCTGCGGCCGTACCCGTGGCGATGGTCTCCTTCTGCGGGAATCCCGGCTCGCGCAGGTGGACATGTACGTCCACGAGTCCCGGCACGAGCCAACGCCCGCCGAGGCGGACGATGCGGTCGTCGGCACGCCGCTCGCCGACCGGGACGATGCGTCCCTGTTCGACGGCGATTTCGCCCGTTTCGAAGCGGCCGCCGCGGAAGATCCGTGCGTCGGTGTAAATGGTTCTCATCCTTTGAGGCGCAAAAAAATAGGGCAACCGAAACAGTTACCCTAATAAAACAACAAATCCCGCATCCGACGGAGACTGAAACCCCGACCAATAGTCGTGCTGCCGGAAAACCTGCGCCGAGAAGATGTCGTGGTTACAATTCATAGGATACGGGTCTCGCTATAATTGTGCACAAAGGTAAGGCATTTTCGCGGAGCGTGCAAACCTTTGGACGGAAAAATTTTTCGACGCCCCACAACGGGCGGAGCTGATGGCACCATAAGAAATACCGATTCCCCGGGATCGTTTTTTTCCGCCGGAAGCACTATCTTTGCCCCCGGAAGCAACGGAGCGGAGGCCATGCTGCAAAGGTTATTATTATTTATAAGGATGCAGCCTTCGGCCGCGCCGCCCGCAAGTCGGACTAAACACGAAAAAAACACATGGACACGAACATACTCGTCCCGCTGCTGCTTACTCTCGGCGCCGGTCTGGCGACCGGCATCGGCAGCGCCATCGCCTTCTTCGCTCGGCGCACGAACAAGCGCCTGCTCTCCTTCTCGCTCGGCCTCTCGGGCGGCGTAATGATCTACGTCTCGTTCGTCGAGCTGTTTCACGAAGCCAACCTCTCGCTCACGACCCAATGGGGCCCCCGGCTGGGCTCGGTGGTCACCGTGGCCAGCTTCTTCGCGGGAATCCTGCTGATCGGCATCATCGACCGCCTCGTTCCGTCGGTCGAAAACCCCCACGAGGCCCACAGGGTCGAGGAGATGGACAAACAGCCCCGCAACCCGAAGCTCATGCGCATGGGCGTGCTGACGGCGCTGGCCATCGGCATCCACAACTTTCCCGAAGGTATCGCCACCTTCACGTCGGCGGTGGACAACATGACCCTCGGCGTAGCCATCGCCGCGGCCATCGCCATCCACAACATCCCCGAAGGCATCGCCGTCTCCGTTCCCGTCTACTATGCTACGGGCGACCGCGGCAAGGCCTTCCGCCTCTCGCTGCTCTCGGGCCTGGCCGAGCCCGTCGGCGCCCTGCTGGCCTATCTGGTACTGATGCCCTTCATGTCGGCGACGCTCATGGGCTGCATCCTGGCCGGCGTGGCGGGAATCATGGTCTTCATCTCGATCGACGAACTGCTCCCGGCCGCCCGCGAATACGGCGAGGCCCACACGTCGATCTACGGCGTGGTGGCCGGCATGGCCATCATGGCCGCCAGCCTGATACTCTTGAACTGACACCATGGATATTCTGTTGCTCGTCGTCGGGCTGGGGCTGATCCTCGCCGGCGCAAACTTTCTGACCGACGGTTCGGCGGCCCTCGCCCAGCGTTTCCGCGTTCCGGAATTCATCATCGGACTGACCATCGTGGCCGTCGGCACCTCGGCCCCCGAACTGGTCGTCTCGCTGCTCTCGTCGATCGCCGGCAAGAGCGACGTGGCGATCGGAAACGTCGTCGGATCGAACATCTTCAACGTCTTCGCGATCCTGGGCGTCTGCGCCCTGATCCGCCCGCTGCCGCTCACGCGCGGCAACATCCGCCGCGACATCCCCTTCGGCATGGTCGCCTCGCTGCTGTTGCTGGCACTGGTTTCGGACTCGTTCTTCCACGGCGGAGCTCCCGACCGAATCGGACGCGGCGACGGAGTGGCGATGCTTGTGCTCTACATCCTGCTGATCGGTTACACGATCCGCCAGGCACGGCGTTCGGGTCCACCGGCCGAAGAGACGGCAGGACGCCGGCCGATGGCCGGATGGCTCATGGCGGTGATGATTGCGGGAGGACTGGCCGGACTGATCTTCGGCGGCGAGCTCTTCCTCGACAGCGCCACGTCCATTGCCCGGAAACTCGGGGTGAGCGAATCGGTCATCGCCCTGACACTGGTGGCCGGAGGCACATCGCTGCCCGAGCTGGCCTCGTCGGTCGTCTCGCTCGTCAAGGGCAAGTCGGACATGGCGCTGGGCAACGTCATCGGATCGAACATCGCCAACATCCTGCTGATCCTCGGTCTGAGCGCCACGATCCGGCCGCTCACGCCGGGCGGCATCACGATCGTCGATTTCGGCATGGTCGTGCTGAGTTCGCTGCTGCTCTTCGTCACGGCCTTCACGTTCCGACGCCGGAGCGTGGACCGCTGGGAAGGCGCTCTGTTTCTGGCGATCTATGTCGCCTACCTCTGGTATTTGATCAGGTAGCGGTCGATCAGCCGCGGAACGGCATACTCCCCGAGCGAATCGCCCGCGACGGCCATGCCCCGGGCCGCAGGGGTCAGCAAAGGGGTCTCGATGCGGTGGACGACGGCATGGATCGTCCGGTGCGAAAGACGGTGCAGGGGCAGGACGACGCTGCCGAGCAGCCGCCACGGAGCATCGCCGAGCAGTTCGGCAAAGCGCGGCTCGGAAGTCAGACAGGTAAAATCGACGGCCGCCGGAGTCTCGATCAACGGAAACTCATAAAGCCCCTGCCAGATGTCGCGCCCCTCGCGGCGGCAGAGCAGTGTCCAATCGCCGGAGGTGACGTGCAGGTAGTTGAACCAGCGGTCGCGGAGCTGCGTGCGGCCCTGCTTGACGGGGCGGTCGGCCACGGTGCCGGCCGCCAGGGCCAGGCACCCCTCCGAGAGGGGACACGCTCCGCAACGGGGTGACGAAGGGGTACATTGCAGCGCCCCGAAGTCCATGATGGCCTGGTTGTATCGCCCCGGGGCGCGGCGGTCGAGCTGCGTCTGCGCCAGTTCGGCAAAGGCCTTCCGGCCGGCCGCGGTGTCGATCGGCTCGGCCACATCGAACAGCCGCGAAAGCACCCGGTAGACATTGCCGTCCACGACGGCACAGGGGGCGTCGAAGGCGGCCGAGCAGACGGCCGCAGCGGTGTAATCGCCCACACCGCGCAGCGAGCGCACCGATTCATAGTCGGAGGGGAAGCGGCCGCCGAAACGGGCGACGACCTCGCGGGCGGCGGCATGGAGGTTGCGCGCCCGGGAGTAGTAGCCGAGCCCCTGCCAGAGTTTGAGCACCTCGTCCTCGGAGGCGGCGGCCAGGGCGCGGACATCGGGAAAGCGCTCCGTAAAGCGCAGGTAGTAGTCCATACCCTGTGCCACGCGCGTCTGCTGGAGGATTACCTCGGAAAGCCAGATGCGGTAGGGGTCGCGGGTCCGGCGCCACGGCAGGTCGCGCCCTTCGCGGGCGTACCAGTCAAGCAATATGTCGGCGATACGGTCCATCATCGCCCGCAAAAATACGATTTCGGAACCATATTTGGAGGGGTTCCGGCAAAAAACCGCAGCAACATGGAAAAGAACCCACACACGGTCACGGACAACACGGCCAGACACCGCTACGAACTGGAACTCGACGGCGATGTGGCGATCCTCGAATACGAAGAGCAGCCGGGCTGCCGCATCCTGACGCACACCATCGTTCCGCCCCGCTTCGAGGGGCAGGGAATCGGACGCGAGCTGGTCGAGGCCGCACTCCAGGACATCCGCGACCGGGGGCTGCGCTTCCGGCCGCTGTGCAGCTTCATCATCCGCTACGTCGAGCGGCATCCCGAATGGGCAGCGCTGGTCGATAAGGGCAGGTAGTCCGGCCGGCCGCCTCGCCACCCCTTCCATCCCTTCCATCCCTTCACCCCCGACCTGTTCTCGCCCGATCCGTCCGGTGACGCCCGACCCCCTCCCGTCCGGGTTCACCTTTTCGGGGGAGAAGAGGAATTTTTTTATTTGAAAATTTGGTTTATTTTATAAACTACTTTATATTTGCATCAAACAAACAACCTCCGCGAGGAGCCAAACCGGGAAAACATGGAAAAGACCGATCGCGAAACCAACCTCCGGCGTCTGCCCGATTGCGACGAGGAGCGCGACTACCGTTAAAACCACCAAAAACCAATACCATGAAAACACGACTTGTCTGCCTGATTCTGGCTCTCGGTTCGGCCGTCATGGCCACAGCCGCCGAACCGCTGAAAATCACCATCTCGGGGCTTCGCTCCGACAAGGGACGCATTCTGTGGATGATTCAGGACGGAACAACGCAGCAGCACGGGATGACGGAGCCCGCAAACGGCAATGCCGTCATCGAGATCGGCGGCATCCGCTCCGACTCGGTGACACTCTACGCCTATCACGACGAAAACAGCAACTACCGGCTCGACCGCCGCGACGACGGCCGCCCGGCCGAGGGGTGTTGCTCGCCCACGATCCGCAGGGAGGAGCTCTCACGCGGCTGCAGCATCGCCCTGCGCTACGACTTCGGTCCGGCATCGCCGGCCGCGCACGACGAACAGAGACACAACCGCATCCCGGAACAAAAATAAATCGCTATCTTTAACCCCGTAATCCGCAAGCATCATGGAAGAAAAACGCCTCGATGCCGCCGAAAGCCTGGAGCTCATCGGCCGCATGATCCGCAACACCCGCCAACGCCTCGAGCGCCACTCGGGCCGCCCGTTCCTCATCTGGGGCTACACGACCGTCGGCATCTCGCTGCTCAACTACGCGCTCAACCTCACGGGCGCCGATCCGAACTGGAGCCTGAGCTGGTTTCTGATCCCCGTACTCGGCTATACGCTCATGCGCCTCTTCCCCGAAAAGCAGCCCACCGACCCGCACACGGAGATCGACCGGATCGTCCATATGCTGTGGTTGGTCTGCTCGCTTGCGCTGATCCCGATTTTCCTGCTCTGCCTCTTCCACGGACTCTCCTACCGTCCGAGCCTCTTCGCGCTCATCAGCCTCACGATGTCGATCGGCGCCGCCTCTACGGGTCTGATCGTCCGCTCGAAGATCTACACCGTGGCCGGATTCGCAGGCATGGGTCTCTCGACGCTCTTCGCCTTCTACGACTTCTACCTGAAGCAGCTCTCCGGAACGACCGGAATCGACGCCTCGTACCTCAACTTCGAGATCCTGATCTTCGCGGCCATTTTCCTCGTGATGATGGTCATTCCGGGGCACATCATCAACTGCCGTGCAAAACAAGAAAAAGAGAAGAACCATGGAACCTGCTGACAACCGCCTTCCGGAAAAGGAGGCGCTGGAGCTTATCGCCCGCGTCTTCGAGAGCAACATGCGGCGCATGAACCGTGTACGCGGCGGCCACTTCATCCTGTGGGGAACGGTTCTCACGCTCACATCCCTGCTCGAATACGGACTGTGGAGACTCACAGGCACGCCGCAGATACTGTGGAGCGCCTTCGTCCCCTTCATCTGTGCCTATATCGGAATGAGCGTACACGACCGCCGCACGGGACGCGCCTGCACGGGTTTCGACCGACTGCTCATCCAGATCTGGTGCTACCCCGCAATGCTCTCTTTCGCGGCGATCGTCTATGCCGCCGCACTGACCGACCACTCGATGAATCCCGTGGGCGTCGTACAACTGCTGCTGGGCACAGCCCTTGCAGTCACCTCGGAGTTCTATCGGGGCAAAGGGTCGCAGCACTCGGGATCGTTCGCCGCACTGACAGGTCTCGCCCTCGCCGAAATGATCTGGGCTTTCGAGTGGACCTTCCGGACTCCCTTCGACTTCGACAGCGGCACATGGCTGCTTGAACTGGCCGCACACGGTGTGCTGCTCCTGCTGCTCCCCGGATTCATTTTTCAACACATAACCCGAAAGCCGTGTTCAAAGAACTGAATCCCCTGTTGCACTCGGAGCTGCGGCTGGCCGTCATGTCGATCCTCATCGGGGTCGAAAGCGCCGACTTTGTCTTCCTCCGCCAGCAGACCGGAGCGACGGCCGGGAACCTCTCCGTGCAGTTGGACAAACTGGCAAAGGCGGGATACATCGAGATCGAGAAGAGCTTCCGCGGCAAGATGCCCCGCACCCTGTGCCGCATCACCGACTCCGGACGCGATGCCTTCGCCGAGTATGTCGAGGCGCTCAAGAGCTACATCCGGGTATGAGGCAGAATGGACGCAAGCGACCCGCCACGGGCATCCGTGGCGGGTCGCTTGATTTACGAGCGTTTCAGAGCGAACAGAAAAAGGTTACCAGGAACGGCACGCTGAAATCCAACGCGCACCCGTGAAAGATCGAGACCACGGCATAGGGCCGTCCGGCCGCCCGGGTGATGATCGGCAGGGTCGTATCGAAGGTCGTGGCTCCGCCGATCGACACGGCGGCCAGCGGGCCGAAAAGGCGGGCGACAAGGGGAGCGGCAAGCAGGGTAAAGATCTCACGCATGACATTGCAGAGCAGAGCAACGGTAGCCAGCTCGGGACCCCGGAGGTCCGTAATGAAAATACTCGAAAGCGAATAGTATCCGAACCCGGCGCCGACGGCCAGCGTATCGGCCACACTCCAGGGCAGCAGGAGCGCCGAGACGGCAGCACCGAGCAGCGTGCCGAAAGCCGTGGCGAGAGGCAGCAGGGCCAGGCGCGGATCGAGTTGCCGGACACGGCCGGCCAGCGAGGCGTCGTGGCCGAGCGTGATGCCGACGCAGAACATCAGGGCATAGAGGACCCAGGTGCTGATTCCCGTACCGGCGACGCTGAACGGCGTAAAGAGCCCCACGAGGCTTCCCGCCACAAAGAAGGCCACGATGACAAGGCTTCCCTTCAGGGCAGCCCACATCGATTGCCCGGACGACTCTCCGGCAGGCCCGCCATCGCCGTCGTCCACTCCCGCGGGCTCCGCGGTTCCACCGCTCCGGTGCCGGCGGATACGCCGCCACAACAGCCACGAGGCGGCAATACTCCCGACAACGGAGCATGTAAAAACGGCAAGCGCCGCAACTCCGAGCGTGGCCAAACCTCCGACCACCTCGGGGTCGGAGCCGACCTCGACTCCCAACAGGAACAGCAGCAGCCAGATGATCGCGGTGATCGCCGGCTGGACAAAGCCGAGGCGTCTGCCGCGAAGCAGACGCCCCGAGAGGATGCCTCCGAAGATGACGGCAAAAATGAGGAACATTGCGATCAGTCTGCGGATGAGGTGAGTTTTTCAATCTGACGTTCGGCCTCGGTGCGCAGGTTCTCGGCCTGCTTCTCGGCCTCCGAAACCAGTTTGTCGCCCGCCTTCTCGGCTGCCAGTTTGGCCAGCGCTCCCTTCGACGCGGCAGCCTCGACGAGCTTCGTACGCTGCTCGCGGGCGGCCTCGATCAGTTTGTTGCCGGCACGCTCGGCCTCGGCACGCAGGTTCTCGGCCTGTTTGGCAACCTCGTCCGAGAGCGATTCGCTGCCCGTCAGCTTCTGGATCTGCTCGTCCACGACATTCTTGACAGCCTGTTCGGCAGCCTGCTTCACGTCGAGCGAGACCTTCGGGTCGGTAAACGTACCGCCGATCCCCACATCGACCGTCTGCAGGATCCCGTTGTCGGGCAACGAAACGCGCGCCGTATAGTCGATCGTCTGGTCAAGGCCGGTCGAGCCGCCGAGGTTCACGGCGACGTCGCCCAGTTGGAGGTCGAACGGCTGGGTGGTCACCCGACCGTCGCGCACGGCAAAGCGGACAGCCACGTCACGCGCCTCGATGCGGCGCAGCTTGTCGTTCTTGAGGGCCGTGGCCAGCGCATCAAACGCCTTGAGGTTCTGGATCTCGATGTGCTCCGACCGCAGTTCGCCCGAGGCGGTCAGCGTCCCGAGGTCGGGCGAAAGCGAGGCGTCGAGCGCCGTCGATAGGTCGAGCGAAAGCGAATAGTCGCCGCCCGTCTTCTCGAAGACCGGGGCCAGTTTCTGCACGACCTCCAGCTGCTCGAAGGTCTTGGCAAAGGAGCCCTTCGACATGCTGGCCGCAAGCGACAGCGAAGGATGCTCGCCGGCCGTCGAGAAACGCCCCGAAGCCGTGGCCTTGCCGCCGAATGCACCGAGCGACAGATGCTCGAGCGACACGGCACCTCCGGAGACGCGGATCTCGCCCGATACATCCGAAAGGACCATCTTCTGGAAGAGCACCTCCTTCAGGTCGGCGTTGAGCGAAAGGTCGAGGTTTTGCGGCACGACAAGCGGCTCGGTGGCGGCCGCCACCTCCTCTGCCGCATCGGCAGGCTCACTGTCCGGCTCCCCGGCAGCAGGTGCCGAGGTCGCCGAGGAGAGCAGTTCGTTGAGATCGAGGCAATCCGACTGCACGTAGAGCCGGCCCGAAAGACGGTCGCCGCGCAGCAGATAGCCGATGTAGTTGGTCAGCTGGCCGTTGGCTTCCACGTCGCTGCGTCCGACCGTCAGCCCGAACTCCCCGAGGGTCAGCGCCGCAGGCGAGATGGTCGCCGCGGCACGGCGGATCTTCACGTCGGGAAGCTGCGGGAGCGTGAGACCCAGCTCCTCGACGACAAGCGTACCCTTGGCCCCGAGTTTGTCGTAGCGGTTCTTCTCGATGTCGGACATCCGCCCCGAAACCTGGGCATCGACTGCAATGCGGCCGCCGAGCTGGGTCCCCTTCTCCAACGGATAGACCTTGCCGACCGTCCCCAGATCGACCCGCCCGGAAGCCGAAGCCCGGAAGGTCGGATCGCTGGCAAGATTGGTGGCATAGAGGGTAGCCGCAACCGTATTCCCGGCCATGTTGAAGCCGAATTTCGAGAGATCGACCACCGTACGGTCCATGGTGCCGCCCGGATTCGTGACCGACAGGTCAAGGCCGATGTCGGTCACCCCGGCCGGAAGCGAGGCATAGCGGAAACTGCCGTCGCGCACCTCGGTTTTGAACTCGAAGGCCGGAAGTGTGCTGCCCTGCATCTCTCCCTTGGCCCAAAGGGACATGGAGAGTTCGCCGGAGGCCTGAAGGCCGCGATAGTCACGCGTATAGAGAGCCGGCACGAGCGACAGCACGTCCTTGAACTGAACCTCCTCGCAGGCGGCCCGCATGTCGAGGTTCACCGACTCGTCGCCCGTCTCGACCCATCCGTCGAGCGTCAGTTCGATGGCATTGAGCCGCAAGCGGTTCTCCGAGAAGGTATAGCGTCCGTTCGCCAGGTCGGCGTCGATCGAGGCCTCGAACTCCGACTCAGCATCGCTCAGCAGCGGAATGCCGCCCGAGACAAGCCGCAGGGCCCCGGCCTTCATCTTCAGGTCGAGCGACGTATGATCGGCCGAAAGGTCGCCGCGAAGGCGCAGCGAGAGGGGTGTCGTCGAGAAACGCATCCCGGTGGAGTCGTCCTCGTAGCGGATCGAGGCATCCGAGATCCGGAAATCGCGGACCGAAAGCCGGAAGGCCGATCCTCCCTCGGAGGACTCCCCGCCGGCAGCCTCATCCGTCTCGGCCGGTGCAGCCTCATCCGAAGGCTTCATCACGTCCCAGTTCACGGCGCCGTCCTCCAGTTTGTGCGCATGGAGCGAGGGCGAGGCCAGAATCACCTTGGTCACCTCGAACCCGCTGTCGCCGAACAGCGACATGAGATCGACCACAACCGAAATGCGCGAGGCCGCGGCGATCGTATCGCCCTCGAAGCGGCCGGCACCCACCAGCGTCAGCCCCTTGAGTTCGACCGACGCATGCGGGAAATGGCGCAGCAGGCTGATGTTCAGCCGCTCGAAATCGAGCTTCGCCGCCAGCATGCCGTTGGCTTCCCGCTTCACGATGTCGGAGATCTTTCCCCGCAGCGCCATCGGCGCCACCAGCGCAACGAGCAGCAGGATGCCCAACGTCACGCCCGTGATTTTCAGCAACTTTTTCATATTCTATCCGTTTTTCGGGCGAAGACCGCAGTCTCCGCCTCCTCAAATCCCACCTTGCGGTAGAGGGCACGCGCCGCACGGCGCGCCGCCGACGAAGTCAGCATGACGCGCGGGACCCCGACAGCGGCAGCCCGCGACAACGCCTCGCGGACCAGCGCCTCGCCGATGCCCGCACCCCTCCGGGCAGCATCGACCACCACATCCTCGATCCACGCCTTGCGGCCCGACGGCACGTCGTACCACACCAGCGTCAGAGACCCGACGATGCACCCGCCGCACTCGGCCACGAGCAACACCGAAGAGGGCGACCCGACGATCCGCCGGAGCGCCTCCGCATCGGGAGCCTGCAACCGCTCCGAAAGCTGGGGCAGAAGACGTCCCAACGCCTCCACAAGGTCCGGCGTCACCTGCCGGACGACCCGGATGCACGGCCCGACGGCCTCCGCATCGGGACACGGAACAGCCTCCGGACTTCCCCCGGAAGCCGGAACACCCGCAATCGGATCACACTCCATCGACGCCATAGATACCCGTTTTCGCCGCGGCCATGTCCGGCCGCATCTCCCACAAAGTTAATCTTTTTATACGAAACGCCGCACCATTTCCCGAAAAAAGCCTATTTTTGCGCGTATCCCGCGGCACATGCACAACACCGCGAGAGACCGCCCGGGCCGGTTCCGGAGCGGCAACCAGCCCCAAAAACAACGAGACCATGAGACTCCGCGAACAACTCCTCGGCATGGCCGACACCGCCTACCGCGACTTCCAGCAGTCGCTGCTTCCCGGCATCGACCGCATCATCGGCATCCGCCTGCCCCTGCTGCGGCAGATCGCCCGCGAGACGGCCCGCGGCGACTGGCGCAGCTACCTCGAAGAGGCCGAAGGCCTTTACTATGAGGAGCGGATGCTGCAGGGGCTGGTCATCGGCTACGCGAAGTGCCCGCCCGAGGAGAAGCTGCGCTATGTGGAGCGCTTCATCCCGAAGATCGACAACTGGGCCGTGTGCGACTGCTCCTGCTGGCGGCTGCGTCCCGCCGAGCGGGAGCCGATGTGGAGTTTCATCCAGCCCTACTTCCGCTCTGGGGACGAGTTCGGCGTGCGCTTCGCCACGGTCATGGCGACTGCGAACTTCATCGACGAGGAACACATCGACGCCCTGCTCGAACGGCTGGGGGAGATCCGCCATACGGGCTACTACGCCCGCATGGGCGTGGCCTGGGCCGTCTCGGTATGCTTCGTCAAGTGCCCGCGGCAGACCCGCCCCTGGCTCCGCTCGTCACCGCTCGACGACTGGACGCACAACAAGGCCCTGCAGAAGATCGTCGAGTCGTACCGCGTGAGCGACACGGACAAGGCGCAGGTCCGGACCTGGAAACGTCCGGCAAAATAACGGCCCGCAGAGGCGGCATTCTGCAAAATAATCGTATATTTGTGTCAAGGAAACAAAACACCCGATCATGCGTAAACTCGTAATCATCCCCACCTACAACGAAAAGGAGAACATCGCCGCAATGATTTCGAAGGTCTTCTCGCTCGAGGAGGAGTTCGACCTGCTCGTCATCGACGACGGGTCGCCCGACGGGACCGCGACGATCGTCCGCGACCACCAGGCGAAGTTCCCCGGGCGGCTGCATCTGGTCGAGCGCAGCGGCAAGCAGGGGCTCGGCACGGCCTATCTGGCGGGGTTCCGCTGGGGGCTGGACCACGGCTACGACTACATCTGCGAGATGGACTGCGACTTCTCGCACAACCCCGACGACCTGGTGCGGCTCTACCGCGCGGCCGCCGAGGGCAACGACGTGGTGATCGGCTCGCGTTACGTGCAGGGGGTGAACGTCGTCAATTGGCCCATGTCGCGGCTGCTGATGTCCTACTTCGCCTCGGTCTACGTGCGCACGGTGACGGGCATTCCCGTGCGGGACGCCACGGCCGGATTCGTCTGCTACTCCCGCCGGGCGCTGGAGACGATCGACCTCGACGCGATCCGCATGAAGGGATACGGCTTCCAGATCGAGATGAAGTACACGGCCTGGAAGCTCGGGCTGCGGCTCAAGGAGGTGTCGATCATCTTCGTCGAGCGGCGCGAAGGGGTCTCGAAGATGTCGGGAGGCATCTTCCGCGAGGCTTTCTTCGGGGTGCTGGGACTGCCCTTCCGGACGATCCGCAAGGCCGCCGGACGCCAATAGGGGCCCTGCTGCCGGGAAACCGCCAAGGTCCGGAAGAAAGGTCCGGGCCATCTTACGACAAGAACAAGGGTGAAAAACGAATACGGCCGTTCCGTCGGAGTCCAACGGGACGTTTTTTTCTGCCCGGAAGCGGGATCAGAAGGTGAAGAAGTAGTTCATGAAGAAGTTCCAGAAGGTCACGACCCCCGTAGCGAAGAGTTTCGAAAGATAGAAGTTCATTCCGAACCGATGGTGGAGCAGGTAGATCGTGGCGTTGTTGATCGCCAGGCCGACGGCCGCAATGCCCAGGAAGCGCAGGTACTGCCCGGCGATGTCGGGATTCTCGTTGTGGAACGTCCAGAGGCGGTTGAAGATGTAGTTCGAGGTCGAAGCGCAGAGGAAACCCAGCGAGTTGGCCACATACTTGTTCAGGCGCAGCCACTCCTTGCACAGGTAGGTGATTCCGAAATCGACGAAAACACCCGATCCTCCGACCACGCAGAATTTGATGAACTGTTCGATCATGGGCGAACCTCCGTCGGGAGGGATTTACCGTTAAACCAGTTGGTATAGCCTTCGCGAACCAGCGCGAAACCGACATCGAAGCGCGCACCCGCCAGCTCCTGCGGGATGCCGAACACGACCGTATCGCGTACCGAAGCGCCGGCAGGAAGCGTCAGGCGGTTGGCCAGGGGAAACTCCTCGACCCGGAACCGCCCGTGTTTCCAGATCATCGCCAGGCGGGTCGCCCCGTCGATCGGAATGTCGTAGGGATAGGGATTCGAGAGGGTCAGGTCCAGGCGCAGCGTGTCGCCTGCGGCCGTCTGCTCCGGAAGCCCGGCAAAGGAGACATCGACCCGGCGGACCGGTCTGAAATCGGGATCGACGAACCACGTGAAACTCCGCCCGTTCGCCAGACGGATCGTCCGGATGCGCCCGGTCGTATCGGCTCCGGACGGCGCCGGGCACTCGACGAGCACCTCCCGGCCGGCGAAGCGCGTGTCGTCGTCGCGGAACTGCCACTGGTGGGTCCGGTAACGGATGTTGGGCTGGCAATAGGCCTCGCCGCCCGTATAGAAGCGGTACTTGGCCGCCACCGCATAGTTGTGGCGGAAGACGACCGGACGGCCGTCGGCCTCGGCGGCGATGGCCCCGTAGCTCTCCGGATTGTCGAAGACCTCGAAGCGGATGCCCAGCGGGTTGAAGATCATCTCGAGGCGCACGAGCACAAGTAGCGCGAGGGTTACACCGCCCGCCCGCATGACGTAGCGCCGCGTGCGGGGATGGCTGCGGACATAGCCGAAGAGCATGGCCACGAATCCGAAGCAGGCGACGATCACCCACTGCGGCTGCACGTAGCCCCGGAAGGCCGAGAGCAGGAAAAAGAGGATGAAGGCCACGGGCAGGAGCTTCAGCGCCCGGCCGGCTGCCGTCTGCGGCCGGACCTTACGCCACGCCTGCACGCAGAGCGGCACGAAGAAGGGGTTGAAGACCACGAGCATGTTGGCCAGGAACTCCACGACATAGTCAAACCGGAAGACCGAGTTGCGCGACGAGAGGTGGTAGACGAACGACGCCCAGTCGTGGTTGTACTGCCAGATCAGGTGCGGCACGAGCAGCAGGGCCGCCACGGCCCCCGAGAGATAGAGCGTCGGGCGCCGGAGCAGCCGCGGATTGGCCGCCAGGGAGAAGAGGACCACCAGCGCCCCGTGGTATTTGCTGTAGGCCATCAGGGCCATGGCCACACCCATCCACAGCCAGGCCCGGGGCCGGCGTTCGGAGAAGCGTTCGAAAGCCAGCAGGAAGAGCGCGGAGGTCATCAGCAGCGGACCGTCGGGCACGGCGATGAAGCCGTAGATCTGGAGCATCAGCGTCGTGGACGCAAGGACCACGAAGAGCCCCGCATCGCGGCGCAAGGCATCTGCCGGGCGGATCAGCCGCCACAGGATCCAGAGGTAGAGGGGCTGCAGCACCGTGAAGAAGAAACGCACGCCCAGCTCGCCGCCGAAGAGGCGTTCGCCCAGCCAGACCAGCAGCGCCGTCACGGGCGGATGATCAAAATAGCCCCACGCCAGCCGTTCGGCGAACAGGTGGTAGTAGGCCTCGTCGTTGGCCAGCTGCGCAAGACCGGCCTGTGCCACATTGCACACCCACCAGATCCCGAGCCACAGGGCCACGAGCGAATCGGCTCCCAACGAAGCGTATCTTCTGCGAAATGCCTCCATCATACGGGTGACAAAGGTAATAAAAATTCCCGAGCGCACAAACGGGACACGCCGGTCGCCCCGCATGCCGACCACCGGATTCGGACCGGAAAGGACGAAGGTCCCGTCCATCGAAAAAAACGCCCGACTTTGTTAGGAATTTCCGAGAAAAATACGAATTTTGCATACAGAATCAACCTTTTAAAAAGTACTCCATGAAAAAACTCTCCGTACTGGCGCTCTCGTGCCTGCTGCTCGGAAGCTGCTGCTCCAAAGTGGCCAACACCTACGAGCTGATCCCCTACCCCAACCACCTGACCCCCCGCTCGGGCTCCTTCGCCGTGGCCGGCGCCGCATTCGCCGCCGACGAGAAGATGGACGAGCCTACGCGCGCCATCGTGGCCGACTTCGCGGCACGCATGGCCGAGGTGGCCGGCACGCAGGCCGAAGTGGCCTATTCGGCCGCCCCCGAAGAGGGTGGCTTCTGCTTCCGGGTCGATGAAACGCTCCCGGCCGAGCACTACGCCCTCGAGGTGGGCCAGACCGGCGCCACGCTCCGCGCCTCGTCGCTGCCCGGATTCATCTACGGCATACAGACCCTCAAGCAGCTGCTCCCGGCTGCCGTGTACGGCGGCGAGGCAGCTTCCTCCGACAAGTGGGAGATCCCGTGCGTATCGATCGAGGACGCCCCCCGCTTCAGCTACCGCGGCCTGCACCTCGACGTCGCCCGCCACTTCTTCGACACCAAGCAGGTCGAGAAGGTGATCGACATGATGGTGGTGCACAAGCTCAACACGCTGCACTGGCACCTGACCGAGGACCAGGGCTGGCGCATCGAGATCAAGCGCTACCCGAAACTCACCGAGTTCGGCAGCAAGCGCAAGGGTACGATGATTGAGAAGCAGTGGGGCTCGTGCGACAACGTTCCCTACGGCGGATACTACACGCAGGACGAGATCCGCGAAGTGGTGGCCTACGCCGCAGCCCGCGGCATCACGGTGGTTCCGGAGATCGACCTGCCGGGCCACATGCTTGCAGCGCTGGCCTGCTATCCCGAACTGGGCTGCACGGGCGGTCCCTACGAGGTGGAGACCGGCTGGGGCGTCTTCGAGGATGTTCTCTGCCCGGGCAAGGAGAAGACCTTCGAGTTCCTCGAGAACGTGCTCACGGAGGTCATGGAACTCTTCCCCTCGGAATACATCCACATCGGCGGCGACGAGTGCCCCAAGACCCGCTGGGAGAAGTGCCCCGCCTGCCAGGCCCGCATCAAGGCGCTCGGCCTGAAGGACGACGACCGCCATTCGGCCGAGCACTACCTCCAGAGCTATGTGACGGCCCGCATCGAGAAGTTCCTCAACGAGCACGGACGGCGCATCATCGGATGGGACGAGATTCTCGAGGGCGAGCTCGCCCCCAACGCCACCGTCATGTCGTGGCGCGGCACCGAGGGCGGCATCTATGCGGCCAAGATGGGCCACGACGCCATCATGACCCCCACGACCTACTGCTATCTGGACTACTGCCAGGCTTCGGACCCCGAGAACGAGCCGCTCAACATCGGCGGATACGTGCCCGTCGAGAAGCTCTACTCCTACGAGCCGGTGCCCGACTCGCTGGTCAATGACTACGGCAAGTACATCATCGGCGTACAGGCCAACCTCTGGACCGAGTACATCCCCACCAACGAACAGCTCGAGTACATGCTCCTGCCGCGTGTGGCCGCGCTGAGCGAAGTACAGTGGTGCGACCGCGGCACGCGCGAATGGACGCGCTTCGCCCAGGCCCTGCCCCACATGCTGCAGATCTACGACCACATGGGTCTCAACTACGCCACGACGGTCTTCGGTGTGACGGGCCTCACCGAAAAGAACGCGGAAACGGGCGCCGAGGAAATCGTACTCTCGACCATCGACCAGACCCCGATCCACTATACGCTCGACGGCAGCGAACCGACGGCCGAAAGCCCGGTCTACACCGACCCGATCGCGCTTGACAGGGAGTATACCGTGAAGGCCGCCGTCTTCCGCGAGGAGATCCCGACGCGCACCTTCTCCAAGACCTTCGCACCGACGGCCGAAAAAGAGGAGTAGCCGCACCCGGACAAGGCACAGCCCCTGCCCCGGATCACGTCCCGGACCCCGCGTCCGGCGGGTCCGGGGCTTTTTTTGCGTTTTTTTGCACGCGGAACGCACCGACGAAACGAAAAAAAACTATCTTTGCATCGTCATGGTTCCCGTCCGCCGGACGGACGGGACAATAGGGAATCCGGTGCGAATCCGGAACAGTACTCGCTGCTGTGAGTCCCCGCTCCGAAAAGGAGAGCCCCGCAACACTCTTTGCCACTGGCCGACGACGGCCGGGAAGGCGTTGCGGGCGGGACGAGTCAGAAGACCTGCCACGACATGAGGATTTGCACCCGCGGGTTTTCGGGTCGGAATCGCATGGACGAATCACCGTCTTTCTCCATCGACATCGCTCCCGTCTCCCGACATGAAACACGTACGGACCGTTGCGGTCCCGCCCGAAGCATGCGCACTGCGCGCCGGCACGGGCCCGTTGGGCGAAACCGCAGCCGTACCCGACAAAGCCGAATCGGAAACAGTGCCGTTTGCGGAGCCGGAGCATTTAGAGATTAGTCGAACGTTGTCTGCCTTACAACATAACTCCGGCTCCCGCAGGGCGGCATGCGGTCCGCCGTCGCAAGAAAAAAGGTCCGAAAATTTCAGCTTTCGGTTTTAATTCCTATTTTTGCTACGGAGTTTTCATTCCAAAATCCCCGTAAGTTCCATGCGTCTGTTCATCATCATCCTGCTGTCGATCCTGCCGCTACACCGGACGGTCTCCGCACATCAGTCCGAGAACTCCAAGAGTGATCTGATGCGGCTCGACCACGCCATCGAGCAATACTCGGTGTACAACGACCTGAAACAGGACCGCATCCGGGAACTCGTGAAACTGCTCGAATCGCGTCGCGACAATCCGGACCAACTCTATGGCATGCAGAGTCTGCTGGCCGACACCTATGCCGCCTATCAGTTCGACTCGACCCTCCACTACCTGCGCGCCAACCTCGAACTGGCCCTGCAGGCCAGACACCCCGAACGGATCAACGAAACCCGCATCAAGATCGCCGACCTCTACACCTCGGCCGGATACTACCTCGAAGCGGCCGACCTGCTCGACCGCCAGATCGACACCACCCAACTGGCCGGCCCCCTTTTGGGACGATACTACGCCACCCGGCTGCGCTTCTGCAACGCCGCCGTCGAATACTTCACGAACCCGGACCTGGTCAGACAAGCCTCTGCATCGCGCCCCTACTATATGGATCAGGTTCTCGCCTTCTACCCCTCCGATTCGGACATCCACCAGCGCCATCTGGCGGATAAACTCATGGGCGAAAAACGGTATCGCGAAGCCGGGGAGGTGATCGACCGGCTGCTCGAACGGGAACAGTCCTCCTCGCACGCCTACGCAGGGTATGCCTACACAAAGGCGCTGATCGAGGGATTCCTCGGCCATGCCGACGCACAGATCTGCTGGCTGGCCCGTTCGGCTACGGCCGACCTGCAGTCGGCCACGCGCGACAACGCTTCGATCTGTCTGCTCTCGCAAATCCTCTTCGCCTCGCAGAACGACGTACAGCGAGCGTTCCGCTACCTCAAGATATCGATGGATGACGCCCAGTTCTACAATGCCCGGCTGCGTCCCTGGCAGATAGCCACCGTACTGCCCCGCATCGAAGCCTCCTATCTGGAACAGAAGACGCGCCAGATACGCATCAGCACGGGACTCGGCATTGCCTCGTCGATCCTCTTTCTGTTCGCCTGCTGCATCGCCGTACTCGAAATCCGCCAGAAGAGACGCTCCGAGCAGATGCGGCTCGAACTCGAAGAGAGCAACCGTCGGATGAACGAATACATCCGCCGCCTCTCCGAACTCAATGAAAGCAAAACGGCGCTCAACAACGAACTGAGGGAATCGAACGCCGTCAAGGAGGAGTACATAGGTCTGTTCCTGGGCATCTGTTCGGACAACATCGACCGTTTCAAGGAGTTCCGAAACCACATCCGCAAACGGCTCACGTCCGGCTCGGCCAAGGATCTGTTGCAGGAGCTCAACTCCCAGTCGATGATCGACTCGCGCGTCGAGGAGTTCTACCGCACCTTCGACGAGGTGTTCCTGCGCCTCTATCCGAATTTCGTCGAGGAGTTCAACTCCCTGCTCCATTCTGAAGCCCGGATCGAGCCCAAGAACGGCGAGTTGAATACCGAATTGCGGATCTTCGCCCTGATCCGCCTCGGCATCACCGACTCGTCAAAGATCGCCGCCCTGCTCCGCTACTCGGTCAATACGATCTACAACTACCGGGCAAAGGTAAAGGGCAACGCCTGCGTCTCGCGCGCCGACTTCGAGGAGCGCGTCAAAAAAATCGGGTCGTTCTCCGGTGAAAACGACACCGACGTACAGCCCCCCGCCCAAGCACGGAATTCCGACTGACACAAGCGGCCGAAACAGCGACGGACACCCCGGATTCGGGGTGTCCGTCGCTGTACGAACCCCTAAGGCATCCACTTTTTCCACCGGACAGCGCAGACAGGAAAAACCGGAATATCAACATATTAATGCCAAATATCCGTCCACTTTCATCCACTTATTCATTGTACTCGATTGCTTGCGGCTCTGTTTTCGGGTAATTTTACAAAAACGAAAAACATCAGCCTAAAGCCATGATCGCACGCATACTTATTTTATTGAGCGGCGTCCTGATTCTCGCCTCCTGCCAGTCGGATTCCACCCGGCGGAACACGGCCGATGCGCAGATCGAAAAGCGTATCGACGAACTCATCTCCCGCATGACCGTCGAGGAGAAAATCGGGCAGACGAACCAGCTCACCGTCTACGGAACGACCGAAGAGCTCTGCGAAAAGATCCGCAACGGGGAGATCGGCTCCCTGCTCAACGTCGTCGATCCCGCCGACATCAACACCCTGCAACGGGCCGCCGTCGAACAGAGTCGTCTGGGCATTCCGCTTCTGATCGCCCGCGACGTGATCCACGGATTCCGCACCGTCTTTCCCATTCCGCTCGGACAGGCCGCAACGTTCGACCCCGCACTGGTCGAACAGGGGGCCCGCATCGCAGCCATCGAGGCTTCGGCCGCCGGCATCCGCTGGACCTTCTCTCCGATGCTCGACATCTCGCGCGACCCGCGCTGGGGCCGCATCGCCGAATCGGCAGGCGAGGATCCCTGTCTGACCTCGGCCATGGGAGCCGCCATGGTAAAAGGATATCAGGGCGAAGGTGCGGACGACCCGACCTCCGTCGCCGCATGCGCCAAGCACTTCGTGGGCTACGGAGCCAGCGAGAGCGGCCGGGACTACAACTCGACCAACCTGACCGAACGGCAGCTGCGCAACGTCTACCTGCCGCCCTTCGAACAGGCCGTCCGCAGCGGCGCCATGACCCTGATGACCTCGTTCAACGACAACGACGGCATCCCCTCGACGGGCAACCGCTTCCTGCTCGAAGAGGTGCTCCGCAACGAGTGGGGATTCGACGGAATGGTCGTAACGGACTGGAACTCGGCCGGCGAGATGGTCTCGCACGGATTCGCCGCCGACACGAAGGATGCCGCCATGAAGGCGATCAACGCCGGCGTGGACATGGACATGATGTCGCATGTCTTCTCGCTCCACCTCGAGGACCTGATCGACGAGGGTACGGTGGACGAGCGGCGACTCGATGAGGCCGTGCGCAACATCCTGCGCGTGAAGTTCCGCCTCGGACTCTTCGAAAACCCCTATATCGACACCGCCCGCATCGCCCGGGTGACCTACGCCCCCGAACACCTCGAGGCAGCCCGCCGCACGGCCGAGGAGTCGGCCGTTCTGCTCCGCAACGAGGGCAACATCCTGCCGCTCGACGCCTCGGCGCTGCGCAGCGTACTGGTCGCCGGCCCGATGGCCGATGCCCCCGCCGAACAGCTGGGCACCTGGACCTTCGACGGCGAGCCCGACCACACGGTCACCCCGCTGGCCGCCATCCGTGCAGCCTACGGCGACCGGCTGCGCATCGGATACAACCCCGTGGCCGCATACAGCCGCGAAAAGGTCACGGCCGCCAAACTGGCCGCCTTCACGGCCCAGGCCGCCTCGTACGACGCCATACTGCTCTTCGTCGGCGAAGAGGCCATCCTCTCGGGCGAAGCCCACTGCCTGGCCGACCTCAACCTGCAGGGTTCGCAGAGCGAACTGATCGCCGCGGCCCGCCGCAGCGGAAAACCCGTCGTTACGGTCGTCATGGCCGGACGCCCGCTGACGATCGCACGCGACCTCGCAAACACCGACGCCCTGCTCTACTCCTTCCACCCGGGAACGATGGGCGGACCGGCACTGATCGACCTGATCTTCGGCAACGCCATACCGAGCGGCAAACTGCCCGTCACCTTCCCCGTTGCCACCGGACAGATTCCGATCTACTACGCCCGCAACATGACCGGCCGTCCGGCCGCCGGCAACGAACTGCTGCTGGACGAAATCCCCGTGGGGGCCGGACAGACCTCGCTCGGATGCACCTCCTACCACCTCGACGCCGGCTTCGGGCCGCTCTTCCCCTTCGGGTTCGGACTCTCCTACACGACCTTCGAGTATGCCGACCTGCAGCTCGACAAGGAGGCCTACCTGCCGACCGAGACCATCCGCGCCTCGTGCCGCCTGACCAACACCGGGAAGCGCACTGCCACCGAGGTCGTGCAGCTCTACGTCCGCGACCGCGTGGGATCAACCGTGCGCCCCGTCAAGGAGCTCAAGGCATTCGACCGCATCACGCTCGAGCCCGGCCAGAGCCGCACCGTGGAGTTCGAACTCCCGGCCGAAGACCTCGCCTTCTGGGGCCTCGACATGCAGAAGCGCGTCGAACCCGGCACGTTCGACCTCTGGATCGCCGGCGACAGCCAATCGGGAAACTCCGTTACTTTTACAATAAACTAAAACCAACCCTATGAACAAGTTCAAACTACTGATCTGTCTGCTGCTGATCTCTTCCGGGCTGAGAGCCCAGACGCGGCAGATCCAAGGGACTGTCGTCTCCTCCGACGACGGACAGCCGCTCATCGGCGTAACCGTGCTGATCGAGGGAACGACACAAGGAACCTCCTCGAACGCCGACGGCTCCTGGCAGCTGGCCGTTCCCGACAACGGGAACCCGGTAAAACTGTCGTTCAGCTACATAGGTTACGAGACCCAGGTCCATACGGTCGCCGCCGGACAGACGATGCTCAACGTCCGCCTCTCGGCCAGCAGCCTCGAACTCGAAGAGGTCGTAGCCATCGGATACGGCGTCATGCGCAAGAGCGACGTGACGGGAGCCGTGGCCTCCATCACCCCCGAGCAGCTCCAGAAGACCCCCGCCGCAGGCCTCGACCAGGCCCTGCAGGGCCGGGCCGCAGGCGTGACGATCAACGCCTCGTCGGGACAGCCCGGCGCGTCGGCCGAGGTCCGCATCCGCGGTATCGGCACGGTCAATGACAGCTCGCCGATCTACGTCGTGGACGGCGTCATCACCGACGACATCTCGTTCGTCAATCCGCAGGACATCGCCTCGACCGAAATCCTCAAGGACGCCTCCGCAACGGCCATCTACGGTTCGCGCGGCGCCAATGGCGTGATCATCGTGACGACCAAAAGCGGCAAGGCCGGGTCGAAGATCAACATCGACTTCAACGCCTACGTCGGCATCCAGAACCGCTGGAACAAACTCGACCTGATGGGCCGTGACGAGTTCGCACAGACGATCATCAACCTCGAGGGAACGCAGTCGCAGATCGACTACTTCAACAAGAACGGATTCAACTCGTGGCTCTCGGCCTACCGTCTCGGCAGTTCGTCGTACTACCCCGTCGTCAAGTCCGCATCGAACCCCGACGGACTCGACTACAGCTCGATCGAAACCGACTGGCAGGATGAGGTATTCAAGCGCAACGCCATTATCCAGAATTACCACATCAGCGCCTCGGGCGGTTCGGACAAATCGACCTACGCCCTGAGCGCCAGCTACTTCACGCAGGAAGGTACGATCATCGGATCGGATTTCGAACGACTCACCCTCCGCTCGAACACCTCCTACCAGCTGACCAAGTGGCTGAAGGTCGGCGAGAACATCTCCTTCTCGAACTCGCAGGGCCGCAACGCCATGAACAACAACTCGAGCCCCGGCGCCTCGATCCTCTCGGCCGCACTGGCCATGGCCCCGTGGGACCCGGTACGCTACCCCGAGGGAAGCGTGAACAACCTGGGCGAAGACCTCAGCGGACGCATTGCCGCTTCGTCGAACTTCAAGAACGTGACCAATCCCCTCTCGATGGTCGAGCACACCCACCCGCTCGACAAGGACGAGCGCTGGGTCGGCAACGTCTACCTCGACATCGAACCCATCAAGGGGCTGCGCCTCCACTCCGAGGTCAGCATGGACCTCACGAACACCATGAGCCGGACGTTCAAGGACCAGTACGAGTACTCGTCCTACGACAAGAACGAGAAGAACTTCATCTCGCGCAGCATGTCCCGCGCACAGACCATGCGCTACGAAAACACGCTCACCTACATGCACGACTGGGGCAAGCACAGCCTGACGGCCATGGTGGGACAGACGACCGAGGAGTACAACTACTACTACATCGGCGGCTCGGGCGCATCGATCGCCAACCCGACGGACAACAACTGGTACCTGAACCAGGCGACCGAAGACCGCACCGAAGCCGGCGACTCGGCAGCCCGAACCCGCATGTTCTCGATGCTCGGACGTCTGCACTACTCCTACGACAACCGCTACCTGATCACGGTAAACTTCCGCGCCGACGCCTCGTCGAAATTTCCCGAAAACCTCTGGGGCTACTTCCCCTCGACGGCCGTAGCCTGGCGCATCAACGAGGAGCCGTGGCTGCGCAACAGCGATATCCTCAACAACCTCAAGTTGCGCCTGGGATGGGGACAGATCGGAAACGACAAGATCGGCGACAACGCCTTCCTGCAGACGATCTTCAACTCGGGACCGACGTTCGTCGGATACCCCTTCGGCATCAACCCCGAAATCGCGGCCGGAGCCACCGTACTGACCTACGTCAATACGGGCGGCAAGTGGGAGACCACCGAGCAGTGGGACCTCGGCGTGGACTTCGGCCTGTGGAACAACAAGCTCACGGGTACCGTGGACCTCTTCCTGCGTGACACGAAGGACATGCTCCTGAGCGTGACGGCTCCGGCTCATGTCGGCAACCTCCACGCCCCGACGGCCAACGTCGGAACGGTCCGCAACCAGGGTATCGAGATCACCCTCGGCCATGCCAACCGCATCGGTGAGTTCGACTACGAGATCAACGGAAACGTCTCGTTCATCCGCAACCGGCTGACGGCCCTCAACGGCGGCGAGCGCGTCTACGGCGACTATACCATCTGCGACGAGGGTCTCCCGCTCTACTCCTTCTGGGGCTATGAGTACGAAGGCATCTACCGCACCGACGAGGAGGCCGTTGCACACCAGTTCGGCGTCGATCCCGTGGCCATCACGGAACATGCCGGCGACGCCCGCTACAAGGACCAGAACGGCGACGGCATCATCGACGACGACGACCTGGTGGCCATCGGCAACCCCTTCCCGTGGCTGACCTACGGCTTGAACCTGGGGGCTTCGTGGCGCGGACTCGACCTGACGGTCTTCTTCCAGGGTGTCTACGGCAACGAGATCTACAACGCCGTGCGGCTCCGCACCGAAGGCAAGGGCACCGAGGCCACGCTCAGCACCACGATGCGCGACGTATGGTCGAAGAGCAACCCCAACGGGTCGATTCCCAACCCCTACGGCAGCTCGCGCAACACCGTTTCGTCGAGCCGCTACGTGGAGGACGGATCCTACCTGCGCCTCAAGGAGCTCACACTGGGCTACACGCTGCCCAAGCGCTGGACCGACCGCATGCACATGAACCGCTGGCGCTTCTACGTCTCGGTAAGCAACCTCTTCACGCTCACCGGATACACGGGATATGACCCCGAAGTGGGGGGGGAGTCGATTACGGCAACTATCCCCAGTCGCGGACGTTCCTCTTCGGCACCAACATCAACTTCTAAAACCGACTACGATGAAACGAACCTTGCATATCATCACGCTTTTCGCAGCTCTGGGCCTGGCATCGTGTACCGACTGGCTGACCGAGAAGGGGCCCGGAACGACCGAACTCGGAGACTTCTTCACCAGCGGGGAGACGGCTATACAGACCGTCAATGCCGCCTACGTGCCGCTCTCCTGGGAGTTCAACAACACCTATTTCTGCGAGTGGTTCATCGGTGACGTCGCCTCGGACGATGCGCTCAAGGGCGGACAGAACATCGGCGACATGGCCGACGCCTACGACATCGAGAACTTCAAGACGGTATCGACGAACACCCTGCTGCTCGACTTCTACCGGGCCCAGTTCCAGGGCATCGGCCGCTGCAACCTCGTCCTTGCAAACGTCCCCGGCATGGAGACGGACGAGACCATGGACGAAAAGACCAAGGAGCGGCTCATCGGCGAGGCCTACTTCCTGCGCGCCTACTACTACTTCCGTCTGGTGCGCATGTTCGGCGGGGTGCCGAAGGTCGAGGCCCCGATCACCTCGTCCGACGACTGGCGGCAGCCCCGCGCCACGGCCGACGAGATCTACGCCCTGATCCTCTCCGACCTGGACAACGCCCAGAGCCGGCTCTGGAAGAAGAGCGAGTATGCCGATGAAGAGATGGGACGCGCCACACGCGGCGCCGCTCTGGCCATGCTGCTCAAGGTAAACCTCTACGTGAAGGACTACGATACGGCCCGGACCTGGGGTGCCGAACTCCTCAAGATGGGGGACGAGGAGGGCGAATACTCGCTTTGCCCCAACTACGAGGACAACTTCACGCTGGCCGGCGAGAACGGGCCCGAATCGGTCTTCGAGATCCAATACATGGAGGATCCGCAGTCCGACTATGGCGAGGGATACGGATACACCCGCGGTACGATGACGACGATCCTCACGCGTTCGCGCTCGACGCTCATCGCCACGACCGGGGCCGGATGGGGCTTCAACCACCCCACGCAGGACCTTTACGACGAGTTCGAGGAGAACGACCCGCGCCGCGAGGCCACGATCATCAACCCCGCGGATGACCAGATGGTGACCCCTTCGGAGGAGATCTACCTGGGCAACCGCTACCTCAACCGGAAGTATGCCATGATGACCGACAACGGCGGAGCCCCCTACCGTCTCTCGCACGAGACCCGTTCGCCGATCAACAACAAACAGATCCGCTACGCCGACGTACTGCTCATGTACGCCGAAGCCTGCCTGGAGAGCAATACCGACCTTGGGGCCGGACGCAACGCACTCAACCGGGTCCGCGCCCGCGTCGGGCTCTCCGAAGTGGACCTCACGCGCGAGAACCTGCGCCACGAGCGGCGCGTGGAGCTGGCCATGGAGGGACACCGCTGGTTCGACCTCTGCCGCTGGGGGATTGTCGGCGAGACGATGAACGCCTACATGGCTGCCGAAAGCGAGGAGGCCCGCGCTCAGATGGGCACCTTCATCGCCGGCAAGCACGAACTGATGCCGATTCCCTCGGAGGAGGTGCGGCTGGGCGGCCTGACCCAGAACCCGGGCTATTGATCCGAATTGACACAACCACTTATTGTTCCATTCAAAAAACTTAAAACAACCATGAAAACTGTGAAATTTCTGCTGATGGCCCTCGTAGCCACGGCATTCGTCGGCTGCGACGACAGCGACGACTCGACGTCGAAGATTCAGCTCGACACCCCGGCACCGACGGTAGACGAGAGCACGATCACCACCACCTCGGCCACCGTAACGTGGAGCGCCATCTCGAACGCCGCCTCGTATGAGGTGCAGCTCGACGGAGCCACCGTACAGACCGTCACCTCGCCCTCGGTGAGCCTCTCCTCGCTGACGGCCGGCACGAGCTACACGGTCGGCGTACGCGCCATCCCGGGCGACACGGAGGCCTACGAGGCTTCGAAGGTCGGCACCTGCTCGTTCACGACCTCGGACGAGAGCGGTGAAGGCGGCGGCGAAGGCGGCGAAGGCACATCGTCGCTCTCGGGCAGCAACTACTACCTGATCAGCCTCGACACCGAGACCTACGAGACGATCAAGGACAAGGTCGTGGCCGACTTCCGCCCCAACGAGGTAGACTGCTTCCTCTATGACTGGGCCGGCGGCTTCACGGGAGGCACCTGCGCAGGTCCCAACTTCTACGGAGTGGTCACCGACTGGGTGAACATGTCGATCAACACGGGCCTCGGCTGGTTCGGCGCCGGTTTCTTCTCGACGAACCTCGACAACATCAAGAAGCTCGCCGACATCTCCGCCGAGCCGGAGAACTACTACCTCCACATGGCCTGGAAGGGCACCAACACGGGCAACTATGCCGTGAAGCTCTATGACCGATCATCGTAGACGTCGAGGGCGAGTACGGATTCACTCGCGACGGCGAGTGGTACGAGATCGAGGTGCCGATCCAGGTTTTCTATGACAAGGGCCTCAACTACGACGCCGACATCCTGAGCAGCCTCTCGCCCGACACGTCGGGCAACACCGGCCTGAACATCATGGCCATCACGCAGCCCGACGACGGCACGATGCCCCAGTCGCTGCAGATCGACGCCGTATTCATCTACAAGAAGTAAGGACCCAGGGTCCGACACACAGGAACAGCGGGTTTGAACGTACCCGCTGTTTCACTAAAAACCGAAAACCGACGAGCACATGAAAAAACTGCTGATTACGACTGCCGCACTCGCCTCGTTGTGGCTCCTGCCCACGGCCTGCGGCAACGACGACGACGGCACGACACCACCGCCGACCGATCCCGACAGCCCGGAGGCCCCGATCGAAGGGTATTCGCTGTACTGGGCCGAGGAGTTCGACTCCGACGAACTGAACCCGCTGAACTGGAACGTCGAAACGGGCGTCGCAGCCAACCAGGAGCTCCAGTACTACACCGACCGCAGCGAGAACCTGCGCGTGGAGGAGGGCTGTCTGGTGATCGAGGCCCGCAAGGAGCCGATGGAGAACCGCGAATACACTTCGGCGCGCATCAACACCCAGGGCAAGGTGCAGATCAAATACGGCTACATCGAGGCCCGCATCTGGCTGCCGGCCGGTCAGGGCACCTGGCCCGCATTCTGGATGATGGGCACCGGTGCCTCGTCGTGGCCCCGCTGCGGCGAGATCGACATCATGGAGCACGTCGGCAAGACCCCCGGACAGGTGACCCATGCCCTGCACACGCAGAATGCCAACGGCAACAACGGACGGAACTGGAACGCCTCGACGGCCCTGGCCGAAGCCGAGGGAAGCTGGAACACCTACGGACTCCTCTGGGAGCAGGAGAGCGACGATGAATACGGATGCATCTCGTTTTACGTCAATGGTGAACGATCGGCATGGAAGTACCAGCCCCGGAATGCCGACATGGCCGAGTGGCCCTTCGACAACTACTTCTATGTGATCCTCAACCTGGCCATCGGCGGTACGATGGGCGGCCAGGTCGATGACGCCATCTTCGACAACGAGGTCATCATGAAGGTCGATTACGTCCGCATGTGGACCCCGAACACCGCATCCTGATACCCAAACCCCAACAAGCAGAAAACAACATGTCCCAACTCAAACACTCCATTTGCCAGATGGCAACCCTCGGATGGTGGCTGATGCTGTCGCTCGCAGCCGTCTCGTGCAACGAAGACGATCAGTCCGGCGGGCAACTTGCAGCCCCGACCACGATGCTCACGGCCAATTCCATCGGGATCGACCGGTTCGGAATCTACTGGAGCTCCGTCAGCGGAGCCGACTCGTATGAAATACGTCTCGACGGTGAGGTACTGACCACGGTACAGGACACCGAATACACCTTCACCGGACTGGCCGAAGCCACCTCCTACACGGCGGGCGTACGCGCGCTGTCGGATACGGCCGAAGCCTCCGAATGGAGCGAAATCCGCGTGAAAACCTACTCGTCGAGCCAGGTGACGCGGCTCGACGCCCCGACCCTGACGACTCCGACCTCCTCGGTGACGCAGACGGGATTCACCGTCGCCTGGGAGGCCGTCGAGCACGCCGACTACTATACCTGGACACTCGACGGCGGCCAGGAAACCTCGACCGAGGAGCTGCAGGTCACCTGCTCGCAACTCAACCCCGCAACCACCTACACGATACGAGTCCGCGCCGAATCCAAGGCAGGAAGCTATGCAGCCTCGGAATGGAGCGAAATCCGCGTAAGGACCAGCTCCGAGGGGACAGGGTCGGAGGACGCACCCGAAGGCTACAGGCTGGTATGGTCCGACGAGTTCGACGGCAACACGCTCGACGAATCGATCTGGAACATCGAGGTCAATGGCTCGGGAGGCGGCAACAACGAGCTGCAGTACTACTGCGAGCGGGGCGTCAGCGTGGGCGCTGAACCGGAGAGCGGCCGCAACTGTCTGATCCTGACAGCCACGCGCGAAAACTACCAGAACCGTCAGTTCACCTCGGGACGCATCAATTCGAAGGGCAAGTACAGCTTCACCTACGGCCGGCTCGACGCGCTGATCCGCATGCCGAAGACGGCCAACGGACTGTGGCCTGCATTCTGGCTGATGGGCGACGACTACGACCAGGTGGGATGGCCCGCCTGCGGCGAAACGGACATCGTCGAGATGGGCCACGCCACCGGAATGGCCCAGGGCACACAGGACCGCTTCTTCAACGGAGCCTGCCACTGGGGCCCGGCATGGAACAACAAGGGCGACTACTCGCGCGACACGACGGCGCCCTACGGCATGCAGGACGATTTCCACCTCTACACCTGCATCTGGACCGAGGACGAACTGGCCATGTACTACGACCTCGACGAGGATCCCAACCGGGAGCCCTACTTCCGCATGACGATCACCCGGACCGCAGGCTACGAGAGCAACGAACTGCACGTGGGCAACTACTTCCACAAGCCCAACTTCATTCTCTTCAACCTGGCCGTCGGCGGCAACTTCCCGGGCCTCTACGACCCGGCGCAGATCACGGCGCTCAACGACGGCCCCGCTTCCATGTACGTCGATTACGTGCGGCTCTACGTGAAGGAGTAACCGGGCTGCACTCCGCAACGCGACAAGGAAACGCCCCTGCCGACTTACAGTCGGCAGGGGCGTTTTTTACATGATGTCATGTCCGCACACACCCGAGATCCCGTTTTCTGGGAGGAAAGGGGTAAAATAAAAGCAACCGCCTGTTCAACAAGCAGTTGCTTTTTCGTACCCGGAGCCGGGGTCGAACCGGCACGACATTGCTGTCATTGGTGTTTGAGACCAACGCGTCTACCGATTCCGCCATCCGGGCTGATGCTGCAGAGCAACGAATCGGGACGGCAAAGATAGGTGAATTTCGTTATATTTCAAAAAAATCGGCTACTTTTCGAAGTACTCCCTGATTTTTTTCGCACGCGCCGGACCGACCACTCCGGCCAGCTCCTCGGGGTTGGCCGTGCGGACCTTCTCCACCGTACGGAAATGGTGCAGCAGCGTCTCGATCGTCTTCTGTCCGATGCCTTCGATCTGCTCCAGTTCGCTGTGGATAAACGCCCGGCTCCGCTTCTGGCGATGGAACGAGATGGCGAAGCGGTGCACCTCGTCCTGGATCGAGGTCAGGAAGTGAAACAGCGGCGAGGTGGGTCGAAGCCCCACCAGCAGCGGCGGATAGCCGCAGTAGAGCTCTGCCGTGCGGTGTCGGTCGTCCTTGGCCAGTCCGGCAATCGGGATATCGAGCCCCAGAGCCTCGAGCACCTCGTGGATCACCCCCATCTGCCCCTTGCCTCCGTCGGCGATGACCAGATCGGGGAGTTCGGCCCCCTCGGCCTGCAGACGGCTGTAGCGACGATAGACCACCTCGCGCATCGAGGCGTAATCGTCCGGCCCGACCACGGTCTTGATGTTGAAGTGGCGGTACTCCTTGCGCGAGGGCTTGCCGTCGCGGAAGACCACGCACGAGGCGACGGGATGGGCCCCCTGCAGGTTCGAATTGTCGAAGCACTCGATATGGCGGGGCGGCCGGTCGAGACGCAGCGCCTCCTGCAGGGCGTTCATCAGCCGCTCGGTATGCCGCTCGGGGTTGCGGATCTCCAGATTCTTCAGCTGCTCGGCCCGGTAGATGCGCGCGCTCTTCTGCGAGAACTCCAGCAGTTCGAGTTTCTCGCCCCGCTTGGGTACGGTGAAGGTCACACCGTCGAAGAGCAGCGTGGTCGAGGGCAGGAAGGGGACGATCACCTCGCGGGCCAGCACCCCGCCGCCGATCTGTTCGACGATGTGCTGGATGGCCAGCGTCAGCATGTCCCGCTCGTCGGCCCCGACGCCCGGCGAGAGCTTCACGGTCGAGACGCCCACCACCGAGCCGTGGCGGATGCGGACGAAGTTGCACCACACCACATCGTCGTCGGGCAGCAGCGAGAAAACATCCACATCGACGATCTTCGCACTGACGATCACCGAACGGCCCGCATAGTTGTCCAGGGCGTCGATCCGCTGCTTGTAGCGTTGCGCCACCTCGAAGCGCAGCTCCGCGGCGGCTCGCGACATCTCCCCCTCGAGGTATTGGCGCACCGGGCGCAGGTCGCCCCGCAGCACCGAAGTGACCATATCCACCAGGCGGCCGTACTCCTCCTCGCTCTGCGCCCCGATGCAGGGGCCCTTGCAGTTGCCCAGGTGGTACTGCAGGCAGACCGTATAGCGTCCGCGCGCGATCTGCTCGGGCGAGAGGTTCAGCTTGCAGGTCCGCAGCGGGACCACCTCGCGGATGAAGTCCAGCACGCTGTGCTGCATCATCACCGAACCGTAGGGACCAAAATACTGCGAACCGTCGCGCACGAGCTGGCGCGTGGACTGCACGCGGGGAAACGGCTCGCGGCGAACGACGATCCACGGATAGGTCTTGTCGTCCTTGAGCAGGATGTTGTAGCGCGGCTGCAGGCTCTTGATCAGGGAGTTCTCGAGCAGCAGCGCATCGGTCTCGCTTCCCACGACGATGTGGCGGATCTCGACGATCTGCCGCACCATGACGCGGACCTTGGCACTGTGCTCCTTCGACTGCACGAAGTAGGAGGAGACCCGCTTGCGCAGGCTCTTGGCCTTGCCCACATAGATGATCGTGCCCGTGCGGTCCACGAACTGGTAGACCCCGGGCGAGAGCGGCAGCAGCGCCACCTGCTCCTTCAGTTTGTCGTATCGGTCGGATGATGCCATCGTCGCTGCAAAAATACAAAAGATGGGGGATTATTACAATTTGGTCAAAAACATCCGATTTTTTGTTTTATTTCTCCGAATCGCATATTTTTGCACCGACATAAATCCACACCCTGTAAAACAATGAAAAAACTTGTAACTCTGCTCCTTTTCGGAGCATTCGCCCTATCGTGCACGGACAAGGCATATGACCTGTCGCAGATCGAGACCGGCGACGTGGCCATCGGGAACGACGACTCCGAATTCCGGATGCCGCTGATGACCGTCCTCGTGCCGATGGCCGACCTCTCGGCCAACGGGGAGGACATCCGGAGCATCTTCGACGAGGCCGACATCTGGCTGCCGACCGCTGCGACGGCCGTAGACCTGGTCCGGCTCGACAGCGACCCGGACTACCGAACCCAGCTCATCGCTGCGACCGTCGCCGAAATGCACACGAGCGATGCGAAACTCAATGCCGTGATCGCCCTCAGCTACGAACAGTACTACGCCAGCTTCGCCCCGGTGCTCGGGCTTGATCCCGCGCATCCCGACCCGAACGCCTATGCTGCGGCTTTCGGACAAATCTTCGCATCGGAGGAGCTCGCCGGCGAGCTTGAGGCACGCATCGGCGAAGCCGCCACGGACTATCTCACCTCGATCCACATCGACCCGGTGGAGTACACGATCGACGCTCTGGGCATCGATGAATCGGTGATCGACATGCTCTGCGACAACCTCGACCCCGAGGGGACGCCCGACGCCCGCAATACGCTCTACCTCTACGGCTCGGTAGCCAGCCGCCTGCCTGTGACGATGCATGTCGCGCCGACCTTCACGCCCACCGACATCACGTTCGAATTCGACGTCGAGGCCGCCAGCCCCGACTCCGGAATTCCGCAGACGCAGCTCTTCGGCGACGACCTGCGGCAACTCGTCGGCGGCATCACGGTCCGCATCCCCGTGACGCTGCTCACCTACTACCGCGACCTGGGATTCGACGATGCGGCCGACAGCCAGCTGACCATCGACCTGCGCCTGCTCAAGCGCGGCGGACTGAAACTCAACCTCTAAAACGCCTTCCGACATGAAGAAACTCTACACGCTCTTCTTCGCCCTGCTCCTGGCAGGCAGCCTCGCGGCCCAGAACCCGACCGCCTATTTCATGGAAGGCTCGACCTTCCGCAGCCAGCTCAACCCGGCCTTCGCCCCGCTGCGCGGCTACGTCAATATCCCGGGCATAGGCTCCCTGAACGTCAGCACGAGCGGCAACATCTCGCTCGACAAGGTCCTCTACCCCCGCAACGGCAAACTCGTGACGCTGATCGACAGTTCGGTATCGTCCGCCGAAGCGCTCTCGGGACTCAAGACACGAAACCTGCTCGGCGCCGACACCTACATCAACCTCATCGGATTCGGCGCCTACGCCCGGAACCGCAAGGACTTCTGGTCCTTCGGCCTGAGTCTCCGCACCAGCGCCGAGGTGAACCTCCCCTACTCGCTCTTCGACTTCATCAAAAACGGCCACGAAGGCTCGATCCGCGATATCGGCGTGGCTGCGGACTCCTACCTCGAAGCGGCATTCTCCTACTCGTTCCCGCTGCTCGACGACCGGCTCTACATCGGCGTACGCGGAAAGTTCCTGGCGGGAATGGCCCGGGAGAGGCTCTCGTTCGACCGCTTCGACGTCTCGCTCCAGGACGACCGCTGGGCCGTCGATGCCGCAGGAAGCCTCGACATTTCGGCCTCGGGGCTGACCGCCACGACCGAAGAGAATGCGGCCGGCGAGCAGATCTACCACTTCGACGACATCGAGCTCCAACCAACCTCGCCGGCCGGATACGGATTCGCCGTCGATCTGGGCGCCACCTACGACATCCTGCCCGACCTGCAGGCCTCGCTGGCGGTCAATGACCTGGGATTCATCAGCTGGGGCAAGGGGAACAACCTCTCCGGAACCTCGTCCAAGAACCTCGAGTTCACGGGAACCACCGTCGAGGGCGGCACGGTCCTGGAGCAGCCGGACTTCGACCTCGACGTCCTCGAGTTCCGCAAGGAGGAGGCCCGCTCCGCAGCCCGGGCGCTCCGCGCCTCGGTGAACGCCGGCCTCGAATACCGGATGTGGCAGAACCGCGCCAGCGTCGGCGTGCTCTACTCGATGCGCTTCTGGGAATACAAGACCCTGCACAACATCACCGGCGCGGTGAACTTCCGCCCGATCTACTGGTTCCAGCTCACGGGAAGCTACTCGGTGATCGGCAGCCGCGGCGGCGCATTCGGGCTGGCGCTGAACCTCTGCCCGAGCTGGATCAACTTCTTCGTCGCCACCGACATACTGACGGCCAAACACACGCCCCAATGGGTGCCGATCAAACAGAGCTCGATGAACGTCACGCTCGGGCTGGGCATACCGATCGGCAAACGCGGACTGCGCCACCGTCCCGACTATTGCTGCGAAGGCAGATAGTCCGCCACATCACGACAGCGAATCACGCACCCCGGATCTCCCTTGACTGGGAAGTCCGGGGTGCATGATTCTACCCGCCCGAAAGAATCCCCCTTGAAAAAGCCGCAAAATGACGCGCAAAGGCCGGGGAGTTCCGCCATTCGGGCATACACATGCCACATTCGGGCAAACCCGTTGCGGCAATCGATTCTTTGGTTATCTTTGTTCACGGAAAAACCGGGGAAGCGTGCGGAACCTCCCCGGATCGGAAATCCGTTGCGGCGGCCTCAAAAATCTGTGTGAAGTTGCGTCACTACTTTTTCTCTTTTTGAATTCTTCAAAAAAACGGGCCGCCGCAACTTCTTTATGCCTCAACAAATTCCATGCCATCCGACGCCCGTTCGGCAAAACGGCCGAGGGCCGCACGCATCGCCTCGCGTCCCGCCTCGACAATCTCCGCCGAGCGGTAGAATTCGAACATGCTGAAGCGATCGGCCGGCATCTCCACGAGGATGTCGGGAGGACACAGGCGGCGCTGCAGCGAGGCGATTCGCTGCTGCATGATCTGCGACGAGGTGACCAGCACCTTGTAGTGGTTGAGCGACATGCGGGCCCGGAAAGCCGGATCGCCGCCGAACGGCGCACAGACGTCCACGGCAACCAGCAAGTCCCCCTCGCTGCGCCGCACGCGGTCGTAGGGCACGGGATTGACCATGCCGCCATCGACGAGCACCATCCCGTCGCGGTGGACAGGACGGAATACCGACGGGATCGAGATCGAGGCCCGGATGGCATCGTAGAGCCCGCCCCGGTCGAGCACCACTTCGCGGCCCGTCACCAGATCGGCCGCAACGGCCGCAAACGGCACCGGCATCTGCTCGATCCGCACGTCGGGGACCAACTCCTGCATGGCCCGCATCACGCGGTCCCCCTTCACCAGCCCCTCGGGGCTGAGGGTGAAATCGACCAGGCCGAACACCTTGTAGCGGTCCAGCGCACACATCCACTCCTTGAACGGCTCGAGATGGCCCGAGGCATACATGCCCCCGACCAACGCACCCATCGAGGTGCCCGCCACGGCGCACACCTCGAAACCCTGACGCTCCAACTCCTCGATGGCGCCGATATGCGCGATGCCCCGCGCACCGCCGCCGCCCAACACGAGCGCGACGCTCCGTTTCTGCTCCATAAATCACTCCTTTAAACTATAAATCCGGCCGCGGCGGATCACCCCGCCACAACGAGGTCCATCGGCACGTCGTGCGGCTCGGTCTCGAGCCCGCCGACCAGCTGGTGGGCGAAGCATACCCCGACCTTCACGGCCCGGAACCCCGGCTGCGCGAGGTAACGGTCATAGTAGCCGCGCCCGCGCCCCATCCGCGCCCCGGCCTCCGTAAAAGCCGTGCCGGGAACAACGATCAGGTCGATCCGACCGGGCGGACACTCGCGGGCCGAAGGCCCCGGTTCGGCGATGCCGAAGGCCCCGCGCACCAGCGTCGCCGCATCGTAGTCGAAGAAACGCATCGCATCGCCCTCGACCCGCGGCACGACCAGCCGCTTCGACGACGCCCAACCCTGCAGCACCCCTTCGGTAGCCGGTTCGTCGGGCAGCGCGCAGTAGAGCGCCACGGTCCGGGCCGCCGCAAAAGCGGCCGTCGAGGCCACCCCTGCAAAGATCCGGCCCGAAGCCTCGGCACGCTCTTCGGCCGAGAGCGAAAGGTTGCGCCGCTTCATCTCCCGACGCAGTTCGTTTTTCGTCATAAAACCCTCCTTTCGGACGCAAAATTCCCGTCCGTTTTCATTGTTATTACGCGAACAATGGCTATATTTGCCTCACGAAAACACAAATCATTAACAAATATAACAAATTTAAACCATTATGAGCTGTTTTCTATCTAATTCCTCGCTTGGCAAGAAGTTAGTAATGAGCGTGACGGGTTGCTTCCTCGTGCTCTTCATCCTCTTCCACATGTCGATGAACGTCACGGCGATCATCTCGCCCGAAGGCTACAACGCAATCTGCGGGTTCCTCGGCGCAAACTGGTATGCACTGGCCGGCACGGTGGTGCTGGCTGCCGGTGTGGTGATCCACTTCATCTACGCCATCGTCCTCACGCTGAACAACTACCGCGCCCGCGGCTCGCAGCGTTACGCCGTCACCGTCAAGGAGCCGGGTGTGGCCTGGGCCTCGAAGAACATGCTCGTACTGGGTGTCATCGTACTGCTCGGCATGGGTCTGCACCTCTACAACTTCTGGGCTAAGATGCAGCTCGTCGAGATCATGGGCGAGCACACCAACTCGCTGGGTCTGGCCGTGACCGACGGCGCCGCGCTGATCGCCTACACCTTCTCGCAGTGGTACTACGTGGTGCTCTACCTCGTATGGTTCGCCGCCCTGTGGTTCCACCTCACGCACGGCGTGTGGTCGATGTTCCAGACCGTGGGCTGGGCCAACGACACGTGGTATCCCCGCCTGAAGTGCATCGCCAACATCGTGGCAACGATCGTATTCCTCGGCTTCGCCGCCGTGGTGCTCTGCTACTTCTTCTGCCCCTGTCTGGCAGGCGCCTGCTAATCATCCCCGATTGTAGAACAACAAACACACAAACGATATGGCTTTAAAATTAGATGCTAAAATTCCTGCCGGCGCTCTCGCAGACAAGTGGAGCAACCACAAGGCAGCTATCAAGGTCGTAAGCCCCGCCAACAAGCGCAAGCTCGACATCATCGTCGTCGGAACCGGTCTGGGAGGCGCCTCCGCAGCCGCTTCGCTCGGCGAGCTGGGCTACAACGTCAAGGTGTTCTGCATCCAGGATTCCCCCCGCCGCGCACACTCGATCGCAGCGCAGGGCGGTATCAATGCAGCCAAGAACTACCAGAACGACAACGACTCCGTATACCGGCTCTTCTACGATACGATCAAGGGCGGCGACTACCGCGCCCGCGAGGCCAACGTCTACCGTCTGGCCGAGGTCTCGAACCTGATCATCGACCAGTGCGTCGCCCAGGGCGTTCCCTTCGCCCGTGAGTACGGCGGTCTGCTGGCCAACCGTTCGTTCGGCGGCGCGCAGGTATCGCGTACCTTCTACGCCCGCGGCCAGACCGGACAGCAGCTGCTGCTGGGCGCATATGCAGCCCTGAACAAGGAGATCGCCGCAGGGTCGGTGAAGAGCTACCCCCGCCACGAGATGCTCGACCTGGTCATCGAGGACGGTGAGGCTCGCGGCATCATCGCCCGCAACCTCGTGACGGGCGAGATCGAGCGCCACGGCGCACACGCCGTCGTACTCGCCACGGGCGGTTACGGCAACGTATTCTTCCTCTCGACGAACGCCATGGCCTCGAACGGTTCGGCCGCATTCCAGTGCTACCGCAAGGGTGCCGGTTTCGCCAACCCCTGCTTCACGCAGATCCACCCGACGTGTATCCCCGTACACGGCGACCAGCAGTCGAAGCTGACCCTCATGTCGGAGTCGCTGCGTAACGACGGCCGCATCTGGGTTCCCAAGAAGCTCGAGGACGTGAAGGCCCTGCGTGCCGGCACGAAGCAGCCTTCGGACATCGCCGAGGAGGACCGCGACTACTACCTGGAGCGCCGCTACCCGGCCTTCGGAAACCTCGTGCCGCGTGACGTGGCTTCGCGCGCCGCCAAGGAGCGCTGCGACGCCGGCTACGGCGTGAACGAGACGGGGCTGGCCGTATTCCTCGACTTCAAGACCGCCATCGAGCGTCTGGGCAAGGACATCATCAAGCAGCGCTACGGCAACCTGTTCGACATGTACGAGGAGATCACCGACGTGAGCCCCTACGAGCAGCCGATGCAGATCTTCCCGGCCGTACACTACACGATGGGCGGCATCTGGGTGGACTACAACCTGATGACCACGATCCCGGGCCTGTACGCCATCGGCGAGGCCAACTTCTCGGACCACGGAGCCAACCGTCTGGGTGCTTCGGCCCTGATGCAGGGTCTGGCCGACGGATACTTCGTGCTGCCCTACACCATCGGCGACTACCTCTCGCACAAGATCCAGGCTCCGAAGGTGAAGACCGACACCAAGGCCTTCGACGAGGCCGAGAAAGCCGTCCGCGAGAAGATCGCCAAGCTGCTCTCGATCCAGGGCAAGCAGTCGGTGGACGACATCCACAAGAAGCTGGGCCACATCATGTGGGAGAACGTCGGCATGGCCCGTACCAAGGAGTCGCTCGAAAAGGCCATCAAGGAGATCCAGGCCCTGCGCAAGGAGTTCTGGAAGGATGTGAAGGTCGTGGGCAAGGAGAACGAATTCAACGTCGAACTGGAGAAGGCGATCCGTCTGGCCGACTTCCTCGAGCTGGGCGAGCTGATGGCCCGCGACGCACTCCTCCGCGAGGAGTCGTGCGGCGGCCACTTCCGCGTCGAGCACCAGACCGAAGAGGGCGAGGCCAAGCGCGATGACGAGAACTTCGTATACGCCGCCGTCTGGGAGTACAAGGGCATGGACCAGGTTCCGGAGATGACCAAGGAGCCGCTGAACTTCGAGTTCGTACACCCGGCACAGCGCAACTACAAGGACTAAGGCTATTTTGACGTTGAACTTTAATATCGAATCGTAACCATGAATTTTACATTAAAGATATGGCGTCAAAAGGACGCCAAGTCGAAGGGCGCTTTCGAAACGTACAAGGTCGAGAACATTTCGGCCGACACCTCGTTCCTCGAGATGCTCGACATCCTGAACAACAACCTCATCCATGAGGGCAAGGAGCCCGTGGCTTTCGACCACGACTGCCGTGAGGGTATCTGCGGCATGTGCTCGCTCCACATCGACGGACATGCACACGGCCCCGGCCAGGCAGCCACGACCTGCCAGATCTACATGCGCAAGTTCAAGGACGGCGCAACGATCACCATCGAGCCGTGGCGTTCGGCTGCGTTCCCCGTCATCAAGGACCTCGTGGTGAACCGCTCGGCATACGACCAGATCCTGCAGGCCGGAGGTTTCATCTCCGTACGCACGAACTCGGTGCCCGACGCCAACGCCATCCTGATCCCGAAGGCGGATGCCGACGAGTCGATGGATGCTGCAGCCTGCATCGGCTGCGGAGCCTGCGCCGCCACCTGCAAGAACGGTTCGGCCATGCTCTTCGTGGCTGCCCGCGTATCGTCGCTGGCCAAGCTGCCGCAGGGCCGCGTAGAGGGTGCCCGCCGCGCCAAGGCCATGGTGGCCAAGATGGACGAACTGGGATTCGGCAACTGTACCAATACGGGTGCCTGCCAGGCCGAGTGCCCGAAGTCGATCTCGATTGCGCACATCGCCCGCCTGAACCGCGAGTTCCTCTCGGCCAAGTTCGAGGATTAAGGATCCGCGCGATACAATTGGGAAACACCCCGGTCCGAAAGGATCGGGGTGTTTTGTCAAGCGGGGCCATAATCCCCGACGACCGGGCGTGAGCCGGGCGATGTGCGCGCCGCGCACCGGACAGACAATCCCCCAACCCCTTTGAAAAGGGGCGGCCCGCCGGGCGGAGGCTTCGGAACGCCGGGACCCGGGGCATCGGAAAGGATCACCGCTTCCGGGGCCGGATGGACGAGAGCCGTGACACCTGCTTCAAATCGAAGTTGCCGTAGATGTTCACCGCCACGGTTTCCCGGGGACCATAAGTCAGCATGAGCAGTTCGGAATTGAGGTTGAACTCCGCTTCGCGCAGGTAGAACTTCGTGGTCTGCCCCTGCTCGGTACCGGACATCACCAGCTCGAACCGGGCGTCGGGATCGGCGGCGAGCTGTTCGGCGTCGGCCAGGAACTGTGCCCCGTCGCCGCTGTCGAGCGCCACGATGCGGATGTACTGGATTCCGTCGAGCAGTTCGGCCAGCTTTTTGTCGCCCTGCTCGGCAGCCTGGCGGCTCATCATGCGCATCATCTTGCGCTCGAGCTGCACGCTCGTAAACCCGGAAGCGTCCGAATAGCGATCGAAGAATTTCCAGGAATAGTTCTGGGAGCGGGCCAGAAACGGCAGCAGGACCAGAACCAACAGAAGAATCCGTTTCATAAGGCAATCTTTTTACAGTCCGATACAAAGTCCGATCGACAACGGATGCACCTTGGGCCCGACGCTGCTCTTGAAGAGCGGCGTAACGCCGTAACGGAGGTAGACTCCGACGTTGTAGTAGCTCACACTGGCGCCCACTCCGAACCGGAAGTCGTTCACACCCGAAAGCGAGTTCTTCTCCTTCGGCCTCTTGTAGATGGAGTTGGCCCCCATCGTGAAATCGAAGTAACCGCTCAACGAAACTGTCAGATGGCGCACGGGTTGATAAGCCAGATGGAGCGGAATACCGAGCGACGTGGTGCGGAGTTTCGACTTGTCGGCCTTCCCGTCAAGCCGCTGCGGAACGACCTTTCCGTCGCGATAAGCGAGCGTGATCGAATTGTCCGAAAGCCGGTAGTTATCGACCGCATAACTCAGTCCGGTAGTGATCGAGAACTTCCGCTGTCTGCCGATCACACAGTTCAGCCCGACGAGCGTCGTAGAGAAATGGAACGACTTGCCGCCCCGCAGGTCGAAGAATCCGGCCTCCCCGGCAGGATAGCCGCCGTAATCGGTCCCCGTTGGGATGTTGAAGCCGACCTCGGTCTTGTAAAGAGCGACCATATTGAAGCGCGGAGTCTTGACCCGTGCACTCCGGTCTTTCATCTTCTCCTCCGACAACGGGGAGAGCGTGAGGCCGAAGCCGGCCACCTCGAGAACCACCTCGTCGCCGTCGGCCGTGCGGCGCAGAGCCACCAGGTCGGAGTCTACGGTATCGATCCGCTCGAGGCTGTCGGCAGCCATCGGTTCACAGTCCGACAGACTTCGGGAAGCCGGGTCGCAGGTTGCGGCATCCGCGGCCGCCGGATGATCGCAGGTCTGGCCCGAGACCGGCAGGAGCAGCAGCAGGGCCGGAAGAAGGAGCGCTGCAAAAAGGGAAAGGGTTCGTTTGTCCATAATCTTGTCTATTTACCTGTTACTTGTTTTCCATCAGTTCATCGACGATCTGCGACGTGGCGTCGAGCGCAGCGAAGGAGTCGAGATAGGCCGTCGTCTGCAGGGCGACCTCCCGGTCGTAGACGGGTCGCCCGTCGATGTAGCAGTAGGGCTCGCGCACAAGTCCGGCAAGTACGAGGATCCCTGCCACGACCGCCGCTGCCATACCCCACCAGACGGCCGCCAGGCGGTGCAGGGGGCGCGCCTCCGCCCGGGGAAGTTCCCGGCAGGAGGAGTCTGCCGCCGGACGTCCGGCGGCGTCCGTATCGGGCATCCGCTCCCCGAAGAGGGCGCCGAGTCCTTCGAAAAGCACCGCAAGGTCGCGAAGCGACTCGGGGACCTCGCCCGACCGCAGCAGGCGCCGGAGCTCCTGCTCCTCGGCGTCGGTCGTCCGGGCCGCCATCCAGCGGGCGGCCAAAGATTCAATGCGTCTGTTTCGCTTGTCCATCATCCATCATTTTTTGCAGAATTTCCCGCAGGGCGCTCCGTGCCCGGGAAAGCAGGACACGCACCTGCGCCTCGTCGCACCCGAGCAACTCCGCGACCTCGCGGGTCGGATACCCTTCGATATCCTTCAGGTGGACCGCCTCGCGCTGCCGCTCGGGAAGGCTGGCGATTGCCCGGCGCACCTGCTCGCGGATCTCCCACACACCGCTTTCGCCCATCGTCGCACGCTCAATCCCCTCGCCGAAGGCATCGTCGCGCCGGGATCGGGCCCGACGGCTGCGCAGCAGGTCGTAACAACGGTTGCGCAGGGCCGTCAGCACGAAGGAGTCGATGTTGCGGCATCCGGCCAGGCGCGACCGCTCGACCCACAACCGTTCGAGCAGGTCCGCCACCGCATCTTCGGCCTCGGCGGCCGACAAGAGCAGGCTCTGCGCATAGCGGAACATCCGATCACGCAGCGGCAGGACATATGTATTGAATTCGATCTCCTCCATGGTCACACATAAGACGATCCCGGGGCCCGAAACGCAACAGGCCGGGATCGTTTTTTTCATTTTTTTTCGACCCTTCCCTTCCGGCCCGGGGCCGAAAGCAAAAAAACGGGGCGGAACTGCCTCTGCGATTCCGCCCCGTGGTCCGTATCGGCCGGTCAGCCGTTCACCCGCGCATGGTCCGCCAGGAACTGCGCCAGGCCGCTGTCGGTCAGCGGGTGTTTGAGCAGTCCCTTGATCGCGGCAAGCGGGCAGGTGGCCACATCGGCCCCCGCGTCGAGGCACTGGATGATGTGGTGCGTGTGGCGGATCGAGGCGGCCAGCACCTGCGTCTTGAAACCGTAGGTGCGGTAGACGCGCACGATATGGGCCACCAGCCCGATGCCGTCCTCCGAGATGTCATCCAGACGTCCGACGAAGGGCGAGACATAGGTGGCGCCCGCCTTGGCGGCCAGCAGCGCCTGGCCTACGGAGAAGACCAGCGTGCAGTTGGTGCGGATCCCGCGGTCGGCAAAATAGCGCACGGCCCGAATGCCGTCGGCCGTACAGGGCAGCTTCACGACGATGTGCGGGTCGAGCCCGGCCAGCTCGGTACCCTCGCGCACCATCCCTTCGAAATCCGTGGCGATCACCTCGGCGCTCACATCGCCGTCCACGATCCGACAGATCTCCACATAGTGGCGGCGGCACGCCTCTTCGCCCCGGATGTTCTCCTTGGCCATCAGCGACGGGTTGGTCGTCACCCCGTCGAGCACTCCCATTTCATTGGCCTCGCGGATTTGCGCGAGATTCGCCGTGTCGATGAAAAATTTCATGTCAGCAGTTTTGGTTTGGTTTCTGAAAGATACGAAAAATGTTCCATACCTGTATCCACACGGGCGGGCTTTTTCTGCCGCACCCCTCCGAGGAGAAAAAAAATGCAGGCTGCATAAAAAATTAGGTACTTTGTATTGCATAGTATCAAAATAAGCATTATATTTGCAATGTAAAAATAATAGAACCCGCAAAACATTAACCTGGGAAAACACCTACGACCATGAAAGAGACTGTTACCGTCAATATCGGCTCCGAGGTCTTCATTCTCGACAACGATGCCTGCCGCGCGTTGCAGAACTATCTGGACGACGTCCGAAGCCGGCTGCCCGAAGAGGACGGCGAAACGATGGATGATATCGAGATCCGTATCGCCGAGATCTTCCGCGAGCGCGTCTGCTCCCCCATGCGGGTCGTGACGCTCGACCTGGTCCGCTCGACGATCGCCCGGCTGGGCGCCCCCTCGGAATTCGGAGAGCGCCACAGCACCCCGCAACAGGAGGACGAAGCGCAGACCGCCCCGCCCCGCAGGCTCTACCGCTCGCGCACCGACCGCTCGATTGCCGGCATCTGCGGCGGCCTCGGCGCATTCTTCAACGCCGATCCCACGATGATCCGGCTCATAACGCTGCTGCTCATCCTCTTCGGAGGACTCTCCATCTGGGCCTACATCATCCTCTGGATCGTCATCCCCGAGGAGCCGACCCGTAAATTCTCGTTCAACGACAAACGTCCATAACACATACCACCCATGACACCGAACGACAACAGGCGGTTATTCCGCTCGCAGGACAGCATCATCGCCGGCGTATGCGCCGGAGTCGCCGAATACTTCGGACTCGACGTCTCGCTGGTGCGGATCGCCACCCTCCTGCTGATCCTTTTCGGGGGACTCTCGCTGTGGGTCTACATCATCCTCTGGCTGATCGTCCCCAAGGCCCCGAAACGCTTAAAATCCTAAAACACCATGGCCGAAGACAATGTAAAAGCGCAGATGCGCAAAGGAATTCTGGAGTACTGCATCCTCGCCATCCTCTCGCGCGAGGCATCGTATGCTCCGAAGATCATCTCCGAGCTCAAAGCGGCCGAAATGATCGTCGTCGAGGGTACACTCTACCCGATCCTCACCCGGCAGAAGAACGCCGGACTGCTCACCTACCGCTGGGAGGAGTCCCCGCAGGGGCCGCCCCGCAAATACTACTCGCTCACCGAAAAGGGGCTCCAGTATCTCCGCTCGCTCGACGAGGCGTGGGACGAACTGGTCGGACAGATTCAGGTCATCCGCCACGGCCGGCCGGACACGGCCGGACAGAGCGCCGAAACCCCGGCAGCCGAAGAACCGGCAGCCGAAACATCCGCCGAACCGGTCTCCGATCCGGTCCCCGCATTTGAAAACCCGAACATGTAAAAAAACACAAACACCGCATCGCCATGAAAAAAGTTCTGTTGGTCCTCGTCTCCCTGGCCGCCCTGGCCGCCATCGCCGGCGTTCTGACCGGCATCTTCTTCCCCGAGAGCCTCTCGGCCTCGAACCGCCGGATCAAGGGCAGCGGCACGATCGTAACCCGGACGATTCCCGCACCCGACTTCGAAAAGATCTCGGCCTCGCGCGCCGTGAAGGTCATCATCACGGACGAAATCGAGGACCGGATCCGCATCGAGGCCGACGACAACCTGATGGACCACATCGTAGCCGAGGCTTCGGGCGACGAGCTGCGGATCAGCATCGACCCGAAGATCAACTCCGTATCGGACATCCACGTCACCGTCACGGTCCCCGACAACGGCAGGATCCGCGCACTCGAAGCCTCGAGCGCCTCGGAGATCACCTGCGCCACGGCCCTCGGAGCCGCCGACATCTCGCTCGAAGCCTCGAGTGCCGCCAACATCAACGCAGCCGTCAAGGCCGGGGTCTGCTCGCTCGAAGCCACAAGCGCCGCCAAGATCAAGGCCGCCATCGAGGCCGGCGAATGCCGGATCAACGCCTCGAGCGCCGCCAAGATCAAACTGAGCGGCCGGGCCGACACCGCACGGGCCGAACTCAGCTCGGCCTCGAAACTCGCAGCCGCGGAGTTGGTCGTCAAACAATGGAAGATCGACACCTCGAGCGCCGCAAGCGCCCGGATCCACTGCACCGAACAGCTCGACGCCGAGGCATCGAGCGGCTCCTCGATCCATTACGAAGGCGACTGCTCGACCGACATCACCAAATCGAGCGGCGGCAGCGTAAGCCGCTGACCAAACCCGCACCACCGACCACACACAATCCGCAAAACCATGAAAGAAGTCAAGAAATGCAGCATATCGGGTGTGGCGTTCACACTGGACGCCGACGCCTATGAGGAACTCTCCGCCTACCTCGAAAGCCTCAAGCGCTCGTACCGGGAGTCGCCCGACGGTGCGGAGATCGTCGCCGACATCGAGGCCCGCATCGCCGAGCTGATCCTCTCGGTGCAGGACAACGCCCGCGTCGTCGAGAAACCGCTGATCATGAACATCATCCGGCAGATGGGTTCGGCCGAGGACATCTCCGAAAGCACGGATGCCGACCTGGAGCCCGAAGCTCCGCGGATCCCGCGCCGCCTCTACCGAGACACCGAAAACGCCAAACTGGGAGGCGTGTGCGCCGGCATCGGCCGCTACTTCAACCTCGACCCCGTCTGGGTGCGTCTGGCGCTCTTCCTGCCCCTGCTGCTCGCATGCTTCGGGAGCGTCCCCTTCCTGCGCTGGTTCAGCCCGCTGTTCGGCAACCTGTTCGGCATCTTCCTGATCTGCTACTTCATCATGTGGTTCGCCGTACCGGCCGCCCGCTCGGCCCGGCAGAAACTCGAGATGAACGGCGAAAAAATCACCGCCCAGGCCATCGGCGAGACGACGGCCGCCGCCGCGAACAACGACCCCGACGCCAAGGCCAAACCCATTGTGGCCGAAGCCGTATCGGTCTTCGGCAAGGTCGTGCTCATCCTGCTGAAGCTCTTCGCCGGACTGATCGTCTTCTGCCTCATCATGGTCGCCTGTGCGCTGATCATCGGGCTGTTCGCCATCCTGATCGGAGGCGCCGAGACCCTCAACCTCGACTGGGACCTCTCGCTCTGGGTACCCATACTGGGCATCTTCATCGCCCTGATCCCGACCATCCTGCTGATCTACGTGCTCATGTGCCTGATCGCCTCGCGCAAGCCCGGAGGCAAGACCGTACTGGTCATCTTCCTCTGCTGGATCGCCTCGATCATCGCCTGCTCGACGATCGCCATCCGCGAAAAGGTCGGCGAACGCTTCAGGGACAAGCGCGAAGCCATCCGCGACGCACTCAACAGCACGATCGAGGTGGACGGCGAGATGACGACGCTCAAGGAGCTGCTCGAGGAGTACGACGGGGAGAGTATCATCGAGGAGGGACGCAAGACACTGCATATCAGCGTCCCGTCGAAGGAGCTCGACATCACCGTGGACAAGAAACAGGGCGGGCTGCAGATCAACGCCGGTGAGCGCACGACAAACGAAGAGGGCGACAGCATCACGTCGCACAGCGTCGAGATCAGCGTCAAGCAACAGTAACCTCCGCACCGTAACACTACCCGCCGCGCGCGACTTTCCGCCCGCCGGCCGACAGACAAAAGGCAGGCCCCGCCGCATCTCCCCGCGGCGGGGCCTGTCGCGTTCGTCGGAACAGACGACGGACAACGGCCCGTTTTTTGAGAAAATTGAAAAAATTACTACCTTTGAGCGATTTTGTTTTAAACTGGAAAGAGTATGTCCGAAATCAAATGCATCGGCATTCTGACCTCCGGGGGCGATGCCCCGGGCATGAATGCGGCCATCCGCGCCGTAACGCGCAGCGCGATCTTCAACGGGTTCTCCGTGAAGGGCATCATGCGAGGATACAAGGGTCTTGTATTCAACGAGATCGTTGAGTTCAAGTCGCAGAGCGTGAGCAACATCATCCAGCTGGGCGGCACGATCCTGAAGACTGCCCGCTGCAAGGAGTTCACCACACCCGAGGGCCGCAAGGCCGCCTACGACAACATGACGGCCGCCGGAATCGATGCCCTGGTGGTCATCGGCGGCGACGGTTCGCTGACCGGCGCCCGGCTCTTCGCCCAGGAGTACAACGTCCCGATCGTCGGCCTGCCCGGAACGATCGACAACGACCTGGGAGGCACCGACTCGACCATCGGATACGACACGGCGCTCAACACGATCATGGAGGCCGTCGATAAACTCCGCGACACCGCCTCGAGCCACGAACGCCTCTTCTTCGTCGAGGTGATGGGCCACACGGCCGGCTACCTGGCCCTCAACAGCGCCATCGCCACCGGATCCGAGGCGGCAATCATCCCCGAGATGGAGACCGAGGTGGACCAGCTGGCCGAGCTCATCAACCACGGGTTCCGCAAGAGCAAGAACTCGGCAATCGTCATCGTCGCCGAAAACCCCAAGACGGGCGGAGCCACGGCTCTGGCCGAGCGCGTCAAGAAGGAGTTCCCGCAATACGATGCCCGGGTGACGATCCTGGGCCACATCCAGCGCGGCGGATCGCCCACGGCCGTGGACCGCATCCTCGCCTCGCGCATGGGCGAAGCGGCCATCGAGGCCATCCTCGACGGACAGCGCAACGTGATGATCGGCATCGAGAACGGCAAGATCGTCTACGTGCCCTTCGTCAAGGCGATCCAGCACAACAAGGGAATCGACCGCAACGCACTGGAACTGGTGAAGATTCTCTCGATATAAAACCTGCACCGAACACCCACTACAACACCCACAACCGCAGCGAATGAAACGCGTTATTGGCATCGGAAATGCCCTGACCGACATGCTGGTCAATCTGAAGACCGACTCCGTACTGGGGCGGTTCAAACTGGCGAAAGGCTCGATGAGCCTCGTGGACACGCAACTACAGACCGAAATCTCGAAATCCGTGGCGGGACTCCCCTACTCGCTCTCGCTCGGAGGATCGGCCGGCAATACGATCCGCGCCATGGCGCAGCTCGGCTGCAAGGTCGGATTCATCGGCAAGGTCGGACACGACACGACGGGCGACTTCTTCGTACAGGCGCTCGAGAACCTCGGCATCGAGCCGATCGTCTTCCGCGGACAGGAGCGCTCGGGCAAGTGCGTATCGCTCATCTCGGCCGACGGCGAACGGACGATGGTGACCCACCTGGGCGCCGCGCTGGAACTCTCGGCCGAGGAGATCGAACCGACGATCTTCGACGGCTACGACTGCCTCTACATCGAGGGATATCTGGTGCAGAGCCACGAGCTGATCCTCAAGGCGGCACGCACGGCCAAGGAGTGCGGGCTGGAGGTGGCCATCGACCTGGCCAGCTTCAACATCGTGGCCGAGAACCTCACCTTCCTGCGGGAGCTGGTGCGCGAATACGTCGATATCGTCTTCGCCAACGAGGACGAGGCCAAGACCTTCACGTGCGAGGCCGAACCGCTGAACGCCCTGCAGGCGATCTCGGAGATGGCCGGGCTGGCCGTCGTGAAGATCGGCACGAAGGGGGCGCTCATCAAGCGCGGCGACGAGGTGGTGCACGTGGGCATCATGGCAGCCGCCAAACGGGTCGATACCACCGGCGCGGGCGACTTCTACGCCGCCGGATTCCTCTCGGGCCTCACCGAGGGGCTGACGCTGCGTCAGTGCGGCACGATCGGCGCCATCACGGCCGGCAAGGTGATCGAGGTGGTGGGCACGACCTTCGGCGAGGAGGCCTGGCAGGATATCTTCCGGCTGGTGAACAAGGTCAAGCACGAGAAGTACCTCTTCTGACCCCTCGGAAGGGACAGGATGAAGGGACGCCGGACGGGTTTTCCGTCCGGCGTCCCTTTTCCATATACACCCGTGCATCCCCGCCGTCGGGACAGGGAGCGGAAAGCCGGAATAAACACCATTACGATTTTCCGGAGCGGGGCCTGACGCCGAAAAAGAGTCCCCGGCTGATGCCCCACCGCAGGCGCAGCAGCCATACGCCGCGGCGCGGCGACAAGGTCAGCAGCAACAGCAGGGTCGCGCCCCACTTGAACAACTCCAGCAGGCAGGTGCGCACCACCCGATGGTGGATCTGCGCCCGAAGCCGCTGGCTCACCCCCACATGCCGGCTCAGACGGCGGAAATAGGCGACGGTGAGCTTCGACGGCGGAATGATGTGCCACATGACCGCCCCCGGAACATACCAGATCGTCTCGCCGCCCTGCAGCAAACGCTCGAAAAAGTCGTTCTCCTCGCCGCCGATCAGTTCACCGTTCACACGTCCCAGCGAGGGGTCGAAGCCCCCGTAACCGACCAACCCCGCACGCCGGAAAGCCATATTTCCGCCACCGGGCACCCGTCCTGCCGGAAAAGGCCGCACGTCGGGACCGAAGTCCATCGGATTGGCGATCGGCATCTCGACCCACCGGGACATCCACGCCGGGCGTCCCTCGGGATACTCGGCGATGATGCGCCCCCCGGCGACCACGGCACCGGGATGCGTATCGAAGAAGTCGGCATAGGCGCGCAGGAAATCGGCGTTCACCCGCTCGTCGTCGTCGATGAAGGCCACGAGCGGGGCCGCCGCCTCACGCAGGCCCCGGTTGCGGGCATAGGAGACCCCGGGGCCGGTTTCGCGGACCATGCGCAGCCGCACGCCGGGATGTGCGGACCGAAACGCGGCGAAACGCTCAGCCGTATCGTCCGTCGAATTGTTGTCTACGACGACACACTCCCACTCTTCCGCCGGAAGCGATTGCCGCACAACCGATTCGAGCGCCGCAAGCAGCGGCACGGCACGGTTGTGGGTGGGGATCACGAGCGAGATGCGAATCATTGTACGAAAATAGCAATTTCTTCGCAAAAAATGCTATATTTGCGGAAATTTCAAATCAAACCAAAGTCTTACGACCATGCACAAACTGATTCGCGTCTGTCTGCTGACGCTCGCAACCGTGTTGTCCGCCTTCACGGCATCGGCGCAGAGCGTCACATGGAAAAGTTCCGTCGAGCCGCTCGACGGCGACATCTACCGGATCGTATTCGAAGCCTCGATCCCGACGCCTTACCACATGTACGACATGGGGCCCTACGAAGGCGGACCGAACGCTACGACGATCGTCATCACGCCCGGCGAGGGCATGACTCTCGACGGCGGCGTTGAGCAGCTCACCTCGCCGGAACGCCACTACGACGAGATGTTCTCGATGGAGATCGGCACCTTCTCCGGAAAGGCGCAGTTCGCGCAGCGCGTGCGCCTCACGGCAGAGCAGGCAACGGCCAAAGCCCAGATCGAATGGATGATCTGCGACGACACGAGCTGCATGCCGCCCGATGACACCGAGCTCACGATCACCGTGCCGGCCGGTGCAAAGGCCGAGTCGGTGCCCGCCGCCGAGATCAAACCCGCAATGCCGGCCGCCCCCGACGCCGAGATCGCCGCACCGGCCACCAAGGATGCCGCAGGCGGCGGATCGCTCTGGTCGCTCATCATCGAAGCCATCCTCTGGGGCTTCGCCGCCCTCCTGACGCCCTGCGTCTTCCCCATGGTCCCGATGACCGTCTCCTACTTCCTCAAGGGTGAAGGCGGCGTAGCTATGGGACGCCTCCGCGCCTCGCTGTACGGTCTGTTCATCGTATTGCTCTACACCGTGCCCATCGCCGCGATCATCCTCATCACGCGCATCGTCGGCGGAGACGCCGTGACGGCCGACATCTTCAACTGGCTGGCCACGCACTGGCTGCCCAACATCATCTTCTTCCTCGTGTTCATGGTCTTCGCCGCCTCGTTCTTCGGAGCATTCGAGATCACCATGCCCTCGTGGATGGTAAACAAGACCGACTCGAAGGCCGACACCAAGGGGCTCGGCGGCATCTTCTTCCTCGCCCTGACGCTCGTTCTGGTATCGTTCTCCTGCACGGGCCCGATCGTCGGTTCGGTCCTCATCAAGTCCACCTCCGGAGAGTTCTGGGCGCCGATCGTCACGATGTTCGCCTTCTCGATCGCCTTCGCGCTTCCGTTCACCCTCTTCGCCCTCTTCCCCTCGGTGCTGAAGAAGCTCCCGAAAAGCGGCGGCTGGCTCAACTCCGTGAAGGTCGTCATCGGATTCATCGAGGTCGCCCTCGGCATGAAGTTCCTTTCGGTGGCCGACCAGACCTACCACTGGGGGCTGCTCGACCGTGAGATCTATCTCGCCGTATGGATCGTTGTCTTCTCGCTGCTGGGGCTCTACCTGCTGGGCAAGATCCGCTTTGCCCACGACGACGAAGTGAAACACCTCGGCGTGGGACGCCTCGCCCTGGCCATCGTCACCTTCTCGTTCGTGGTCTACATGATCCCGGGCATGTGGGGCGCCCCGCTCAAGGGGCTCTCGGGATACCTTCCGCCGATCACCACGCAGGATTTCGTCCTCGGAGCCAATACCGCGGCAGCTCCCGCCGCAACATCGGACAGCGGTATCGGGAAGCCCAAGTACAGCGACTTTCTCCACCTCCCGCACGGACTCGAGGGATTTTTCGACCTGGAGGAGGCGGAAGCCTATGCCGCCAAGGTCGGGAAGCCCCTGTTCATCGACTTCACGGGCCACGGCTGCGTGAACTGCCGAGAAATGGAGGCCCGCGTATGGTCCGACCCCGAGGTGCTGGAGATCCTGCGCAACGACTATGTCATCTGCGCCCTCTACTCGGACGACAAGAAGGTGCTGCCCGAGGAGGACTGGGTCACGACCGATGCCGGAAAGGTCCTCAAGAGTCTCGGGAAGATCAACTCCTACTACGCGCTGAAGACCTACGGTGTGAATGCACAGCCCTACTACGTCCTGCAGGGCCGCGACGGGAAGCCGCTGGTCGAGCCCCGCGGGTATAACCTCGACGTGGAGGCATTCGTCCAATTCCTCCGCAGCGGCATAGAGGCCTACAAAAAACAATAAACAGAGCCGAGGCCACGGCAAAGCATGCCCATGGCCCCGGCCTGCAAAAAAAAGCCGCCCGAAGAGACGAACTCTTCGGGCGGTTCCGTAATCGAGGATCCATTTATTCCATTTTATCGCAAACAATACAAGCACACGTCACTCGATCCGGTCGGCAAACCGGCTCCACCCGGCTGCCTTTTTATATGCATCGGCCGTTCCTGCCGGCACGATGATCTTCTCCACATCCTTCGGAAAGCCGTACCACTGGTCGAGAATCAGCCCGGCAACGGGCGGTGTCGCGGCCTCCACGCGGACCTCACGGATTCCCGTGTTGTCGAACGCCCCGAAAGCAATCTCCCCGACGCCTGCGGGAATGACGATCGACGATACCCGGGTATTGCCGGACAGCAGTCCCTGCTCCAGAGTCCGGATGCTCCGCGGAATGGCAAGTCGCTCAAGCGAAGGACATCCCACGAAACAGGAACCCCGAAGAGCGCCGTCGGCCGTATCGCCCGACGCACCATGAACCGAAACTTCGACCAATGACGCGCAAAGGTAGAAGGCACGGCCAGCAATCTCCGTAACCCCGTCGGGCAATACGACCGATTCGACGGCGCTCTCGCGAAAAGCCTCGAAACCGATCTTGCGGACCGTCTCGGGAATCTCCACCCGCTTGAGCCGTCCGGTACCCAGAAAGGCCTGCGTTCCGATCTCGGCCAACCGGGCGGGCCAGACGATCTGCTCGATGTCCGCATAGGCAAAGAGGTTTTTGGGCAAGGCGGCAAGCTGCGTCCTGCTCATGTCCACACGCGTAAGCCCCGCACAATGGTAGAAGGCATGATCGCCCAGCTGCTCGAGACTCGCGGGCAGGATGATCTCGGGAACAGAAGCTCCGCAGAAGGCCATCTCGCCGATCGTCCGCAACCCCTCGTTGAGTTTGAGGCTCTTGATCCTGCGAGCCGCAAACGCCTTCTCGGGGATCTCGCGCACGATCTCGGGCAGCACGATCTCATCGGCCTCGGGCCAGACCTCGGTAAGCACGCCGTTCTCCACACGCACGGGAAGGACCGTCACCGTAAACGACGTCTCACGATCTCCGACCTCAATGGTCAGCTCCAGCTCCCCGTCCGGGCGCTCGGACGAAAAGCCCTTCACTTGTGCAGGCGTAACCTCCACGGCCTGCTCCTTATCATCCTCATAGCGACCCATCACCTCGAGTCCCGTCAGGTCGAGCGGTTCGCCAAGACAATAGACAAGTTTGTCGGGCTGGCGGCTTACGCGCAGGCTCACCGGACCGGGATCCGACGGAACGCCCGGTTTCTCATCAAGTTCCTCGAGACGGATCTCCGCGCGCTGCGACCGTCCGACCTCGACGGTCCGTCCGACGGACCAGAGGTGATAGTTGTCTCCGGTCCCCTGCAGCACGGCAAAGGTCACATAACGCTGCTTCGCACCCGAAAACCAGCGGTCCACACGCATCGTATACAGCACCACGCCGTCCGCTCCTGCAGTCAGGGTCTCGAGCGGCGCGGCAAAGGGATTCTTCTCCAGGGCCTTGCCGCCGGCCTCGTCGTAGACCCGAACTTCGGCGCCCGGGACGGGAGTGCCGTCGGGCAGGAGGACCGCAATACGCACGGTCGCATCCTTGCCCGGGTTAGGCCCCTGTTCCTCTTTACATGCCATGAATGCAAGCGGGAGAGCCGTCATCATGGCCAGAACAAATTTCAATTTCATCTCTTTCCAAATAATTGATTCACCTAAAAACTCGACTGCAAAGATAGCGGACAGAAGCCATTGAGGCATTACACGCTCTGGACAAAAACCTAACACGCCTTTAAAATAAACATTGTAAATCAGCAAATTACAAACAACGGACAACTAAAAATCCAACACCGTCCTGACAAGGGCGCTCCGAAGGGGAAAACAAGAGCCCGAAGGCGGCGGAAGAGTCCGGCAGCATCCTCCGCACGTAATACACCGGTAGCCGGAGAACCGTCCGAACACGAGGAGGGAGCCCGACTCGCCAATGGACGTCGGAGAGAGGCTGGAGACAACCGGTCCCGGACGACACAGGGAAGAAAGGAAAAAGGAAGTTACCTTTGCGTCAGCTGCAGAAAAAAAAGAAGCGGACAACTCTTTCGAATTGTCCGCTGTGGTAGCGGGAGGAGGACTCGAACCTCCGACCTTCGGGTTATGAGCCCGACGAGCTGCCAACTGCTCCATCCCGCGATATATCTTTCAGATCTCCGATCTATCGCTTTTGCGTGTGCAAAGATAAGGCAAAAAAATCACATCTGCAAATCAAAACGGAAGTTTCGCCCGAACTTGCCACCCTCGCGCCTTTTTATCAGAGGGTTACGCCGTAAAATTATTTTACGGCCGCCGCGACGATCTCCGACAGGTCGCGGATCTCGCGCCGTGTACCCCGCCCGATCGCCTTCTTGCACAACGGGCAGGCCGTGACGATCACATCGGCTCCCGTCTGTTCGAGTTCCGCAGCCACCGAACGGGCGATGCGTACCTGCTGGCTGTCGGAGATGGCCGTATTGGCCACCGACGAACCGCAGCAAAGGGCGTTCTCGCGCGTGGAGGAGGGTTCGAGCAACTCGCCGATCGCCTCGATCACGGCCCGGGGTTCGTCGTAAATCCCGCTGCCGCGCCCCAGTTCGCAGGGGTCGTGGTAGGTGAAGCGCGTCGTCCCGTGCTCGAGCCGGATACGGCCCGCACGGATCAGCCGCAGCATGTACTCCGAGTGATGCAGCACCTCGATCCCCTCCAGGTGATAATCCTCGCGGAAGACCTTCAGGCAGATCGGGCACGAGGTCACCAGCGTCGTGATCCCATGTTTGCGGAACAGTTCGGTGTTGTAACGCATCATCTTGCGGGCCGAGTCGGTCTCGCCGGCCAACTTCAGCGGCCGTCCGCAGCAGACGCCGCCCTCGCGGTCGGCCCACCAGACCTCTTCGCCCGCCGCATCGAAGACCCGGGCCATCGCCGTCATCGTCCGAGGCGTCAGCAGGGTCATGCAGCCGGCAAAATAACCCACCTTGCCCGTACCCGACGAACGGTCCACACCGGCCAGATAACCGTAACGTCTCTCGTCGGGGACGTTGCGCATCCGGTCGCGCGAATTGAGCCGCAGCGTATTGAGGTCGATGCCCACGGGGCACTTCTCGGCACAACGCCCGCACATCAGGCAGTTGTCGGCCGTCTCGCGGCGCAGCATGCCGTAACGGCGGTCACGCAGGAAATAGACCGACTGCACGGTGCGTATGTCGAGCACGCTCTGCAGCTGGCAAGGGTCGATGCAGATGCCGCAGCGCGAGCAGGCCTCGACCTGGAAACGGTCGAACGAGGTCTCCTTCTCGCCCGAACGCAGCCGGTAGCGGCGCAGGAAGATGAGCGGGATCTCGGTGAAGATGTGCATGTAGCGCGAGAAAGGCAACGCCACGAAGAAGAGCCCGAGGCAGGAGGAATAGAACCACCAGGCAGCCGACTCGAGGTTCATCAGCGGCAGCACGCCGACGTGTGCCGCCATCCATCCGCCGAGCGAACCGGTCAGGAAGCTCCCGCCGCCGTACAACGCGCAGGTCGTGCTCTCGGCCAGCAGGCGTGCCGGGAAGATGAACCACAGGGCCGACAGGGCGATGCGGTCGCCCAGGACGTGTTTTGTCGTGCGGCGCATGCCCATTGCCCGCGAGCAGAAACGCTTGCCCCAGGCCAGGGCCACGCCCGAGAGGACAAAGAGCAGCAGCAGGTCCATCAAAAGGTCGAAGACGGGCTTGTGTTCGAGTCCCGTGGCGAAATACTTGAAGAAGACGTGACCCTGCAGGGGCACGTAACGGAACCCGAGGTAGGCCACCGTCTCGATCCAGCCCACCGAGATCAGGAGAAACCAGCCGAAGGCCAGCGACATGTGCATGTAGCCCAGCAGGGGATTAACGCGGAAGATCCTCCGGTGGAGGAGCGACTCGCGGATGACCTCCCACACGGCCTGCAACGTGCGCCGCGTGGGCAGTCCGCGCAGGATCAGCATCTTGTCGGCCCGCGGCAGGCGGTAGAGCCACGTTCCCCACTTCCAGAGGAGCGTGAGGAACATCACGGCCGCACCGGCCATGAAGGGTATGCAGAACGGAGCGAAGAAGTTCATGGTCAGAAGTCCCCCAGTTTACGTTTGATGAGCATCACCACCCCCCGCGTGTTGATTCCGCGCGGGCAGACCAGCCGGCACTTGCCGCACAGCATGCACTTGTTCATCTCCTCGTAGGCGCCCTGGTATTCGCCCCGGCGCACGAGCGTGTGGACCTTGCGGAAGTTGAACTCGGTGAGGCTGCCGGCCGTGCAGACCGCCGTGCAGGCCCCGCATCCGATGCAGGTCTGCAGTTCGGGCATCTCGCGCAGGATCTCGTCGCTCTTGCGCAGGTTGTTGCGGTCGAGGTCGATGGCGCGGGGCTTGGAGATGGTGTATCCGAAATTGATCGCCGCCATAGCCTATGCCTGCAGGTACTCCGCCACGGCATCGGCCGCGGCGGCGCCCTCGTTCAACGATTCGCCGATGTTCTTCGGGGCGGTCACCGTCCCGGCATAGAAGATCCCCTCGACCCCGCTGCTCACGTTGCCCAGGAAGAGGTCACGCGGGGCCATGAAGCCGCTCGGCGCCTGCCGCAGCCCGGCCGAGGCGGCGAAAACGGGATTGTCGTCGTTGGCCCGCATGCCGACGATGAGCACCAGCATATCGACGCTCATCCGCAGCGGGCGTCCCGTCAGCGTATCCTCGGCCTTGATCTGCACCCTCCCGTCGATCGTCGGGCTGGCCTCCGAGATACGCCCCCGCACGAAGTGGATGTTGCAGCGCTGCTGCGCCTCGCGGTACATCTCCTCGTAGCCGGGACCGAACATGCGGATATCCATGTAGAAGTTGAAGACGTCGGCCTCGGGGAAGAGCCGTTTCATCTCCATGGCCTGCTTCACGCCCGTGATGCAGCAAACGCGCGAGCAGTGCTGCTGGCAGACCTTCTCGTCGCGCGAACCCACGCAGTGCAGGAAGGCGATGCGGCGCGGAGCCGTTCCGTCGGCCTTGGCCACACGCCCCTCGTTGAGCATCCGCTCGATATCGACCGTCGTGAAGACATTGTCGTAGATTCCGTATCCGTACTCCTCCTTGATCGAGGCGTCGAAGAGCGTGAAGCCCGTCGCGAGAACCACGGCATCGCACGCGAGCGTCCGGCCGTCGGCCAGTTCGACGCTCCGCGACGTGAAACGCCGCACCCCGACACCGGCCATCACCTCGATGCCGGCCTCATTGACCCTCCGCCGCAGGTCGGAGAGCACCTCCCCGGCCGGCGTGAACGACGGGAAGAGCACGTGCCAGCCGCGCAGCTTTCCGCCCAGTTCCATCTCCTTCTCGACGATGACGGCCTCGATACCCCGCGCCGCAAGCCGCAGAGCCGTCTGCATGCCCGCGACACCGCCGCCCATGACGATCACTCGTTTCTTCATCTGCAAAAATATCGTTCTCCCGCGGCGGCACGTCCGTTCTTCCGAAACCGGACGCACTCAACCGCCGTATGGTTTATCACTCCCTGATATCGTACACCGTATCCGATGCGCCGCAGTTCACCACCGCCGACGCCGGCTTGCCGATGTACTTGCCGTTGCGGCCCAGGTACTTCGCCGCAGGGTCGTACTCCACGCCCATCTTGTCGAGCAGCGGCTCGACATCCACCTGGTGCATCTGCATGCCCAGCACCCACGGATCGTAACCCAGCACCAGTCCGGCCATCTCCTCGTAGGTGAGCACCGGAATGCCGTGGCCGTTCTGCCCGTAGGTCGTACCCTCCATCTCGGCGATGGCATACTGCCACTTGTCGAGGAACATCGCACACCCGGGACAATTGGCCACAATGAAGTCGGGCTTGTAGGGGGCCATGCTCTCGAGTTTCTTGTGCGAATTGGCGATCGAATAGCCGCGGTTGGCCTGCACGAGGTAGTTGCGGAACCCGAAACCGCAGCAGTGCCGCCGTTCGGGATAATCCACGCACTCGCCGCCCCACGACTCGACCATGCCGGCCAGCACGTAGGGGAACTCCGAGCCGCCGATTCCCGACTTGGGGAAGATCTTGGCATAGTGGCAGCCGATGTGCTCGACAACCTTGAGCGGCTCGCCCGTCGCGACATTCACCAGCCGGCGCTTGGCCCGCGCGGCGATCTCGTCGCGGAAGTGGAACATCACGTCGGAGGTGTGGGCCAGGCTTGCCGGCTTGCGGAACTCGCGCCCGGTGGCCTTCAGCAGGTTCTCGCGCGTACGCTCCTCGGTCTCGGGAAACTCGGCCCACGTGGCCAGCACCTCGGTATAGACGCCGAACGAGGTGATGCACGAGGTGACGAAGTTCTCGTAACCCGCCTCGTTCATGAGCGAGAACTGCCGCGCGACGACCGTCATGATCGTCTCGAGCGGCACGATGTCCGAATGGTAGCCGATTCCCGTGCACGACGAGTGTTTCGGGTCGTCGAGCAGGTCGCGCCCCAGGTCCCGCTGGAGGATATCGATGAACGCCTTCTCGCTCCCCGGGAAAAAGTTCTGGCGGATGCAGCTGCGGCCGTAATAGTAACGGTCGTCGGCGATCTGTTTCTGGTACTCGGTCCAGCTTGCTCGCTTCATCATGGCCTAATAGTGTTCGTTGCTGTTCTTCGAATAGACATCCATCATGTATTGCTCGTCGGCTCCCTCCTCGTATCCCATCTCGCGGGCCTTGCGGTCGGAGTGGCGCTCGATCGTATCGAACATCTCCTTGCCACCGCTCACATCGAAGATCCGGCGGATCTCGTCGAGCGACTCGTCGTCGATGCGCCGCAGGGCTCCGGCCCCTTCGCGTCCGTAGACGGGCGTGAACTGCCCGTAGACCTCCCTGTCGTTGTCGTAGATCCACTGCCAGACGGTTCCCTGTTCGGGATGCAGTTCGGGACGGATCTGCCGCGGCACCAGACAGTAGCCCGTGCGGAGGATGTTGTCGCCGATCATGCGCTTGAGGGCCAGCTGCTGCCGGCCCTTCTCGCTCTCGACGAAGAAGCCCAGCTTCTGCGAGAGTTTGCGCAGCGACTGGATCACATAACCCGGCGTATTGCCGCGCGGACAGCGCGGACGGCACGACATGCACTCGCCGCAATACCAGATCGTATCGCTCTTCAGCAACGCCTCGATGGCCTCGTCGTCGCGCGTCTGCACGATATTGACGATCTGCCGGGGGTCGTAGTTGTAGAACTCGGCGGCGGGACAGACGCCCGTACAGACGCCGCAGTTCATGCACGCATGCAGCCCTTCCCGCATCCGCACATCCTCCATCAACATATCGAAATACTTGCCCATAGGCACAAAAAAACCTTTGCAGAGGCAAAGGTAGGGATTCGGCGCGAGCCGCGAAGTAGTATAAATACCTAATTTAACGGCGCTCGTAGCACTCGAAAACGAAGGGCCAGGGATACTTCTCGCCCCGCTCGAAGCGTTCGGACGACACCAGGCGCCAGGCTGCCGCATCCCACTCGGGGAAGCGCGTATCGCCCTCGTAGTCATGCAGGACACGCGTCAGGTAGAAGCGGTCGGCCAGCGGCAGCGCCTCGGCGTAGATCTGCGCCCCGCCGATGACGAACACCTCCTCGCTTTCGGGGAAGAGTTCCAGCGCCCCGGCAAGCGAATGCGCCACGCGGCATCCGGGGATGTCGATCCGCTGGCGGGTGATGACGACATTTTCGCGGTTCGGGAGCGGCCGCCCGAGCGACTCCCAGGTCTTGCGCCCCATCACGACGGGATGCCCCGTCGTGAGGGTCTTGAAGTGTTTCAGGTCCTCGGAAATGTGCCACAGAAGGGCGTTCCGGTCGCCGATCACGCCGTTTGCGGCCACGGCTGCAATGATGCTTACCATCGGTTTCAGAATGACATGGGTGCTTTGATCGCCGGCCAGGGATCGTATCCCTCGAGCGTGAAGTCCTCGTAGCGGAAGTCGAAAACCGACCGCACCGCACGGTTCAGCCGCATGGTCGGCAGCGGCCGCGGTTCACGCGCGAGCTGTTCATCGACCTGCGCGAAATGGTTCAGATAGATATGCGTATCGCCGAGCGTGTGGATGAATTCGCCGGGCTGCAGGTCGCAGACCTGCGCCATCATCATCGTCAGCAGGGCATAGGAGGCGATGTTGAACGGCACGCCGAGAAACGTATCGGCGCTCCGCTGGTAGAGCTGGCACGAGAGGCGCCCTTCGGCCACGTAGAACTGGAACAGCACGTGACACGGCGGCAGGGCCATCTGATCGACCTCGGCGACGTTCCAGGCCGAGACCACGATGCGGCGCGACTCGGGATTGCGGCGGATCGTATCGACAGCCCGGGCGATCTGATCGACGGTGCTGCCGTCGGGACGGGGCCACGAACGCCACTGGTATCCGTAGACGTGGTTCAGGTCGCCGTAGCGATAGCCCTCGATCGGCGACTCGCCGCCCGCAGCGGCCAGAAACTCGTCGCGCCCGAGGGGCTCAATCCCCCGCGGGGCACAGCACTCCTTATAATAGCGGTATGCGTCGTTGTCCCAGATGTGGACCCCCTGTTCGACCAGATAGCGGATATTCGTATCGCCGCGCAGGAACCACAACAGTTCGTGGATCACCCCCTTGAGAAAGACCCGTTTGGTGGTCAGCAGCGGGAAGCCCTCCGCCAGGTCGAAGCGCATCTGATGTCCGAAGATCCCCTTCGTGCCGGTCCCGGTGCGGTCGCCCCGCACCACCCCTTCGGCCTTGATACGCCGCAGCAAGTCGAGATACTGTTTCATCGTGTTCCGTTTTTTGCCGGCAGCGGCTCCTCCTCTTCGAGTTTCCGCAGCGACAGCACGCCCCGGTTGTCGAGCACCGCATAGGCCGGATTCTTCTCCCAGCAACCCAGGTGGACCACATGCAGCGCCCCGTCGCGGTAGTCGCGTGCGAAATGCATGTGCCCGAAGACGAAGTCATCGACCTCATGCGTCGCGGCATAGCTCCGCGCATAGGCGATCAGCGGCTCGGTGAGCGAAGCGTCGAACCCGCCCGGACCGCCCGTCTCGGCGGCACGGCGGTCGGCGTCGTTGTGCCGCTTGCGCGACTTTCCGCTCCACCAGTGCCCGAAACGCATCGCCCAGTCGGGATGTACGCCCCACGAGAAGAGCCACCGCAACGTCCGCGAGCGGAAGATGCGGTTGAGCAGGCGGAGCATCGGCTGTCCGTCGATGTTCATGTTGTCGCCGTGGGCCACGAAGATGCGCCGTCCGCCGAGTGTGAGCAGCTGCGGCGCAGTGTACACCTCGACGCCGCATTCGCGCGTCAGGTAGTCGCCCACCCACATGTCGTGGTTACCCGTCAGGAAGGCCACGCGCACGCCCCGGTCGGTCAGTTCGGCCAGTTTGCCCAGCGTCCGCACGAAGCCTTTGGGCACCACGCGGCGGTATTCGAACCAGAAATCGAAGATGTCGCCCACCAGGAAGATCGACTCCGCATCGCGCCCCGCCCGGTCGAGCCAGGCGACAAAACGCCGCTCGACCTCCCGGGCTGCGTCCGGATCGCCCGCACCGAGGTGTATGTCCGAGGCGAAATAGTGCATCAACGGGTCAGTTCATCGAGTTTCTCCACCAGGCTGTTGCCGTAGAGATCCTTGGCCACGATGTTTCCGTCCCGGTCGATGAGGAAGTTGGCGGGCAGGCGCTGCACGTTGTAGAGGCGGAGTGCCGCCGATGCGCTGCCGCGCAGGTCGCTTACCGAGATCCACGGCAGCTGCTGTTCCTGCACAGCCGTGATCCACAGCGGCTTGGAGGTATCGACAGCCACCTGATAGACCTCGAATCCACGGTCGGCATATTTGGCATAGATCTCCTTCAGATCGGCATTCAGCGCATTGCCCGTTCCGGCCTCGGCCGACCAGAAGTCGAGCAGCACGACCTTGCCGGCCAACGACGAGAGACGGACCTGCTTGCCGTACATGTCGGTCAGCTCCAGGTCGGGGTAGCCGCGCTCGGTGACCCTCGACATCAGGTCGATCCGGGCATCCATCCGCTCCACCTCGGCCTGCAGCGACTGCACGTAGGGCGAGGTCGGATAGCGGTCGGCGATCGCCTCGGCCACCGTGCGGTAGTAGACCACGTCGCTGTCGCCGTTGAACAGGTAGGTGTCGCCCGGCAGGCGCTGGTAGAGTGCATAGACCGCAGCCAGCGATGCCTTGTTCTCGATGATGAAGCGCAGCTGCTCGCGCCGGATGCGGTAGTACTCGTCGGTATAGGCGCGCACGAGCGAATCACGCTCGGCGGTCTTGTCGCTCATGGCAGCCACGCGGCGCGCAATCTCGTCGAGCCGCTGGGCCCCCGAGACGAACCCCTGGTAGAACTGGCGCAGCAGGGCCGACTCCTCGCTGCCCTCGACCGTATAGTTGCGCACGACGTTCCCGGCCGACGAAAGGGTCACCCGGTCGCCGCCGGCAAGGAGCAGCGGAATGCGTTCGTTGTTGAAGACGACGTTATAGAGCGCGGGCGTAGCCGACACACCGTTCAACTGGAAACGGTAGCTGCCGTCATCGGCCAGTTGCGTGGAATCGACGATCGTCTGCCGCATGGGCGAAGCCTCCTCGAGGTAGACCTTGCGGGCCTCCGTACCGACGAACCGGCCCGAGATCTTCACCTTCGACGATTCGCAGCCGCACAGCACGACCGCCGCCGAACACAGGACGAAAAACGTTTGTCTGTTCATCTGTTTTTTCGCGTTTAATGGCTACAAAGATAGCAAAATTACCCAAACGGCCGCCGATTATTTCGACGAATTGCGATGCTGCCCGTTGTTTTTCGCAAAACCGCGATGCTGCTGCGTCCCCCGGTTTTTCTGCTGCCGCTGCTGCGGATGGTTCTGCCGTCCGGGTTGCGCCCCTTTCTGGGGACGTGCCGAAAAGTGCTGTTTGTAGTCGCTTCGGAGATTGTTTATGGCATTTTCGTCGATTTCGATCGTTCCTCCGGACATTCGCTTGATGTCCCGAACGATCACCTCGTTGTTGGGATGCTCCTGATTGTATTCGTAACTCTTCGTGCGCATGTAGCGGGCCAGGTTGTCCACCGTGCGGGCCACGGCCTGCGGATTGCGCTCCTCGCCGAGCGAACGGATCATCCGCTCGACGTATTTGCCGTAGTGCTTGTAGGCGATGCGCCCCTGCGAATAGGCCATGCGCCGCGGCGTGACGGTCAGGTCCTGGCGCGTGGGCCGCGGATACGGAGAGTCCACATCCAGCTGAAAATCAGACATAATGAACAGGTGATCCCACAGCTTGTGCGTAAAATCGGCCGTATCGCGCAGCAGCGGATTGAGATTGCCCATGACGGCGATGACGGCCCGTGCCTGCCGGTTGCGCTCGCGGCGGTCCTCGATCTCCATGAGCGAATCGATCATCTCATGGATGTGGCGCCCGTATTCGGGAAGGAACAACTTGCGTCGTGTGTAGTTGTAGTTCTTTTTCATAGTGTTATTGCGGTCTTCGCCACTGTTCCGTTTCGTCCGCCGGAGCCTCCGTCCGGCCATCGGCGATAGACCGATCCAAGATCTTTTGCGAGCTCTCCGCGACGGGCTGTCGCCCCCTGCCGGATTGGGTTTACAGCGCGGAAAGTCATAACTTTGGGACAAAAGTAGACAAAATTTCAGGAAAAACAAGACATGGCGAAAGTTTTAATTCTCGACCGTTCAAAAAGCGTGCGAAACATCCTGCGCGAACGTCTCGAATACGAGGGGTTCTCGACCGAGGCCGCCGAGGATGCCCGCACGGCGTCGGAACTCTGCGCGAAGATCCCCTTCGACGTGATCCTCTCCGACACGGCCTGCACGGTCCCCGACGCCGGAGTCCCGTTCATCGCCCTTTCGTCCGAAGCGTCAATCGACTCGGCGGTGCGGGCCGTACGGAACGGCGCCCGGGATTACCTCACCAAACCCATCGACATGAACCACCTGCTGGAATCCATCCGGCAGACGCTCGCGACTCCCGACCCGCAGCCGGCCGCAGCCGCGGCAAATCCCCCGGTGCGCCGCTGCCGCCGCGCCCATCCCGCCGAAACGGAACACATCATCGGCGACTCGCCCCAGATCGAACACGTCCGCCGGCTGATCGACAAGGTGGCTCCGTGCGAGGCGCGCGTACTCATCACGGGAGAGAACGGCACGGGCAAGGAGCTCGTGGCCCGCTGGCTGCATGTCAAGAGCGCACGGGCGGGCGGGCCGTTCGTCGAGGTCAATTGTGCGGCAATCCCCTCCGAACTGATCGAGAGCGAACTCTTCGGCCACGAGCGCGGAGCCTTCACCTCGGCCGTCAAGCAGCGCAAGGGCAAATTCGAACAGGCCGACGGCGGCACGCTCTTCATGGACGAGATCGGCGACATGTCGCCCGCCGCACAGGCCAAGGTGCTGCGGGCCCTTCAGGAGAACCGCATCAGCCGCGTGGGCGGCGACAAGGAGATCGAGGTGGACGTGCGGGTGATTGCCGCAACGAACAAGGACCTCAAGGAGCTGATCCGCCGGGGCGAGTTCCGCGAGGACCTCTACCACCGCATCGGCGTAGTCGTAATCCGCGTCCCGGCCCTGCGCGAGCACGCCGGCGACATCCCGCAGCTGGTCGGGCACTTCATCCGGACGATCTCCGAAGAGTACGGCACGGCACCCAAACCGATCGACCGGGCCGCACTCGAGGCCCTGCAGGGGATGCCGTGGAGCGGCAACATCCGCGAACTGCGCAACGTCGTCGAACGGCTGATCGTCCTCTCGGGCGACCGCATCACGGCCGACGACGTCAGTCTCTACTGCTGACCGGCGGCAGGCGGACCACGATGCGGTCGATGATCCGCAGGGCCGAGGTCAGCCCCGTGAGGTCGGCCGTCACACGGCCGTCGCTGCCGTCGGGCGAACTGTGGCCCACGAGGCGCGCCTCGACACTCCGCTCCTCCGATGCGGGGTCGATCACGGCGGCGTAGACCAGGGCGGGCTGGCCGCTGCCGTAGCGCCCGCCGGTCCATCCGGCCTCCCCTTCGCGGGCCGAGCGGGGCCAGGTGTCGTTGAAATCGGTCGAATGGTTCACCTCGACCTTCACGACAAAACGTCCCCAGGCCGTATCCCGCACGAACCGGGCCTCGAAGCCGCCCCGCGGCGTAGCTCCCGACACCGCATCCGGAAGCGGCTCTTCGCGGGTCGGCAGGTACAACCCGTCGGCATAGCGCACCCCGCGGCGGTGACACCAGTGCGGCAGCGCCTCGCGACGGCGGTTGCCGCCCGCCATGCGCCACGACTGGGAGGCGATCCGCCGCGTGACATAAACCGTGGCAAGATACGCTCCTTCAGGGCTCTCGATCCAGATGGCCATCTGCGGCGGGTTGCGGCGCTTCAGCCCCAGAAAGAGCGGGAAGTCGTGCAACCACTCCGTTCCGGGCTCGACCACCACCTGCAGGGTGCTGTCACCATACGCCACCCCACGGTCGGACGCCCCTCCCCGGCCGGCGGCCGGACGGCCGCCGCACCCGACCAGACACAATACGGCAAAAATCGGCAAACCGAACATCATCCGGCCCCGCGCCGTTCCTATTTTCATCTTCGCATCCATTTGTCCTGCTTGTTTTTATCATTTGTTACCTCAAGGTAACATAAATTGCAAAAAAATATCGGGGTCACCTCGCAACCTCCGGCGCGGCACAACCGGAGCCACCGACCTTGCCATCCGCAGCAGCATCGCACTCCCCGGCTTCAAAGGCGGTCAAACCGCCAGCTACCCCACAGTCCGCATCGTCCCGGACATCCCCGCAGCAGGCAATCCCGCCGGGCTCGTCTGAAACGTCCTCCATCCCGGCTGCCGCCCCGCCGTCGGAGCGGAAAAGCGCATCGACCAGCTCGTCGGCACCGCGGCAGATCCGCTCCCAGCCCGCCTCGCCATCCAACGGAATGCCGTTATAGCAGGGGCAGAAATCCCCGAGCATGGCCAGATAGGTCGTCGCCGAGGCGATGAAGGCGGCCAGCACGGCCACCCGCTCCTCGCACAGCCCGGCCCGCTCGCACACCCGGCGGGTCAGCTCGACCCCGATCCGTTCGCGCTGGGCACGCAGTCCGGCCACCAGCGGGTGGTCAGACGACAGCTCCCAACGATAGAGCCGCCGCAGCGCAGCGTTGCCGCGCAGGCGTGCCACCTGCTCGCGGAACAGCCGCTTGAGAAAGTCAGGCAGGCCGGCCCGGTCGGGCACCCCGTCGGGCAGGCCGAACCAGAAATCGTGGCGGCGGACATAGGCGGCCAGCAGACCATCGACCGACCCGAAATAACGGTAAACCAACACCTTCGACACTCCGGCACGGGCTGCCAGCGCATTGATGCCGATCTGTTCGAACCCCGATTCGCACACCAATTCCCCGACAGTCTCCAGCAGCAGCCGCTCCGTAGCCTCCCGATCGCGTTCCTTCCGTTTCATCCTTTCGCTTGCGGTACACGCTTTTCCAACACATGTTACCGACCGGGAACAAAAGTAGCGGATTTTGCGCAAAGCGCCAAATCCGGAGGGCAAAAAAGAGAGGGGAAAGAGCAAAAACGACCGCACGAAACGGATGCGGCCGAACCGGACGGCACCGGCGGCACAAGGCCGGCACACGAAACGTGCAACGCGGAGCAGCCCCAAACGGCCGGGCCGCCCGGACCGTATTTGACGGGCGACCTGTCCCGGCCGGCGGCTCGGGCTACAGCAGGCCGAGGAGCTCCTCGGGCCGGTCGATCAGGTGCACCGCCCCGGCCCCGACAAGCTCCTCCCGCTCGCGGAAACCCCACGTCACGCCGCACGAACGAACCCCGGCCGCACGAGCCGTCTCCATATCGACGCCCGAATCGCCCACGTAGAGCACCCGATCCGGAGCCGTCCCGGTTCGAGCGAGGATCTCCTCGACCACGGCCGGCGAGGGTTTCAGCGGCACGTCGGGCCGCTGGCCGAAGACCACGTCGAAGGTTTCGGGCGGGAAGAAGAGTCCGATGAGCTTCTCGGTCCCGGCCTGGAACTTGTTCGAGGCCACGGCCAGCCGCAGCCCCCGGCGGCGCAGTTCGGCCACCAGTTCGGGAATTCCGTCGTAGGGTTTCGTATAGGTGTCGATGTGCTCCGTGTAGTACTTCACGAAGTCGGCGCGCACCAGGGCGACGTTCTCGGGCGTGCGCAGCGGTTCAGGCAGCGCCCGTTCGACCAGGCGCAGGATGCCGTTGCCCACAAAATGGCAGTACTCCTCATAGGAGTGCTGCGGGAGTCCCCGCAGCGCCAGCACGGCGTTGCACGAGACGGCCAGGTCGCCGATCGTATTGAGCAGCGTGCCGTCGAGATCGAAAATGACGAGTTCGGTGTTCTTCATCGCATCATTGAGCTTGTTGCGCGCGATCCGGGGCCGCAGCCGGCGCGGCGGGTGGCGCGATCCCCCACCCCAGAGCCGCAACGAGCAGCGACATGAGCGGGGAGACGATATTGAAAATACAGTAAGGCAGATAGACGAAGGTCGAGACGCCCAGCACCGTGGCCTGCGTCATGCCGCACGAGTTCCACGGCACGAGCACCGAGCAGACCGTGGCCGAATCCTCGACCGAGCGGCTCAGCAGACGCTCCTCGAATCCCCGCTCGGCATACAGATCCTTGAACAGGCGTCCCGAGAGGATGATCGAGATGTACTGGTCGGCCGTACAGAGATTGAAGAAGATGCCGGCGCCGACCGTCGAGGCCACGGCCGAGAAGCTCCGACGCACGAAGCGCAGGAAGAGCTCGGTCAGCGAACGCAGCATGCCGCTGCCGGTCATCACGCCGCCGAAGCACATGGCGCAGATGATCAGCCACACGGTATTGAGCATGCCGCTCATGCCGCGCGTCGCAACCAGCGCGTCGAGTTCGGCACTTCCGGTCGGCAGCGCCGTCGGACCGAAGCACGACATGAGCACCCCCTTGAAGCCCGACATGAAGTCGAGCGAGGACACCCCGGCCACCCGGGCGACCAGATCGGGCTGCGCCAGAAGCATCGCCACGCAGGCGAAGACCACGGCGCAGAAGAGCGTGACGATGGCCGGCAGCTTGCGGGCGATCAGGATGCCCGTGGCCAGCGGTACGAGAAGCAGCCACGGCGAGAGGTGGAACGACGAGGCCAGTGCGGCGGCATAGGCCCCCGACTCGGAGGCCGCGCCGTGGTCGAGCCAGAAACCCGCGGCAGTGAAGACACCCAGCGCCACGGCCATCGAGGGCACGGTCGTATAGAGCATGTAGCGGATGTGGGTGAAGAGCGACACGCCGACCGTGGACGAGGCGAGCACGGTCGTGTCCGACAGCAGCGAGAGTTTGTCGCCGAAATAGGCGCCCGAGATGATGGCGCCGGCAACCCACCCTTCGGGGAACTCCATCGCCCGGCCGATACCCATCAGCGCTACGCCGATGGTGGCGATCGTCGTCCACGAACTGCCCGTCATGAGCGACACGACGGCACAGATGGCGCACGAGGCGACCAGGAAGAACGACGGATGCAGGACCTCGAGCCCGTAGTGGATCATCGTGGGCACCACGCCCGAGACCATCCACGTGCCGGAGATGGCTCCGATGAGCAGCAGGATCAGGATGGCCGAGGCCGAGGCGCGGATGTTGTCGATGATCGCCTCCTCGAGCACCGCCCAGCGGCAGCGGTAGATGCCGATCGAGAGCATGACGCAGACCGACGTGGCGGAGAGCAGCGCGATCTGGCTGCCGCCGTTGATGGCATCGCCCCCGAAGGCGCGGATCACGACATAGAGCAGCAGCGTCAGCACGGCCAGCGGAATGGCCGACACCCAGGGCGAGGGCCGTTTTTGTATTTTTCGAGTCATTTCACGTTTCGGTTAAGCCGTTTCCGGCCGGCAAAAATAGTGAAAAAAATCGGTGTTCCGCACCCAGGGTCCGAAGCGGAAGGATCAGCGGCGGGAAAATGCGGAACAGGGAATGGTGCGGAGAGATACGCCACAACATCATCCGAGCAAGATACGGCCGCATTTGACCCGCCAGCGCATTTTTTTCCTCCCGAAAGCGGTGTTTTGCGGAATTGTTGTATATTTGACCGGGACAACAACACGGCCGAACCCATGGAGATGCTGCGCAACGTCATCCGATTCTACATCGACGGCTTCCGGGAGATGACCCTCGGACGGACGCTTTGGGCCATCATACTCATCAAGCTGTTCGTCCTGTTCGCCGTGCTCAAGCTCTTCTTCTTTCCCGACCTGCTCGCCGGAAAAAGCGACGACGAGCAGGCCCGACACGTGCTCGAAAACCTGACAACCACCCACCAACCATGATCTCCGATTACCTCTCGACCGTCGATTGGTCGCGCGCGCAATTCGCCCTGACGGCCATCTACCACTGGCTGTTCGTCCCGCTCACGCTCGGGCTGGGATTCCTTGTCGCCATCATGGAGACGCTCTATGTCCGCACGGGCGACGACTTTTGGCGCCGCACCACCAAATTCTGGATGCGCCTGTTCGGCATCAACTTCGCCATCGGCGTGGCGACGGGCATCATCCTCGAATTCGAGTTCGGCACCAACTGGTCGAACTACTCCTACTTCGTGGGCGACATCTTCGGCGCCCCGCTGGCCATCGAGGGCATCCTGGCCTTCTTCCTCGAGAGCACGTTCGTGGCCGTCATGTTCTTCGGCTGGAACAAGGTCTCGAAGGGGTTTCACCTCGCGGCCACATGGCTCACGGCCTTCGGGGCCAACCTCTCGGCATGGTGGATTCTCGTGGCCAACGCCTGGATGCAGCACCCCGTGGGCTGCACGTTCAACCTCGCGACCGTGCGCAACGAGATGAGCTCGTTCGCCGAGGTGGCCCTCTCGCCCGTGGCCGTGAACAAGTTCCTGCACACGGTGACCTCATCGTTCGTACTGGCCGCACTCTTCGTCGTGGGGGTCAGCGCCTGGTACCTGCTCCGCGGGCGCGAGAAGCGCATGGCCTCGAAGAGCATCGCCGTGGCCGCGGCATTCGGGTTCGTCTTCGCCCTCGTAACGGCCTTCACGGGCGACCGCTCGGGCGCCGTCATCGCACGCACGCAGCCCATGAAGCTCGCCGCCATGGAGGCCCTCTACGAAGGGAGCGAAGGGGCTCCGCTCACGGTCGTCGGGGTCCTCCAGTCCGAAGAAAAACGCTCGGCCGGGGAGACGTTCCATTTCCGGATCGACATCCCAAAGTTGTTGTCCATCATGAGTTTCCGCGACGCCGAGGCCTATGTGGCCGGCATCAACGACCTGATCGAAGGCAATGCCGGACGCGGCATCCTGTCGGCCGAGGAGAAGATCGCACGCGGACGCGCCGTCGTCGCCACGCTCGACCGCTACCGCACGGCTCGCGACGAGGGCGACGAGGGGACGATGCGGCAGATCGAGGAGCTGTTCGACCCCGACACGGCGCAGGGCGAACACTTCCTGCGCGAATACTTCGCCTACTTCGGCTACGGGTACATCGACGACGTGCAACAGCTCGTGCCCAACGTCCCGCTGCTCTTCTACTCGTTCCGTGTGATGGTCGGCGCCGGCTGCCTGTTCATCCTCGTGCTGGGGCTCGTCTGGTGGTACAACCGCCGCGACCGCCTCGCCTCGAAACGCTGGCTGCTGCATACGGCCGTATGGTGCATCCCGCTGGCCTACGCCGCCTCGCAGGCCGGGTGGATCGTCGCCGAGGCGGGCCGCCAGCCGTGGGCCATCCAGGAACTGATGCCGGTGGGCGTCGCCGCCTCGAAGATCCCGAGCGGGTCGGTCACCACGACCTTCATCCTCTTCCTCGTGCTCTTCACGGCGCTGCTCGTCGCCGAACTGAGCATCCTCTTCCGACAGATCAAACTGGGTCCCGAACCCGAAAAATAACGCCGCGCCATGGATACCCTCACCTTCCTGCAACACTATTGGTGGTTCATCATCTCGCTGCTGGGCGCCCTGCTGGTCTTCCTGCTCTTCGTGCAGGGCGGGCAGGCGCTGCTCTACCGGATCGGACACACGGACGAGGAGCGCAACCTGATCGTCCATTCGCTGGGCCGCAAATGGGAACTCACCTTCACGACGCTCGTCACCTTCGGCGGGGCCTTCTTCGCCTCGTTCCCGCTCTTCTACTCCACGTCGTTCGGCGGCGCGGTCTACGTCTGGATGGCCATCCTGCTCTGTTTCGTCGTGCAGGCCGTGGCCTACGAATACCGCCGCAAGCCCTCGAATGTCTTCGGGGAGCGCACCTACGACGCCTTCCTGCTCATCAACGGCCTCCTCGGGCCTCTGCTGCTGGGCATGGCCGTCGGGACGCTCTTCACGGGGGCGGAGTTTACGGTGGACCGTCTCAACCTGGCCAACGCGGCCGGAGGGGGTTCGGCGGTGATCTCGCAATGGGCGACCCCCTGGCACGGACTGGAGGCGGCCGCAAATCCCCGCAACTGGGGGCTGGGGCTCTCGGTCATGCTGCTCTCGATGATTCTGGCCTGCCAGTTCCTCGCACACGACATCGACGACGAACCGATCCGGCTCCGCATCCGCAGCTGCCTGCGCCGCATATCGGGCGGATTCGTCGCCGTGTTCGTCATCTGGCTGCTCTGCCTCCTCACGGCCGACGGATGGACGGAGGATCCCGCCACGGGCGTGATCTGCGCAGAACCCCACAAATACCTGCACAACCTGCAGGAGATGCCCGCCGTGGCAGCCCTGCTCCTCGCCGGCATCGTCGCCGTGCTCTGGAGCATCGGCATGGGGTGGCAGGGGAAGCGACGGGCCATCTGGTTCGGCGGTGCAGGCACGGTGTTCACGGTGCTGGCCCTGCTGCTCCTGGCCGGATGGAACAACACGGCCTACTACCCTTCGCTCACGGAGATGCAGTCGTCGCTGACGATCCGCAACTCGTCGTCGAGCGAATTCACCCTCCGCACGATGGCCTGGGTCTCGCTCTTCGTCCCCTTCGTCGCGGCCTACATCGCCTACGCCTGGCGTGCTTTGACCCGCAAACCCGTCACCCGCGAGACGATGCGGCAGGACGACCACTCGTACTGACCGCCGCACGTCCGACAGCAGACGAGGGCGGAGGCACATGCCTCCGCCCTCGTCTGTTTCCGGTGCGGACCTTCGTCCCGCAAAGGCTATTTCTGCTCCTCGGGACCGCCGCCGAAGGGATACTGGTGCTCGTGCACGTCGTCGAACCGCATGCCCCGCTCGTAGGTCTTCATCGCGCGGCGCGACATACCCATCGACGAGAAACCGCCGTCGTGGTAGAGGTTCTGCATCGTCACCTTGCGCGTCAGGTCCGAGAAGAGCGTCAGCACGTAGTCAGCGCAATCCTCGGCCGTGGCGTTGCCCAGCGGCGACATGCTCTCGGCAAAGGACATCAGGTCGCCCAGACCCAGCACGCCGCTTCCGGCCGTGGTCTGCGTCGGCGACTGCGAGACGGTATTGATGCGCACGTGCTTCTCACGCCCGTAGATGTAGCCGAAGCTGCGGGCGATCGACTCGAGCAGCGCCTTGGCGTCGGCCATGTCGTTGTAGCCGTAGAGGGTGCGCTGTGCGGCGATGTACGAAAGGGCCACGATCGAGCCCCACTCGTTGATGGCGTCCTTCTTGCGGGCCACCTGAATGGCCTTGTGGAACGAGATGGCCGAGATGTCGAGCGTCTTCGAGAGGAAGTCGTAGTCCAGATCGTCGTAGGTGCGGCCCTTGCGGACGTTGGGCGACATGCCGATCGAGTGGAGCATGAAGTCGAACTTGCCGCCGAAGTGCTCCATGGTCTTGTCGATCAGGTTCTCCAGATCGGCGACGCTCGTGGCGTCGGCCGGGACCACGATCGTGTGGCACTTCTCGGCCAACCGGTTGATGGTTCCCATGCGGATGGATACGGCGGTATTCGTAAGCACGATCTCGGCACCCTCCTCCACGGCACGTTCAGCCACTTTCCAGGCGATCGACTGCTCGTTGAGCGCTCCGAAGATCAATCCTTTCTTTCCTTTCAATAAGTTGCAAGCCATTGTCTTTCCAATTTTAAAATCCGGTGCAAAGATACGAAATTTTCGGAAAGTCCGCCTCCCGGGCGGAAAAACGTCGGCAGATGCCACCCCCGCCGCCCCGAAGGGCATTCCGGGCCGCCGGCGGGACAGATTCCGCCGGCGGCCCGGCACACCGTCACTTCGAATAGTCGGGCGCCTCGGCCACGCCCCAGTGCGTGTTGGGCTCCGGCCCCATCTTCAGGCGGAGCGTGGCGCCGTCGGTCATCTCGTCGCGGAAGAACCAGCAGCGGTCGAGCGGCTTGCCACCGAGCGTGGCCGACTGCACATAGCAGTCCTCGGGGCCGTTCGCCTCGGTCTCGATCACAAAACGCCCGCCGCGTCCGTTGCGGATAACCACCCGGTCGAACTGCGGGCTGCCGATCTGGAAGGTCGGGCGCAGGCTCGTACCGCCCTGTACGTCGAACAGGCCCATGGCCGCCATCACGTACCACGCACCGAGCTGTCCCTGATCCTCGTCCTGCCCGTATCCGTAGCCGTGCTCGCCGTCCGTGCCGTAGAACTCGTCGCAGATGAGCCGCGTCCACTTCTGCGTGAGCCACGGCATGCCCGAATAGTTGAACAGCCACGAGATGTGGAGGCTCGGCTGGTTGCCGTGGTTGTAAGGGCTCTCGAGGCCCGAGAAGGCATTGACCACCTTGCCGCCGCCGAAGATCGAGGCGCGGGCCGCCGTGAAGATCGAGTCGAGGCGCGTGTTGAAGGTCTCGCGGCCGACCCGCTCGACGAGCGCCACGGGATCACCCGGCACGAAGAAGGTATACTGCATGGCATTGCCCTCCTGGAAGCCGCGCCACGACTCGAGGGGATTGAAGCGCTCGAGGAACGAACCGTCGGCCCGGCGCGGGCGGATCAGCTTCAGATCGGGATCCATCAGGCGCTCCCATCCCTTCGACAGCCACATGAGCCGCTCGTAGTCGGCCTCCCGGCCGAGCGCCTTGGCCCACTGCGCCACGGCATAGCTGCTGAACGAATATTCGAGCGTGTGCGAAGCGCTGAAGGTCGAACCGGCAGGCCGCAAATCGGGCTGCGATCCGTCGTCGAAGGGGGCATAGCCGAGTTCGACGAAAGCGCCGACATCCGTCTTGCCGGCCCCCTCGGGACGGTCTTCCCAGGCCAGTTCGTTCTTGAGGGCCGCCTCATAGGCCTTCTCGACATCGAAGTCGCGGATGCCGCACTGGTAGGCCCCGGCCATCACCACGCTCACCATGTTGGTGCCCACACCCGAGACATACTTGCTGCAGGCGAGGCCGTCGCCGAGCCATCCGGCATCGTCGTAGACGAGAAGCTGGCTGCGGATGAAGTCGTTGTAGTAGTCGGGATAGGCCAGCGCCCAGAGCAGCGTCAGGTTCCAGTAGGCACCCCACACGGCGTCGGTATTGTAGAGGCAGAAGGCCGGACGCCCGTCCTCGCCGGCAGGAATCCGCCCCACCGTGCCGTCATGACGCGGATAGGAGCCGTCCACGTCGCTGGCCACACCGCGGCCGAGCAGCGCATGGTAGAGACCCGTGTAGAACTTGATGCGTGCAGCCTCGCTGCCGCCCTCGACCGCAATGCGTCCCAGCCCCTCGTCCCACTTGGCGGCGGTGCGGCGGCGCACGTCATCGAAGTCGAGCCCGTCGGCTTCGGCGCGGAGGTTGGCCCGGGCATTCTCCACCGAGGTGTAGGAGAGTCCGATGCGGAGCTCGATCCGCTCGTCGGCCGAAGTCCGGTAGCGCAGGGCGACACCGGCCCCGACACCGCGGAGCTCATCCCCTGCAAAGGGCGTCTCGCCCCGACGGTAGAGCTGCCACGAATCGGCCCCGCGGCTCAGCTCGGCATAGAAATAGACCCCGACGGTAGCCCCGGGCTGGTACTTCTGGGCATAGAGCGGTTCGTAGACGGCATACCCCTCGACATGCTGCGGATCGGTCACACGGACAAGGGCATCGACCACCGGGCCGCTCTCCCCGATGGCGTTGCCGATGTCGAAGAGGATGTTCGAGGCTTCGGATGCGGGGAAGGTGTAGCGCTGGAACCCGACGCGCGTGGTGGCCGTCAGTTCGGCGCGGACCCCGTAGTCCTTGAGCAGGACCGAATAGTAGCCCGGCTCGGCGTGCTCGTCGGCCTTGTCGAAGCGCGAGCGGAACCCGGCATCGGGATCTTCGAGACGACCCGGCACGGTCTGCACCTCGCCCACGGTGGGCATCAGCAGCACACCGCCCACCTGAAACTCATGCAGGCAGGGGAATCCCTCGATCGAGGTGTGCCCGTCCTCGTAGCCCACTGCCTCCCAGCCGCTCGGACTGGTATAGCTGCCGTTGGTCGAGGGACCCAGTTTGGCCATGCCGAACGGTTCGGCCGCCGGCGTATAGAAGAACCAGCGGCTGTGGATCGACCCCAGGTTGGGGTTCACGTAATCGGCCGGTCGCGGTGCATCCGCACAGGCCGTCGCAGCGCAGCAGGCTGCGGCTAAAAGAATCAGTCTTTTCATAATCTCCTGTCAAAAAAGGGAGGGCCGTCCGTCGGGACCGGCCCCCGAACGGCCGGAGGAGGGCCTGACCATCCCTCTTCCGGCCGTTCATCGGTTCTTCGGATGTATGTGCGGATCAGCGGCTGAGACGCACGAACACGTTTTCGTAAGGTTGGAGCGTGAGCGATGCGGTACGCTTGCCCGTCGGTTCGTCGAGGGCATTGACCACCTCGAACGTCAGCGGATTCCCCGCGGCGTCGAGCAGCGTGAGCTCGGCCTCACGGCCGTCGGTCTCGCGGAGGTTCACCAGCACGGCGCCCTGCCCGGCCCGCGACGGCGAGCACGAGGTCATCAGCACATGGTCGCAACCCGTGCGGAAGAACGACTTCGACCAAGCCTTGCCGTTATCGGCGCCGGCCGCCGGCATCACGCGGGCATAGAGCGGGATGCGGTTGCCCCAGCCAAAGGCAGAAGCCTCGGCGTTCGACGTATCGGCACACGAGGTAAGCGTGTAGCTCCAGTTGAGCTCACCCTCCTGCGAGGCGCGGAAGTTCGTCGTCCAGTAATTGTTCGTCACCCACGAGAAGAGGTGCGGCTTTTCATAGGTGCGCGGCTGGCGGTAGGGATCGTTCAGCAGCTCGCCCATCATGAAGAGCGGCATGGCGTCGCAGCTCACGAGGATCTGCGCCCGGTCGTTGCGCACCGAGACAAAGTTCTGGACCGTATTCCACGACGCCGTGGTTCCGGGAATCTGGTTCTCTCCGGCATAGACCACGCCGCCCGGCACGTCGAAGGCCAGCCGGCCGCCCTCGAGGGCGAACGGGAAGGCCACATAAAGGCCCGACGGATCGGTCTCGGGAAGACGGCGCGCCGCATAGTGGAGATCGATGCGCTTGACGTCGTTGTAGAGGCGCACCTCGACCCGCACGCCGAAATCGGGATCACACCCTTCGGCCGTACCGCGGAACGAGACGGTCGTATAGATGTCGCCGGTGGTCGCACCCGTGAAGCGGACGTCGCGCAGCCCCGAACGGCGGTAGCGCTCGAAGACCTTGCGCTCCATCTGGTGGCGGTCACCCTCGAGCGACTCGTAGATGAAGTCGCCCAGTTTCCATTCGGCACCGCCATCGACCAGCTCCAGGCCCAGCTCCTTGTCCACGAGCGAGCGGATGCCGCCCGTAGCGGGGTCGAACTCCAGGCGGTAGAAGTCGTTCTCGACCGCATGGTCGGCCGGCTCGAAAGCCTCGGGCTCGGCGGCGCGGCCCTCGTCGAGCACCACCTCGTAGGTCTTGTACCCCATCGCCGGGATCCGGTCGGCCCAGATGGCATAGTAACGTCCCTCGCTGCGCGAGCGGATCGGCTCGACGGAGAGTGCATGGCCCTGCTCGTCGAGCAGACGGAAGGCACGGTCACGCGGGATCACCTCGAAGTCGATGTAGACGGTCGTCAGCGCCGAACGCTCCCAGCCCAGCGGGTTGAAGAAGGTCAGCGTCGGACGCTCCGAACGGTGCAGGTCGCCCTGAAGCCGGCCGATCGAGGTCTCATAAAGCATCTGCGCACTCTTGAGCGCCTCCCAGACATAGGAGCCCTTCTCGGCCCACTGCACCTGCGAGTTCTCGCACTGCGGGTCGCTGATGCTCTCCGCGGCACCAAACGTATGCTCGTCATAGAAGAGCAGGTTCTCGTGGATGCGACGCATCTCGTCGTGCATTCCCTCGACACCTTCATCGCCCGCCATGCCGGCCATCGAGAGCATGCCGCCGATGGTGATCATGTCGGACTGCGTCTTGCGCGAAGCTGCCGTTTCACGGGCTGCCGAGCCGAATCCGTCGGTCCACCAGTCGGGATAGGCCGCACGGTAAACGGGAAGACGGTCGCCGTATTTCGTATCGATCTGCTCGAGGAATTCATGTACGGTCGCGCTGCGCAGCTTGGGCCATGCGTAGTGCTCGTTCCAGTCGCGGATCAGCGCGCACTCCTGCATCGACGGAGGCGAGTTGTCGGTGGAGTATCCCGAGTACTGGGCCGCAATGAGCGGGAAGTCGTAGCCGCCGCGGCGCAGCGAGCGGATGTAGGAGAAGACCCCGTTGCGGACACCCTCCATATCGCCGCGGTCGATGCCCCAGAAATTGGCCGTCATGTAGTGATCGGCGCGGAACGAGAGGAGGCTCTTGCCCGATGGCGACTCCCAGCGGTAGAGCGTCGGACGGTCGAAGGGGATCAGGGCGCGGTGGCCGTTCGAGCCCATCGTCAGGTACTTGACCCCGAGATCGGGCAGGTAGTCGGCCAGACACCAGGCCACGCCGTTCACATCGTCCTGCATGGCCGTCTCGACCGGAATACCCAGTTCGTGGAAGCGGGCGATCGGCGCCAGGAAGGTCTTGTAGGCATTCTCGCCCGAGAGCTCCGACATGTTGAAGAACATGGCCGTCACTTCGATCTGGCCGTTCTTCACGAAGCGCAGGAAGCGCTCGACCTGCTCGGCGGGACGGATGCGCAGCCACTCGCGCACGGCCCACGAGGCCTCGCACGTCCAGCGGAACTTCGCGTCGTCGGGATAGTCGGCCGTCGCCTCGCAGTACTCGATGGCGTAGTCGATATAGCGCAGGTGCTCGGTGAGGATCTCGGTCTGCGGCTTCGTATAGCCGATGTCGGTGTGGGTGTGCTGCACGAGATAGACCGTCCAGCGCTCGGCCGGAAGGATCTCCGTCTCGACCGAACGGTCGCCGTCCGGCGTCTTGAGCGCGAAGCGCACCCGGCGGCCGTCATACCCCTCGGGAATGCCGACCTGCACGCGGTTCAGACCCGGGGCGAGCTTCAGTTCACCGCCGGCCTTGCCGTCGTAGCTCCATGCCGCCTTGCGGGGTTTCGCATCCCAGTTGGCGATGTCGAGCGTCACGGGATGGAGCAGCTCATCCTGCGTCCGGCCGTAGATCAGCGCCGGTTCGGACTCGGCTGCAAAGAGCGAGATGCCTGCGCCCGCCGGAGCGCTCTTCACCGGAGCCGAAGCCTCGAACGTCACGGCGTCGAGCACCATCCAGCTGCCCGAAACCGTACGGACCGAGAGGATGTTGTCGCCCGCGCGGAGCGTCCCGGCCGGAATTTCGACCTCGGCACAAAGGCCTTTCGACGAGGTCTTGCGCGTATCGAGATAGTTCTGATCGGCTCCTGCGGGGGTCTGAACCTCCGTGCGGAAATCGTTGAGTGCGATCTCGAGCCGCGGAGCCGAACCGCTGTGGACCTCAACGAAGTCGAGCTTCAGCCGCAATGCGGCCTCGGGATCGGCCTCGCGGACCCCGAAACGGACCAGCAGCCCGCCCTGCGGATTGCCCGCCCAGCTGTCGGAGGGGCCCGGAATGACGAACGGGACGTCCGATGCCGAACTGTGCCCGACCGTATAGAGCGCCGTGCATCCGGGGAAACGTTTCGAAATGTCGGAATAGCTTCCGTCGTCGAGCGCAAACTCGGACGACGAACCGTCGGCCTTGCCAATCTGCCACAGCCGCACCGGATACGGGCGGGCCCAGAGGCCCGACCATATCAGTGTCAGCAGTACGGACAGCAGCACAAATCTGCGGTTTGTCATACGTTATACGTTTTTATATGCGGTGAATATTCTTCCGTTCTATTCGGCGTCGAGCCACGTGATGTCGGTCATCGCGGCCACATGCGAACCGGTCTCATCGGTGATCTCCGTACCGACATTGAGCGTCAGCGGCCAGTAGGCCATCAGCCCCTCTTCCGTGCCGGTGAACGAGCACTTCACATCGGAAGCCACCTCATCGGCCGTGCGGGCGTCCTCCCAGATCGAAACGTTCTGAATGTCGCCGCGCATGTAGCGGTCGCTGTAGTAGGGCGAGGTGCCCAGCTGCAGGTCGGAGGCCGAAGCGGCCAGCGTGCCGCAGTTTACCGAGCTCTTCTGCTCTCCGTCGAGGTAGAAGACCATCTTGCCGCCCGCCTTATAGGTCGCCGCAATGTGATACCACGTATCGAGTTCGATCGTGCAGCATCCGCCGCCGTTCCAGTTGTTGGCATCGGCATCGTAGATGTAGAACTGCAGCTGGTTGCCGTTGTTGCGGACCATGAAACCGCCGGTACCGGACTCATTGGAGATGATGCACTGGTCACCCGAAGCGAACTCCGAGAAGCGGACCCGCATCTCCACGGTGAAGGCATCCTCCAGCCCCCAGTCGGACGAGGCTCCCAGGTTCATCTTCGAACCCAGGCCGAAATGTGCGATACCCGGTTTGACGACATTCGCCTTGAAGGCTGCAATGGCCTCCTCGAGCAGTTTCGCCGCATTGGTGTAACCCTCTTCGCGCGAGGTGTTGTTCATGATGAAGTAGGCCTGGTCGATCCGTGCCTGCAGGGTCTTCTTCGACCCCGGGGCGATATCGCCTTCGGAGGTTCCCTCCTCGACTTCGGCGATGAGCGTCTCCGCCTCGCGGATCACCTCCATGAGCGCCCGCTGCGCATCCGACACCCCGTCGTCGCTGCACGATGCGAGGAACAGTCCGGCACAGCAGCACATCAGCGCCAATCTCTTGACTATCGTTTTCATAGTTGTCTCGTTTTATCTTCGGTTGGAATGTACTCGGTTAATTGTAGCCTTCGTTCTGTCCCAGGGTCGTCCAGTCGGGCATGCCGTCGAACTGCGACTGCGGGATCGGACGAACCACATGGTAGTCCTGGATGTTGTCCACGGCGTCGGGGTTGTAGAGCTTCACGCGCTCGATGAGTTTGCCCAGACGCTTCAGGTCCAGCCGCCGCTGCCACTCGCCGGCCAGCTCGCGGGCACGCTCCTCGAGGATAAAGTCCACGGTCATGTCCTCCTCGGTGACGGTCATCGCCTCACGCCAGGCCTCGTTCTGCTCGGGATCCTCCGAATCCTGGCGGATGGCTCGCTCGCGCAGCGTCATGATATCCTTGGCGGCAGCCTTCAAATCGGGGTTGGCGCGGCGGATGTTGGCCTCGGCGCGGATCAGGTAGAGCTCGCCCAGACGGATCACCGGATAGGAACGGTCCGAAAGCGTGGACATGTTGCCCGGACGGGTGTGGTCGTAGAACTTGGTCATGCCGATGAAGGTCCAGCGGTCCTGCGGAACGCCCTTGGCATCATACATGTCGTTGCGGTCGAAGAAGGTGTAGCAGGTCTTCATGCGCTCACGCTCGGCTGCGGGCAGCACGTCGGGGCAGCAGTAGAGCGCCGTATCGATGTACTCGCGCCACTGGTTGTCGGGAAACTCCGAACGGTCGTCTGCCGGATCGTTGTAGTACCACACCCACTGGTGCAGATCCCGCCAGCGGAGGTCGGCCTCACGGTCGAAATTGTCGATGTAGTAGAGCGACGGGATGGCCTGGCAACCGCCGTAACCGGTCCACTTGAGCATCGTCTGCACGCCGGGGAAGCGGTCGATGTACATGGCATACCACTGCCAGTAGCCGTTACCCTGTGCATAGGACTCATCGTTGGTGAAGTTCGTCGTCCAGATGAACTCGTCGTTGGTCTTGTCGTCGGCCCAGAGGTCCTTGAGCGACGGCGTCAGCTCGAAGCCGTAAGGGCCGTCGATCACCTCGGAAGCCAACCGCTCGGCATCCTCGAACTGCTCGTGGTAGAGATACATGCGCGCCAGGAAGGCCTTGGCCGTCGGCATGTCGATGCGTCCCGCCTCGGAGGTGCGCTCGTCGGGCAGCATCCCCTCATTGACAACCTGCTCCAGACCGCCGATGATCTCCTTGTAGAAGTCCTCGCGCGTGGAGCGGCGGGCCTCCATACCCTCCGTCTCGTCGGTCGTGCGGGGCAGATACGAATCGCCCCACGTCTCGGTGATGATCCACAGGAACATCGAGCGCATCACGATCATCTCGGCCTTGTACTGCTGTTTCTCGTCTTCATTGGCAAAGGGCGTCGTATCGATGGTCTCCATGAACATGTTGATGTTGGCCAGCGCCTTGTAGCAGTGGTTCCACAGCCACGAGACATTGCCGTTGTTGGCATCCAGTCCGTAGTAGTCCGTAAGGCCCGTATCGCCCTGGTTCTTGCCGCGCAGGAAGATATCCGTGCCCAGCTCGGTCATCAGCGGCCAAACACCGTCGCCGCCGTAGAGGTTGTTGATCTTCGTATAGGAGAGGTTCACGAACGCCTTAAGTCCGTTCTCCTCATTGAAAATATCGGTGGTCGATCCGTAAGACTCCTCCTCCAGGAAGCTTTCGCAGCCGGTGACACCCGCAAGCAGAGCGGCGGAGGCGAGGATCGTTGCTATCTTTTTCATGGTCGTTGTGTTTTAGGATTAGAACTGAACGCTGGCTCCGAAGATGTAATAGGACTCCCACCACGAGATACCGCCCTGGTCACGGAACTGGCTGTATCCCCACGGATCGTTCATCGTGAAGTAGAAACGCGTCTTCTTGACGATACGGCCCATCCACCGCTCGGGCAGCGTGTAGCCCACCGTGATGTTGCGGATGTTCACGTAGTCGTTGTCGTAGTAGCCGGCAGCGTCGAGGTACTTGATCGACTGGCCCTCGACCGGACGGGGATAGCGGTTGGTCGGATGCTCGGGCGTCCAGTAGTCGATCTTGTAGGTGTTCCAGCGGCCCAGCTCGTTGGCCCAACCGCCGGTACTGCGGCCGTCATAGGCCAGGGCGCCGAACTCGCCGTAGATATCTACCGAGAAGTCGAGGTTCTTCCACTGTCCGCTGATCGACAGCCCGCCGACCCAGTCGGGGCGCGTCGTGCCGAGGATCGTGCGGTCGTTGCCGTCGATCACGCCGTTGCCGTCGAGATCGGCCACCTTCACCTCGCCGGGCTTCTGCCCGTAGAGAGCGGCCATGTCGGCCTCGTCAAGCTGCCAGATGCCCACCTGCTTGTAGTTGTAGTGCACGCCGTTCACCGGATAGCCCACGAAGAGGTTGTTGTTCAGGTCCTGCTTCATGTTGGGATCCTGCAGGCGCACCAGCTCCTCCTTGTTGCGGTAGTAGGAGAGATTGACGTTGAGCGTGAAGTCCTTTTTCTGAATGGGGACCGTCGAGAGCGATACCTCCCAACCGCGGTTGCGCGTATCGCCGATGTTCGTCCAGGCCTGGTTGAAGCCCGTGGTATAGGGGAGCACCTTCAGGTAGAGCAGGTCGTAGCTCTTCGAGTCATAATACTCGACCGTACCGAAGATGCGGCCGTTCAGGAAACCGAAATCCAGACCGATGTCGAGCATCTTGTTGCGCTCCCAGCCCAAGGTCGGGCGTCGGACGGGTCGAGGGCTCCAGACCCGGCAGGTGGGTTTCGCCTCCGAACCCGAAGTTGGCGTAACGGCCGAAGAGCGAACCGAGCGTGGCGTAGGCCGCAATCGAGTAGTTACCCGTCATACCGTAGCTGGCGCGCAGCTTGAGGTTGGTGATCCAGTCCACGTTGTCCTTGACGAAGCTCTCCTCCGAGATGCGCCAGGCCACGGCAGCCGAGGGGAAGAAGGCCCACTTGTTGCCGGGCGAGAGCTGCGAGGCACCGTCCTCGCGGAACGAAGCCGTCACGATGTAGCGGTCGTCGAAGGTATACTGCAGGCGGCCGATGACCGAAACCATCTGGTTGCGGATGAAGCCCGAGCTGATCGACTTCGAGTCGGTCAGACGGTTCATGTTGTACCACAGGTAGGCGGGCGACTCCTGATCCTTGCCCGACATCGAGGAGTTCACCGTCTGGCGGTTCTGCATCTCGAAGATGGCCGACACGTCGATGGCGTGTTTGCCGAAGGTCTCCTTGTAGTTGAGGATGTTGTTCCACACCCAGTCGGCCTTGCGGTTGTTGTGCATGCCGGCGACGTTACGCTCGTCGGTGTACCCCACGCTGCGGTTGTCATAGTAGTATCCGCGCGAGGAGAAGGCCGGCGTATAGGCGAAGTTGGTATTGAAGGTAAGGCCCTTGTAGAGGTCCACCTGCGCGAAGAAACGCATATAGATCTTCCACTCCTCGGTCTTGTCCTCATAGGCACCGTCCGTTTCGTTCATGTAGGGGTTCTTCACGAACGGGTCGCCGAACGGATATTCGTTGTAGGAACCATCCTCATTATAAACGGGAGTCAGCGGCGACATGTGGAGGAACGTGTCGAACATGTCGGGCTTGTCGTGGCTCACGTTGTAGAACGCCCGGTTCGAAATACCCACCTTCAGGAAAGGCAGCACCTGATGCGTCAGGTCGGTGGTCAGGTAGAAGTAGTCGCGGTGGTCGCCCTCGTAGCGCTCCTCGTTGTTCTTGTAGTTGAACGAGATCTTGTACTGGGTCTTTTCGTTGCCCGAGGCGATGGTCAGCGAATGGCTGTGCCACAGGCGCTTCTGGTTGAAATAACGGCCCATCCAGTCGGTGTTCATCTTGCCCATGTTGGCGATCTCGGCGCCGAAGAAGGCCTTGCTGTCGTCCTCGGGCGAATTCCACACGCCGGCAGCACGGCTGGCCTCACGCTGGAAGGCGATGTACTCGTCGGCATCCATCACGTCGAGCGTGCCCCAGTTATTGACGCCCACACCCACGAAACCGTCGTAGGTGACCTTCGTCTCGCCCTTCTTGGCCTGCTTGGTGGTGATGAGGATCACACCGTTGGCACCCTTCGCACCGTAGATGGCCGTCGAGGAGGCATCCTTCAGAATGTCGATCGACTCGATGTCGCCCGGGTTAATCGAAGTGAGCGTCTCGTCGTAGGGAATGCCGTCGAGCACGATCAGCGGGTCGTTGCCCGCATTGGTCGAACGCGTACCGCGGATGCGGATCGAACCGCCATCGACACGGATACCGGCCACACCGACCAGGCTGGTGGTCAGGTCGTAGGCCGGGATACGGGCGATCTGCTCGGCCGACACCGAAGCCACCGATCCGGTGATATCCTTACGCTTCATGGCCGTATAACCGGTCACCACGACATCCTCCAGACCGATCATGTCCTCGCGCAGCGTCACGTCGATCTGCGTACGCGAACCGACCTTCTCCTTCTGCGACATCATACCGAGGAAACTGAATTCCAACTCATCATTGCTTCCTACCCCCTCGATGCGGTAGGCGCCCGAAGCATCGGTCGATACGCCGAGCGAACCACCCACGACCGTCACGGCCGCTCCGGGAATCGGGTCGCCCTTGCCGTCGCGGACCGTTCCGCTGACGGCACGCCCTTGTGCGGGGGGGGGAACTTCTGTCTGCGACGTGGACCGGGCCGGTTCCGACCCGGCTGCGGACAACGTCACGGGCAGCAGCGAGACCGCCAACAAAAGGACCGCACACTTTCTGAAGATTCCGCCCGATCCGTCCCAACGGGTCCGTGCGGAAGTCTGGTACAGATTCTTCATAACAGATTCATTTAGGTTAGTGTTTTTATGTTTGAATTATATATGTTTGTTCATACATACATTCGTACCACAAATATAGGAAGAGATTTTCAAAAATGCAATACTTCGAATCTTTTTTCATCATTTTCCGACTCCGGACTCCCGGACACGGCACAACAGGCAGAATAAGCGGCACCATCAAACCGATTAAAAGAAGAGCGGACGCCAACGGATTCCATCCGCCCGACGCCCGCATTCCGAAGCACGCTTCACAGTCCGCTGCAAGGCCGTTACTCCGCCTTCAACACCACCTCCGTCCCGCGAAGCAGCGGCGAGGAGAAGCGGACCCGAATGTCGCCTGTTTCGCCGGTTGTACGCACATATGCAAGCAGACGCCCGCGATAAGCACGATGCCGGTTGTCGGTGTAGTCGCTCATGTCGGCATTATCCGAGCCTTCAAGACCGAGCAGTTCGGCCGGTCCGTCGATCGTACAGGTGATCTCGCTGTCACCCAGCTTTACCGGAACCTCCTGCTCATCGACCACCTCGACGGTCAGGTGGGCCGTGGCGCGCTCCTTCGGCAGCACGGCCCGATCGGCCGAGACCTTGAGTGCGAAGGGGCGGCCCGAAGAGCGGATCACATAGGACGAAAGCACGCGGCCCGAGGCGTCACACCCCTCGGCGCGCAACTCTCCCGGAGCATAGGGAATGTCCCAGTGGATGATTCCCGTCTTCGGATCATAGGGTTTCATGGAGCCTACCTCCCGCCCGTCGAGCAGCAGGCGCGCCTGCGGGGCGTTCGTATAGCAGACCACGCGCACGCTCTGCCCGGCATCGTAGTTCCACACATCCCAGGCATCGACCGAGAGGTAATCGGCCGACGGGTAGGTTCCGATGTAGGTCACCGGCTCGTCGCACCAGAGCGTCGCCCGGAACCAGCCCCGCGGCTTGCGGAAACTGCCCAGATCGAGCAGGCCCGTATAGAATCCGCGCGAAGGCCAGGGCCCCGATTCACCGAGGTAGTCGGTTCCGGTCCAGATGAACTGCCCGAAGATGAAATCGCGGTCACGCACGGCATACCAGGCGTCGATATCGGGCCGGTTCTCGCTTCCGTAGATCACCCGGTCGGGGTAGGCGGCATGGTCCATGTCGTAACGGTCCTCGGTATAGTTGTATCCCACGACATCGACCACCTCGGGATACTCCGTCTCGTTGGACATCACCACCCCGGCCAGCGCACCGGTCACCGGACGCGTGCGGTCCACTGCCCGCACACAGGCCGCCAGCCGTTTGGCGATGCGGCCTATCCGGTCGGCATGGGGCGCATCGGGATGGTAACCGCCGAACATCGGCTGGTTGATCTTCGAGCCGTCGAGGATCGGATGCGAATAGGGATCGTTCGGGTAATCCACCTCGTTGCCGATCGACCAGAGGAAGACCGACGGATGGTTCCGGTCGCGGCGCACCATGTCCGTCACGTCGCGTTCGATCCACTCCTCGAAGAAGTCATAACTGCCGTCGAAACCGGGCGTGCCGACGTTCCACCCCTCGATCCACTTGCGCTTGGGGAACTCCCACTCGTCCGAAGCCTCATCCATGACCAGCAGCCCCAGTTCGTCGCACAGGTCGTAGACCACCGGAGCCTGCGGGTTGTGGCTCATGCGGATGGCGTTCACACCGATTCCGCGCAGGTTCTCCAGACGCCGGCGCCACACTTCGGGCGGGACGGCCGCACCCAGCACCCCGGCATCGTGATGCAGGCAGACCCCTTTGACCTTCATCCAGCGGCCGTTCAGGGCAAATCCCCGGTCAGGATCGAATGTCAGCGTGCGGAGGCCGGTACGGAAGCTGCACCCGTCGATCCGCTCCCCGTTGCGCAGCAGATCGGCCTGCAGCGTATAGAGGTAAGGATCGTCGAGGTTCCACCGGTGGGGATTGTTCAGTCGGAGACGAAGCGTTCCACCGAGGCTGTCCGCATCGTCCGCCCCGATACGCTGCCGGGCCGAAGCCACCTCCACACCGTTCGCGTCACGGAGCGTTACGGCCACCTCCAGCCGGTCGGTCGCGGGCGCGTGCCGCTCCAACGCATAATCCACCGCCAGAAGGGCACGGCGATCGGTAAGCGACTCCACACGACAGGCGGTCCCCCACTGCGCGAAGTGGATCTCGGGAGCCGACACGATCCAGACGTCGCGGTAGATGCCCGAACCGGTATACCACCGCGAATCGGCATAACGGCTGTGATCCACCCGCACGGCCAATACGTTGTCGCCCGGCTGCAGGTAGGGGGTCATGTCGTAGAGGAACGAAACGTAGCCGTTGGGGCGGCAACCGAGCAGATGTCCGTTCAGATAGACCTCACTGCGGTTGTAAACCCCTTCGAAATAGATGTAGTGGCGTGCGGCGGAGTCCGTCACGGCAAAGTGCTTGCGGTACCAGGCGATCCCGCCGGGCAGATAGCCCGTGCAGCTGGCCAGCGAAGGCGACAGAGGCGCCTCGACCGACCAGTCGTGCGGCAGCGTCAGACGGCGCCAGCCGCTGTCGTCGAAAGCCGGCATGCGGGCCGTCGTATCGTCACCCAGGCGGAAAAGCCAGTCATCCACACATTTTTCGGCTCGTCCGAACGAGACCTGCGCCCGCACCGGAACTGCACCGGAGAGAAGGGCGAAAAGGCCGGTTGCCAACAACCAGCTCAAAAACCGTCGGTTCTTCATTGCAAAGCGTTCGTTTTTCATGTTTTTTTCGGGAGATCGGGGACCGCACGTGCGATCCGATGAACAAAATTAACGATTCCGGTTGAAAATCCAACAATTTTTACGATATTTGTTCCTACATATTAATAATAATGGTACATACTATGAAACTACGACACCTCCTGCTGCCGCTGCTTCTGGCCGGCGGCCCGGCTGCGGCAGCCGCCGGAAGCGACAAACAGCCGGTCGATTATGTCGATCTGTTCATCGGCACCTCAAACTCCCGCTGGATGCTCGGTCCCTATGCCCAGGCTCCGTTCGGAATGGTACAGCTCGGACCCGACAACCAGGGCGACGTCTGGATGGGCGGCTACGAATACTCGATCCACAACGTCTCGGGCTTCAGCCACCTCCACGCCTGGACGATGGGAGGGCTGATGATCATGCCGACGACGGCCGACCTGGCCATCGGCAACCCCTCGACCGACTCTCCGTACCGGGGAGCCAACGCCGGCTACCACTCGCGCATCCTCAAGGAGAGCGAAACCGCCTCGCCGGGCTACTACTCCGTCTACCTCTATGACCACGCCGTGCGGGCCGAACTCACCGCCACCACCCGCTGCGGCGTCCACCGCTACACCTTCCCCGAGCGCAACGAATCGCGCATACTGATCGACCTGCTCTTTCCGACCGAATGGGACTACGGATTCCGCGTGCGCGACGCCCGCATCGCCCGCGTGAGCGATACGGAACTGGAAGGATATGCCGACTGCCAGTCGGGCCCGTGGAGCTGGTGGAACGAATACCGGCTGCACTTCGTCATCCGCTTCAGCCGTCCCTTCCGACGGCTCGACGGCTGGAACGAGGGGCGCATCGAGGAGAACATCCGCGAAATCACGGGGAAGGGCGACACGGGAGCCTACGCCCTCTTCACCACGACCGAAGGCGAACGCATCACGGTATGCACGGGGCTCTCGCTGGTGAGCATCGACCAGGCCCGGCTCAACATGCAGACCGAACTCGGACCGCTTGGCTACGACTTCGACCGCACGGCCCGGGCGACGCGCGAACAGTGGAACGAACTGCTGGGACGTATCGAGGTGACGGGCGGCAGCGAACGCGACCGCGTGAAGTTCTACACGAACCTCTACCGTGCCTATGCCGGCAAACAGACATGGAACGACGTCGATGGCTCCTATGTCGATGCCGAGGAACATGTCCGCCGCGTCGAGCGGGGCAACATGTACGGAGGCGACGCCTTCTGGAACACCTACTGGAACCTCAACGGGCTGTGGTCGATCCTTTCGCCGCGCATCGTGGACGACTGGGTAACCACGCAGCTCGAGATGTTCCGCCACACGGGATGGACCTGCAAGGGACCTGCCGGGCTGGAGTATTCGGGCATCATGGAGGGTTCGCACGAGACGGCGCTGCTCGTCGCCGCCTGCCAGAAGGGAATCCGCAGCGACCGGGAGGCCGTCTACGAGGCCGTGCACAAGAACGTCACCGTGCCGGGCATCAACCACCCGGGAGGAGGCAACGCCGGCAACCCGCTGCTCGACATCTACGACCGCTTCGGGTACATGCCGCAGGAGTACGGCGTCGTGTCGAAGACGCTCGACTACGCCTACGACGACTGGTGCGTCGCCCAACTGGCCCGTGCCGTGGGCGACAGGCGCGAGGCTCGGCGGCTCGAAGCGCGCGCCCAAAACTACCGGAACGTCTTCCACCCCGAATGGAAATACGTCGCACGCCGCGACTCGACCGGCGGCTGGGACCCGGCATTCGACCGCTTCTCGAACGCAGGATTCATCGAGGGCAACAGCTGGCAGTACTCGTGGTACGTGCCGCACGACATCCCGGGGCTCGTGGAACTGATCGGCCGCGAGGAGTTCAACCGCCGCCTGGAGGAGGGCTTCGAGCGCTCGGAGCGCCACAACTTTGCAGCCCACGTCTTCGACCGCACAATGGGTCAGTCGGCCGAATTCTACATCAACCACGGCAATGAGGTGAACATGTGCACGCCCTACCTGTTCAACTACTCGGGCAAGCCGTGGCTGGCACAGCGCTGGGCACGCGCCATCCTCGAGCGCTTCTACGGAGAGACCCCCTATCACGGCTGGGAGGGAGACGAGGACGAAGGCCAGATGAGCGCCTGGTACGTGATGAGCGCCATGGGGCTCTTCGAGATGGACGGCGGATGCTCGGCCGAACCGATGGTGGACCTGGGCAGCCCGCTCTTCGAGAAGATCAGCGTGCGGCTCGACCCCGACTACTACCCGGGGCAGACCTTCACCATCGAGGCGCGCAACAACTCGCCGGAGAATGTCTATGTCCAACGGGCCTACCTCAACGGAAAACGGCTCCCCCGTCCCCGCATTCCCTTTGCCGCGATCGCCGAAGGAGGCACCCTGCTCTTCGAGATGGGACCCGAACCGGCGCCCGACTGCTACGAGGAGTAATCCCCACGACCCGCTCGCACGGGGCGCACAAAGCATGCACGAGGCCTGCCGGACATCCGGCAGGCCTCGTCCGCAACGGGCAAAGGCCCGAAAAGAGCCATCCAAGGCCGGAAAAATCGCACAAACAATTGCATAATCAAAAAAGATTTGTTATGTTTGCACATATAAAAAATAAACATACATATCTCCATGGATACATCGCTACACACCCGTTCGAACTACGACAAGTTCCCGGCAACGGAAACCGAGGGCCGCATCTGGCGCGGCTGGGAGGAGATCGGCGCTGAGATCTCCCGACGTACCGACATCGAGCGTCCGCTGGTGGTGTTCGACACCTACCACGGCGTACACGACGCGGAACTCACCGGAGCGCTCGCCCGCATGTGGCCCGACGCCGAACTGATCCGCACCGAAGAGTTCTTCCGCGACGAACGGCAGATCCGCTCCATGACCCAACCCTACGTGACCGACGACGAACTGTTCGGCTACCTCTCGCCGCTCGGCCTGGCCGACTTCTTCGACCCCGAACGTCTCGAAGAGGCCCGCGCGCGGATCCTCCGCCGCGAACGCCGCACGATCGTCTACGGCTGCGGCGCCGGCTACGTCGCACCGAATGCCGACCTGACGCTCTACGCCGACATGGCCCGCTGGGAGATCCAGCAGCGCTTCCGCGCCCATGCCATCCACGGACTGGGCGTGGACAACTCGGCCGAAAGCCCCGCACGGCAGTACAAGCGCGGCTACTTCAACGACTGGCCCGTACTGGACAACCACAAGAAGAGCCTCTACAACCGCGTCGATTACTGGATCGACACGCACCGTCCCGGACGCCCGCTGATGATCGCCGCCGAAACCTTCATGCAGGGCATCGACCGCACGGTACGCCGCCCGTTCCGGGTCGTACCGTTCTTCGATCCCGCGCCGTGGGGCGGACAATGGATGAAGGAGGTCTGCGACCTCGACCGCGAACGGGTCAATTTCGGATGGTGCTTCGACTGTGTACCCGAGGAGAACAGCCTGCTGCTGAAGGTCGATGGCGAGCTGTTCGAGATGCCGGCACAGAACCTCGTCTATCTGCGCGCACAGGAACTGCTGGGCGCAGCCGACCGCCAGCGCTTCGGCGAGAGTTTCCCGATCCGCTTCGACTTCCTGGACACCATCGGCGGAGGCAACCTCAGCCTGCAGGTCCACCCCACCAACGAATACATCCGCCGCACGTTCGGCATGCGCTACACGCAGGACGAAAGTTACTACCTGCTCGATGCCGAACCCGGGGCCTGCGTCTACCTCGGCGTAAAACGGGGCGTCGATCCCGAAGAGATGCTCGCAGCGCTCCGTACGGCCCAGCAGGGAGGCGAGGCGTTCGACGCCGAACGTTTCGTGAACCGCTTCCCGGCCCGCAAGCACGACCATTACCTGATCCCGGGCGGCACGATCCACTGCTCGGGAGCCGGCGCCATGGTCCTCGAGATCAGCGCCACGCCCAACATCTTCACATTCAAGATGTGGGACTGGGGCCGCATGGGCCTCGACGGCAAGCCCCGCCCGATCAACATCGGCCACGCTTCCCATGTCATCAACTGGAAACGCGATACGGACGAGATACTCCGCCGCCACTGCAACCGCTTCGAGCCTATAGCCGAAGGCGAAGGGTGGCGCGAGGAGCGCACCGGGTTGCACGAGGCCGAGTTCATCGAGACCCGGCGCCACTGGTTCACCGGCGTCACGCCCCACACGATGCAGGGCGGCGTCGAGGTGCTCAACCTCGTCGAAGGCGACGCAGCCGTCATCGAGAGCCCCACGGGTGCATTCGAGCCCTTCACGGTACACTACGCCGAGACCTTCATCATTCCCGCCTCGATCGGCAGCTACACGATCCGGCCGCTCGTGCCGGGTACGCCCTGCGGCACGGTCAAGGCCTATGTACGACACTGACAGCAAACAACCTACTACCGACCATGTACGAAACCGACCCACGCATCGTCCTCACGCTCGACGCCGGAGGCACGAACCTCATCTTCTCGGCGATCGCCGGCAACCGCGAAATCGTCGAACCGGTCCATTTCCACTCGGTGCCGGATGACCTCGACCGCATGCTCTCGACCCTCGTCGAGGGGTTCGAAGCGGTGCGGCGGCAGCTCGATGCAGCCCCCGTCGCCATCAGTTTCGCCTTCCCCGGACCGGCCGACTACGCCCACGGAATCATCGGCGACCTGCCCAACTTCCCGTCGTTCCGCGGCGGCGTGGCACTGGGGCCCTTCCTCGAGCGGAAGTTCGGCATTCCGGTGTTCATCAACAACGACGGCAACCTGTTCGCCTATGGCGAAGCCATCTCGGGCGCCCTGCCCGAGGTGAACGCCCTGCTCGAGCGCTCCGGATCGACCAAACGTTACCGCAACCTGCTCGGCGTGACGCTCGGCACGGGATTCGGCGCCGGCGCCGTGATCGACGGCCGGCTGCTGACCGGCGACAACGGATGCGGCGGCGACGTCTGGGTATTCCGCAACAAACACCACGCAGGGATGATCTGCGAGGAGAGCGTCAGCATCCGCGCCGTCCGCCGCGTCTACGGCGAGATAACCGGCTCGGACGCCGCCCACCTCACCCCCCGCGACATCTTCGACATCGCCGAAGGGACCCGCCCGGGAGACCGTGAAGCCGCCCGGGAGAGTTTCCGCCGCTTCGGCGAGGTGGCAGGCGACGTCATCTCGCAGGCCCTTACGATCATCGACGGCATCGTCGTGCTGGGCGGCGGTCTGACCGGAGCGGCCAAATACTTCATGCCCTCCCTGCTGGCGGAGATGCGCGGAGAGATCGGCACCTTCGCCGGCGACCGTTTCCCGCGGCTGCAGATGCAGACCTACGACCTCGACTCACCGGAAGAGGCTGCGGAGTTCGTGCGCGAGAAGTCGGTGCCGGTGGCCGTTCCGCACTCCGAAGAGCGTGTCCGCTACCACCACATCCGGCAGACTCCCGTCATCTGCTCGAAACTCGGCGCCAGCCGGGCCATCGCACTGGGCGCCTACGCTTTCGCCATCGCGGAGCTCGACCGGAGGCAATAGCACCCGGCGGCCCGACACTCCCGACAGAACCGACCCGAACAAACCAACCGAAGAACCATGAAAAAAATCCTGATCCTGTTTCTCGCATCGCTGGCGGGGAGCCTCGGGGTCGGAGCCGCCCCGCAACAGGTTTCCGACCCGCAGGTCGAAAAGGTCCTCGTGATCTTCAAGACCCACCTCGACATCGGATTCACCGACCTCAGTTCGAAGGTCGAGCAACGCTACATCGACTACTACATCCCCAAAGCCATCGAGGTGGCCCGCCGCCTGCGCGAAGAGGGAGGTGACGAGCGCTACGTCTGGACGACCGGCGCCTGGCTCGTCGATGCCTATCTGCGGCAGGCAACGCCCGAGGCCGCAGCCGAACTCGAGGAGGCCATCCGCCGCGGCGACATCGTGTGGAACGGTGTCCCCTACACGGTCGAGTCGGAATCGATGAACCGGGCCCTGTTCGAAGGGATCCTGCGGCTCTCGCAACGGCTCGACGCCCGGTTCGGGAAGCACACCTCGGCCGCCAAGATGACCGACGTCCCGGGCCATACGCGCAGCATCGTCCCGCTGTTGAGCGAAGCCGGAATCGGCTTCCTGCACGTCGGGACCAATCCGGCCGTGAGCGTGCCCGACGTGCCGCCCGTCTGCCGATGGCGCGATCCGGCCTCCGGTCGGGAGATCATCCTGATGTACCAGGGATCCTACGGCGACACGATGCTCCTGCCCGACGGCCGGACCGCCGTATCGATCAACCTCACGGGAGACAACCACGGCCCGCACTCGATCGAAGAGGTGCACCGCATCTTCGCCTCGCTGCGCGAACACTACCCCTCGGCCCGGATCGTCGCCGCCTCGCTCAACGACGTGGCCGCGGCTCTCGAGCCGATGCGCGCCGACCTGCCGGTGGTCACCTCCGAGATCGGCGACACGTGGATCTACGGCTACGGCAGCGCCCCGCTGCGCATGGCCCGCTTCCGCGAACTCGGCCGTCTCTATGACGGCTGGATCCGCCAGGGGCGCCTGGCGCCCGACAGCGATGCGGCCATCGACTTCGCCGTACGGCTGGGCATGATCGCCGAGCACACGTGGGGCGCCGACGTGAAGACCCACCTGCGCAACTGGGACAAATACGACTTCGACTCCTTCACGGCGGCCCGCACGCAACCCGAGTTCCTGTTCACGGAACAGTCGTGGCGCGAGCTCGACGACAACATCGACAAGGCCGTGGCCCTGCTGCCCGATCCGCTTCGGGAGGAGGCCCGCGAAGCCCTGAAGCATGTCGGCGAGGTGGACCGCCACCCCGTCACGGGCAACGACAGCGACCGGAAGCTGGACGCTGCAGGGCGCTATGCCTTCGAAACAAAGGGGGTGAAGTGTCTCCTGGGCGGCATAGCCTACCAGAGTTTCTCGAACGACGACTACACCCGGTTCCAGGATGCCTACCTCACCAGCCACGTACAGTGGGCGATCGAGGACAACGGCAAGCCGGGGCTCGACCGGAGCCCGGCCCGCAGCGCCACGATCGAGGCCCGCGTGGCGAAATGCTCGGTGGAGCGCAGCCGTGAGGGCCGCCGCATCCGCACCGAGATGGTCTTCCCCGAGGACGCACGGATCGACCCGCGCGTGCTGCCCGAAGCGGTACGCTGCCAGTGGGAGATCGCACGCGACGGGCGCAGCGTCGCCTGGACGGTGGACCTCGTCGGGAAACCCGCGAACCGGATGCCCGAGGCCTACTGGGTTTCGATCCGGCCCGAAGAGTTGCTCTCGGTAGTGGCCGAAAAGACGGGCGGACGCGTCGATCTGCTCGATGTCGTGCCGGGCGGCAACCGGCAGATGCACGGAATCGACCGCTATGTAGACCTCGTCACGCGCCGCGGCACGCTGCGCATCACCTCGCCCGACGCGCTGCTCGTGGTTGTGGGCGAGCGCAACGCGCTGAACTATTCGACCCAACTGCCCGACCTGCGGCAGGGCATACACTTCTGCCTCTTCGACAACCTTTGGGGCACGAACTTCTCCATGTGGTGGGGCGGCGACATGCGCTACCGGTTCCGGGCGGAGTGGATCGGAGAGGCGGAATGTTCAGAGAAACCGTAAAGATTAGTGCAAAATAATTATCTTTGTACGGATTGAACCCAACTACCGACAAAAGATGAACACACAAATCGATTTTTCAAGCAAGACCCCCTATCATGTGCAGGCGGAACACATCCTGCGCCAGATGATCAATACCGAAAAGTATCGCTCGGGGGCCATCCTTCCCAACGAGGTGGAACTCGCACAGGAACTCAAAATATCGCGCAATACCCTCCGACAGGCCATCAACCGGCTGGTGAACGAAGGGTTGCTGATCCGCAAGAAGGGAGTCGGCACCACGGTCAATACGCTGGGCAAGGCCAGCAGCAACGCCCGCAACTGGATGAGTTTCTCACAGGAGATGAAGGCGCTGGGCATCACGATCAAGAACTACGAGTTGCACATATGCTGGGAACAGGCCGCCCCCGAGGTGGCACGCTTCTTCCAGGTGACTCCCGATACGCGCATGCTGCGCATGTCGCGCGTGCGCGGAAGCGAGCAGGCTCCGATCGTCTACTTCTACTCCTACTTCAACCCCGCCATCGGGATGACCGGCGAGGAGGACTTCACCCAACCCCTCTACACGATGCTCGAACAGCGCTACGGCGTCATCGTCCACAAGTCGGTCGAGGAGGTGAGCGCCATGCTGGCCGATGAGGAGCTGGCCGACAAACTGGGCATCCGGGCCGGCGACCCGATCCTCAAGCGCAAGCGTCTGGTGCTCGACGCCTCGGGATTCCCCGTCGAGTTCAACGTCGGCTACTACCGCGCCGACTCGTTCACCTACCGCATCGAGGCCGAAAAATAACCCGAACAACCCCATGAATAACAACAACTACTCCGTAAGCAAACTGCTGCCCGTCCTCTTCGGCTTCTTCGTGATGGGCTTCTGCGACGTGGTGGGCATCTCGACCAGCTACGTGCAGAAAGATTTCGCGCTCAACGAGACCCTCGCCGGATTCATCCCCTCGATGGTCTTCATCTGGTTCCTGCTGCTCTCGATCCCCGCAGCACTGGTCATGAACCGCATCGGGCGCAAGAAGATGGTGCAGGCGAGTAACCTGATCACCATCGTCGGCATGCTCATTCCCTTCATCGACTACAACCTGGCCACCTGCATGGCGGCTTTCGCCCTGCTGGGCATCGGCAACACGCTGCTGCAGGTGTCGCTCAATCCGCTGCTGACGAATGTCGTGCGCCCCGAGACGCTGACCAGTTCGCTCACCGCCGGACAGGTGGTCAAGGCCGTGTCGTCGTTCTGCGGACCGTTCATCGCCGCCTTTGCCGCCGGAGAACTGGGCAACTGGCAGTACCTCTTCCCGATCTACGCCGCCATCACGCTGCTGTCGGCCCTCTGGCTCCTCTGCACCCCGATTCAGGAGTCGCGCGAAGTACAGACGGCCTCGTCGGTCGGCGCTGCCTTCTCGCTGCTCAAGGACCGCACGGTGCTGATCCTCTTCCTGGGCATCGTCTTCGTCGTAGGCGTCGATGTAGGCATGAATACGGTTGCCCCGAAGCTGCTTATCGAACGCAGCGGATACGCCGTCGAGCAGGCCGGAATCGGTTCGAGCGTCTACTTCGTCTGCCGCACGGTCGGCGCACTGATCGGCTCGCTCCTGCTCGTGCGCATGAGCGATGTCGGCTACTTCCGAATCCACATCTTCGCAGCCATCGCCGCCATGATCGTCCTCTGGTTCACCCATGCGACGGTCGGCATGCTGGTGCTGGTCGGTCTGATCGGCTTCGCCTGCTCGAGCATCTTCTCGGTGATCTATTCGGCGGCACTCAAGAGCCACCCGGACAAGGCCAACGAGATCTCGGGACTGATGATCACGGGAGTCTGCGGCGGCGCGGTCATCCCGCCGCTGATGGGTGCCTCGGCTGATTTTGCCGGCAGCCAGATCGGCTCGCTCGTCGTCATCACCTGCTGCATGGCCTATCTGGCCGTCTGCGCGCTCCTGCTGCGCCGCTTCGAGACGAAAAAGTAGACAACCGCGCCTTCGCGCCCCAACGGAAAAGAGCGGCGGCGAACCCTGCAAGGTTCGCCGCCGCTCTTTCGCATCCGGACCGGGACGGGATTACTCCACGCCCCAGGCCCGGTTGGGTTCGGGTCCCATCTCCAGTTCCAGCACCCCGCCGTCAAGCAGCGCCGCAGCCGGGAATCGGAAACTTTGAAGCGGTTTGCCGTCGAGCGTCGCACGCTGCACGTAGATGTTGCGGCGCGATGCGTTCTTCGCCCGGATGGTGAAGGTCTCGCCGCGGCCGTAGCGTCCGCCGAGGTCGATCGTCACCTGCTCGAAAATCGGGCTGGCGATCTCAAAGACCGGATCGACACGGCAGCCGCCGTCGGTCTGGAACAAACCGAGCGAGGCCAGAACGGCCCAGGCGCTCATCTGCCCCTGGTCCTCGTCGCCGAGGTAGGCATTGGCAATGCCGCAGCCGTAATAACGGTCCAGGATCGAACGGCTCCAGCGCTGCGTCAGCCACGGAGCTCCGGCGTAGTTGAACAGGAAGGCAAAGTGCATCGACTGCTGGTTGCCCTGCACGACGGGATGGTCCCAGTACTGGTCGTTGGGGGCGTTGTAGCGCCACGCCTCGTCCTGCGCAAATCCCCACTCGAGACGCTCAAGGAAGCGTTCGCGCCCGATCTGCTGCACCAGGGCCGGAACATCCTGCGGCACGAAGAAGGTGAGCTGCCAGGCGTTACCCTCGACATAGTGGTGGTTGGCCCCGCTGCGGAAGGGATCGAAGGGATCGGCCCAGCGGCCCTCGCTGTCGCGCAGGTGGCAGTAGCCGGCATCGCTGATGACATTCCGCCACCAGTAACCGCGGTCGTTGAAGGTACGCCACGTCGCGTCGTCACCGAGGGCAAGAGCCAGCTGGCCGACCGTCCAGTCGTCGTAGGAGTACTCCATCGTATTCGAGAAACGGCCCTTGTCGCTCGGCACATAGTGGTACTGCATGTAGGCCTCCAGATCGCGGTTGCCGGCAAAGCCCTTGAAGACCTTGCGGGCGGGCGTCGTCTGCATCTTCACGGCCGCCTCGAGGGCCTTGCGCCCGTCGAAGTCGCGGATGCCCATCTGCCAGGCCGAGACGATCTGCGGAATCTCGTGTTCGGCGACCATCACCGGGACGTAGTTCAGCCCCGCAGGTCCCTTGGCCAGCCAGCCGTTGGCATCGTACATCGCCAACTGCGAACGCACCCAGCGGCCCGACCACTCGGGCGTCACGAGGTTCCAGAAGGGATTGAGGTTCCAGAAGGTATTCCAGAAGGCGTCGCAGCCGAGCATCACGTCGTTCGCAGGATCGGCCACACGGCGCACCCGGCCGTCGGTCGAGACCCACTCGCCATTGACGTCGCTCCACGTATTGCGGCTGCAGAGCGCACGGTACATGTTGTTGTAGAAGCGCTGCTTCTCCAGGTAGTCGTCCGAACGGACCTGAACGCGGGAGAAGAGGTCGTTCCACGTTGCCCGCTGGTTGGCGCATACGGCCTCGAAGTCCCAGCCGAAGGGGGTCGCCAGCTCCGTGGAGAGGTTCTCGGCGGCATTCTCGACGCTTACGAGCGAAATGCCCGTACGGACCTGAACAACCGGATTCTCCGTCGGGTCGAATACGGCAAAGAGTCCCGCCTCGCGGCACGGCCCGCACGACAGACCGTCGGCCTGCTGCCGGAGGTCGTCGTCGCACCAGCTGCCCAGCCGCTTGATCGGCCGGTCGAACTCGATGACGAAATGCAGCGTATAGTCCTGGTCGGCGTCGTTGCTCCAGACACCCGGCGAGTACTGGTGGCACGAACCCTCGATCCGCCGGTTGCCCACCTGCCGGACCGAGACATCGCGCAGCTCGAAGTCATACTCGGCCTGCGGATGCAGCTCGATGAGAACCCGCCCCTCGCCCCGGTCCGTCGGGAAGGTGAAGCGGCCGAAGCCGCAACGCGTCGTGGCGGTCACCTCGGCATGGATCCCGTAATCGGTCAGGTCGGCCGCATAGCAGCCGATTCCGGCCCGCTCGGTCCGCTTGTCGATGCGCGAACGATAACCCTCATCGGGGTTGCGCTCGTCGCCGACACGCACCTTCAGATCGCCGTTTGTCGCCATGAGGCCCAGACCGCCGAGCGTCCACTCGTGGATGTGGCTGAAGCAGCCGATCGTTTCGAACGAAGGCTGGTAACCGGCCTGCCAGCCGGCATTCTGGTTGTCGGGCGAGAGTTTGACCATACCGAAGGGCATCCACGGTCCGGGAGCGATCATCCACCGCGAATGGGCCGTGCCGATGCGCGTATCGACATAGTCGGCCAGGGTCTGCACGGGCTGAGGGGACCGTTCGATGCGCCCGGAGGCCACCTCGCGACCGTCGCACAGCACCCGGTAACGGCTCGTCCGGTCGCGTCGCACGGCCGGCATCGGCACCTCGAAGCGCGAGCGGCCCGCCTCGACGCGCCGGCTGAAAAGTTCGCGGCCATCCACCTCGACACTCAGCATCGGCGCCGCATCGAGCCACTCGACATCGACCAGCAGCGGCTGCACACGCTTGCCGTCGCGGTCCAGTTCATACGGAGCCGCCGCCACATCGCGCACATACAACCCTTCGGGCTGCGTCGGACGCACGGACGAGGGGCCCTCGAGCGCCACACGGTCGAAAAGGATCCACGAACCCTCGAGGACCGTTACGCGTACCGTATTGCCGCCCTCGCGCAGCGTGCCGCGACGCAGCGGCATCTCGAGCCGGCGGAGCGTCGCACGCTCGAAGTGCCCGGTCAGCGAAAGCGTATCGACGGTCGGCTCCTGCTGGCCGTAACGGCGGCCGGCAGCAGCCGGGTCATCGGGATCATTGAGCCGGAACCAGGCATCCTGTCCGTTTACGCTCACCTTCACCAGCGGAGGGAAGCGCTTGGCGTAGTCGGCCAGATCGACCGCCAGCAGGCAGTCGCCTTCGGGCTGTCCGTCGAGGCCGAAGAGGATATTGACCTCATGGGTGCGCCATCCCGACGTAGGCCAGGTCCCGCCCCACGTGTCGGCCGGCCCGGGCAGCACATAGGGGAAATCGGTCGCCGGGTCGGAGTGACCGACCAGATAAAATTTGTCTTCGTAGCCGAAGTCCCGGGCCAGAAAGTCCCGGAATCCGTCGGGCGCAAGGGCGAATCCGGCAGGACGGCCATCCGGCTCGCCCACCGTCCAGATCGTCGCATCGGACGCCGCAGCAGTCCGCACGGCCAGGGCGCAGCTCAAGGCGAGCGCCGACCGCATAAGGCTTTGCATCTTCATCGTATTGCAGTTTTCGGTTCGTAGGGGAACATTAAATGTGCAGACATTTGTTTTTAGTCAGGACAAATATAGTCAATACCCTCGAAATATCAAAATGCACGGTGCGGATTCCACCTTCGGGAAACAAAAAATCCGCGGGCTCAACTGCCCGCGGATTCCTACCGTACGAAGACGGCATCATGCGGAAGGAGAGGGATTCGAACCCCCGGAGCCTTGCAGCTCAACGGTTTTCAAGACCGCCGCGATCGACCACTCCGCCATCCTTCCGGTGAGGCAAAAGTAGCACGGATTTTCCATTCCGCCAAATCTTCTTCCTCTTTTTGCTCGTTCGCGTGCCGAAGGAAGGAAATTCACCCGGGAATTTCCGTCTTCCATAAATTTTGCGTACCTTTGTTTTTACCCGTTAGGTTAGCGGTACATTTCTCTCGATACCTTATAATATGAACAAGACGCAGTTGGTCGAAGCGATCGCTCTCGACGCAAACATCACGAAAGTCGATGCCCGCAAGGCCGTCGATGCGCTGATCCGGGTGACCGTCCAAGCCCTCCGCGAGGGAGAGCGCGTCACGCTCACCGGACTGGGGACCCTCTCCGTACAACACAAGGCAGCGCGCACGGGCCGCAATCCCCGCACGGGTGCGGCCGTGAAGATCCCGCCGCGCAACACGGTGAAGTTCCGCTCTTCGATCGAACTCGAATAAACACCCCGCACACCATGCCTGCCATCTCACAACGGGCCGAACTGATGCCGGCCTCACCGATACGCAAACTCGTGCCGCTGGCCGAAGCCGCACGGGCCCGCGGCACAAAGATATACCACCTGAACATCGGGCAACCCGACCTGCCGACCCCGCAGGTGGGGCTCGACGCGCTGAAGCACATCGACCGCACGGTGCTCGAATACAGCCCCAGCGACGGATACCGCTCGCTGCGCGAAAAGCTTGTCACCTACTACGAACAATACCAGATCAAGCTCTCGCCCGACGACATCATCGTCACCACGGGCGGTTCGGAAGCCGTTCTGTTCGCCTTCATGTCGTGCCTCAACCCCGGCGACGAGATCATCGTACCCGAACCGGCCTACGCCAACTACATGGCCTTCGCCATCTCGGCCGGAGCCGTCATCCGCCCGGTGGTCTCCTCCATCGAGCAGGGATTCGCTCTGCCCGACGTGGCCCGCTTCGAGGAGCTCATCAACGAACGCACGCGCGGCATTCTGATCTGCAACCCCAACAACCCCACGGGATACCTCTACACACGCCGGGAGATGGACCGCATCCGCGACCTGGTGCGCAAGTACGACCTCTTCCTCTTCTCGGACGAGGTCTACCGCGAATTCATCTATACAGGCTCGCCCTACATATCGGCCTGCCACCTCGAAGGAATCGAGCAGAACGTCGTGCTGATCGACTCCGTGTCGAAACGCTACTCCGAGTGCGGCATCCGCATCGGGGCGCTCATCACCAAGAACCGCGAGCTGCGCAACGCCGTGATGAAGTTCTGCCAGGCCCGTCTCTCCCCGCCGCTCATCGGGCAGATCGTCGCCGAGGCCTCGATCGACGCACCGCGATCGTACAGCATGGAGGTCTACGAGGAGTACATCGAACGGCGAAAATGCCTCATCGACGGACTGAACCGCATACCGGGCGTCTACTCGCCCATCCCGATGGGCGCCTTCTACACGGTGGCCCGCCTGCCGGTGGACGACAGCGACGCCTTCTGCGCCTGGTGCCTCTCGGATTTCGAGTACGAAGGCGAGACGGTGATGATGGCCCCCGCCTCGGGATTCTACTCCGACCCGACGCGCGGCCGCAACGAGGTGCGCATCGCCTACGTCCTGCGCAAGGAGGAGCTCGATCGGGCACTCGTTGTCCTGGCCAAGGCGCTGGAGGTCTACAACAACCGCCCGAAACGCTGATCCTGCGGCAGGACACAGCGTCCAAAGCTATGCCATTTATTCCAATTTAAGAGACTTTCCGACCAAAAAGTTTGGCCTTCGGGGATAGTTTTTATACTTTTGCCCCCGATTTTGTGCGCCCCGAAGGGGGCGACCCATTAACCAAACCAACGAAGTCATGAAAAAAATCTTCCTCCTCATCGCCTGCATCGCCGCAGCATCGGGCGCACGCGCCGAAGGCTATCAGGTGAACAACTTCTCCGCACGCCAGGCCGGTATGGCCAACGTCGGCACGGCGATGAAACTCGGTTCGGAATCGATCTACTTCAACCCGGCAGCCGCCGTCTTCCAGGATTCGAAGTTCGACATCTCGGTCGGCGCAACGGGCATCCTCTCGTCGGTATGGGCCTCGGAACTTCCCTCGCTGGAGAACGGATACCGGAGCTCGCTCACCGAGAAGTCGGACAACAAGATGTCCACCCCGCTGCACATGTACATCAACTACAAGCCGTCGGAGCGCTGGGCCGTGGGCCTGGGCTTCTACACGCCCAACGGCTCGTCGATGAACTGGGGCGACAACTGGTCGGGGGCACACCTCATCCAGGAGATCAACCTCGCGGCCTACACCTTCCAGCCCACCGTCTCGTTCAAGATCTGCGACCGCCTCTCTATCGGTGCCGGACTGATGATCACGTGGGGCAACTTCGACCTCGCGCGCGCCATGCTGCCCGTCGGCGGCAACCAGACCCTCGTCACGGGATTCAACACGGTGAACCAGCTGCTTCCGGTCCTCGGTCCTTCGGCCGGGCTGACCGCAGAACAGATAGCCGCCTACCAGGCCACGGCACAGCAGGGAGCCGCCTATTTCGAGAACAACCTCCAGAACAAGGCCATCGTATCGGCCAAACTGCAGGGCGACGCCAACGTGGCCATCGGCGTGAACGCCGGCATTCTCTGGGACATCACCGACCAGTGGTCCGTGGCCATGAGCTACCGCTCGCGCCTCAACATGAAGGTGGACCGGGGCACGGCCCGGCTCAACTACGCCTCGGCCGAGGCGCAGCAGCTGCTCTCGTTCCTCAATTCGGTACTCACCATGGCCGGGCAGTCGCCGGCCATCCCCGCACTTGACCAGGGGACCTTCCACACGCAGCTGCCCCTGCCGACAACCGTGACGTGGGGCGTATCCTACCGTCCGAATGCGAAGTGGCAGATGGGCGTCGATCTGCAGTGGATCGGCTGGTCGGCCTACAAGGACCTCAATGTGGCATTCAACGAGCAGGAGCTCGGCATCGACGACATCTACTCGGTGAAGAACTACTCGAACACCCTCTCGGCCCGCTTCGGTGCCGAGTATGCGGCACTCGACTGGCTGCAGGCACGCGCCGGCATCTACTTCGACGAGAGCCCCGTGGACAGCAACTACCTCAATCCCGAGACTCCCTCGATGACCAAGATCAGCTACTCGGCCGGACTCTCGTTCCGCCTCGCCCGCTGCGCGGCGCTCGACGTAGCCTACTGCTACGTCTCGTCGGCCGACCCCGAGCGTACGGGTTCCTACCCGCTCTACGATTATGCGTCGGGCGAGCTCTCGTCCGTTTTCACGCGCAACTACCGGCTCCACGCCCACGTTGTCTCGTTCGGCATGCGGTTCAACTTCTGAAAATTCACGAAAAAGTATTATCTTTGCGGAGTGCTTCCCACAAAAGGGGCACTCCGCAAATATTTCGGCCCTATAGTTCAAGGGATAGAACGAGGGTTTCCTAAACATTGGGGCAGAGCGGAACACGACATTCGGGCGGAACTATATACAACTTTTTCGCCGGATTATATATAACAGATGTAAGCCTTTGTAGTTCAACGGATAGAACGGCGGTTTCCTAAACCGCAAATCCGGGTTCGATTCCCGGCGAGGGTACAAGAAGCGACGGAATTTTCCGTCGCTTCGTTCATTTTTGCACGCTTCGTTTGTATATTTGCTCGCAAATGTTGTCATATAGTTGTCAAAAACCTGCACCATGCCGACCACATTCAAACCTGTTGTCTACGCCGACAATAAACGGCAGGACGGAACCTACAACGTAAAGATACGAGTAACCCATCGACGGCAGACATTGAAGCTGTCAACGAATATGTACGTCGCCGCACACCAAATGACGCGCGCGCTTAAACTCAAAGACCAAAGCATAATCGACGAGGCGAAACGAATCATCGACAACTGGCGCGCCATCGTCGGACGGCTCGGAGCTGCGGCCGACGTTATGACCGTCCGGCAGGTAGTCGACCACATCAAGCAGACGGAGCAGAACAACATGGCTTTCGAACTTGATTTTATCGCCTATGGACGCAAAAAGGCTGAAACGATGCGCCCCGGAACGGGCATCGGGTATCAGATCGCCTTAAATGCGTTGGTGCGGTATATCGGCTCGGAAACACTTGACATCAGCCGGATAAATGCCCGATTCCTTACGGGCTTCGAACGGTTCATCGAGGCCGAACCCGTTCTGACGCACAGTAGAAAGGGTGCAATCCGCCAACTGCACAAGACCAAGAAAGGCGGCCGCGCCGTATCATCCTATCTTGCCTGCGTTCGCCACATCCATAATCTCGCAAAACAGGAGTTTAACGACGAGGAATTGGGCGTCATCCGCATACCGCAATCACCGTTCAAAACCTACAAGGTCAAGCAACCGCCAAAGGTCAAAAAACGAGCCGTCAACCCCGATATACTCCAACAAATAATCAACCTCGGCGACGAACCGCGCCGTGCTGGGTCAATCTCCGATTTCACGCGCCGCGATCTTGCCCGCGATTGTTTCCTCCTGTCTTTCGGCCTTGCAGGCATGAACGCAGCCGACCTGCTATCCTGCCCTGCGCAGCCCCTCGATGGCGACGTTATCGTCTACAACCGACAAAAGACCGCGAGCCGTCGAGAAGACGAGGCGGAAATGCACATCAGAATCGAACCACAGATCGCGCCGTTGGTCGAGAAATTCAAAGACCCGACAGGCGCACGACTATTCCGGTTCCATCTACACTACCGGGATGGCAACACATTTAACGGAGCGCTGAATCAAGGTCTGAAACGAATTGACGATGCGTTGCGGGCGACCCGAGACGTCGACCAACATCAGAACGACGCTGCGGGCGAAGATCGGCCCCTGCCGGAACATATCACGTTCTACGCCGCGCGCCATAGCTGGGCAACGATAGCCCGTTCAGCAGCGCTCAAAATCGACAAATACACCGTACACGAGGCGCTGAACCACGTCGACGCAGATATGAAAATAACCGACCGATATATCGACCGCGATTGGTCGGTCATTTGGCAGGCAAATGCAAAAGTACTTGGCCTGCTCAACTGGTCGGAACTAAAAAAAAGAGAGGAAAACCGGAAATAATTGGCGGGAATCTTGCATAATAAACAAATGTTTATTATATTTGCATTGTCAATAAAGCCAAAAGGATATGAAAAAACCAAGTAAGGAACAAAAGGAGTTCGAAGCAGAGCTAATTTACTATTTAAGGCTTTACAGCGAACTAAAAGGAAGAGAGGGAGCCGCAAAAATCCTCGCTTCCATTGAGGAAGAAATCAACAAGCTGGTCGAAATCCTCAAAGAATTGTAAAACACAGCTCCCCGCCTTGCGGGGCGGGGAGCATAAACAAAATAGACTATGGCAACCAAGAAAGAAATGGACGATTTGAAACGTCGTTTTATAAGCGCAGAAACGGAAGAAGAACGCAACGAAATCGGCAAGGAGATTTCTGCGGCAATCGAACAAAACGCCGAGGAGGTCGCCGCGATTACCCTTTCACAGCTCAAAGAAACGAACGAACGAGCACAGGACGAATTAGTGCGCAATCGCCTTAAATCGGTGCTCCCGGCAATTTCGTTGTCTTACATCGCCAAGACCTATTTCAATAAAAGCCGTAGTTGGCTGAATCAGCGAATTAACGGCAATACGGTTAATGGGGTACAGGCCAAATTCTCACAGGAGGAGTTGCGCACGCTCGATTTTGCACTAAAAGACCTTTCGGCAAAACTTGCAGAGATTCGCGTTTCATAGCCTTTGCTTTATTGACAATCTCGCAGAAGCGAAACGCGACGCCCCGGCCAAACGGTCGGGGCGTTTTCTGTACATATTTTCACGGGAAAAATTAACCCTTGCGGACATAATTTTTTACATATTTTCGGGCTATTTCGTAAACATCTGCCCCCGGCCTGTCAGCAGCCAGCGAGGCGAAACGCCGTAATGCTCGACGATAAACGTCAGCCACGCCGTCGGAATCTCCCGACGGCTATCCGTGTTGTCGCGCTTTTTATAAAAATTGCGCTTGTCGATGCCCCCCTCGCGGCAAAACGTCTGTATCTTCGTTTCGCCCATCGCAAGCAAGGCATCGAACGCCTCGAAAAATCTGTCCGCAACAGTTTGCATAGATCAATACATTTTGCAAGCAGCTATGATTTCATCCTTATACTTGTAAATATCGTCCAATGATTCAAGCAGGTGTTTCTGTCCCCATTTCTCCACGTTGCAAGTTTCGAGATACTTATTTGAACTATTGAAATACAGGCGACAGATCGGTTTTCGGTTATTGTCGTCAAGCAGGATTCCGAAATACGACATCGTATCACGGTACTGCACGCGATTAATATCGTCGACCTCCGGGTAAAGAATTGACCGAACGATATAAAATCCCTGCAATTCCTCTTCCGTAGTTACGATTCGGTTATCCTCTATTTTTTCTGCCTCATCCGAAGTTGCGGCCACATCCGCCCCCTGTTCGGTCTTATCGACCTTGTTTTCTACTACCGTATCGGCAGAGATCGCCGATTTAAGGCGTTCATTTATGTAATCGTTGGTGTATTGTACAAATGCCTGTTTCACAATCGCGCGGAATTGCCCCATTACAACGTCGTTGAAACGGCCGGGATAAATCGGCCGGGCAAAGTATTTGACGAACTCGTCGCTGGGATTGTTGATTTCCCGGTCAATGGCATTTCGAATTTCATTTGTAAACTTCAATTCACTGGCGGTGTTGAGAATCGTGTCTACATCGAAATAACTCTTGTGGAACTCACGCAATTTATCGACCTGCGATTCCCGGTATTTCTCCATATTGAATTCGAAGAACGGTTTTTCATCCATCTTGTTTTTCTCTACCAAGTCGGTATAAAAACGATAGATAATGCCGTTGGTCAGAATACCGAAGCGGGCGTTGGATACATGGAAATAACGAAACAGTTGCCCGTTATGCGATGTAAGGTCTTCTTTCCAATGTTTGCACTCAATCAGAATAATCGGCTGGCCGTCTTTATGAATGGCATAGTCGATCTTTTCCCCTTTTTTAATCCCTAAATCGCAAGTGTATTCGGGGACAACTTCCGTCGGGTCAAATACATCGTATCCGAGGGTTTGAAGAAACGGCATAATGAACGCCGTTTTGGTCGCCTCTTCGGTTTGGGTATTCTCTTTAAGTTTGATAACCCGTTCACTCAACAGCTTGATTTGATCTTTGAAATCCATTTTGATATGTTTTTACTGGTTATTGGCAGATTGGAAACCCGATTCGAGGGGTACATCTTCAAACTTAACGGCAACCCCGGACGCTTGCCACACAGGGCGTTTGTTTGCATCCAATTCCCGGTAGATTCTTACACCGATCAAGCCGTTCGCCCCTCGCGTTTTAGCTCTTTCGACAAGCATATCAAGTATTTTATTAGGGGTTATATCATCCGCTGCGCCGGGGCCGAACTCCTCTCCGTACTCCATCGCAATCGAGGCAATAGGGAGGTATTTATATGTAGTTTGAGCCTCTGACGGAAAAATCCAAAAACCGCTGTTGATATAATCTGCATAGTCAACAGAATACCTTACCGTATAGGCTTGGTATGTGCAACACGTCAAACACAAAACGGCGCAAAGTGCGACAATTCTACCAATCCCAAGACGAAGTATCGGCCCTTTCAGAATCTTCGAGGGGGGGGGGAATTTTATAATCCCTACGCGTCGTAAAACGCAAGCCCCGACAGAGGCGAAGCCCGAAGCAAGTTTTTTCATAAATTCAAGGGTTAAAGTGTTTATATTAACTATTTTAAGGACATGCACATCAATACGCGATACATTCCGTAAATATCGGCGAATCGCACGGCAAAAGGCTGATATTTCGGGTCGGGATTCAAAGAATAGCACTGTACGGAATCGTCATCGTCCCCCTTCCGCACCTCCTTTATAACACTACCGTTACAAGTATCGAGGACATAAACCCGCCCCCATTCGATGAACGCCGTTTCGTCGACCTTTTTAATAAGAACCTGCGCCCCGTTCGGATAGTCCGGGGCCATGCTGTCACCCGTTACCGTCATAACAAAATCAACGTCACGAATCGGCGTGACAACGCGCTCACACTCGGCAATCTTAATTGACACAACAAAGTCGTTAAGTGTCCCGCCTTGCGCCGCGAGAGGCAGCAGCGGAGCAGTAAATACATTCGGCGTTTCGGCTTTGTTTGTCGCCGTCGAGGTCTTCACAGAGCCGCCGCGGGTCATAGGCCCAACGCCCGTCATCAACCATTCTGTATTAAGGTCAGGATAACGTGATGCAATGCGTTGTAGTTTATCCGGCTGAACAGATACGCGGATTGTGTTCACATAACCAATCGTCAGCCCTGCTTCGCGCTCAAAAGCACGCACAGAACGCTCTTTCGATTTAGCGAACTTGACAAGTCTTTCTTTTATAGTCATATATAAAAAAATTTCACAAAACTTTCACAAAATGCTTTATAAAGTTTGCATAATATGATGCTTTGCTTTATATTTGCATCATAATTCACAGGGATTACGCATGAATTACGCACAAATATAACAAAAATTGTTTAATGCAATACATTATTATCACATAAAGCACAACGCACGATGAACACGAAATTTTTTAACCGAGCCGTAGGTCATGCAAACATCCTCGTCGGGGATAACATCGACCAACTCGTCAGCGAGGCCATGAACCACGTTGCCCGCCTCCGGGATTACTACCGGAACGACATCCGTCAATCGTTGCAGGATTTAGGCGCAGCCTGCGTATCGAATCATTCCACAGGAGACAAGAGGAGTTTGTTTGTTGTTCTCGACAAAGAGCATCAAGTATCGGACGAGGATTGGCAAAACATGGCCATACGTGACATCGAAAGGAAATACAACATCCGAATCCTATGAAAACGGCGACCAATCTCAACAGCGCGACGGGCAGCGTGCTCGGACTTGCCGAACTTATCGGAATAAGCCACGGTAAAATGCGCACTCTTATCGGCCACCTATGCGCCGCAGGACTGATAACGAGTGAATCATCGAACAAAGGAACGGCATTTCGACTTACTGACCGCGGCGAACAGGTATTGAATTTCACATCGGCAGACGTCGACGATTTTTCGACCATTCTGTCGGTTATCCAACGGCCTTTCGGCATAGCTATTTTACATATTATTAAACAACTAACGCACAACGCACTATGAAAAACAACATCGAAAATGGGATTTACATCCCCGAGGAACAGCGCAACCTTATCCCCGTCGACGAATGGGTGAAGCGCGAAGATCCGACCACAGCGCAGACCGTTGTACTTGTAACCGATTTCGGAATGCTCGAAATCGCCAAAGAAGACCTACCGGGCGGATTCAATTTCGAGGGCGCACAGAAAGCTGCCGCCGAATACCGCAAGGGCTTCCGCTGCCCGACCCGGCATGAAGCAATTGAAATGTACGACGCCCGGTTCCGTGGCCTCGACGAAGCGTTCAAGAAGATCGGCGGCGAACCCGCAACGACTATCGGCTGGACGAGCGAAGCCGACCCCGACCCGGAGTACAATTCCAACGGCGCGTTCGTCTACGGCGGCGGCACGGGCAACGTGGACCACAACAGCAAGTATAACACGAACGCCGTGCGTCCGGTTTCCGCTTTCAAGAAATAGTTTCACAGTTCAATCATTCCCGCGCCCTTTACGGGGCGCGGGGTTAACCCCAAAGACCAAACAGAAATGAAAAAAGGCACGATCATCAAACGCACCGACTACGTGGCGACGATGCTCGCTATTCCCGTCGGAGAAGAACACGAATTCACGCTGACGGGGCGCGACTACGCATCGTATATGAACGCCGTCAGCCGTTTCAACAAGAACGGCAAGGCGAAATTCGAAGCCCGCACCGCTTCCGCATCCACCATCGTAATTAAACGCCTTTCGTAATATGTCGCTCCCCGAATTATACGAATTACAGCATTGCCTCGTCCACGTCGCCGATGTCGTTGCTTGCGCAATCATCAAGCGCCAGCAGCCAGCCGCCGACCTCGTAACGAAACGCGCGCTGTATCGGGAATTCGGTCGGGGCTGGGTCGATAAGCATATCGCCCCGCATGGGAAGATCGAGGGCAAGCGATTCGGAACGGCCCCGAATTCACCGATCAAATACAGCCGCACGGAATTCGTCGCCCTACTCGAAGCCGAACGCCTGCAACGCGCAGAAATCGTCGGTAAATACGGACAACAAGAGCAGGCAAAATAAGCTGTTTTGCAGCCTTTACCACTCCAAGCGAACGAATCACGACGACAGCCCGAAAGTCGATAAAACAGGAAATTCGATAAAAATAACATGCAAGCACTCAAATACACATCAAGGGAGGTAAACCGGAATTTCCGCATCAAGGTTTCGGGCCTCGGCATCCATGAACTCAAAGGCTTTACGGGATTCGTCGGGTTGGTGGGGAGCGAACTCGCAAACAACCTGCTTGACCGGGCATTTCGAAGCAAGGCGGATAAAGTAGAATGCAAACTGCGGCGCGGCTTGAAAATAACCTTTTACTACAAGTAGACATGAAAACCAAAATTTTAGCTATCCCGTGGTGGCTGTCGCTGGTCGCGCTCGGCGGAGCAATGGATGCAGACCCGATTTCATGGGTCGCCGTTGCCGTAACATTCGCCGCGTTCGTAACACTTTCCGCAGCCATAATCAGAGAACAAAGGAAAACCGCATAATAACCAATCATCACAAAACGCACGATGCTATGAACATCAAGATCAAATCAATTACCCTGCGCAATTTCAAAGGACTGCGCGACGTATCGTTCGATTTCGACGGCCGTAACGCCACGATCATAGGCGACAACGGTACGGGAAAGACAACCATTTTCGACGCCCTGACATGGGTATTGTTCGGCAAGGATTCGCACAACAGCACCGACATCGACATCAAGACAATAGACGCCACGGGCGAACCTATGCACCGCGCCGAGCATTTCGTCGAGGTGGCATTGGACGTGGACGGCTCCGCACAGACGCTGCGCCGCACGTACCGCGAGATTTGGAGCAAGCCGCGCGGGTCGTCCGACCTGCGATTCGTCGGACACGAAAGTGCGTTTGCCGTCAATGGCGTGGAGGTCGGAACCAAGGCGGCATACGACAAAATCATTTCGGAATGGATCAACGACAATGTATTCCGGATGCTGACCGACCCGATGTATTTCAATACTCGCGTCGATTGGAAAGGCCGTCGCGCTGCCCTTTTAGCCCTCGTCGGGGATAACATCGACCGCACGGCGATACAGGCGCAGTTTGCCGACCTGCTCGCCGAAATGAACGGCGAACCCCTCGCAGATTTCAAAGCGCGGCTTGCGACCGAGAAGCGCAAGAACAAAAAGGAACTCGAAACATTCGGCCCAAAGATCGAAGCATATCAAAACACGATGCCCCCGGCGGAAGACTACGCCGCGCTGGAACAGGAGATCACGCAGCGCGAATCCGTGGCCGCAAACGAGATCGCAGCGTACCAGCGGCAAATCGACGCACTCGACACGCAGATCGCCGACGCATCGAAAATAGACGAGGAAACGCAGGCCGCCCACGACCGAAGACTGAAAAAGGTGCTCGACATCAAAAAGTCGTTGTCCGATCATATCGACGCTCGACTGACCGCGGCCCGTCGGTATAACTCCGACCGCGACGCGGCCATCATGGACGCACAGGCGAAAGCGGATTCAATTCTGCGCGAAATCGAGAAAACCGAAACGACGGCAAACTCGAAACGGGACACCCTCGAAGCCTGCGTAAAGAAGCAGGCGAATATCAAATCGGCACTCGATAGCATGCGTGCGAAATACGAGGCTGAGAAAAAGGCGGCATTTGAATACGTCGACGCGACCACCTGCTACGCTTGCGGCCAGCCGTTACCCGCCGCAACCATCGAAGAAGCCCGCCGCGCGGCCCGCGAGAGCTTCGAGAAGCACCAGCGCGAAATACTCGACAAGTTGATCGCCGACGCCAATCTCGAAAAGGATACTTACAGCAAGTTAACAAAGCTGGTTTCGACCACCGAACAGGAAATCGCAATGCTCGATCAACGCCTATCGCAACTGCGCGCGGAACATCACGCTGTGACGCTGGCTATCACAACCGCGAAAGACGTTCCCGCAATCGACCTCGAAACGGAGGAAGAACAGGCGAAATTATCTTCCGAATACCGGAAGCTCTCCGACGAGCTTACCCGCGCGCAAACCGCCCTCGAAGCCTCGGCAACCACGAAAATCACGGCCGCTACGCTCACGGCACGCCGCCGGGATATATCCGCACAGATCGACACTGTGCGTCAGAACCTCGCAACCGCAACCACCGACCTGCGCCGTCGCCTTGCCAATAAGGAGCGCGCCGCAGAGGTACAACGCCTTATAGACGAGGCCAAAGAATCGGAAAAGAAGATCGCCGAACGTATCGCCGAACTCGAACGCCTCGAATTCGCAGCGGCGGCCTACACGAAAGCGAACATCGAAGCCGTCGAAGCAGCGATAAATTCGCGGTTCAACCTCGTGCGCTGGCGAATGTACGAACAGACCATCGAGGGCGCGGACGTCGAAACATGCGTCGCCACCATCGACGGCGTGCCGTTCAACTCGCTGAACAGCGCCGGGCAGGTACTCGCCGGACTTGACATCATCCGCACGTTCTGCCGCTACTACGGCGCAACCGCGCCCGTCTTCATCGACAACGCCGAAAGTATTTCGCAGACCGATTTTGCGCTCGATTCGCAGGTCATTCGTCTGCAAGTGGTCGAGGGTGCTGCACTCGAACTTAAAACAGCGTAACGACATGGCACAGATCGTCAGCAACGAAAAAGGATTCAAGGTTATCCACGTCGAAACGCTCGACATGTGGGTCATCGGAAGCCCCGCGAAATGCGACTACTGCACGGCGGATATGGCGACCCCCGACGGCGGCTATTACATCGCCGTGCTGAATAAGATATACTGTCCGCAATGCTATAAACGCTGGCTTTCCGAGGCACGCCGCCACCCGCAGGACGCCCCTATCGAAGCCCGAAACTACAACACGTATCGTCAAATCTTTTATTTCAAATAACTATGGCACAGAATAGCAATCAGAACGGAGCGCAGACCGCCCCGGCGACGCAATCGAAAGCGATTGCCGCAATGAAAGATGAACTTGCGAACAGCGTCCTGCGACGCATCGAGGAGCTGCAAGCGAACGGCGGGCTGGTCGTCCCGAAAGACTACGCCGTAACTAACCAAATGAACCTTGCATGGCTTCGTATCTCCGAAATGCTTTGGGAGGATTCCAACAAAGTACAACACCCGGTTTTGGAGGTCGTAACCAAAGCATCGGTGGCAAATTCGCTGCTCGATATGGTGCTGCAAGGCATGGACATCCAAAAGAAGCAAGGATACTTTATCCTGGTCAAAAACAAGGCGTCGGGGCAGCTCGAACTGACGTTCTGGCGATCGTATTTCGGCGACGAGAAACTGGCCCGCGCACAGGGTATGAAGAAAGTCCGTTCGGTCGTCGTTTACGAGGGTGACGATTTCGAATACATGTACACGGAAGACGGCGAAACCAAAGTAACGAAACACGTTCCGAGCCTGTCGAGAATCGACAAAGACAAGATCGTCGCCGTCTACGCCGTAACGACTATGTCCGACGGCTCGCACTCGACGACAATCAAGACGATGACCGAAATCCGGCAAGCATGGATGCAGGGCGCAATGCGGGGCAACTCGCCTGCGCACCGAAATTTCACCAGCGAAATGGCAGGGCGAACGGTCGAGCGTTCCGCCATGAAGCACATTATCAACTCGTCATCCGACGCATGGCTGTTGAGCGAAGACGAGAAAGAACGCCGCGTAACGAACGAAACGGCGGCCGCGCCCGCCGGGGCAAATATCGAAGATGCGAAATTCGAGGAGGTCGCCCCAGCCGCAATCGCAGCACAATCGGCCACACCCGCCGAAACGATGCCGCCGATCCCTACGCCGACGCCCGTTCCGCGCGAGGAGGTAACCGAAGAGGCAGCCCCCGCGGCCATTGAAGACGACCCGTTCAACGTGTAACCCGATGAAGCTGCACGTCATATCATCATCGTCGGCTGGTAACTGCTACGTTTTGGAGAGCGAAGCGTCTGCGCTCGTTATCGAGTGCGGCGCATCGCCCGAAACGATGTTTGCCAGGACTGGGATCGACGCCCGAAAGTTCGTCGGTGCAGTAGTAACGCACGAGCACGGCGACCACGCGGCCCACATCGGCAAATACGCCGACCGGGCAATCGACGTCTATGCCTCGCAGGGAACGCTCGCGGCGTGTCGCATCGACAAAGCGCACCGCGCGCACACATTACGACCGATGCAGTCCGTCATGGTCGGCGATTTCGTCGTCCGGGCGTTCGACGTGAAGCACGACGCAGCGGAACCGTTCGGGTATATTATCGAACACGAGGAATGCGGAAAAGTGCTATTTGCTACCGACACGCATTTTATCCGGTACAACTTCAAATCCCTGCGACTGAATCATATTCTGATCGAGGCGAACTATTCACAAGAGGAGCTGGACGATAATATCGCCCGCGGGACGATGAACCCGGCACAGGCAGCGCGCGTACGAACGTCGCATCTATCAATCGACGCGGCGTGTGATATGGTAAAGGCGAACGAAACGGCGGAACTTTCGACGGTCGTTCTACTGCACCTTTCGAACGCAAACAGTCTTGCCGATGCTTTTGCCGCGCAAATGCGCAAAACAGCCCATTTCGCGCGTGTTTTCGTCGCAGACAAGGGTTTAATCGTCAAACTGAACAAAAGCGAAATTTAACGGGTCAAATCAGCGTCAATGGCAAACGAAACAAATACTGGTTGGGTGCGGTTGTATCGCAGCACGCTCGGATGGGAGTGGTTCGACGACCCGCTCACGCTGCAACTGTGGGTCGTTTGTCTGCTCAAGGCGAATTACCTGCCTACGAGATGGCGAGGAGTGGAGATTGAGCGCGGGGCTTTCGTTACCTCCGTCGATGGTTTGTGCGCAGAAACAGGACAGACGACACGACAGATTAGAACCCGTTTAGCTCGTTTGCAGGCGTCCGGCGAAATATCCGTCCGTGCGACAAACTACAAAAGCATTATAACAGTTTGTAAATTCGACACTTACCAGCCATTAGAAAATGAAAACGACAAACGACCGACAAACAGTTACGAGGGTTTGCGGAGGGTACCGGGAAAGAAAGCCGCCAAAATCGACAAACCAAACGACAAACCGGAAACACCTATAATTAACATTAATACAGACGATTATAGTGATAACACCGAACAAAACGACAAACAGAACGACAATCAATCGACAAACGACCGACAAACGCAACTGTTTTCAAGCGACAACAGTATAAGAATATATAAAGAAGAATATAAAGAATTAAAAGAATCTCTCTCTTCTCGCGCACGCGCGAAGGAGGCAGAGAGAGAGACATTTTTTGAAATTTTCTTTTTCAAGAATTTTATAAATCCCGATTACGAAGTCGAACGATTCTGCGCTAATTACGAGGCATCGGGCTGGATTCGTAAAAACGGACAAGCCGCTATCGACCGCCCGGCGCTTGCGCGGACATGGACGCAGGAAGATAAAAACGCCACGCCACGCTTCAACGCCGATTTTCTTGCGAAATACCGACGTTTCTACGACCTCGTAAAGCAAACGAATCCGGTGCTTGCGCCGATATTCATTCACGATCTGGAATTGGTATTTATCGACGCCGAGCGCAAACGGCTAACATTCCGCTGCACGCGGCAGATGGCCGAAGCCGTCGAGGCCAATGTCCGGTTCTTTCGGGATAACTTTTTCGACAAACATTTCGCGGGCTGGACGCTACACTACCAAACCCCGCGAATCTAAAAACAACAACGCACGATGAAAAACAAAAACGACAAGCGGGGCAAGTCCCCGGCAAATTTCTACGACAGAATCGCCGAAATGCTCAACAAGGCGGCTATTCCGCAGACGATCACAGTCGAGGCCGAGGGAGTTTCGCCCGAAACATTCTTGGCGACAGGGATCACGAAACGCGAACTGTATGCCACCGTCGCAATGGCAAGCCTTGCGCACGCCGTCGTAACCACCCCACCCACCGGAGGCGGCAGACTTCGTTCAGACTGGGCGCGGCGCGTGGCTACACAAGCCGCAGAGCTGGCCTACTACCTCGACGAAGCACTCGGCGAGATCGAACGAAACGGCGAACCCGCAAAAGATTCAAGACGATGAAAATTCTGTATTTGCCACTCAAAAAGGAGTGGTACGAAATGATCGAGCGGGGCGATAAGCGCGAAGAGTACCGCGAAAATACCCGTTACTGGAAAACGCGGCTTATCGACACGGTAATATACGACGAGGGGGACGAGGAGACCGAAAGCCCGGTATTTATATTCTTCAAAGACTACGACGCAGTTTGTTTTTCCTACGGCTACACCCGCCGCCGGATGCTATGGGAGTGCAAAGGCGTTGATTTTGGCCGAGGTCGCCCGGAATGGGGTGCGCCCGATCACGAAACATTTATCATCAAACTTGGAAACCGACTGAACGATGAGAGATTACAGTAAAGATTTCGCCGAATGGCGAAAATGGCGCGACGAAAAAGGGTTGCCGCCTATCTACGACAACCCGGCCGACGCGGGTATCGAAACGGATTTCCGGGTCGGGCAGCAAGTGTCGTTCACGAACGAATACGGCGTGCGGTTCGAACCGCACGTGATAATGGGATTCTGCAAACCGGAGCTTTCGGGCCGGTGCGTCTACCTCGACTACGACTGCTACTGGTTCCCGACGGAACTCAAATCGTTAAAACCCTATCGGAAATGATGTCCCAGCCGACTTACATAGCCTCGTGTTCGTTTGGCAAGGATAGTATCGCAACAATTCTCCTTGCCCTCGAACATGACGAACCACTCGACCGGGTGGTATTCTCGGAAGTGATGTTTGATCACGCACGCAACATCAGCGGCGAGATTCCGGAGCACATCGGGTGGATATACGACACAGCTATCCCGAAGCTGCACGACATGGGCATCCACGTCGACGTGGTACGCGCCGAACGGGACTACTGCTATTTTTTCGCAAATGCCGTCGGGGGGGGGCACCACGCGGGGAAGACTTACGGGTTCCCGCTCGGCGGCAAATGCTTCATCAATCGGGATTGCAAAGTCGCGCCCATACGAAAATACCTCGCCGAAATTGCTGGCGGTCCCCTGCGTGCCAAAACGAATATCGTGCAGTACATCGGTATCGCCGCAGACGAACCGCGACGACTTGCCAAACTCACGGAGAACCGAATGTCGCTCTTGGCGAAATACGGCTACACCGAGCAGATGGCGAAACAGCTTTGCGCCACTCACGGGTTACTGTCGCCGATCTACACGACCGGGACACGCGGCGGATGCTGGTTCTGCCCGAACTGCAAAATACAACATTTCGTCAACCTGCGACGCAATCATCCCGAACTATGGGCAGAATTGGTCGAGTTGAGCCATACGCCGAACTTGTGCAGCTACGGATTCAAATACGGCCTTACCGTGCAGGAGGTCGAAAAACGGATGAATGCAGAAGAACAACAGCTAAAACTTTTTTAATCACAACTTTCCATGAAAGACATTCATCATACCTGCCGATGCACCGGGCAACAGTTTACGTTCAAAGAGTGGTGCGCGTGGCTTGATAACCACAAAAAAGCCGGACAGGATAGCGGTAAATTCGTGGCGTTATCGTACAACGGTTTCGATTTCAACATTCACGACGTATGCCTAACGCCTAACAGACCTGTCCGATTATTCAACCACCATTGTATCGTGGAGGTTAAAACGGCGCAGTCGCCGACAGGACGCTGGGATTACGGGCTGGATGTCAACTTGCACAATTCGGGCCATTACGTCGGGGCCGGATTCGTCGACGATGTGCAAAAGGGATACCCAACGGAAGCCGCCGCGATTCTTGCCGCCCTGCTCGATGCCCGCAAATCAGCCGAACGTGAACTGGCGAACTGTTCCGGTCGCTCCCGGTCGAATCTCGACAACGAGGACGACGAAGACGGATTCATCAAAGACAGCACGCTGGCCCCGTATATTCGGAATATCATCAAGCAAATCGACGATCAGCGCCGTGCAACGGCGTTCAAACAACTAACCCTATTTTGATTATGACACGACACGTTGAATCGCACATGCAACGAATGTGCGTCGGTTGGTTCCGGCTCCAATACCCCGCCGTCGGCAAACTCCTGTTCGCCGTTCCGAACGGTGGCGCACGGAGCCGCACGGAAGCCGCGATAATGAAAGCAGAGGGCGTAACCGCAGGCGTTACCGACCTTATCCTGCTGCTCGGACGCGGAGGCTTCAACGCCCTATGTATCGAAATGAAGACTACCGACCGACGTTCCGCCCTATCGGACGCACAAATCGAATGGCGCTCGCTCACAATCGCGAACGGAAACAGACACGTCGTCTGCCGGACGTTAGAGGAATTCCAGTCGGAAATACGCTGGTACATGGCGCGCCCGGCAAATAACGAACCACGGGACGAAATCACCTGTGTCCGCCCGATAGTTCCGCCGTCCGTCGAAGAGATCGAGCGAGCATTTGGGAAAATCAGGCGACGCAAAATCAATCATCAACCAACAAAAACCGAGAAACAATGACAACACACAACCCGAAATTCAGAGGGACGCCCGGCCCGTGGCGGGTCGACGGACACGAACACAAAAACGGCGTCGTAGAATATACCATCGTTTCGATTTCCGGCGACGCTGTCGGCTGCGCTCCCGTCGCAGAAGTACTGCGCAATAACCCGCGCCCGATGCCGGAGCAACGCATCGAGGCCAACGCCCGACTATTGGCCGCCGCGCCCGACTTGCTCGCCGTGCTCGAAATCATCGTCGGGATATTTGAACCGAACAAACTGACCCCATATCGGTCTGCGCGCGAAACGGTAGATCTGGCGAAACAGATCATCGGATACGTCTACGGAGCGGACGAGCGAAACCGCCCAACCAACGAATCGCCCTCAAACGACGCCGAATTCCTCGAATGGCTGTACGTCCGACTGGTCGGCACCCACGGCGAAAATCCGAATACGGACTTTATGCAGAACCTCAACTCTATAATCGAAAAATTACGGTAATTATGAAAACAGTCGAAGACCTTAACAGACTTATCCGCGACGAAATCACAGCTATCGAAGCGCTCCGAAGCGAAGACGAAAAAATATGGTCGGTTCGGGGGGGGGTAACGGAAGCCAATGCCAAACGCAGCAAGAAGATCCGCCGCATGATCGGCGACCACAACAACGAGATCGCCCACTTGCGCCGCCTTATCCGCTTTGTCGAGGCAACCCCGGAAGAGGGTATACGAATGATGCTCGACCAGCTGCGCGGACAGGTAGATCGAATCACCGCATCTGCCGACCGCTACAAATTGAAAGAGCAGAAAAAAGAGTATCTGACACGTGCAGGCGCGCAGCTCAAACACACGCAAATCGCCGAACTTGAATTCTTATTACAATGAATAACAAAGCTATTGCCCCGGAAACTACCGTACAGGAACGGTGTGCCATCTGCGGCCGCCCGAGGATTTACAAATACGACGGTTATTGTCGTCCCATCTGCGAACGATGCGCCAACGGAGGTGGCAGGACATACGTTCGAAGCGGAGAGAAGATTGGCCGCAACGAACCGTGCCCATGCGGTAGTGGTTTGAAATACAAGAAATGTTGCGGCAAATGAATGCCGCCCTTAATAACTCAAAACCAAAATAAAGATGGACAAAAAACAAACGACCGCGACTTGCCCCAAATGTGGGGAAGAAATTGTGCAGTGCGAAAACTGCGAGAATATGGGCTGCCCCGATTGCGACGGGTTTGTAGTTACCCGCGACGACGTGATTCTGTGCCCGGAATGTGCCGCCGCTTGCAAGGAGGACTGCGACAAGATGCGCGCTGTCGGTTGCGGTAGTTGCGCCCTTTTCGCTGACGAAGACGACGAGGGGCAGGGTTGGTGCGAACTGCATCAGGAATCCGTGTGCTTCATTGATAAATGCAGCGACCGAATTTCGAAAGTCTGATCGCTGATAAAATCTTACCCGAAAGCGTGTATTATTTACACGCTTTTTACATATCTTTGTGCTGGTAACCAATACAGAGTAAACGCAACCGGGCCTATGAAAATTCCGCAAACTATCGAAATGCAGGTTGGCGCGCTCAATGCCAGCGAGCACAACCCGCGACAAATCACCGAAGACGATTTCGCCGAACTGGTCAAATCCCTGCTACTGCTGCCGAAAGGCTTGTATTACCGCCCCGTCGTCGTGGACGACCGGAATATCGCCCTTGCCGGAAATATGCGCCTGCGGGCGCTGAAATACATTCACGAACTCGGATTCGACGACCTCGCAGAAATCTTGCGGGCGTCGTATCGGTTCCGGCATTTCGACGAGGCGAAACAATCCGCGCTGCTGAACTACTGGCGCGAATGGCAGATGCACCCGACCGTGCCGACGCTTTACGCCTCGGAACTCGACGAAGACGAGCAACAGCAGTTCATCATCAAAGACAACCTATCGTTCGGCACGTTCGATATTGACATGTTGGCAAACGAGTACGACATCGCGGCGATCATCGACGATGGTTTCGACATCGACCTGCTCCCAAAATCGGCCATCGAGGCGTTGGCCGCGGCAAATGGTATCGACCCTAACGATATAACAGGGCGACGCTGTGGCGGCGACGGGGAAGCCGACGAGCACTACACGCACAAAATCACGTCGCCCGTCTACGAGCCGAAGAACGAAAAACCGGACTTATCGACGCTGACCGACAGCGGCCGAACCGACGAACTGCTGGCAAAGATCGAAGCGTCGAACGTATCGCCCGACGAAAAAGAGTTTCTGCGGCAGGCTGCCGCACGACATACGGTGTTCGATTACGCCAAGATCGCCGACTACTACGCACACGCCTCGAAAGAAATGCAGGAGCTTATGGAAGATTCGGCGCTGGTCATTATCGACTTCGGCAAAGCCATCGAAAAGGGCTACATCCGATTGTCGGACGAAATACGAAACGAATACACACGGGAGTATGGTAATGAGGCATAACGGGTTCGTTGCGTTCATTCTGACGCACGGACGCCCCGACCGGGTGCTGACCTACGAGAAACTGCGCAAACACGGGTACACGGGGAAAATATACATCGTCTGCGACGACGAAGACAAGACGCTGCCGGAGTATCGCAAACGCTTCGGCGACGTGCTCGTCTTTTCCAAATCGGAGATCGCAAAGACATTCGACGAGGGCGACAATTTCGGCGACCGCCGGGCAATCATCTACGCCCGTAACGCCTGTTTCGAGCTGGCCCGGCAGATCGGGGCGACGCATTTCATCGAGCTGGACGACGACTACACGTATTTCAAATTCCGGTTCGACGCCCAGCTACGCTGGCACGGCGCAGACGTCCAAGACCTCGACGCGGTATTCGACATGCTGCTCGACTATTTCAATTCCGCTCCAATGCTGACCCTTGCAATCGGACAAGGCGGCGATTATATCGGCGGCGAAAAGGCGACGAGATTCAACGACGGAATACAGCCGATGCGCAAGGCCATGAACTCGTTCATCTGCTCCGTCGACCGACCGTTTCAATTCATCGGCCGTATCAACGAAGACGTCAATACCTACGTCCTGCTGGGGTCGCGGGGGGGGGTATTTCTGTCTATCCTACAAATCGGCCTCGACCAACTCGAAACGCAGAGCAACAGCGGCGGTATGACGGAATTATACTTGGACGCGGGCACGTATGTAAAGAGTTTTTACACGGTCATGTATTGTCCGTCATGCGTGGTTGTTTCGGCAATGGGAACCGCCCATCGGCGGCTGCATCATCACATCAAATGGCGGTACGCCGTGCCGAAGATACTGCACGAATCGGTAAAAAAAGTAACGACCAATGGCATCACACCCAAGCAATAACAAATCGGCGAAAGACCGCCGGAATGCCCGTCTGCCGCTCGTGTCGCATCTGCGCCTCGAACGGCGGATGCCGTTTCGTCAGATAGCCGCAGAGGTCGAACGGCAGTTGGGGTATTCGGTAACGCCGAAGACGATCAAGACCGATTGGGATTTGCTCGTCAGCGAATGGCGGGCCGAAGCCGCGAGCAACACACAGCAGGCGTGCGACGAGGCGCTGATGGAGTGCGACCGCGCTATTGCGGAGCTATGGCGGCTGTACGAAGCCAGCAAGCAGAAACGAGTTGTCAAGCGGGCAAAGGTTCGCACGGCACTCGTCGATATAAACACGTTCGGAAACCCTGTCGTCGGCAAGCCTCTCGACGCCCCCGTTCCGCTCGAATCGGAAACGTCGAGTGTCACGGAGGAACCCGTCGGCGACGTGCGAATCCTCGCCGAAATCCGCAAATGGGAGGAACGCCGCGACAAACTGCTCGGCCTCGACAAGGTACAGGTCGACATCACATCGGGCGGAAAGGAATTCAAGGGCTTTTCGTCGGTGCTACCCGTCATGCCGGGCATCGACGAAATCGTCCGCCGTATCGACGAGGAGCGCGAACGGAAACTATCGGAAGAAGACGAATAACGCATGTTTACCGACGGACTACAACAGCGCGAGGAACAGCAACGCGTCAACTACAAACAGTTGCTTGCCTACCGCCACTTGGCCGACCCACGAATCCGATACGTCGTCTATGGCGGCGCAGCGGGTGGCGGCAAATCGTGGCTGGGGTGCGACTGGCTTATGCGTTGCTGCTGGGCGTTCCCGAAAACGCGCTGGTTCGTCGGCCGAAACAACATCAAGGACAGCCGCGAATCCGTGCTGGTCACGTTCGGCAAGGTCGCCGATTCCTACGGGTTCACGGACTACCGGATAACAGACGACGGCATCAAGTTTACGAACGGGTCGGAAATCGTACTGCTCGACTTGACATTCTATCCGCAGAAAGACCCGATGTTCGAGCGGTTGGGGTCGAAAGAGTTTACAGGTGGTTGGATAGAGGAGGCCGGAGAGGTTCATTATATGGCCTACGAGGTGCTGAAATCCCGAATCGGGCGGCATCTCAACGAGGAATACGGACTGGAAGCGAAGATGCTCATAACCTGTAACCCGAAAAAGAATTGGCTGTATAAGCATTTCTACAAACCGCATATCGACGGAACGTTACCGAAAGACTGCGCATTCGTTCAGGCGTTGGTCTACGACAACCCGTTTATCACGCCCGATTACATTCGAACGCTCGAATCAATCGGCGTCAAGTCGATTCGGCTACGTCTACTGCTCGGCAAATGGGAATACGAGAGCAACGCAAACCAACTCGCCGACTACGACGCCATCCTCGACTGCTTCACGAACGAGCGGCAGACGGGCGACGGCGTGCGGCGTATCAGCGCCGACCTTGCCATGAAAGGCCGTGACCGCTTTGTCGCGTTCAACTGGACGGGAATGGCCGCTAAACTCGCTATCGACAAACCGTACAGCACGGGCAAGGAGATCGAAACCGACCTGCGCGACGAATCGAGGCGGCACGGCGTCCGGCGCTCTAACATCATCGCCGATTCTGACGGGCTGGGGCAGTACCTCGATTCGTATTTGGAGGGCATCAAGACGTTTCACGGAGGAGCGCCCGCGCCGGATAACACGTATTTCAACCTCAAATCGCAATGCGCGTTCAAACTGGCGGAGGTTATCAATGCAGGGCTGCTCTACATCGACTGCCCGGAAGAACTACAATCGACCATTGCCGAAGAGCTGGAAGCCTGCCTTGTCGCCCGCGACGTCGACGCCGATACGAGCAAGAAACGAATCATCGACAAACGAGAGATGAAAGCCGTACTTGGTCGGTCGCCCGACTATTTCGACCCGCTGATGATGCGCATGTACTACGAAATCGTCCCGCAGCCGAAAGGTATGCGCGTCCACGTCGGGCGGCTTTCGTGAAAAGCTGTTTTTAGGCTGTTTCTGCTGGTAAAATTTGAAAGACAAATAAACTACCGCCCCGGCGGCAAAAGTGGATTAAACAGGAAAACTGATGAAAATAACAATCAAGAAACGGACGACCCGGCAGGTGCTCGCTATCGAACGAGTACTGACGCCCGAATCGCGTGCAGCATTGCAAACCCTGCCGAAGCCAGACAAAGTATGCGGCGTGCGCACGCCGCGAAACCTCAACGATCTAACTATCGGCGATCTGTTCAGCTTGCAGGCAGACGGGACGCACGCCCTTATAGAGCGAATCGCGTCCGTCATTCTCAAAGTACATCCCCGGCGCTGCTACAACGAACGGGCAGACAAAATGCTCGGTTTTGTCTTTTGGGTCGGGCGAGAATTGGAGCGCATCGCAGCGTTGTTCGCAAGCACAAGCAACCAGCCGACGCCCGAAGAGATCAAAGCCGGAATAAACGACCTTGATTTCGGGCCGTTCGGCATCATCGACTGGTACGCCCACCGACAGGGCTACCAAGACCAAGACGACGCCGCAAAGGTGGCATGGGTGCGCGTCTGCGAGTGTATGCGAATCGACAACGAGCGGATTGCCTTTGAACGGCGCTTGCGCGAAATAATGGCCAACAAAAACAAATAGACCTATGGAAAAACAGACAGTCGAAAACAAAGTCAAGGAGATCGCCGAGGCGATGGGCCTTACCTATCTGTGCGAATCGTGGTTCCGCGCCAATCAAGCGTTCGACCGATTCCGGCGTCAAGGAGAGAGCCGCGAGGTTACGCACCCCGACGGCCTCACGCTGCCCGCCTGCCTCTACGTACAACCCGTGGCGGGTTTTCTGAATTTCACGTCGCAGGGCTTCGTGCGCGACGCTCCGTCCTGCCTTATCTCCTTTGCCGACGCTATGCCGCTCGACTACAAAGGAGCCGATGCGCAGGAGATCGCCGAGCGGCTGAAAGGTCTTGCCGTGCGATTCATCGTCGCCGTAAACGAAAGCGGCTTTTTCGTTCCGGTCGCCGGGCAAATCAATTACCGCGTCGCGTTCGACAAGATGGACGCAAACCTATGTATCGTAACGCTGTCGCTGACACTCCAAGAACAGGCGGGCGTCTGCTTCGATTACGGCTTGTAGCTATGGACGTACAAAGAATAGAACTCGAAGCCGACCGAATCGTCGCCGAAGAACTCGACCGGGCACGGCAGAAAATTATCGAGAACCACGTCGCCGCGGGACAACGGACGACGGGCACAACCGCCGACAGCATCACAATAGCCGTAACGACCAATGGCGGCGTAACCACGGGGACGATGGACGCCCGCCCATATTTTGCAGCACTCGAAACCGGCACGCAACCGTGGCAGTCGCAACATTTTCGCCGACGCCGCGACGGGTCGGTCTATCCGTCCGCCCCGAAATGGTTTATCGACATCATCGCGGACTGGGCCGCAACAAAGGGTGTAGATATTTCAGCGTGGGGAGCAGCGACCAAAATAATGACGGAGGGGTCGGCCCTATTCCGTAACGGCGGCCGCGAAGACATCTTCACGCCCGAAATAGCGGCCCTATCCGACCGCATCGCCGATAGGCTGGCGGGGCTTTTCGATGCACAGATCGTCGAATCAATTTTAAGACAATAGACCATGAGCAGAACATTTACACACAGCAGCACGGGAACAGTAGTCGAATATCCCAATGCAACGCATTTCGCATTCGTCCCGGCGATTTTCAAAATCACGAAAATTCCCACAACGTATGACAAATTAGAAATGGTCTTAACCGACCGCCAAGCGCAGCAATCGTACAGCGAAGAGCGCGAGCCGCTCAATGGGGCCGCATATTTCGATGTACGGCGGTATCTGCAACTGTTGTTCAATAACGTTGCGCAGGGAGTGATTGATTACAGCAAGGCGTTCGTCGATTCCCCGCTGAAAAAGAATATCTACGCTACGATATACTGGTATCGCAACGGCAGTCAATTCTATCTCGGCACGTTTGGGATAGACGCTATTTGGGGCACAATATCCGCCCGCGAATCATCCGGCGGCATCATGCGTCGCAAATGGTTCGTCCGCTATCCGTTTACGGTTGATGTCTTCGCCAAGAACGGAACATCGTTCGACGTGCTGATCGACGGTAAACAGTCCGACATCATGTTTTACAACCACAACGAGGACGCGGAAGGTGCGACCCCATACCACCGCTACCTGCTGAATCCGGCAAGAGTGATCGACCCCTCGACCGTCGCCCGTTCGGTGCATATCGCCGTACCGCATAGCCTCGTGCTGAAAAACGACGAGGAGGCTGTCGGCATGGTTGGCTATACACTCGACATAGACCGGAGCGCAAACGGTGTCTATCTGCGCTGGATAGACCAACAGGGGCGCTATTGTTACTACCTGTTCAAGGAGATCGGCAGCGCGTCGACCGTTTCGACATCCTCGACATGGGAGCGTAACGATATGAATGTCCCGACCGCTTACATAGACGGCGTGAATATCGAAACGTCAGTCCGGCAAAGCCTATCCCGGAAAAAGACCCGTTCGCTGGGAGCAAAGTTGGTCGATTCCGAAACGTATGATTTCCTGCTCACACTCGCGCAGTCGGTCGTCGTGGATGTTTTCGACGGATACGACGCCAACGACGCGCCGCTGTGGCACCGCGTCAATATCGTTGCTGGCAGCTACGAGAAGACGACGAAGCATTACCAAGATTTTATTTTCTCAATCGAGGAACCTGCGCAGAGCGCACAAATGCTGTAACCATGACGGAGGGATTATATATCAACGGCGAGGCCGTCGACCTCAAACCGGATGCGGCGACGACCCTCAACTACAAGTCTAACCTGCTCGGCGACATATCGAAAATTACGTCGTCGAATTCGCAGACGATTCAATGCCCGAAGACAACACGCAACCGAAAGATATTCGACAATCCGGGGGCGCCCGCCTATGTGTCCGATAAGCGATACAACCGATATTCGGCCCGCCTTGTTCGGAATGGAATCGAGGTCGTCCGCGTCGGATATGCCGTGCTACTATCTTCGTCTGAAACCTACGAAATCGCGCTTTATTGGGGCGTGATGGCAAACTTTCAAACGTGGGTCGACAAAGCGGCCAAGTTGAACGAGTTGACCGGAACCGAAGCGCTGGCGTGGAATGCAAATACCACACCGACGACCCTGTCGCAAATGAAATCCACCGGATACGGATTTGCAAAATACAACTGCGGCGTGTCGAATGCCAACCTTGCCAATTTCCACCCCAGCGCTACCGCATGGTGGATTCTCGACAAGATAACCAAGCAGGCCGGATTCACGTTCGAAATGCCGAGCAAGTACGCCAGCGCATTGCGAACGATAGCGATTCCATGCTTGAGCCGAAACGCATCAGACGCAAGCAATGAGGCGGAGGCCACGGTATCTATATATCCATTCATAACGTACAGCAACGGCTTTTGGGGATATTCTATCGCGGGCAATAACGGGACAGATAGACACGGTGTTTTCGACCCGGATGATAATACCAAAATCCGTAAGGTCGACAACGCAACAAAGGTGATTATATCCATTGTAAACCGATCGGGGGCACAGTTGGGAATGGTTCTATATTCCAATAGCTCCAACGGATTCCCCAGCCGCGTATATATCCGAGCGACACGATACAGCGACCGCGACGAAACAACGACGCAAATAGCCGTCAGTATCGGGTCATCGTCGGTATCGTCGTCAACAGGAACGTATGCGTATCAAAAAACGTATTATTTCGCCGACATTGAAGAGGAAATCACGTGGGGAGAATATGACTACCTGCGCCTGTTTCCACATAACGGGACATCGGTAATTTCCGGTTCGAGATTGGGAAATACCAAACTTACGATTACGGAAGACTTCGAAAATATCATCTATCCGAGTTTATTTCCGATACCTCAAAACCTGCCCGAAATCTCGCAAATCGACTTCATCAAGGCGATCTGCGGAATGTTCGGCATCTTTGCCGTACCCGACCCTACAAACGTCAATAATCTGAAATTCGTATCGCTCGACACCTTACAGGAGAACAAAGCGCAGGCGTGCGATTGGTCGGATAAATTCGTCCGAAGCAATGACGACGAGCCGAAGACCACGGAATACAAAATCAACGACTACTGCCGCAACAACTATTTCAAGTACAAAGAAGACGATACGGTTTTCACGAATGCCGACGGCAATCTGAAAATCGACAGCGAGATTTTAGACGCCGAAAAGACCGTTATAACATTGCCTTTCGCTCCATCGGACGGCTCGACGATACGGCACTACGAACTGAACGATGACGGAACAGCCGTCGACACCGTACAAGTCAAAGACCGGATTATGCGCCTTATCAGCGACGGTTCCGGGCTGGCTATGCTTGCATTCGACGACCTCGATTTCACGACCTTGCTATCGAAATACTATTCCACCCTATCGCGTCTGCTCAACAGCGCAATAACCATTACGGAGCAGATCATGTTGGACGAATACGATTTGAAATCGCTGGACTATTCAATCCCGTTCTACCTGCGCCAATATGGGAAATTCTACGGCATCGTCAGCATCCAGTCGACAGCGAATAAAGCCTGCGAGGTCAAGGCCGTACAGTTGCCGGAAACGGTTGTCCAAGAACCGGAACGCCCATCGCAAACGGTTGCTATTGGCTGGCAATGGGAAGGTGCCGCCATTTACATAACGGCCAGCGCTGCGCCTGCGTCAGACCTCGATGTCGTAATAACCCTTTACGCGTATGACGGCGTTTCCCTCGGGCCGAAAACAATTATCTTTCCTGCCGGGCAAGTGAAAGTGATAGGCCCGACGATTACGCGAATAGTCGGCGGAATCGAAATAAACTCCATTACCCCGGAATATGACGACACGTATAGCTACATCATCGCAGAACAAACCACGAAAAACGCATAACAAATGGCAGAAAACACAACAACCCGCGTCGTCGAGGTGCAAGTCGACAACGCGGAAGCTATCAAGCTGATAGCCGACTACAACGCCAAGATCGAGGAATCGACGGCAAAGGAAAAAGCCCTGCGCGAGGCGATCAAGAAAAAGGGAGAAGCCACCGCCGCCGACCGCGAGGAACTGGCGAAGCTACGCGCCGAACAGACCGCCTACAAGCGCGAGTTGCGCGAGGTTGAAAAGGAGGTGCAGAACAACATCAAGGCGGCCCGCGAGGAAGAGGGGTCGAACCGAAAACTGCGCGCCGAACTGTCGAACCTCACAAAACAGTACGATTCAATGAGTGCAGCCATGCAGAAAAGCGCAGAGGGCGAGGCACTCAAAAAACAGATCAACGAAATAACCGATGCGCTGCTCGAATCGGAAGAGGGTACGCAAAGGTTTTACCGGAACGTGGGTAACTATCCCGACATCAAGCCGCTCGAAACGCAATTAGGTGTAATTCGTCAGCAACTCGCGCAGATGAAATACGAGGGCAAAGAAACGACGCAAGAGTATCAAGACCTGCTGGGCGTCGCCGCAAATATGAAAGACGCCCTTGCTGACGTCGAGGCTGGCATCAATGCCGGGGCATCCGACACAGCGCAACTCGACGTGCTCATCAAGGGGACGCAAAATCTTTTGCAGCTATGGGCACAATGGTCGATACTTTCAAAGCAGTTAGGGGTCGAAAATAAAGACCTCGACAAAGCTATCGGCATTATAACGCAGATGCTCGGCGCACTCGTGGCCATCCAATCCGTGCAGAACATGTTGCAGAAACAGTCTATCGTCATGCAAAAAGCACAAGCGGTTGCAACATGGGCACAGACGAAAGCGGAAACCGCCCGGACGTCGGCGATGGCCGCCGGGACGGTTGCCACAAACGCCGGAACCGCCGCAGTATGGAAATTCACGGCGGCGCTTTTTGCAAATCCAATCGGGGTTATCGTCGCGGCAATTATCGCGGCAATCGCGGCCGTTTATGCCCTCGTCAAGGCGTTTAGTTGGTTCAATTCGTCGACCGAAAAAGCGAAAGAGAATCTGAAAAAACAAGGCGAAGAACTCGATAAGCTCAATAAGAAATACGACGAGCACATCGAGAAAATGAAAGCCCTCGGCAAAACCGACGAGGAAATAACGCTGACGCGCCTTGCCCTGCTGAAAGACCTTGCCAACAAGCGCGCCGAACATTTCAAAGCGGCACAGCGGCTCTACAAAAAGGACAGCGAGGAATACAAGGCATCACAAGACGCCAAGAAAAAAGCGGACGAAGACTACCGATCAGCGCTGAACGATACAGCGAACCACCTGCGCAGCCTCGCGTCCGCCTATAACGACGCGGCGTTAAAAAAGAAACTGGGTACGGTCAAATACGCGACGCAACAAGCCAATGAGGAATTCAAGAATCAGCGCAAACTACTCGTCGAATTGGTGTATGCAGGTAAGGTAGCCAGCAGCGAAGCGAAAGATATTCTTGCGAGCCTCGAAGCCGCACGCGACAAGACAATAAAGGAAGCCTACAAAGAAGCCGCAGAAAAGCAGAAACAAGCCCTTGCGACCGAACTTGCCGCCGTGCGCGCAGCGACCGACGCCAAAGTCGCCTTGATGAAAGAGGGCATCAGCAAGCAGTTGACGCAGGAAGAGGTCGCATACCGCCATCGGGTCGCCGATCTGAAAAAACGCCTCGAAACCGAAAAGGGGTTGACGAAAAAGGCAAAGGCAGCAATTCAGCAGCAAATCGAGCTGGCCGAACAGCAGCACGTCTTGAACGTCGAGAAGATCAACCGCGCGGGCCTCGACAAGAAAATCCGGCAAGAGCAGCAGAATATCGCCCTGCGGCTGGCCGCCGTCAAACAAGGAACCGACGCTGAATATACGCTGAAAGTCGAACAGTTACGGAAACAGCAGGAAGCCGAACTTGCCAACATCGAACTGACCGAGCAGCAAAAGGTTCTCATCCGGGAGAAATACAACAAGCAACTGGACGACCTTTCGAACCAATGGATAAACGCCAACCTGCAAAAACAGAACGACGCTCTACGGCTCGAATGGGAGAACCGAATCAACGCCGCCGCCGTACAGGGGCAAAACACCCTGCAATTACAGTTGCAGATGCGGCAAGCGGAACTCATAGCCTTACAACAAATGGAGGGTGAAAGCGACGCCGCATTCAAGGCTCGACAGCTCGGCGCGCAGCAGGCATACGTCGACGCGAAACGAGCCATCAACGATTACGAGGTGCAAATCGAACAAGCAAAACTGGAAGCCCTCGCAGCAGTTACGAACGGCCTGTCGGGTTTACTCGAAGAGTTGGGCGAAGACAATAAGACTTTCGCCGTTTTGAGCAAGACACTTGCATTGGCCGAGATCGCCATCAACACCGGAAAGGCTATCGCAGCGGGTACGGCGCAGGCTCAAAGCGTCCCATTCCCCGGCAACCTTATCGCAATCGCTACGACTGTTGCGACGATCATGGCGAATATCACATCGGCGATTAAAACCGTCAAATCGGCAAAATTCTCGACGGGTGGTTATGTGTCCGGGCCGGGAACGTCGACAAGCGACAGTATACCCGCCATGCTGTCGGACGGCGAATCGGTAAACGCAGCCTTGCCGACGTCTATGTTTGCCCCGATCTACTCGGCACTAAACCAGCTCGGAGGCGGTGCGCCGATAGTCGCCGCACAGTCGAGCAATCAGATCGCAGGCGAAGATATGCTTGCCCGCGCATTCGCAAAGGGGGTTTCGCAACTCGACATGCGCGTCGGAGTGGACGAAATAACCCGTGTATCTGACCGGGTGAAAGTGGTCGAATCATTAGGCGATTTGTAGTTATGAAAGTGCATGAAATTTTACAACAGAACGCCGATCTGCTCCGGGCGCTCGCTCGCGCAGGCGCGGCTATTGAAGATGTCCGCTACATCCCTCTGTGGAGCGACTACGAACGGCTTCGCCGCGACGGGTTCAAAGTAGCGTATATCGTCGCCTACTTGTGCGATACCTACGAGGTCAGCGAACGCACCGTCTATCGCATTATCCGACGATTCGGCCGCGACGTCAATACGAGCCGCTGACACGGCGTGTCAGTTGATTGTGTCTCAAAGCGTGTATTTATTACACGCTTTTTATTTAGCTTTGTTTCGTAAAATCAAATCTATGGCAACTCTCAAGCTCTACAATCCGATTCTTTCCGAAGCGACAAAAGAATGCTACTGGTTCTGCGACGAGGCCGGAACGAGTTTCAAGGACGTGGACGAATTCATCAACGGCATCCCAGCAGGCGACGATAATATCGAATTACTATTGCACTGCGACGGCGGCGAGGTAAACGAGGGCTGGGCCATCGTCGACAAGCTGCGGAGCACGGGCAAGAAGATAACCGCGACCATCGAGGGGAATTGCGCGTCGATGGCTACCGTCGTTTTGCTGGCCGCTTCCGAACGCCGAGCATACCCGCACGCCTCGTTGCTCATTCACAAGCCCTACTATCCCGAATACACGCTGGCCGACGCATACCGTGCCGATGATCTCGAATCGCTGGCCGCCTCGTTACGGGACGACGAACAGAAAATGCTCGATTTCTACGTCGAGCGAACCGGAGCGGATCGCGCGGAACTCGAAGCGCTTATGAACGAAGACAAGTTTATCGGGATGGAGCGAGCAAAGGAACTCGGATTCATCCAGACGATCATTCCCGCAGCGTCGGCATCGGCAGGCGGCCCGAACAGCGCGAAATCGGCTGCGTGGAAGCAGCAAAATTCAATAACCAACAATCAAAATTCTATGGCAACAAAAACCACGAAAAGCGAAGACAAAAGCGTGCTTCGCAAAGCCCTCGCAGCGCTGGCCGTTGCGCTGGGACTGGAAGCCCCGCAGCCCGTCAATTACGAGCTGAACACCGAATCGGGCGACACGATCACGATTGACAAGCCGGACGGCGAAGACCCCGCCGTCGGCGACAGCGCATCGCCGGACGGAGAGCACAAGATGCCCGACGGCAAGACAATCGTCATCGAAGACGGTAAAATCACGGAAATCCGCGACGCCGAAGACGAGGGCGACGGAGGGGGCGATGGTGGCGACGGCAGCGGAAACGACCCCGATTCCGATGCGCTGGCGGCGGCTAACGCACGTATCGCCGAACTCGAAACCGAACTTGCGGACGCCCGCAAGAACGCAAAAACGACCGACGAGAAACGCATCTTGAATCTCGTCGCCATCGCGGGCGGCGAAGCGTGGCTTGTCAAGGCCAAGTCCGACTACAAGCCCGCTGCACGTCAAACCACGACCACAGCCGCAGGAGAAGGCAAGAAGAACGCCGCGAAACCGCAGTCGCGCGTTCAGCAGCGCATCGCCGAACTCGAAGCAGCACATCAGAAAACGGAGTAAATCACAAACAACACCAATCAATTATGGCAAGTACAGGACTTAACTTTGCGAATCTGACCCCCGACGACGGGGCCGTCAAAGACCTCAAACGTCTGATCTTCCTTGCGGTCACCGACCCCGAATCGCTCGGAAAGATTTTCAATTTCCTGCCGAAACAGAAGCACGGCGAAAAGGTCGGTTTCATCGGCGAATTCGGCATGGTCGGCAAAGCCTCACAGGGCTGTAATCCGACGTTCGGAACCAGCGTCATTGCGACGAGCGAAAAAGAGTGGGACATCCACGAATGGGAGGTCGCCGAAAAAATCTGCTACAAGGATTTGGAGGGCACGGTCGCACAGGTCGCCATGCGTACCAAGACGAACATCGCCGACCTCACGGGCACGGAATATACCGACTATATCCTCGCGCCCCGGCTCGAACTCGCCATCCGCAAGATGCTGATGCGTTACGCATGGTTCGGCGACAAGGCAGCCGATACGGTCACAGACGGCGGCAACCTGCTCGATTCCATCGACCCGGCGTATTTTACCCTCGTCGACGGTTTCTGGAAGCGCCTGTTTACGCTGGCCGCCGCAACGCCCGACCGTCGCACCACATGCGCAGCCAACGCCGCCACAACGTTCGCCGAGCAGAAAGCCGCCATGCGTCAGAACTATGCCGCCGTCGATTTCCTCGACGCGCTGATCTCCGACGCCTCAACGGTTCTGCGGCAGGCCAACGGTCAGCTCATCTACATCACGCAGGCGCTGAAAGACGCGCTGGATGCCGACCTCAAACGAAACAACAAAGGTTCAGAATTGCAGTGGACGGCGCTGTTCGATGGCATCACGGAGACGAACTACAACGGTGTGCAAATGCTCGCCATCCCGTTCCTCGACGAGATCATCAAAGGCTGCGAAACCGTCAGCGGCGGCAAGGCGTGGAACAAGCCTTATCGCGCGCTCTACACGATCAAAGACGACCTGCTCGTCGGTATGGAGAGCGAAAGCGAAGTCGCCGACATTCAGGTATGGTTCAACAAGGACGAGCAGATGAACAAAATTCTGTCGAAAGACAAGATCGGAACGCTGATCGCCGACGATAACCTCGTGCAGGTAGGTTTCTAACCCTCAAAACTCGATTACACTATGAATTGCGATAGCTTCATCAAGGCGAAAATCGAAAAGAACTGCGCGGAACCGATCGCGCGAGGCGTCGAGCGTATCGCGTGGATCGGAAACCGGGCGCAGCTCGACATCGCCAATCTTGAATTTGTCGAGGGTTCGACGAATCAAGTGCTGAATCTGCCGCTTATCAAAGGCGCGCAGTTGTACCCGATCATCCAGTACGGGGCAAAGCCGTTCGAGGGGCTGAAAACCGATCTCGACGGCAGCGGCAAGCTGGGCGGCACGGCTTCGACCGAATTTCCGTTCATCGTGCCCGACAACAGCCCGGCGGTTTGCGAGAATATCATCGACCCGCTGCTCGACGGAGAGTTTTTCGTCATTTGGCAGAACCGACACAAGAACCTGCGGGCCACGAACGAAGCGGAGCGCGGAGCGTCTGCATACCAAATCGCCGGACTTTTCAACGGCCTCACGCTGTCGGCCGGGTCGTGCGAGAAATACAGCGACGACACCCTGTCGGGCTGGGCTATTACGCTCAAAGAGGAGAAAGCGCCCCGCTCGGCGATGTTCCTCAACGCGGGTTCGCTCGCAGCCACCGAGGCGCTCATCAAAACGATGCTCACCCCCTCGGAGACGGAGTAATGCACTATGACCGTCGACGAGGTAAAAATCCTGCTTTCGGACTTGAATAGGGGTTACAATACCCCCTATTCGAGCGCCGAACAGGCAACTATCGAAAGACTTTATTACGAGGTCTTGGGAAAGCGCTTGAGCGGCTGCCGATGTCCCGACAGGTGGCACGACGCCGTGCTCGAAATCAACTCGTACATCAAAAAACACGGAAAAATGAAAGAAAAATCGAATTACAAACTGCGTGCAGGGGTTATTCTGCAAATCGCAGGGTCTTCGGAAATTTACACGAACGACAATCTGACCGACGAGGTGGCCGCGGCGTTCCTCAAAGAGCACCCGAACGCCGCTGGGCGTTTCGAGGTTATCCCTACGGCGAAGAAAGACGCCGAAGCGCCGAAAGCTGGCGGGGAATCGTCGGAACTCGAAGCGGCACACAACCGTATCGCCATCCTCGAATCCGAGAAAGCGGAACTTGAAAGCCGTTGCGCCGCATTGCAGGCCCGAATCGACGCCGCGGCGGCCACCGAAACGGCGGCCACCAACGACGAGAAGCCCGGCAGCGGTGACACCGGAGCCGAAAGCGCTGACGAAGCCGACGAACAGCCCGCCGGATACAATGGCAATACTGCCGATGACGCTATCCGGCAGGCTATCGCCGCCGAACTCGTGGCCGGAAAGTCGAAAACGGCTATCAAGCAGGAGTTGGCGGGCAAGGAGATCGGCGGCGTGAAGCTCACGCACCGCCTTATTTCCGACTACATCGAGAAGATCACCGCAGAGGAGTAACCACCCATGAACGTAAAGCACACAAAGAAGCCCGAAACGCGTGTAGACGTCAAATATCTGTCGTCGTTAGGTATCAAAACCTACGGCGACAATAACCTATACCCGCAAACGGTGCGCGATATTGTCGATTCGTCGCCCACAGGTCGCACCTGTGTCGAACGGCGTTCGACATATATCGAGGGGAACGGCCTTGCATCGCAAGCGTTGGCCGAAACCGTGTGCGACACGCGAGGGAATACGGTAGACGACGTACATCACTTGTGCGCCGACGATGTAGCCTACCAAGACGGCCTTGCCCTACACGTCAATTACAATATTCTCGGACAGATCGTGTCGATGGCGCACGTTCCGTTCGAGAATTGCCGCCTTGAAGAGGAAGACGACGACGGCGTTATAAGCCATATCGTCGTACATCCCGATTGGCGGGGTAAAAAGACGCGCGGCGGCAAGGCCGTAAAGGTAACCATCGAAACAATCGAGGTGTTCCCGGTCTTCAATCCGTCGCCCGATGTCGTGCAGTTGCAGATACAGGCCGCAGGCGGTATCGAATTCTACAAGGGTCAGATTCTCTACATTTCACGTGCCGGGCGAAATGCCTATCCCCTGCCGTTGGTCGACGTCGTATTGACCGACATGTCGACGGACGAGGGGCTTTCGAACGTCAACAACCGAAACGTCCGAAATAATTTCCTCACGGCGGGAATGCTCATCACGAAGCGCGGACAAGGCAGCAGCACAGTCGACGGCGACAAAGACGGCGTATCGTCCGACGACGGATTTACGGAGGAATTCGAAAAACTGCAAGGCGATACGAATTCGCTTAAAATCATGCAGGTTGAGATTGAAACCGACGAGGATAAGCCCGAATTCGTACCGTTCAAGACGAACAACTACGACAAGGAGTTTACAGCCACAACGAAAGCTGTAACCGATAATATCTATGCGGCGCTCAACCAAGAAACGTTCGGAAGATTACGCAGCGGCAGTATCGGGTTCACAGGCGACCTTGCGAACGACGTGAAGCGTGAATACTGCGAGCAGGTAGCGAAGCAGCAACGGATGTTATCGCGTGCGTATCGGGCTATTTTCAGCCATTGGGAACCGAACACGATTCCGTACACCGGAGCGGGCGATGCTGCCATCGAACCGCTCGTAAAATCTATTGCCAACGATGCGACATCTGATTGAACCGTGCGACGTCGATAAATACGCCCGCCCCTGCGACATGGACGACGAGATTATCGCCCGCGCCATCGAAGAGGCCGAATTGCTCGACATCAAACCGAAGCTGGGCGACGAACTGTTCATGCGACTGCTTACACACGTGCAATTCGCCGTACTCCTTAATGGCGGCGAATATACCGACGAGTGTAGAAACCGACGACATTTCGTCGGTTTGCGCCGGGCGCTGGCCTACTACGTTTGGGCACGCCTCGTCAAAACGAGCGTAAGCCATTTGACACGCTTCGGCTTCGTGCAGAAGCGCGACGAGTATTCACAGGCGACCGAATATCGCGAGCGGCAAACGGCGTACAACGACGCTTTCGCCATCGCTGACGGTTATATGAAAGAGTGCCTTGCCTACATCCAAGCAAAGCCCGAAATTTTCGCTGATTATACGCTCAAGGGGAAAGTCAAGGCCAATCGAACGAAATTCAAAATTTTAGGCAATTAACTATGTATGACATCAAATTAGGGCAGGGATGCGGCATCAAAGCCACGATGTTGACCCCGGCAGGCGGCGTCTGCGATCTGCGCCGAGCACGGTATATCGCAGCGTCGCTCGTACTGGTATCCGGCGCAACGATGAATTGCGAAGACGTCACGTTCAATGAGGTGACGAACGCTGTTTATGTGCGCCTGCTCGGAACCCGCGAACTGACCGCCACCGGGCGCTATGGCATCATCTTCAACGTCAAACTGGAAGACAAGACGATGTATTCGACGCCCGTTGTGTGGTTCGCGGAAGTCAAAGAGAACGCCCCGACAGGCTATCACGAACTGACGCTATCGCTGTCGCTCACCGTCGTAAATTTCCCGGACAATGTCTCCTATACGGGAGCGTCGCCAAAGATCGGCGACAAAAATACGTGGCTGGTCTACGACGACAATCTCAACGCGTATGTCGATACGGGTATCGAGGTCGGATATGCGAACCTGTTGTCACGCTACGACGGTAAGTTTGCCGAAATCGTCGTCCCGTGTACCGAGGCAACCAACGCGGCCGCAGCGGCCACGGTCGCCGCAAACAACGCGGCCGCAGCAGCCAATAGCGCAGCAGGAAGTGCATCGACGGAGACAACAGCAGCGAATACAGCCGCAGGCAAGGCCAACGCCGCAACGACGGCCGCAAATAACGCAGCAACAGCGGCCAACACAGCCACGGGTAAGGCAAACGAGGCGGCGACAGCAGCAAATAATGCAGCGGAATCCGCACAGCGCGTCGTCGACACCTACGACGACGTTATCAATACGCTCGCGCACTCCGACTGCACCCTCGACGAGCGGGTCGAGGCACTCGAAAAGGCGCTTATAGCCGTCTTGTCGGGTGCTGTCGTGATTCCCAAATTGCAGATCAAGGAATTGAACGTATGGGGCAATAACAGCCTTGCCCCCGTCGGCGACGGCGCACCGACGAAAGCCCCGGACAGAGCCGGGCAGTTCTACATCGACAAGACCGCCCGCGCGCTCTATTTCTCAACGGGTAACGCGGCCGTGTCAGACTGGAAAATTCAATAATGCAAACGGAATATGGCACAGGTTAACAAATACGCAGATCGGGCCGCTTATACGGCCGACGCGAAACGTCTTTCAACGAAATCGGCCGTTTCGTTCATCGAAAATGAAACGACAACGATTTACGACGGTGTGAATACCGTCGTCGGAAAATCGGCTGCCGCCATCGGCGATCTCGCCGTTTTCGATAAAACGGACGGGGTTATCAAATACATCAAAAGCGCAACGATTGCCAAGGCGCAGATTCCAGCAAACCTTGTACCGCTGGCCGTCGTCTATGCGCGACAAGGTGAACAGCTATTGATCGTATCGCTCGACCATGTTTCGGGCAGCATCCGCTGGGCACATACCTACGAGGTTGCATTGTCGGGTTTCGATCTCGCTGCGGGCGGCACAATCGTGTTGAAGCTCGGTTCCGACCCTTCCGCCGCAGAGGTGTCGATAGCGTATACCGCAGGCGCAACGCTCGCGGATGTTGCATCGGCTATCAACGCGAAACTCAAAGGTGGGACACCCAATTACTCCTCGACGGATTATGGCGGATGGGCGGCGACTGCGGCGGACAATTTCGTCGTGATGGGTTCGAACACGTATAACGCCTCCCGTGCGGCGATTGCCGTTGTTGGCGGTTGTCAGATCGCAAGGACACCGGAAGACATTAACTACCAAACAACGTTGACGGGGGTGTTGATCGAGGGGTCAACCGAATATGTCCGCCGCAACAACGGCGTTAATTCGTCGTTTGCGGGCTGTAATCCCGAAAAATTCCTGCAATACTATTCGGCCAACGGAACCGATACCACAGGAATCAAACCCGGAAGTAGCACCATAATTCGGGAAAGCGCTTTTACGGAAGAGGCCAACCCGGAACTGGTCGCCGCCTATCCAACCTACCGGGATTATCTGTTCGGAGAACATTTGCTGCAATATCCCGCAGCCTACGGCGCGCTGCTTCGTGATGGCAAGGCCAACACGCACCTGATCGGCGGTCTGCGGTTCGTCGACATCCACGGCGAAAGCGTTCCCCGTTATCCGGCCGCTGCGGCCGCTCTCGACTACGGCGTCACGGTCGAGGGCGCAACTACCGGACTGAAAGCGGGCGCATGGTGGCTGCCGTCCGTCGATGAAGTCTACCTGCTCATGCACGACCGCGTGCTAACGTCCGCCGACCGGGAAAGCGACCCTGTAAACCGCACGCTGTCGCGCCTCGGTAAGACGACCTGCTACGGATCGGGTTATTATCCGTGGACATCGTGCGAGTGCAATTCCAACAACGCGTTCGTCTACCGCGGCAGCACGGGTAACGTGTACTACTACTTCAAGTATATCACGAGCGCCGTGCGTCCGGTTTCCGCTTTGTAAAAACAGTTTTCAGTTTTTAATTCCCGCGCCGCATCGCGTCGGCGTGCGGTGCGGGTTCGCAAGTTAGACCTATGGCAAAGAAATTATCTATCCTCGACAAAACGTTCCAACTGGCGTTGCTCCTGCATCGCCGGACGGCGGAATTCAATCGCAAATACAAATTCACTATCGGCGACCGCATCGACGTTGTGGCAGAGGAAGCGCAGGAAATGATACTGCGGGCGAATCATCAAACCGACCCGAAACGGGCCGCACAAATCATCTACGATTTCGTCCTGCGTATTGACACCCTGTCGCTAAAACTGCGGATGGCCGTTGCGCTGGGTCTGATGAGTGACGACGCAAAAGCACAATGCGATATGCTTATCGCAAAGATTAAAGACGAGGCGAGGGGTTGGCGAAACTATTTTCTGCGTGGCGAGGGTGTCGTCGGCAAGAGCAACGGGCCGTCGGCAGAGAGCCTATAATTATTATTTTGAAAAGGGTTTGCATACTATCATTCATAGTTATACCGACAATGCAAAAAACTGGCGAGTACAATTCCAACAACGCGTTCATCTACAACGGCAACACGGGCAACGTGAACAACAACAACAAGTATAACACGAACGCCGTGCGTCCGGTTTCCGAATTTCAAGGTAATGTAGACCCTTTCGCCTCGTTCTATAAATCAATGCGGGCGGCATATCGCCTATGCTTAAAAAACAAAGTGCATACCGCTAACGCGATACGCTTTTGGCTTGATGAAGAAAGCGAGCTTGTCGCGCTCGCCCGCGAGGTGTTCAACTGCGAATATGTCCCGCGGCAATCCATCGCATTTATCGTTACGAAACCATGCCTGCGCGAAGTGGTAGCCGCCGATTTCCGCGACCGAATCGTGCAGCACTATATCGTCATGCGCCTCGAAGCTCTTTTCGAGGAATGCGGAACACTCGACGATAACATGTTCAGTTGCCGCGTCGGGAAAGGCAACCTTGCGGCCATACAGGCCCTACAACAGCAGATATTCCACCAGTCGAAAGGTTATACCGCCGACTGTTATGTGGCAAAATTCGACCTGCAATCATTCTTTATGAGCATCGACAAACGCCGTCTTTACGACGAGTTGGTCGCATTGGTCGCCAAACGCTACGAGGGATGGGATAAGGATACGCTGTTGTATCTTATCCGCGTCGTTACGCTGCATAATCCGCAGGACAACGCCGTGCGGAAAACTCCACTTTGCGATTGGGCTGACCTGCCGCGCTCGAAGAGCCTCTACAATGTCGATTGGTTCCTCGGTTTAGCCATCGGGAACCTCACGTCGCAATCCGACGCGAATTTCTACAACGCACCCGCGATGCGGTGGATGCGCTCCGTTGGCCTCGCTCCTGTGAACTACGTCGATGATTTCGCATTCGTCGTCCGGGATAAGGCATCGTTTCTTACGGCCATGCCTTATATTCGAAACTATTTCGCCGCAGAACGGGGACTGACGATGCACCCGCGGAAATTCTACCTGCAACACTACTCGAAAGGCATCAAGTTTTTAGGTGCGGTTATCAAATACAACCGCGTCTACACGAACAACCAAACCGTCGCACGGTGTTTCGGAAAGATTCACTACTACAACGAAGCGTGCCGACACAGTAGCCGCCGCAAGGCCCGGCATGTCGAGAAGCTGGCGACAATCCTAAACTCCTATTTGGGGTTGATGCGGCATTTCGATACGTTCAACATTCGTAAACGCATCGCCGCAGAGGTCGGAACCGTATGGTGCGACTATATCCGTTTCGACGACGACATCACGACGGCAACGGTCGTCAAACATTTCCGGCAACGGGAAATCTGCAAATACAACGTCCGCAAACAACGCAGACGCGATTTATTCACACTCAAAAACTTACTCAACGATGGAAACACAGCAGCAAATTAACGAATTACAGTCGCGCCAGTTGGAACTGCGCGCGATCATGGCATCGTCGGACGAACGGGCCGCGAAATGCTTCAAAAACGGAACGTCGTTTCGTGAAACATACCCCGACGATTTCGCCCGATACGAGGCCGCAAACACCGAATACAACCGAAACGAACAGACGCTGGCCAAACTCGAAGCGACGCGAGATGCGGAACGAGCCGAGGAAGAGCAGGCGCATAACATCGACGCCGTATGAACCCGCTAACCGAACAATCGACAATGACCGAAACCGTCGTGCAGAACTCGGCGACAGCGATATTGACGTCGATTTTCTATCAAGCGCTTGCGGATTCGATCATTTGGTTGGTCGTTGCAGCTGTGGTTATCGTCTGCGATCTCTTTTTCGGCTGTGAAGCAGCCCGAAAAAGGGGTGAGCGTGTGCGCATTTCGCGGGCAGTTCGCCGCACGGTCAACAAAATGTGCGAATACCTGTGCTGGGTCATGCTCGGCATTACTATTTCGATAGGATTTGCCGCCGACTGGCTGAAATACCTGATTTTCGCCATCATTTACGGTAATGAACTATCGTCGTGCTTGTCTAACTATTTTGCAGCAAAAGGCAAGCGGATAACATTTAACGTCTTTTCGTTGCTGGGGCGACGGCTCGGTATTGACGAACTCGAACAATGCCACATCGAGGAAGACAACCGGGCTGAAAAAGTAAATAAAGACACATATTAAATCGGATTCGATATGAATTACATTTTGAAAAAGGCCCTCGAAATGGCCGCAGTTTTGGAAAAAGTGAGCGACTTTTTCCTGTTCAAGTCGAACCGCATTCTGCACCTGCTCGGATGCCTTATCGGTTCAGCTTTACTCGGCTGGGAATTTGGCGTCGGCGCAGGATTGACGGCTGAAATCAAAGATATGCAAAGCGGCGGACGCTGGGACTGGCTCGATATTGCCGCCGACGCTATCGGTACGCTGGTCGGCGAGATCGTACATTTCGCAATCTTCAAACGCTGGTAGGTATGGCACAGCATTTCACTCTTTCCGAATTGCTCCACTCTGACACGGCGGAAGCAAGGGGAATCCAGAACACGCCGCCACACGACGTTCTCCGACGCCTGAATTACCTAATGGATAACTGCCTCGACCCAATCCGTCGGCTATGGGGCAAACCTATCGGCGTAAACAGCGGGTATCGGTCGCCAGCCCTCAATGCTGCCGTCGGAGGCGTGGCGACCAGCCAGCACGTCAAAGGCGAAGCCGCTGATATAACGACGGGAACGGTCGAGGGGAACAAGCAACTATTCGACATGATCTGCGCAAGCGATATTTCGTTCGACCAACTTATCGACGAACGCAATTTCCGCTGGCTTCACATTTCCTGTAAAATGGGAGGCATCGGTAATCGTCGTGCTATCCTGCATTTGTAAGCCTATGAAAAGATACTATTTCGCAATAGTGGCAGCCGTTCTACTTTGCGCGTGTGCATCCACGCGCAACACCTCGCGTTCATCCACACAGGAGCGCGTCGAAGAGCGGGCCGAATCGGAGCGGCAAACCTCAACGCAGGAGCAGACGGAGGAGCAGCGCGACGTCGTAACGATTTCGAAAACCACGACGGAAACGAAATCGACGACAACCATCTACGATACGAGCAGCCCCGCTGCCGACAGCTTGGGAATCCCGCCGCCCCAGCAGACGACCACAACGGAAACGAAAACCACAAACACGACGGCAACCGTCGATAAATCCGTTATTCGTCAGATCGTCGACGAGCAATTACGCGAAGCCGCCAACGAACAAACCACGACGAACAAACAGGAAGACACAAGCACGGAAGAGATCAAAGAGGATTCGACACCGAAGAACCTGCGTTGGCTCGGCATCATTGCAATCTGCACAACTGTCATTATGGGATGTTTTTTCGTACTCCGTTTTGTCGGTCGAAAATAAGTTTATATCTTTGTACCGATGTCGTTTTACGGCATCGTGCGTTGTGCGGGTGTTGCTTCGGCGACCCCGCATTTTTGCAAAAGTTGTCAAATTGTTGTCAAATATTTTTCACCTCGATTCGCAATTTGCTGAATATAGGGTTTATACGTTAGATAAATACAAGGTTTCCTAACCCTAAATCCGCGTTCGAGTCGCGGTGGGGCTACCACCCGGATCGGGAAGTGCGCGCACTTCCCGATTTTTTCGTATCTTTGTGCCGCTCAAATACCGATCAAACATGGAATCGCTCAAAGAGTTGTACAAAATCGGAAACGGTCCCTCGAGCAGCCACACGATGGGGCCGAAACGGGCCGCCGAACGCTTCGTCGAACGCTGCCGCAATGTCGATGCCTACCGTGTGACGCTCTACGGTTCGCTGGCCGCAACCGGCAAGGGTCACCTCACCGACGTGGCCATCCTCTCGGTGCTGCAACCCGTCGCACCGACAGAAATCGTATGGAAGGCCGACATCGTCCTGCCGTTCCACCCCAACGGCATGCTCTTCGAAGGAATCAAGGAGGGCAAGGTTGTCGATTCGTGGACGATCTACAGCATCGGCGGAGGCGCCCTGGCCAACGAAACCTCACGGCTCGAGGTGCCGCGCAGCATCTATCCGCTGACAACCATCACCGACATAAAGAACTGGTGCTACAACGAGGGCAAGACCTTCTGGGAGTATGTGAACGACTGCGAGGGGCCCGAAATCTGGGACTACCTCGACACGATTTGGACCCAGATGTGCGAGACGATACAGAACGGGCTGAACAACGACGGCGTGCTGCCCGGCGGACTGAAGGTGGCCCGCAAGGCCAGTACCTACTGGGTCAAGTCGAAAAGTTACAACGACTCGCTCAAGTCGCGCGCCAAAATCTACGCCTACGCGCTGGCCACTTCGGAGGAGAACGCCTCGGGCGGTGTCGTGGTCACGGCCCCAACCTGCGGGTCGTGCGGCGTCGTACCGGCCGTACTCTACCACCTGGCCACCTCCCGCGACTTCCTGCGGATCCGCATCCTGCGCGCGCTGGCGACCGCCGGGCTCTTCGGCAACGTCGCCAAGACCAACTCTTCGATCTCGGGAGCCGAAGTGGGCTGCCAGGGTGAAGTCGGCGTGGCGTGCGCCATGGCGGCTGCAGCGGCGTGCCAGCTCTTCGGAGGCACCCCCTCGCAGATCGAGTATGCCGCCGAGATGGGTCTTGAGCACCACCTGGGGCTGACGTGCGACCCCGTCTGCGGGCTGGTGCAGGTCCCCTGCATCGAACGCAACGCCGTGGCGGCGGCACGAGCCCTCGATGCCAATATCTACGCCACACTCTCCGACGGTTCGCACCTGGTCTCCTACGACAAGGTCGTCGAGGTGATGAACGAGACGGGCCACAACCTCCCGAGCCTCTACCGCGAGACCTCCGAGGGCGGTCTGGCCAAGCGCTACGAACGGAAATAGCGCGGGCCACACGGAAGACGGAACGATGCGCTGAACATACTGCCGGATCCGCCGAGACGGATGCCTGTCCGGCATGTCCGCAGCGGAAAGCATGCTACCCTGCCCTCCGGTTCCGCAACGAAGCCCTCCCGGAACGATAAAACAAAACTCCCCGACCGCAAGGATCGGGGAGTTTTTCATTGGTGGAAGCGGAGGTCCGCCTACTGGGCCTGCTGGAGGCTCTCCAGTTCGGACTTCGCGGTGACGACCAGATCGTCGTACTCGCGCAGACCCGTACCGCCGGGGATCAGGTGACCGCAGATGACGTTCTCCTTGAGGTTCTCCAGCGGATCGACCTTCGCCTGGATGGCAGCCTCGTTGAGCACCTTGGTGGTCTCCTGGAACGAAGCGGCCGAAATGAAGCTCGACGTCTGCAGTGCGGCGCGGGTGATACCCTGCAGCACCTGCGTCGAGGTGGCGGGCACGATGTCGCGCACCTGAACCGGACGCAGATCGCGGCGCTTGAGGCTCGAGTTCTCGTCACGCAGCTTGCGCAGCGAGACGATCTGACCGGGCTGGAGCGCCGTCGAATCGCCGGCGTCGGTGACGACCACCTTGTCGTAGAGTTCGTCGTTCACGTCCATGAACTCCCACTTGTCCACGATCTGATCCTCGAAGAAGCGGGTATCGCCCGGATCCTCGATCTTGACCTTCGACATCATCTGGCGGACGATCACCTCGAAGTGCTTGTCGTTGATCTTCACACCCTGCATGCGGTAGACCTCCTGCACCTCATTGACGATGTACTCCTGCACACGCGTCGGGCCGAGGATGTTGAGGATGTCGCTCGGGGTGATCGCGCCGTCCGACAGCGGGCTGCCGGCCTTGACGTAGTCGTTCTCCTGAACGATGATCTGACGCGACAGCGGCACGAGGTAACGCTTCACATCGCCCTGCTTCGAGGTGATGATGATCTCGCGGTTACCGCGCTTGATCTTGCCGAAGGTAACCTCGCCGTCGATCTCCGAAACGATGGCCGGGTTCGACGGGTTGCGGGCCTCGAAGAGCTCCGTGACTCGCGGAAGACCTCCGGTGATGTCGCCGCCCGACTTGCCGACGGCACGCGGGATCTTGATCAGGATGTCGCCCGTCTTGATGCGTGCGTTGTCCTTGACGACGATGTGGGCCGAAACCGGGAGGTTGTACTGCTTGACCTCCTCGCCCTCCTTGTTCTGGATCTTGATGACCGGGTTCTTGGTCTTGTCCTTCGACTCGATGACCACCTTCTCCGACAGACCCGTCTGTTCGTCGCGCTCGTCGCGGTAGGTCACACCCTCGATGATGTTCTCGTAAGCAACGCGGCCCTCATGCTCGGAGATGATGACGGCGTTGTAGGGATCCCACTCGCAGATCATGTCGCCCTTCTTGACATCGGAGCCGTCGGCCATGAACAGCGTGGCACCGTAGGGCAGGTTGTGCGTATAGAGCACGATCTCGGTCTTGGGATCGACGATACGGAACTCCGACTGGCGCGAGATGACGATGTCGATCGCCTCGCCGGCGGCGTTCTTGCCCTTGACCGTGCGGAGCTCGTCGATCTCCAGACGTCCTTCGTATTTCGAGACGACGTTGGTCTCAACGGCCGTACCGCCGGCCACACCACCGACGTGGAACGTACGGAGGGTCAGCTGCGTACCCGGCTCGCCGATCGACTGGGCGGCGATCACGCCGACCACCTCGCCCTTCTGCACCATGCGGGCCGTCGCCAGGTTGCGTCCGTAGCACTTGGCGCAGACGCCGCGGCGCGATTCGCAGGTGAGCACCGAACGGATCTCGACCGACTCCAGCGGCGACTTCTCGATGGCCTCGGCGATCGACTCGGTGATCTCCTCGCCTGCCTTGCAGAGCACTTCGCCCGTGAGCGGGTGGATCACGTCGTTGAGCGCCACGCGGCCCAGGATGCGGTCGTAGAGCGTCTGCACGACGTCGTCGTTGCGCTTGATGGCCGTTGCCGTCAGACCGCGCAGCGTGCCGCAATCCTCCTCGTTGATGATGACGTCCTGCGCCACATCGACCAGACGGCGCGTCAGGTAACCGGCGTCGGCCGTCTTCAGGGCGGTATCGGCAAGACCCTTACGGGCACCGTGCGTCGAGATGAAGTACTCGAGCACCGAAAGTCCCTCCTTGAAGTTCGAGAGAATCGGGTTCTCGATGACCTGCTGGCCACCCTCGACGCCCGACTTCTGCGGCTTGGCCATCAGACCACGCATACCGCTCAGCTGACGGATCTGCTCCTTCGAACCACGGGCTCCCGAGTCGAGCATCATGTATACCGGGTTGAAACCGTCGTCGTCCTTGATGAGCGTGTCGATCACGGCCTTCGTCAGTTTCGTATTGATGTTCGTCCAGACGTCGATGATCTGGTTGTAACGCTCGTTGTTGGTAATGAGACCCATGTTGTAGTCGTCCATGATGGCGTCGGCGCGCTCGTAACCCTCCTGGACGAGTTTCTCCTTCTCCTCGGGGATGATCACGGCGTCGAGGTTGAACGACAGACCGCCCTGGAAGGCCATGCGGTAACCCATGTCCTTGATGTCGTCGAGGAAGTTGGCCACCTTGTCGGCACCGGCCTTCTTCATCACCACGGCGATGATGTCACGCAGCGAACGCTTCGTGAGCACCTCGTTGATGTAGCCCACCTCCTTGGGGACCACCTGGTTGAAGAGGATGCGGCCGATGGTCGTCTCCTTGAGCACCTGAACCGGGTTGCCCTGCTCGTCGATGTCGTCCACCAGGCACTTCACCACGGCGTGCAGGTCGGCCTGCTTCTCGTTATAGGCGATGATCGCCTCCTCGGGGCCGTAGAAGACGCGGCCCTCGCCCTTGACGCCCTTGCGGGGCTTGGTGATGTAGTACAGACCGAGGACCATGTCCTGCGACGGCACGGTGATCGGGGCGCCGTTGGCCGGGTTGAGGACGTTGTGCGATCCGAGCATGAGCAGCTGGGCCTCGAGGATGGCGGCATTGCCCAGCGGCAGGTGCACGGCCATCTGGTCGCCGTCGAAGTCGGCGTTGAATGCCGTACATGCCAGCGGGTGCAGCTGCATGGCCTTACCCTCGATCAGCTTGGGCTGGAAGGCCTGGATACCCAGACGGTGAAGCGTCGGGGCACGGTTCATGAGCACCGGGTGGCCCTTGATGACGTTCTCCAGAATGCCCCAGATGACCGGGTCCTTGCGGTCGATGATCTTCTTCGCGGACTTGACCGTCTTGACGATGCCGCGCTCGATGAGCTTGCGGATCACGAACGGCTTGTAGAGCTCGGCGGCCATGTCCTTCGGAATACCCATCTCGTGCATCTTCAGCTCGGGGCCGACGACGATGACCGAACGGGCCGAGTAATCGACACGCTTACCCAGAAGGTTCTGACGGAAACGTCCCTGCTTACCCTTGAGCGAGTCGGAGAGCGACTTGAGCGGACGGTTCGACTCGTTCTTCACGGCATTCGACTTGCGCGAGTTGTCGAACAGCGAATCGACGGCCTCCTGCAACATACGCTTCTCGTTGCGGAGAATCACCTCCGGAGCCTTGATCTCGATCAGGCGCTTGAGGCGGTTGTTGCGGATGATCACGCGGCGGTAGAGGTCATTGAGGTCCGACGTGGCGAAACGGCCGCCGTCGAGCGGCACCAGCGGGCGCAGCTCGGGCGGGATCACCGGGATGACGCTCAGCACCATCCATTCGGGCTTGTTCTTGCCGTTCGACGCACGGAACGACTCGATGACGTTCAGGCACTTCAGCGCCTCGGACTTACGCTGCTGCGAGGTCTCGGTCGAGGCCTTGTGGCGCAGCGCATAGGACATCGAGTCGAGGTCCACCTGCTTGAGCAGCGTGTAGATCGCCTCGGCGCCCATCTGTGCCACGAACTTGTTGGGGTCCGTGTCGTCGAGCGACTGGTTGCCCTTCGGCAGCGCGGCCAGCACGTCGAGGTACTCCTTCTCCGAAAGGGTCTGGAGACGCTCGATGCCCTGCTCCGAAGCGGCGCCGGCGTTGATCACGACGTAACGCTCGTAGTAGATGATCGCCTCGAGTTTCTTCGACGGGATACCCAGCAGGTAACCGATCTTCGAGGGGAGCGAACGGAAGTACCAGATGTGCACCACGGGCACCACCAGCGAGATGTGGCCCATGCGCTCGCGACGCACCTTCTTCTCGGTGACCTCCACGCCGCAGCGGTCGCAGACGATGCCCTTGTAGCGGATGCGCTTGTACTTGCCGCAGTGGCACTCGTAGTCCTTCACCGGGCCGAAGATCCGCTCGCAGAACAGGCCGTCACGCTCGGGCTTGTAGGTCCGGTAGTTGATGGTTTCGGGCTTCAAGACCTCGCCGCTCGACTGGGCCAGGATCTCCTCGGGGGAGGCCAGGCCGATCGAGATACGGCTGTAACCGTTGTTCGGTTTGTTGTCTTTGCTAATTGCCATATTTTTATCTTGCGTTTTTTCTTGTCCTCGTTAAATACACCTTACTCGAGCTTGACCGAAAGGGCCAGACCGCGCAACTCGTGCAGCAGCACGTTCATGGCCTCGGGGATACCCGGCTTGGGCAGGTTCTCGCCCTTGACGATCGCCTCGTAGGCCTTGGCGCGGCCCATCACATCGTCGGACTTGATCGTCAGGATCTCCTGCAGGATGTTGGCGGCGCCGAAGCCTTCGAGCGCCCAGACCTCCATCTCACCGAAACGCTGACCGCCGAACTGCGCCTTACCGCCGAGCGGCTGCTGCGTGATGAGCGAGTACGGACCGATCGAACGCGCGTGCATCTTGTCGTCGATCATGTGGCCCAGCTTGAGCATGTACGTGACACCCACGGTAGCCGGCTGGTCGAAGCGCTCGCCCGTGCCGCCGTCGTAGAGGTACGTGCGGCCGCTGTGCGGGAGTCCGGCCTTGGCCGTGTACTCGTTGATCTGGTCGAGCGACGCTCCGTCGAAGATCGGCGTGGCGAACTTCACGCCCAGCTCGCGGCCGGCCCATCCGAGCACGGCCTCGTAGATCTGTCCGAGGTTCATTCGCGAAGGCACACCCAGCGGGTTGAGGCAGATATCGACGATCGTTCCGTCCTCGAGGAACGGCATGTCCTCGTCGCGCACCACCTTGGCCACGATACCCTTGTTACCGTGGCGTCCGGCCATCTTGTCACCCACCTTGAGCTTGCGCTTCTTGGCAATGTAGACCTTGGCCATCTGGATGACGCCCGTCTGCGGGAGCTCGTCGCCGTTGGTGAGGTTGTACTTCTCACGCTTGATGGCGGCATCGGCCTTCTTCCACTCGATCGTATAGTTGTTGATCGTGGCCTCGATCAGCGCGTCGGTATGGGCGTCGCCGGTCCAGTTGCACGATCCGAGGTTCAGGTAGCCCATCACCACGCCGGTCTTCTCGTCCGACGACTTGCGGGCGATCTCCTCGAGCAGCTTCTGCGAGAACTTCGTGCCGGCGGGATAGAGCTCCACGCCGAAGTAGTCCGTGATGCCCGTCGTGGTCTTGCCCTGCAGCAGGGTCCAGAGTTTCGACACGAGCAGCTTGGTCAGGTCGGCGATCTCGGCGGCGAACTTCTCGTCGAGTTTGTCGAGCTGCAGCTTCTCGGCCGACTTGCCCTTCTTGCCCTCCTTGCTGGCGCGGCTGTAAAGCTTCGTGTCGATCACCACGCCGTGCAGCGAAGGCTGTGCCTTGAGCGAAGCGTCCTTCACGTCGCCGGCCTTGTCGCCGAAGATCGCGCGCAGGAGCTTCTCCTCGGGCGACGGATCGCTCTCGCCCTTCGGGGTGATCTTGCCGATGAGGATGTCGCCCGGGTGGATGTTGGCACCGATGCGGACGATACCGTTGGCATCGAGGTCCTTCGTGGCGTCCTCCGAAACGTTCGGAATGTCCGACGTGAGCTCCTCAACACCGCGCTTCGTATCGCGCACCTCCATGATGTATTCATCGACGTGCACCGACGTGAAGATATCCTCGCGCTGGATGCGCTCCGAGATCACGATGGCATCCTCGAAGTTGTAACCCTTCCAGGGCATGTAGGCCACCTTCAGGTTGCGGCCCAGGGCCAGCTCGCCGTTCTGCGTCGAGTAGCCCTCGGTAATGATCTGCCCCTTGGTCACCTTGTCGCCCGTGAGGACCGTAGGACGCAGCGTTACGGAGGTATTCTGGTTCGTACGGCGGTAGCGCGGCAGCATGTAGGTCGTCACCTCCGGATCGAACGAGGCGAGGATCTCGTCCTCGGTACGCTCGTACTTGATCTGGATCTTCGTGGCGTCGGCGAAGACGACCTCGCCGTCGCGCTCGGCGACGATCTGGATGCGGCTGTCCGAGATCATGTCCTTCTCGATACCCGTGCCGACGATCGGGGCTTCGGTGGTCACCAGGGGCACGGCCTGGCGCATCATGTTCGAGCCCATCAGCGCACGGTTGGCGTCGTCGTGCTCGAGGAACGGAATGAGGCTCGCGGCGATCGAGGCGATCTGGTTCGGAGCCACGTCCATGAGGTTCACCTCATCGGCCGTCACGACGGGGAAGTCGGCACCCTGACGCGCCTTGATGCGGTCGGGCTGCAGGAAGTGGCCCTCGTCGTCGATCGGCATGTTCGACTGGGCGACGATCTTGCCCTCCTCCTCTTCGGCCGAGTAGTAGCGGATGTGCGAGTTGTCCATGTCGATCACCCCGTTCTCGACCTTGCGGTAGGGGGTCTCGATGAAGCCCATCGGCGAAATCCGCGCGTAGACGCACAGCGACGAGATCAGACCGATGTTCGGGCCTTCCGGCGACTCGATCGGGCAGAGACGTCCGTAGTGCGTGTAGTGCACGTCGCGGACCTCGAATCCGGCGCGGTCGCGCGACAGACCGCCGGGACCGAGAGCCGACAGACGGCGCTTGTGCGTGATCTCGGCCAGCGGGTTGATCTGGTCCATGAACTGCGAGAGCTGCGAGGTGCCGAAGAACGAGTTGATCACCGACGAGAGGGTCTTGGCGTTGATCAGGTCCACCGGCGTGAAGACCTCGTTGTCGCGCACGTTCATCCGCTCGCGGATGGTGCGGGCCATGCGGACGAAGCCCACGGAGAACTGATTCGAGAGCTGCTCGCCCACCGTGCGCACGCGGCGGTTCGACAGGTGGTCGATATCATCGACGTCGGCCTTCGAGTTGATCAGCTGAATCAGGTATTTGATGATGGCGATGATGTCCTCGCGCGTCAGCGTACGGATAGCCGGATCGATGTCCAGGTCCAGCTTCTTGTTGATGCGGTAACGGCCCACGTCGCCCAGGTCGTAACGTTTGTCCGAGAAGAAGAGCTTCTCGATGACGTCGCGCGCCGTGGCCTCATCGGGCGGCTCCGAGGCGCGCAGCTGTCTGTAGATGTAGACCACGGCCTCCTTCTCGGAGTTGCAGGGGTCCTTCTGCAACGTATTGTAGATGATCGAGAAGTCGATGCCCGACTGATTCTCCTTGTGCAGCAGGATCGTCTTGGCACCCGACTCGATGATCTGGTCGATATGTTCCTCCTCGAGGACCGTTTCGCGGTCCACGATGACGTTGTTTCGTTCGATGGAGACCACCTCGCCCGTATCCTCGTCCACGAAGTCCTCGACCCAGGTCGAAAGCACGCGCGCGGCCAGCTTGCGGCCCACGGCCTTCTTGAGGGTGGCCTTCGACACCTTCACCTCGTCGGCCAGGTCGAAGATCTCGAGAATCTGCTGGTCCGCCTCGTAACCGATGGCACGCAGCAGCGTGGTGACGGGCAGCTTCTTCTTACGGTCGATGTAGGCATACATCACGTTGTTGATGTCCGTAGCGAACTCTATCCACGAACCCTTGAAGGGGATGATACGCGCCGAATAGAGCTTGGTGCCGTTGGTGTGCATGCTCTGTCCGAAGAACACACCCGGCGAACGGTGCAGCTGGGATACGATGACACGCTCCGCACCGTTGATGACGAACGTACCGCGTTCGGTCATATAGGGAATCGTACCGAAGTACACGTCCTGCACGACGACGCCGAAATCCTCGTGCTCGTCGTCCGTACAATAGAGCTTCAGCTTGGCTTTCAGCGGGACGCTGTACGTCAAACCGCGCTCGAGGCACTCCTCGATCGAATAGCGCGGCGGGTCGATATAGTAGTCGATAAACTCCAGAACGAAGTTGTTCCGGGTATCCGTGATGGGGAAATTCTCCTGAAACACCTTGTACAGCCCCTCGTTCTTACGATTTTCGGCCGTGGTGTCCATCTGGAAAAAATCCCGGAATGATTTGAGCTGTACCTCCAGCAGATCCGGATAAGGCACCCGGTTCTTGACTGTCGAGAAGCTGATTCTTTGTTGTGTTTTTGCTGTGGACATCGTAAAATCCAAATTAGTTGAAGTGTAATTGGGTGGGTTACGCTCCCAAAAGTGGACGGGTATCTATCCCGCCAATGCCCCCGTATGCAGGCACAACATGCCCCGGGAGCATTCATCTTCCAAAGAACGGACACAGCACATGTTCGGCACTTCCGGTCTTTAGACCAAGAAAAGGCATAGAGCTTACACACCGGTAAGCCCTATACCTGATCGTCTATGCAGCCTTAAGCAGCAATGCTACTTAAGCTCAACTTCAGCACCTGCCTCCTCGAGCTGGCCCTTGATCTGCTCAGCCTCTTCCTTGGAAACACCCTCCTTAACGGCCTTCGGAGCGCCGTCAACGAGTGCCTTAGCGTCACCCAGCGAAAGGCCTGCAACCTCCTTGACAACCTTGATAACCTGGAGCTTGGCCTGGCCAGCGCTCTTCAGGATCACGTCGAACGACGTCTTCTCGGCGGGAGCGGCCTCGCCAGCGCCTGCAGCGGGGGCTGCAACGGCAACAGCGGCAGCAGCCGGCTCAATGCCATACTCCTCCTTGAGGATCTGTGCGAGTTCGTTTACCTCGGTCACCTTCAGGTTAACCAGTTCTTCAGCAAGTTTCTTTACGTCTGCCATAGTTGTAAGCTTATTAATTTGTTTTTAATTCTTGTTTGTGAAAATTAGTTGTTTCTCGATTCGAGCGTCTTCACGAGGCCCGCAATCTTTTGGCCTGCATTAGCCTGCAATGCAGAGATAACATTCTTGGCCGGGGACTGAAGCAGAGCGACGATATCGCCGATGAGCTCTTCCTTCGACTTGATGTTACACAGAGCGTCCAGCTGGTTGTCGCCGACATAGACACAACCCTCGGCGAAAGCCGCCTTCAGAACGGGCTTGTCCGACTTCTTGCGGAACTCCTTGATGAGAACGGCAGGAGCCTTCGCAACATTGGCGAACATAATCGAGGTAGGACCCTCCAATACTTTTACCAGATCAGCATCAGCCTTCTCCACCTTCTCGAGCGCTTTCGTGAGCAGGGTGTTCTTTACGACCACCAGCTTCACGTCGCTCTCGAAGCACTTGCGGCGCAGGGCAGCGGTCTGCTCGGCGTTGAGCGCCTCGATGTCGGCGATGTAGAAGTGAGGATAAGCCTGGAGCTGCTCGGCAAGGCTGTTAATCACAACCAGTTTTTCTTCCTTTGTCATCTCTTCTATCCTCCTTCTTATTTGGTTTCTACTGATTTGGGATCAATCTGCACGCCGGGGCTCATGGTCGTCGAGAGATAAATACTCTTCACATAAGAACCTTTGGCAGCAGCCGGTTTCAGCTTGAGAATCATGTTGAGAACCTCCTTGGCGTTGTCCACGATCTGGTCGGCCGAGAACGAAATCTTGCCCACGGTGGTGTGGATGATACCGAACTTATCGACCTTGAAGTCGATCTTACCGGCCTTCACCTCACCGACGGCCTTGCCGACTTCCATCGTCACCGTACCGGTCTTGGGGTTCGGCATCAGGCCGCGAGGACCGAGGATACGGCCCAGGGCACCAACCTTACCCATGACGTTGGGGGTGCAGATGATCACATCGACATCGGTCCAGCCTCCCTTGATCTTCTCGACAAACTCGTCAAGGCCCACGTAGTCGGCACCTGCGGCCTTGGCCTCAGCCTCCTTCTCGGGAGTACAAAGCACAAGCACACGCACCGTCTTGCCGGTTCCGTGAGGAAGAGTTACCACGCCGCGGACCATCTGGTTGGCCTTGCGGGGGTCTACGCCCAGACGAACGTCGATATCAACCGAAGCGTCGAATTTCGTGAACGTAATTTCCTTCAGAAGAGCGGCAGCCTCCGGCAGCTTGTAAGCCTTACCGGCTTCAACCTTGGCGTAGGCGATCTTTTGATTTTTTGTCAACTTACTCATCTTCTTCGCAATTACATGTTAGGAAATTCGCCGACTACATTGATACCCATGCTGCGGGCGGTACCGGCTACCATGCGCATAGCGGACTCCAGCGTGAAGCAGTTCATGTCGGACATTTTGTCCTTCGCGATGTCGCGGATCTGCTCCCACGTCACCTGACCGACCTTGTCGCGGTTAGGCTGGGCGGAACCCTTCTGCACCTTGGCTGCTTCCTTGAGCTGGATCGCTACGGGCGGCTGTTTTACAACAAAGTCGAACGACTTATCGCTGTAAACGGTGATGATGACCGGAAGAACCTTTCCCGCCTTGTCCTGCGTACGTGCATTGAACTGCTTGCAGAAGTCCATGATGTTGACTCCCTTAGAACCCAATGCGGGACCAACCGGGGGCGAAGGATTGGCGGCACCACCTTTGATCTGCAATTTAATAAATGCAGCAACCTCTTTTGCCATAGTTTTCCTTGGTTAATTATTCTTTTTCTACTTGTGTGAAACTCAACTCCATGGGAGTCTTGCGCCCGAATATCTTCACCGATACCGTGAGTTTCTTGCGCTCATTATCGACGGCCTCGATGGTACCCTGGAAGCTTGAGAAAGGACCATCGGTGACCTTGACGGTCTCGCCGACGAAGAATGGTATTTCGTTTTCCTCCTCCATGGCATTCATTTCATCGACCCGGCCGAGGATGCGCGCGACCTCCTGTGGACGCAGAGGCGTGGCGATCATCTTGCGGCTGTCCTCTTTCGTATCGCCGAGGAAACCAAGCACATTGGGAGTATTGCGAATAATTATCGGAATCTGACCGACGAAAGCAGCCTCCACCAACACATAGCCCGGATAGGAGACCTTCTCTTTGGAGACCTTCTTTCCGTTGCGGATGGTGTAGACCTTTTCGGTGGGGATCAAGACCTGGGAGATGTAGTCCTCGAGGTGGTTGTGACGGATTTCGGCCTCGATATACTCCTTGACCTTACCCTCCTTGCCACCGACGGCGCGGACAACATACCACTGTTTTTCAATCTTGCTCATCGCCTGTACGCACAATTAACGGCCAAGATTACCCAGTGTCTTGTAGATGACACCCATAAGATTCTCGAACGTCAGGTCCATGGCCAAAACGACGATCGCGAAGATGACCGAAGCCACCATCACGACAACCGTGGAGCTCTGAAGCTGCGGGAACGTGGGCCACGTCACCTTGTTTACAAGCTCGTTATAGGATTCTTTAACGTAGTTGAACATATTTCTGCGTCTTTATCTTTGCAGGAGCAGAGAGATTCGAACTCCCATCAACGGTTTTGGAGACCGCTATTCTACCCTTGAACTATGCTCCTAAAAAGAGGCGGTGCGGAAACACCGCCTCGGAATTGTATCGTGTGATTACTTCACGACCTTCAGGATCTGACCGGCACCTACCGTACGGCCACCCTCACGGATTGCGAAACGCAGACCCTCGTTCAGGGCTACCGGGTAGATCAGCTTCACGGTGATCGTTACGTGGTCACCAGGCATCACCATGTCTACGCCTGCAGGCAGGTGAACCTCACCGGTAACGTCCATCGTACGGAGATAGAACTGCGGACGATAGTTGTTGTGGAACGGCGTGTGACGGCCACCCTCTTCCTTCTTCAGGATGTAGACCTCAGCCTCGAACTCGGTGTGCGGGGTGATCGAGCCGGGCTTAGCGACTACCATACCACGCTTAACCTCCTTCTTGTCGATACCGCGGAGCAGCAGACCTACGTTGTCGCCGGCCTCGCCCTCATCGAGCAGCTTGCGGAACATCTCGACACCCGTGCAGGTCGAAGTCAGAGTCTTCTCCTCCAGACCGATGATCTCAACGGGATCACCGACATGGATGATACCGGTCTCGATACGGCCCGTAACTACGGTACCACGGCCGGTGATCGAGAACACGTCCTCGATAGGCATCAGGAACGGCTTCTCGTTCTCACGCTGCGGCAGCGGAATGTAGCTGTCTACGGCGTCCATCAGCTCCATGACCTTCTCCTCCCACTTCGGCTCGCCGTTCAGGGCACCCAGAGCGGAACCGCGGATGATGGGGGCGTTGTCGCCATCATAGTCGTATTTCGAAAGCAGGTCGCGAACCTCCATCTCGACCAGGTCGAGCATTTCGGGGTCGTCCACCATGTCGCACTTGTTCAGGAATACTACGATCTTCGGCACGTTCACCTGACGGGCGAGCAGCACGTGCTCGTTGGTCTGAGGCATCGGACCGTCGGTAGCGGCAACCACGAGGATGGCACCGTCCATCTGGGCAGCACCCGTAACCATGTTCTTCACATAGTCGGCGTGTCCCGGGCAGTCTACGTGAGCATAGTGGCGGTTGGCCGTCTGGTACTCGACGTGCGAAGTGTTGATCGTAATACCACGCTCTTTCTCCTCGGGTGCGTTGTCGATCGAGTCGAACGAACGGAGCTCCGACAGACCTTTCTTAGCCAGAACGGTCGTAATAGCAGCGGTAAGAGTGGTCTTACCGTGGTCGACGTGACCGATGGTACCGATGTTCACATGCGGTTTCGAACGGTCGAATTTTTCTTTTGCCATAGTATTAAGTTATTTAAAGTATTGTTAAAAATTGCCCTAAAGTTTTAAAATTCATTCCGCAGAACAAGCGAGCGACACAAACGCCTTTCTCCCCGTAGGTTAAAAGCCATTCGCATCACACGCCGGCTGCGCATAGAGCGGAAGACGAGGCTCAAACTCGCGACCCTTAGCTTGGAAGGCTAATGCTCTATCAACTGAGCTACTTCCGCAAAAATATACCGTATCAGAGTCAGCCCTCCCCGCGAGGGGCCGTATTGGCGACCTGCTTCGGGATTTGCAACTCCGACCGGCTCTTCTCTTTTTTTTCGAGTGGGAAGTGATGGATTCGAACCACCGAAGGCGTACGCCAGCAGATTTACAGTCTGCCCCATTTGGCCACTCTGGTAACTTCCCTTTATCTTGTGCTCCGTTCCGGAACCGCCTCGCGGCGACCTCATCCGGCCCTCCCCGCGTCGGCTTGCGAGCCGATGGAGGGATTCGAACCCACGACCAGCTGATTACAAATCAGCTGCTCTGGCCAACTGAGCTACATCGGCAATATCCACCGTTTTGGATTGCAAAAGTAGGCATAAAAAATTTATCTACCAAATTATTCGGGATAAATTTTCCACTTTTTTAACTCTTCTCAAAGAACCCCGTCCGACCGCTTTCGCTTCACGGGCGAAATCGGGTGCAAAGTTAGGAAAACTTTTGAATAACACAACAATCTGCGCAAAAAATATCACAACTTCTGCCCACAAACCGCACACAGCTTCCCGAAGCGTCCGATCCTTCAGCCCGATACCGAGCGACACCTATATATAAAGAGCTGACAGCAACTGCGCCAATCCTACCCGGAGCATCAACGGGGACGCGACGCGGCAATCAGTTGGGCGGGGGTTGCCTGCAGATAGTTCTTGCAGAAACGGCTGAACTGCGTGTAATAGCGGAAACCGTACTTTTCCATCAGGGCACGCGTACTCTGCTCTCCATCCTGGATATCGGTCAGAATCCGCTGCGCCTTCTGCCGCATCATCCAATGGTAGACGCTGTCGTCGAAATGTTCGGCAAAGCGGCGCTTGAAGACCGAAAGGCTCATTCCGGCCAGGGCAGCCAGTTCGGCAACACTGCGTGCCCGTTCGTAGTTGTTGCAAACGAACGTGCGGAAATGATCTTCAGGCTGCATCATGGGCTGAAAGAAATAAGCCAGCTCGGTAGGAGTGTAAAGCGCCTTGATCAACAGGAACAGTTCGGTCGCCTTGATCCGGTGGTATCGGGCGCACTCAACCAGTTCGGGGACGACGAACAGTCCGGCAAGAAGCGACTCGATCACCGGGTGAAGCGACAGCGAAGGAATCGGATCAGCGGGGATGACCGTATCCTCCGATGCCGAAGCACCGAAAATATCCCCCTCGCAAAAACCGAGACCGCGCGACAGCGACAACACCACGGCACGGGTCCCTTCATCCTGTCCCGTCAGGGAGAAGGGTTCGCCGCATGGCAGACAGGCGCATTGTTTCGAAGTGATCAACCGAACGGGATCGTTTGCCCGCTCGAATTTCAGCGATCCCGACAGGACAAACACCAGACGGACAATCCGATCGGGATTGAACCGCAGGCCATCACCGACCTGTCGAAACGACAGGAGGGCAAAACGGCAATAGGCGACATCGCCGACACGGCGGAACGGAGAGGAAAACGTAGGACACCTACTACAATCCGCAGTACAACACTCTCTCCATGGCAACTCCTCAAACTGCGGTTTGGTTTGATAATCCATATAAAGGCAAAAAACTATTTTCGAACAAAAATACGAAAAAAAACGAAACCTGCAATATCAACCCGAAACCTCAAACCAAAAATCCCCGCCGTATTCAGGCGGGGATCCAAACACGGACCTTCCGGCCCATTGCTTTATTTATAGCTTATAATCAGCACTTTTGATGATTCCCAGAAGCGAGTAGGATCAAGAATGCGCAACTGTTCGACCACCTTGTCTGCATTCGTAACCAATTCGTAAGATCCCTCGGGATGACTCGAAACGACCGTTACTCGACGGTGCCCTACGGGAATCTCGGTCAGCAGACGCGAATCACCCTGCGTAAAGCTGTCGGTATTGCCGCCCCGGCCAACAGTCAGGGTGCGGCCGATAAAGCCCTGCTTGTTGATGATCTGGGCATCGCGCAACTCCTTCTCCGAGCCGACGATGTAATAGACCGTATTGAGCTGGTTCTCGAGATCCACCTTCTCGTTGCTGAGCGTCTCGACCTCCTCCTCGCGGCGGGCCACCGTTTCGGTCAGCTGCTCGACCTCGATACCACGCTGCGTCAGGTCTTCGCGCAGACGGGCCACCTCGTCACGCTTCTCGCCGAGTTGCCTTTCCAGATCGCCGATCATGCGCTCGAGTCCCTCGATACGCAGGTTGGCCTTGCGCAACTGCGCGGCCGAACGCTCCAGCGACTCGATCTTCTTGCGGTTATCCTGCAGCAGGCGGTCGATGGCGGCGATATCGTTGTTGATCTCCTCGACGGGCCGGCGGGTCCCCTCCTGCTCTCCGGCCACGGTGATCAGATTCTCGCGCGACTTGATGATCGCCAGATTCTCCGAAATGGCATTGATGTCCGAGAAGACGAGATTGATGAGCGAATCCTTCGCCCGGATGACCGACGTCAGCGAATCGCGCTCATGATCGGTTTCGGCGATGATCGCCTGCTTCTGTTTGCCGGCACACGAGGCCAACAGGAGTGCGCCCAGAAATACGGGCGCGAGACGTTCCAGCATTTTTTTCATAACATGAAACTTGCTAAGATCGAATAACTTATTGCTTTCGGCCGCAAATATAGAAATAAATCCCTTTACGTGTACGATTTTTTGAAGGGCTCCGTAAAAAAACAACGGACCGCAATTCGATTGCGGTCCGTTATTTCTCGCTCGGAAGCGTCCTACTTCGCAGCGTTCTTCTTATCGTAGCGTTTTGCGTAGCGGCTCATAAACTTATCGACGCGACCAGCGGTGTCTACCAACTTCATCTTACCGGTGTAGAACGGGTGAGACGTGTTGGAAATTTCCATCTTATACACGGGATAGGTTTCGCCGTTCACCTCGATGGTCTCTTTTGTCGAAACGGCGGACCGACACAAAAACACGTGGTCGTTGGACATGTCCTTGAACGCCACCAAACGATAATTTTCCGGATGAATACCCTTTTTCATTTGTCGTTTTTGTTTTTGGTTAATGCTTAAGCGCGACAAAGGTACGAATTTATTTGCAACAAACAACACCCTGCGGACTTTTTTTCAACTTTTCGTCCAACTCTCCGGCGGCAATGCCGCAGAGCATCAGCCGACAACACCGCCCCCGGGACACGACCACGGCCAAGCCCCCCCCGCACTGGCGTGAAACGGAGGCGGAAGAGGCTCCCGAACAGAGAGGCCCCGAGCGTTACGAAGGGATCGGAGGTAAAATCCCGCCGCGCATTGCGAAATACGAATTGTTTTCGTATCTTTGCGCTCCGAAGCGGTCATCCGGCCGCGGCAGGGCCCATAGCTCAGTTGGTCAGAGCAGCGGACTCATAATCCGAAGGTCGTGGGATCATGCCCCTCTGGGCCCACCGGTGAATCCGGCGGCGAACAAATTCGCCGCCGGATTCCTTTTTTCCACAGGCGACCGGGGTTTCTCCCGTTTTTTTCGTATCTTTGCCGGCAAACAAAAAAAACAGAGATTATGGAATTCGAAGGTACCGTGTACAAAATAATGCCCGTGACGAAAGGCACTTCGGCCCGCGGCGAATGGCAGCGCCAGGATGTGGTCTTCGAGATGAACGAAGGTTCGTTCACCCGCAAGATCTGCGTGACGTTCTTCAACAAGCCCGACGACGTGGCCCGGCTGCGCGAAGGGGCGACCTACACCGTTTCGGTGAACATCGAGTCGCGCGAATACAACGGCCGCTGGTATACCGACATCCGGGCCTGGCGCATCCAGCCCAAGCAGGAGCCCGCACCGGCACCGATGCCGGACATGCCCCCGATTGCCGAGGAGCCCGGCTATGCATCGGCCCCGGCTGCCGAGGTGGACGACCTGCCGTTCTAAATTCAGGACCGGCCGCCGCAACAGGGCCGTGCCCCGCACGAGCGGAATGGCCTGCACACAGCGAACCCCGGAAACGGAATTCCGTTTTCGGGGTTCGTATTTCTCCGGGACACAAAGGCAAGGCCCGCAGCCGGCGGACAGGAACAAAAACCTGCCGCACAAGCACCGAAGGGGCTCTTCGGCCGGCACCCGTCGAAAGGAGAGCCGACCGGAGAACAGACAGGAACCGGATGCACGAGGCACGTGCATCCGGTTCCTGTCTTATATCTCCGTACGAACTACTTCGCGGGCTCAACGGCCGGAGCCGCAGCGGTCGAATCGGCGGGAGCCGGCTCTACATAGGGAGTCACGTCGATGAGCTCAACCTCGAACTCCAGAGCCTCGTTGGGGCCGATGTCACGGCCTGCACCGCGGGCGCCATAGGCCAGCTCGGCCGGAATCCACAGCGTGATCGTACCGCCCTTGCCGACAAGCTGCATGCCCTCGGTCCACCCCGGGATCACCCGGTTGAGCGGGAACTCGATCGGCTCATCCTTGTCGTAGTCGTCGGGACGCTGCTGCTTGAGCATCTCCTGCTGCTCCTTCGGACGATTGGCAAACTTCGAGGTGTCGAACACCTTGCCCTCGCGCGTACGGCCTGTATAGTGCACCTTGACCACGTCACGCGGATCCTTGGCGCGGACCGTCGTGTCGCCCTCGTTCGTAATCTTGTAGAGCAGACCCGACTCGGTCTTCTTCACACCCGACTTCTTCTCGATCTTCTCGAGCCATGCCTTCGAAGCCTCGGCATTCTCGGCCGGACGCTTTACCATGAAGTAGTACTGCAGGTAGCGGTTCACCTCATCCTCCTGCATCTTCGGGTTCTTGTCGATCACGTTCTGCAGCGCCTCCTTGACCCATACCAGCTGGATCGGCATGCCGCTCTGGACGATGTTGTAACCGATGTCGTTACCGAATGCATAGGAGATCTGCTCGCGCTCCTCCTCGCTCTCGAACATCTCGGGATCGGCTGCGGGATACTCCACCTTCGTGGAATCGCCGCCGGCCAGACGGATGCTGTCGGCCTCGGCGCGCTTCTCGGCGATGGCACGCATGCGGGCACCACGCTTATTCATGAAGTAGTCGCGCAACATCTCGAGCGACTCGTCGTGCTTCTGCGAAGCCTTGTTGAGCGCCCCCTCCTCGATAGCCTTCGTCACTACGGCATAGTCGAACGGGATGTCCTTCATCTCATAGCTGATGCCGAAACCCATGTTGGCACCCAGGGCATACGACAGCGAGTCGAACTCCGACAGGCTGCCCATCTGCACCTTGCCATTGCCGCCCCCGCAGGAGGTCAGCAGCGCGGCGCCGGCGAGCGTCGCGGCAAAAATGATCTTTTTCATTGTCGTTGAATAGTGTATGAATTAAATGTTTGCTCCGAAACTAAAATCGCACAAAGATATAAAAAATACGTTTCCGATCACTTTTTTATTCTATTTTCTGCGCAAATTGTTGCGCCGCGACCAATCGCCGTATTTCTCAACGCCGACCAGCTCGATTTCGTAGCGCAGCGTCGTGTTCGGGGCCACACCGAGTTCCTTGTCGCCTTCGGCGCCATAGGCCTCGGCCGAGGGGATCCACGACTCGATCCGGCCGCCCCGGCCGATGAGTTTCACACTCTCCCGCACACCGGGACGCAGGTCGCGCAACTGCACGCGCAGCGTGTCGCCGCGCTCATAGGAGGAGTAGAGCTGCCGTCCGTCGGTCGTGGAGATGACATAGCGCACCTCGACGCTGTCGCGGTCCGAGGTCGGAATGCGTCCCTGATCTCCCACCTCGGTCACCGTATAGGTCACACCCGACGAGGTGCGGGCATACGAACGGTTCGACGTGGCGATATCGGCCAGGAACTGCTCCTCGTAGGCCCGCGCCTTTTCGGGCAGGGCATAATTGAGGTAGCTCAGGTAGAAAGTCTCGGCCTGCTCGACCGAGAGGCGCGTCTTGTCGCGGAAGACGTCGCGGATTCCCTCGCAGACGGCATCGACGTTGATCGTCGAATCCATCCGCTGGAGGGTCAAACCCACATTCATACCGATCACATAAGCCACCGAGTCGGTGTCCGAGGCGAGTTTCGCGCCTCCGCCCGAGTGCTTCGAGCAGGCTCCGGCCAGCAGTGCCAGCAGCGGGAGCAACCACACGTTCCGTTTCATATCGTTCAAGTCAGTTGTTTGTTCCGTTTACCGAAGATCCATATTAATAAGGTACCCAACACGGCGGCCGCTGCCGAACCCATCAGGATGGCAATCTTGCCGCGGTCGATGAGCGCCACATCGGAGAATGCGAGCGAATCGACGAAGAGCGACATCGTGAAGCCGATGCCGCCCAGGCAGGCCACCGCCAGCAGCATCCGCCACGAAGCCCCTTCGGGCATGGCAGCCAGCCCTATCTTCACGGAGATCCACGCCGCAAGGAATATGCCCAGCGGCTTGCCCACGACCAGTCCGAAGAAGACCCCCATGCCAATCGACCCGATCTCGGGCGAATGGGCGAAGATCCGGAAATATTCGGGCGAGGCGATGCCGACCCCGGCATTCGCCAGGGCAAAGATCGGCATAATGAGGAAGGTTACATAGGGAGCCAGCGCCTCCTCCAGCCGGTAGGACATCCCGACCGAGCGGGAGGACAACTGCCTGACACGGCGCAGGCAGGCCCGCTGTTCCTCGTCGGGGAAATCGTCCCCGGAGGTTGCAATCGACTCGAAAGCTCCCTTCAGGGAGGCCATCTTGCGGACGAAATACTCCTTTCCGTAGCGCGGCTCCATCGGGATGAGCATGGCCATCGCCACTCCCGAGAGGGTCGAGTGCACCCCCGAGTAGTAGAACAGTCCCCAGATGATGACTGCCGGGACCAGATAGAAACCCATCCGCTTCTCACCGAGGCGCTTCATACCGTAGACCAGAGCCATGACCGCCAGAGCCGCAAGCAGGCAGCCCAACCGCACCTCGCCCCCGTAAAAGAGGGCGATGACCAGAATGGCACCGAGGTCATCGGCGATGGCCAGTGCCGTAAGAAAGATCTTGAGCGAGACCGGCACGCGATCGCCGACCATCGAGAGGATGCCCACGGCAAAGGCGATGTCGGTCGCCGTCGGGATTCCCCAGCCGTTGGCCGCGGCCGTACCGTGGTTGAAGAGCGTGAAGACAAGCGCCGGCGCAAGCATGCCGCCGAGGGCGGCCACCACCGGGAGGATGGCCTGCTGGCGGGTCGAGAGCCGGCCGCAGACGATTTCGCGTTTGATTTCCAGCCCCACCGAGAAGAAAAAGACAACCATCAGACCGTCGTTGATAAACTTCTCGACGGTCATCCCGCGGGGGAAGATCCAGTCGATCACTCCTTCGGGCGAATGGACCATCGCCGAGAGTTCGGTCTCGAGCAAATGGTGGTAGTAGAGCGCCGTGGCGGGGAGATTGGCCAGCAGCATGGCGATGGCGACACACGTCAGCAGCACCACGCCCCCGGCCCAGGGAGCCTGCATGAACCGGCGCACGCCGAAGACCACGCCCCGCAACCGCCGGATCCAGCCGAATCGGGTAAAGATCCCCATCCTACCGCTGCGGGTTTTCGGCGTGCGACCGCAGGGTCAGCCCGCACAGTTTCCACAAGATGCGCGCTCCGGTGATGGCGTCAATCCGGTCGTCGGACGCAGGCGTCACCTCGACCATGTCGAAGCCGATGATGCGGCGTCCCGAGCGCACGACCTCGGCCAGCAGCCAGACCGCCTGGTTGAAGGTCAGGCCGCCCGATACGGGCGTCCCGGTGTGGGGGCAGTTCTCGAACGAGAGTCCGTCGATGTCGAAGCTGACATAGACCTCGTCGGGCAGCACGGCCACGATCTTCCGGCACTGTTCGCTCCAGGTCACTCCGTCGAAGGCCGCACCGGCCAGCGACAGGTCGTCGAAAGTCGAGATCCGGGCATCGGAGGCGGCGCGGGCAGCCTCCCCGGCGCTGAAGTCGCGTACGCCGACCTGCACCAGGCGCGACACCTGGGGCACGTCGCGCAGCACGTTGAACATGATCGAGGCATGCGAATATTCGAACCCTTCGTAGGCCTCCCTGAGGTCGCAGTGGGCATCGATGTGCAGGATGCCGAACGACTCATGCCGCCGGCCGAGGGCGCGGATCAGCCCGTAGGGGGTCGAATGGTCGCCGCCGACCAGCCCCACCGTCTTGCCCGCATCGAGCCAGCGCGAAGCCTGCTCCTCGATGTTGGCGTTCATCGCCGCACATCCCTCGTTCACGCGCCGCAGCTTGCGCACGACGTATTCGTCATCGGGCGAGCCGCCGCCCTCGAGGTGGTCGATCACCCGCGAGGCATCGACCCGCAGCCGCTGCGACGACTCCTGCAGGGCATAGTCCACGTCGGCCGTAGCGATGCCGCGGCGCCAGGCCCCGGGGGCCAGCGGATCGTGGAAGTCGAGTTGCGTCGAAGCCTCGATGATCGCATCGGGGGCATAGGCCGTACCGGCACCGTAGGAGACCGTCACGTCCCAGGGGGCCGAAACAAGCACCAGTTCCGCCGTCTCGGGATCGAACGGAAGACCGAAATAGGTCCCGTTGTCCACGCCGACGCCGTCCGGATCGAAGGTTTTCTGTTCCATATCAGCCGTTTTAAATAACAAAGATACAAAAATTTTAAAATTTCCCTATATTTGTCCACCCCAAAGCAAAGAATCGCATGCCATGAAGATCATCGCCGACTGCGCCATACCCTTTCTGGAGGATGTGCTGACGCCCTTCGCCGAGGTGGTCCGGATCGCCGGCAAGGCCATCACGGCCGCCGACGTCCGCGATGCCGACGCACTCATCGTCCGTACCCGAACGCGCTGCGACGCCCGGCTGCTGGCCGGCTCCCGCGTGCGGATGATCGCCACGGCCACCATCGGGTTCGACCACATCGACCTCGGATGGTGCGCCGCACACGGCATCCGTGTCACAACCGCCGCCGGATGCAACGCCCGCGGCGTACTGCAATGGATCGGCGCCGCGCTGGTTCACCTGGCCCGCGTGCAGGGCTGGCAGCCGGACGGCAGGACACTCGGCATCGTCGGAGTGGGCCACGTCGGCTCGCTCGTCAAAGAGTATGCCGAGGCGTGGGGCTTCCGCGTGCTCTGCTGCGACCCCCCGCGCGAAGAGCGCGAGCGCCTCGGGTTCCTGCCGCTGGAAGAGGTCGCCGCGCAGGCCGACCTGCTGACCTTCCACACCCCCCTCGACGAAACGACCCGCCACCTGGCCGACGAACGCCTGCTCGGCATGCTGCGACCGGACGCGGTAGTCATCAACACCTCGCGGGGCGAGGTCGTGGACGGCGAGGCCCTCGTGCGGAGCGGCCACCCCTGCGCCCTCGACGTCTGGGAACACGAACCGGCCATCGACCGCACGCTGCTCGACCGGGCCCTGATCGCCACCCCCCACATCGCCGGCTACTCCGAGCAGGGCAAGGCCAACGCCACGGCCATGTCGGTCGATGCGCTGGCCCGCCATTTCGGCCTGCCCCTCACCGGGTGGTATCCCCCCGAAGCAGCCCCCTCCACCCCACGCCCGATCTCATGGCAGGAACTCTGCCGCACCATCGGCGGAGCCTTCGACATCGAGGCCGAAAGCCGCCGGCTGAAGGAGAACCCGACGGATTTCGAAGCCCTGCGCGACCATTACGCCTACCGCCGCGAATATTTTTAGCGGAATCCGTTCTTTTTTCGTATTTTTGCCCGTCCGTAAACATGCAAACATGTACCAGCGCATCATAAAACCGGTCCTCTTCTCGCTCACCATCGAGCGGGCCCACCGGGCCGTCCTGCTCCTGTTGCGGTGCATCGGGTTGATCCCCGGAGGCCGCTGGCTGCTGCGCAAATGCTATGCCGAGGCGCACCCGTCGCTCGAGCGCGAGGTCTTCGGCATCCGCTTCCCGAACCCTGTCGGACTGGCCGCCGGCTTCGACCGCAACGGCGAGGCGATCCGGGAGCTCTCGGCCCTCGGGTTCGGATTCGTCGAGATCGGCACCGTCACACCCCGTCCGCAGGGCGGCAACCCGCGGCCGCGCGTCTTCCGCCTGCCCAGGGACCGGGCAATCATCAACCGCATCGGGCTCTCGAACCACGGACTCGAAGCCATGATCCGGCACCTGCAGCGCAACCGCGGCAAGGGAATCGTGGGCTGCAACATCGGCAAAAACACCGACACGCCGCCCGAAAATGCCGCAGCCGACTACCTGAAGGCGTTCCGCAGCCTCTACCAGTACGCCGACTACTTCACGGTCAATATCAGCTGCGACAACTCCTGCCGCGAAGAGTTTTCGCACACCCCGGAACACATCCTGCAGATTCTCGGACCGCTCTTCGACTTCCGCCGCGGCCAGAGCGAGTACCGGCCGATCATGCTCAAGATCTCGCCCGACCTGAGCGACGAGGAGATCGACCGCATCACCGACGTGATGACCTCTTCGCCGCTCGACGGCATCGTGGCCACGAACGGCACCCACCTCCGCCAGGGGCTGCAGACCAGCCCCGAGGCGATCGAGACGATCGGCAGCGGCCGGCTCAGCGGCGCACCGCTCACCCGGCGCACCATCGAGATCGTGCGTCGGATCCATACCCGCTCGGGCGGCACCTACCCCATCATCGGCGTGGGCGGCCTGATGACCCCGGACGACGTCCGGGCCATGCTCGACGCCGGGGCCGACCTCGTACAGCTCTACACGGGATACATCTACGAAGGGCCGAAACTCGTCCGCGAAATCTGCCGGGCGCTGATCGACGACGCCGGCAAGGCCCACGCACAGGTCTCCGAGACGCCGGACGCCACACCGGTCCCGCAAGCCGCAGAGCCCGCCCCCGCGGCATCGGACAAAGGCGGCGAGGCAGCCGAAACGCAGCCCGACACGACGGAATCCGGCAAGGACTCCGCCTCCAACGCATAATCCGTCATGAAAGCAACCATCCTTACGATCGGCGACGAGATCCTGATCGGACAGATCGTGGACACCAATTCGGTCTCGATCGCCAAACACCTCAACACGGCGGGAATCGTCGTCCGCGAAAAGATCTCGATCGGCGACGACCGCACGCAGATCCTCGACACCGTCTCGCGCGCCCTGCACGACTCCGAAGTCACCGTCATCACCGGCGGCCTCGGCCCCACGAAGGACGACATCACCAAGAAGACCCTCGCCGAACTCTTCGGCTGCGGCATGCACTACGACGAGACCGTGGCGGCCCACGTCGAGCGGATGCTCACCGCGCGCGGCATCGACTTCAACGAACTCAACCGTTCGCAGGCGCTCGTCCCCGATGCCTGCACGGTGCTCTTCAACGCCCACGGTACGGCCCCGGGCATGTGGTTCGAACGCGACGGACACGTCGTCGTCTCGCTCCCGGGCGTCCCCTACGAGATGGAGCACCTGATGCAGGACGAGGTGATGCCCCGCCTGAAGGCCCGCTTCTCGCTGCGGCAGATCGTCCACCGCACGATGATCACCGCCGGGCTGCCCGAATCGATGCTCGCCAAACGGATCGAGGCATGGGAGAATGCCCTGCCGCCCTACCTCAAGCTGGCCTACCTGCCCAACCCGGGCGCCGTGCGGTTGCGCCTGTCGGCCTACGAGGTCGAGGGCGAGAGCGTCGCCCGCGAGATCGAACGACAGTTCGAGGCGCTGCGCCGCATCATCCCCCACAACGTGCTGGGATACGAGACGGCCACGATGCAGGAGCTCGTCCACCGAATCCTCACCGAGCGCCGCCAGACGCTCGCCACGGCCGAGAGCTGTACGGGCGGGGTGATCGCCTCCCGTTTCACGGCCATGCCGGGGGCCTCGGCCTACTTCCTCTGCGGCGTGGTGTCGTACAGCAACGAGGCGAAGATCCGCGTGCTGGGGGTCGATGCCGACACGATCGCCCGTTACGGCGCCGTCAGCGAGCAGGTGGCACGCCAGATGGCCGAAGGGGTCCGCCGCGTGGCCGGTGCGGACTACGCCATCGCCACGACGGGAATCGCCGGACCGACGGGTGGCTCGGCCGAAAAGCCCGTCGGCACGGTCTGGATCGCCGTGGCCACCCCCGAGGGGACCGTCGCCCAGTGCCGCCAGTGCGGCACCGACCGCGGCCAGATCATCGACCGCGCCTCGGCATTCGCCATCGGGCTGCTGCGCGACTCCCTCAACGGAGAGTGACCCGCGGCAGCCGCCGGGAGCGGGTCGCCCGGAGCCGGCCGGACCGGCACCGACGGACCGCGGCACCCGGGAATCGAAAAAAAAGGCGGGCGCTTTTGCTATTTGCCGAAAAGGTTGTATATTTGCACTCCCTTAAAAAGGGTTTTAACCTAACATTCAAACGAAAAATGAAAGTTTGCGAAATCACAGGCAAGGTAGCGATCGTGGGAAACAATGTTTCGCACTCGCACCACAAGACCAAGCGCAAATTCAGTCCGAATCTGAAAACCAAGCGCTTCTGGTCTGAGGAGGAAGGCCGCTGGATCACCCTGAAGGTATCGGCCGCCGGTATGAAAACGATTAACAAGAAGGGTCTCGCCGTCGCCCTGCGCGAAGCTGCAGCCCCCAAGAGCTTGTACTAAAAACCAGTAACAAATGGCAAAGAAAGGCAACAGAGTCCAGGTTATTCTGGAGTGCACCGAACAGAAAGCGAGCGGCGTTCCGGGAATGTCCCGTTACATCACGACCAAGAACAAGAAAAACACGCCCGACCGTCTGGAGCGCAAGAAGTACAATCCGTTCCTGAAGCGGGTAACCGTTCACCGAGAAATCAAATAGTTAGAGCTGTATGGCAAAGAAAGTAGTCGCAACACTGAAAACCGGCACGGGTAAGCAGTTCACCAAGTGCATCAAGATGGTCAAGTCGGAGAAGACGGGCGCCTATATGTTCAAGGAGAGCATCGTTCCCAACGACCAGATCAAGGAGTTCTTCGACGAGAAGAAATAAGTATTTGAGAGTCGCGCACTCTTAAATACAAAGGGCACCCTTGGGGATGCCCTTTGTATTTTTCCGGCATACGGGCCCGGCAACAGAGAGGAAGATTTGCTTATCCGGGTCAAAATGGATACCTTTGGGGCAAATTTTACCGACAGCGCACACGCCATGCAAGTCAGAACCATAGCCTTCTACAACCGGCCCTTCCCGTGCGGAGGAGCCGAGACCGTCACTCGCAACCTCGCCTATTTCTTCCATGCACGCGGTATGCGCGTTCTGATCTACACCTCCCTGCTGCAGGAGGAGCTGCTCGGTAAAGAGGACCGGCAGACGTTCGAGACCCGGGTACTTCCGGATCCGATCGATGAAGCCCGGGAAAAGAACGTGGAATTTCTCCAAAAATCCCTGGTCGAAGAACAGGTCGATGTGCTGATCGTGCAATGCATGCAAAACTTTCCTTTTGCCCGACTGCGCGAAACGGTTCGCCACACCCGGTTCATTTTCTGCCTGCACAGCACCCCTCTATGGGAGATCAACGACTGGAGACAAAGAAAAAGTTACCAGATTTCGAATCCGACCTTCATGCGAAGGCTCGAATTCGTCTTTCTCCGCAAGCCCGTATATCGTTTCACCGACAAACTCAAACGGCGCTACCTGAGGCTCTACTCCTCGCTTTTGTCCGGCGTCGATCGGTTCGTATCCCTCTGTCCGCAATACAGCGAGCAGATTCAAAGTCAATTGCTCGACTATGCCCGCCATACGGGCGCGGCGATCGATCGGGATGCTTTTTCCCGAAAATTCGCATCCGTCGCCAACCCCCTGCTGCCGGCCGAAGAGCCGACAGTTTGTCCCAAAGAGAAGATCGTCCTCTTCGTCGGCCGATTCACACACAGCGACAAACGGATCGACAGACTGCTCCGAATCTGGAAACATATCGAACAGAAACGGTCCGACTGGCGTTTGATTCTGGTCGGAGACGGCATCGAGCGGGAGAGCCTGCACCGCCTGGCCCGCCGCCTGAACCTGCAACGGATCGAATTCGCCGGATACCGTCAGGATGTCGCTCCGTTCTACCGCCGGGCTTCATTCATCTGCCTGACCTCGTCGTTTGAAGGGTTCGGCTTGTGTCTGGTCGAAGCCCAGCAATATGGGTGTATCCCCGTCGCATTCGACTCCTATGCCGCCGTGCAGGAGATCATGCAGGAGGGGAAATCCGGGATTCTCGTCCCGCCCTATGACCTGAAACGCTATGCCGAGGCCTTGCTCTCCGTCTTTGACGATCAGAACCGGCAGGAGCAACTCCGCAGAAATTCCTACGCATCGGCCAAGCGCTACGAACTGGCAGCTATCGGAGAGAAGTGGCTGCAACTGTTTGCCGGATTATAACGCACTCCGGACGGACGAGGGGCGGCAACCTGCAAAGGTGCCGCCCCTCATACGTTTCGCAAAGGCCGCATCAGAACTTGTGCACGGCCCGAACGAGAAACTTGTTGTACTTCGGGATCTCGACCACGTAGGGCGGTTCGAGACTCGTATGCGACGTATAGGCGTTCTTCTCGTCCATCTCCGTCGAAGAGAAATAGTAGACCATCCGGTCCATCCGTTTGCCGCCCGCATCCTTAAGTGCATCGTTGAACTTGTTGCGGGCCTGGCGATTGTTCTTCATGCGCGAACCGCCGTTGTAGTTGTGGCCGATCGTCAGCAGTTCGTCGATCGAGGGAAGATACCATCCCTCCCCCCGCTCGCGGCACCACTTGAAGGCCGGGAAATCGTCCCACGAAAGGCCGTTGGCGGCGATATAGGCCTCGACCGTACGCATGTTCTCCTCGCCGTCGGTTCTGTTCTCGGCACCCACGGTCCGCAGGTCGGGCTTGCGGAACTCGCTCCACGTGAGGTAAATCTGCTCGAGCGAGATCACCAGGCCGTGGGTTCCCTCGTCTGAAACGATGCAAACCACGCCCTTCACGCCGTCGCGGTCGTAGAGATCGCCGACCTCATAGCGCCGAAGCACATACTCCGGGGCAGGACGCGGCGCCTCGGCCTGCGGAGCGGCCTCCGTCTCGCCGGCAGCCTGCTCCTGCGCCTCGCCGGCGGACCGGGCCGGGGTCAGCGGCTCGGCCGGAACCTCCTTTGCATAATATTCCACCTCGCCGTTGGCATAGCGGATATACCGGATCTCGGCCACGGGCAACACATAGGTCGGGCCGTCGGGATTCGAGAAACGCTTGTAACGCACCGCATCGGGCGAGATTTCGAGCACCCGGGCCTCGACCTGCGAGGCATCGGTCTTGACGATCAGATCCTGCGCCGCGGCCGTCATCGCACCGCACCACACGGCAAAGAGCACAAACAGGAGTTTTTTCATGTTTTCACAGCATTATGTTCCATCCGACTTGCGGCCCGTGCTTTCCGGAAGGCCCCGGACAGCAATACCGGCCGCTTATCTTTGACAAAGATAACGTTTTTTTTGAAACTTTCTTGCTATCTTTGCCAAAGATAACCGCCCCGCACACGGGCCGCATCCGGAGTCCGTAGAGGAGAGCGATTCGCAGATGGGGTGAATACAGAAATTCAATTATGGGATTTTTCGACATTTTCAAAAAGAAACAGGATACGCCCTCCGTCGAGCAGGCCGCACGCAGCCAGGAGGAGCTGAACGCCGGACTGGAGAAGACCAAGACGGGACTCTTCTCGAAACTGGCCCGTGCCGTGGCAGGCCGTTCGACGGTCGATGCCGAGGTGCTCGACGACCTGGAGGAGGTGCTCATCTCGTCGGATGTCGGCGTGGAGACTACCGTGAAGATCATCCGCCGCATCGAGGAGCGCGTCGCCCGCGACAAGTACATGAACGCCTCGGAGCTGCAGTCGATTCTGCGCGAGGAGGTATCGTCCCTGATGGAGGAGGCCCACGGTTCGTCCGAACACTTCGGGCTCGACGCCCGCGAGGGCGAGCCCTACGTGGTCATGGTCGTAGGCGTGAACGGCGCCGGCAAGACCACGACGATCGGCAAGCTCGCCGCCCAGCTCACCAAGGCCGGGCGCAAGGTGTGGATCGGTGCCGCCGACACCTTCCGGGCCGCGGCCATCGACCAGCTCCAGGTGTGGGCCGACCGCGCCGGGGCGACGATGATCCGCCAGCAGATGGGCTCCGACCCCGCATCGGTGGCTTTCGACACACTCACCTCGGCCAAGGCCAACGGTGCCGACGTGGTGCTCATCGACACCGCGGGGCGGCTGCACAACAAGATCAACCTGATGAACGAGCTGACGAAGATCCGCAACGTCATGTCGAAGGTGATCCCCGGAGCCCCGCACGAGGTGATGCTCGTGCTCGACGGATCGACCGGGCAGAACGCCTTCGAGCAGGCCCGCCAGTTCACGCAGGCCACGCAGGTCACCTCGCTCACGATCACCAAGCTCGACGGCACGGCCAAGGGAGGCGTGGTGATCGGCATCAGCGACCAGTTCCACATCCCGGTCCGCTACATCGGCATCGGCGAAGGCATCGACCAGCTGCGCATCTTCGACCGCCGGGAGTTTGTCAAAGCACTGTTCGGCGATGAAAAAAATTAACGTCATCACGCTCGGCTGCTCGAAGAATACGGTCGATTCGGAGCACCTGATGGCCCGCCTTGCGGCGGCCGGTTACGAAGTCGTGTTCGACAGCGACCGCACCGACGCCAAGACGGTGGTGATCAACACCTGCGGATTCATCGGCGACGCCAAGCAGGAGTCCATCGACATGATCCTGCGTGCGGCGGCAGCCAAGCAGGCCGGGAAGATCGAGCGGCTGTTCGTCATCGGCTGTCTCTCGGAGCGCTATGCCGACGACCTGCGCACGGAGATTCCCGAGGTGGACGCCTACTTCGGAGCCCGGACCTGGGACGGCGTCGTACGCGCGCTCGAGGCCTCCGGGGAGCCGGAGCTGGCCACCGAACGGATGCTTACCACCCCGAAGCACTACGCCTACCTGAAGATTTCGGAGGGCTGCAACTGGATGTGCGGCTACTGCGCCATCCCGCTCATCCGCGGCCCGCATGTATCCGTGCCGATGGAGACGCTCGAGGAGGAGGCGCGCAAGCTCGCCGCCCGCGGGGTCCGCGAGCTGATCGTCATCGCGCAGGACACGACCTATTACGGCATCGACCTCTACGGACGCCGCATGCTGGCCGAACTGCTGCGCCGGCTCTGCCGCATCGACGGCATCGAGTGGATCCGGTTGCACTACGCCTATCCGGCGGCCTTCCCCGACGACGTGATCGAGGTGATGGCTTCCGAACCGAAGATCTGCAAATACCTCGACATACCCTTCCAACACATCTCCGACGCCCAGCTGGCGTCGATGCACCGCCGCCATACGAAGGCCGAGGCGATGGAGCTGATCCGCCGCCTGCGCGGGGCGATCCCCGACCTGGCGCTGCGCACGACGCTGCTGGTGGGCTACCCGGGAGAGACGGAGGAGGATTTCGCCGAACTCATGGAGTTCGTCCGCGAAGTGCGGTTCGAACGCCTCGGGGTCTTCGCCTACTCCGAGGAGGAGGGGACCTACTCGGCCCGCGAACTGCACGACGATGTTCCCGATGCCGTGAAGCAGGAGCGCGTCGAGCGGATCATGGCCCTGCAGAACGGCATCTCGCTCGAAAACAACAGCCGCCGCGTGGGCCGCACCGAACGGGTGCTCATCGACTCGCGCCAGGGCGACTTCTATGTCGGACGGACGCAGTACGACTCCCCGGAGGTCGATCAGGAGATCCTGATCCCGGCCGACGGGCGGCGCCTCATGCGGGGTCGCTTCTACGATGTGCGGATCGAGAGCGCCGCGGACTACGACCTCTACGGGTCTGTAATCGGCCGCTAAGGCCCTCCGGGAGCCTTGCAGGGCAGGCGTCGTCCGTACATAGTTTTCATATTTTTTGCTTTTTAGCGATCCTTTTCGTACCTTTGAAAGGCAAAAGGAACTTTACCCGTAGACCGATGGCCGACAAAAGCGTGATCTCCAACCTCGAAGCCCGGGTCCGGCAGTTGATCGAAGCCCATCGCAGGATGGCCGAGCACTGTGCGGAGCTGGAGGCGCAACAGGAGGCGCTGCGGGCCGAGAAGCGCTCGCTTGAAGGGCGGGTGCGCGAGCTGGACGCCGAAGTGGCGCGCATGCAGCTCACCGAGGGTCTGGCGGGGGGATCCTCCAACCGGGAGAAAGCGCGGGCCCGTGTCAATCGCCTTATGCGGGAGGTGGACAAATGCATCGCGCTGGTCGGACAGGCGGCGGAGACAGCCGCAGACCGAAAGGCCGAATAGGCCGGAACCAGACCCGGGAATCGGGAGCCGGCGCTCCCCGATGATGCGACGAGACAGAGAGACCGAGTAAACGAAACGAAAACAATGGCGAAACAGGCGATAACCCTCAAGATAGCAGGCAAAAGCTACCCGTTCACGATCGAGAGCGGCAAAGAGGAGATGTATCGTTTGGCGGAGCGAGAGGTGAACAACTACCTCGCACTGATAAAACAGCAGAATATCCGCAACTGGACCGACATGGACTACCTGTCGATGACGGCTCTGAAGTTTGCGATCGCCGAGATCGGAATGCGACAGAGCCGCGAGTTGGGCGGCGAAGACCTTCAGCGTCTCGAGGCGCTGGATTCCGAAATCGAAGCCTGTCTCAACGATCCCAAACTCTGACCGGCCAAACACAAGCCTCCCGGGAGGGTGCTGAACGGGAGGAAGAAAGACGGGAAGAGACGAAAGGAAAAAGGAGAGACAAAGAGAGAGACAGAAAAACAATAAGGTGCGGTTTTCCGGCATCCCCGGACAGGGGGGGGGAAAGGGAAACGGAACCGGAAAACGGCCGACGTTCTTGGACATACAAGGATCAATCTACCCGCATAGATTCCTTAAAGCTTTGCGAAACTGAACACTTTTTAAATTGGAGCAACTTACGACGTTTCAAAATCAGGCCTTGACCCCGCAAGGGGTGCGTACCGAGGTGCGCCGTTGGAAGATTGCGATTGCCGGAGCCTCCACACATGACAATCTTGCAGATTCGTCAAACAAGAATAAGGAATCCTATGCGGTTTTTTTTTGAACGATCAAAGAACCCTAAATATTAACACAAAGAAAAGCAACGCAAGATGACTACCATCATTTTAACAGCCTGCATCTCTGCCGTGGCCGCCGTTGCGATCTACGCCCTCGTCACGAACCTCGTGGTCAAGACGTCGATCCGCAAGCGCCGCGAGATCGCCCTCAAGGAGGCCGAGGCCGAAGGCGAGATGATCAAGAAGGAACGCATCCTGCAGGCCAAGGAGAAGTTCATACAGCTCAAGAGCGAGTACGACCGTCAGGTCAATGAACGCAACCAGAAGCTCGCACAGAGCGAGCAGCGCGCCAAGCAGATCGAGCAGAACCTCCAGAACCAGCAGCGCGAACTGGAAAACAAGCACCGCGAAAACGACCGTCTGAAGGAGCAGATGCAGAACCAGCTCCAGATCCTCGAGCACAAGAAGGAGGAGGTCGATCAGATGATGCGCGAGCAGAACGCCCGCCTCGAGCAGATCTCGGGCATGAGTTCCGAGGATGCCAAGAACATCCTGATCGAGAACATGAAGGCCGAAGCCAAGAGCGAAGCCGCCTCGTTCATCAACGAGACCATCGAGGAGGCCAAGATGACCGCCTCGAAGGAGGCCAAGCGCATCATTGTGGCCTCGATTCAGCGCGTAGCGACGGAAACGGCCATCGAGAACGCCGTCACGGTGTTCAACATCGAGAGCGACGAGGTCAAGGGCCGCATCATCGGCCGCGAGGGCCGCAACATCCGCGCCCTGGAGGCCGCAACGGGTATCGAAATCATCGTCGATGACACCCCCGAGGCGATCATCCTCTCGGGCTTCGATCCCGTGCGCCGCGAGATCGCACGCCTGGCCCTGCACCAGCTCGTCACCGACGGCCGCATCCACCCCGCCCGCATCGAGGAGGTCGTGGCCAAGGTCCAGAAGCAGATCGAGGAGGAGATCGTCGAGGTCGGCAAACGCACGGCCATCGACCTCGGTATCCACGGGCTCCATCCCGAGATGATCCGTCTGATCGGCAAGATGAAGTACCGTTCGTCCTACGGACAGAACCTCCTGCAGCACGCCCGCGAAACGGCCAACCTCGCAGGCATCATGGCCGCCGAGCTGGGCCTCAACCCCAAGATCGCACGCCGCGCCGGCCTGTTGCACGACATCGGCAAGGTGCCCGACGACGAACCCGAACTGCCGCACGCAATCATCGGCATGAAGCTCGCCGAGAAGTACAAGGAGAAGCCCGAGGTTTGCAATGCCATCGGCGCCCACCATGACGAGGTCGAAATGTCGTCGCTCATCGCCCCGATCATCCAGGTCTGCGACGCCATCTCGGGCGCACGCCCGGGCGCACGCCGCGAAGTGGTCGAGAGCTACATCAAGCGTCTGAAGGAGATGGAGGATATCGCCCTGTCGTACCCCGGCGTGGTGAAGACCTACGCCATCCAGGCAGGCCGCGAGCTCCGCGTGATCGTCGGGGCCGACAAACTCTCGGATCAGGAGTCGGAGGGACTCTCGCACGATATCGCCAAGAAGATCCAGGACGAGATGACCTACCCGGGACAGGTGAAGATCACCGTGATCCGCGAAACGCGCGCCGTATCCTACGCCAAGTAACACACGGCGCATACACCGGCCGTCCAACGCCGGACGAGAAAAAATCCCTCCTTTCGAAAAAGGAGGGATTTTTCGTACCTTTGCCGCATGAACCGGGAACTCGAACAATACATCGAACGGACGGTCATCCCCCGCTACGAGGGATTCGACCGCGCACACGGCACGGAGCATGTCCTCACGGTCATCGCGCGCAGCCTGGCTCTGGCCCGCCACTACGACGTCAGCATCGAGATGGTCTACGCCGTCGCGGCCTATCACGACACGGGACTGGCATTCGGAAGGGAGCGCCACCACATCGACGCCGGTCGGATCCTCTTCGAGGACCGGGAGCTCCGCCGCTGGTTCTCGGAGGAACAGCTCCGCGTGATGCGCGAAGCGGTCGAGGACCACCGTGCCTCGTCGGACCACGCTCCACGGAGCATCTACGGGCGGATCGTGGCCGAAGCCGACCGCTGCATCGAACCGCTGACGATTCTCCGCCGGACGATCCAGTACGGACTGGCACACTACCCGCAACTCGACCGCCAGGGACACTACGACCGCTTCGCGGAGCACCTGCGGAAGAAGTATGCCGACGGCGGCTACCTGCGGCTCTGGCTTCCCGAATCGGACAACGCACAGCGGCTCGAGGAACTTCGCGCATGGATCCGCACCCCGGACTCGCTGCGCGAGGCATTCGACCGGATCTTCGACGAGGAGAGCGCCGGCTGACCTGCGGCGCGACACCCCCGGTACGCCCCCTGAACAAAGAGACCCCCGAATGTCCGGCCGGACATTCGGGGGTCATTTCGCGACGATCGGAGCCTCTGCGGCTCCTCCGGACAACAGACTACTCCACGCCGTGGGGGAAATACTTCATGTACTGCACACGCTGGTAGTGGTCGCCTTCGGCCGAGCCATAATCCATGCGTCCGCGGAAAGCCTCGAGCGAATCGAACCCGTGGCGGGCGGCCCAGTCGTCGATGAAGCGGGAGATCTCGCCGATCACCTCATAGCCCGACTTGTGGATGGCCGAGCAGACCTGCACGGCCGAAGCGCCGCACAACAGCGCCTTGACGGCAGCCTCACCGTCGTGTACGCCCGTCGATACGGCAATGTCGAGCTGCGGGAGCACATGGGCGCAGAGCGCCGTGCTGCGCAGCACGTTGCGCAGCTCCCCGGCCTCGCTGAACGGGTCCCCGCTGACAAACGACATCTTCTCGATGTCGATATCGGGCTCGAAAAAGCGGTTGAAGAGCACCACGCCCCGGGCACCGCGGGCCAGCAGGGCATCGCACACCGACAGCACGTTGGTCAGGCGCATCGGCAGTTTCACCGAAACGGGGACCTTCACCGCTCCGGCCACCTTGCGCACGATCTCGGCATAGCCCTGTTCGAGCTGTACGGCATCGGCATGCCGGTCGGTAGGCAACAGGAAAATATTCAGCTCCAGCGCCGAAGCCCCGGCCAGCTCCATCGACTGCGCATATTCGATCCAGGCCTCGCCGGCCCCCACGCAGTTGATGCTCGCCACGACAGGCACACCCGTCGTTGCGGCGCGGCGCGTCAGCTCCAGGAACTCGCCCTTGTAGGCATCGCCGAGGTAACGCTCGAGGTATTCGCCGGCATCGCCGTATCCCTCCATGCGGTCGAGCGATGCCGCCTCACGGTAGATCTGTTCCTCGAAAATGGATTTCAGCACCACGGCACCGGCACCGTTGCTCACGCAGCGCTCGATGTGCTCCATCGTCGCCGTATAGGGCGAGCTGCTGACGATCACGGGGCTCTTCAGTTCGAGCCCGAGGTATTTTGCTTTCATCGTATCGTTTTTTCTGAATTAAATGAACGGTATCTTCACCACTTCGGCCTTGACGGGCTTCTCGCGGATCACCACCGCAATCTCCGTACCCGGCTTGGCATAGGCCGCAGCCACATAACCCAGACCGAAGCCCACCTTCATGCAGGGCGACATCGTTCCCGAGGTGACGTGGCCGATCGGCTCGCCCGACGGAGCGGCCAGGGTATAGCCGTGGCGCGGGATGCCGCGCTCGACCATCTTGAAGCCCACCAGTTTGCGCGCAACGCCCTCGGCCTTCTGCCGCTCCATGAGCGGACGGTCGATGAACTCCTTGCCCTCGGCGAACTTGGTGATCCAGCCCAGGCCGGCCTCGATGGGCGAGGTCGTATCGTCGATGTCGTTGCCGTAGAGGCAGAAACCCTTCTCCAGACGCAGCGTGTCGCGCGCCCCAAGGCCGATGTTCTTCAGCCCGTACTCGGCTCCGGCCTCCCACAGGGCCTTCCACAGCTTGTCACCGTCCTCGTTGGCCACATAGATCTCACAGCCGCCCGAGCCCGTATAGCCCGTGATCGAGAGGATCGCGTCGCAACCGGCAACAGGCATCTTGCGGAAGGTGTAGTACTCCATCTGCTCGACCGGCTCCGAGCACATCTTCTGCACGATCTTCATCGCCAGCGGACCCTGTACGGCGAGCTGGCAAATCTCGTCCGAAGCGTTGTAGAGCTCCTTGCCGCTGCCGGCCTCCATGCCGAAGGCCTTGCCCTGCTCGCAGATGTGGGCCCAGTCCTTGTCGATGTTGGCGGCATTGACGCAGAGCATGTAGGTCTCCTTGTCGATGCGGTAGACGAGGATGTCATCGACGATGCCGCCCCGGCCGTTCGGCATGCAGGAATACTGCACCTTGCCGTCGTAGAGCTTTGCGACGTCGTTGGTGGTGATGCGCTGCAGAAGCGCCTCGGCCTTCGGGCCCTTGACCCAGATCTCGCCCATGTGGCTCACGTCGAAGACGCCCGCCCCGTTGCGGACGGTCATGTGCTCGTCGTTGATGCCCGTGAACTCGATCGGCATATTGTACCCCGCGAACTCGGCCATCTTGGCCCCCGCGGCGATGTGATACTTGGTGAATGCGGTAGTTTTCATGGTATGGTTTGTGTTTTCAGGTTTCCGGTTATTCGCGGCGCTTCACACCCAGGCGCGGGCAGCGCTTGAACTCCTTCTCGCGGTCGAACAGATAGCGGTAGGTGGTGTGCATCTTGTGCTTGGTGGCGCAGACGTAGGTCTCGATCATGCGGTTCATCACCGGGTTGAAATCGCCGATCCACGCCAGCTCCATCGACTTGTACTGGTTCTTGGTCATCTCGAGGAACTCGTAGTACTTGACCATGATGGCCGACTCGACGCCCCGCCCGTGGAACTCGGGCGCAATGCCGAAGATGATGCCGAAGATGCGGTCGCACGACTTGCGCACCTTCAGGTCCCAGAGCAGGCGCAGCTTCTGCCAGAGGCCGAACTTGCCGTTGAACTTCCCGATCAGGCGGTTCAGGTCCGGGACGGTGATGAAGAAGCCGATGGGCTCCTCGTTGAAGTAGGCGAAGAAGATGATCCGGGGATCGATGATCGGCTTCATCTCGCGGACCATCTCGAGGGCCTCTTCGCGGGTCATGGGCTTCACGCCCGAAAAGAGCGCCCACGCCTTGTTGTAGATCACGCGGAAATCCTCGGCGGCCTCCTCCAGACGGTTCATGTCGATGTTCTCGACATGATAGCTCGCATCGAGGCGTCCGGCCCGGGCGAAGATCGACTTGTTGGCCTCCGAGGCATTGACGCGCCAGATATAGCTGTTCTGGTTGAAGTAGTTCCTGAAGCCGTAGTTCTCGAACAGCTCCTTGTAGTAGGGCGGATTGTAGGGGTTCTTGTAGAGGGGCTGGAACTCGTAGCCCTCGACTAGAAGGCCCCACCAGTCGCGGCGCTGACCGAAGTTGATCGGGCCGTCCATCGCCTCCATGCCGCGGCTTGCGAGCCACATGCGGGCGGCATCGAACATCAGGTCGGCCACCTGCTGGTCCTCGATCGACTCGAAGAATCCGCAGCCGCCCGTGGGCTGCTCCTCGAGTGCCGCCTTTTCGCGGTTGTAGAAGGCGGCGATACGGCCCACCACCTCGCCGCGGGCGTCGCGGACCACCCAGCGGATCGCCTCGCCATCGGCGAAGAGTTCGTTCCGGGTCGGGTCGAAGACCTCGCGCAGGTCGTCATCGAGCGGGCAGACCCAGTTGCGGTTGCCGCGGTAGATCCGTTTGGGGAGGTCGAGCCACTCGCGCTCGAGTGCCGGCGTCGTAACCTCCTGCAGCGTGTATTTCTCCTTGCTCATCGTTTTCGTTTTTTCCGATTTCAAAGGTAAGAATTTTTTCCTTATTTTTGTTCAAGGATCCAAAAACAGCATCACAATGGCCAAAAGTCTCGAACAATACATGCCCGACGAGAGCCGGACCCACTACCGGTTCATGAAATACCGCATCCACAAGATCCTGCTCGTCTGCTGCAGCTACGACGGCTACATCCTCGAGGAGGACGGCCACATCGAATCGCAGATCAATCAGGAGTATCTGGACCTCAACATGTCGAATCCGCCCTCGTTCACGCGCGTGAGTTCGACCCGCGAGGCGCTCGAGGCGCTGGCCGAGGACGACTCCTACGACTTCATCCTGACGATGTACAACGTCGGCGAACCCGACGTCTTCACCTTTGCCAAACTCGCCAAGGAGCGCCACCCGCAGATCCCGATCGCACTGCTGACCTCCTTCTCGAAGGACATCTACCGCCGGCTCGGGGAGCAGGACCGCTCGGGACTCGACTACATCTTCTGCTGGCACGGCAACACGGACCTGATCATCGCCATCATCAAGCTCGTCGAGGACAAGATGAACGCCGAGGAGGACATCTCGGTCGGCGGCGTGCAGGCGATCCTGCTCGTCGAGGACTCGATCCGCTTCTACTCGACCTACCTGCCCGAACTCTACAAGCTGATCCTGCTGCAGAACACCGAGTTCCTGAAAGACGCCTTCAACGAGCAGCAGCAGGTGCTCCGCAAACGGGCCCGGCCCAAGATCCTGCTGGCCCGCAGCTACGAGGAGGCCGTCGAGCTCTACGACCGCTACAAGCAGAACCTGCTGGGCGTAATCTCCGACGTGGGGTTCGTCCTGCACCGCGAGGATCCGGCCGAGAGCGAGAAGCCCGACGCCGGGATCGACCTCTGCCGCCGCATCAAGAACGACAACCCGCTGATGCCCGTTCTGCTGCAGTCCTCGCAGACGGCCTTCAGCGAGCAGGCCGAGGCGCTCGGCGCCGGATTCATCGCCAAGAACTCCAAGACACTGCTCTCGCAGCTGCACGACTACATCGACCGCGAGTTCGCCTTCGGCGACTTCGTCTTCGAGGACCCCGCCACGGGCGAGGAGATCGGCCGGGCCAGGGACCTGGCGCAGATGCAGGAGATGATCGCCTCGATCCCCGACGAAGCCTTCGAGTACCACACCTCGCAGAACCACCTCTCGAAGTGGCTCTACTCGCGCGGCCTCTTTCCGCTGGCCGCCTCGATCCGCCAGTACAACAAGAGCCACTTCACGTCGGTCGAGGAGCACCGCCGCGTGCTGGTGAACCTCATCCGCGACTACCGCACGCTGCTCGGGCAGGGCGTCGTGGCACGCTTCGATGCCGAAACCTACTCCGACGCCATCGCCTTCGCCCGCATCGGCGAAGGTTCGCTCGGCGGCAAGGCCCGCGGCCTGGCATTCATGAACTCGATGCTCATCAAGTACCGCCAGTACGACAAGCACGAGGGCGTGCGCATCATGATCCCCCGGTCGGTGGTCATCGCCACGGAGTATTTCGACGAGTTCATCCGGATGAACGGGCTGCAATACGTCGTCTCGCAGGAGTTCTCCGACGAAGAGATCCTCTCGGAGTTCGTCTCCTCCTACGTGCCGCCCCGCCTGCAGCAGGAGCTCAAGGCCTACATCCGCACGGTGCGCACGCCGCTGGCCGTGCGCTCGTCGTCGAAACTCGAGGACTCGCACTACCAGCCCTTCGCCGGCATCTACTCGACCTACATGATCCCCTTCACGAAGAACGAGGACCAGATGCTGCGCCTGCTGCTGCGCGCCGTCAAGAGCGTCTACGCCTCGGTCTACTTCGCCGCATCGCGGGCCTACATCCAAACCTCGCAGAACCTCATCTCGGAGGAGAAGATGGCCGTCATCATCCAGGAGGTGTGCGGCACGGAGCAGGACGGGCTCTACTTCCCGACCTGTTCGGGCGTGGCCCGCTCGATCAACTACTACCCGATCGGCGACGAGCGGCCCGAAGACGGAGTCTGCAACGTGGCGATGGGTCTGGGCAAACTCGTGGTGGACGGCGGGCGCACGCTGCGCTTCTCGCCCCGCTATCCGCAGAAGGTGCTGCAGACCTCGACCCCCGAACTGGCGCTGCGCGACACACAGAACGAGGTGCTGGCCCTGAGCCTCAGCCCCGAGGAGTTCCGCACGTCGATCGACGACGCGGTGAACCTTCACCGGCTCAACGTCCGCGAAATCGACGGGATGCGCAACGCTCGCTTCGTCTGCTCGGTCTGGGACCGCGAGAACGAGCGCATCTCGGACAGCCCCTTCGACCGCGGCCGCAAGGTCATTACCTTCAACAACATACTCAAGTACAACACCTTCCCGCTGGCCGAGATCGTTTCGGACATCCTCCGCATGGGCACCGAGGAGATGCGCTGCCCGGTGGAGGTCGAGTTTGCGGTGAACATGGATGTCCCGGCCGGACAGCAGCAGATCTTCAACCTGCTGCAGATCCGCCCGATCATCGACAACCAGGACAACCGCCCGATCGACTGGAGCAGCGAAACGCCCGACCATGCACTCATCTACGGCGAGCAGGCCCTCGGCATCGGCCGCATGAACGACATCTCGGACATCGTCTACGTGAAAACGCCGATGTTCGACTCGCTCGCCACGGAGAAGATCGCTGACGAACTGCTCGCGCTCAACGCCCGGATGCGCGACGAACAGCGCACCTATATATTGGTAGGCCCGGGCCGCTGGGGGTCGTCGGACCCGTTCCTGGGCGTCCCGGTCAAGTGGACCCACATCTCCGAGGCAAAGGTGATCGTCGAGTGCGGCATCGAGCGGTTCGACGTCGAGCCCTCGCAGGGCACGCACTTCTTCCAAAACGTCACCTCGCTGGGCGTAGGATACCTGACGATCAACCCCTTCCGCGGCGACGGCATCTTCCGCGAGGATCTGCTCGACGCCCGCAAGGCCCTCTACGAAGGCACCTACCTGCGGCACGTGCGCTTCGACCGCCCGCTGTGGGTCTGCGTGGACGGCCGTTCGAACCGGGGAATGGTCCGCGAAACGGCCCCCGGGGAGGCGGAGCATAAAAAATCAAAATAATTTTACCCTGCGGAGTAACAAACCATAAGAAATATTCTTATATTTGTAAACAGATCGAACAACCTTAAACAACTTCAACTATGAACGTAAACAAACTTATGGCGGAACTCGAGCGCAAGCACCCCGGCGAAAGCGAATACCTGCAGGCCGTGCGCGAGGTTCTGATGACCGTGGAAGAGACTTACAACCAGCACCCCGAATTCGAAGCCAACCGCATCGCGGAGCGTATCGTCGAGCCCGACCGCAGCTTCACGTTCAAGGTCGTATGGGTAGACGACAAGGGCGAGGTGCAGGTCAATACCGGCTACCGCTTCCAGTTCAACAACGCCATCGGCCCCTACAAGGGCGGTCTGCGTTTCCACCCCTCGGTGAACCCCTCGATCCTGAAGTTCCTCGGCTTCGAGCAGATCTTCAAGAACGCACTGACGACGCTGCCGATGGGCGGCGCCAAGGGTGGCTCGGACTTCAACCCCAAGGGCAAATCGGACCGCGAGGTAATGCGCTTCTGCCAGGCCTTCATGACCGAGCTGTGGCGCCACATCGGTCCCGAGACCGACGTTCCGGCCGGTGACATCGGCGTGGGCGGCCGCGAGATCGGCTACCTCTACGGCATGTACCGCAAGCTGGCACGCGAGAATACGGGCGTACTGACGGGCAAGGGCATGACCTACGGCGGTTCGCTCATCCGTCCCGAGGCCACGGGCTTCGGCGCCGTCTACTTCCTGCGCCAGATGCTCGAGAAGGCCGGCATGGACATCAAGGGCCAGACGATCGCCATCTCGGGCTTCGGCAACGTCGCCTGGGGCGCCGCAACGAAGGCCACGGAGCTGGGTGCCAAGGTCGTGACGATCTCCGGTCCCGACGGCTACATCTACGATGCCGAGGGTCTCAACAAGGAGAAGATCGCCTACATGCTCGAGCTGCGCGCTTCGAACAACGACGTAGTGGCTCCCTTTGCCGAGAAGTTCCCCGGAGCACAGTTCATCCCGGGCCGCAAGCCGTGGGAGGTGAAGGTCGATATCGCCATGCCGTGCGCCACGCAGAACGAGCTTGACGGCGAGGATGCCAAGAAACTGCTGGCCAACGGCGTGAAGATCGTGGCCGAGGTTTCGAACATGGGTTGCCGCCCGGAGGCCATCGACGCCTTCATCGCGGCGAAGATCCCCTACGGACCGGGCAAGGCGGTGAACGCCGGCGGCGTCGCCACGTCGGGCCTCGAAATGACGCAGAACGCACAGAAACTCAACTGGACGGCCGAGGAGGTCGATGCCAAGCTGCACCAAATCATGTCGTCGATCCACCACGCCTGCCTCGAGTACGGCACGGAGAAGGACGGCTACATCAACTACATGAAGGGCGCCAACATCGCCGGCTTCATGAAGGTAGCCAAGTCGATGGTCGAGCAGGGCATCCTGTAGTCCGCCGTACGGATCCATACGAAAAGATCGCCGCAACCCGAAGGTTGCGGCGATCTTCTTTTACCGGAATCGGAACCGATCTACACACGGCACCGGTATTCACCTCCGCCGCAACGCACGCACGGCCTCGCCGCCAAAGGCAATGAGCGACGTAAGGCCGATCACGGCCACCCATTCGCCCCATGCGAGCGGCACGGTGCGGAACACGGGACCGCCGAACTCGACGATGAGCACCTGTCCGATGCCGATAGCTGCAAGGATAAGGAAAAACTCCCGACAGCCTTTCAGGCAGGTGAAGACCGAATGGTGGGTTTCGAACCCTTTGGCGTTGAACATGTTCCAGAACTGCAGGAAGACGAACGTCGAGAAGAAAAGCGTCAGCTGACGGATGGTCAGCCCGCCCTGCGAGAAGGTCCAGGCGAAGAGCATGCCCAGCAGCACGACGACCATCGCACCGCCGCAGGTAAAGATCGTGCGGGCCATGCCCGGCGAGATGATGAACTCGTCGCGGCGGCGCGGACGGTCGCGCATCACCTCGGCCGAGGGAGGCAACGAAGCCATTGCCATCGCCGCAAAAGTATCCATGATGATGTTCACCCAGAGGATCTGCACCACCGTGAGGGGCATGTCGGTGCCGACCAGCGCCCCGACGAAACAGATGAGTATCGCCGCGAAGTTGATCGTCAGCTGGAAGAGCACGAAGCGCTGGATGTTCCGGTAGAGTGAACGGCCCCACATGACGGCCGTGGCGATCGAGGCGAACGAGTCATCGAGCAGCGTGATGTCCGAAGCATCCTTGGCCACCGAGGTGCCCGAACCCATCGAGAGGCCCACATTGGCGAAATTGAGTGCCGGAGCGTCGTTCGTCCCGTCGCCGGTGACGGCCACCACCTCGCCCCGCTGCTGGAGCAACCGCACGAGGCGCTGCTTGTCGAGCGGTCGGGCCCGCGACATGATCTTCAGTTCCTGCACCCGTTCGAGCAGCTCCTCGTCGCTCGCCGCGGCAAACTCGGCGCCGGTGATGTGGTTGCGCTCCGTATCGCGGGCATCTTCCCAAAGGCCGATCTGGCGGGCGATCTCACGCGCCGTGGCGGGTGTATCGCCCGTTACGATCTTCACACCGATCCCCGCATCGAGGCACTGACGCACCGCTGCGGGGACATCCTCCCGCACGGGATCGAGGATCGCGGCCACGGCCGAGAAACGGAGTCCTCCGGCCGCCACGGCCCGCAGGCAGTCGGTCTCGGATGTCTCGGCCCAGGCGATGGCCAGCGTACGCATGGCATGGTTCTGAAAGTCGAGCAGCCGGGCCGACACCTCGGCATCGAGCCCGTCGGCCACGCACATGCCCCGCACGATCTCAGGGGCACCCTTCACGCAGAGCAGGCGCCGGCCCGAGACGCCGCTCTCGATGATCGTTGCCATATACTTGCGCTCGGTCGAGAAGGTCAGCCGATCGACGATCGACGCCCCGCGCCGCAAGGGTTCGTACTCCTCGCCGCGACCACGCAGCCACTCGAGCAGGGCGCCTTCGGTCGGGTTTCCGATGATGCGTCCCTCGGCATCGAGGAACGCCGTCGAATTCAAGGCGACGACCTCGGCGAAATCATGTTCCGGAAGTGCGTCGTAACGCACCAGCTCCTGCACGTGCATCTTGTTCTGCGTCAGCGTGCCGGTCTTGTCCGTACAGATCACCGTCACGGCGCCCATCGTTTCGCAGGCATGCATCTTCCGCACCAGATTGTTCGTCTTGAGCATCCGCCGCATGGACATGGCCAGCGACAGCGTGATCGACATCGGCAAACCTTCGGGCACCGACATCACGATGATGGCCACCGAGATCATGAAGATGTGGAGCACCTGTTGCGAAATCGTCAGCCAGTCCTGCTGCAGCAGGTCACCGAAGAAGAGGGCCTTGCCGACCATCACACAGAAGATCAGGATCGAAAGACCGATGCCGATCCGCCCGATCAGTTGCGAAAGGCGTGTCAGCTGGCGGTCCAGCGGGGTGGGTTCGTCGTTCTGCACGGTCGATTGCTCGGTAACGCGGCCCGCCTCGGTACCGTCACCCACGGCCGTGACCACCAGCACGCCATAGCCGTCGGCCACCGTCGTCCCGCGCATCACGACATTCGACGGATAGGTCGCCTCCGGATCGAAGTGGGCTTCGTCCACCGTTTTGTCCACTTCGGGCTCGCCCGTAAGGGTCGATTCGTTGATCTTCAACGACACGGCTTCGACCAGCTCGCCGTCGGCCGGAACCGTCTCGCCGCTCTCGATGTAGACCACATCGCCGACCACGACCTCCCGGCGCGGAATCTCACGGATCGCACCGCCGCGCATCACCTTCACCGGAATGTCGTCGTTCACCTGGTTCAACCGCCGGAAACGGCGCTGCGCGTCCCACTCGAACCAGAAACCGACACACGTGGCGAGAATGATCGCGCAGATGATGCCGATCGATTCGGTGAAGTCCCGGTGGATGAAACCAATAACCAGCGACAGCACCGCGGCAAGGAGCAGGATCCGAATGATCGGATCGCGGAACTTGTCGAGCAAAAGCAACCAGGCCGAAGCATCCTTCGGCGGCGTGATGACATTGTCGCCGTGCCGCTCGCGGCTGGCGGCGACCTCCTGCGGAGCGAGGCCCCGGGGATTGTAAGCAATCATTTGGGTCAGAATTTATTGAGGGTGAATTGCCGCGTCGAGGCATCGAGCCGCACGGCGATGAACAACAGAATCGTAAATGCAATGAGCGACGAACCTCCGTAGCTCATGAACGGAAGCGGGATGCCCATGACGGGCATCAGGCCGACGGTCATGCCCACATTGACGAAGACATGGAAGAGCAGGATCGACGCCACGCTGTAGCAATAGACCCGTCCGAAGGGTTCCTGCTGCCGTTCGCCCATGCGCATCAGCCGGAGGATCAGCATACATAGCAGCGTCAGCACCACCACGGAGCCCACGAAGCCCCACTCCTCGCCTACCGTGCAGAAAATGAAATCTGTATGGCGCTCGGGAACGAAGCCGTACTTGATCTGCGTCCCCTCGAGGAAGCCCTTGCCCCAGAAACCGCCGGAGCCGATGGCGATCTTCGACTGATTGACGTTGTAATCCACACCCTGGGGGTCGTTGATGATGCCCAGGAAACTCAAGATGCGGTTCTGCTGGTGCTCCTTGAGGATCGAGTTGAAAATGTAGTCGGTGGTGGGCAGGAAGACAAGCGACCCGACGAAGAGCCCCAGTGTGATGAACAGGTGCGAAAGGTTGGCCCGGAAGGCATAGATGACCACCACGACCAGCGAAAGCAGCGTGACGATGAGCAGGCTGTGGTAGAGATCGAGCGTCCCGGGGGCGATGAGCCCCATGACCAGACACAGCAGGATGCTCCCCATCCCGAGCGAAGCCAGGTAGATGATCCGCGAACGCCACTGTCCGTGCATCATCGCCTCCGAGAGCGTGCATACCAGGATGAGCGACACAAGCAGCACCATCGGCGAAAGCAGGAACGAGAAGATGAACAGCGCGGCGATGAACAGCAGTGGAATGCAGAGCCACTTGTTCAGCCCCTCGCGGTAGAGCACGAAGAGGAACGAACCGAGGACGATGCCCGATCCGGTGTCGTTCTGCAGCACGATGATGAGCAGCGGCGTACAGATGACCATCCCCACCCGGAAAAGGTCCCCGACCCGGTTGATCGAGAACGAATATTCGCTCATCACACGGGCCAGGGCCAGCGCCGTGGCGATCTTGGCAAACTCGACGGGCTGCACGCGGAACGAACCGAACTCGAACCACGCCTTCGCGCCGTTCACCTCACGGCCGAACAGCAGCGCAGCCACGAGCATCGCCAGCCCCACGAAGTAGGCCGGGTAGGCGTACATGTGGTAGAACCGTTCGTCGAGCAGCAGCACGACAACGGCCACGGCCCACGCCACACCGACCCACACCAGCTGTTTCATGTAGAAGTGCGAGAAGGAGAAGAGAGCGGGCGAGGTCTCGTCGTAGGAGGCCGACGTGATCGACAGCCACCCGGCGATGACGATCAGCACGTAGAGGATCACCGTCACCAGGTCCACCCCGTAGAATATGCCGTTGCTGCGGTTACTTGTCATAATACGGATAGCTGATTTTCAGATTCTTGACATATTCCAGCAAAGCCGGCCGCCGGATCGTGTCCGTCAGATAGTACTCCTCGAGCAGGCTCGCGATGGGAAGGGCCGCCGAGGCGCCCCAGCGCCCGTTCTCGACATAGACCGAGATGGCGATCTTCGGATTGTCCTTCGGCGCGAACGAGAGGAAGGTCGAGTGGTCGGCGCCGTGGGGGTTCTGGGCCGTACCCGTCTTGCCGCAGACATCCCAGCCGTCGAGACGCGCCATCGTCGAGGTTCCGCCGACATTCACGCCCCGCCACATGCCCTCGACGATCGGCTCGAAATGCTCGGGCGCGACCATCGTGTAGTGCCGTTCATAGAAGCGGCGGTCGAGCGAATCACGCCCCTCGACCCGCTTGACGATGTGCGGAATGTAGTAATAGCCGCGGTTGGCGACGATCGCCGCGAGGTTGGCCAGCTGAAGCGGCGTGCAGCCCAGCTCGCCCTGACCGATCGACAGCGAGAGCAGCGTCAGCGAATTCCATGAGCCGCGATAGGTGCGGTCGTAGAAGGCCCGGTCGGGAACATAGCCGCTCCCCTCGTCGAGGAAGTCGGAGCCCAGCTTGCGGCCGAAGCCGAAACTCTCGACATATTTGCGCCACACCTCGAATCCGTCCTTGACGTTCCCGTATTTCGGATTGTCGAGGATGTCGCGGAAGACATAGCAGAAGTAGGCGTTGCACGAGGTGGCCACGGCGAAGCGCAGGTCGATCGGTGACGGATGGGCGTGGCACTTCATCTTGCGGCGGCCGACCTGGTAGCCTCCGTGGCATTCATGCAGATCCGAGGGTTTGAGCACCCCCTCCTGCAGTCCGATGAGCCCCTGCACGATCTTGAAGGTCGAGCCGGGCGGGTAGAATTTCGACTGCACGGCCCGGTTGTAGAGCGGCTGGCGCTTGTTGCGCAGCAGCTCCATGTAGTGGTTGCCACGCTCACGCCCCACCAGCTCGTCGGGGTCATAGGTCGGCGAGGAGACCATCATCAGGATCTCGCCCGTCGAAGGCTCGATCGCCACGGCGGCCCCCACCTTGCCCCGCATCAGCTCCTCGCCGAGCAGCTGCAGCCGGGCGTCGATCGTACTGACAAGATAGCTGCCCGGGACGGGCAGCGAGTCGTACATCCCGTTCATGTAGGAGCCCTTGATGGCGCCGTGCGTGTCGCGTTCGAGGACCTTGACCCCCTTCGTGCCGCGCAGTTCGGGTTCATAGGCCGACTCCACGCCGCTGATACCCACATAGTCGCCCGCCTTGTAGGAGGGGTAACGCTTGAGCATGTTGGGCGTCACCTCGCCCACATAGCCCAGCAGATTGCCGCCGATCTGCCGCGGGTAGTGGCGGACCGTGCGGTAGACGGTGTAGAAACCGCGGAAGTTGCACTCGTCGAAGCGCAGTTTCTCCTCCTTGGAGATGTAGTTCGTCACCAGCCGCGGCGCACGCGGATAGACCCGGGCACTGGCCAGTTCGCGTTCGAGTTTCTGCCGCGAGATACCCACGATGTTGCACAGCCGCATCGTATCGAAACCCGCACGGTCGAGGTCGTGATAGACCACCATCAGGTCGTAGCATTCACGGCTCTGGACCAGGTACTCTCCGTTGCGGTCGTAGACCTCGCCGCGCGGCGGATACTGGACCTCCGGGCGCAGGACATTGACCAGCGCCATCTCGTCGTAGCGCGAGTCGAAGAGCTGGATGTAGGCCAGCCGTCCCAGCAGCAGGGCAAAGATCAGCAGGACAACGACCTGCAGCGTGCGCATCCGCACGAATCCTTCGGAGCCGTTCATACGCGAGCCGAGAATTGGGCCGTGAAGATCCGGGCCGCGATCCAGACGAACGCGACGGTCACCACGGAGCTGACGACGATGCGCACCACCGTATGCAGCACGTGGTCCCACGAGAGGGCTTCGAGCAGGAAGAAGACGGCGTGATGCAGCAGCGTCAATACGACGACATAGTTGATGAAGACCCGTTCGCCCAGGCGGCCCGACGAGGGGATGCCCCCTTCGCGCGCATTCTCACGCCCGCAGGTCAGCCCGGCCAGTGTCGGGCGCAGGAAGGCGACGAGCAGCGTGGCGATGGTGTTGATGCCGGCGGCCCCCATGGCAAAGTCCATCGTGACGCCGAGCAGCAGTCCGGCGCCGAGCAGCACGACGGGAAGCGTCTCGAACGGCAGCAGGATCAGAAAGGCAATGTAGACGAGCGGATTGAGGTAGACGCTGATCGACAGATTGTCGAACAGAAAGACCTGCAACAGCACGGTTGCAGCGAAAAGTCCGAGATAGGGCAACGTTCTGTACATCTCAATTCGTTCGTGTATGTTGTTCAACTTGTTCGCTCTGCTGCAACGCCCGGATCTCGTAGAGATCGCGGTTGCCGACCAGCACCACGTCGCTCAGGCGCGAGAGCTCGGCGGCGAGACGCACCCGAACCGTATAGGCCGTCCGGGTCTCGTTGAGCGTGGCGCTCTCGACCCAGCCGATCAGCACGTCGGGCGGGAAATATTGCGAAAAACCGGTCGTCACAACCTCGTCTCCCGGCTTGGGATCGGCATATTTCGAGAGTTCGTCGAGCACGACCACATGCGGGTCGAGCCCGTCCCAGCAGATCGACCCCGAATAGTCGGAATCGGCGAGTTTGCCGCTTGCCCGGAACGAGGTGTTCAACACCGAGAGCGCTACCGAGTAACGGTCGGTGCAGGCGACGACATAGCCGACCATCGCCCCGTCGGGCGACAGCACGGCCATCTCCGTCTGGATGCTGTCGCGCAGTCCCCGGTTGAGCGTCAGCAGGTTCTGAAGCCGGTTGGTCGAATTCGAAACCACCGAAGCTACGGCAAACCGGTATTTCGACTCGCCTATGTCCTGCATGTAGCTGTCCAGCCGTGCGGCCGTGGCCGCCTCCTCGTACTGGGCCAGCCGCTCCTCGAGCCGCGTCACCCGGTCGAGCAGCAGACGGTTCTCGCGCCCGAGCGAAAAGTAGTGGCCGATGCCGGCGAAGAAGCCGTGCACGCCCCCGACCAGACGGGTCGAACGGGCCAGCAGACGCGCCTGGGTATAGTTCGTGGAGTGGGCATAGTAGCTGACGGCCAACGCCTCCAGCACCACGAACAGCACCACGACATAGACGCTGCGTATGAACTCGATCAGTTTGTGCAAAGTATTCCTTATAATTTAGATTGCGGACCGAGGCCCGCAATCGTACATTCATCTATTTCCGTATTTCCACCGTCCGTACCGCCGCACACGGCAACCCGCATCCCGCCCGGCGCATGCCGCGCCGCGAAACAGTCCCGCATCCGGTTCCGGCACTCCGTCCCCTCATTCGCATCAGCGCATGAGGAACGAGAAACGGTTGATGTTCTTCAGGGCGATGCCCGTACCGCGTGCGATGGCGCGCAGGGGGTCTTCGGCCACATGGAAGGGGATGCCGGTCTTCTCGTTCAGACGCCGGTCGAGCCCCTTGATCAGGGCGCCGCCGCCGGCCAGGTAGATGCCGTTCTTGACGATGTCGGCATAGAGCTCGGGCGGCATCGACTCGAGCACCTTCATCAGCGCGGCGTCGATCTTCGACAGCGACTTTTCGAGCGCATAGGCGATCTCGCTGTAGGAGAGCGACACGGTCTGCGGCAGGGCCGTCAGCATGTTGGGGCCCGTCACGACGAAGTCCTCGGGCTCCTCCTCCAGATCCGACACGGCGGCGCCGATCGAGCACTTGATCGCCTCGGCCGTCCGTTCGCCGATGCGGATGTTGTGCTGCTGGCGCACATAGCTCTGGATATCGTTGGTGAAGACATCGCCCGCCACGTTGATCGACTCCGAGCAGACGATACCGCCCAGTGAGATGCAGGCGATCTCCGACGTTCCGCCGCCGATGTCGATCACCATGTTGCCCTCGGGAGCCTCGACATCGAGTCCGGCACCGAGCGCCGCAGCCATCGGCTCGTAGATCATGTAGACCTCGCGGCCGCCGGCATGCTCGGCCGAGTCGCGCACGGCACGGATCTCGACATTCGTCGAACCCGACGGGATGCAGATGACCATGCGCAGCGACGGGGCAAAGAGGCTGCCCGACGTCTTGACCTTCTTGATCATGCCGCGCAGCATCAGCTCCGTGGCGTTGAAATCGGCGATCACGCCGTCCTTGAGCGGACGGATCGTCTTGATGTTCGGATTGGTTCGCTCGTGCATCTGGTGCGCCTGGTGGCCGATGGCCACGAGTTTGCCCGTATGGACGTCGAGCGCCACGATCGACGGCTCATCGACGACGACCTTGCCGTTATAGATGATCAGCGTGTTGGCCGTACCCAGGTCGATGGCCAACTCCTGTGTCAGTGAAAAGATTCCCATAATGATTCAGCCCTACTCTGTTCTATTTTTATTTGCTTTATTATCAATTTATTACACCCCACCGGAAGCCTTTCGTCCCAAATACCGGGCCCCATGGGGAACAGATCCGGACAAAGGTACGAAAATCCGCGGGAAATTTTTCACTATTTTCTTATTATTTTTTAATTATATTTGTAACCCGAAACACAAGCTTTCCGCATGGAATACAAAATCGGAACAGAAGCCCGCTGCGCCGTGATCGGTTACGGCAGCTGGGCAACGGCAATCGTCCGGCTGCTTACGGCCAACGAACAGAAGGTGGGCTGGTATGTCCGCAACCCCGAGGTGCTCGAATGCCTGCGGACCGAGGGCCGCAACCCCCGCTACCTGAGCGACGTAGAGTTTGACCGCGAACGCATCGCCCCCTCCGACGACCTCGACACCGTGGTCCGCGAGGCCGACATCGTCATCCTGGCAACCCCCTCGGCTTACCTCAAGGACTTCCTCGCTCCGCTGACCGTCTCCCTGCAGGACAAGTTCGTGGTGTCGGCCATCAAGGGCATCGTCCCGGGCGACTACCAGACCGTCGTGGAGTACATCCACGACCACTACCGACTCTCCTACCGGCAGCTGGGGCTCTTCACCGGCCCGTCGCATGCCGAGGAGGTCTCGCGCGGCAAACTCTCCTACCTCACGGTCGTCTGCACCGACCCGGACAATGCACGGCTCATCGGCTCGAAATTTGCAACCGACTACATCCGTCTGAGCTACTCGACCGACCTCTACGGCATCGAATACGCCGCCATTCTGAAGAACATCTACGCCCTGACGGTGGGTATCGCCGTGGGGCTGGGATACGGCGACAACTTCCTGGCCGTGCTGATCGCCAACTGCGCCGGCGAGATGACGCGCTTCCTCGAGGAGAGCTACCCCGACCGGCGCAACACCCTGGTGTCGGCCTACCTGGGCGACCTGCTGGTGACCTGCTACTCGACCTACAGCCGCAACCGGCGGCTGGGATTGCTCATCGGCCACGGCTGCACGGTGAAGAGCGCCCTGAACGAGATGACGATGGTGGCCGAAGGCTACTTCGCCGCCGACTGCATCCGCCACATCAACTTCCGCCACAAGGTGGACATGCCGATCGCCGAGATGGCCTACGACGTGCTCTACCGCGGGGCATCGGCCCGCAAGAGCATGCAGGCCCTGACAAACCGATTGATCTGACATCAAATAGGACAACCATGGAACTCGTAAAACTGGACATCAGCAAGGCGGGAGTCGAGATCTCCGCCGACATGAAAAAACAGACGATGGAGGCCAACGCCCTGCTCCACTCGGGCAAGGGCGCCGGCAACGACTTTCTGGGATGGGTACACCTCCCCTCGTCGATCTCCGAGGCCGACATCGCCGCCATCGAGGCCGAAGCCGCCAAGCTGCGCGCCAAGGCCGACCTGATCATCTGCATCGGCATCGGCGGCTCGTACCTCGGGGCCAAGGCCGTGCTCGAGGCGATGAGCAATCCCTTCAAACTGCTGCACAGGGAGCAGAAACAGCCCACGGTCGTATTCGCCGGACAGAACATCTCGGAGGACTACATCCACGAACTGCTTGAGGCCTCGAAGGAGCACTCGATCGCCGCCATCGTAATCTCGAAATCGGGCACGACGACCGAACCGGCCATCGCCTTCCGCCTGATCAAGGCCGAGATCGAGAAGCGCTACGGCAAGCAGGAGGCCGCCGAGCGCATCGTGGCCATCACGGACCAGGCCCGCGGCGCGCTGAAGACCCTCGCCACGCAGGAGGGCTACCCGACCTTCGTCATTCCGGACAACGTCGGCGGACGCTTCTCGGTGCTGACGCCCGTCGGCCTGCTCCCGCTGGCCGCCGCCGGCATCGACATCGCCGCACTCGTACGCGGCGCCCGCGAAATGGAACAGGCCACCGCCGAGAACGTTCCCTTCGACGAGAACCCCGCGGCGATCTACGCCGCCACGCGCAACCTGCTCTACCGCGACGGCAAGAAGGTCGAAATCCTCGGCTCGTACGAGCCCAAGCTGCAGTATATCAACGAATGGTGGAAGCAGCTCTACGGCGAGAGCGAGGGCAAGCAGGGCAAGGGCATCTTCCCGGCCAGCGTCACGCTGACGGCCGACCTGCACTCGATGGGACAGTACATCCAGGAGGGCGAGCGCACGCTCTTCGAGACGATCATCTCGGTGGTGAAGCCCGCCGGCGAGGTGAAGATCGAGGCCGATGCCGAGAACCTCGACGGACTGAACTACCTGGCCGGCAAGCGGATCTCGGAGGTAAACCGCATGGCCGAGTTGGGCGTGCAGCTGGCCCACGTGGACGGCGGTGTGCCGAACCTGCGGGTCGAAATCCCCGAGATCGCCCCTGCAACGATCGGCGCCCTGCTCTACTTCTTCGAGAAGGCCTGCGGCATGAGCGGTTACCTGCTGGGCGTGAACCCGTTCGATCAGCCCGGCGTCGAGGCCTACAAGAAAAACATGTTCGCCCTGCTGGAGAAACCCGGCTACGAAGAGGCGACCAAAGCCATCAAGGCCCGGCTCTGACGGGCCGTCGCCACGAGAAGGCACCGCGAGGCCCCGGATTGTTCCGGGGCCTCGCCGCGTTCAGGGAGGAGTGCCGCCGAAAAACCGCACGCCGGAGGACAAAAGCCCCGGGCAGAGGCTCTTTTTGCCCCAAAAAAATTATAACTTTGTCTCCGAATGCCGCAACGCGGCCCGAAAACGCATGAGAGCCATCAGCACACCCCGCATCCGACACATGCTCCGGCAGGCCTGCAGTCTGGCGCTGGCGGGCATCGTCCTGCTGACAGGCTGCCAACGCAACGAGGACCGGACACTCGCCGACGAACTCGACCGGATCATCGAGCAGCGACAGACATTCAACGACAAGAAGGAGGAGCGGATCGGCGAACTGAAACGGATGCTCGACGTCACGGGACTATCGCCCCGACAGGAGTATGACATCAACGCCCGCCTCTGCGACCAGTACTGGAAATACAACCTCGACTCGGCCATCCGCTACGCCGAACGCAACCTGCGGCTTGCACGGCAGATGCACGACGATGAGGCAGCACGCACCACAAGTCTGCGCCTCACGCAGCTCTACTCCTTCTCGGGCAAGAGCATAGAGGCCAAACGGATCCTCGACACCACACGACGCACCACCGTCTCGTCCACCCTCCTGCCGCTCTACTATGAGACCTTTACGCGCTACTTCGAGCACTATGCCGTCATCAGCAACCAGAACAAATACCGGCGTCTGCGCGACCGCTACAACGACTCGCTGCTGCGGGTTCTCACCCCGGGTTCCTACCGCTACAAGGCCAGCAGCGGCAGCCAGCTCATCGCGCAGGGCCGCACCGAAGAGGCCGAGGCGCTGCTGCTCGGCCTGCTCGAAGAGGTAGGAGAGAATACCCCCCAATATGCCGAGGTGGCCTACGAACTGGGCGGCCTCTACACCCGCACGGGCGACGCCCCGCAGGCCCGCAAGTACTACCTGCTGTCGGCCATTGCCGACGTAAGGAACGCCACCAAGGAGAACGCAGCCTTCCATACCCTCGCCCAGTTGTATTACGCCGACGGCGACCTGGCCCGCGCCTCGCGCTACACACAGGCGGCCATCGAGGATGCCCTGTTCAGCAACGTGCAGTTCCGCTCGGCACAGATGACGAAATTCTACGCCGACATCAACGCCGCCTACCAGGCCAAGGAGACACAGACCAAGGCTGAACTGCAGCATTACCTGCTGTTGATCAGTGTACTGACGATCGTGCTGATCCTGCTTTTCGTCTATGTCTACAAACAGATGCAGCGTCTCTACCGGATCCAGCAGGAGCTTTCACAGGCCAATGCCCGGCTGACTCAGCTCAACGACGAACTCAACGACAAGAATGCCCTGCTCTCCGACTCGAACCGCCTCAAGGAGCAGTACATCGCCCGTTTCTTCGACCTCTGCTCGCTCTACATCGACAAGATGGACGGCTACCGGAAGACCCTCTACAAGCTGGCCCAGAGCCGGCAGCTGGACGAGCTCTTCAAGCGCCTGCGCTCGACCTCGATGATGGAGAGCGAACTCGACGAACTCTACGCAAATTTCGACGCCGTCTTCCTGAACCTATATCCGACCTTCGTGGCGGAGTTCAACGCACTGCTGCTGCCCGACGAGCGCATCGAGCTCCGCCCGGGCGACCTGCTCAACAAGGAGCTGCGCATCTACGCGCTGCTGCGTCTGGGCATCTCCGACAGCGCAAAGATCGCCGCCTTCCTGCGCTGCTCGCTCAGCACGGTATATAACTACCGGACCAAAATGCGCAACAAGGCCGCCGGGGCGCGCGACGAGTTCGAAAAAAGGGTTATGCGAATCGGCGAATCGCAAGAAATATCCACTTGACGCATTTTATGCAATCTACATTTTTACATAAAATTATACAATTAAATTGTTTTAAATCAATAAATTAATATAAAACAATTTCTACATTTTAAGTTCCAGTTTTCGAAATCGTTCCATATTCGGATTAAATTTGTAAAGGGCGATTCGCCAAAGGCTGACGGATTGCTCCGAAAGCAAACAATCGGAAACTACCTTAAATAAAATGGACCCAATCAAAATCGGTCTGATCGGCTTCGGCCGGATGGGCGGATTCTACCTCGACGAGATGCTGAAGAGCGGAAAGTGGGAGATCGCCTACGTCTGCGACCTTTCGCCCGAATCGCGTGAACTCGCCCGCAGGCTCGTACCCGGCGCACAAATCATATCCGACGAACAGCTCATCTTCGACGATCCCGAAGTGCAGGTCGTCGGGCTCTTCGCATTGGCCGATTCCCGCAAGGAGCAGATTGCAAAGGCCGTCGCGGCCGGCAAGCACATCATCTCAGAGAAGCCCATTGCTGAAAGCATCGAAAAGGAGTGGCAGGCCGTCGAACTGGCCGAGAAGAGCAACGTGCTCTCGACGGTCAATCTCTACCTGCGCAATTCGTGGTACCACAAAACCATCAAAAACTTCATCGAACAGGGCGAGATTGGCGAACTGGCCATCATCCGGGTCTGCCACATGACCCCGGGGCTGGCACCCGGCGAGGGGCACGAATACGAAGGGCCGGCCTTCCACGACTGCGGCATGCACTACGTGGACATCGCCCGCTGGTACGCCGGCTCGGAGTTCCGGAGCTGGCACGCACAGGCCATCCGGATGTGGGACTACAAGGATCCCTGGTGGCTGCAATGCCACGGGACCTTCGAGAACGGCATCGTCTTCGACATCACGCAGGGGCACGTCTACGGGCAGTTGGCCAAGGACCAGACCCACAACTCCTACATCGACATCATCGGCACGAAGGGCATCGCCCGCATGACCCATGACTTCAAGACCGCCGTGGTCGAGTTGCGCGGCGTGACGCAGACCCACCGCATCGAACGCCCGTTCGGGGGCAAGAACATCGACGTGCTGTGCGACCTCTTCGCCCGCTCGATCGAAAGCGGCGTGCGCGAAGCGTCGCTGCCCCGCCTGCGCGACGCGGCCATCGCCTCGGAGTATGCCTGGCGTTTCATCCAGGATGCCCGCAGCCACGAAATGCCGTCGATCGGCGACCTCGCAACGCTTGAGGAGATCCGCGAACGCCGCCGCACGATGAAAAACGGCTACGGACTGCTTCACCGGCACCCCCGGATCGCCTGACGCCGGAGGAGAGCAACGGCTCGGAATGAAATTACAAACCGCTAAAAACAGATACTTATGAACCATTTACTCTTTCTCGGCAACCTCGGTGCGGGTGAGATTCTGCTCATCGCACTGATCGTGCTGCTGCTCTTCGGCGGCAAGAAGATTCCTGAACTGATGAAGGGGCTCGGCAAGGGCGTCCGCAGTTTCAAGGAGGGGATGAACAACATCGAAAAGGACATCAACTCCCCCGAGGAGAACCAGGGGGCATCCAAGAAATAGAGGGGAAACCCGCACGAACAGAAAAACTTCGAACTCACACCAACTCAAACACCCAAAGAACCATGGCAAAAGAGATGTCAAGACGGAGCTTCCTCAAGACGGGAGCGGCTGCTGCGCTCGGACTGGCCGTAGTCCCCAGCACGGTATTAGGCAAGAAATTCGGGTACACCGCCCCGAGCGACAAACTCAACATTCTGGGCGTCGGCGTCGGCGGCCGCGGTGCCGCCGACCTGCAGGCGATGGAGAGCCAGAACATCATCGGCCTGTGCGACGTGGACTGGAAATATGCCGACCACGTATTCAAGCGCTACCCCGCAGCCAAGAAATACAACGACTACCGCCGCATGTACGACGAGCTGCTCAAGGAGGCCGACGCCGTGATGGTCGCCACGGCCGACCACACCCATGCGATCATCGCCGCCGAGGCCATGACCGCCGGCAAGCACGTCTATGTCGAGAAGCCCCTCACGCACTCGGTATACGAATCGCGTCTGCTGACCAAACTTGCGGCCAAATACCGCGTTGCCACCCAGATGGGTAACCAGGGGGCATCGGGCGAAGGCGTCCGCAAGATCTGCGAATGGATCTGGAACGGCGAGATCGGCGAGGTGAAGCGCGTCGAGACCTTCACCGACCGTCCCATCTGGCCGCAGGGCCTCGCCCGTCCCGAAAAGGAGGAGCGCGTACCGAAGACGATGAACTGGGACGCCTTCATCGGCCCGGCCCCCTACCGCCCCTACAACTCGATCTACACGCCGTGGAACTTCCGCGGATGGTGGGACTTCGGCACGGGCGCCCTGGGCGACATGGCCTGCCACATCCTTCACCCGGTATTCAAGGCGCTCAAGCTGGGCTATCCGACCAAGGTTCAGGGCAGCTCGACGCTGCTGCTTTCGGAGTCGGCTCCGTCGGCCCAGCGCATCAAGTTCGTCTTCCCGGCCCGCGACAACATGCCGAAGGTCGCCATGCCCGAGGTGGAGGTCTATTGGTACGACGGCGGTCTGCTGCCGATCCGGCCCGAAGGGCTCCCGGCAGGCAAGGACCTCAACGACCAGGGAGGCTGCGCCATCTTCTACGGCACGAAGGACACGCTTATCTGCGGCTGCTACGGAGTGAATCCCTACCTGCTCTCGGGCCGTGTACCCGAAGCTCCGAAGGTGCTGCGCGAGGTCAAGGAGTCGCACCAGATGGACTGGGTGCGCGCCTGCAAGGAGGACGCCGACGACCGTACGCCGGCCGCTTCGGACTTCAGCGAGGCCGGTCCGTTCAACGAGATGGTAGCCATGGGCGTGCTGGCCGTGCGCCTGCAGGGCCTCAACCAGGAGCTCCACTGGGACGGTGACAACATGCGTTTTACGAACATCCCCGCCGAGGCGCAGATCCGCTCGGTCATCAAGGACGGATTCCACATCACGGACGGACACCCGACCTTCGACAAGACCTGGACCGATCCGGTAAACGCCAACGAGTTTGCCCAGGAGCTCATCAAGCACACCTACCACAACGGTTACAAACTGCCCGACATGCCGCTGTAATCCGGCGTCGGGATTCAGAAACTGAAAAAACGTACAACTCAAAAAACAACCCGAAATGAAACGAATCTTTCTTGCATCGGCCTGCGCTGCGATGTCGCTCGCGCTGGCATCGTGCGGCGGCAACGCCGGCAAAGCCAAGACCGCCGAAACCGACGCGGCCACCACGAAGGCGGAGAACGCCGTTCCCGAATACACCGTGGTGAACAACCCGACAGTCAATCTCGCGAATTTCCCCAAGGACAAGGACGGCTACTATGTGATCTTCGACGGCAAGACCTTCAACGGCTGGCGCGGCTACGGCAAGGACAAGGTGCCCGCACGCTGGACGATCGACGACGGCGCCATCAAGTTCAACGGCGCAGGCGGCGGCGAGGCCCAGACGGGCGACGGCGGCGACCTGATCTTCGCCTACAAGTTCAAGAACTTCGAGCTGGAGCTCGAATGGAAAGTCTCGAAGGGCGGCAACTCGGGTATCTTCTACCTGGCCCAGGAGGTGACGACCACCAAGGACGGCAACCAGCAGTTCGAGCCGATCTACATCTCCAGCCCCGAGTACCAGGTGCTTGACAACGAGAACCATCCCGACGCCAAGCTGGGTGTGGACGGCAACCGCAAGTCGGCATCGCTCTACGACATGATTCCGGCCGTTCCGCAGAACGCCAAACCCTTCGGCGAGTGGAACAAGGCCAAGATCATGGTTTACAAGGGCACGGTCGTACACGGGCAGAACGACGCCAACGTCGTGGAGTACCACCTGTGGACCCCGCAGTGGACCGAGATGCTCGAGAAGAGCAAGTTCGCTCCCGAGAAGTGGCCGCTGGCATTCGAACTGCTGAACAACTGCGGCGGCGAGAACCGCGAAGGCTACATCGGCTTCCAGGACCACGGCGACGATGTCTGGTTCCGCAACATCCGCATCAAGGTGCTCGACTAAAGACATCCGACGGACAACGCATGCCGGGCCCGGTTTTCCGGGCCCGGTTGCGAATCCGCCCAATACCCGAACGACATGAAGCGAACTCTTTTCTTCATTGCGCTGCTGTTCGCGGCCGCGGCCTGTGCCTCCGCCGCATCGGAGCAAAAGCCCAGGAAGGAGATAGCCATCCAGCTCTACTCCGTGCGTTCGCTCATCGGCAGCTACGGAGAGAACCGGCAGGACTGTTCCGAGGTGCTGAAGGCTCTTGCCGAGATGGGCTATACGGGCATCGAAGCTGCCAGCTACGCCGACGGACGTTTCTACGGCAAGGATCCCGAGACCTTCCGCAAGGATGTCGAGGGGGTCGGCATGCGCGTTCTCTCGTCGCACTGCTCGAAGGGGCTCTCGCCCGAGGAGCTTGCGTCGGGCGACTTCTCCGAATCGCTCAAGTGGTGGGACGCCTGCATTGCCGCCCACAAGGCCGCAGGCATGTCCTACATCGTCTACCCCTACATGGAGGTCCCGGCGACGCTCCATGACCTGCAGACCCAGTGTGCCTACCTCAACGCCATCGGCGCCAAGTGCCGCGAGCAGGGTATCCGGTTCGGCTACCACAACCACTCGCACGAGTTCCGTAAGGTCGAAGACCAGGCCGTCATGCTCGAGTACATGCTCGAACACACCGACCCGGAGAATGTCTTCTTCCAGCTCGACGTCTATTGGGCCGTCATGGGACAGGCCAGTCCGGTCGATCTGTTCCGGAAATACCCGGGCCGCTTCCGGATGCTCCACATCAAGGACCGCCGCGAGATCGGTCAGAGCGGCATGGTCGGCTTCGACGCCATTTTCCGCAATGCGGAACTGGCTGGCGTGGAACAGATTGTCGTGGAGCAGGAAGAGAGCGAATACGACATCGAAAAGGGGGTCGAGATGAGTCTCGACTACCTGCTCGAAGCCCCGTTCGTCAAGGCCTCCTACGAAAAGTAAGATCCGACAAGGGTCGGACCGCTGTCCGGCTATCGGATCGCGATAGCCGGACATTTTATGGCCGCCTCCGCACGGCTGCCGCAACCAGCAACCCGGCTCCCGCCCCGGAAAGGGCGAGCCAACATACCTAACCGCAACCCTATTTTGCCATGGAAGAGAAGGAAATGACGTTCTGGGACCACCTCGAAGCCCTGCGCTGGATGCTTGTGCGCGTCGTGGCGGTGCTCTTCATATTCATGGTCGTCTGTTTCTGCGCCATGCCCTACCTGTTCGACCACGTCGTGCTGGCACCGACCAGTTCCGACTTTCCGCTCTACAGGTGGCTGTCGCGCCTGGGAAGCCTCGGACCCTTCTTTCCAGACTTCAGCAACGACAACTACCATGTGGACATCATCAACATCAACGTCGCCTCGCAGTTCCTGACGCACATCAGCACGTCGTTCTGGTTTGCGCTGGTGCTGATGTTTCCCTACCTGGTCTTCGAGGTGTGGCGCTTCGTGCAGCCCGCGCTGTTCGACAACGAACGCCGCAGCGTCGGATGGGCCTTTCTCTTCGGGACCTGCATGTTCTTCCTGGGCTGCCTGCTCGGCTACGGCGTGGTCTTCCCCTTCACGTTCCGCTTCCTGACCGAATACCAGCTCAGCGCGGCCATCACCAACCAGATCTCGCTCAACTCCTACATGGGCAACTTCCTGATGATGATCTTCCTCATGGGGCTGGTCTTCGAACTTCCGCTGCTGACGTGGCTGCTCTCGCGGATGGGACTGGTAACCCGGTCGTTCCTCCGGAAATACCGCCGGCACGCCATCGTTGTGCTGCTCACCCTCTCGGCCATCATCACGCCGACGGGCGATCCCTTCACACTGATGATCGTCTTCCTGCCGCTCTTCCTGCTCTACGAGATCGGCATCCGCATCTCCCGGGAGCCCTCCGGAGAGTAGCGGCCGCACCCGGCACAAACCGAATACAAGCCCCCGGAGTACCCGACCGCACTCCGGGGGCTTTTCGTCTGCCCGACAGGGCCGGCTGTGCAACCATGGCACAGAAAATGCACGTTTTGCATCACACTCCCGCTCCGGGATTGCTGCCATGAAAAGACGACCGATCCTGATATTCCTGCTCTTCGCCGCAGCCGCCGGCACGCTCGTATGGGTCTACCTCGCCCGGGCCGACACGCCGCGGCCGGCCCGGGAGCCGGTCTGGACCGAGACGCTCGGCGACCTGGAGGCCTGCTGCCGGCGCAAGCACATCAAGGCGACGCAATACGATCACTTTGCCGGAATCGCCGACCGGGAACAGCGTCACGACATCGCCCGGGTGTTCCGCGCAATGGCCGCCTCGGAGCGGGTGCAGGAGAACAGTTGCGCCGAGGCAATCGTACGGCTGGGCGGCAGCTACCGTCCCCCCGGGCGCGTGTCGGTCTTCGTCGGGGCGACGGACGGCAATCTCGAACGGAGCCTCAACTACGAACGCCGCTCGCTCCGAGAACGGCACGGCACGGAGATCGACCGTGCTCTCCGCCGGGGGAACCGCTATGCGGCCCGGGTGCTGATCTGGGCTTCGGCCGGCGACCGGCGCCACGTCGTGATGATGGAGTGGTGCAGAAGCTCTCCCGGAGCGGTGGGCCGCAACGACGCCTACCTGGTCTGCCCCACCTGCGGCAATCTCTACTCTTCGCGCTACCGCGACTTCTACTGTCCCTGCTGCCAGACCGACGGGCGGCGGTTCATCCGCGTGGAGTAAGCCGCGCCGGGGAAGCCGCCCGCCGCGGGAAGCGGCCGTATATCCGGCGGCCAGACCCGCCGGCCTCGGGGCGAAGGCATAAAAAATCCCGGTCGGAGATCTTCCGACCGGGATTTTATCGCTCCGAAGGTCCGGACGACCGGCGTCCTACTCCTCCTCGGGCTCCTTCATCGTGTGGTATACGTTCACCACATCGTCGTCCTCCTCGAGTTTCTCGACAAGCTTCTCGACCGACTCGCGGCCCTCGGCATCGAGCTCCTTCGTATCGGTCGGGATGCGCACCGACTCACCCGACACGATTTCGAAGCCCTTGTCGTCAAGCCACTTCTGGATCGAGCCGAACGACTCGTAGGGGGCATATACCGTGATGCCGTCCTCCTCGGGGTAGAACTCGTCCACACCCAGGTCGATCATCTCCAACTCCAACTCCTCGGGATCGGCTCCCTCCGTGGGACGGAACTTGAAGACACACTTGTGCTCGAAGAGGAAGCCTACCGAGCCGCTGTTGCCCAGCGTACCGCCGCACTTGTTGAAGTGCATGCGCACGTTGGCCACCGTGCGGTTCGTGTTGTCGGTCGCCGTCTCGACGAGGAAGGCGATGCCGTGCGGGCCGTATCCCTCGTAGATGACCTCCTTGTAGTCGGCGGCATCCTTCTCCGTGGCACGCTTGATGGCGCGCTCGATGTTCTCTTTGGGCATGTTCTCTGCCTTGGCATTCTGGATCAGAATGCGCAGGCGGGTATTGCCCGAGGGGTCGGAACCTCCGGCTTTCACGGCGATTTCGATCTCCTTACCCAGCTTGGTGAAGGTGCGGGCCATGTGCCCCCAGCGCTTCAGTTTTCTCGCTTTGCGATACTCAAAGGCTCTTCCCATACGGATTCTATTTTTTCAGTTTTTTTCTTTTCCCTCGCAAAGGTACATATTTCCGGCAGAATTTCACAATCTTTATGTAAATTTGTGGCCGGTAAACGCGAGACAACAATGGAAATAAAGAGCAGATTCGATCATTTCAACATCAATGTCACCGACCTCGACCGCAGCCTGAAGTTCTACGCCGAGGCACTCGGTCTCAAGGAGGTCGGACGCAAGGAGGCCGCCGACGGACGCTTCGTGCTGGTCTACCTGGGCGACGGGGAGTCGCCGTTCCGCCTCGAGCTGACCTGGCTGCGCGACCACGCCGCCACGCCCTACGAGCTGGGCGAGAACGAAAGCCACCTCTGCATGCGCGTCACGGGCGACTACGACGCCGTACGCGAATACCACCGGCAGATGGGCTGCGTATGCTTCGAGAACCACGAGATGGGTCTCTACTTCATCAACGATCCCGACGATTACTGGATCGAGATACTTCCCCTGAAATAACCGACCGCCATGCAGAAAGAGAAGGAAAACGACATGCAGCACGAGGTGGACGAAGCGGTCCGCATCCTGCGTGCGGGAGGGGTGATCCTCTACCCGACCGACACGGTCTGGGGCATCGGCTGCGACGCAACGAACGCCGAGGCCGTCGATCGGATCTACCGCCTCAAGCGGAGCGAGAACAAGAAGTCGATGCTGGTGCTCTGCGCCTCGCCCGACATGACCGTCCGCTATGTGAACAAGGCCCCGGGAATCGCCTTCGAGGTGATGGAGATGGCCACCAAACCCCTGACGCTGATCCTGCCCGGCGCAGTCGGCGTCGCCGCAAACCTCATTCCCGACGAGGGGACGCTCGGCATCCGGGTCCCCGACCACGAATTCTGCCGCCGCATGCTGCGCGCACTGGGGCGTCCGATCGTCTCGACCTCGGCCAACATCTCGGGAGAGGCCACGCCCGTGGGGCTGCAGGAGGTGTCGAAGGAGATCATCGACGGCGTGGACTTCGTCGTCAATCCCCGTTTCGAAGGCAAACCGACCCGCAAGGCCTCGTCGATCATCGCATTCGGCGAAGGCGGCGAGGTGAAGATCATCCGCGAATAAGATGGCACGCACGATCGAAACAGCGATTCAGAAGCGCTTCTGCGACATCGACCCGTTCCAGCACGTGAACAACGTCGCACAGCAGTCCTATTTCGATGTCGGGAAGGTCGATTACTACGAGCGCATCCTCGGCGCCGAGGTTCTCCTGGGCGACCTGCGGATCGTGACCGTCTCGACCTCGACCTCCTACATGGGCCAGGTCCGCATGCACGACGACGTGCGGGTCACGACCACCTGCGAACGGATCGGCACCAAAAGCCTGACCCTCTTCCAGCAGCTCCTCGTCGGCGGCGAGGTCCGCAGCGAGAGCCGCTCGGTGATGGTCGTCTTCGACTTCCCCCGCCAGCGGAGCGAAGCGGTCCCCGACCTCTGGCGCGAGCGCCTCACGGCGGAGTAGCATGGGCCGCCTGCCAAACGAAGACAAAGCCCCGTCCGATTTTCGGACGGGGCTTTGTCTTGAGCCGGGATGGACCCGAGCGGTTCAATGCACGGGAGTCAGTCCCCGCTCCGCCGCCAGCCGCTCCATGAGGGCATGGGCCGCCTCGTATTCGTTGGGGATCTCACCGTCGAGAATGGCGTTCTTGATCACCTCCTTGATCTCGCCGATCACGCGGCACGGGCCGATGCCGTAGGTCTGCATGATGATCTCGCCCGTGATCGGAGGCTGGAAGTTGCGGATGCGGTCGCGCTCCTCGAGGTCCTTCATCTTGCGGCGCACCAGTTCGAAATTGGCCATATAGCGCTGCACCTTGGCGTCGATGCCCGAGGTGATGTCCGCCTCGCAGAGCGTCATGAGCGCCTCGATGTCGTCGCCCGCCTCGAAGAGCAGGCGGCGCACCGCCGAGTCGGTGACCAGATCCTCCGAGAGGATGATCGGACGCAGGTGGAGGAAGACCAGTTTCTGCACGAACTTCATGTGCTCGTTGAGCGGAAGTTTCAACTGCCGGAAGATCGCCGGCACCATCTTCGAGCCGAGCACCTCGTGACCGTGGAAGGTCCACCCCACACGGGGGTCGTAGGCCTTCGTCAGCGGCTTGGCGATGTCGTGCAGCACGGCAGCCCAGCGCAGCCAGAGGTCGTCCGAACGGCGGGCCACGTTGTCCAGCACCTTGAGCGTATGGACGAAGTTGTCCTTATGGGCGTGTTTGCCGCGGCGCTCCACCCCCTTGAGGTTGTGCAGCTCGGGGAAGATCAGTTCGAGCAGCCCGGTAAGTTCGAGCAGTTCGAAGCCGATCGAGGGGACAGGCGAAAGGACGATCTTGTTGAGCTCGGTGATGATCCGCTCGCGCGAGACGATGCGGATGCGCGCGGCGTTGCGGCGGATCGCCTCGAAGGTCTCCTCCTCGATCGTGAAGCCCAGCTGCGAGGCGAACCGCACGGCCCGCATCATGCGCAGCGGGTCGTCCGAAAAGGTGACGTCGGGATCGCACGGCGTGCGGATGATGCACTCCTCCAGGTCGGACATGCCGTCGAACGGATCGACCAGCTCGCCGAACGTGTCGCCGTTGAGCGACCAGGCCATGGCGTTGATCGTGAAGTCGCGGCGGCGCTGGTCGTCTTCGAGCGTCCCGGCCTCGACCTGCGGTTTGCGCGAATCGTGCGTATAGGACTCCTTGCGGGCCCCGACGAACTCCACCTCGATACCGCCGGCGCGGACCATCGCCGTACCGAAGGTCTTGAACACGGAGACGCGGGCATGCAGCTCGCGGCCCAGCGCCTCGGCCAGCGCGATGCCGCTGCCTACGACCACCACGTCGATGTCCGTCGAGGGACGCCGGAGGTAGTAGTCCCGCACGTAGCCCCCGACCACGAAGGCCCGGACGCCCTGCTCGTCGGCCAGGCGCCCGATGCGGCGGAAAATCGGATTCGACAACGGCATGCGGCTACTTCACGTAAGGTTTCAGGGCGTCGCGCCACACCAGATACCCCTCGCCCACCAGATGCAGTCCGTCGTTCGTATAGCGGCTGTCGAGCAGTCCGTCGGCATTCGCCAGCGCGGGCCACAAATCTATATAGGTGACCCCCTTCTCCTCACAGAGGGCCTGCAGCAGGCGGTTGGTCTCGACAATTGCATCCGCATGGGCATAATGCCCCTTGAATTTCGAGAAGTCGCGCCCGTTCACCGGCAGGATGCTCTGTACGAAAAGCCGTGTCCAGCGCGATTCGGTCTGGAAGCGTTCGATGATCCGGGCGATGTTGGCCACCACCTCGTCGGGCGAGATCCCGACAGCCAGGTCGTTCGTGCCGATCATCAGGAACAGCCGCTTGGGATGCCCCGCAAGGATCGGGTCCAACCGGCCGAGCATCCACCCGGTCTGATCGCCGCTGATGCCGCGGTTGCGGACATGGCGGTTGTCGAACAGTTCGGCCCATTCGCCGCCGTCGGTGATGCTGTTGCCCAGGAAGACGATGTCGCTCGAACGGATCGGCAGCACCTCGAAGAGGCTGCGCCGCTGGTCGTAATATTCGCCCTGCGCCAGGACGCGGCCTGCGCCCAGCAGCAGCAAAGTCAGAAGCAGAAGTCGTTTCATGGTCTTTCGGGTGAAGGTCAAAGTTCGCGTCGGTAGAGTTGCACGGTGTTTTCGAGTCCGTAATAGAGCGCATCGCAGATGAGCGCATGGCCGATCGAAACCTCGTCGGTCCAGGGAATCCGCGTCAGGTAGTAGTGCAGATTCACGAGCGAGAGGTCATGCCCGGCGTTGAGTCCCAGTCCCTGCCGGCGCGCCTCCTCGGCAGCGGCCACATAGGGGGCGACGGCACTCGCGGGATCGGAGGCGTATTCACGGGCATAGGCCTCCGTGTAAAGTTCCACGCGGTCGGCGCCGCAGGCCTTTGCCCCGGCCACCATCTCCGCCACGGGATCGACGAAGATCGACACGCGGATGCCCCGCTCGTGGAACCGGCGCGTCACGTCGGTCAGGAAGTCGCGATGAACGACGGTATTCCACCCGGCATTCGACGTCAGGGCGTCTGGTGCATCGGGGACGAGCGTCACCTGCGTGGGCACCACCTCGCAGACCAGGGAGATGAAATCGGGAATCGGATTCCCCTCGATGTTGAACTCCGTGCGGAGCACCCGCTTGAGGTTCCGCACGTCGTCGTAGCGGATGTGCCGTCCGTCGGGACGCGGGTGCACCGTGATGCCGTCGGCGCCGAAGCGCTCGATATCCGTGGCCGCACGGACCACGTCGGGGAGGTTCCCGCCGCGCGAGTTGCGCACGACGGCAATCTTATTGATGTTTACACTCAACTTTGTCATAAAAACGCTATATTTGCGACGATAAGCCATGCCGCCCGCCCATACCGACCGCCATGCGGGCCGAGGGCTTTTTCCGGCGTGGTAAAGTTACTTATTTTTTCGAAACTCCGCCGATGAAAATCATACTTTTTTCCCGCCCGCAGGTTGCCCGTACGGCCGAAGAGATCCGCCTGCTGCTCGATGCGATCCGCCGCTTCGGGACCGAATATGCCGTAAACGAGGAGTTCGTTCCCGTCGTGCGGCAGCTCACCGGAGGGGAGATCTCCGCCGAACATATCTATGGCCAGAGGCTTGCTCCGGCAGCTTCCGAACAGTCGATCATGGTCTGCTACGGCGGCGACGGCACGCTGCTCGAGGGCGTACACCGGCTCGGCGGCGCCCCGGTTCCCGTCCTGGGTATCAACGCCGGCCACCTCGGGTTCCTCACCAGCGCCCCGAATGCCGGACTCGACGAACTGTTCCGCCGGATCGCGGCCGGGGAGTTCGCCACCGAAGCCCGCTCGCTGCTCTCCGTCACGGGCGACTTCGCCGAACAACCCGACTCGCACCTGGCGCTCAACGAATTCACCGTACAGCGCCACGGAGCCGGAATGATTGCCGTGGAGACCTACGTGGACAACCAGATGGTCGCCACATACCACGGCGACGGCGTCATCGTCTCGACTCCCACCGGATCGACGGCCTATTCGCTCAGCGCCGGCGGCCCGGTCGTCGTCCCGGCATGCCGCTGTCTGACGATCACCCCGCTTGCCCCGCACAACCTCACCATGCGCCCCGTGGTGATCCCCGACGACAGCATCATCTCGCTCCGCATCCGAATCCGCCACTCCGGGGCGTTCGTTACACTCGACAACCGGACCTACCCTATTTCACAACCCGGCGACTTCACCGTCCGACGCGCCGAAGAGCGGATTTTTCTGGCTGTTCCGCACAATATATCGTTCTACGACACGTTACGGGATAAGATGATGTGGGGAATCGATATCCGCAGCTGACACGCTGTCGGAAACGCGACCGCAGCACCCGGTTCCTTCGGCCGCCGGGAAACCGTGCGCGTAGCAGCGACCGAAGTACTGCCGCAACCGCGGAACGAGAGCGTGAAAATAAGGGAAAGTGACGGATTTTTCAATTTATATTCATATATTTGTGCCCTAATATGAGCGAGCCGAAACGCATACCGCAACACGTCGCCATCATCATGGACGGCAACGGCCGGTGGGCCGGGTTGCACGGCAAGGAGCGTTACGAAGGTCACGCCGCGGGTGTCGAGCCCGTGCGCGCTTCGTTGCGTGCCGCCGTGCGCTGGGGCGTGAAGTACCTGACACTCTATGCCTTCTCGACCGAGAACTGGGGCCGTCCCGCAGCCGAAGTAGACGCCCTGATGGAGCTCTTCTGCCGCAGCGTCGCAAGCGAAACGCCCGAACTCAAGCGGCAGGGAGTGCGCATCGCCATGATCGGCGACCGGAGCCGTTTTTCGGACAAGGTCCGCCGCTACCTCGCCGAGGCCGAACGCGAAACGGCCGAAGGAGAGCGGCTGACGCTGATTCTGGCGCTCAACTACTCGTCGCGCAGCGAGATCACCCGGGCCGTGCAGCATCTTGCCCGCGAGGCGGCCGAGGGGCGTCTGCAGGCAGACGCGATCACCGAGCAGACCATCGCCGGAGCCCTCGACACGGCGGCCTACCCCGACCCCGACCTCATCGTACGCACCAGCGGCGAGCAGCGATTGAGCAACTTCCTGCTCTGGCAGGCCTCCTACGCCGAGTTGTGGTTTCCCGAGGTGCTGTGGCCCGACTTCACGGAGGCGGATTTCGACCGTGCAATGGAGGAGTATGCCCGGCGCGACAGGCGTTTCGGGCTGGTTAAATAAATGAAGTTTTGACTTAGATTTAGATAGATGAACTATTCCGGTAAGCTATTCCTCGCAGCCGCGGCCCTCGTGCTGAGCTGCTCGAATATATTCGCCCAGGCGCCGCAGGAGCCCCGAGAGCCGCAGGACTCGACTGCCGTCGAATCCCCGGCTTTCCCCGAAGACGCCCCGATGTTCAAAACCGACGGAACCCCCAAGCTCTATTACATCCGCAATGTGAACATCCACGGAGTGAAGTACCTCAACCACGAGATGCTCAAATCGTCGGCCGGACTCATCGCCGGCGACTCGATCTATCTGCCGAGCAACTTCATCTCGAACGCCATCTCGCGTCTCTGGAGCCAGCGTTTCTTCGCCGACGTCAAGATCGGTGCCGACATCGAGGGCGACAGCCTCGACCTGGAGGTATTCCTCAAGGAGCGGCCGAGGGTCTACAACTGGGAATTCGAGGGCATCACGAAGGGCAAGAAGAAGGACCTGCTCGAAAAGCTCAAGCTCAAGCGGGGCAGCGAGCTCTCGGACTACGTGCTCGACAAGAACAAGCGCCTCATCCAGAAATACTGGGCCGACAAGGGTTTCCGCAACGCCGAGGTGGATGTACGCATCGACAACGACACGCTGCGCCCGGGCCAGGCCGTGACGGTAACCTTTCTGATCGACCGCAAGGACAAGGTGAAGATCGGCCGGATCGACTTCAAGGGCAATACGCAGTTCAAGGACAAGCGACTGCGCCGCACCTTCAAGAAGACGCACCAGAAGTCGATCAACTTCTTCAAGAGCTCCAAGCTCAACGAGGAGGAGTTCGTGAACGACAAGGAGTTGCTCATCGACTTCTACAACTCGCGCGGCTACCGCAACGCCACGATCGTCCGCGACTCGATCTACCCGATCAACGAAAAACGGCTCGGCATCGACATCGAGGTGTCCGAGGGCAACAAGTACTACATCCGCAACGTCACGTGGGTCGGCAACTCGATCTACGAGACCGAGGCGCTGCAGCAGATGTTCGGTGTCCAGAAGGGAGACATCTACGACAAGAAGACGATGCACAAACGTCTGGGTATCGGCAAGGAGGAGAACCCCGAGGACATGAACCAGATCAAGTCGCTCTACCAGAACAACGGCTACTTCATGTCGCAGGTCGAGCCTGCCGAGACGATCATCGGCCCCGACTCGATCGATATCGAGGTCAAGATCTTCGAGGGCAAACAGTTTACGGTCAATGAGGTGGGCATCACGGGCAACCAGAGAGTCGATGACGAGGTGATCCGCCGCGAGCTGTATGTCCGCCCGGGTGAGCTGTACGACCGTTCGCTGCTCATGCAGACGATCCGTACGCTCGGCTCGATGGGACACTTCAACCCCGAGGCCATCATGCCCGACATCAAACCCGTATCGAACGAGCTGGTGGACATCAACTGGCCGCTCGAGGAGCAGGCCTCCGACCAGTTCAACATCGCCGGAGGTTGGGGCTCGGGCACCTTCGTGGGATCGGTCGGCATCACGCTGAACAACCTTTCGGTCAAGAACTTCTTCAAAAAGGGAGCCTGGCGCCCCTACCCGATGGGACAGAACCAGCGTCTCTCGATCTCGGCACAGACCAACGGAACCTACTACAAGGCTCTGGCCCTGAGTTTCACCGACCCGTGGCTGGGCGGCAAGAAACCCAACTCGTTCACCATCTCGGGACACATCTCCGAACAGAATGACGCCTACTACGTCTGGCAGAACGCCACGCGCTATTTCCGTACCTATGGTGTCGCCGCCGGACTGGGCAAGCGCCTGACGTGGCCCGACCCCTACTTCACCTTCTACGCCGAGGCCAGCTACGAACGCTACTCGCTGAAGAACTGGACGGGATTCGTCGTGGAGAACGGCAATTCGAATCTGTTGTCGCTCAAACTCGTCCTGTCGCGCAACTCGGTCGATCAGCCGATCTACCCGCGCCGCGGTTCGGAGTTCACCGCCTCGGTGCAGGCCACGCTCCCCTACTCGCTCTGGGACGGCAAGGACTACAACGACCCGAACATGAGCGACCAGGACCGCTACCGCTGGATCGAGTTCCACAAGTGGCAGTTCAAGGCCCAGTGGTTCCAGGCCCTCTCGCAGAACTCGAACCTCGTGCTGATGCTCAAGGCCGAAATGGGTTACCTCGGAAGCTACAACAAGAACAAGGTATCGCCGTTCAACCGATATGAGGTCGGAGGCGACGGCATGTCGGGATACAACATCTACGGTATCGACATCATCGCCATGCGCGGTTACGAGGACGGAGCGCTCGACCCCTCGAACTACTATTCGCGCGGCTACAACAAATATACGGCCGAGCTGCGCTACCCGGTCATTCTGAAGCCCTCGTCGCAGATCTACGTGCTCGGCTTCCTCGAAGGCGGTAACGCTTTCGACTCGTGGAAGACCTTCTCGCCGTTCAAGATCAAGCGTGCGGCCGGTTTCGGCGTCCGACTCTACCTGCCCGTGGTCGGCATGCTCGGAATCGACTGGGGTTACGGATTCGATCCTCCCGCCAACTCGACGGAGAAGAGCGGCAGCCAGTTCCACTTCGTCATGGGCCAGCAGTTCTAAAATCGACGGCGTGGCAATAAAATTGAAAGAAAAGAGTTATATTTACGGAAGCAATGCGCACCGTGCGCATGCCGCGATACGATAACTAAACGAACCAACGCCATGAAACGACTGATTTTATTTGCAGCACTCATCCTGACGGCCGGAACGCTGTCGGCACAGAACTACATAATCGTGAACAGCGAAAAGATCTTCAAGTCGATCGACGCCTACAACAAGGCGATCTCCGATCTGGACACGCTCGCCAAACAATACCAGGCCGACGTGGACCAGCGGTTCGAGGAGATCGAGAAGATCTACAACAACTACATGTCGCAGCGGGCTTCGCTCTCATCGTCGGTACGCGATACGATCGAGGAGTCGATTCTCTCGAAGGAGAAGGAGGCCCAGCAGTATCAGGAGAGCCTCTTCGGGCAGGAGGGCACGCTGATGAAAAAACGCCTCGAACTGATCCAGCCGATCCAGAAGGAGGTCTTCGCCGCCATCGAGGCCTATGCCAAGCAGGTCGGGGCCGATGCGGTAATCGACTCGTCGAACAACCCTACGCTGCTCTACACCAATCCGGAGATCGAGCGCACGCAGCAGGTGATCGATGCGCTCAAGAAATGATGCAACATCAAAACATTAACTGATAGAATCTATGAAAAAAGTACTCAAACTGACTCTTGCAGTAGCGCTGACGATGGGTGCCACGTCGCTCTTCGCACAGAAATTCGGACGTATCAACACCCAGGAGATCATCGCCCTGATGCCCGAGACGAAGGCCATGCAGGAAAACCTCGACACCTTCGGCAAGGAACTGCAGGACAACATCGAGACGATGAACGTCGAATTCAACAACAAACTGCAGGAGTTCCAGAAGAATTCCAGCACCTACAACGACGCCGTGCGTGAAATGAAGGCCAAGGAGCTGCAGGATCTGCAGAACCGCAGCCGCGAGTTCCAGGAGATGTCGCAGCAGCAGTACCAGCAGAAATACAACGAGCTGCTGACGCCGATCATCGAAAAGGCCAAGAACGCCATCGACAAGGTTTCGGCAGCCGGCGGTTATACGGCCGTATTCGACACGGCAGCCGGCGCGATGGCCTACTTCAGCGAGACGCTGCTGACGGACATCGCTCCCGAGGTACGCACCGAGCTGGGTATCCCGGCCGATGCCAAACCGATCACGGACACCACGGAGGCCGCTCCGGTTCAATAATTCCAACCGGATCGTTTCACGAAAGAGCGACGGACCGCACGAAGCGGTCCGTCGCTCTTTTTCTCTCCCCGACCGTTGGAGCGGGGCAACGACATATCCGGCCCGGTTACCGACGCACACAGAGGGTTACGGCCAACGAAGCCGAGGTCAGAAGCACGCCCGCCCCCACAACCCCCGGCCACCCCCAGAGGGTCCATGCCGTACCTGAAAGCAAGGTTCCGAACGAGCCGCCGATGAAATAACAGCACATGAAGATCGTATTGATGCGGTTCGAAGCCGACGGACAGAGGCCGAACAGCGTCGCCTGATTGCTCAGTTGAATACACTGCATGCCGATATCGATCAGCAGGATGCCGACGATAATCGGCAGGTAACGGTCGGCCCCCGTGAAAAAGAGGGCCCAGGCTGCCAGCTGAAGCAGCGCCCCGAGGCAGTTGAAGCGGAAAATACCGACCCGCTCGATATACTTCCCGGAGAAGGTGGCCGTCAGCGCACCGGCCACTCCGCAGAGCCCGAGCAGGCCCACCACATCACTCCCGGCATGGAACGGAGGCTGTGCCATCTTGAAGGCGAGCGACGCCCAGAAACACATGAACGAACCGAAGGCAAGCGCAGCCCGGACCGAATGGACCCTCAGGAGCGGATACTCCCCGAGAAGCGTGAAGAGCGAGCGCATCAGCGCGCCGTAACTGCCGGTGAAATTGGGCTTCGCGTCGGGAAGGATGCGGAAGACGGCCACGCCGGAGAGGAGCATCAGCCCCGAGGCGATAAGATACATCTCGCGCCACCCGAGCCACTCCCCGACAGCCCCGCTGACCACCCGTGAAGCGAGGATTCCGGTCAGGAGTCCCGAAAGGACAATCCCCACGTTGCGGTTCTTCCGCTCGGGCCGCGAATACTGCGCCGCGAGGGGAATGAAGAACTGCGGCACCACGGAGCAGACTCCGATGACGAACGAACAGAGGTGGATGGTACGGATCTGCGAGGCCGCTGCCGTAAGCAACAGCGCAAGGATCAGCAGCGAAAAGTCGATGAGCAGAATGCGCCGCCGGCTGTAGAGGTCGGCCAGCGGGATGAGAAAGAGCAGGCCGAGCGCATAACCGCACTGGGCAAAGAGTGCAATGTGGTTGGCGGCAAGCGTCGAGACCCCGAGCTCCTGCCGGATCATGTCGAGCAGCGGCTGGTTGTAGTAAAGATTGGCCACGGAGACCCCCGCGATGACGGCCAGCATGTAGAGCAGGCTGTTCGGAAAACCCGCTCCCTCTTTCAATTGCAGTTTCATTCCGGACGTTTTTTCAGCGGGTAAAATTACAGAGAAATCGGAGAACATCCTACCGCGCAACAGCAAAAAAGCGCACCGGAGCCTCAGCCGCATGCATGATGTCGAGACGAAAGGCAGATCAAAACGGAGCCGGTATTGTTCGATTCTTCGCAATATCAAACCATTCGAACCAAACGGATTGTCTGAATTGCTATATTTGTCGAAATTTTTGCGATATGCCGAACAATCCAAATACCGAAGCTCCGATTACGAGTTTCACGTTGAACGAACTGATCGCCCTCTCGGGCGAGGCACAATACCGCGAGGGTTTGCTCAACGGCTGCATCGCTGTCAATTCCTCATCGCAGATGCAGTTGTTCCGCTTCCCCTGCCGCATCGACGCCTTCATCATCGGCGTCGGTACGGAAGGCGAGGCCAAAGGATCGCTCAACCTGCACGAATATTGCCTGCGCAAGGATTCGCTCTTCGTCTTCGGGCCGAAAAACATCATCGAGGCTCATGAAACGAGCGCGCCGGGCAACTTCAAGTGCCACGTGCTGATTATCTCCCCCGAGTTCCTGCGCAACCTCAATATCGACACGAAACACATGATGCCGCTCTTCCTCAGAATCGCAACCCACCCGTGTCTGGAGTTGAGCCCCGACGAGAGCCGCACCCTGCGCAACTTCATCGCCCTGATCGAACAGGAGACCCACGGCAAAAAGGCCGAATACGCCACCGACATCGTCAGCAGCCTGATCGCCGCAACCATCTACAAGGTCGGCGACATCCTCGGCAACTACCTCTCGGAACATCCCGAAATGGAAAGCCCCGTGCACAACCGTGCCGAGGCCTATTTCAGAGAGTTCACCCGGCTGCTGGGCGAACACTACCGCCGGGAACGCAGCGTCGGATTCTATGCCCGCCAGCTGTGCATCACCCCCAAATACCTCACCACACTCATCAAACACATCAGCGGGAAATCCGTATCGGACTGGATCGACAGCTACGTGACCCTCGAGGCCAAGACGCTGCTCAAGTACTCGAACATGAGCGTGCAGGAGATCGCCTATTACCTAAATTTTCCCAACCAGTCGTTCTTCGGCAGCTACTTCAAGCGCAACACGGGCATGTCGCCGTCACAGTACAAGGCCAAGCAATAAGGCCCATCTGACCGCCCGACACATCAGAAGGGATAGCCCACACCGAAATTGAGCGCCGTATTCTTCCACTTGAAGTTGTGGATCCACCGCTCCCCGGCCGGGTTGTTGGGGTTGTGGAGCTGAATGCCCCAGTCGAGACGCAGCACGGCGAACTTGATGTCGAAACGCAGGCCGATACCGGTATTGAAACCCAGCTGGTTGTAGAAGCGGTCGAAGCGGAAGACCGCGTCGTCGGCATACTCTGCCGGATTCTGACGGATGTACCAGATATTGCCCAGATCGAAGAAGGTCGCCCCGTGGAGGATGCTCCAGATCGGAAACCGCAGTTCGAGGTTCGCCTCCAGTTTCACGTCGCCCGTCTGCACGGGGAACGAACTGTGCGGATCGGGGACAGACCCCTGACCGAGCGTACGGGGGGCCCAGCCGCGCATGCCGTTGCTGCCGCCGCAGTAGAACTGACGGTCGAACGGCACGGACGAGGAGTTGCCGTAGGCCATCGCCACGCCTCCGTAGAGCCGGCCGACCAGAGCGGTCTGTTCGCCGAGCATGATCTTGCGGCTGACGCTCAGGTCCGTTCTGAAATACTGCGCATAGGGGATTCCGAAGATCATATAGTGCCCCTCGCTGCTTCTCGACGGCGAGAAGAAGAGACGCTCGACCCCGTCGATCAGGTTGCCCGCCGTCTCGAGGTTGAACCGTATGTTCGTGGCATTTCCACCGAGGTTTTTCCGCTGGTTGTTGTAACTGTAGCTGAACGAGAGTCCGCCGATGAACTGTGTGTTGAAACTCTCCAGCAGGTAGCGGTTCGGCGTGAGTTCCTGGCCGTTCTCCGCATCGGGGTTGTCCACCATGAGGAACGATACGTCGAGGTTCGACACGTCCACCACGTTGATGTCGATCGGCCGCAGCGAGAAGGAGGAGTAGCGGTCGTTGGACCACATGTAGGTGAGGCCGGCACTCGAGAGCATCCGCCGGTAGTAGGGGCGGTCCTGGAAATTGACCGACACCTCGACCTTCGTCTTGGGCTGATTGACCGAACGGAAGCGCCGCGTGCGCCACGGGACGAGGAAGCGCGGGAAGGTGAGCCCCGTATTGATTCCGAACTCCGTGGCACGTTTTTTCTTGGCATCCGGAGCCTTCATGAACTCGTAACCGGCCGTAAAGGAGACATCGAACGACTCGGCCCCGCGGAAAATGTTGCGGTTCTGGTAACCGACCGTCGCCGTCAGCCCGTAGAAACTCGACGTGGTGCTTCCCTCGAGATCGACCTTGAAACTCTGCTTGAGCGTCGGCGTACAGTGGATGTTGCACGTGAGGTATCCCTCGCGCGTGTAACGGAACTGCGTCTTGTCGGCCGTCTCGCCGATGTAGGAGATCAGGTTGGCCGTATCGGCCCCGCGGGGCTGCTCGTCGAAGGAGATTTTCGCACTCTTGAAATAGCCGAGCGCCATCAGATCGGAATAGGTGCGGCTGACCTGCGAGGCGTTGTAGACCGAGTTGGGATAGAGCGGCACGGTATACCGGAGCACCGAGGGACGGAGGTTGAGCCGCTTCTCATAGATGACGTTCAGTCCCCGGTAGCTCACCGTATCGAGCCGCCCGAGGCGGGTCGAATCGTTGCGCAGCGTCGTCGGGTCGAAATCCGGGAAGATGTTGATCCGATCGATGCGGTAGATCGTGTTGTCCTCCATCATGGCACGCCCGCGCTCGTCGTAACCCGCCAGGTTCTGGCGGACAACCAGCCGCAGGTTCACCCTGTTGCCGCCGACAAGCGTATCGGCCCGGTAGAGGATGTTGTTTACCGAGAAGTTGTAATACCCCCGGTCCCTGAGGTAGGTCGTGATGCGCTCGCGCTCGGCGTCGAGCACCGAAACGTCGAAGACGTTGCCCGTGCGGAGCAGCGTACGGGCCGTATCGGGCAGGATGATCTGTTCGAGGAACTTGTCCTGAAATTCGTAGGAGATCGAATCGATGCGGTAAGGCTCGCCCTGCACGGTGCGGAAGGTCAGGATGGCCCGCTTGCGGCGCGAGACGGTATCGACCTCGCACGAGGCGCGCGAGGTGAAGAATCCCTTCGAGTCCATGTAGACCTTCAGGTTCTGCACGCTCCGCTCCGTGAGGTTCATGTCCAGGAGCACCGGAGCCTGGCCGATGCGGCGTTTCCAGTCGTTCCAGCCGTTCGTCTTGGCGGGATCGGCCTGTTCGTAGAGCCAGACATAGAAGTTCGTTCCGAGGAAACGCTTGTTGGGGGTCTGGCGCACGTACTTCTCCAGGTCCGATGCCGGGATGCGCTCCTGCCGCGGCGTCGCCTTGTCGTCCTCGATACGGATCTTCTGCAGGAAATACTGTCCTTCGGGGATGTGGCGCGTAACGCTGCACGCCGAGCCGGCAAGGCCCAGCACGGCAATCAGCAGTATGCGCCCGATGCCCCGCACGCGGATCAGTCGTTGTTAAAAAAGCCCTTCTCCCGGAGCAGCGCCAGATAGGACTGCGAAATGGCCAGGTTGTCGCGGCGCACGTAGCGGCGTTCGGTGAAGATCCGCGCCAGGTTGAGCAGACCGTTCTCCTCGAGCAGGCGCTTCGTCTCGTCGGACTCCTCGCGCTCGGCCCACAATTCGTCGATCTCGGCGGCCGTATAGTCGGTATACTTCTCGTAGTGCACGACGGCCTCGAGCGGCAGGCGGTCCGTCAGCCCGGGCGTCTCGGCGGGATAGCCCATGACGATGGTCGTCACGGGAATGACCCCCTTCGGCAGTTCGAGCACCTGCGCGATCTCACCGGCCGTATAGATCGTCGTCCCGAGGTAACAGATGCCCAGTCCGTGCAGTTCGGCCTCGATGCAGAGGTTCTGCGCGGCGAGCAGGGCGTCGGTCGAGGCATTGAGGAACCAGGCGAAGTTGTCGTAGGCGGGTTCGGCCTCACGCTGCTCGCACCACTGCGAGAAGCGGTGCACGTCAGCACATACCGTCACCACACAAGGGGCCTCGCGGACCATCGGCTGGTTGAAATGGCACGGCGACAGACGCTCGCGCAAGGCGGCGTCGCGCGTCACGACGAGCGAATAGAGCTGCATGTTGCCGCAGGTCGAGGCCCGCGTGGCGGCTTCGAGACACTCGCGCAACACCTCTGCGGGGATCGGCGTAGGGCGGAACTTTCGGATCGAACGATGCTTGAAAAGCACACTTTTCATGGAACGGGATTTTAAACTTTCGTACTCCGCACACGACCGGACGGGGTGCAGCGGATATTTTTCGCAAAATTAGCAAAACTTTTAGAAGTTTTACTATTTTTGCCCTAACATAACCGCAGCAAGAACGTGCGAACGACATTTGCCAAATACGAAGGCGCAGGCAACGATTTCATCCTGATCGACAACCGCGAGGGTATCTTCACCCCCGACGCGGAGACGATCGCCCGCTTGTGCGACCGCCACTTCGGAATCGGCGCCGACGGACTGATGACCCTCTCGCGAAGCGCCGAGATGGACTGCTCGATGCGTTACTACAATGCCGACGGCTCGGAAGGCGAGATGTGCGGCAACGGAGCGCGCTGTTTTTCGCTCTTCGCCGAACACCTCGGCATCGGGGGCGAAACGAAATACTTCGATGCGGCCGACGGGTTGCACACGGCACGGATCCGACGCACCAGGGGGCTCGCGGGCCAGATCGAGGTGGGCATGATCGCCGTGCGGGAGATCCGCAGCGGTGCGGGGTGGTGGTTCCTCAATACGGGCGTCCCGCACTATGTCGAGTTCACCGAGGCGCTCGATGCGGTGGATGTCTGCGGCCGCGGCCGCGAAATCCGCTGTGACACGGCCCGCTTCCCGCAGGGCACGAACGTCAATTTCGTACAGGTGGAGGCCGACGGCCGCATCCGGGTACGAACCTACGAGCGTGGCGTCGAGAACGAGACCCTCGCCTGCGGCACGGGGGCTACGGCAGCGGCCATCGTCACCAACTTCGTTTTCCAGCCCGCTACGGAATACTTCGAGATTTCGGTTCCCGGAGGCCGTCTTTCGGTACGGTTTTCGCGTGAGCCCGACACACCGCACTATACGAACATCCGCCTTGCAGGCCCCGCACGCCGGGTCTTCGCCGGGGAGTTCGAACCTGAAAATTTCTAACCAACCAGTTTCATCCGATGAAAACACAAAAGGGAGTCCGCGGACACGACTCGGACGAACTTCGAAAGGCCAAACGGCTCGAACCGCTCCGGAAGAGCGGAAAGGAACGGCATGCCCTCTACAGCAGCATTGCCCGGGACGAGGAGGACGAAGAGGACTACACCGCCTACCCGCGCCGCGAATCGGCCCTCGACTACCTCGACGACGAAGAGGAGGAGTAGCGGCATTCCGGCAACGGCTCATCCGCCCGCCTGCCGTCGCGGGCAAGGCGGGAGATACCACACAGAAGATTATGACCGAGAAATTCATCATGGCAGGGCCGACGGCCCTGCACGTCTGCGATTCGGAGCAGGGGGACCGGTGCGTCGTCCTGCTGCACGGCTACCTCGAATCGCTGCTTGTATGGGACGATTTCGTTCCCTTTCTCTACAAGAAACTGCGTGTCGTCACGCTCGACCTGCCCGGACACGGCATCTCGGTCGTCACGGGCGACACCCACACCATGGAGTTCCTGGCCGATACCGTGACCGATGCGCTCCGCGCGCTGGGCATCTCCCGATGCACGCTGGTCGGGCACTCGATGGGCGGCTATGTGGCACTGGCCTTCTGCGAGCGCCATCCCGAGATGCTCGACGGACTTGTCCTGTTGAGCTCCACCCCCAACCCGGACACCCCCGAGAAGGCAGAGAACCGCCGCCGCGAGATAGCCCTGGTCAAGGCCGGGAAGAAGGATGCCCTGGCCCGCGTAGCCCCGGCAGCCGGATTTGCCGAGGAGAACCACGCACGGATGAAGGATGCGATCGAGGACCTCACCGAGCAGGTCTTCGTCACCGAGGACGAGGGGATTGTCGCCCTGCTCAACGGCATGATCGCCCGCAAGGACCAGAACGGGATGCTGCGCCAAACCAAGGTTCCGGTGCTCTTCATCCTCGGACGCAAGGACAACTATATCCCCGTCGAGGTGGCCGAGAAGATGGTCGCCGAACACCCCGAGGCGCGCGTCGTCTGGCTCGAGCACTCGGGTCACATGGGCTTCCTCGAGGAGCCCGAAGCAACGGCCAAGGCCCTGCTCGATTTCGTCGCTTCAACCGGGACGGAGCAGGCATGACCCGCATGGGTCCGCCGACCGGACCGAACTATGGCAGTTTCATCCTGAGGATGGGGAACGGATTGCCTTGATCATCCGTTTCGGAGCGTTCGAAGGGCTCGAATCCGAGATGTCGGTAGAATCCCTCGGCCGGCTGGTTGTCGGCATTCACATCGACCAGGGAGCAACCATACTCCCGGATCGCCAGATCGGCAAGAGCACGCCCGAAGCCGCAACCGAGGCAGGTCGGTGCGACAAACAACATTTCGATCTTGCGCCCCTCGATGCCGACGAACCCGACGGGACGCTTCGCGTGCCAGGCCACGGCCAGATGAGCGACCGACGCAAGGGCCTGCCTTACGACCGGAGCCAAACGAGCCACGTCATCGCCGGTAAGGAAGTGATGGGTAGCGCGTACAGAGTCCTCCCACAACCGAAGCAGTTGATCCAGAAGCACCTCGGTGCGCACGGCATCGCGGACGACGGAGCAGGAGGCAATCCTCCTGCGAAAATAGAGCATGTCCCGCAGGACCTTTCCTCCTTCAACAATCGGATGGTCGTAGTTGAGCGTGAAGAAATCCGGCAGGGAATGCGAATAGGAGAATCCGCAATGCTCGTAAAACGATATGGTCTGCGGACTGTCTCCGGTTCCTACCGTCATGAAGAGAAAGTCTCCGCCATAGTGACAACAAAGGTATTCGATCATCTGACGGCCATACCCCTTTCTCCAGCATGACGGGACGACGGCAATATTCTTGAGCTCGCAAACGCCATTCCCTTCATCGGTCACTACGGCCACACAAGTCGGAACTCCGTCCGGACCATGGCAGACGAACAATTCACCTCGGTCGAGATAACGGTCGATCATCGACTCTTGCTCGTCAGCAAGCAGAAGCAAATCGATAAACCGTTTCTTATCGACCCCAACCTTTTCAATCACCGGCATATTCATTCCTTTTATGTGCAAAGATAGGCATTCAATGCCCAAGAACAATACTCCTCCGTACTGTCGTTGCGGCGGTCATCGGATCAAGGAACAATAGCCCCCATCAGTCGTCGAGGAGATCCGGATCTTGCGGGGGGACAAAAAAAGGTCAG